>CDZC01023526.1_pt1 | contig 214793 bp, 221 predicted proteins | sample 557371 | NCBI WGS metagenome assembly CDZC01 (sample SAMEA3182085, study PRJEB8094) | gut metagenome | biome: human; feature: gut; material: Stool; isolation source: human stools | place: Canada | collected 2013-01-21
CCCCCCCCCCCCCTATAGGTTTTTCAATGGCTTTTGTCAACAATCTTTTGGGCAAATATTTGTCATTTTCTACAAAAGGGCCGCTGGGCCAAACCTTCCGTGCAGCAGCATGAGCGATTTGTCCATGGGCTGTTTTTCCCCCGGGCAAAAAAGCACCCGCCTCTCTCCCCCATCGGGCAGAAAAGCGGGTGCTGATTTTTTCAGGGTCGTGCTCCGGCTCAGGTATCCTGCAGCTCACCACGGCTTGCGGCCTTGAGGTAAGCGAAGATGAAGCCGTCGAGGTCGCCGTCCATGACAGCGTCCACGTTGCCGGTCTCATAGTTGGTGCGGTGGTCCTTGACCATCGTGTAGGGCATAAAGACGTAGGAGCGGATCTGGTGGCCCCATGCGATCTCGTTCTGGACGCCCTTGATGTCGTCGATCTTATCCATGTGCTGCTGCTTGGCGATCTGGTACAGCTTTGCCTTCAGCATTTCCATCGCGTAGTCGCGGTTCTGGAACTGGCTGCGCTGGGTCTGGCAGCTGACCACGATGCCGGTGGGCTTATGGATGAGTCGGACAGCGGAAGAAGTCTTGTTGATGTGCTGGCCGCCGGCACCGGAGGAGCGGTAGACCTGCATCTCGATGTCCTCGGGGCGGATGTCCACCTGGATGGTGTTGTCCAGCTCGGGCATGACTTCCAGCGAAGCAAAGCTGGTCTGACGGCGGGCGTTGGCGTCAAAGGGAGAGACGCGCACCAGACGGTGGACGCCGTTCTCGCTCTTGAGCAGGCCGTAGGCGTTGGCACCCTTGACCATCATGGAAGCGCTCTTCATGCCGGCCTCGTCGCCGTCCTGATAGTCCAGGACCTCGACGGTCATGCCGTGAGCCTGCGCCCACTTGTTGTACATACGGTAGAGCATCTCGGCCCAGTCCTGTGCCTCGGTGCCGCCGGTGCCTGCGTGGAAGGTCAGGATGGCGTTGCTGTGGTCGTACTCACCGTTCAGCATGGTCATCAGCTGCAGCTCGTCCACAGCCTTGCCCACGGCGTTGACGGCCTCTTCGGCCTCCGGCACCATCTCGGGGTCGTACTCCTCGTCCAGCATGACCAGCATGGTCTCTGCGTCATCGTACAGGCCCTGCAGCTTCTCGAAGCGGGTCAGCTTGCCCTTCAGGTCGCCCACCTCGTCGAAGACCTTCTTGCTCAGCTCAGCGTCGTCGTAGAATCCGGGGCGGGACATGGTGTGCTCCAGCTCCTGCACGCGCTTGCGGGAAGCGTCGATGGCCAGCGCCTCCTCCAAGTCCTTTACAGCGGTGTGGTATTCAGCCAGCTGTACTTTCAGTTCATCAGTGGTGATCATCGTTTTATTCCTCTCGTCTCAGTCAACGGATACATCTTTTCGCAGCGTCCTTGCCCTCTCAGTCTCGCTTCGCTCGCCAGCTCTCCCAAAGGGAGAGCCACTGGCGTGTCGGGCAGCTCTGCGCTGGACGCCCATGGCCCGACAGGGCGCAAAAGAGCGGGCCTCGCTTACGAGGGCAGCGGCTTCTGGACAAGCACACCTTGTCAAGCTGCTGTGGATCTCTGTAGCAGGGCACTACTGTTTCAGGTCAGCGCAAACTTTGCTCGTCCTGCATGGGCCTGCCCGGCCTGCCAATGGCTCCCCTTTCAAGGGGAGCTGTCGCGTCAGCGACTGAGAGGTCCTGCCGGGGCATCGCTCTATAGGGGGCTGCAAAAGATACAGTTTATACACAGATACTTCATTAGTATACCCAGAATCCATGATAAAGTAAAGAGGAAAAAATACCATTGTGCTGGAAATTTGAAGATTTCCGCCTTTTCTTTTCCGCATTTTAAGTGTATAATACTGATAAACTACCCTATTCATTGGAGGATGTTATGCCAAAATACTATGGCTGTCCGTGTGAAGGCTGCGGCAAGCCCCTTACACTTCAGGATGACATCGTGGTCTGCCCCGACTGCGGCGCGCCTTATCACCGCGTCTGCTACGAGAAGCTGGGCCAGTGCATCCACCGCCCCGCCCACGCCGCCGGCTACGAGTGGAAGTTCCCCTACGAGGAGAGCCAGCTCCGCACCTGTCCGTCCTGCGGCGAGCGCACCCTGCGGGACGAGGAAACCTGCCGCTGCTGCGGTGCTGTGCTTCCCCCCGAGGGGCAGGAGCCTCCTTCCTCCCGCGACAGCGGCGAAGAGACTTTCGACTACTCCCAGATGTACCGTCAGTTCGGCACTTCCGCCGACCCGGAGGAGGAGTTTTTTGAGGACGCCTTCGGCAAAGAGGCCAAGATGGACGGCATCGACCGTCAGGACTGGCTGGACTATATCGGCCCCGCCGCCCCCGCTTACCTCGCCGCTTACAGCCGGATGCAGCTCCAGAAGAGCAAAGTATCCATGAGCTTTTCGGCTCTGCTGTTCGGCCCCTTCTACTTCTTCTACCGCAAGGCGTGGAAGCCGGCCTTCGGCTTTCTGGCCGCTGAACTTCTGCTGGCAGCGCCCACCTTTATCGAGATGCTGCAGCTCTCCGGCAGCGCCCTCGCCCCCGCCATGAGCGCTTCGGCTCTGACGGTATTTGCCCGGGTCTGCTCGGTCCTCAGCTTCGTGCTGATGCTGGTGCGCGGTATGTACGGCAAGTGGCTCTACCGCAAAAGCGCCGCCGACCACATCCGCCGCATCCAGTCCGAGTTCCCCGACGCCCAGCAGCGTCAGGCCGTGCTCCGCGCCCAGGGAGGCGTCAGCCTTGGGGCCGTGCTGCTGTGTATGCTGCTGCTGATGGTGGGGGGCAGCGCCTTTACCCTGCTGCTGGGCCCCGATCTGCAGGCTCTGCTTACTGCTCTTGCCGGCTGAGGCACCCTCAGCCGAGACTATAAACCAAAGGAGTCTGAATCATGAAAAAGATCACCAAGGCGGTCATTCCGGCAGCGGGTCTTGGCACCCGGGTGCTGCCCGCCACCAAGGCGATGCCCAAAGGAATGCTCCCCCTCGTGGACAAACCCGCCATCCAGTATCTGGTGGAGGAGGCTGTCCGTTCCGGCATCACCGACATCCTTATCATCGTGAGCCGCAATCAGGACATCATCCAGGACCACTTTGACCGCAGCCCTGAGCTGGAAGCAAAACTTGCCGCTCCCGGCAAGGAGAAGATGCTGGAAGAGTGCCTCGGCATCTCCAATCTGGCCAACATCTTCTTCGTCCGCCAGCAGCAGACCCTCGGCCTCGGCCACGCTGTCAGCATGGCCAAGCCCTTCACCGGCGACGACCCCTTCGTGGTCATCTACGGTGACGATGTCATCTGGGGCGAGGACCCGGTCTGCGCCCAGCTCATCCGTGCCTACGAGGAGTTCGGCCGTCCGGCTGCCGGCGTGTCCGCCGTGCCTTGGGCCGACGTGAGCCGTTATTGCAGCCTCAAGACCACCCCCATCCATGACAATTACTTCTTTGTGGATGACATGATCGAGAAGCCCAAGAAGGGTCAGGAGTTCAGCAACTACTCCATTCTGGGCCGTGTGCTGCTGACCCCAGAGATCTATGACATCCTCGCCAGGACCAAACCCGGTGCCGGCGGCGAGATCCAGCTGACCGACGCCATGGCCGAGTATGCCCGCAGCTACGGCGGCATGACGGCTGTGGAGTTCACCGGCAAGCACTACGACATGGGCAACAAGCTCAAGGTCGCTGAGGCACAGGTGGAGCTGGCCCTGCAGCACCCCGAGATCGGCGAGGCGTTCCGCGCCTACCTGAAAGAGTTCTGCAAGACGCTGTAACTTATCCAGCGCAAAGAGCTTCGGGAGATCCCGAAGCTCTTTTCTATGCCTCTGAATGACGACCAAAAAGCGCCCTCACCTTGTCATCGGTGAGGGCGCTTTGCTGATCGCTGATTATTTTGATTGGGTTGATTATCTCAGATTAGTCGCTGACGTAGGGCATCAGAGCAACGTGACGAGCACGCTTGATAGCCACGGTCAGTGCGCGCTGATGGAAAGCGCAGGTGCCGGTAACACGGCGGGGAATGATCTTTGCACGCTCAGAGACGTACTTACGCAGACGGGGAACGTCCTTGTAATCGATGGTGTCGATGCGATCGACACAGAAGCTGCAAACCTTCTTGCGGCCGCGACGCATGGGGCGTGCGGGACGAGAGCCTTCGGTTCTTTCAAAAGCCATTGCTTATTACCTCCTGTTGGATTTTTACGGTTAAAACACCGGTTCGGGAATCAGAACGGCAGGTCGTCGCTGTCGTCGATGACGGCGAAGTCATCTGCATTGCCGGCGGAATAGCTGGGAGCTGCCTCCACAGCAGCCGGACGGGCAGGGGCTGCGTTCTGGTAGGACGGAGCAGCATTCTGATAGCTGCCGCCGCCCTGATTGCTGCCATTCGATTTGGAGCCAGCAAAGTTGACGTTGTTTGCCACGACCTCCACAGCGGTGCGGTTGTTTCCGTTCTTGTCCTGATACTGGCGGGTCTGGAGACTGCCTTCGATGGCGATCAGACTGCCCTTCTGGAAATACTTGGAGACGAACTCTGCCTGCTGGCGCCATGCGACGATGTCGACGAAATCGGCCTGACGCTGCTCGCCCTGACGGGCAAAGTTGCGGTCACACGCAATGCGGAAGCTGCACACATTGGTGCCGCTCTGGGTGGTGCGAAGCTCGGGATCCGCCACGAGACGGCCCATGATCGCTACAACATTCAACATAATACGGACTCCTTTTTCGTCACGAAAAGATTACTCCTCGTGGGCAACGATCAGGCTGCGCATAACGCCCTCAGTGATCTTGTACACACGGTCGAGCTCAGCGGGGAAGCTGGGGTCAGCAGTGAAGTTGATCACGGTGTAGACGCCTTCCTCCTCATCGTTGATGGGGTAGGCCAGACGGCGCTTGCCCCACTCATCGATGGAATCGATGGTACCGTTAGCCTCGATCAGGGACTTGAACTTACCGATGAGAGCGGAAGAAGCCTCCTCGTCGAGAGCAGCGCTGGTAATCAGCATGGTTTCGTACTTTGCCATTTTGTAGCACCTCCTTTTGGACTTAAGGGCCTCAAGAATATGAGGCCAAGGGTACACAGCCGGCGCGGCGTCGCGCGGACTGTGCGGCGTGTCTGTTCAGACAGCAATTTATTATAGCAAGCCCCGCAAAAATTGTCAAGCCCTCCCGCAGGATTTTTTTCGTATTTTTGAGCGCATGACAGCAAAATCTCCCTCATCATTCTTTTTATGCTTTTCCAGTATATCCGTCATATCGCTTTTATATGGCATCCTTCGTCATTTTCAAGCCAGTTTTCCTTTGCATTTCGCCGAAAGATGGACTATAATAAAAGATGTCCTTCTCCCCTTCTGTCTTCGTGCGCGGCGCATGGCAGGGCTTACGGGGGAGCAGGACGATTGCTAACGTCAAAGGAAGGATCGCATATGTATTCCATCTTTCGGAATCTCGCCCTCATCCTCATCAGCGCCAAGTTCTTCGCGCTGCTCGCCCGCAAATGCCGGGCGCCGCAGGTGGTGGGTGAGATCATCGCAGGTCTTGTCATCGGTCCCTGTCTGCTGAATCTCGTGCAGCCCAGCGACTCCATCGCCATTTTTGCTGAGATCGGCGTCGTGCTGCTGATGTTCACCACAGGCCTCGGCACCAACCTTCAGGAGCTGATGCGGGCCGGCCCCATCGCTACCCTCATCGCCTGCGTGGGCGTGGCCGTGCCTCTGGCAGGCGGCACCCTGCTCTACAGCCTGTTCTACGGCTTTTCGGCGCTGGGCAGCCCGGAGTTTTATCGGGCGCTCTTCATTGGCACCATCATGACGGCCACCAGCGTCTCCATCACCGTGGCCACCCTGCAGGAGCTGGGCAAGCTCAAGAGCTTCCTCGGCACCACCATCGTCAGCGCAGCCGTCATTGATGACGTCATCGGCATCGTGGTGCTCACCTGTGTGCTGGGTGCCAGCGGCGGCGCAGACACCAGCCTCGTTGATGTGCTGATGGACACCGTCCTCTTCTTCATCGCAGCCATCGTCATCGGCCTCATCATCCACAAGGCCATGCTCTGGCTGGACCATCGCAACCCCCACACCCAGCGCATCACCATCGTCAGCCTCGCCTTCTGCTTTGCCATGGCCTACATCGCGGAGCAGTACTTCGGCATCGCGGACATCACGGGTGCTTACATTGCCGGCATCGTGCTCTGCTCCCTTGAGGATGCGCCCTACATCGAGCGCCGTGTGGACATCAGCAGCTACACCCTCTTCGCCCCCGTCTTCTTCGCCAGCATCGGCCTGAAGACCGACATCAGCGGCCTGACACCCACCATCCTGCTGTTCAGTGCCTGCTTCGTGGCCGTCGCCCTGCTCACCAAGATCATCGGCTGCGGCCTCGCCGCGAAGCTCTGCCGCTTCAACTGGTCGGACTCCCTCAAGGTGGGCGTCGGCATGATGACCCGCGGCGAAGTGGCCCTCATCGTGGCCCAGAAGGGCCTCGGGGTCGGTGTGGTGGACCCTGTTTACTTCACCGCCGTCATCCTGCTCATCGTCGTGTCCTCTATCGTGACGCCGCTGGCGCTGAAGGGGCTGTTTGCGAAGGGTTAAGCCTTGAGCAAAAGCCTCTCCCTTTGGGAGAGGTGTCACCGAAGGTGACGGAGAGGGCAAGCTCGTCTCCCAAGAGCATCCACACAGCGATACGCACCGGCTTTTGTCAGAGCGATGCTATCGCTGTGTTTTTGTTTTTCAGTAGCATCCTTGCCCTCTCAGGCGCTTCGCGCCAGCTCCCCCAAAGGGGGAGCCCTTGGCAGACCGGGCCACTTTCGCCTGACCGCTGGAAGCTCAATATAACGTAAAAGATAGTGCCCTGCTACAGAGATTCACAGCAGCTTGACAAGGGATATTGTTCCGAAGCTGCTGCCCTCTATAGCAGGGCACTACTGTTTACGATAAGATCAAACTTTGCTTGTCCTGCGTGGGCCTGACCGGCACGCCAGTGCCTCTCCCTTTGGGAGAGGTGGCATTGCGAAGCAATGACGGAGAGGGCAAGGCCGCTGCCGGGAGAGCTGTCACCGAAGGTGACTGAGAGGGTTACGCGCTAAATCCCTCAAACGACCTGAATGCGGCCTGCGCCGTAGGGATTCTCGTAGTTCAGCAGGTAGCCCGGATAGCTTGCCAGCGGGCTGTTGGCACTGCTCAGGACAGGCACATCGTTCACAGCGTCGAAGATCATGGCGTAAGTGGACATGACGAGGTAGTCCTCAGAGACATAGTCCTTGATGAGCTCTGCGCCGTCGAACATGGCGAAGCCATCGCCCAGATTGCGCAGGGTGTAGTTCATGCCGGCCAGCGCATAGGTGCGGTTCAGGTCCAGCGGCTCGTAAGCGCCGGTCTTCTTGTTGTAGATGCGCACGTTCTGGACGCGGGGCGTGCCGGTGGCGCTGCCCATCCAGACATTCTTGTCGTCGGTGAGGACGGTGTTGGGGATGTCGGTGTGGATCTCGTAGGTCGCACCGGCAACATGCAGGAAGCCGCCGTTCTCCTTGCCCTCCGGGCCGACGAAGCGGGCGCCGAACTCCAGAGCATCCTGGATCTGCTTGCCGGTAACAGACATCAGGCAGGCCACGTTGCCGAAGGGGCTGACCTGCTTGCAGGTCTTGAAGGTCCACTTGCCGGCGTCCACATCGGTGCGGATGCCGCCGCCGTTCATCATAGCGATGTCGCAGTCCAGCTGCTCGATCTCGTTGAAGTAAGTATAGATGCCGTCAGCCACGAAGTCGCCGAGGTTGGTCTCGCCCGTACGGATGCGGCGCTTGCCGGTAGCAGGGTCGTTGATGTAGAATTTGATGTCCGTGGTGGCGATCTGCTCGCCCAGCATAGCGTCCACATCGTTGATCCAGGCTTCTGCGGTAGCGGCCACAGCGGCGTCGGAGACATCAGCGGTGGAGATGAGCTCGGTGGTGATCGCGCCGTCTTCGGCGATGGTCATCTTACCGACGTTTGCCAGATAAGAGCCGGTCTGGGTCAGGGTGACAGCCTTGCCGGCTGCATCGTAGACCTGCTTGTTCTCCATGACGGTGTGAGAGTGGCCGTCGATGAAGGCGTCAAAGCCGGTGGTGTTGGCAATGACTTCCTCACTGGTCCAGGGAGAGGAGGACGGGTCAACGCCCAGATGGCCCAGACCGATGATGATGTCTGCGCCCAGGGTCTTGGCCTTGTCGATGGCCTTCTGGACGGCGTCGTACAGCTTCCTGCCGTCGTCACCGCCCAGGATGTCGTAGATGTACTTGGTCTGCTTGGCGTTCATGAAGTAAGCAGGAGTGGACTTGGTGAAGGACTCGGGGGTCGTGATGCCCACGAATGCGATCCACTTGCCGCCTGCGGGGAACAGCTTGACAGCGGGCAGAACGCGCAGGCCGGTGCGCAGATCCACCCAGTTGCAGGAGACATAGGGGAAGTCCGCTTCCTTGATGATGGCCTTTGCGCGGGCCATGCCGTAGTCGAACTCGTGGTTGCCCAGAGTAGCGATGTCGTAGCCAGCCTCGTTCATCAGCTCGATGATGGTAGCGCCGTTGTCCATGGAGCCGTAGGCAGTACCCTGAATATGGTCGCCAGCGTCCACCAGCAGGACGGGCTTGCCCTCATCCACATAGCCCTGCTTCATGGCAGCGATCGCGGCATAGGTCAGTTTGGGAGACTTGTTGTCGATGTAGGTGTGGACATCGTTGGTGTACAGGATGGTGACAGCGGCATCCTTGCCCGTCAGGAAACCGGCCGAAGCCTGAGGAACGGCAGCAGCCATGGCGGAGGCAGCGGCGGTGACACCGGCAGCCTTCAGGAAATTGCGGCGAGAAATAAAGTGTTTCACGAAAAAGAACCTCCTTTATGTTCCAGACCAATTTTTACGGCACAGCCTCTCTTTCGCTGTGCCGCATTCTTTGTTTTAAGCTTACCACAGAACCGCCGAAAGAGCAAGCACAAAGATGGTCATTCTGCATAATAGTTTTCTTTATGAGTACGACTTTTTATGAAATCTCGCGCAAATCAGCACAAAAGACCGGGCCGCTGCTTCCTGCCTCAGGCTTGCAGCGACCCGGTCTTCCGGTTATGGAGGGATCAAAAATGGAGTGTTATTGTCAGATCGCGTGATACTGGCGCAGGAACTTCTCGAGGTCGGTGCCTTCGATCTTCTTCAGCGCCTCCTTCAGGGCGATGCGGCCCATAAGGGGCAGCTCCATGTCCGTGAGCTTCCGGCCATCCCGCAGCTTCACCGAGGCATCCACCAGCGCCCGGACGTCATAGGTGCTGCCCCAGACCTCCGGCACGCCCCGGTCGATGTTCAGCAGCCGGTACACCGCCTCCATGCCGGTGCGCATGGAGTATTCGGTGGTGAAGATGGTGTCCCGTCCGGTCTCGGCGAACTGACCGAGGAAGGCAAAGTTCACCGCATCCTTCGGCACGATGTCGGGGCGGTCGCCCTTCGCGCGGGGCATGAAGAAGGCGTCGATATAGGGCATCATGACCGGCACGGTGTTGGCGCTGTGCTCGGCAAGCTCTGCGATGTCCTCCACCGGCACACCCAGATGGTAGAGCCACTCCATGCAGATCTCCCGGCCGGTGCAGTCCCGCATGGGCTTTTTGACGTAATCGCCGGGCTTATCGCTGAACAGGCCGTACACCCAGACGCAGAGCTGGTCTTTGGGCTGTGCCCGGAACTGCTGCTGGCGGTTCAGGGTCCAGCTCATGAGCCACTTGGAGTCCTTCACCGTGACGATGCCGCCGGTGACGGTGCGGCCACTGAAGGGGTCGCGCTTGCAGATCTTCTGGATATACTGGGGGATCTTCTCATCCAGCGTCGTGATGGTGGCGCTTTCCCAGTTGGTCAGCTCCGGCTGGCTGCAGAACTTTTCCGGGTAGCCGAAGGAGTCGTCCAGCGCGGCGATGCGCTTCCAGAGGTCCCAGCCGTTGCCCGGCTTGATGGTGGGGTCGAAGCCCGCGGCCTTGTTCTGTGCGCCGACGGTGCAGCTCTCCACGCAGCCGCCGTTGGTGATAAAGAGCAGGTCGTCCTCGGTCAAATCGATGGTCTCCACCGCGCCCTTATGGTCTACCGTGATGCCCGCCGCCTGCTTTTTGCCCGGCTCGAGGCTGAACTGGACGTCCACGACCTTTGTGTCGTAGTAGAACTGGACGCCGTGGTCTTTCAGGTAGGTGACCATGGGCAGGATGATGGACTCGTACTGGTTATACCGGGTGAAGCGGAGGGCCGTGAAGTCGGGCAGACCGCCGATGTGGTGGATATACCGCTTGAGGTAGAGCTTCATCTCGAGGGCGCTGTGCCAGTTCTCAAAGGCGAACATGGTGCGCCAGTAGAGCCAGAAGTTGGAGTTGAGCACCTCATCGTCAAAAAAGTCGGTGATCTTTTTGTCCTCAAGCTGCTCGTCGGGGGTGAAGAACAGCTTCATGATCTCCATGGCTCCCTTATCCGACAGGCCAAACTTGCCGTCGGTGTGGGCGTCCTCGCCCCGGTTCACGGTAGCGCGGCAGAGGGAATAGTTGGGGTCGGCCTTGTTCAGCCAGTAATACTCGTCCAGCACACTGGCTCCCTCCGTTTCCAGCGAAGGGATGGAGCGGAGCAGATCCCACATGACCTCGAAGTGGTTGTCCATCTCACGGCCGCCCCGCATCACATAGCCCACGTCGTACTTGTAGCCGTCGCAGGCACCGCCGGGCAGGGGGTCTTTTTCAAAAACGTGTACCCTCTCCCCCTTCATCTGGCCATCCCGCACCAGATAGCAGGCTGCCGTCAGGGCCGCCAGACCACTGCCGATGATATAAGCCGATTTGCGATCCACGCCTTCGGGCTTGCGGGGCCTCGCAAAGGCTTCGTAATTGCCGCTGGAATAATACATAGACGTGACCTCCATTTTGTTCTGTACCGGCAGCACGTTCGGCCCCGGTTTGTTTGGTTCTGGCATCAGTATACCCCGCCGCTTCCCGCCCTACAACAAACAAAACCGCCCAACTGCCGCAATTTTTGGCAAATGGGCAGGTTTGCATAAAAAATCCGCCCCCGGCGTACCGGAGACGGATAAAAAGTTTTATGATGACTCAGAATGTCAGCCGCATCTGATGCCAGACCACATCGCCGTGGGTGGAGACGGAAACGCCCTCATCCACGAAGCCGAACTGCGCATAAAAGCCGATGAGCCGTTCCTTGCAGGTGAGCACGATGCCCTTGCGCCCGGCGGCTTTCGCGTCGGCGCAGACCTGACGCAGAACACGGGAGGCACAGCCTTCGTGCCGATGGGCCGGGGCGGTGACGACGCTGAATATCATCTGCCACCCACCCTTCGGCGTGTGGAGATGGGGGTCATCGTACATCTCATCGGTGAGGTCGGGCATATCGGTGACGAAGCCGTTGACGAAAGCTTTCACCTCGCCGCCCTCGTCCAGCAGCCAGAAACAGTCCGGGTAGACAGCCACACGCCCGGCGATGCTCTGCCGGGATGCCCCCTCTGCGGGCGGGTAGGACGCAGCTTCGATGTCGGCCAGTGTGTCCACATCAGTGGGCAGTGCATGACGGATGCTCATGCTCTCCCCTCCTCAGGCTTTGGCGGCGGGAGCCACCTCAAAGTCGATCTTGCCCAGATTGACGTCGGCGCGGACGATGGTGATCATCATCTTGTCGCCGAGGCTCCAGGTCTTGCCGGAAGCGGGGTCGGTCAGGCGGACGCCCTCGGTCAGGCTGGTGCCGGAGGGAGTCAGGCTGGAAGCAGGCACGAAGCCCTCCACGCCGTTGTCCAGCTCGATGAAGAGGCCGCGCTGGGTCACGCCGGAGATGGTACCCTCGTAGCACTCGCCCAGATGGCGGCGGGCATACTCTGCCTTGTAGCAGTCCTCAGCCTTCCGCTCGATCTGCATGGCGATGACCTCGCGCTCGCTGGACTGCTTGGAGGCGCGCTCTGCGAAATCGGTGTAGCGGAGGATCATGGTCTCCTTCTCGGTACCCTTGAGCATATCGGTCATGATGCGATGGATGGCCAGGTCGGGGTAACGGCGGATGGGGCTGGTGAAGTGGGCGTAATCCTTCAGCACCAGACCGTAGTGGCCCTTGGGCTTCTCTTCGTAGAGAGCCTTGGACATACAGCGGAGCATACCGGTGTTGATGATCTGCTCATAGGGGGTGCCGCGCACACCCTCGAGGATGGCGCTCAGCTCCTTGGGAGTGGGAACGTCCTTGGCGAAGTGGTCGTTGATGCCGCAGGCCTGCAGCAGAGCGTGCAGACGTTCCAGCTTCTCGGCGTTGGGCTCTTCATGGACGCGGTAGACGAAGGGGATCTGCTTGACGCGGGCAAAGTGGGCGGCGCACTGGTTGGCCAGCAGCATGAACTCCTCGATCATGCTCTCGCTCTCGCCGGAAGTGCGCTTCTTGACGTCGATACAACGGCCATTCTCGTCGAGGATGAGCTTGACTTCGCCGCTCTCGATGTCCATGCAGCCGCGCTCCTTGCGCAGGCGGGCGCGGTGGCCGTACAGCTCCTTCATAGCGGGCAGCTGGTCGATGACGTCGGCATACTTTGCCTTGATCTCGGCGTCGGCAGTACCGGCCAGCAGGGCGTTGATCTCGGAGTAGACACCCTTGACGCGGCTGCGGATGATGGACTTGACAAAGCGGTAATCCGTCAGATTACCCTCCTTGTCCAGACGCATCAGGCAGGAGAAAGCCAGACGCAGCTCGTTCTCGTTCAGGCTGCAGATGCCGTTGGACAGAGCCTTGGGCAGCATCGGAACGACCTGATCTGCATAATAGACGCTGGTAGCGCGGCTGAACGCCTCGTTGTCCAGCTCAGAGCCGGGCTTGACGTAGTTGGAGACGTCGGCGATGTGGACGCCCAGCTCAAAGCCGCCGTCAGAGGTGCGGGTCAGGCTGATGGCATCGTCGATGTCCTTGGTCTCGGCGCTGTCGATGGTGAAGATGGGCAGGGCGCGCAGGTCCATGCGGCCCTCGCAGTCCTTCTCGGAGACCTCTGCGCCCTCGAACTTCTTGGCCTCATCCCGGACTTTATCCGGGAAGCGGGTGCGGATGTCCTTTGCGTAAAGCAGAGCCTTGGCGCAGCGCTTGGCCTCGTCGGAGCTGCCGAAGCGCATGGCGACGCCCACGCGGTGATCCTCCTGACGGTTGCCGCGGTTCAGGATCTCGACGGCTACCTTGTCGCCGTCCTTTGCGCCGCCCTCGCAGTCGCGGGCCAGCGGCATGGTGATGGCCGGGCAGTCGTCCGGCACGAAGCGCAGACGGCCCTCGACCCGGCGCACAGTGCCGACCAGGTCGTTCTTCTCGGTCAGGATGGCGAGGATCGCGCCCTCGTCGCTGCCCTCCACACGGGGATGCTCGAATTTCTCCACCAGCACATCGTCGCCGGGCATTGCGCCCTTGGTGAAGCGGCCGGGGATGAAGATGTCGCTGGTGCCGTCCTCCAGCATGACGAAGGCAAAGTTCTTGCCCAGCTTGACCACCTTGCACAGCAGAGCCTTGTCGGCACGGCCGGAGCGGACGGTAAAGAACACGCCCTGACGCTGGCAGACGACAGCCTCTCGCACCAGTTCGTCCAGAGCTTCCATCACCTTGCGGTCTGCGCCGCGCTCGCCGCCGAACTTCTGCTTCAGCTCTTTGACGGTGCAGGGCTGGTTCTGGATGGCATGTTCGATTTTATCGCGCATTGACATAAATTTTCTTTCTCCTTAACTACCATAGCCCGCCCTCCACCGGGGCGCGGCTTCTTCCCTCTTATCTCTTTTTATAACAACAGATAGACACAAAAACAGCCCCGCTTTCATCACGGGGCTGCGGGCGCATACTCAGGCCAGACGGCTTGCGAACACGCAGGCCAGGATGGCCACCACAAAGAAGATGATACCGGCGATGCGGGTCACCTTTGCCAGCATCTGGTCCGCAGGGGTCAGACGGGCGTTGTTTGCGCCGTAAGCGCTGCCGTTGATGACACCAGCCAGACCCTGACCGTGGGTATGCTGCATCAGGGTGAGGGCAAAGATGACCACCGAGACGACGAGCAGAATGACGCCGCCGACGATTTCAATGACTGCCATGGATGAAAACGCTCCTTTTATTGTTAAATTTGGATAACAAACATACAAATACAAGTATATAGTAACATACCTCGGCCAAAAAAGCAAGCAGAAAAGCAAAACCATTCACTCCCCGGCGCTCAGTGCGTCGCACAGGCGGGCAAAGACGGCTGCGCTGGACACCTCCGGCTCTGTCTGGGCGTCCTGCATCACCACGATGGTCCAGCGGGGCTTTTCTGCCGGGTAAAAACCGGCGAACCAGTAGTTTTTCAGCTCTTCGCCATCCCGGAACTGGCCGGTCTGGGCGGTGCCGGTCTTTCCGGCGGCAGTCCCCTCGGAGGGGGCGGCCTGCCGGCCCGTTCCCTCTGCCACGACGCCCGCCAGCAGCTCCTGCAGCTTTTCCGCCGTCTGCTCCGCGAACACCCGCCGGGACGAGCTATGTGCCAGCGGCGTGAGCTCTTCGCCCGTCGTCTCGTCCACGGTACACTCCACGAAAAGCGGGGTATGGTAGACGCCTCCCGCCGCAAGGGTGTTCATCATCCCGGCCACCTGTAGGGGCGTCGCCAGAAGCTCCCCCTGTCCGAAGCAGAAGTTGGCAAACTGCCCCTCGTTTTCGAGTGTCTCTGCTTCGGGCAGAACGCCAGAAGCCGACCGGAGGCCGTCTGCAATGTCCTGTCCTTTCCCGAAGCCCAGCGCTGCCGCCATCTGCCGGACACGCTCCGGCCCCAATTTCCGCCCCAGCTCGATAAAGTAGCCGTTGCAGCTCTTTTCCAGAGCGCCGTCCAGCCCCACGAGGCCGTGAGGCACGCTTCCGGCACAGCGGTAGACCTGGCCGTTCAGGGCGTCGTAGCCGGGACACTCCCGGGTGAAGTCCCCTTCTCCTGCTTCCAGCGCCGCTGCGGCCAGCACCGGCTTGAAGACCGAGCCCACCGCATAGGCCGAAAAAGCACGGTTCAGAAGCGGGCTGTCCGGAGCCGTCAGGCTCTCGCCCACATTGGCCGCATCAAAACCCGGCAGGCTCACGCAGGCCCGCACCTTGCCGCTGGTTACATCTATAATAAGGATACACCCGGTAGCCATGCTCTCCGCTGCCACCCCTTCTGCGGCCCTCTGAATGCTTCGGGAGAGGGTCAGCCGCACACCCTGCGGGGCAGAGTCTGCTTTTTCTAAAATCGGCTCACTGCCCCGCTGCAGCCGTCCCTGCGCTGTGACCGCACAGTGCAGTGTATCCCGCTCGCCGGTGTAAAGGACATCGTCCAGCGCAGCCTCAAGGCCCGCTGCGCCGTGGCCCTCGCTGTCCAGGTAGCCGATGAGCTGTTCTGCCAGCGGGGCAGCGGCGTACCGCCGGGGAACGGCATAGCACCGCACGCCCAGTCCACTTACATCCTGCGCCACGTCCAGCAGAAAGGGCCGGGAAGTATTCCGCTCCCGGTAAAGCCTGGCCTGCCCGTCGGCGTCCGCATAGGGGTAGAGCCGCGCGTAGCTGCTCTCACCCGGGAAGCAGAGGGCCAGCCAGCGTTGAGAGATGCCCGTCAGCGGCAGACCGTCGCAGTCGTAGAAGTTCCCCCGCGCCGCAGGCAGGCGGAGGACCGCTTCGCTCTGCGCCGCCGCCCGCACGGCGTACTCCGTGTTCGAGCAGAGCCAGTATAACCGGCAGACCACCGCCGCAAACCCCAGCAGCAGCGCCCCGTACAGCGCAAGCACTCTTCGGCCCGACATAAAAAGCCCCCCTTCCCTGCCCGGTAGTATGGGCAGAAAAGAGGGACGGTACACAAAAGAGGCAGAGCCTCCGAAGAAGCTCTGCCCCAGATACTGAAACAGTCTGCGCGTTTTGGGAAAGGCTGCGGCTTAGTACATGCCGCCCATACCGCCCATGTCACCGCCAGCGGCAGCAGGAGCAGCCGGAGGTTCGGGCAGATCGGCCACGAGGCTCTCGGTGGTCAGCACCATCTCAGCGACGGATGCTGCGTTCTCCAGAGCGGAGCGGGTGACCTTGGTCGGGTCAACGATGCCGGCGGCGATCATATCCTCGACGTAGACTTCATTCTGAGCGTCGAAGCCGTAGTTGGGCTTGTTGGCAGAGATGATCTTGTCGATGATGACGCTGCCCTCGAGGCCGGCGTTCTTGGCGATCTGGCGCAGAGGAGCTTCCAGAGCCTTCAGGACGATCTTAGCGCCGGTGCGCTCGTCGCCTTCCAGCGTATCGCACAGCTCACGGACAGCGGGGATGGCGTTGATGGGAGCAGTGCCGCCGCCAGCAACGACGCCTTCCTGAACAGCAGCCTTGGTTGCGTTCAGAGCATCCTCGATGCGGAGCTTCTTGTCCTTCATCTCGACCTCAGTAGCAGCGCCGACCTTGATGACAGCCACGCCGCCAGCCAGCTTTGCCAGACGCTCCTGCAGCTTCTCGCGGTCGAAGTCGCTGGTAGCGGCCTCGATCTGGTTGCGGATCTGACCAATGCGGGATGCGATAGCGTCCTTGTCGCCAGCGCCGCCCACGATGGTGGTGTTCTCCTTGGTGACCTTGACCTGACGGGCATGGCCCAGCATGTCAACGGTAGCATCCTTCAGCTCGTAGCCGAGGTCAGCAGACACGACCGTGCCGCCGGTCAGGGTAGCAATATCCTGCAGCATCTCCTTGCGGCGGTCGCCGAAGCCGGGAGCCTTGACAGCCACGACGTTCAGGGTGCCGCGCAGACGGTTGACGATGAGGGTGGACAGAGCCTCGCCCTCAATGTCCTCAGCCACGATGAGCAGCTTCATGCCGTTCTGCATGACCTGCTCCAGCAGAGGAACGAGGTCCTGAATGACGCTGATCTTCTTATCGGTGATGAGGATGGCGGCGTTGTCCAGAACAGCCTCCATCTTGTCGGTATCGGTGACCATATAGGGGGTCAGGTAGCCGCGGTCGAACTGCATACCTTCGACGATCTCGTTGTAGGTCTCGGCAGTGGTCTTGTTCTCCTCGATGGTGATGACGCCGTCGGAAGTGACTTTCTCCATGGCCTCGGCGATGAGACGGCCGATCTCGGGGTCGCCTGCGGAGATGGTGCCGACGCGGGCGATGTCGTTGGAATCCTTGACCTTCTGGCTGTGTGCCTTGATGGTCTCGACGGCCTTAGCAACAGCCTTGGTCATGCCGCGGCGGATGTCCATCGGGTTTGCACCGGCAGTGACATTCTTCATGCCCTCGGTGACCATAGCCTGTGCCAGAACGGTCGCGGTGGTGGTGCCGTCGCCTGCGGCGTCGTTGGTCTTGGTAGCGACCTCACGCACCAGCTGTGCGCCCATGTTCTCGAACTCGTCCTTCAGCTCGATCTCCTTTGCGATGGTCACACCGTCGTTGGTGATGACAGGGGCGCCGAACTTCTTGCTCAGCACCACGTTGCGGCCCTTGGGGCCGAGGGTGATCTTAACAGTATCTGCCAGAGTGTCGATACCGGCACACAGTGCCTTGCGGGCTTCCTCGCCCTGCTTGATCTGCTTAGCCATATTTTATCGCTCCTTCGTAAATGCTTGATTATCCAGTGTGAGGGAAAGACGCTTACTCCACGATGGCCAGAATGTCGGCCTGACGCACGATGGTGCATTCTTCGCCGTCCACCTTGACCTCGGTGCCGGAGTACTTGCTGGTGAGCACCTTGTCGCCCACCTTGACAGTCATCTTGACTTCCTTGCCGTCCACGACACCGCCGGGGCCAACGGCCACGACCTGTGCCACCTGGGGCTTCTCTTTCGCGCTGCCGGTCAGGATGAGGCCGCCCTTGGTGGTCTCCTCGACCTCAACAGTCTTGATAACAACACGGTCTGCAAGAGGAATGATCTTCATCGTTCTTGCCCTCCTATTATAAATATAAAAGATAAACTATTTTATGTCCCGGGGGCTTTGCCCTTCCGGTTGTTTAGCACTCCTTTTCCTTGAGTGCTAAGTGTATTGTACTCATCTTGGAGTCAAAAATCAAGGGGTTTTGCAAATTTCTTTGTTAAGTTTTTATGTCCTTTTCATGAGCCATGTTCTTTTTGCCCTCGCCATGTACGAACAATCTACGATCCATCTGCCTTTCAGATAACAAAAAACGCACCCGTCATAAGACCAGTGCGTTAAACTATAGGGGGATCATCTCTCTATTTGGGCAATTCCGGTTCACCTTCATATTTTCGCTCCGAAACACAGTGCAGTCAAAGCACTCGACTTTGTCAAGTAACAGTGCTATAATGCTTTCCATTCAAACGCAGAAGGAGTTGACGAAATGGAGCCATCCACGGTATCTTCCTGCATTCTGACCCTGCACAAAGAGTTTGCCGCTTACACGACCCAGCGGTTACAGGAACTGGGTCTGAGCTTCGGGCTGATATATTTTGTCCTTTATGTAGGAAAGCATCCGGATTGTACGCCTTCGGAACTGACCAAAGATCTGCATCTGGATTGGGGCCACTCCCAGCGCAGCCTGAACAAGCTGGCCGAAGACGGCTTTCTGACGAAAGAAAAGAATGGGCGCAGCTACCACCTGAAGCTGACCCGGAGGGGTGAAAACGCCTTTGTGGTCTGTCATCAGGTCTTTATCGACTGGGATGCGCAGAGTCTGGGCGGACTGACAGCGCAGGAGCGGCAGCAGCTGCTGACATTACTGCAAAAAGCAGTGCAAAAGAAAGTGTGCAAATGATGTACGAAACGATCTTGAGTCCGATCCATTATGGTGGGATGCAGCTGAAAAACCGCATCATTTTTGCGCCGACAACATTCGGGCTGTCGGATGAAGAATACCTTGCAAAGATCCGTGCCATTGCACAGGGCGGCTGTGCCATGATCATCGTGGGCGATGTCCCGGTGGGCAAAAGCAAATTTGAAAAATCTCTATTTGACACCAAAGGCTTTGCATTCTACCAGCAGGTCGTGAAAATCGCCCATGATGCGGATTGCAAAGTCTGTGCCCAGCTGCACCAGAGCGATTCCAACCTGCTGGCGATGTTCAAATACATTCCCGGCGTCCTGCTGAAGAAGATCACCCCGGATCAGCTGCGGGAAAAGCTGAACGCCGAAGTCGCTCCTTACATTACAAAGATGTCCAAACGGAAGATCCGGACCATCATCAGCGGGTTTGGAAAAGCGGCGGTGCTGGCAAAACAGGCCGGTTTTGATATGGTGCAGGTGCATGGCGACCGGATGTGCGGCAGTTTCAGTTCAGCCATCTTCAACCACCGCACCGATGAATACGGCGGCAGCGCAGAAAACCGCGCCCGTTTTGCGGTGGAAGCGGTCTCGGCTGTCCATGCGGCAGTTCCGGGGATGCCCATTGATTACAAGCTGGCTGTCCGGCAGGAAAACCCGCACTTTGGCAATGCCGGTGTAGTGGAAGAAGAACTGCCGGTGTTCGTTCCGCTGCTGGAGCAGGCGGGTGTTACCAGCTTCCATGTAACGCTGGCAAACCATTCCGCATTGGAGAACACCATCCCGCCCGCCGATCATCCCTATTTCAGCCAGCCGGGATGCTTCCTCAAATTCTGCGATGAGGTGCGGCAGTACACCGAGCTGCCCATCTGTGGTGTCGGTGGTCTGAACGACCCGGATCTTGTGGAGCAGCAGCTCGCCAGCGGACGCATCCAGTGCGCCGCCATGAGCCGCCAGCTTCTGGCAGACCCGGATTGGGTGAACAAGCTGAAAAACGGGCAGGCGGAACAGATCCACCGCTGTCTCCGCTGCAACAAGAAATGTCTGGGCGGGCTGACGGCACATCAGGGAACCCGCTGTGTTTATGATGCTTTGCGAGAAAAAGAAGCAAAAAACGCATAAACCCACCCGACAAAAAAAAAAAAAAATTACGATATACTAAACAAAAAGATATTCACAAAGGAGAAGCTATGAGTTACGCGATCGTATACAGCAGCAAAACAGGCAACACAAAAATCTTGGCAGATACGCTGCACGACTGCCTGCCGCAGGAAGGCTGCGATTATTTCGGCATCCCGGATCCTGCCGCCATGGAAGCGGACACCCTTTATGTGGGCTTCTGGACGGACAAGGGAAATGCCGATGAAAGCACTTCGGACTTTTTGAAGCAGCTGCACGGCAAAAACATCTTTCTCTTTGGCACTGCCGGCTTCGGCGGCAGCAAAGAATACTTTGATAAGATCTTGAAAAAGGTGGAGCATTCGCTGGACAAGAGCAACACTGTTTTCGGCTGCTATATGTGTCAGGGCAAAATGCCGATGTCCGTACGCCAGCGGTACGAAGAGATGAAAAAGCAGCCGATCCATCTGCCCAATCTGGATGCCATGATCGAGAATTTTGACAAAGCTCTTTCTCACCCGGATGCGGATGACCTGGAGCAGCTGAAACAGGCTGTAAGATAACGGAAAAGGCGGCGGCTTCCCTTGACAAGGAAAGCCGCCGCCTTTGTTGATCCTCCGATGAGCCCCTAAAGAAACGTGCAGGGCGCTTCTCATCCTTTCATTTTACACGCTGGCCCGCTGGGCCATGAACCGCTCATAGGCCGGTTTGGGCAGCAGGACGCGCCCGGCCAGCGGCTTGAGCTGGGCGGTGATGGCGTCGCAGGGAGCGCACTCGCCGTCGGCAGTCGCCACGATAGGGCCGCGTCCGTCCGCCGGGCGCAGGGAGACGCACTTTGCCCGGCGGTAGATGAAGTAGGGCTTCGCCTGTTCCGTCAGCTCACCGTTCCGGAAGTGCCTGCCACTCTTGTACATCCCCAGCAGGCGGGCGATCGTCAGGCGGCTCACCCTGCGGATGATGAAAACGTCCAGCCAGCCGTCGTCGGGCTGAGCCTCGGGGGCCGCATAAAAACCGCCTCCATAAGTGCGGCCATTGCAGACGGCACACATCAGGCAGTCCACCGTCAGCTCCTCACCGTCGATGGTGAAGGTCACGTTCCGGCCGATGTGGCCGCAGAGCTGCTTGACGATGGAGAGCGCATAGGCCATCTCGCCACCGCAGAACGGGATGCGCCGGAACTGCGGGATGCCGTAAGCCACCTGTGCATCGAGTCCGGCGGCGCAGATGGTCGCTGAAAGGCCGAGGTCGGTCTGCATCAGATCAATGTCCACCTCGCCGCCCGCCAGCTGGGCGTCGAGGTCATTGAACTCTTCCCGCGTGCCGTAGGTGCGCAGAAAATCATTGCCGCTGCCAAAGGGCAGACACCCCACCGCCGCGAGGCCGCACCCCTGCGCCCCGGTCAGCGCCTCGTTGAAGGTGCCGTCGCCGCCCGCTGTCCAGATGCGCACCGGCTCACCGTCGGCCTGCGCGGTGTGCGCCGCCTCAGCGGCCAGCTCCCGGGCATGGCCTGCGTACCGGGTCACAACGACCTTCCATTTTTCCGGCGGGATGCCCGCCCGCTGGGCTGCGGTCTGGATGGCCGGGGCCAGCTCGGCAGTGCAGTCCCGCTTGCCTGCGGTGGGGTTGAGCAAAAACAGATAGCGCATTCGGCTTCCTCCTCTGGTGGTTCCTGCCCTCTATCATAGCGGAAAACCAGAGCAGATGCAAGAGCTTTTCAGCCGACACCCGCCGTCTGCGTCTCCTGCACCACGATCGTGCCGTCCTCGGTGCAGTCTGCCGTCCAGTGCTGTCCGAGGCTCACACTGCCGGAGGCGATCTGGTCGGCGAAGGCCTGCTCCACGGCCCGGTCTACCTGTCGGCGCAGCTCTCGCGCACCATAGGGCGAATGTGCTTTTGCCGCCAGCGCCGGGCCGACCCGGGCCGTGTGGGTCAGCTGGTAGCCGCTGCGGGCAGCACGCTCTTCCAGCTGGCCCAGCAGCTTTTCGGCGATGGAGCAGAGGCTCTGCTCCTCCAGCGGGCGGAAGACGATGAGCTCATCCAGACGGCCCACCAGCTCCGGCCGGAACCACTTTTTCGCCTCGGCAACGGCGGCCTCCGACTGCTTTTCAAAGGCGGCTTCGCTTCCCGCCCCGAAGCCCAGTGGTGCGCTCTGCCCGGCGAGGAATCGTGCGCCGAGATTGGAGGTCAGCAGGACGATGGTGTTGCGGAAATCCGCCTTGCGGCCCATGGAGTCGGTCAGCTGGCCGTCCTCGAGCATCTGCAGGAGCACATTCTGAATATCCGGGTGCGCCTTTTCGATTTCGTCAAAGAGCACCACGCTGTAGGGACGGCGGCGGACGGCCTCCGTGAGCTGACCGCCCTCGTCGTGGCCCAGATAGCCCGGAGGCGCACCCAGCAGACGCGCCACGGTGTGCTGCTCCTGATACTCCGACATATCGAACTTGAGCAGGGCCTTCTCGCTGCCGAACCAGCTCTCCGCCAGCGCCTTTGCCAGCGCGGTCTTACCGACGCCGGTCGGCCCGAGGAAGAGCATCGCACCGATCGGCCGGCCCGGCTCCCCAAGCCCGGTGCGGCTGCGCCGGATGGCCCCGGCCACGGCAGCGACAGCCCGGCTCTGGCCCACGACTTCGATGTTCAGGCGCTCTTCAAGGCGGGCCAGACGTTCCCGCTCCTTTTCGCCCACCCGTTCAGCTGGCACGCCGCTGGCCTGCGCCACTACCCGGGCAATTTCCTTCCGGCTGAGGACGGGGTCTTTCTCCCCTTCCCGCTCGGCCCGGATGCGCACTGCCGCGCAGGCTTCGTCCACGAGGTCGATGGCCTTATCCGGCAGACAGCGCCCCGGCAGATACCGCACTGAAAGCTCCACGGCCTCCCGCAGGGCTTCGTTGGGCAGGCGGACGCCGTGATACCGCTCGTAGCGGGGTGCCAGACCTTCCAGTATATCCACGGCCTGCTTCGGCGTGGGCTCTTCGATTTGGACGCGGCCAAAGCGGCGCTCGAGGGCGGCGTCCTTCTGGATGTGGGTGCGGAACTCCTGATTCGTCGTCGCGCCGATGAGCTGCAGTTCACCCCGGGCCAGCACCGGCTTTAAGATGCTGGCTGCGTCGATAGCCCCCTCTGCCGCACCGGCGCCGACGATGGTGTGGAACTCATCCACGAAGAGGATGGCGCTGCCGTCCCGGACGAGTTCTTCCAGCAGGTTCTTGAACCGCTCTTCAAAGTCGCCGCGGTACTTCGTACCAGCCACGAGGCTGGCCATGTCCAGCGCCAGCAGACGCCGCCCCTGGAGCATCCGGGGTACCTGCTTGTCGGCGATGCGCTGGGCAAGCCCTTCGGCCAGCGCGGTCTTGCCCACGCCCGGTTCCCCCACAAGGCAGGGGTTGTTCTTCTGGCGGCGGCATAAGATCTCTACCATCCGGTCCAGCTCTTTTTCCCGGCAGAACACCGGGTCCAGCTCGCCGTCCGCCGCCCGGCGGGTCAAATCGCGGCAGTATTTGTCGCTGGCCCGGCTCCCCCGCGGCAGCGACGACGCCGAGCGCGGCTGGATCGGCAGGATGAACTGCCCTGAAAGCTGGCGGCACTCCCGCACCGCCTCGGTGAGCTGGACACCCATGGATGCCAGCATAACCCCGGCAGCGCAGTCGGTGTCTTCCAGCATGGCGCAGAGCAGATGCTCCGGCTCGGCCCGGCTCAGGTGGGCGTTCTGCGCCCCGATGATGGCGTAGTCCATCGCCCGGCGCAGGTCCGCCGCCATATCGCCCCGGGCAAGCCTGGTGACCGAACCATCCCGCCCGGCAGACAGCTGACGCCGCACTTCCAACTCCGAGATGTTCTTCCCGGCCAGAAAGCGGGCCGCCGGGCCGCCGTCCGCTTGCAGCATCGCCCACAGCAGGTGGCCGGTGTCTGCCTTTTTGCAGCCCAGCCCTCCGGCCAGCTCCACCGCCTTATCCAGCAGCTGCCCCGCCTCCCGGGAGAAGCCCTTATACCGTCCTTTGCCGAATGCGTCCCAAATGCTCATTTGCCTGGCTCCTATCTTCCGTATTGCCCTGTTGCATCAAGAAACAGTATAGCCCCGGCAGGCGAGAAAAAATCAGAGCTTTGTGTCGCACCGGCCCAAAAACGCACCGAGAGATAAAACAAAAAAGCCATCTGAACGAATCAGATGGCTTCTTGGTTGGGGATGAGAGAATCGAACTCCCACAAGTAGAGTCAGAGTCTACCGCACTACCACTATGCAAATCCCCAATATTCTGTTGTGTTTCGCGGCATCGGGCCGGTCAACGTGTGCTATTATAGCCGCCTTTCAGCGTTTTGTCAAGCAGATTTTTGAAAAAAGTTGTACTTTTTCAGAAATCTGCGAAAATCCGTCAAGTTTATTTTTCAGTGTCCGAAGTTTCCTCTTCCCGATAGACGGCAACGTCTTCGATTTTGCAGTCTAAAATCTTGCAGAGCTGGTCAATGGTATAGGTGTTGACATTATGATTGTTTCGCAGTCGGTTCAGCTGTCCAGCGCTGAAGTGATAATCCTTCAGCAGTTTATACTGGGAGATACCACGCATTTTCATTGTTTTCCAAAGAGGTTCAAACGAAATCACGGACAATCCCACTCCTAACGAATCAGATTACATCTATAAATAAAATGGTAAAGGATTGCCCGAATATTGACAATTATCCATATGTGGAGTATTATTTTGATATAGCCCGAAAGTGGACAATATCAGAGGTAAAAAGGATGGTGTCATAATGAACGCTGCGGCAATCAAAGAGCATCTCAAAATGTTAATGGAGCTAGAAAAAGAGGTCTATACTCAAAATCAAGTTATCGCATCGTTAGAGTATCAACTTTCCTGCCTGCCAGATGCTCACCGGTACACAAGGCCCGTCTATACCGAAGCAAACTCCAACTACCAAATCAGTGGACTTACATGGTTGTGCTTTGGCAGCGCACTTATATTCCTTTTGTTAGCACCTGTATCAGATGCCATCATCAATTCCGATTGGGGAATTATGGGCTTGCTTCTCTTTCCTATTCTTTTAATTTTCTACCTTGCCAGGTCTTTCGCTATCCCTTGTGCAATATTTTTGTTCGCCGCTGGTATAATCGTTTTCTTTGTCGAAAGGAACAATCAATCCGACGCTCGTTATGCTGCCAAACAGCAATCCAAAAAATCTTATGAAACTGCTATGGCCACATACAATCGGGCGGTCGAACAAGACCGACTCCGCGTAGAAAGAGAGCGTCCTAAAAAGCTGCTTCTTCAAGGCCAGCTCAAAACTTTGAAAGATGCGCACAAAAAGACTGTAGACACTTTGAACAAGCTATACAACAAGGGCGTTATCCATAAAAAATATTGGGGTCTCGTTCCTATCTGTTCCTTGTACGGCTACTTCGATACTGGCGTATGCACTCAGCTGGAAGGCCATGAAGGTGCATACAACAAATATGACACTGAATGCCGTCTGGACAGAATCATCTCGAAATTGGATCAGGTCATCCAGCGTTTGGATGAGATCAAAGAGCTCCAGCAGGACCTTTATGAAGCTATCGAAGAATCCAACTGCAAGGTTGGTCAGCTTATCCGCAACTCCGAGCGCATATCTGACCAACTGACTGGGATCCAGTCGCAGGGTGCCGAACTGAATGCCCGCATTGCTAACCTACAAACCACTTCTGACATCAATCTCTATGTGAATGCCTGCGCCAAGCGCGAGCTTGAGTACATGAACCGCGCCAACCGCATTTTCTGATAGTTTCCATCAACGCCGCCCCCGAACTCCCGGAGGCGGCGTTTTCTTTGTACCAACCTCAGAACCGGCATTTTCTGCACGTTCCGCACCATACAATAAGGTGTACCTGATTTTCTACTTGTTAATAAAGGAGGACGCCTTATGCTGCAAACCCCATCCAAGACCACCCAGACTCTGCTTTCGCCCCGCATCCCCCGCGACAACGAGCACGAGCGCTACCACCCCGAGCTGGAAGAAGAGCTGAAAGAGTGCCTGTTCTGCCTGCAGCGGAACGCGATGATGTTCGACCTCGAGGTGGACTCCGACCTCATCGAGCAGCGCATCTACGAGCGGCAGGCGCTTTTGTGCCGCTACCGCTACCTGCTGGCCCGCGCCCGGGAGCTGGGGCTGCACACCATCCTGAAAAAGTATCAGCCGCTGGGATAAAAACCTACCCGCGAAATCTTGACAGAATCCGCACATCGTGTTATCATACATAAAGATAACACTGTATACAGAGAGCTGTATACGAAACTTTGGAGCTTAGAGAGGTTTTCAACTATGGAACGTATTAAGACTATCGCTACTCGTGACCTGACCAAGAGCGTCGTGACCGGCGGCTGCGGCGAGTGCCAGACTTCTTGCCAGTCTGCCTGCAAGACCTCCTGCGGCGTCGCAAACCAGAAGTGCGAGAACAGCAATAAGTAATCATTGCAGACCCTATGCCGCCTTTGCAGGGCGGCATTTTTTTATGGCAATTATAGATTGGAGAATGAAATGGTACATCAGTATCAACTGAACGGATATAACATCGTGCTGGACAGCTGCAGCGGCTCGGTCCATGTCGTGGACGACGTGGCTTACGACGTCATTGCGATGTACAAAGAGCACTCTGCCGACGAGATCGTGGCCGCCATGCTGGCAAAGTATGCCGACCGCCCCGACGTCACCGAGGCCGACCTGCGCCAGTGCCTCGAGGACGTGGCCTCTCTGGAAGCCGCCGGCAAGCTTTGGGCTCCCGACATCTACAAAGACATGGCCTTCGACTTCAAGAACCGCCAGACGGTGGTCAAGGCGCTCTGCCTCCACGTCGCCCACACCTGCAACCTCAACTGCTCCTACTGCTTCGCCTCGCAGGGCCGCTATCAGGGTGACCGCGCCCTGATGAGCTTTGAGGTAGGCAAGCGGGCCATGGACTTCCTCATCGAGAACTCCGGCACCCGCCGCAACCTCGAGGTCGATTTCTTCGGAGGCGAGCCTCTGATGAACTTCGACATGGTCAAAAAGCTCGTCGCCTACTGCCGCGAGCAGGAGAAGATCCACAACAAGAACTTCCGCTTCACCATGACCACCAACGGTATGCTCATCGACGACGATGTCATCGACTTCTGCAACAAGGAGTGCCACAACGTCGTGCTGAGCCTCGACGGCCGCAAGGAAGTCCATGACCGCTTCCGCAAGGACTACGCAGGCCACGGCAGCTATGACGCCATCGTGCCGAAGTTCCAGGAGTTCGTGAAAAAGCGCGGCGACAAGAACTATTACATGCGCGGCACCTACACCCACTACAATACCGACTTCACCAACGACATCTTCCACATGGCCGACCTCGGCTTCACGGAGCTGAGCATGGAACCGGTCGTCACCAAGCCCACCGACCCCAGCGCCCTCACCGCCGAGGACCTGCCCATCCTGAAGGAGCAGTACGAGATCCTCGCCAAGGAGATGATAAAGCGCGACCGCGAGGGCCGCGGCTTTACCTTCTACCATTACATGATCGACCTCACCGGCGGCCCCTGCATCTACAAGCGCATCTCCGGCTGCGGCTCCGGCACCGAGTACATGGCCGTCACCCCCTGGGGCGACCTCTACCCCTGCCACCAGTTCGTCGGCGACCCCAAGTACCTGATGGGCGACATCTGGAAGGGCGTCACCAACACCGCCGTGCGGGATGAGTTCAAGCACTGCAACGCCTACGCCCGCCCCGAGTGCAAGGACTGCTGGGCCAAGCTCTACTGCTCCGGCGGCTGTGCAGCCAACGCCTACCACGCCACTGGCAGCATCACCGGCGTCTACGAGTACGGCTGTGAGCTGTTCAAGAAGCGTGTCGAGTGCGCCATCATGATAAAAGTTGCTGAGAACCAGGAGCTGGCAGCTCAGGGCATCGAAGTCCCCATCGAGCTGGGCGGCACCTGCAACGCCTGCGCAGACGGCGAAGCCTGCGAATAAAGCCATGAACACTCCTGTCGTCGATTTTGTCCGTCGCTACGCCCAGCAGCGCACCACCCGGATGCATATGCCGGGCCACAAGGGCCGCGGCCCGCTGGGCTGTGAAGAGCTGGACATCACAGAAATTGCGGGCGCAGACGAGCTGTACGAAGCCGAGGGCATCATCGCTCAGAGCGAGGCCAACGCCACGCAGCTCTTCGGCACCGCCCGCACCTATTACAGCACCGAGGGCAGCAGCCAGTGCATCCGGGCCATGCTCCACCTTGCGCTCCAAATGCGGCCCGCAAAGGCAGATCGGCCTGTCCTGCTGGCGGCGCGGAACGCCCACAAGGCACTGCTCTACGCGGCAGCTCTGCTGGACTTCGACATCCAGTGGCTCTGGCCCGCGCCGGACGCCGCCGGGGCGCTCTGCACCTGCCCTGTGGAGCCGGAAGCTCTTGCCTCTGCGCTGGACGAGCTGTCCGCCGAGGGCCGTACGCCCTTCGGCGTCTACCTCACCAGCCCGGACTATCTGGGCTTCGTGCAGGACATCGCGGGGCTGTCGGCGGTCTGCCACGCCCACGGCCTGCCCCTTCTGGTGGACAACGCTCACGGCGCCTATCTCCACTTTTTGAAGGAGGGCAGCCGCCACCCCATCCAGCTGGGCGCGGACCTTTGCTGTGACTCGGCTCACAAGACCCTGCCCGTCCTCACGGGCGGTGCGTATCTCCATCTTGGGCCATCGGTGCAGGCCGACGAGGCCGCGGTGCGCAATGCGCTGGCTCTCTTCGGCTCCACCAGCCCCTCTTATCTCATTTTACAGTCGCTGGACGCCGCCAACGCGGTTCTGGCCGACGGCTTCCGGGAGAAGCTGGACGTCTGCCGCTGGCGGCTGGGGATGCTCTGCCGGGAGCTGGATGCCCTCCGGCCTGGGCTGGCGCTCCCCCTCACCGGGGCGCACCGTGAACCCCTCAAGCTGACGCTGGACGCCGCCGTGCTGGGTCTTTCCGGCCAGCAGCTGGCGCAGGCTCTGCGGGAGCGGGGTGTGGAGTGCGAGTATGCCGACCCCCGTTACGTCGTGCTGATGCCCTCCGCCGAGAGTTCTGCGGCAGAGTTTGCCTGCCTGCAAACGGCCCTGCACGCCATCTGCGATGAGGCCCCTGCTGCCGATGTCTCCGTTACGGCTGACGATCCTGCCGCTTTCGCGGCATTGGCCGGGGCGCTCGAGGCACAGCCCCGCCATTTCACCATCCGGGAAGCTGTCCTTGCACCGCAGGAGATGATCCCTGCCGCCGAGGCCGTGGGCCGCATCTGCGCCGCACCGGCGGTCTCCTGCCCGCCTGCCATCCCCATCGTGGTCAGCGGCGAGACGGTCCCGCCGGAGGCCCTCCCCCTCTTTGCCCGCTATGGCATCGAGAAGGCGGCCGTTGTAAAAGAATAAAGTGCAAAAATCATTTTCGTACCCTTCAGCCTCTTTTTTCACTCTATATTCAGTGTCCCCCCTAAGATTCAGCTAAAAGTCCCGCACATTTCTTGACAGGCTTCGCATATTCTGGTTTAATAGAATTGGATAAAAGGGAGTAAAGGGCGCTCCACCTTATGGGAGCGCTGCATGGCAGCGTCAACACGGCAGAAATGCCCGATGTCATGTGTTCGCTTGAGACTTTTGTCACAGTAATTGGTGCTGTGGCGGAAGTCTCTTTTTTCGTCATTGCACCGCAGATTTCAAAGGAGGCAATGACATGGATTTCTGGAACGCATTCGCCAGTCTCTTTTCCAATTTCGGGAACCTGACCTGGCAGATGGTGGTGATGTGGGGCATCGGCGCCCTGCTCATCTACCTCGCCATCGCAAAAAAGATGGAGCCGAGCCTGCTTCTCCCCATGGGCTTCGGTGCCATCCTCGTCAACCTGCCCTTATCGGGCGCTATCACGCAGGACGACACCGTCGGCCCCATCTCGGCTTTGTTTGAGGCCGGAATGTCCAACGAGCTGTTCCCCCTGCTGCTCTTCATCGGCATCGGTGCGATGATCGACTTCGGCCCGCTGCTCGAGAAGCCGTGGCTGATGCTCTTCGGCGCAGCGGCGCAGTTCGGCATCTTCTTCACCCTCTTCCTCGCGGGCTTCTTCTTCGATTTGAAGGACGCCGCTTCCATCGCCGTCATCGGCGCGGCAGACGGCCCCACGGCCATCTTCGTGGCCAACGTCCTGCACTCCCAGTACCTTGGTGCCATCATGGTGGCGGCCTACAGCTACATGGCGCTGGTCCCCATCGTGCAGCCGCCGGTCATCAAACTGCTGACCACCCAGAAGGAGCGCCGCATCCGGATGCCCTACCAGAAGGGCAGTGTCAGCCAGCTGACCAAGATCTTGTTCCCCATCGTCGTGACCATCATCGCCGGGCTCGTGGCTCCGGCCAGCGTAGCACTGGTGGGCTTTCTGATGTTCGGCAACCTGCTGCGGGAGTGCGGCGTACTGAACACCCTGAGTGAAACGGCGCAGAACGTCCTCGCAAACCTCATCACCATCGTGCTGGGCCTGACCGTGGCCGGCCAGATGACCGCTGACAAGTTCGTGCGGCCCGACACTCTGCTCATCCTTGCGCTGGGCCTCGTAGCCTTTGTGTTTGACACCGCCGGCGGTGTGCTGTTCGCAAAACTGACGAACCTCTTTCTCCCGGAGGGCAAAAAACTCAACCCCATGATCGGCGCAGCCGGCATCTCTGCCTTCCCCATGAGCGGACGCGTCGTCAACAAGCTGGGCCTCGAGGAGGACAACCAGAATTTCCTGCTGATGTACTCCATCAGTGTCAACGTCTCGGGCCAGATAGCCTCTGTCATCGCCGGCGGACTGCTGCTGACCCTGCTGAGCTAAAGGAGGGACTGATATGCTGCATCTTACTTCGTGGATGACGACTCTGCCCATCATGGTCATCGGGATGGTGAGCATCGTGCTGGTCATCGGCGTCATCGTGCTGGCTGTGATGTTTTTGAACAAGCTGACGAGCCGGAAATAACTGCAAAGGGCTGCTGTATCGTGTTGTACAGCAGCCCTTGTTTTATTGATCCGCCCACGCCTTTCCGATAGCCGCTCTTGGCGTTCTGCCCGGTGTCATCCGGCTCGTCGCCGCCGTCGTGCGGTTCCTCAGAACAGGTCGAGCATATTGTCCAGATAGATGGCTTCCCGGACATGCAGCTGGTATTCCGGTTTTGTCATGTAGTAGAGCAGAAATTCCAGTACCAGCGCACTGCCCAGGCCCCGGCCCTCGATCTTGAAGTTGGAAAATCCCATCGGCATATAGACATCCTGAATGTCCCTGATGCCGATAAACTCCGGATTTTCCATCGCCTTCGAGAAGCGGTAGCCTTCCTCCGCACCCGGTGCGTGACAGATGTGGTCAGGGCAGGCTTCGCCGAGATTTTTTCGGCTGACATTTTCATAGCAGCGCTTTCTGTCCCGGCATCCGACCCAGCAGCACTCGTTGCAGAGAAATTCCACCTTGTCTTTCTGCTCCTGTGTCAGACTGTCCAGCTCTCCAAAGGCTTTGTTCAGCCGGAAGTCCGGCACCACATAGCGGAACTCTTCCCGGGCCGTCTCCGCCCGGAGCTGCTGAAACTCTGTCAGCACCTTGGTCGTGGAGGACACGAAATAAAGCTGCGGATAGTGTGTTTTCAGGTAGTTCAGCAGCAGCTCCGAGTGGACGATGACGCCGCTCTGTACCGGGTTTTCCTGCTCAAACAGGGCGCAGAGGGCGTTGCACTTTTTATCCGAAAGGTGTTCCTCCCGGAGGAGCGAGTTGCTGAAGGTCAGCCGCGCCGAGATGCCGTATTCCCGCGTCAGGGCAAGGACTTCTTTGGGGTCATGCTCCCCGAAGCCAGCCCGTCCCCCGCCCCAGACGCAGTCGGCCGGTGCGCCGTAGATGGAGCCAATGTCGCACCAGTCATAAAAGTATTCTCTGTGCGCCCGGAACAGGGGCAGGAACTCCCGGTACAGCTCGTAGAATTCGAACAGTCCGGGCAGATGATAGTAAGCTTTTTCTTGTTTCATTTTTCACTTTTTCTTATGCGTTTTGCGTCCTGACCTCTACCGTCCGGCCGCCGAGGTTTTCATAGATGCGGTGGGAGACGGAGAGCACCGTGCGCCCTTCGGACGCGCGGCGAAGCGCTTCAAGGACACGGGCCTCGGTCTCAGCATCGAGGTTGGCCGTTATCTCGTCCAGCAGCAGCACGGCAGGGTCTGCCGCTGCGGCGCGGGCGATGGACAGAAGCTGCCACTCGCCCTGCGAGAACATCCCGTCAGTACACACCGTATCATAGCCGCCCGGCAGGGTCTGGATGGCGGCATCCAGACCGGCAAGCTTCGCGGCATTCCTTGCCATCTCTTCGGTGATGCCGGGGTCGCCCAGCGTGATCTGTTCCAGCACCGTACCCGGCACACGGGCAAAATGCTGCTCCACACAGCCGATGCAGGTGCGGCGCTCGGCGTCCGTGATGTCCGCCACGTCCACGCCGCCGATGGTCACCGACCCGGCTTCCGGGTGATAAAGTCCCAGCAGCAGCTTGAAGACGGTGCTCTTTCCGGCACCCGTCCGGCCCGCCAGCGTCACCTGCTCGCCCTGCTTGACGGTCATGGAAAAATCGTTCAAGACGTGCTTTTCGCCGTAACCGAAGGTCACATGAGAAATCACCACATCACCCCGGGCAGAGGTCTCCCGCTCCTTGGGGATGGTGCGTTCCGGCTGGTCAAGGAAGGCGTCGATGCGCTTCACGCCCGCCATCGCCGACTGGATGGTCTGTATCTCCATGCCAAGGCTCTCGATGGGCGCAAAGATGCGGGAAATGTAGTTGATGACGGCCACCGAGGTGCCGACCGACATCCCGAACAACGTCAGGACAGCCGCATTGCCGGAAGCCGAGAGGAGCATGACGATGCCGACCACGGCGGCATTCAGCACCAGCACGACGGGCGAATAGATCGCGTCATAAAAATTCGTCCGCTCCATCGCGGCATAGCTTTCGCCGATGCACCGGTCATAGCGGCGCTCCATGTAGTCTTCCAGACCCAGAGCCCGGATGGTGCGGATATTGTGCAGTGTTTCCGGTACCTGGCCGGACACAGCGGCGACCGCCCGGCGGTTATCCAGCTGCGCTGCCAGCATCCGCGTCTGCACATGGCGGGTGAACGCGGCGAACAGCGGCAGCACCAGCAGCAAAATCAGCGCAAGGCCGGTATTCTTCACGGCGATGACCGCCATGATGGAGAGGATGCGGCAGGCGTCCGCCGCCATGCTGATGATGCCGGAGGTGAACAGCGCCTCCACTGTATCCACATCGCCCGAGAAGCGCGCGGCCACCTCGCCGGGGTTCTGCCCCACCAGCGTGCTGGCGGGAAGCTTGGTCAGCTTCCGGGACATTTCAGAGCGCAGGGCGTGGGTCATTTTCTGGCCGAAGAGCACCAGCAGGCTCTCCTGCGCCGAGGAGAGCATCCCTTCCAGCGCCAGACTGCCGAAATAAAGAAGCACCGCAGGGAATGTCAGCGGAAGTCCTGCCGTCAGCCCGTCGATGATGCGGGCCAGCAGCAGCGGCGGCACCAGAGACGCCGCCACCGATGCCGCCGCACACAGGACGGTCCCCGCTGTGAGAAGGCGGTGGGTCACGGCGGCCATCCGGATAGCCTCAAACACACCATTTTTACGCCTGCTCTCCATCCTGTTTCCCTCCTGTCTGGCTTTCGTACAGCTGGCGGTAGACCGGGACCAACGCCATCAGCTCCTCATGGGTGCCGACGGTGGTCTTTCCGCCATCCATAAAGACGATCTTCTGCATCTGCGGGAAGTGGTACAGGCGGTGCGAGATGAGGAAGATGACCTTATCCTTGGCATATTCCTGCAGGTCGGCAAAGACCGTATCCTCCGTGTCCCGGTCGAGGGCCGAGAACGGGTCATCGAGGATGAGGACAGGGCGCGGATGGGCCAGCGTCCGGGCCAGTGCCAGACGCTGGGCCTGTCCGCCGGAAAGACGGGTGCCGCTGCTGCCGATGACGGTATCGAGGCCGTTCTCCATCGCCAGCACCTCGCCTTTCAGCGCAGCAGCGGCGAGATAGGGCATGGCGTCCTGCTTGCTGCCGCAGAGGACATTGTTCTGCACCGTGTCGGCGCTCAGCTCCGGGTCGTGGCCCAGATAGCCGACGGTGGCCGAAATCTGACGCGGGGCCAGAGCGGAGAACTCCTTTCTGCCAAACTGCACCGAGCCTTCATAGGGGGCCTCGCAGAGGAAGACCCGGCCAAAGGTGGATTTGCCGCAGGCCACCGGGCCGGTGACACCGATGATGTCGCCGGGATGGGCTGTCAGACTCAGCCCCGAGAAGATGAGGGTGTCGCCGTAGGCGAAGGAGAGATTCCTGAGGGTCACATCTTCTGCCGCCGGGACATCCAGCGCGTCCAGCTGCTCCGGCGACTTCATCAGAGGTTTGATGCGCTTCCAGGAGACTTCGGCCTTCTGCACCGAGTTGAAGAGCTTGGCCACCTTGGAGGATTTGACCACCAGCTTGGTGAAGCAGGAAAGGAAGGTGGTAAAAGCCGCGATGTCCCACACACGCCAGCCGGTGCCGAGGACATTCTTTGCGCCGAACCACAAGATGAACAGTACGCCTGCCTCTGACGCCGCCAGATAGAGCGGCGGCAGGGCCGACTGCCACACGTTGTTCTTCACTGCCGTCTTTTCGTAGGTATCCAGTGCCTCTTCGTACCGCTCCGCGCGGGCATCTTCGCAGCCGTAGATGCGGTAAGTCACGGCGTTCTGGGCGCGGTCGAGGGTGGCGGCACTCAGTGCGCCCGCCGCCTTTTTGTAGGCCGCACCGGCCCGCTGGACCGGCTTTTTCATCCATGCCGCGCAGACGTAGGAGAAGGGCGTGAACAACAGGCTCAGCAGAGCCAGCCGCCAGTCGTACACCAGCAGCATGACCACATGACCCGCCAGCGCCACGCCGGTATCAAAGACTTCGGTGGTGAACTTGCGCATCCCTTCCACGCAGTCGTCCACATCGGAGATGGCCTTGGTCATCAGCTCACCGGTGCCCTCTTTTTCCAGCGAAGCCCGGCTCTGGCGCACCAGATTGGCGTAGAGGATGCCCTTCATCCGGCGGTTGATGTTGTTGGCAAAGCGGCGGACATAAAAGCGCTTGATGAACCGCGACGCCTGCACCAGCAGGGTGACGAGGATATAGGCCAGAACCAGCAGCGCCATTTGGGCCGCTGGTTCGCTGCCGCTCAGGATGTCCGCCAGGCACTGGGCCAGACGGCCCTCGAACCACGGGGTGGCCAGCAGGCCGATGTTATAGATGAGGCCCGACAGGGTCACGAAGGCCAGCGGGAGCCACTCGGCCCGGAAATAGGAGAATATCCGGTCCGGGCGGAAGTTCTTCTCATTTTTCATCGGTAATATCCATAGACAGCCTCCGGGTCTTATCTCAAAAAGATGTATCTGCATCGTTGTATGTACAACAATCATAGTACAAAACCACTCTTTGTCAAGAGCGGCAGTGGATTCTTTCGTCTTCTCGCCAAAGTCGGCGACCATGGGATGAAAATGCAGATCGTAAAGATGGAATGGAGGTTTTGATATGAAGTATCTGAGAATACCGTGGGGAATGCGGGCGATGAAGGAGCTGGGCCTGACCCCTGCCCTATGCCATCCGGATCACACCATGCTCTTCCCTGCCGAAAAGATTCCGGAACGCAAAAAGCCCCCGGAGAGCCTTTGGGCAGCTCTCCGGGGGCAAGTCCTATGCACCGGTATTTTACACCGGTACATAACAGTTATTCAATTTCGATCAGGTTCGGGTTCACAGGCAGAGCCTTCTGCTGCTGAGGTGCGGGCAGCGTGATGTGCAGGATGCCATCCTCGAACTTTGCGTGGATGTCCTCCTTCTTCACGGCGTCGCCCACATAGAAGCTGCGGGCGCAGGTGCCGGAGAAGGTCTCGCGGCGCAGGTAGCGGCCTTCTTTATCCTTCTCGTCATTGCTGTGGCTGCGGACGGCCTGAATGGTCAGGTAGCCGTCGTTCAGCTCCATCTGAACGTCTTCCTTCTTGCAGCCGGGCAGGTCAACGGCAACGTCATAGCTGCCGTCGGTGGTCTGCTTCACATCGGTCTTCATCATGTTTGCACCGCGCTTGCCGAAGGTCTCACGCTCTTCACGGTTCATCGCACGCTCCAGCGCACCATCGTTCCAGAACGGGTCAAAGAAATCATCGAACAGGTTTTCATGGAAAATAGTCGGCATAAACATAAATCATTCCTCCAATCCCGGCGTTCGGGTCGGGTAAAAAATTTATGAGATGTGCATCAGGAGCGGAGTCTTCCCGGGAGCCTTGCGGCTCCCTCATGCCCCTCTCTCCTGAGCACGGCATAGTTATAGCACATATTTTTAGCACTGTCAAGTGCAGAGTGCTAAAATTCACAGAAGAATAACATTTTGATAAGATTTCATGCAATCTTTTCAAAAATCAGTCGTATCATCGTTTTTATGCAGCAAAGGTACCGGATACAGCAGTTCTTTGGGCACCATTGGCCTGATGAAAGCCGTGGACACCTTCGACTCCACCCGCCGGGCGCGCTTCTCCACTTATGCCAGCCGGTGCATCGAAAACCCGATCTTCTTTGCATTCCTGCTGGGCGTGTGGTTCTTGCTCCGCTGAGCGTGGCAGCAGGCAGCGCTATGAACATCTTTTTCCTGCTGCCCGGGCAGGAGGGTGCATATAAGTATCGGAAGGTCTGATCATACCAGTTTTATAGCAGTTTGCGTTTTTAATGCACAAGCAACATCCGCAAACTGCATATCGCAAATATGCCATTTTGATAGGCACTATTTTTGAAAATTGCGATAGGGGATGGTTCTGCGGAGCCATCCGTTTTTTCTTGCTCTAATCGCATTTTTTCTGTTTTCTCTTGACGATGCCCCGCCAATGGAGTAGGATGGTGCTGCAAAAATGAATTGCAAAAGAGGAGTTCTAAATGCAAATCAACCTTTTATTGATGCAGCAGATCGCGCAGCTATTTCTGATCCTGCTGATGGGATATGCCGTTGTGAAAACCGGCCTTTTGAAGGCATCGGACAGCAAGGTGCTGTCTGTGGTCTTTGTCTATCTGGTCATGCCCTGTGTCGTTCTGAACGCCTTTCAGATCAAGGATACACCGGAGATCCGCACTGGGCTGCTTTATTCCATGGGCATCGCCGTTGGAATGCACGTTGTATTTCTGCTTCTGAATGCGCTGTTCCGCAAAGCTCTCAAGCTGGACGCCGTGGAGCAGGTCAATATCATTTACAGCAATGCCGCCGCGCTGGTCATCCCCATCGTGCAGGCCCTGCTGGGGGAGGAATATGTTGTCTACTCCTGCGCCTTTGTCATTGTACAGCTGGTACTGCTTTGGACCCATGCAAGCGCCTGCCTGCAGGGGTCTGCCCGGTTGGAATGGCGCAAGCTCCTTACCAATGTCAACCTGACCGCCATTGCAGCCGGTGCGCTGCTGTACCTACTGCACATCTCGCTGCCCGCCCCGATCACCAGCACACTGAGCAGTGTCGGCAATATGATCGGCCCCATGGGAATGCTGCTGGCAGGCATGGCCATTGCGGATGTCCCCCTCAAAAAGGTTTTCTGCACCCCACGCAACTATCTGCCGGTATTTTTGCGTCTGCTGGGTGTTCCGCTGGTCATCGTTCTGCTGCTTTGGGCAGTTCAAGCCTCCCACTGGATCCCGGACGGCAAGTCCATCCTGATGACGGTCTACCTTTCTGCCATTACCCCCGCCTGTGCAACGGTCACCTCCATGGCACAGCTCTATGACCGGGATGCTTCTCATTCCAGTGCGATCTATGTCCTGAGCACGCTGCTTTCCATCCTGACCATGCCGCTGATGATCGGGGCGTTTGAGCTGTTGCTCTGAAATACGAAAAAAGGCCGCCCGGCATCGCAGCAGGGCAGCCTTTACAACTACAAGGATGTGTCTCTATGAAACTCAAACAATTCATTCAGCAGGAAACGGTCCTCACCGCAGCCGCTGTTCTGGCCGTCGTCTCCGCCTTCTTTGTTCCGCCGGATGCGCAGTATCTCGGCTACATCGACCTGCGCACGCTGGCGATCCTGTTTTCCCTGATGACGGTCATGGCCGGGCTGCGGCGGCAGGGCTTTTTTGATAGACTGGGCCGGGCATTGCTGTCCCGCACCCACAGCACCTTTCAGCTGACGCTGGTACTGGTCGGGCTGTGCTTTTTCGGAAGCATGTTCATCACCAACGATGTTTCCCTGCTGACCTTCGTTCCCTTTACGTTCGTGGTCCTGAGCCGTTTGGGAGCGGATGTCCGCCGCTCCCTTCTGATCCCGGTGGTCTGTATGCAGACCATCGCGGCAAACCTTGGCAGCATGCTGACCCCCATCGGCAACCCGCAGAACCTCTATCTTTACGGAAAAAGCGGCATGAGCATCGGGGAATTTGTGCTTCTTATGCTGCCCTACACACTGGTCTCTCTGCTCCTGCTGCTGGCTTGGGCAGCGCTGGTCTGCCGGAAAGCCTCTGCCGCCCTTTCCGTGGATGAGCTTGTTTCTTCCTCTGCGTCTCAGGGAGATCAGAAGATCATCCTGCTGTATCTGGTTCTGTTTGCCGTCTGCCTGCTGTCCGTGATCCGGGTGCTGCCCTATGGCATTGCTTTTACCGCTGTACTCGTCTGCGTTCTTTTTGCAGACCCGCACACCTTACGGGCAGTGGACTATTCCCTGCTTCTGACCTTTGTGGCTTTTTTCATCTTCATTGGCAATCTGGGCCGCATTCCGGCCTTTTCCGGCTGGCTGCAGGAGTTTCTGACCGGCCGGGAAGTTCTGGTGGCGGTTCTTGCTTCGCAGGTCACCAGTAATGTTCCCGCCGCCCTGCTGCTGTCCGGGTTCACGGCAGAGACACAAGCCCTCATCATCGGCACCAATCTGGGAGGTCTTGGCACTCTGATCGCATCCATGGCCAGTCTTATTTCCTACCGGCAGATCGCACGGGAGCTGCCACAGGGGAAGAAGCAGTATTTTGGGTTGTTCACCCTATCCAACCTGATCTTCCTTGCGATCCTGCTGGGCGTGTGGTTTTTGCTCCGTTGACCGTGGCAGATGACTTATGGTTTTTCTATACCCTTTCTTTTTGTACCCGCAGTCACAGTAGGGTCCGCCGGAGGCAAGGGTGTACTGCCGCACAAATTCGGTCACACCGCCCGCTTCGCTCATGGTGTAGTCCAGATGGCACATGGCGGGTGTCAGGTTATAAAGCCCCAGCTCCTGCATCAGCATCCACATCCCCATGGGCATTCCGGCATATTTCATTGTCTGTCTCCAAATCCGATCTTCACGATCTGCATTTTCATCCCGTTGTCCCCGACCCTTGCGAGAAACCGGAAAAAACCGCTGACAGAAGGATCTTTCAAATCGTTGTACCCCAGCATATAGCCCCGGCTGGACACTTGCAAACGGCTGTCCCACGGGGAAAGTTCCCTTTCAGCGTCAGAAACGGCGAAATATGCTCCCACATCCTTGATTTTTGCCGTTCTGAGCCACGTTTTGGCGATCATCTTCACCGCCGTTCGGTTGGCAGCATCAAAGACCAGCACTCCGCCGGGGAAAGCATCCGCCATCCCCTGCACCAGTTCCCGAACCTGCTCCGTCAGGAAGTAATAGAACACCCCGGAGGCAAAAAACACCGCCCCGCCGGAGGCATCGATCTTGTCAAACCATGCGGGGTCTTTCAGGTCGCAGGGGATGTTTTGCTCCCGCTCCCCGGCGGGCAGCAGCTGCTGCCGCAAGGCAATGACATCGGGAAAGTCCAGATTGTAAATTTTGCATCTGCCGTTGTCGCAGGCTCTGCCGGTGTTATCCAGCCCGCAGCCCAGATTGACCACTGCCGCGCAGGGGTGGTTTTTCAGGTACGCCCGCACCTCAAAGGCAAGGTCATTCTGCCGCATGGCGACCTCCAGCGCACCAAAGCGCTGCATCAGGCTGCGGGCATTTTTCTCTGCCTCTGAAAAGTCGTAGTCGATCTGGTCGAGCAGCCGCACCGCCGTCTCGTCCCGGTAAAGGTTTGGGTATAGCTCTGTACACAGCTTCCGGGAATACAGTGGGAGGATCAGCGTCTCCTGCACGGTGTTTTTCTCGATTTTGTATTTCATAGGTTCCTTCCTGTTCTCCTCATTCTGCTTTCCGGCAGGCAAACCATGCCATGCTCTTCACGGTTCCAAGTGTTACAGCTGCACTACTTCACCGCTTTTGCGCCGTAACGCAAAGCCAGCCCTTTTTATTTTTGTGGCTTTGGATCTGACAGAATCCTGCTTTTTCCAGATACTCTTTCAGTGCAGTATCCGTATAGATGGTCATCCCATTGATAATTTGTGTCCATCTGTCGTCTTTTGTCGTTTCGCCGTTCGCTTCGTTGCAGATGAAAAAGATTCCGCCGGGTTTCAGCACCCGATAGACCTCTCTGAAATTCTGCACAAGTTCCGGCCAGAAGTAGACCGTTTCAAAGGCGGTCACCACATCAAACTGCTCCGCTTCAAACGGCAGCTCTGCCACACTTGCCTGTTGCACGGTACACCGTCCTGCCGCAATGGCTCTGGCATTGACCTTTCGCGCTTTTTCCACGCTGACGGCTGAGTAGTCGATGCCCTGCACCTCGCCGTTGGGGCACAGTTTCAACAGCGTTTTAATGTTCGCTCCACCGCCGCAGCCGCAGTCCAGCACCATGGCATCCGGGGCAGGCTGTAAAAAACTCAGCCCCCATTCTGCCATTGCGCTGTGTCCAAAGTTCATCATAGCAACCATGATTTTCCCGCCAAGGCCCACGGGCTTTCGGGTGTTTTCAAAAAATGACATAACGCCACCCTCTTTCTATTTACCGTTCACAATGCAATGCTTTTTACCAGATGCGCCCACTGCTCCGGGTGACAGGCCAGCAATTCCTCGTGCCGAAAGTTAGGTAAAGCTAACTTTCTGTTCTATAAAAAGCCGCTTCTCAGCGGTCCTTCTGCCAAAATAATACGCCCTGCTGTTGCCCCTGTCAAGGAGTTTCGGCATTTTCGGAGATTCCGAAAGAGATTTCGCTTTCGGGAACCCCCAACCATCACCCCAGTGCCACATCCAGCACCATCATCACGCTGAAGCCCACCGCGAAAAATACCGTGCCAACGTTGGAGTGCTGCCCCTGCGACATTTCCGGGATCAGTTCCTCCACCACAACATACAGCATGGCTCCGGCAGCAAAGCTGAGCAGATAGGGCAAAGCAGGCACCACGATGCCTGCCGCCAGAATCGTCAGCACTGCCCCGATGGGCTCTACGATGCCGGACAGTACGCCGCCCCAGAACGCCCGGCCCTTTTTCATTCCTTCCGCCCGCAGGGGCATGGAGATGATGGCACCCTCCGGGAAGTTCTGGATGGCAATGCCAAGGGAAAGTGCCAGCGCCCCGGCGGCGGTGATCTGAGTAGTCCCGGCAAGGTAACCGGCATAGACTACGCCCACTGCCATACCCTCCGGGATGTTGTGCAGCGTTACCGCCAGAACCATCATGGTGGTGCGCTGGAGCTGGCTTTTGGGGCCTTCGGCCTGCAAACTGTTCTGGTGCAGATGGGGGATGAGATGGTCCAGCAGCAGCAAAAACAGGATGCCCAGCCAGAAACCTGCTGCCGCCGGGAAAAACGCCAGCCTGCCCAGATCTGCGGCCTGCTCCATAGCCGGGATCAGCAAGCTCCACACCGATGCCGCCACCATGACCCCGGCGGCAAAGCCGGTGAGGGCGCGCTGGATGCCGTCACGCAGAGCGTTTTTCAAAAAGAACACACAGCCTGCCCCAAGGCTTGTACCCAGAAAGGGGATCAAAATCCCCCAGAATGCGTCTTGTATCATGTAGTACCTCCTTGCGGTTATTTATAACTAACTATGCAAAAAGTATACTGCGCTCCGGCAAAAAGGTCAAGGGCTTTGCGGTATAGAGGATGCAGATCGTTTCCTGCATCGAAAAATTCACCTCTGCAAACTTTCCGGTTTCTGCTTGACAACACCCGGTGGGAGTGCTATTTTTACTTTGTAAATTTGTTTTGCCTAACCATCTGAGGGGCTTTTCCCCTGCATTTTTTTGCATCGATTGTTAGGCAATGCTAACTGTTTTTCCAAAACTGAGATAGAGGTGTGTTATCATGAGATTGAAAAAAGTATTTGCAGGTGTACTTGCGGCCGCTATGCTGGTATGCGCTGTGGCAGTCCCGGCCTTCGCTGCGGAAGAAGTGGAACAGGAAAACGGCCTGACCTCCAGCTATGTCCAGATGAACATTCCCTACGCCGACTTCTACAAGGCTGCCGGTGTGGACAACGCATCTGAGATCGACGCTGTGACCAGCGCCACCAGGAACAAGCCCCGTGCGGGCAAGCTTGTCGCCGGTTCCTACCACGTCAACGCAGATGGCACCGACATCACCGGCGTTTCCTTCCCGGTCAAGGTGCTGACCCCGTGGGCGCTGAAGAATGCAAAGCAGGTCACCGATGCCGACAGCTACGACATTACCGTTACCCTGAAGGGCAAGGAATCCACCACCACCTACACCGGCGCAGATGCCTTGTTTGAGAACGAGAGCTACGCTTACTACAAGCTCAGTGAGACCCCTGCCTACTACATCACCGCATGGTATAACCTGCTGAGCGGCAAGTGGGAGTTTGGCAAGGTCCACGCCACCGAGACCACCGTAGAGGGCACCACTGTGGAGCTGAATACCAACGGTCACCACGCCACCTACGAGATGAAAATCTCCGGTTTTGATCTGGACTACAAGGCCAACAAGGTCTACGGCGCAGTTCTGACCACCGCCGATGGCAGTGAGTACGGCCTGCGTCATCTGGCCAACATCTGGCATGGTACCAAGCTGGGCCTCAATGCCGATGATCCTTACTTTGCATCCATCATCGGCAAGACGATCACTCAGATCACCTTCTACACCGCCGACGGCGTGTATGTTCTGCCGGTCAGCGTGGCACTGTAAGTTTGCGGAAGACTGCCTGATTCATCCAACATATAGCACAAAACGGCAAGGTTTCCTGATTGCGGGAGACCTTGCCGTTTTTTTTTTTTGCAGATGGAGCCCAATCGCAGAGTCAACAGTTTTTACGTCTGCAAGACGGAATCAATATTGCCGGCATTACTCTGCGAATCACAAAAGGGTCCAGCCAACAGCAATACTGCGGGATGGACCCTTTTTATTCGCCTTCCGGCTCCTTGCAGATATCCGCCCAGCCCTCGGCTCCGGCGGCTGCTTCCAGCTCCTGCAAGGTCAGCTTGACGGCGGTGTGGCCGTTGCCCGCTGCCGGGTAGACGGTGTCGAACTTGCGCAGGCTCTCGTCCAGATAGACCGCCACGCCCTCGTTCACCCCAAAGGGGCACACGCCGCCGGGGGCATGACCCACATAGGCCTCCACCTCATCTTCCCACTTCCCCGCTCTTATTCGGTAATGGCCCAGACCCGTGCGGGCAGACCGGTTGCACCTTCAATGCGGGGGTAAGAAACGACGACCACCGCACCGGCAGGCTGCACTTTATCCAGATTTGCAAGCACCTCCACCTGCAGCTTGTCGTTGTCCAGAACATAGCGCTCGCAGGCAAGGTCACCCTTTTCCTCCGCCACCGCAGAAGAATCGGTATTCAGCGTTTCGTGGCCGTTGGCGGCAGCCTGTGCCGCCCGTTCTTCGATGTTCATTTTACAGTCCTCTTTCTTTGATGAATCGTAGTTTATTCGACATTATCATAAAATTCCTGTAACACTGCTGCCAATTCCTCCGGAGCTTCTATGTTTGCTTCATGACCTGCTTTCAGAAGTTCACGGTAGCAGGAATTGCTCAAATAACCGGCAAGTTCCTTTGAGGCTTTTTTATTTGCGTTGTCCTTTTCCCCACAAACGATCAATACAGGACAAGACACCTTACATAACGAATCTCTGAAATCCAATTCTGCCATTGTCCCGCACAAGCTGATCACATTTGCTTTTTTGAAGCCAAATTGCTTGATTGTTGCATTCGGCATAAAGCGGAACAGCATATTCTGGAATTCCAATAATTTTTTAGGCATTTTGTATTGTGCCGCAATTAGCACAAGCGCCTTTACTTTGTCCGGATGGTCTATCGCATAATTAAGCGCCAGAACAGCACCCAAGGAAAGCCCGCACAAGACGATTTCGTCATTTTCCTTGTCGCACTCTTCTGAGAATGCAGTATACAGCTCCCCATAAGTGGCCGCTTTTCCTTCCAGCATCTCTGCCAGACTCAAGCTGACGCTGCTACCCGAGACCTTCGTTTCTTTTATTACTCTGTCCCAACTGTCTGGCTTTTGTCCTAATCCATGCAAGTATAAATACTTCATCTGTTTTTCACCATCGTCGGTTTTCCTTTTTCCTTCATACGTCCTGATTCTTTTCCAGCGCTTCAAAGTGATACCGGGGCTTACCTTTGCTCTTTTCGCCGTACTCGATGGCCTCTTTGGGGCAATAGCAGATACACGCCATGCAGTGGGTGCAGTTTTTGCCCCAGACCGGTTTGCCGTTTTCCAGACGGATGTTGTTCAGGGGGCACAACTCCACGCACTTACCGCAGCCGATGCAGGCGTCCGTTGCCCGGAAGGCATCGGCTTTTACAAAGAAGCGATAGAACACCGGGTTTACCGGGCCGCTCATAAGGCGGTCGTAGAGGGTCTCTCTCGGCGGAGGAAATTCCTGTCCGGCCTTGAGCTGGGCCAGCACCTTCTGAAGCGCAGGCTCTGCCTGCTCCACGATGCTCCGTGCCTGCTCCTTCCGGGGCGCATTGAACATGGCAATGTAGTTTTCCGGCATGACGACCTGCGCAGTCCCCATATAATGCAGATGTTTCTGCGCCGCAAGCTGCCGGTTGTATTTTGCCGCATTGCCGATCTCGCTGCCGCAATCCATCACAAACCAGATGCGCTCTGCCCCGGTCAGCGCGGTCTTGCCCAGCCACTCCGACACCACCCGGGGAATACGCCATGCGTAGGTAGGCGTGACCAGCACCACATCCTGCCCGGTCTGCACCGGGGTGGTATCCCCTGCCTTGATGCAGGTGTTCAGGTCGTAAAACGACATCTCCAACCCTTCGGCAATGCGCCGTGCCAGATACCGGCTGTTGCCGGTTCCCGTAAAATAAAGTACCATGGCTGCTCCTTCGTTTTTTGTGTGGTTTTCAGTTGCCTGTCTGCCCGGCAAACTGGAACTTGTCGGGGCGAGGCCCCTCCATCTTGCTGCCGCAAGACCGTTCGGTCGCTTGAAAGCCCCACTGGGGCTTTCATTGTTCCGCTTCGCTCCACAAACGCGAATTGTTTACTTCTTCGTCTTAGGCGCAATAAGCAACATGACTGTCACAAGAATATATAAACCATACAGTAACCAAGTAATGGTATTGTTCCAAGGAAAACTCATTTCTGGATGGTTCAATGCAAACACTATAAATGCAATAGCTATAATCAGCATTATTAAACCGAGAATCCTTGATATACGCTTTTTCATGCAAAGCACTTCCTTGTCAAACTGGAATTGTTAATCTTGAACTGGTCCTATAATGCCAAATGCTATTGCATCAATAAAAAGCACGAACGCTATCACATAAACAATTAAAATAGTTGCAATGACTTTAATAACAAGTTGTTGATTTTGTCTTAAATTACTCTTACTAACAATCCTTAAGACAAAAATCAAAGCAACGAGGATGATAAAAGAAATAATATTATAAAGAACCACTGTTTTCATCTATGTGTCCTTCTTTTTTATATCAATTCCGAGTTGTCGTTCTCCGTATACTATGGTTTCCGCACGCAAAAGACCTGCGGCAAGGTGTGCGCTTACACCTCGCCCGCAAACTTCATGCCCCAGCTCATGCGGGTGTCGTACATCAGGCGGGTCAGGGCAAGGCTGTCCTGCGGGGTGTAGCGGTCGCTGCCGGTGCGCCCCAGTTTGACGCAGCGGCTTGCTTCCCGGATCTCATACTCAAAGCCGTTGATGTCCACCGGGCAGCGGATGACCTCCGGCTCTTTGCCCTTCACTTCCAGCGTCATGGTCTCGGCGTGCTGGAAATCCGGCAGGAAAATACTGCCCTTGGTACCAACGATACGGGCATTGCGCTCCAGCTCCTGCCCGATGGTCTGAACAGACTCCGCCCTGCAGCCGCCGGGGTAGGTCAGCGCAAGGCGGCTGTAATCGTCGGTGCCGTACTCGTTGATGTGGACCTCTTTGGTCTCCACCTTCTCCGGGTCCTGTCCGGTGAGGATGCGAAGAAAACCCAGATCGTAGATGCCGATATCCAGCAGCGCACCGCCGCCCAGACCGGAATCAAATTTGCGGTCCTTCCGGGCACCGGTGGCCACAAAGCCGTACTGGCAGGTGATCTGCTTCAGTTCTCCGATGGTGCCAGCAGTAAGGATCTCGCGCAGGCGGTCGTAGAGCGGCAGCAGCCAGATCCAGAACGCCTCCATGAGAAAGAGGTGCTTTTCCTCTGCCAGACGGTACAGCTTCTGCGCCTGTTCCGGGCTGATGGTAAAGGGCTTTTCGCACAGAACGTGCTTGCCCTGCTCCAAGCAGAGCTTGCAGTTTTCGTAGTGCAGGGTGTTGGGGGTGGCGATATAGATAGCCTCCACCTCCGGGTCGGCGGCAAGGGCTTCGTAGGAGTCATAGCAGCGGGGGATGCCGTACTGCTGTGCAAACGCCTGTGCGCTTTCCAGATGCCGCGACCCCACGGCAACAAGCTGCTCCCCTTCTGCACCCATCTGTTCCACCGTAGACGCAAACTTTTTGGCAATGGTGCCGGTCGCTAAAATTCCCCACTTCATAACGGTACCTCCCGATTTATCACTTTGAACTCAGTATACCACGCTTTTTCCCCACAGAAAAGATTCCGCACGCAAAAACAGGCTCCTGCAAGCGTCAACCACTGGCAGGAGCCCGTTTATTTCTTACAGCTTCGTCATCCACAGACCATGCAGGTTGCAGTATGCGTAGACCGCCACCGGCTTTTCGCCGCCCAGCTCAAACACCGCCTTGGGTGCCTGACCGGGGGCGAGGTAAATGTTGTTGGTGTTTTCTGTGACTATATGATAACATTTCCTAGTTAGATTTTCTGTGACCGGGTCACGCAAGCAGCCATTGCATGAACCAGCTTCACTCTTGGCGTGAGCCGGATGAAAAACCAGAAGGGTCGTTTTTCTTGACTTCGACCCGGCAGAAGAGTATACTCCGTGGCAGTGAAATATTCGGCTATGACGAGAAAGAGTACCCGGAAAGAATGCTGCAGAGAGCTGCCGGATGGTGCAAGGCAGTGCAGGGCGTCCGTGGGAAGATCCTCTCCGAGCTTTCCGGCTGAATGGGCGGTGTATGCGCCCCAGTAAGCGGGAACGGCAGGCCCCCGTTATCACGGGCCGCGCATTGTTGGATGCGCACTGAGGGGCCGGGCTTTGCACCGGCAATAAGAGTGGTACCGCAGAGGAGTTTATACGCCTTTGTCTCTTACGAACCGTAAGGGACAAAGGCGTTTTTGTTTGCGGGAAAGCCATTTTCCGGATGTTTCATTGCCTTTGCATCCGCAAAAATAAGTGTTCAGAAAAGGAGTATTATCATGAAAACATTGGAAAAAGTAAGCGACTTTGTGGGCAAGTACATGGCCGCCATCGTCATTGTAGTGGCGGCACTGGCTCTGCTGTTCCCCGGCACCTTCAGTGTGGTAAAGACCGCATGGGTCAACACCCTGCTGGGCATCGTCATGTTTGGCATGGGTCTTACCCTGAAGCCGGAGGACTTCAAGGTGGTGTTCAGCCGCCCGAAAGACGTGATCATCGGCTGCATTGCGCAGTTCACCCTGATGCCCTTTTTGGCATGGGCGCTGACCCAGCTGTTCCACCTGCCCACCGAGCTGGCGATCGGCGTCATCCTTGTGGGTACCTGCCCCGGCGGCACCTCCTCTAACGTGATGACCTATCTGTCCAAGGGCGACGTTGCACTGTCCGTCGGCATGACCGCAGTTTCCACCGTGCTGGCGCCCTTCCTCACCCCGCTGCTCACCCTGCTGTATGCCGGCCAGCGCGTGGATGTGAACCCTGTAAATATGTTCCTGTCCATCGTCAAGGTGGTGCTGGTGCCCATCGCACTGGGCTTTGTGGTCAATCACTTCTTCCACGCCTTCACCCAGAACGCCGTCCGGGTGCTGCCGCTGATCTCCACCACCGCCATCGTGCTCATCATCTGCGCTGTTGTGTCCGCAAACTCCGCCAAGATCATGACCAGCGGCCTGCTGATCCTTGCCGTGGTCATCCTGCACAACCTGCTGGGCTACCTCACCGGCTTTGGCGTGGGTAAGCTGCTGAAGCTGGATTCCACCAAGTGCCGTGCAATTTCCATCGAGGTCGGAATGCAGAACTCCGGTCTGGCCACCTCTCTGGCTGCTGCCCACTTTGCACAGTATCCGCTGGCAACCATCCCCGGCGCTGTGTTCTCTGTGTGGCATAACATTTCCGGTGCCGTCCTCGCCAACTTCTTTGCCCGCACCGCCGAGAAGAAGGACTGAGTTACTGTCGGCAGAAAGAACTGGCTGTTCAGTGAGCTCATTCAGGAAAACTTTGCATGACAAAATGAGGCACCCGATTCGGAATCGGGTGCCTCTTGTCTTTCTGGGGACGTGCTTTCACTGGGCGGTTACGATTATCCTTCTACTTTGACCGCAGCACGATCGCTCTTTGCGTTTCCATCCGCATCCAGCGTGATATGCACAAAATGCTCCGGCTTATCATAATCCCTTGTCTCGCCGTCATCGGTATAGTATTCATAGGATGCACCATCGGGAGCATAGGCAAGCAGGCGCAGATCTGCAAAATCCACATCGGCAACGCTCTGGATCTTTTTGCTGTCCTTGGCAAGGGGCAGAAGGTGTCCCTTGCGCATAAAGAACACCACTTCATCCAGCTCCACCGGAATGTAATGATGGCCTGCCGGCAGCACGCTGGTTTCGATGCGGTTGCTTTCGCTGCACTTTACCCGCACCTGCAGCATCTCCTCCGGCAGGTAAACATAACGACCTCGGGCGTTTTGCTCATATACCGGGGCGATCAACAGGCTTTCACCGATCATCACCTCATCCTCCACCCGGCGGGCAAAGTCGTCCTCCGGGAAGGCGAACGCCAACGGCATACAGTACATGCCGTCGTGCAGGGCAGCCTTCATGTACTCGCTGTAAATGTAGGGCAGCAGCAGGTAGCGCAGCTGTAAAATACCGGCAAAGGCGGCCTTGTTCTTAAAGCGGTAGGGTTCCTGCCGGCGGGTGCCGTTGGCAGAGTGGTTCCGCAGCAGCGGAGAGAAGATGCCCATGCCGTACCAGCGCAGCACCAGATCCTCCGTGGTATTGCTGCCAAAGCCGCCAATGTCGGGGCCTTCGTACAGGAAGCCGCACATATTCAGGGAGGGCATCATGTGCAGCGCAAGCAGAATGTGGCTCCACCAAGAATGGTTGTCGCCGGTCCAGATGCCGCCATACCGGTGCATCCCGATGCAGGCAGAACGGGAGTACATCAAAATGCGCTTGTCCGGCTCCAGCCGCTCAAAAGCCTCGCCTGCAGCACGGGTCATGTTATAACCAAAAAGATTATGTACAATGTCGTGCCGCATACGCCCCTGTTTGGTGTTGTGGTAGAACAGCTTATAATCGTTTTCGTTGTTGGAAAGCTCTGCCACCATGCCGGTAAAAGCACCAAAGCTGGAAATATCCAGGTTTTGCTTGGTGTATTCCCCAATTTGGGCAAAAGTCTTTTTCAGTCTTTCCTCTGCGTAGAAGATAGCAGGCTCGTTCATATCATTCCAGAAGCCCTCGATCCCCTGATCCAGCAGAACTTTATATTGATTGCCAAACCAAGCGCGGGCTTCCGGGTTGAGCATATCGGGGAAGTGTACCCGTCCCGGCCACACACCGGCTACAAAGGGAGTGCCATCCTGATTCGTACAGAAATAGCCGTTTTTCACGCCCTCCTCGTACACATCATATCCCTCTTCGACCTTGACTCCTGCATCGATGATGGGGACAAGATGGATGCCCTGCGCTTTCATCTCAGCGGCAAAGTCTGCAAAATGCGGGAAGCGCTGCGCATCCACCGTAAAGTCCTTGTAACGCTCCATGTAATCAATATCCAGAACCACAGCGTCCAGCGGCATATGATTGGCACGGTAATTTGCCACCACCTCGCGGACCTCGTCCTCGTTCATGTAGCTCCAGCGGCTCTGGGCGTTGCCAAAAGCCCATTTGGGCGGAATATAACTGCGCCCCACCAACTGGCGGAACTGGTGCACAATATCGGTCAGGCTCTCGCCCTCAATGATGTAGAGATCGTAATTTTCCTCGGCCACCGTGATGCGTAAGGTATCCATGTCGGTGTAGCCGCAGTCAAAGGTGACCTTGCCCGGGTAGTCGATAAAAAAGCCAAATGTATCCTTGCCGGACACGATCATAAAATTATAAGCACCGTACAGCGAGGATTTGCCCTCGGTATGGTTGCCGTCATCGGAGCATTTGCTTTCGTACACCCACCCGCGCTTGTTGATACCACGGACGTTTTCGCCAAGACCATACAGGACATCCTGCGGTTCCATGGCATAGGAGAAACCATCCGGCTCCTTGGTCAGATAGGGTATCGTTTCCATCATGGGCAAAAAAGAACCCACTACACTTTCGGTATCAAACGGTTGACCGTATCGCTTTTTGTAGATCATAGTAAAATATCTCTCCTCTGTTTTTTGAATCGTCACAGTGTAAAACGTACCAATTTTCCCAGCTTTACCGTATCGGAAGTGTAGATTTCATCTGTAAGTCTTCTATCGAATTTCATTTTCTTCATCCTCGCAGGGTTTCGATCCCGCCGCACACTTCAATTCTGGTATGTCTTTTATGGTCAACTGATATATCAGTTCGCGCTCAAACTTGTACAACATTACTAGTATAGTATACTTGCGCTGCATTTCGTTTTCAAGCGCTAATTGGCATTGGCTGTGTAAAAAAGAGAGGCCGATCTGCGTAAAAATTTACGCAAGTTGCTCCCTGTACTTTTCCACAGTCCGGCTATCGGTATAGACAGCCGTCCCTGCGATGCGGAAAGATCGTGGGGAAAATATACGGGTAACAGGCGCATTGCTCCGCAAAGCTGCTGTATAAACTAAAAAATCCGCCGAGGATGCCTCCCAACTGGGAAGCTCCTCGGCGGTATTCGTTTATCGGGTCTGTGTTTTCTCGGTGGTTTCTTTTTTGCCCTGTGCTTTTAATCCAGAATTTTTCCGTCAATGGAGATGGTGACCACCTGCCACGGAATGAACTTTCCGCTGGCTTGAAGCGCCTTTTTCGCCGCCATCTCCAAACCGCCGCAGCAGGGCACCTCCATGCGGAGGATGGTCACGCTCTGGATGTCGTTGCTGCGCAGGATCTCCGTGAGCTTTTCGCTGTAATCCACAGCGTCCAGCTTCGGGCAGCCGATGAGGGTCACCTTGCCGCGCATAAACTCCTGATGGAAATTGGCGTAGGCATAGGCCGTGCAGTCCGCTGCGATCAGGAGCTTTGCGCCCTCAAAGTAGGGCGCATGGACAGGAGCCAGCTTGATCTGCACCGGCCAGTTGCGCAGGCGGGAGACCGGCTGCACGGGGGCAGAAGCCACGCTTTCGGCCGCCTCCGGCTGTTCCAGCATCCGCATCCGGGAGCCGGGGCAGCCGCCCTCGTGGAGGTGCTTCATCTTTTCCTGCAGTTCCTTTTTCTTTTTGTTTTCCTGCACCGCCGCCTCGTCGTAGGCAGGGGCTTCCCGCTCCTCAAAGGTGATGGCACCGGTAGGGCAGCCCGGCAGACAGTCGCCAAAGCCATCGCAGAAATTTTCCCGCACCAGCTTTGCCTTGCCGTTGATAATATCAATGGCTCCCTCGTGGCAGGCGGTCGCACACAGCCCGCAGCCGTTGCATTTTTCTTCGTCAATATGGATGATCTTCCGAATCATATCTATACTCTCCTGTTATGGGTGTTTTTTGCATTTGCAGGTTTATTATAGTATACTAAAGCCATCTTGTCTGTTTGAATTCCAACAAGGAGCGTCTTTATGCAAAAATATCTGCCTGTTCTGCGGAACTGCCCCTTCTTTACCGGGCTTACCGATGATGAGATCCTGTCCATCCTGCACTGCGTCAGTGCAGCAAAGATCACCCGCCCCCGGGGCTCCTATATTTTCCGTGCCGGAGATTCCACAGAGGTCATGGGGCTCATGCTGTCCGGCTCTACCCTTGTGATCCAGGAGGATCTTTGGGGACACCGCAATATCCTGTCCAAGTGCAGCACCGGAGATTTTTTCGGGGAGCCTTACGCCGCCACCCCCGGTGCCATCCTGAACATCAGCGTGGTGGCAGAGGAGGATTGCGAGATCCTGCTGCTGAACGTCAAGCGGCTGCTCACCTCCTGCCCCACCGCCTGCGACCATCACCAGAAGCTCATCCGCAATCTGGTCAGCGTTCTGGCAAACAAAATACTGCTTTTTAACGATAAGATCACCCATGTCAGCAAGCGCACCACCCGGGAAAAGCTGCTGTCCTACCTGTCTGCCGAATCCATCCGGCAGTCCTCCCTCTCCTTTGACATTCCCTTTGACCGTCAGCAGTTGGCAGATTTTCTCTGCGTGGAGCGTGCCGCCATGTCGGTGGAGCTTTCCAAGCTGCAAAAGGAAGGGCTGCTGGTCACAAAGCGGAATCATTTTGAGCTGTTGACCCGTTGACCGTTCCATGCGCCGCCCGCAGACGTTTTCGCCGGGCAGTTCTCCTGTCAGGATGCACTGGCATAAAAAGAGCGGACAAGCGTTTTAGGGTCGTCCGCTGAAGGATGTATTGTTTTCGTCACTCGATAAATGGGAATTTAGTAACGTAAAAGGAAATATATGACATATACCCAACTAAGTAATCCATGAAAAATCGCCCAACCGACAGACTTCCACGTTGTATAACTAATAACCATAGCCAATGCACTTCCAAAAGTTATTCCTGATTTTACCGTTTTCTTGACATTTATTGATTTATTATCTTCCATGTTTGTTTCCTCCACAAATCCCGAGTTATCCCCCTCAGTATACCACGCTTTTTCCCTGCGGAAAAGATACCGCGCACAAAAGGCCTCTCCGGCAACTATCCGCACTCCGGCTCATACACTTTAACAACTATGTACCGGGAGGGATATCGTGTGCTGCTGACCTTACTGCAATTTTTCGCCACAAAATTTCTGTTTCTGGCTCTCCATCTGGAAGCGGGCAGTTTCCCCCGCCCGCTCAGCCCACAGGAGGAGATCCGGACCTTCGCCGATCTGCGGGCCGGTGATCCATCCGCCCGGGAAAAGCTCATCCGCCACAATCTGCGCTTAGTGGCGCACATCGCAAAGAAATACTATGCTCTCCCCTCTGAGCAGGACGATTTGATTTCCATCGGCACCATTGGCCTGATGAAAGCCGTGGACACCTTCGACTCCACCCGCCGGGCGCGCTTCTCCACTTATGCCAGCCGGTGCATCGAAAATGCTATCCTCTCCCCAGCGCACTTTGGGATGGATCTGATATTCGCTCTGACTTACATGGCGTTCCGTAAAACACGCAGTCGTTCTTCAAACGTTGCTTTCTATGCCGGATGCCCGGAGAATACGGTGTGCTCCACCTGACGGACTTGGTTCAGTCCGATGTTCCGCACCGCTTCCACTGCAGCATCTTTTTGGCTCAGATGGCGTTTTCCCACGGTCAGACAGTTTGCGCCTTCTGGCGTGTCGTACTGCTGAAACGCCCGGTTGAAGTCCATCAGGTCATGCAGACGGATGGGCTGATTGGTTTCGTTGTCTACCAGCAGACCCCAATTTTCCCAATGACGGTCAGTATTGCCCACCAGATAATCCAGAATGTTCATCATATAGTAGCTGGGAGCATCCAACTCTAAGATCTTATCCAGCGTGTTCCAATCATGGTTTGTGCAGTAGACGTCATAGGCTGCATAGGTCACAAGACTGTATCGCTGAGATGTCATGATTTTGCTGATAGAAACCGGCTCATTTTCAAACATCCCCTGCTCATACAGTACCTGATGGCAGTCAAAGCACCGGCAGATTTTGCTTGCCAGCACTTCACGTTCCACCGCATCCCTGCCGCCATCCTTGTAAAGATAGAATCCATCCTCTTTGCGCACCCATGCTTTGGGGTACAAGCCGCCCGTAGACAGGTCATTTGCCAGAAGATGGGCGTTTGTCACCGTCATTTGGTGCCCCCGCAGCGCAATATCCACAAGCGCATTGCTTAAGGAGTGTGCAAAAAGGTTGATATCCTCGAATCGAATCTTCTCGTTTTCTTCTTTCACCCAGAACACATCCAGCAAAGACAGACAATGGTAGGATAATGCAATCTGTGCTCGTTCCCTGTCCGTAACACTCTGAGATGCACCAATGCTGTTCAGAATTTCCTTTGCATAGGTGCGGTCAGGTGGTATCATCCGAGAAGCACACCAAGAATAAAAGCTCATCGCATTTTTGATTCGCTTATCGAAATCATTCGATTCTTCCAGCATCAAATCATACGGCATAAAATCTTCGAGGTAAATTTTGCATTCACCCACCGTGCTGATTTGTGCCACGCAGTTCTCTCGATGCATGATTTCATAGATTATCTTACTCACCCCCCTACCTCTTGCATTCTGTAGATATGTTTATACTACCCTCTTTTTTCATTTAATACAAGCGCTTTTACTTTTCAAAAAGCTTTTTCTGCTGCTCCATCAGGACGGTTTCGATACGCTCTTTCAGCAAAAAGCGGAACTGTTTTGGGTAATAGCATAGATATTTATCGAGGATCGTATCGATACTTGTTTTATCAATGTTCACCTCAAGCTGCTTCCCGTAAAGAGCTTGTGCCGTATGCACCGTCTGCGTAAAACGGGATTTGAACGGAAGGCACTGTGCCTTTGTCAGATATGCTCGGCTTTCAATTTCAGGGCTGTACAGAGCAAAATCCAGTAAGAACGAATCTCCGCAGTCAAAAATCGGGCAGGGCTTATAACCAAATTTATCCCGAATCAGCGCAATATTGTTCAGGTGCCGGTCCTGATTCAGAAAAAGCGCATCTACCTCAAACAATGTCGTAAGATATGCGCCCATATTCTGCATTCTGGTTGCCTCTTCCATTGCATCCACAAGAAGCCGGATTCTCTCTTTCAAGCTTGTCCTGCGGTTAAATTCTTCCAGATAGCCTGTTCCCAGACTGTTCTTCAGGATCGTATTTGCAGTAATAAGGCTCTCATCTTCCCTTTTGAAGTTTTCACTCACAGAGACCACTCGTTTCAAGCCATGAACCTCGGCCGTATCGGCCCAGTAATTTGCCACGGAGATTCCCGGCAGCTGAACTGCATTTGTAAAATTACGCAAGACTTCACTGGAAACAGCTTCTGCCAGTGCCTCAAAGCAGCCATCATCCACCTTATACCAGAGATTTTTCTCCGCATCGAACCATTTTTCCTGATTTCCGCGCGAAGTCGTCACCACAACCCTGTCGTTGGTATGCAGCATCAAATAATTTCCAGCCATTTGTGATCCTCCGCCATTCTTCCCTGCGTCTTTTCAACAAGCAGAACCGGGTCATATTCCGGAACGCCAACGGCATCCAGATAGTAATCCAAGCCCTTTCGTGTTTTCGGAATGCATCGGTCTGCCAGAAAGGCCAGGAAGTCTTCCCACGAGGGCGTTTCGTTCACACCAAACGCAGTATCCAGCACATCGTCGATCTTATTTTTAACGCAGACCTGCTGGGCTGTAAAATCTGCCAGGATCACGGTACACAGAACATCTCCGTCATAGTACCTGTATTCTTTCAGCCGATGATCTTTCTGTTCTGCATTTCTGCGGAACAGTTCCGGGTCTGTGGATGCAAGTGGCTGGATGGTGATTTTTTCACCGTCAAAAGAAAGCTCCACGCGGTTATCTTTCTGGATTCCCATCGCACGAAGCCACACTGCCGGGAGATTGACCGAATACTTTTCTGCATTCTTTCCTGCTGTTCCCCCTGCTTTTCTTCTCATAATTTTCACGCTGCGACGATTCATGCACTTCACCTTCCCTTACAAAAAGAATACCATATTGGCCGCCAACAATCAATGATTTTCTTGTCAGCAAAATTCCAAAAACTTATGTAACACAAAAAGCCCCACGCTCAACACTGCCTCTGAATCTGACCGTCTCTGGTCGGAGCAGAAAAGCATATGTTGAGCGTGGGGCTTTGTTTATCGGCTCGGCTGCCAGCCGGGCTTTTGGTGTTCTTTGGGTTTGTAGGTTCCTTTGGTAGTATCGATCACCGCCTGCAGCAATTCGAGCTTCTGCCATGTGGGGCAGTTCAGACGGTCGATTTTTTCGATCACATAGTTGGCGTGGGCGGTTGCGACCCGTTTTCCGAGTTCGTCCCATCCCTCTTTCGTTTTGGGGTAATGTACCACCACTTCAATGGGGGCACTCTTTCGCATGGCTCACTCACCTCCGGTTACATCGCTATCACCTCATTTTTACGGGTTACTGGTTGTCCGCTATTCGCTGCGGTTTCCGCTCAGAATGTTCAGAGCCAGACTGACCAGCAAAGCCATATCAATGCGGAGCATTTCAGCCTTGCTGGCATAGGAATCCACATTGCCCTTCCACGCCTCGTTGATGATGCGAAGCATCTCGACGTAGCGCTCACAGCCATACTGTTTGTACAGCTCGTATGCCGTTTCGATGCAGTAGATTTTCCAGGGTGCCCGGATGCCGTCATAGGCAAATTCCACACCGGCATTCGACGTGATTCCCACAAAATAAAGTGCATCCGGGTTTTCGGCCACCAGATTTGCACGAAGGCGTTCGTCCGCCGTCAGGCAGGTAGCATTGCCGGTCCGAATCGCAAACAGCGTTGCTTCGTCTTCTTTGGTAAGGCCGTAGAAGACTTTGCAGCGGATGGGCAATTCCATACCACCGTTGCAGGTTCGACGTGCTTCTACCGTGTTCTGCCCATCAAAGATGTAGAAGCGCCCGTCCCGGAAGCTGACCTTCGGTTCGTTTGCAACGTACTCCGAAAAGTTTTCCGCAATATGAGCAACCTTTTCGACATGCAGAACACGCTGATATTCAGCGCACGGGATCAGCAGCGCACTGTTCACCATCTGATAGGCAAACTTGCATTCAGGCAAAGCACTGAGGTTTAAATTTGAATTCATCATAATTTCTCCTCCTTTACGGTTTTCAGGATGCGGTAGCGGGTGTTCCCATCCAGAATGTAGCCATTCCATGTGCTGATGGGATTCAGAAGACGACCCTCGGCAATGATGTTCTGCTCAAGCTGCTGTTCTTCCTCAAACTGCAGCGGCGGAATTTTGCTTTGGAACTCCGGGTCAATTTTAAGCTGGCTCAGTTTCACGTCGATTCTCCTTTCCGGTCATTTTCGATTTACGGACAATGGGCTGAACGTAGTAGTCAAACCCATATCGTGTCTGGCAATACGTGCAGACATCCTTGACGAGCTGCCTGGGGTCGGCTCTGCGGAGACGGACGCCCTTTGCGTCCAAAAATGCCCCTCGGCCACCCCGTCTTCTTTATGACCGGGCCGCGAATTACGGAAGTATCATTATCTGGAAGTACCTGAAGCTGCATATTCAATTTTCAAGGTCCGCCCGGCTGCGGCTCCCGCTCCCTTTCGGAGCTGGGCCGCTGCCGTGACAATCGTGTATCGTACTTTCGAGCAAAAGTTTATGGACTCGTAGTCCAAGTCACCCACCCTCTTAGTCCATATATTGTATACAACAGCCCCAAAAAGCAAAAAAATCCCGCCTGAAGAGCAAAACCTTCGCTTTGCCCTCAGACGGGGTGTCTTTCGACACGACTGTTATAAATTCAAAAAAGCTCTTGACCTGAAGTCAACTTTAAGGATTATACTGAACCTGTCAGAAAAATTTTTGCCGTTCTTATGCGGCAGGCATGATGATAAAGGAGAATTCTCTGCACACCAACTTTTTATGCTCTGCCCACTTTGTTTCGCTGTAGTGATCGTCTGATAAAGGAAAAAGTTCTTTAGGACGAAGTTATGCAGATATCTTGTATTACACTATCATCCCGACAATTTTCCATGCACTGTTTGATGTAACCGCAATCCAGAAGACGGAAGATAGAGAAGTTGTACTGCTCCGTGAGCCGAAGGATGCAGCGTATTATGAGTTCTCCGCAAAGGATGATCTCGTGATTACGAATAAATACCCCGGATTTACGCCAGATGAAGTGCTCAAGAGCTTCCATGCGGATACATACTGCTTTGATTCGCTTCCCGAAAAGGAATGCTTCTTCCAATATATCAAGAGCGATAAGGTACAGGAAGTGTACTTTACCGAAATGTTCACCTCGAACCAAGGTGATCTCTCCGTATACTACTATGATCCGGAATCCGGTCGCATCTGGCAGTATTACCCTGACTTCCTCGCCAAAATGAAGGACGGCACTTACCAACTGATTGAGGTGAAGGGCGACAACAAAATCGATGACGTTGTCGTGCAGGCAAAGAAGGAGGCTGCGCTGGAGATGGCAGCAGCCAGTGGAATTAAGTATGAAATGTACGCAGGCAGTACCATTATGAAAACGCATATCCTTGAAAGCCTTCCAGTTCAGCAAACCAATTTGCTGCCATAGCTACACAGATGCACCCGCTCAAATGAACAGGTGCATTTTTCATATCATAGGAGTGTTTGACATTTCGTTGCAAAAGTGATATGATTAGCGCCTATTAGGAAAACACACTGTCAAAGGGGTTCGTAGCGGGGGTTAGCCCGCTACTGCGGTATCTTCCGTAGTGTTGATTTCAATGTACTCGGCAATCTTGCGGAGTTCGTCAGCAAATTTGAATTTCACGCTGATATTGCCGTTTTCATAGACCTTGATATAGTCCACAAGTTCAACCAAGATTTCACGGTTGAGGGCTTCAATGTTCTGATACTTCATAAAGGCTACCAGTGCAGGATGCTCGTTGTCCACACCGTTTGCCAGTTCTGCGCGTTCAGCGTTCAGCCGGGTAAGCACCGCGGAAATATCAGAAGTCTGCCGTTCATAGTCAGCCTTCATATCCCGGTATTCCTGCTGGGTGATTTCACCGTCTTTCCAGTCCTGATAAAGAGATTGCTTGTAGCGTGTTATCTTTGTCAGTTCCCGCTCTTTTGCAGCTATCAGATCGTCCAGTCGGTAAGACTGGCTTTTTTTGATTGGAGCGGAATTGATCTGCGTGACGATTTCCGAGTAGGAAACAGCCAAATGTACCTGATGCTGTACAGCGAACAAAACAGCAGCCTCCAGCCGTTCATGCTTGATTGAGTGCATGGTGCAGGCTGTCCGGGAACGGTTCTTGTAGGTTGAGCAAGAATAATATACATTGTTGTTCTTGCCAACGCATCGGGTAATGGCCCGCCCGCAATCGGCACATTTCAGAAAGCCGCTGAATAAATGTACCTCACGGCCTTTCGGGGAAGTACGGGTATCACGCTGTAAGAGAGCCTGTACCTTGTCGAAAGTTTCATAGTCGATAATGGCCTCATGCGTTCCAGCCACTTCCACCCATTCCTCGCGTGGAACAGCTTCAATCTGGTGTACCTTGTAGCTTTTCACCCGGCTTCGGCCTTGGGCTAAATCCCCGGTGTAGGTCGGATTGGTAAGAATGGAGTGGATCATGCGGACTCCCCACATAGGATCGTCATACCCTCTTGTCGAAACAGGCAAGCCCTTTTGTACCTTGTAAGCCGAGGGGCTCGGTACGCCGTGTTCGTTCAGGTACAGCGCGATAGCACGTTTTGATGACCCTTGAATAAGCATTGTGAAAATGAGTTTGACATTTTCAGCAGCATCGGGATCAACAATCAGCCTGTGCTTGTCCTTTGGGTGCTTTACATAGCCGTAAGGAGCAAATGCTCCGATATACTGGCCGTTGCGCCGTTTGTAATCAAATACCTGCCGGATCTTTTTGGAAGTCTGATAGCAGTAATTATCGTTCATCACGTTTGTAATGGGAACGATGATATTTGAAACGCTGTCGGGGTTCTTGTAGCTGTCCACATTCTCAGCAAGGCTAATAAAGCGAACACCCATTTGAACAAACAGGTTATCGATCAAACTTCCGGCATCGCTATAATTTCGTGCGAAGCGGGACAGGTCTTTTACTATAACGCAGTTGATTTTACCACTCATGACATCCGCCAAGAGCCGTTGAAAATCTTCACGGTTGGCGTCCGTTCCAGTATGACCATCATCCACATATTCCGTGATGCTTTCAAACTCGTCAATGTTGCGTCGGTAAAAATCGTTCAGTAGGTCACGCTGGTTCTTTACGCTGTTGCTATCGTCTTTTCCTTTTTTCAAATCTTCCTTTGAAAGCCGGATATAGATGCCCAGCCGCCAGCGGCGGATTGTGTAAGAGGGAGAGAAACTCTGCTGATACCCTCTGTTTTTTGCTCGTGCCATTGCTCCTCCTTCCCTATCACATTACACTTATATTATAACTCTGTCCGGGGAGGACAACAAGGATGCCTCCACTTCGGGACACTTTGTCTCGAAGAAGCAAAACGAGCTGTAACCGAAGTTACAGCCCGCTTCTTTGCCGCAGCAGGAAATCCGTCAGCTTATCTTGGAGAGATGGCCCGCTTTCAGCAAATTCAATTTTCACGCCAACACCACCGATGCAAAAGCAGTATGGATTTTTGACAGTCTGCAAAAATCGAGAGATGCGCTCCTTTCGGGAAAGCGCATTGTCAAAGGTCATACCGCTCACATCAGGCAGGGACTCGGCAGCCACCGCGCCAATGTCAACGCTTTTCATTTGTTCAAGTTCCTGTGTAGTTAATTTCACGGTAAACCTCCTTCGCAGATTGATAGAACGTCTCCCGCTGTTTGGTGGGGAAACGCAACAGGCCAGCACCACCGGGATGCTGGCCTGTTGCCTTACTCCACCTTGGGACACTTTGTCTCGAGGCTTATTATAGCTTTTGAATATTAGAGAGTGCCGCACATATTTACTTGGCCTGTCCAAAGACAATCGTTATTTTCTGTGCGGCGCTCTCACCGCAAGTAAAGCGACAAGCCCGGAGGAACAGGCAGCCAACCTGTTCAGCACCGGATCATGGCCTTGGGATGGCCGGGCCCATTTACAGTGTTGGTGTTGTTCGCTCAATCTCTTTTGGGAAATGTCACCGCGCACCCACCGTCTGGCTCCACGTACTTACTCAGGGTTGCCGTTATTCCCTTGCGTTAGGAAGAAAACCTCCTCTCATAAACCGAGACATTTTTTCATCAATTCCAAGTGGGTTAAGAAGAAAAAATCAAAAAGTTTTTTTCATGCGTTCAAGGCCACGCTTGATCGACTGGCGAATAGACTCCTCATGTACGCCCTCGGCCTCGGCAATTTCCTTAATCGACTTGCCAAGAATGATATGTGCGTCAATTCTACGGCCTTGGATCTCCGGCAGAGAATTGAGAGCGTTCCACAGACGAAGAAAGGTTTCCATCCGTTCAAGGAGCTCCTGCGGGGTCGGCTCATGCAGGCAAGCGGAATACTCAATCCCGTCATCGCAGTCCAGAGAATACTGCGCCTTGTGCCGGGAGAGCCGCCGCTGGTAGGCCATTTCATAACGGGCATCGGCCTTGAATACCTCGGCAACCTCGTCAGAAACTTCGATAAGCTGATCCTGCGTGTACCAATAATAAAGATCTTTCAGATTGATAGTAGTCATCGTAAAATCCTCCATTTCAGTTTGTTCGGGGTTGGTCGGAAACGAAATGGAGTAATGGCGGAGAACGGCACCGCACCTCGGGACACTTTGTCTCGAAGTCTGGAAAGCAAAATACGCCTGCGCGACACAAGGCCACACAAGCGCACGAAAATATATTATCGGTTATGTACTGTTTAATTTCACATTCAAAGCCGGACTGCTTCGATGGAGGGGCTATGCTTTTTTTAACTGGTGCAGATCATGGATACTGCGAAAAAGAGAAAAGGACACGGAAAATAACCTCCAATCGGCTACCGTGTCCCTGCAAGTCGTCATTGGTTTGTGTAGACGCAAAGAAACGGCGGCTCTGAAAATCAAAGCCGCCGTTTCAAATGGGCGTGTCAAATTGTCTGCTCTACGACGGCTTTTTTTCTTTTGCCGTCGTGCGGCAGATCATTTCAATATTCGGTTGAAGTATCGTTATTCGGTGTTAAGTTCTACTAATACAACCTCTGGACGATTATTAAATCGGAATGGAATAATACTATTTCCAAGGCCGCGGCTAACAACCATATTTGTCTTTCCGTCTGTATAAAGGCCGGAATCATATTTAGGAAACAGCCCTTGATTGGGGGCAACGAGCCCCCCAATAAAAGGTAATCGAAACTGCCCTCCGTGTGCATGACCACATAAAACCAAATCAACACCACAGCATACATAGGTTTCAAATAACTCTGGCCGATGTGATAGCAGTATAGTGTAACTGTTTTCGTCATCAATAAGGCTATTCAATTTTGTGTTGACCATGGCTGGCGCTTCATTAAACATATCGCCCTTAATCGTAAAGTCAGAATCAGAAAGTCCGATAAGGGTAATCATTTCGTTGTTATGCACTAACTGTATTGCTTCATCTTCAAGGACAGTTACGCCAGACGCTTCAAGCCCTGTTTTGAATTGATCATAATGTGAGAAGTTAGCTTCGTGGTTTCCAGTTACAAAGTAGACAGGGGCTATTTGAACAGCTTGTTTTATAAAATCAAACGCAATCTCAATGTCTGTATGTCCAGCATCGATTAAATCTCCAGTTATCACAATAATATCCGGTTCGTGTTCAGACAGCAATTCTATCAATTCTGTATTGCTTTCTCCAAATTCAGCATTATGCAAGTCGGACACTTGTGCAATCCGAAAATTAGAAAAGGCAGATGGTATGCGATCGCTGGAGATATTAACCATACTTACCATCAATGCTGAATTGCCCCATATAGTATAGATTATCAAAACCAGCAGTATAGTTATTAATACACAAATCTTCACCAATACTCTGGTGGAAAGGATTTTTTTCATTTTTTCCTCTCTTTCATCAACTTAATTATAAAAAAATCAGCTTACAAACAGGTGAATTTCAACTTACGAATTTGTAAGACAAAAGTGGGCGGCTTCTAAAGCCACCCGCTTCAAAAGTAGAATTACTGTGCGCTGATTGTATCAACAATGGACATATTGCGTATTCTCTTGATTGGCCCATGCACAGCCAGAATTACAGAGCTTACGACAATCAACAGAATAACAGCTACCTCTGGTAATGGAGGAGTCCAAGCATCCCCCCATCTATAACTTATCAACATTCCAAACAATAGCTTGTTACAAAACAGTCCCAACACCGTACCAACTACACCGCCGATTATGGTATAGGTGAAGGCTTCTGCAACAATCATTTTACTTAGCTGTCCCATGCTAACGCCGATAGCACGGAAAGCGCCATACTGTTTCAACCGTGCAGACACACTCATGGAAATACTATTGATTATGTTAAAAATTGTAATCATTGCAATTAGGACGAGGAATCCATAGATGAACAGCCAAAAACAATAGTAAGTTCCCATGGTACTGCTGTTACCCATGCGTTCATCAGCGAAAGTAAACGAGGAATCTACCATTTGGCGGATCACATAAACATCTTCGTCTGTTGTGCCTTTCACTAACTGCACATCAATAACCGTATATTTCGACTCGCCAGTAATTTGTTCAAATGTATCCTCTGAACAAATAATTGTTCCAACACCGGCGGCACTGTAAAACGGACAGTCGGACAACATTCCCACGATTTGGATTTCTTTACTTTGTCCGTTTGTATTCAACGATACAGTATCGCCTATTTGTATTGTGTTCTGCGAATTATAAACAATTAAGCCCGTCCCTAAATCAGTTTGCACAGATTCCAGAGAACCCTCTAATAAATAGTCCTTTGCCCAATCAAATTGATACTGCTCATAAGAGATTAAATCCATCTTTTTTTCAATACCGTTTGTGACAGACGGAACCTCGTATGCAAATTTTCTTCCATACGCTAAATCCACAACAGGATTTTCCTTTAGATCATCAAGTAATGCTTTGTCAATAGCACAGGCGTTATCAGGGCTTATGATAGATAAATCTGCTGTCCAAGGTTGGAGCGGTGTTAAGGTATGCTGCATGAACTCAACTGTTACAGAGAATGAAAGGAAAAGGATAATACTGAGAGCAAATGAGCTTGTCATCAAAAACAGATTTTTCCGATTTGCTTTTGCATGATAAATTCCAAGTGCTGTATCAATCTTAAGCAGTTGTGTATTAGCAGCATTTCTTGCAGGCTCCAAGTCGTTTGCATTACCGGAAACCGCTGCCAACGGAGATACTTTTGCTGCTTTCTTTGCCGGAGAATAGGCAGCGAACAAAACCGTTACCAAGCCCACAACGATTCCTGCAAGAATACTTGGTACGCTAAATCCGAATGTAGGCATCGCTTTGAAAAATTCCGGACTTAGGAAACGCAAAATCGCACATAAGACCCAAATGACAACTATACCGATGGAAATACCCACAGGGATTGCCAAACGGCACCAACTAAGCGCCTCTTTCCGTACTAAGCGCATAACCTGTTTTGGGGTTGCACCGATACAGCGCATAAGGCCGAAAAATTCGGTACGCTGGGCTACATTGCTGTTCAGGCTGCTTGCAATCATCATAATACCAGCTAACATTACCAGTACAAACAATACAGCCGCAGCCAAGTAAACCTGTAACAAAAAGGGAACGCGGCTTTGTCCAAGCAATCCAAGCAGATTGTTGTTGGAAGATATTTGTTCATTCGATAAATTGCATTGTTCTTTCAAATCTGCAATTTTCCCTTGTATATTTCTTGTGTTTGCAAATTGAGTAAAAAACATAATGCCGTAATCATTCGGCTCCCCGTCTGATACATTCGGATAAATCGCGCAGTAATCCTCTGTGTTCAAAATGATGCCGTAGGAGTCGCCACTCATGATCGAGGCGGTATTATTCATAAATCCTGATATGGTAAAATTCAGTTTATCGCCATCAGGAGTTTCTACGGCAATGGGATCACCAATCGCAACACCCATTATCTGCTTTGCATTTTCAGTCACCAACGCTTCATTACTTGTCTGTGGAAAAACACCTTCTTCAATTTGGTCAGTCCAGATTTCAGTTATATAGCTTTCATCACAACCGCATATCGCTACATCTTTTCCACCCAAAGTGTAGCCTAAATCTCCACGATAATTGAGTACGCCATACGGTGAAAATACTTCAATATCAGGGCGTGAAGCAATAATTGCTGCTTCTTCATTGCTGATATTCTTAATGGCAATATGCCAATTCCCAGACTCCTGCTGTGCCTGCAAAATCTGGCTGCGGATGAACATATCTGCCATTCCAAAAATAGTTGTAACCAGAAATACCGCCAGCACAATGCAGAAAATAGACATTCTGCTTTGCTTCTTGTGGATTTTTGCGGATATGGGAACAAGGTCAAGATAATGCTTCATTTGTTTTTCCTCCCAAATCCGTCAAAACGCCATCTGATACCCGGAACACCCGATCAACGGATGCAGTCAAATCCTTATTGTGGGTAATCATCAGGATTGTTTGCTGATAGCGACGGGACGCCTGCGTAAGCAGGGCGATAACATCCTGACTATTCTTGCTGTCCAGATTGCCAGTAGGTTCATCTGCCAGAATCAGTTTGGGCTTTGTGATTAACGCCCGGCCAATGGCAACACGCTGCTGCTGTCCGCCGGATAGTTGGCTCGGCAGGTGATGTCGACGCTCGGTAAGTCCCAAGAGTTCCAAAATTTCTTCTACTGCTGCCGGGTCTGGTTTGCGATAGTCCAAAAGAAGCGGAAACATGATATTCTGCTCCACATTCAGCTCGGAAACCAACTGAAAGGATTGGAAGATAAAGCCGATATTACGACGGCGGAAAATCGTGCGCTGTTCCTCTTTCATGGAAAACAGGTCTTGTTCATCAATCCAAATGTGGCCGGAAGTAGGGGTATCCAAAGCTCCAATACAGTTCAGTAATGTGCTTTTGCCAGAACCGGATTCACCCACAACGGCAGCAAATTCGCCTTTATCCAGGGAGAAGGAAACCTTCTTCAACGCTTCGACTTTCGCCTCACCCTTGCCATAAGTTTTACATAAATCTTGTACTTTCAATATTTCCATAGTCATCAGTACCTCCTTTCTCAAAAGGATAGCAAAAACAGCTTACAAGCAGGTGAATTTGACCTTACAGATCCGTAAGGAAAGATAGTGTAAACAGCGTACCTTTTCCGACTTCACTTTGTACGGAGATAACACCGTTTTGACCCTCAATAATGGACTTGGCAAGGGGAAGCCCCAGCCCGATTCCTTGTGTATCAAGGGAATGTTTGCTGCGATAAAAGCGTTTAAAGATATGGTAAATATCTTCCGGGACTATGCCGTTACCATTATCAGAAATAAAAATCCGAAACATAGCAGGAGTGCGCTCCCATGTAATACGGACAATACCGCCAGCTTGCGTGTGATCCAGTGCATTTTTTACAATGTTTCCAATCGCTTCACCTGTCCATTCCATGTCACAAATAAGCTGCTGTTCACCATCGCCATCTATCTGAATCTGCTTGCTTTCGCTTTTAGCCCTTGTGGTTAGGTCATTGACTGAATGAGCTATCAGCTCGGACACACGGCAACTTTTTTTCTCAAAAATGATGTTTCCCGTATCCAGTCGGGTTATCTTCAACATGGATAAGATTAACTGCTCCATACGCTTTAGAGAAATACCCATCTTCGCCGCAAACTGTTTGACCGTTTCTGCATTTTCTGGCTCACTTTCAATGATCTCCTGATACATAGTGAGGGCTGCCAGAGGCGTTTTGAGCTGGTGAGATATATCGGATATGGTGTCTTTCAAAAACTCTTTTGCTTTACGTTCTGTTTCATTTTTGGATTGGAGCATAGTTGCAAGCTGTTCTATCGAAGAAAACACTTGGTAGATAGCCCCCTCATAATTCTGCGGTAAATGACAAGAGTAATCCCCGTTGATGTAATTTAGCAATATTTTGTCGGCCTGTTGATACAATCGCTTCCTTTTCCAGAAAAAAATAAATATTCCTATGGCAAGCACAAAGAGAAAAAATAGCACAGTGCATAGCATGGTGCAGAAAGCGGAACGCTGAAATTGATTGAAATAAGGCCGCATACTGCTTTCTGACTGTTTTCCCAAACCCGCAGCCGCTAATAATGACCTACCATCGTCACTGATGTCTGTGTTCGTAAAGGCAACTGCAACCACTTCTTTCGGAACACCCTGTTCCAAAAGTGAGGATGAAACCGCTTCATCATGTTTGAGCCATAGGACTTCCGCATCGTTCACCTGATAAATAGTCAAAACGGTTGCTGTACCTACAAACAGCAGAGCAAACAAAGTCAAAAATAGCAGGAACCCTTTAATCTGTCTATCTTGGTACAAACTCATATAGACACCTCTTTCCATTGGTAGCCGAACCCACGAATGGTTATAAGGTGTTCTGGATGGGACGGATTGGTTTCCACTTTTTCACGAAGCCGCCGTACATAGACGGACAGGGTATTATCATCAACAAAATTTCCTGTATCATCCCACAGCTCATTTAGAATGATGTCCCTTGTCACAACGCGATTTGCGTTTCTTACCAGCAGACAAAGCAAACGATATTCGGCGCTTGTCAAATCCAATGCTTTTCCCTTTAAGGTTGCACGGCTACCCAACAGATCAATGGTAATGTCGCCACATTCCATAGAAGTGTTTTTTTCGCTTTTGGAAACTCCGGCCCGACGCAACAGCGCCCGGATGCGGGAACACAATTCCCCCAGTTTGAAAGGCTTGGTGATATAATCGTCCCCACCGCTATCTAATCCACGAATTATGCTGACTTCTTCATCCGATGCAGTCAGGAATATAATCGGTATCTGCTGATTTTCTTTTCTTACTCTTTCGCATACGTCAAATCCTGTTCCATCTGGCAGAGTAACATCCAAAATCAATAAATCGTATCGGTCGAGTTCGGATAAGTATTGTTTTGCTTCACATACTGTACGGGCAACTTCAACATCAAATTCATTCTTTTTCAAAGAGTAGACCAAGCCATCTATTAGACTGACATCATCCTCCAATAGCAATATTCTATTCATGTTTTAATTCCTTTCCTTGTTTTGTCCTTCCGTCAATCGGCTTTTCTGCGTTCTTTGGGATCAGCCAAACACCAGCCATCTTCACAGCGCCGGGAATACGCCCGGCAGCACAATAGTAATTTACTCTACGAGGTGTCACGCCCCATTTTTCGGCGGCCTCTTTTAGTGTCATATAATCCATTCTGCACCTCCATAGAGTATATTATAGTTCTTCGACTCGAACAATACAAGTTTTGGAAGAAAAGAATGTGAAATTAAATAGTCAGTAGCATGAAATACATAATCGTTCAAATAATATCACATGAAATGTAAAATCATATCAGGTGATGTTATGAAGATAGAACGAGATGAAAGACGCTTTGATTTTCACGATATAGGGCTCGCCATCAAGCGTGCAAGAGAAGCCAGCGGCATGACACAGGAGCAACTGGCCTATATTGTTGACCGCGCTCCACGTACCATTATGTATAATGAAAATGATGGTCAGCATCCAAGCTTCAACACCTTTTATCAGATGGTCACAATGTTTGATATATCGGTGGATCAATACTTTTACCCGTCCCAGAATAGCGGGAGCGAGTGCAGGAAGCGGATTGATGCCATGTTGAACGCTTTGGACGAAAGAGAATTGAAAATCGTTGAAGCTACAATCCAAGCGATGAAAGCATCGAAAGAAACGGAGGAAACGTAAAAGAAAGCGTAACCTCCGTTTTTTGCGCCATGTTGCGGGTTGCGCGTTTTGGCAAGCAATTCGGGTGTGGCCACACTCCGAAATTTTTGCAGGGCGCAGGGCCCGCAAAAATGCTTGTTGGGGAGCTCCCCAAACCCGCTGTACTTCGGGACAAATTGTCCCAAAGTCCCGGTGCGTTGCACCGTAGTCTGCGGCCCGTCACTATCGTTCCTGGGCCTTATTTTCACGCTCGTCTGTTATGCCGAGCAGATGATCAATGTTCGCTTTTATTGCCACGGCCTCCCGCATTTGCCGCTGGGCCTCCCGGTATTCTGCATAAAGCGCTTTCTTTTGTCCCGCCAGCTCACGGCGGGATTTTTTTAGTGCTTCAATCTTAGGGAGTTTTGCGCCGTTCAGTATGGTGTTCATAGTATCCTTTGCCGCCCGGTAAGTGGCAAGCTCCGCTTCGTGCTGGGCCAGATACTTTTTGCTGTACCGCGCAGCCTTGTACCCATCGAACACCGGGCGGGTCTTGGCATAGTCCACCGTGGCAGCCATCAGCTCCGAGGTTTTGGAAAGAGCCTCCTCCGTTGTGCGGAGCTCGTCAGACAGCTTGTGAAAGTGATCCACAGCAGCCTCGGTGCGGGCCGTCAGCGCCGCATAGTCTGTCAGATGATGCTCCTGCAAATACTGGAGCGCGGCAGCCATCTGTTTTAGGTTGTAGACCTTGGCCCATCGTTCATAGGCCGGGCCCTTGCCCTGGGCCATACGCTCTTGAATGTCGATGATGAGATCAACTCGCCGTGGCGGAACCGTGAGCTCCTCTGGCAGCTCAGGGAGCGGACGTTTCCCGGCAATTACTGCCTTGATGTCCTCCGGGTCAAATCCGGCTCCCAGTGTAGAAGCCCGGAGCCGAGTCGGTTTTTCCTGCCCGGGCGCAAGGAATGAGATGACACCGCCGCGCCCCTGTTTCACCGAAAAGCCGGACTCCTCCATGAGACGAAGAAAGTCGGCAAAGTCCGTGGGCTTTTTCTCCAAAGTGGCGAGAACAGCCAGCCGCACCCGCTGCTTGGCAGAGGGTGGCTTTTCTCCGATCCACTGTCCATAGTGGAGAAAACGACCCTTGCTGTGCTGGCACGGATTTTGGATAACAGACAATTCATGTTCGATGCACACGCGGTCAGAGAGCCTCCGCAGGGCAAAGGACGAACCAATGAAATTATGAAATTTCCGGGAGCGGTCAAAGGCCGTCGCATTGAAATAAATGTGATTGTGGATATGGGCCTTGTCGGTATGCGTACAGACGAAGAACTGATACTTTCCCTTTGTCCAGCGCATCGCCGTTTCATAGCCGATACGGTTTGCTTCTTCCGCCGTAACCTCCCCGGGCAGGAACGCCTGCCGGATCTGAAAGAACAGGGCCCCGCGAGACACGGCCCGGCCTGTCTCTGCAAGGTATTGACTTTTTACCAGAAGAAACTCGGCGGGAGCCGTGTTCGGATCGCAGAGATAGGAAGATACGGCTCCCAGCTTTTCCGGGTTCAGGCCATAGGTGAAACGATCCTCCATCGTTTGAATTGCACTTTTTCCCGCCGCTGTTTTATAAGGGCGGATGTAGGTGGTCGCCGTAAAAATCCCTCCTTCCGGCAAACAGTATTTTTACTTTGGGACACTTTGTCCCGAAGTAGAAAAAGCCGGGGAGCGGTATCAACCACTCCCCGGATGGGTCAGAGCTCTACCAGCGCGGAGAGCTGTTTCAAGAGATCAGACAGCGGCCCCCACAAAGCGGCATAGTCCCGCTGCAAGGCCGCGAGTTCTTCGGGATAAATCGCGCCGTAGGTGTTGGCTTGAATTGCCACTTGGTTCAGATTGTTGGAGCAGCGCCGCTGGAGCGAAACCAGCTCACGAACAGGCGAAAGGTCAACATGAAGCACATACCCACTCAGGGCCATTTTCCGCATATAGGCTCCCATATTACGGATGCCAGCCTCCGCCATACGTTCTTGAATCAGGGCCTGCTCCGCCTCCGACACCATCACATGAAGATGGATCGGACGGCGGCGCTTTTTTGTCATCGCTCCTCACGCTCCCGGCTGCGGCAGGCGCGGGGCGGCTCCTTTACCTTATCCAGCGGCTTTTCCTGTTCGTCTGCCGGAACAGGGTGCGGCAAATGAAATTCACGGTGCAGGCGCAGCACCTCCAGTACAGACAATTCCTGTTCACATTTCTTTTCCATATACGCACCTCCTTATCTATCGCCACGGTCAGGCTGCCTACGCTGGGGAGCCGGAGCCTCCGAGCCGCGATCTGCCTCCGCCAACTTTGCAGCATTTTTCATCTGCTCGGCAATCGGACGGGGCCTGTCGGGATTATCAGGCGCAGGACGCAGCTCATAGTCGGATGCCTGTTTTTCCGTTAGCGGGCGGGTATAGGTAAGATAGCCCCAAGCCAAGAACGAGCCATTTTCCACCGGGATGCGCTGATCGTAATTGAAGATTTCATCTGGCTTGTTATAAGGCGGCTTCGGGAATGTCCCGATGTCCACAGGCCGCTGGGTCGAATAATACTTGTAAAGACCGGGAGCCTCGGTCTGCCTGATCCCCACGTTATAAATACGCTGATAGTCCTGCACCCGGTCTGCAAAATCCTGTTCCATCGCGGTGCGGTCATTTCCATAGTGACCCCATTCGTACTGCCGCTGGCCGTCCTTGTCATCATAGCAGGCCCATGTGACATAGCGGGATGGCGCGGTGGGATGTTCGCCCAATGCAAATCCCCGCCCATTTTCCAGCATGACCGCCTTCAAAATAGCATAGCCTTGATTTTTGTCCATAGTACACCTCCCATCATCGAGACATTTCTTTGTTTTCTCTCTTTACAAACGGCTGGAGCTGATAGGGGCTTGTACCGTCCTCGGGCCGCAGAAAGTCTATCCGGGACGCAGCACGGATGGCGTTCTGGTTAAGCTGCCGCTGCCATGCCCCTTGGCTGGGAGCCCACTTAAAGCCGTTGCTTTTCAGTTCCTGCCGCTGATCGGCATCGGGCTTTTCCTCGAAAATAAGCTGCAAACGGTTTTCAGCCTCGTTGATTTTGGCCTTGCCTCCGGGGAATGTCCAGCCAGCAAACTCGGAGCGGCTGCTCAGTTCCTCAATGCGCTGGCGTACACGGCGGATGTTGGCGTTGTTGTTGGAAAGCAGATAGGCGGGATACGGCTTGCTTTTATCCAAGTGCCATGACTGCGCCATATCTGCTTTGAGCTTTTCTGCCTGCTCCGGCGTAAGCTCCGGGCAGCCGTCCAGCGTTTTGTGTTTCCGAAAATACGCATTGACCGCCTTCATGGTGGCCTGCTGGGACTCCAGCCCCTCCAGCTTTTTTGTCAGCTTTTCCACGGCCAGATCATCGTCTGCGCTGATCCCGCCCATACCAACAGAGCGGATTTTATCAAGCAGCTTTGAAATCTCCGCATACTCTCCATAGTTGCGATCCCGGGCGGCGTTCTGCTTGTGCTTTTTTGCCACAGGGAAATTACCGCCCCCGGAGATCAGAATAGAGGGCGCCCGGGCATCAATCACATTGCGTTCATTCAGATTTTCAGCAAGTTTCCGGGCATAGCGATCCACCAGTGTGTCAATCTTATCATGGTACATGGGATCGACACGCGCTTTCTGGCGTTCCGCCGCTGCATAGGCTTCATCGACCATTGCCCGGTAGCTTGTCGTAGCGGAGCCCGGCTGATAGTCGGAAAAGCTGTTCATATCCTTTGCCCGCTTTGCGGCTTCTTCATTGATTGGATAATATTTCGGCATAGTACCTCCTTCCACAAAAGCCGGAACTTTGGGACAAATTGTCCCAAAGCCCCGGCAGCTAAAATGTTGACAGCATCTCACGGAAACAGGGCCGGACATAGAAACATACACCTCCCGCAGAAAAGGGCCTTAAAAAGCCTTGTCATAAGCGGGTTTAGGCTGGCCTAATTGTCAACACATCAGCCCCGTTTTTTCCGCATATATTCCCGCTGCTGTCTGCGGTGTGCCGCCTTTGCACAGGCCGCCGAACAATAGGTTTGCCGTCCATCAGGAGCCACGGCTCTGCCGCATACCGGGCAAGCCTTGAAATCCGGCCTTGGCCCTTCTGCCAGCAGCGCAGCCTCCAGCGCCGGATCAAGGGGCAGAACTGCCTCGCGGAAGTAGCGGCAATAAGCCCCTGTCCAGCATTTCCCAAACATATAGCACTCGCAATCCAGCGGCAGGCAGCCGCAGTCCCGGTCATAGTTGGCACACCATTTTGACACCAGCCTGCGGATTGCCGCTTTTTCTGTCCGGGTCAGTTCTCGGCCCACAGTATCACCTCCCGTTGCCCGGTGGTTTGAGCTGCTCCCGGTAGCAGAACACGCAGCCGATCCCGCGCCAGTAAGGGCAGCCGTCACAACGGGAGCCCTTCGGCGGCAGGCTTGGCGGCACACCCTTAAAGTAGCTTTTTTCTTTCATAAATCCCTCATAGGGGTTATTTGTAAATCTCATTCATTATCCTCGCTTTTGGTATCGTCCTCGTCCCAAGGCGGCCCATCGTCCTCGGGATCGTCATAATCAGCCAGTTCCTCACTGTAATCCTCTTCGGGTACAGCAGCTTTTTCATGCTTCGGGCGGTAGATTTTCAAGTACCAGCCTGCACCGCCGCCCAGAACAGCCACTGCCAAAATCAGCAGAAGCGTCCCGGTATTACTTTTCTGCTGGGGCTCGGGTTCCGGCTCCTCCGCAGGTTCCGTCACCGGGGCGGGTTCGGGAGCTGTGCCAGCACACTCGGTCATGTTGACCGCGCAGACCTCGCAATCCGTATGGATGGCTCCGGGCGCACATTTTTCTGTGCAGGAGCAGGCCGGAAGTTCTCCGCCAGCGGCCTCCAGTGCCGCCAGCAGATCGGCTTCATCCACCATGTTCAAAAAGTAGGTGTGATACTGTTCGCCGTCCTCGTCCACAGGCTTGTCATAGTCAATGACAATGTAAAAGGTGTTGCCGCCGCTGGTTTCCACCGTGATGAACTGTTTGTTGGTTGCGGCATCGTAGAGCAGATCGCGGGTCACAAGGTTTCCATCCTCCGAAAAGCCCTCGCCCGGGGTAATGGTAGGCGCTGGCTCCGGGGCCGGAGTTTCTTCCACAACAGGCGGTTCCTCATTCCCGCCGTCCGAATAGGCATAGGCCGGGATTGCAAAGCCGCATAAAAGAACGGCGGAGCAAAGCCCCGCTGCCAACATACGAAAGTGTTTCATATTCAGTTTTCCTCCTTCTTTTCTTCTTCGGACTTCGGGACACTTTGTCCCAAAGTACCTCCGTCCTTCAGCTTTTCAAACAGCAGCGGGAGCTCCGTAAGGGAAATGCTCATACCGCGCACAATGTCCACGATCTCGCTGTTTTCCGCCTCCAGCTTTTTTTGCTCCAGCTCCTTGAGCCGGGCCTGCTGTTCACTGATTTTAGCCTTGACCTTATCAATCTCGGCCTGAATTTTCATGCTTTTGGTAGTTGCCATTTCAAAACCTCCTGTCACGGTAAACGCCCGTAGGCGTAAAAATGAGATTGCCAGTAGCTTGTATTCAAATTTGCGTAGCCGATGGGATCTCCGCAATGCAGCATTTTCCCGTCACCGACATAAATCCCGCAATGGCTCACGCCCGGCGTGTCATAGGTGCCTTTGAAGAACACCAGATCACCGGGTTTGGGAGAGCTGGTCGGCGTACAGATGTTATAGAGCCCCTGGGCTCCCAGTCTGCCCACATTCCAGCCGGAGTGATTGATAACCCACGAAACGTAGCCAGAGCAATCAAAGGAAGTGGCAGGAGAACTGCCGCCCCACACATAGGGATAGCCGATGTATTTCTGCGCCTCGGCAAGCATCGCGGCAAAGGTTTCATCGTCCAGATATTCTCCTGGCACCTCGTAGTCACCGGGTTTCCCGGTAATGTACTTGTTCACATAGGGAGAATCCGGGAACAGATCGGGGCGGTTTCCCAGTGTTGCCATATAGATGGCATACCGGGAAAGCTGATCCTCGCCCATGACATACACGGGTACATGGGATAAATTAAAGTTCTCCAGCGTGACCGTACAGATGTAATAGTCGTAAGGCACCTGATAGGTGTCTGTATGGGAGTTGCCGTCCTCGTCCGTCCATGTGTCGGTTTCTGTGCGATACCGGGTTTCCACCACCACATCCTCCGTGAGAATGTACTGGCGGTCAAACAGCATTTGCAGCGTTCCCTGGACTTCCTCTATTGTCCATTGTCCCTCATGGAGCGCACACAAAAGAGAAAGCAGCACATAGGGGTCATGTTCGATTTCGTCCAGATCGAAGTGGTATTCGTCATAGTCATGGGTGCTTTCATAGGTGTCCAGATAATGCTGCAAATCATCTTCCAGCACACAATAGGCGGCTTCGGCGGCCAGCATATCACGATCCTCGCAAGGATAGGTGCTGGCTCCTAATGCACCGGCCCCGGCGTTCCCCAGCATAAGCATGGTAGAGGAACAGGACTGCATAGCAAACAGGAGTAACACACAGAGCACCGCAATCACGGCACCTGCGGGATGACTTTTGACAAATTCCACTGCCCGGGCAGTCAGGCGTTCTGTGGCTGTGGCAGTTTTCCCAGCCGCAGCCGCGCTCTGCTTTGCAGCCTCCTTTGCCTGCTTGCGGTATTGCCTGCGGAGCCGTTGCTTCTGCCAGTACCGGGTAAGGGCATTTTTCGTCAGCTCCGGGTGCTCCTGTGCGGCGGTGTGAAAATGGTAGTCCGCCGTGTACTTGGTATAGCGGGCCTCGGCCTTGCGTACCACTTTTGCCGGATGTTCCCGGACTTTACGGCGTACAAAGCGGGAGCCATGCCGCAGCGCGGTTTCTCCCACAAGCTCAGAACGGTGTGCGCCTTCCGTGCCGACATTTTCCTGTTCCACTTCAAAAATCTTGCCATGCACGAAGCTGTGAACGGAACCGCTGGCAACACGGCCTATGCGTTTTACCGGGCCGGGCTTTTTTGGCGGCTTTTGCTTTGCCAGCTTCTCTCGGGCCTGTTCCAGCTTTTCGCCTTGGGACTCCATGCGGAGCTTTGCCGCCGCAGCCTGTTCCTGCTGGCTCTTTTTGCGGAACTTGGACTTTGGGACACTTTGTCCCGAAGTGTCGGAAGCCTCCGACCCGGGCTGCTCCCCGTCAGGGGCGTGGGCGGTCTGCGACCAAGCCTCCTCCTTAGCCTTATTCGTTTTTCGTTTCATTCTTCATATCCTCCGGGCGGGTAGTCAGCAGGTCATAGATTTCTCCGCGAGGGAACCGATCCACAAACGGAATGGTTACATTTCCATAGAACAACAGCCCCTCGCCGGAATTGCTGTGTGTGATATAGGAAAGCTGATGCTCGGAAATACCGAGCTGTTTTGCCAGAATGGTACGGTCACTCTGCGCCTGCGAAAGCAGAATCATAAAATCCGTGTTGTCCAGAATGTTCTCGATTTCCCGGCTGGCCAAAAGGTCTTTGACGTTCTGCGTCAAAGCAGACGGCACACATCCTTTTTTACGCAGCATTTTCCAGACTGCCACAAAGTAGCTGGCTGTCAGCGGATCGCGGAGCAGGATATGAAACTCGTCAAAGTAGCACCAAGTCGCCGCACCCTCGTGGAAGTTCTGATCCACCGCCTGCGAAACGAACTCATTTGTGATGTGCATTGCAATCTTTCTAAGGTTTTCGCCCATGTTTTTCAGAACGATGCACACCACACGGCTGTCCGTCTTGACGTTGGTAGGATGGTTAAAGAGATTGAGGGAGCCTGTGCAATAAAGCTCTAAGGCAGTTGCCACGCGCCGGGCTTCGGGCTCCGGCTGGCGTAAGAGCTCTTCGTACAAATCCTGTAACAGCGGTGTTTTTGCAGTTTCCAGTCCGAGCGCCTGTTCCCGGTACACCAAACGCACACAGCGGTCAATGACCGTCTTTTCAATGGGCTGCAAGCCTTCCTTGCCGCCGACCACCAGCTCGCATAGGGACAAAAGAAAATCCGCCTTCATGGAAAGCGGGCTTTCTCCGGCGGCCATATTGAGCTCCACATCCATCGGATTGAGGTGGTGCGGGCTGTCCGGGGCAATCTCGATCACCTGGCCGCCCAGCCTTCGCACCAGTGGAGCGTATTCGCCCATCGGGTCAACCACGATGATCCGATCCTGCGGGATGGTGAGAAACACATTCAAGAGCTCACGCTTTGCGGCAAAGCTCTTGCCGGAGCCCGTAGAGCCCAAATACATCCCGTTTGCCGATTTCAGCTTTTTGCGGTCAGCCATGATGACATTGTGAGAAAGTGCGTTCATGCCATAGTAGAGGGCCTGCCCAGCCATGCGGAGCTCCCTTGTCATAAAAGGAATAAAGATGGCTGTGGAGCTGGTGGTCATACCGCGCTGGATTTCTACCTCGTTGTAACCAAGGGCCAACGAGGAAACAAAGCCCTGTTCCTGTTGCCAGTCCAGACGGCGCAGAGCGCAGTTGTATTTCTGCGTGATACCGCCCACGGTAAACACATCGTTTTCCAGCCGCTGGCGGTTAGGAGCAAGGTTTACCACCGTAAAGGTCAGCAGAAACATTCGCTCATTGCGGGATTGCAAATCAGCCAGAAGTTCCGCTGCGTCCTTGCTGAATGTGATCAGGTCAGGGGGAAGAATGTCCGGGTCATAGCCGGAGCGCACAGCCTTTCTCTGTTCCTCCACTTTCATTTTTCCGATGTCCGAGATTTTCCCCTTGATGGTCTTAATTGCCTTGAGCTGATCCACGGTCTGAATGTGCATGGTCACGGTCATTTCCGCATCCAGCTCCAAGATTTCCGCCAGCAGCTTATCCGAAAGCTCCGATGCCATAATCTGCAAGTAGGACACCGCGCCCCAATACTGGCCGATACGGAATGTGCGGGACTGGCGGAAGTCGAGACTGTCCGGGGCAATAAAGTCTTTTGTGCCAAGCCCGGTCTGTGGGATGTCTTTCCACGAAAAGCGGAACGCCTCGCGGCTCCCCGGATGCATCTGGCTATGAAGCAGCGCAAGGCGGGCCCGCCCGTCCATAGGCTCCGAGGGAACGCCCAGCCGCTTAAAGTTTCCCATGACATCAGCCTCCACACGCTCCAGACGGGGCCGAGCCTCCGCAATCCCCTCGGCGGGTATGCCAAAGGTGATGTATTTTGAGCGTTCAATGCCGTTATTGCTTTTGGCAATCTGATTTTTCAGCATCCCGGTAAACTCGTCCCGGACGCTGTTATAGTTGTCATCCGCTTTCGGGATATTGACTTGATAGCGGCTGCGGGAATGGGAACGGCGATTGATAAAGGAAAGCTGGAACGGCAGCGAACTGTCAAAGTAGTTAAGAAATGAGCTCCATCCGCTGAATATGGCGGTCTGATCCTCGGTGGATGCCACGGAGTAATTGATGTCCTCATATTCCACGGTTTTTGTATAGAGCCCACCCGGGAGCTTGCACACACCGTCCGGGTGCATGGACAGATACGGGATTGTCTGCTGGGCAGACAGGGCCGCCCGGCCTTTACCCTTGGCGGCGGCTCCGTTTTTCTTCTTTGTGTTTTTCAATCACATCCTCCTTTCCAGCGCCCGGCCCGGCAAAGGGCGCATAAATGTTTTCGGTTCGGTAGGCCCTGATCCCCGGCCTTAGACACTTAGCCCGGATAATGTTTCGCACAACTTTTTCAAAGGGCAAGCCGTCCTTTTCATACATGGCCAGCAGGAACGCCGGGAGCATAATTCCCAGCATGAGAAACATCGCCCCGGTATTGCCGAGGGTGCCACGGGTCAGCAGATAGGCCGGAATCCCCACTGCGCCCGCGCTGCCGAAGCAGACAAGCTGGCGTTTGGTGAGGTTGAAAGCCATCTTTGTTTTGATTTTGGATAAATCGTTTGGTACGTTTACATAGGGCATAGATCACACTCCTTTCTGTACTTCGGGACAATGTGTCCCAAAGTCCGGGATGGTTGGTGTTACTTCATTTCCCCATACAGCCCAGCCGGGCGGGGTCTGCCTGGCAAAGAGCTCCACGCGGGGCAGATCGCCCATCAGGGAAATGATTTTGACGCGGGCCTCGTCCGGCTTTTTGCTATGGGCTTCAATCGGGGAAATGATGAATTGATGAATGTTGGCAGCCTGCCGCTTTGGATGTCCCTTGGTTGCCAGCAGGCAGATTTCTGCATTGCCCCTTGTCCAGAAGCCAAGGCCGTAAAACCAGCTATCCGCCTTCTTGTTCTTTTTCAGCCAGACGAAAGCAACGCTTTTGTAGGTGAAGCCCCAAGCCTCGATCAACCGGAGCGCCTCCGGGAGCTGCGGGAAAGTGGCCCATAAAAAGAGTGCGCTGTCCGGGGCTGCAAGATCAGCCACAGGCAACGCACATAAATCCTCAATGCTCATAGTGGGATAATGATTTTCCGCCGCGCCCTGTACTTTCTTAGCCGAGTAGCGCCAAGGGGGATCGGCGTAAATGATAGAATACTGCTGGATAATTACACTCCTTTCTCGCCGGAGCTTTTTACTGCCTGCGCCGCACGGATGCGCTCACTGGCGGCGGCATAAAAGGACGGGGCCGTTTCAAAGCATACAAAGCGGCGTTCTGTGTTGATGGCTACAATCGCGGTTGTGCCGGAGCCAACGCAAATGTCCGCGACCAGTTCTCCGGGGTGGGTATAGGTGCGGATCAGATACTCGCAGAGCTCCACGGGCTTCTGCGTGGGGTGGATGCCGCCGGACACCGTAGGCACAAAAAGTACATTTCCGGGATAGCGGCGGCCATCGTTGGACTCCGATCCCTGCCGTTCAAATTTCCCATAGTTGGAGCTTGTACCGCTTCGGGAATGAACGCGGGCATAAGGCTTGCCATAAGTAAACTGCGGATTGTAGACCGGGGACTTCTGGTAAAACACCAAGATATTCTCGGACTTTTTCAGTGGAGCCCGGTTTGCATTGAGAAAGCCCGTTCCGCGCTCCTTGTACCAAATCCACTCATAGCGGAGCATGGCGAGGTTGGATGCGCCCAGCACCTTGTCAAAGGGGCACTGTGCGAAAAACAGCACTGCGCCATTCGGTTTGACTGCCCATTTCACCGCCTCCCACAGCTCCGGGAGCGGCAGGGGCACATCCCAATAATTCCGGGTTGTGCCGTAGGGCGGATCAGTCAGCAGCATATCCACGCTATGTTTTGGCAAAGAACGCAAGCCCTCGATGCCGTCCATGAGAAACAAGCCCTCCTTCGGGACACGTTGTCCCAAAGTGCGGCTATCGGTCATTGCGGGCCTCCTTTGCCTTGGCAGGTGCAGGCCGGGCGGCATTTTCTTTTCCAGCTTGTTTCGCGGCCTCGGCCATCTGCTCCTTGATCGGGGCAGGCCGTACCGCCTGGGCCCGTGCAACAAGCTGTTCCACCGCCGCATGATACGCCTTCACACCAGCCGCGTTAATCCGCTCCTGTGTGGCGTGGTCAGGAATCCGAACCGTAGCCCGGTATCCCGTCCGGCTGGCAGGATCGGGTTTAGAGGGAGCTCCGAGAAAAATTCCGTTTTTCCCGTCCACAACCTTAAAATCGTCGATGACCACACCGCCAAAATTGACGCTGGCGAAGCCGATCAGTTTACCCTGCGGCTCAATCGGGCGGACAGATACTGTGATCGGAACAACCGCCTCTTGCAAGACGGCATCCGTCCGCATTTTTACCGCCTCGTCAATACTAACGCCCTTGACTTCCGCAAGCTCCGCGATGGGAGCATCAAATAGCCAGCGCTGCTCCTCCGCAGCAATCTGCTCCGGGGTCAGCAATACATCATCTTTCTTACTCAGATAAAATTCCTCCTTTCCGCTTGCCAGAGCAGGCTGGGCGGGGTCGTCCATCAGCTCTTTTCTTTGCAGGACGGCCTCCGTTTCCGCCATAAAGCGGTAAGCGTCCGCTTCAGTAAACTCCTCCGGCGTTTTTCCATTCCATAAGCGCGTTCCATCCGCCCCGTATCTTCTCGGCATAAGCACCTCCTCCTGTTAATGAGCGCCAAAGATACGCTGGGCAATGCTCCCGGTCTTAAAGAGCATGAAGCAAAGCAAAACCGTGTAGCCCACAGTTCCCCAAATCGCCCCGATGGGATCGCCGCTTGTTGCGATGCCTTGAATGAGCACCGCGTAAATTGCAACACATACAAGAATCAGCAGCCCTTGAAAGCCCACGGCAAACAGGGACTTGATGTAGTTTTGCCCGGTGCTGCCAAGCTCCCGGTTGGAAAGCGTAGCAACGGGGATGGGGGCCAGACTGGTCAGCAGATAGATTTCCAGCATCCTGCCATACACCAAAACGAAAATGATAATCCCCATCGCCTTCATCGTAAATCCAATGAGCGCAGACTGCAGCCAAAGCCCCAAAAGCGGCCCTAAGTCCATCGCCTCCAGCGAGGTTTCCAGTTCGGCAAGCATATCCGCCGAAACATCGGTAGAGCCTTGAATCAGCCCGCCTGCCTGCGCGATAACGCTCTGCGATACATCGAACACAGCCATGACGATATTGAATGTATTTGACAGGATTAAGATTGCACAGGCTGTTTTGAACATCCATTTATAGAGGTTCGCAACGTCAACCTCGTGCATATTGTTCTTTTCCAAAAGCATCTGTATGAGCTCATAAGTGGCAACAAAGGTCAGCACCATTCCGGCAATCGGCAAGATCACCGTTTCGGAAAGCTGTCGGATCAGGGAGAAAACCCCGGCGTGCCACGCCGCCGGGGTAGTCCCTACCTGTGCCGCAATCTCTCCGACTTGGGTATTGACGGTATCAAAAAGCCCTTCGAGGTTTCCCATGATCCCGCCAATCAGAAGCTCTTTGAGCCAGTTTGTGAGCCAGTCGGTGAGAAAATCCATAAGCGCCTACCTTAAAACAGGCCAGACAGCAGAGGGATCAGTGTGGTGCCAATGACGATGATGCCGCCGCCCGCCATGAGCTGCTTCATGCCCTGGGACTTGGAGCCCGGGTTATCCGAGCCGTAGCCCTCCAGCAGATTAACCACGCCCCACACGCCAAGGCCAGCACCGAGAGCAATAACGAGGGTCTGTAAAGTATCGATTGCAGATGAGAAAAATGCCATATAAGCCTCCATTTCTCCGGGATTTTTCCGGTAACAAAAAAGCCGCCCATACAGGCGGCAGGTTACAAACTTCGGGACACTTTGTCTCGAAGCGTTTATGCAAAGGCGTCTGGATCGTCGATGTCATCATAGTTGAGGATGTCCTCGTCCTCTTCCGTGAGTGCATCGTCCGGCACAGTCACCTCATACATCGTACACGCCTCGTTCAGACCGGGCCGCCTGCGGCGGTTAATGAGCCTGTCGAGGTCAAAAGCGTTTTTCTGTTTATCGGCCTCCGCCGTATAACGGTAGTTCGGATGCCGTTTCAGATTATACTTGGGAGAGAAGAACGGGGGCAGGCCCCGAAGCTGCAAAATACATTTATCTCCCGGCATGGTTGCAAGTTCGGCTGGGGTCATCAGTTCCCGGCCCAGCCGCTGGGTATTTTGACTGTAACTTTCCGACTGACCACGGGAGCGGCTGTCGGTCTGCATACTGATTGTGGCTTTTCCCAGCCAGTTCTCGGATATTTCCTTGATGGTGCTGGCTTCGCGGCCACCGAGGAACACCACGCTGTCCATGTTGCCGAGGATTGTCTCGGCGTGTTTATCGTAAATGGCCTTGCACTGTGCCAACTGCTGATACAGCAGGCAAAGACTCACCTCGCGGGAGCGGATAACCGCGACCAGCTTTTCGAGCTGGGGCACCTGTCCCGTGTTGGCTGCCTCATCCCACAGCACCCGTACATGGTGCGGCAGGCGGCCACCGTGAACATTGTCCGCCCGTTCACACAGGAGGTTGAACATCTGCGAAAATGCAAGCGCCACTAAAAAGTTGTAGGTCTGCGTGGTATCGGAAATGATGAAGAATACCGCTGTTTTCCGATCTCCGATGCGGTCAAGCTCCAATTCGTCATAGGCCATGACTTCACGAAGCTGCGGGATGTCAAAGGGAGCCAGCCGCGCACCGCAGGAAATTAAAATGCTTTTTGCCGTCTTGCCGCTGGCCAATTTGTACTTTTTATACTGTTTGACTGCGAAACAATCCGGCTTGCGCTTTTCAAGCCCGGCAAACATATAGTCCACCGCGTTCATAAAGTCCTCATCATCCTCCTTAACCTCCATGCCAGAAATCATATCCACAAGAGTATTCATGTTCCGATCCTCGGCAGGCCCCTCAAAAATGATGTAGGCAATCAGGGCGCAGTACAAAAGCGTTTCCGATTTCGTCCAGAATGGATCGCCTTCCTTGCCTTCGCCCTTGGTGTTGGAAATCAGGGCATCCACGAATTTCAGAATATCGGCCTCATTGCGGATATACGCCAGCGGGTTATAGTGCATGGATTTTGAAAAATCTATGCTGTTGAATACCTTGATTTTGTACCCGCGTTTTTGCAGGAAAGCCCCGACCTGTCCCAACACACCGCCTTTGGGATCGACCACCACATAAGAGGAATGAGCCTGTAAAAGCTGGGGCGTGAGCCAAAAGCGGGTTTTGCCGGAGCCGGACGAGCCGATGATGCAGCAATTCAAGTTTCTGGCATTTGCGGGGATTTTCGGGCGGGTGTTCATCGTGAGAAACTCTGTCCCGGTCAAAATCACGTTGTTTTCATATTTCGGATCGACAAACGATTTGATGTCTTTTTCCGTTCCCCACCGGGCGCTGCCGTATTCTGCATCCCGCCGAAACTTCTTAGCGTTCTTGCTTTTGAAATAGATCAGCAGCCGGAAACCAACTGCGCCTACAATACCAACAAGCCAATCCAGCGGAGCAAGACCGGGTGCAAAGTCAGCAAAGGCCGGGCCAATCGTCTGGCCCAGCCCGATGAGCTTATGTGCAAAATCGTTACCCGCCGCCAGCCGGTAGGCCGTTCCCAGCTTGAGGAACGCCCACAGGATGAACAGATAGGGAATGTTCGGAATGAGATATTTTCTGATCTTATCTGTCCTCATGGGCCACCTCCTTTGCACGTTCTTTTTGTTTCGGCTTTTCTTTGGAAAGCTGATCTGCCGCCTGTTTCAGTTGTTCCCGGATGGGAACACGGTTCGATTTTGCTTTGCTTAACACCTTCCGGGAATACTCAGAAAAGCAGGCGGTCATTGCGTCTGCCTGTCCAGCCTTGAAAAACAACAGATATTTGTCCGGCCCGGTTTTATAGAACGCATAGTCTACATTCCATTTCCGGGCCACACGGTCAAAGGACTTGGCATCCCCGGATAGCTCGATGCTGTTTGTGGCTGTGCCGTGGGCCATGAGCTTTCGCACACTTTGTTTGCCATGCGGTACTTGCCGCCCACGGTATGCCTTGCGGATCTTCCGACCCACCATGCCCAGCACATACGCCAGTCCCCGCGCCGTCAGCTTGGTCGTTTTTACAGATATGGCTATCGTGCGCCGGGAAATATCTTCATCAATCAGTTACACCGCCTCCTTCCTTGGGACAATTTGTCTCGAAGTGCCATCACCGATCCCCACGGTCTTTTTTCTGCATTTGACGGTAGCCCTCCAGCGAAGAACCGTCTATGATTTCCTGATAGGCGGCCATTTGCTCCCGGATAGAGAGCTTCGGGAAAGAGAACACCTTATGCTCCTTGGGAATATCCTGCAAGCCGTGATACACTTCCACGAAATGATCGCTTTCTTTGACAACATAGCCGCCCGGGGCAAAATGGCCGTTTTCGTGGATGCAGGCATCCCGGCCATACGCCTCATAATCGAAATACGGTTTTACCTGATCCGGCACATCCAACATTTCCAGATCGTCCACATAAATACGCCCCAGCGTTTCCTCATCGGATACGCCGGGGTAAAAGCCGTAACAGTCCAGATTTTGTGTCAGATTGATGATGTCCCGCACCGAAGAACAGTGATCACCGCTGTCGAGGACGGCCTCCAGTGTTTCCAACTCCGATGGGGTAAGTTCAGAAAGCAGGCAGGCCAGATGATTAAGCTCGTCCAGATTTTCATACTCGCTCAAATGGTCATAGAGCCCTAACACATCCCCATCGAAAGAGGTAATAAAAATTTCCTGATAGCGGACGCCATCCACGCCGATCCGTTTCAAGAGAGCCTCCACCTCCTGGGCGGTTGTGGGAAATTTCAGTGTTTCACCCACAAGCTGGCCCTCGCTGTACTTCCCTGCGTTGGTAACGTAGGCTTCAAACAGGGTCGCCATTAGCGGCGGCCCTGTCCCTTGACGGTCAGGATACCCTCAAGGGTTGTTGCCGTAATTCCCAGCCGCTGGGCCACGGCAATATCATTTTTCATGGCTTCGGTCATACTGTGCCCGCAAACAACCAGCACATGAGAACGGCGGAGCAGGTCACGGCTCATGTCGATGCCGCTTTTATGCTCCTCGGGAACAGCATCGTTGAGAAACAGGGGCAAGTACAAAGGCGGACAAATAGGAGAAAAGCCTGCCTCATACACGGTGCGGCAATACTGCGCCGCCAGTTCTGCGTTTTCGCTATCGCCGCCGAGCCATGCAGCGGTGATATAAGCAAGGGGTCGTTTCATCGTTTATACCTCCGATATTTTAATAAGAAAGTTCAACCCAAACCCCACGCCCTTTCCCAGTCTTGGGAAAGGGGGCGGCTCTGGAGGATATACCCCCGCCGCTTGCCGGGGAAATAGCACAGCCGGGGCAGACCGTCAAGGGCGAGCCGCCGAAAACGGCGGTGCGCTGCACCCTTGACGGCCCACTCCCGGCTGTACTAAAAAACAGGCGGCGACGGGGGATATATACCACCAGAGCCTCTGCGCGAGGGCGGGCCCTCGGGACAAAGTGTCTCGAAGTTGTTACTTGTCAAGTTCCTGCTTTTTCGGGGCTTTTGCCAGCTCCGGCGGCTGTTTTTCTTTCCAGTCATCCAGCAGGGACATAATCTGTTCTTTCATTTTGGCGGGAGTGACCTCCTTGCCAAAATACTTTTCCAGTTCCGCAGTAGAAATAATCACGCCTCGATCCTCCTTTTTCTGTTCTGATAAGATGCCGTCAATGACATCGCCGTTGAGCTTGCCTTCCTTATCCAGCTCCCGGAGCCGTTTAGCCTGGGCCAGCGAGGGCGAAGCCTGCTCCCCGTCAATGGAAACAGCAATAAGCCTCTGATTTTTGGGTTTGATGTAGGACAGCTCCACGGCAGGCATGAAGCCCATCTTTTTATCGTCTACCTTATCCAGAAGCTCCGGCACAAGGGAGTTGAGCCGCAAGTAGCGCATTACCTTTTTATAGTTCATCTCATGCGCCTCGCCTACAATCTCAACCGAGCGTTTTCCGACATCACCTTCCGCAACGCCTTTCAGCCGCCCGCCCTGATGCTTGATGTCCTCAACTTCGAGTTCCAGCAGCGCGGCCAATTCACTGGGGAGCATCCCGTCACGCTGTTTGTTGCTGTCCTTCATGGCCTGTACCGCTTCGTGGTCGGTCATTTCACGGACGATAAAGGGCATTTCCTCCAGCCCCGCCAGTTCACTGCCGTGTGTACGGCGATGGCCCGCTACAATTTCATAGCCGTTTCCGTCTTTCTCCGGGCGGGCAAGACCGGGAACCATTACACCGTTTACGCGGATAGAAGCAACGATTTCCTGCATCTTCGCATCGTCCCGTACCTTAAAGGGGTGCGGACGGAATGTGTGAAACGGATGAACCTCGGAAAGTTTCAGATAAACCAGCTTGCCTTCCTCAACCGGGCGGGGCGGTGTAGTCGGCTCGGGAGCCGTCTGTTCCACAGCAGCAGTTTCCTTCAGTGCCGTATCCTGTGCGGGCTTAATGGGCTCCTTGGCATCCGGGGCCTTTCCATCACTTCGGGACACTTTGTCTCGTTTGGACGGCTTGGGCTTGTCAGGGGCCGCCTTATCCGCCTTGGGTGGGCGGCCCTTGCGGGCCCCAGCCGATTTCTCCGATTTCTGATTTTCAGTCGCAGCCTTTTCCGCTTTCGGCGGACGGCCACGGCGCGGCTTTTTCGGTTCCTCCGTATTGGCGGGCTGCGGTGTTTCTCCGGGGGCTGCCGCCTCTGGCGTTTCGGGGGGTTCCGACTTTTCGACTTCGGCGCGGGCGTTCTGCCTCTTTTCCGCCATAAGTTCATTGATTTTGTCAAAGGACACAACCACATCGCCGGACTCAGGTATGGCAGGCCCGGTCTGTTCCTGCTGGGGCTCAGACGCTGCGGCCTGTTCGGGTGTGGCGATAGGCTCGGCGGCCTCCGGGGAAATATTCTCCGCAGGGCCAGTATTCAATTTTTTATCGGCCATTTACGATCCTCCTTTTCGTTAAAGTTGCACAAATTTGAACGCTAAAATTTTGTAGTTATTTTTGTGCCTCCTTTCCGTCTATCCACGCAAAAAAGCCGCCCGTTTTTCATGCCGGACGGCTTTTTGCGTAATGTGATAGATCAAATATTATTTTTTCTGGTTTGTAGGCTCCGAAAAGCCTTGTATTTACAGTGTTCCTAATAGGAAGTAATCATATGCTGATGAAAACACAATAAGATGTGGAATGAAATCCTGAAATCCACAATATTTAGAATGATGCGACACGAGGAGGCTTTCATGAGCGATAACACAAACGAGTATCAAGTATTGCTAGATGTTGTCCGGCAAAACTACGCGAGTGTAGTTTGGACACATAAAATTCAAATAAAACAAGCTGATATTTATGCCACTCGTTATAGGCGACTTGAAAATTTCAACGTTATATTGGCGGCTGCAACATCATGTGGAGCAGTTTCGATTTTTGCGGATCAAGATTCTTTCGTACTAAAGATTGCAACAGTTATCCTTTCGTTCATTACAACTGCCGTAACAACATACCTAAAATGTTTTGATTTGAAAGCAATGGAAAAGCAACATAAAGATGCTGCAGAACATTTTCTTGTCGTTCGCAACGAACTTCTGCATCTAATTGGAGAAATTCATATGCAGGAAAAGTCTGTTAACGAACTGGATGAAAAATTCCATGGGATTGAAGAAACGCTTAATGCTCTGTATCTTTCAGCTCCATCAACAACGGATGATGCTGTTGTAGCTGCGTCAATAGCACTCGGAACTAACAAGGATTACACTTATACAAATGATGAAATAGATCGTTTTCTACCTCCCACACTCAAGGGAACCATAAAGAAAAAGGAGTATGTCGATGGCACTAGCAACTAAGGTTGGCGGATTTGATGTCCTTTGTTCAAACATTGAACTTGATAACTTTGACGAAATGGAAAAGTCCTCAAAATCTATCGCCAAGAAATTAAATAGTGTATATTACGATTTAGATAACGATGATACCTCCCATTTGTATATCGTTGGCTCTGTAGGAAGAAAGACAGCAATAAAAGGTAGCAGTGATCTTGATATTCTGTTTGACTTACCATCTGATACATATAAGAAATTTGATGCATATGAATCAAATGGACAAAGTGCATTACTCCAAGAAGTAAAAAAGTTCTTGCAAGAGCGCTATCCTAAAACAGATATAAGTGGCGATGGACAAGTTGTTGTTATAGAATTTAGCCGCTATACAGTTGAACTTGTCCCGGGGTTCAAACAGGCTGACGGTCGTTTCAAATACCCGGATACAAACAATGGTGGAAGTTGGAAATATACTGACCCTCTTCCAGAACAAGACACATGCCAAGAGAGCGACAATAACTCTAACGGCATATACTTTGATTTTTGCCATATCCTTCGCAAGTGGAAAAATGAGCAGGGGTTTAAATTTGGTGGATTGTTAATTGACACGCTTGTCCATGACCACTTTGAGGACAACGAATTCTATAAGGACTCATCAATTGATGATTACTTTGACATTCTGAAAAATCTGTTTTCGTACTTGAGTGAACAAGACAAAGAAAGAACGTACTGGTATGCGCTTGGAAGTAATCAGCAGGTACTGAACTCTGGAAATGGAGCTTTCGTAGACGAAGCCAGTGATGTGCTAGAAAAGATCGATGTTGCAGAGCAAGAGGACAATGTTTCGGCTACCTTACAGGAAATATTGGGCACCGAATATCCTGTTGAACAGCGAGTTCTGGAAAAAGCAGCATTTGCAACACGTTCTTTCGAACACACAGAGCAATTTATTCAGAATCTGTTCCCGGTAGACATTCGATATTCCTTGTCAATTGATTGTGAAGTCAAGCAAAATGGTTTTAGAGAAAAAATGTTAAGCGCAATTCTTCGTGACAGGCAGATATTAAGACATAATAAGCAGTTGAAATTTTTCATTTCTGAAACAGACTGCCCCGAACCTTATGATATATATTGGAAAGTAAGGAATGTGGGTCCTGTTGCTGAAAGTAAAAACTGTATCCGTGGCCAAATCGAAAAAACAAATTTACATACTCACCGAGAGCATACAGATTTTCAAGGCAGCCACTATGTTGAATGCTATCTGGTGAAAAATAATATTTGTGTTGCCAGAGCACATATCAGTGTGCCTATTGGAGTAGCTTGATATCGTTTCTTGAGTTGCATTCAAACTTCATCTTTTTTACAAAGAAGGACATTCTTTTGTGAGAGTGTCCTTCTTTACTATCTGGAAGGAAAATTGGACTACGAAAATACAAAACTTAAAAATCTCCGCAGCGAAAAAGCCAAAGCAGAACAAAAGCTGCGCTCTTGCCAGCACCGGGAGAAGATCCTTGAACGCCAGATGTCAGAGCTGAACCGGAGAGAGCGTGTGCATCGCCTTTGCACTCGTGCCGGAATGCTGGAAAGCTTTTTGGTCTGTCCGGGAGAACTGACCGACGATCAGGTGATGGAGCTTCTGAAGATCTCGTTCCGTCAGCCGGAAGTCGTACTGGCTCTTGCAAAGATGGTGCATGATGTTCACGAATGCAGCAACGTCCAAAACCCTTTAGAATAAAGGGCGCAATTATACACCTCGTCGTCACTTGCTGCGTATCGTTCGCATCTGTGCAAAAGCACAAATGCTCATTCACTCCGCAGTTCCTCCTCTTCCCCATAAAATTATCTTCGATGCTTTTCCGGGGACCCCTTTGTGTGAAATTGCGGTCTTGCAGACAGCTCGATGAAATCGAAGCTGGCGTTTGTGCGCCAGCCCGATTCCATCCCAAGGAAAACTGCATTTTCCTTGCGCTGCTACCGCAGCTATCCTTTTGCTCGCTACCATAAAACATGCATAGAAAAAGCCGATTGGAAACAGCAACATTTCCAATCGGCTTATCTTTTTGTTAGGCAGATTTCTTTTCGGCTAATGCCCGGACTTCCTCAATTGAAAGGTCGGTGTACTTTGCCACCTTTTCACAAGGCACACCATCTGCCAACATTGCCAATGCGTGTTTGACCGATGTTTCATGCTCGGTTTCATCCCGCATCTTTTCCATAGCTCTGCACATAGCTGCCACTCCCTTCGTGTCTTCTTTGAAATAACGAACCCTCTGTGCCAAAATGGAATAATTCATATCCTTCGAGTTGGTACAGAAAAAGTCGTGCATCAGTTTTCCTAATGCGGTTTCGTCCTTGATTTGTGAGTTTACATAAACGATGTGAGCCTGATCATTAAAAAACGTTCCAGTTTCCCGAATTGTACGGTCAACATGATAAATTGGAAGGCCGGCCTTTAATACGTCATTTTCGGTGATAAAGATAACGTATGTTTCGTTCAGCGCATCGTAATCATCGCCCACATCAGTCAAGTTTGCATCCAGCAGACTGCTATTGTACCGTGCGCGCTTTTCACTAGCACCACGGTCACTGCGCTGCACCTCAATATTATATGCACGGTTTTCCCGATCCACTGCCAAAATATCCAATCGGACTGAACGCCCTTGCAGATTTTTGATGCTGTACTGGCCGTGAACCTCTTTGACGGTCAAATCATCCCGTTTCAAGATGATCTGCAAAAGAAACTCAGCACAGGCACGTTCTTCAAACACCGTAGCCATGAAATCATCATCAATCAACCGCAATCCACGCAACCGCTGCAAATCTTCTTCATGTTTCCGTTCAAAATCCAGTTCCTGTTGTGATTTTCTTTCCGACATTGGCTCACCAGCTTTCTGCTTACTTATCCAAAATAATAGTACCATAATTCCGTGATTTTTACAAGAGAACGATTCAAATGTCATCAGGAGGTGATGCCTATTCCGTGTCCGCATTTCAAAATTACCATCGTTAAGCGCAGCCAAGGACAGTCCGCTGTTGCCGGGGCCGCTTACCAGAGCGGCGAACGGCTGTTCAGCGAGTACGACCAGAAAACGAAATTCTACAACAAGAAGAAAGAGCTTGTCCACGCCGAGATCATGCTGCCATCCCATGCGCCGCCCGGATATGCAGACCGGGCAACGCTCTGGAACGCCGTAGAAGCTGTGGAGAACCAGTGGAACTCCCAGCTTGCCCGCCGCATCGTGCTGGCATTCCCGGTGGAGGTGCCGAAAGAACAGTATCTTCCCATGCTTAAAGATTTTTGTCAGGAGCAATTCGTATCCAAGGGCATGATTGCCGATTTTGCCATCCACGACAAGGGAGATGGCAACCCACACGCCCACATTCTGCTGACGCTCCGGGCAATGGACGAACACGGCAAGTGGCTCCCGAAAGCCCGAAAGGTCTACGACCTTGACGAGAACGGTGAGCGCATCCGGCTCCCTTCCGGGAACTGGAAGTGCCACAAGGAAAACACGGTGGACTGGAACGACCAGAAGTACGCCGAGGTCTGGCGGCATAGCTGGGAAACCATCACCAACCGCTATCTGGAAGCTGCTGGCAGACCAGAACGTGTTGACCTGCGCTCCTTTGAGCGGCAGGGCATCCAGCAGATACCGACCGTCCATCTCGGCCCCGCTGCACACCAGATGGAAAAGCGTGGAGTGGAAACCGTTCTCGGCAACCTGAACCGGGATATTCGAGCCGCTAACAGCCTGATGCAGTCCATCCGCAGTGCAATTCGTGGGCTGCAACGCTGGATCGCAGACCTGAACGAAAAGAAGCAGCTTCTTCTGGACGCTCTGGAAAAGGCGAAAGAACCCACGCTGTCCGACTTGCTGGTGGATTACTTCAACCTTCGCAACGAGCAGCGGAGCGATTGGTCTGGCAAGGCAAAACTAAAATGCACTGTTCGGGACTTTGAGGAAGTCAAACAGGCGGTGGACTATTTGAAAGCCCATTCCCTGAACACCGCTGAGGACTTGAACCATGCCATTGACAGCTTAAACCAGACCGCTGCTCCTCTCCGCAAGCAGTTGAAGCAGAACGAAAACCGTATGCGGGCAATCGCCCAGATCAAGGATGCTACCGCCGTCCATGCCAAGCTGAAGCCCATCCATGATACCTTTATCAAGAAGAACTTCAAGATGACCAAGGACGCTTATGCCGCCCAGCACAAGGATGAACTGGACACGTTTAACAAAGCTGTCCGCACCCTGATGAAGCTGAACGGCAGCACAGCGGTGGATTTTTCGGCATTGGATGCCGAATTTTCTGCGCTGCAATCGAGCAGCGCAGAGCTGCGCACCCAACTAGAAACCTTGCAGCCGGACATCTCTGCCCTGAAAAATATCCGCAAGTATATTGACATGGTGCTGAATAAGCAACAGCTTTCCGCACCGGGCGGCAAGACCCCGGAGAAGCAATCGGTGCTGAAAAAGTTAAACGATAGCAAGGCAGCGCTTGAACAGAAAAAATTACAGCCCCAGCAAAAGGCAACTGAACACACATTGTAAAAGGAGAAGCACAAATGAGCAAAACTATCACTCTGACCGAACATCGCCCCGCTGACGGACTGTTGACCATGCGAGTCAGAAACACAACTTACAACGTCAACATCTTTTTCAATCCGAATGCAAAGAGCACATTGGATACTCAAATGCGAAAAATCATCCAAAAAGAAGCGAAAGCTGGCAATTTTTAAATTTGCAGCAGCATCTTGATTTTTTATCTTGACAAAATGCAGCCCAACGGTAACGCAGATTTTACCGCAATTTGATGACGGCAAGTTCTAGATGTTCTCGGAAGGCGGGAGAGAGTTCATCGGACTGGAAAAGAACAGTCACGTCTGCCTTGCCATTTACGACAAGTATGATGGTTTTGGCAATCTCAGAAGCCTGCAGGTCACCGGCGATGGTCGAGCCTTTCTCGGAGGAGTACAACACCCATGCTGCTTTCAAGAAAATCCCGCTGGACGCTCTGAAAAGACTGCCCTCACCGATGAATCTGATCTGCGTGACGCCTACCCGCATCGATGCTCTGTTCTCCGATTTCAAGAAAGACGGTTACAGCGTCCGGCAGGTCCTGCATCAGCTTGCGTGAACAGAATTAGCTAAATCAACCAATAAAGGCCTCCGAATCTCTTTCTTATTAGGAAAAGATTCGGAGGCCTCTGTTTTACGATTTTTTCGGAATAGCGGCTTTCACCAGCAGCATCATAGGACGGCACAGTTCATCCTTCATGCCGTAAACACTCAGCATCTCCGCAGAGGTTCTTTGTCATATTCGCTGGTATGGAGTGGTTTCACTGGCTGCATTGAGCTTCTAATGGCATCCAAAATGGTCTGATCCGCCGGGAGCCACGGAACGGAATCAATGTTATCTTTTGTCAGCCACCGCGCAGCTTCCGCTTCTTTCAGAACAAGATCGCCGGAAACCACTTCACACCAGAAGCAGTCCATGGAAAGATGAAACGCCGGATAATCATACTCGATTGTCCCAACTAGATCCCCCACAGCGATTTCCGTGTCCAGTTCTTCTTCGATTTCCCGCTTCAGAGCCTGCTGCGGGGTTTCGCCCGGCTCGATTTTGCCGCCCGGAAACTCCCACTGACCTTTATAGTCGCCATAACCGCGGGCGGTAGCGTAGATTTTGCGCTTTTCCTGCATGGAGTCGCAAATCACAGCGGCCACAACACGAATCGTTTTCATAACGTTCTCCTTTTGGATTCATTAGGCCGACCGTCAGAAGTCCCACCGACACGGTAGAACACCCTGTTTCCTGCTTTTCTTGCAGTAAGCAGTCCCATCTCATGGAATTTCATCACAAACGTCCGAATGGTTGCATACGCAGCGTTTCGGAAATCCTTTTCCAGCTGCTTTGTGGTAAACTCCTCTGCACCATAAGCAGACAGAACATACTCCCAGAGCAACCGTTCTTTTTCTGTGATTTTTCCTTCCGCAAGAGCAGTTTGATATACCTCAAGATCAGTTTTCGGCGGGACTGCATCCACCTGCAGGCGGTTATAGACCTCATTGCAGAAGTAGAACAGAAATGGAGTCACATCCGTATAGCCGGAAATCAGAGCATTTCTCTCCACGCGTTCGTAGGCTTTGTAATATGCGTCCTTGTTTTCAGCGATGTATCGGGAAAACGGCGTGAACAGTGCCGCAGGATAGCCCTGCTGAACAAGATACCAGAGGTGAAATAGCCGTGCAGTGCGTCCATTCCCGTCAAAATAGGGGTGGTAGTACGCAAAGGCAAAGTGCAGAATGGCAGCCTTATGCAGCTCATTGATGCCGTCATTGGCATTCGCAAAATCGACAAGACATTTCATGGCACCGGGAAGCCGCTCTGCCGGAAGTCCCGGTCTGGGTTCTTCACCGCCCACAATAAAAACCTCGCCATTCCGATAAAAGTGGTTTGGCAGTAATCGATCTTCATCCGGGAGATAATCCCCTGTGCTGATCTGATATAGGTGATGCAGATTCTCCTCGGTGATCCTATTCTGACGATTCGCGATAAACTCCAGTCCGCGCTTCATCCCATAGATGCGGGCTTCTTGTTCATCACGAGGAGCATAACCATCGAGGATATAACGGATACTGCTGCGGGTCGAGCGGATACTTTCAATTTGAAAAGTAGCATAAATTTCCTCGGTCATCGCCGACAAACCGAAGTTTTGTCCACTGACAGGGACAGAGAGCAACCGCTTCATACCATTTGTTGAAATCTGCGCGAGGTTCGGCAGGTAAAACAGCTTATTTCCAGAAAAATCAGTCAACGGCAGAGGCTGCGCAAAGTTTTGCCGCAGCAATTCGGCAAATTCTTTGACGCTGACAGTCGAGTACTTGTATTCCATCCGATCGAGTTCAAACAAATGCTTATCTGAAAGCATTTTGGCAAACTGTACCCCATCCATTCTGTCCACCTCGCAGTTGATACTTATTGATACTATATAGTATCAATATACCGATTCTTTATAAAAAAGTCAACCGAAACAGGCCGAACCAACTTTTTTCCATACTTTCCGTCAAAATTCCCGTGGCACAGCCACGAATCACATCTCCATCGGCTTATTCCCCACTTCGTCCAGATACGCATTCAAAAATTCCGCTGCAAGGCTGTTGGGACGGATTTCAGGCAATAAGGCACAATGCCCTCTTCTTCCAGTTCTTTTTCAATCAATGCCGTACCGCATGCTCTATGCCAAAAGGAATTTCTTTGAATACTCCTTTCATCTCTATAATAATTTTTTCTTTAAAACATAAATCACCTCCATTTATACCTTATAGGTGTTTTAGTTCTATCTATCCACTTTTTTGTTCGCCGATACAATCAGCATCATGGGACGGCGCATTTCATCCTGCATCCCCGGAATATCCATCATGTATTCCGGCGGCTGCGGCTCCACAATATGATTTATTATAAAACCATTTGAAAGCAGTGTATTTAGATATGTGGTCAGTGTTCTATGAAATTTTGTAACCTTTTCTCCCAAAAACACAGCTGTTCGTTTGCCCTCATAATAATAATTATCCACCGGAAAATGCAGTATTTCTCCTTTTTCGTTATAATACCAGTCTTGTGTTCCATAGGCAGTAAAAACAGGATGTTCAACCGTAAAAACCAGCTTACCACCAGACTTCAGTATTCTATATATCTTTTTTACTAAAATCTCATAATCTGCTACATAGTGAAACGCAAGTGAACTTAATATTACATCAAAACTCTCCTCTGGGAATTCCACATCTTCTATAGCACAGCATTTATATTCAACCTGTGGAAAATGTGTTTTTTCTTTGGCTACCTCGAGCATTTTATGAGAAATATCAACACCTACAACAGAAGACGCTCCGTGTTCCATCGCATAAATACAGTGCCATCCATAGCCGCATCCTAAATCAAGCACACGCTTATCTTTAAAATCCGGCAGCAGCTTTCTCAATGTTTCCCATTCTCCTGCACCGGCTAGTCCCTGCTGTGAGCGACTCATTTGACTGTATTTTTGAAAAAATATATCATCATCATATTTGTTTTCTTTTCCATATTCTACGTAATTCAACATCTTTCACCTCGCTGTAAACTTCCGATTTTTCGTTCTCTGCGACTTCCCAATAAACGGGAAGTTATATATGTCTTTGCAAATATACCATATCTATTAGTTGTACACCGCCCTCATAAATCGGGTGGTCATAATTGTCGGTAAAGAAATTCGGAATCTTGTGAGATCGAACAAATCCACATTTTTCATAAAATGGTATCGTCAATGGACTATCACCTGTTCCAACCTGCAAAACAGAATATTCATCTGCATATTTACTGGCAAGAAAATCAATTAGTGCTTTCCCATAGCCCTTTCCTTGATTCTGAGGATCGACTGCAATATTTTTAATTTCAAGTATTCCATTATCTTCATCAGTGACAACACATTCAGCTTTTACATTACCATCTTCAAGTACATACATAGTACCTTTTTCAATATAACGGTCAATCATATTCTCCTGCTCATCAGCTAATAACAATAATGATATAAACTGCTTTTTATTCTTATCCACTTCTCTGATTTTCATATCCATCACTCCGTCAAACTGGATGTTATGGCTTTAATTTTCTCCAAATAACCAACTTTAGGACAATACATACGACCACAACAACAGCCACCATGGCACCATCCAACAGTAACTCTGTGTACCACGGTGCAGACTGCATGGCATATAAATTTGGATAGGTTTTAAAGTGCCAGGACTTATAAATTCCGAACCCAATGAAAACTCCTATGAATGAACCAATAACGATGTTTAAAAAACAATTCAACTTTCTCAGCATGGCAGTGCCCCCCTTTCCAAATTTCGATTTATCAAATAAGAATTTCCGTCAATTTTTCTCTTGATGCGGCTCGCTTCTAAGAGTAGGAACGAACTGTTCTGCTGCCGGAGACGGACCATTCGGGTCGGTCTCCGGCAGTATTTTTGTTATCGCCTATTAAAAAACAGCCGGAACGACTTTCTGCTGCGCTACATCGATGATGCCGTATGTATTCAGTCTGAGTTTTGGAATGACCGGAAGGCTGACGAAGGCGAGGGTCATAAAGATGCCGATGTCTTCCGCCACACCGTGTGCCTTGAGGGCATCGTTCAACGCCTGCATTTTCGCCGCAACACTCTCTGCGCTTTCGGTGCTCATCAATCCGGCCACCGGAAGCGCAAGTTCTGCCACGACCTGTCCATCTGCCACAAACGCAAGTCCGCCTTTGTTTTTCCGCACAGTGTTGCCGGCCAGCATCATATCGGTATCGTTGTCCCCTGCCACGATCAGGTTATGGGAATCATGTGCGATGCTCGATGCAACGGCTCCGCATTTCAGGCTGAAGTTTCCTAAAAAGCCAATGCCCACATGGCCGGAGTGATGATGCCGCTCAAAAACGGCCAGTTTTACGATGTTGTGTTCCGGGTCCACACCGGGAGCTTTGCCCGGATGCCGTTGGAACGGGATGATTTTTTCCTCCGTAAGCAGCTCGCCCCGGTTCAGGCAGATGACACGCTCCTGCTCCCCGCTTTCCCGAAGTTCCAGGTCCTGCAGTGTGATCTCATCCAGATCAAAGGAATCCATAACGTGGGAAAATCTCACACGGTCGATGTCAAGCGGTGCGGGTCTCAGCGTTTTTCCGTGCTCGGCCACCAGCGTGCCGTTCTTGTAAACCTGTTCGACCGTAAAGGATTCCAGATCAGAAACCACAACCAGATCTGCCCGGTACCCCGGTGCTACGGCACCGCGCTGCTTGAACCCAAAATACTGTGCCGGGACCAGCGTTGCCATTTTGACGGCCACTGCTGGGTCTGCGCCCAACCGGATCGCTTTACGGATGTTGGAATCGATGTGGCCGCTGTCCAGCAGGTCACCGGGGTGCTTATCATCCGTCACCAACATGCAGCGGCTGCAATAGGGCTCCCGGAACAGCGGCATCAGGGCCTCCATATTTTTGGCAGCCGTTCCTTCCCGGATCATGATGTATTGTCCACGCCGGAGTTTTTCCATGGCTTCCTCGATGTTGGAGCACTCGTGATCGGACTGAACGCCTGCCGCAATATAAGCATTCAGGTCCTTATCTCTCAAGAGCGGTGCATGGCCATCCACGATCTTTCCCGCTTCGGTGCAGTCGCGGATCTTCTGCAGGATCTTCGGGTCACAGCGCACCGTTCCATAGGCGTTCATCAGTTCCGCAAGCCCCAGCACGCGGGGATCGCCGTAGTAAGGCCGGAGCTGTTCTGCGTTCAGCACCGCACCGGATTCATCCAGATCCGTGGCCGGCACACAGGAGGGCAGCATGAAATAAACCGAAAGGGTCAGATTTTTTGTCGTTTCCAGCATGAAATCCAAGCCTTCCAGCCCCGCAACGTTCGAGATCTCGTGCGGGTCTGTGACTACCGCAGTGGTACCGTGGGGCAGCACTGCCTGCTCGAAGGCCGGACCACAGAGCATGGAGCTTTCGATGTGGATATGCCCATCGATCAGGCCCGGGCAGACATATTTGCCGTGCAGATCAACTTCTTTCCGGCCGTGATACGCACCCACACCCACGATCCGGTTTCCGCTGATGGCAATGTCAGCGGTGTCGATCTCATCGGTAAACACATTGACGATTCTGGCATTTTTCAAAACCAGATCAGCCAAAGCATCTCCTCTGCCTGCCGAGATCCGGCGTTTCAGTTCATCGGACTGCATAGAAACATCTCCTCTCTCTGAAGTTCGATTTTCTCACCTGTGGATTGGTTCTGCCATTATTCTACCACGCCTTGCCGCTGCGGAAAAGATGTCGGGAAACAAAAATGGCCCCGGAGGGCTTGTTACAGCTCTCCGGGGCCACCTTATGTGCGTTGTGCTTTGGCGCACACGACCGGCGTTTTACTCGATTGCAATCAGATTCGGGTTCTCAGGCAAAGCCTTCGTCTGCTGAGGAGCAGGCAGCTCAACGTGCAGGACGCCATCCTCGAACTTTGCGTGGATGTCTTCCTTCTTCACATCGCCCACGTAGAAACTGCGTGCGCAGGTGCCGGAGAAGGATTCGCGCCGCAGATAGCGGCCCTTCTTATCCTTTTCATCGTTGCTGTGGCTGCGCACTGCCTGAATGGTCAGGTAGCCGTCGTCCAGTTCCATCTGGACGTCTTCCTTCTTGCAGCCCGGCAGGTCAACCGCTACTTCGTAGCCATTGTCCGTCTGTTTGACATCGGTCTTCATCATGTTTGCACCACGCTTACCAAAGGCACCACGAGCCTCACGGTTCATAGCACGTTCCAGTGCAGCGTCATTCCAGAACGGATCGAAGAAATCATCGAACAGGTTTTCATGGAAAACAGTCGGCATAAGCATAAATCATTCCTCCAATCCCGGCGTTCGGGTCGGGGCAAAAAATCTGAAGCGTCCATTCAGAAGGGCTTTCCGGGGAGCCTAGCGGCTCTCCTTTTGCCCTTCCTCCTGAGCACGCCACTGTTATAGCACCGTTCATTAGCAGTGTCAATAGAAGAGTGCTAAAATTCATAAAAGAATAATACTTTTATAAAATCCTATGTAATCTTTTCAAAGTTCAGTCGTATCATCGTGTTTTTATCATTTCTGCCGGTACATCGGCGTAGACAGATATTTCATGCCGTTGTCCGGGACGATGACCACGATGTTCTTTCCCTGATTCTCCGGTCTGCGGCCCACCTGCACCGCTGCGTGCAAAGCCGCTGCTGCCGATGTGCCCAGAAACAGTCCTTCCGCCCGCAGCACCTCATGGGCCGTTTCGTAGGCTTCCTCGGTGCGGACATTGATGCACGCATCGCTCCAGTCTGGCCGCAGATAGTCGGAAAGTGCGCTTTCCGGCACATCATACGCCGGCAAAACGCCATCTATGATCTGCGCATAATCGTAGTTGAGGGAACCAAACGAAAGAATTTTCATGGTATATCTTTTTTACTCCATTCTCTGAATCACCGCACCCAGCCATCGGCACAGGGTATTGCCTGCCTGATTTGCGATCTCCAGCACGCGGGCGTGGCTATGCTTGACCGTTTGGATGCCGGTGGTCATGTTGGTGATGCAGCTGACGGCCAGCACCTTCATGCCCATGTAGTTGCAGACCATGGTTTCCGGCACGGTGCTCATGCCCACGGCATCGGCTCCCATCCCCGCAAAGGCGCGAATTTCAGCCGCCGTTTCATAGCAAGGGCCCATAAAGCCCATGTAAACGCCCTCCTTGTAGGCAATGCCCAGTTCATCGGCGGTCTGCTTGGCAAGGTTCCGCAGTTCCAGACTGTAAGGTTCGGTCATGTCCGGGAAGCGGGGGCCGAAGCGCTCATCGTTGGGGCCAATGAGGGGGTTCGTGCCCATCATGTTGATGAAGTCGGTAATGAGCATCAGGGTGCCCGGCGCAAACTCCCGGTTGATGCCGCCGCAGGCGTTGGTCAACACCACCTTTTCCACGTCCAACAGCTTGAACACATAGAACGGGTAGCAGACTTCCTTCATGGAGTAGCCCTCATAAAAATGGAAGCGGCCTTCCATGGCGTAGACTTCCGTGTCCCCCAGCTTGCCAGCCAACAATGCGCCTTTGTGTCCTGCCACCGTGGATACCGGGAAGTTGGGGATATCCTTGTAGGACAGTTCTTCCGTGTCCGTAAAGTCCGCGGTCAGCTTGCCAAGGCCGGAACCCAGCACCACCGCGATCTTCGGGCGCTTTTTCGTGTGCGTCTTGATATATTCCGCACTTTCCAGTGCCTTTTCATAAAGATGTTCCATACCGTTCTCTCCTTTTCCCAAAAAATTCGATATACTCTCTGGGTTCAGTATATCGGATTTTTCAGGCCGATGCAAGACGCCCTTCATCGAGTCTTATTAAAAACCAAGGAGCAGATACTTCACATCACGAGTGTGTTGTATCTGCTCCTTGGTTCTCCGAATGTCTTATCTCTGACCGATGTTCCACCGAAACAGCTCATATCCTTCCCGGATATCCTCCGGCAGACGTTTCAAAGTCTCGTCCCGCAGTTCCTGCGGCATCCCGTAAAAAGCTTCGGCAATGCCGCCGGTGATGCAGGCAAGGGTGTCGCTGTCGCCGCCCAGAGAGACCGCATTGCGAAGTGCATCCTCAAAACTGACGCTTTCCAGAAAAGCAATGATGGCTTCCGGCACAGTTTCCTGACAGGTCTCCACATGATGATAGGTCGGCCGAATTTCATCGCAGGTACGGTTCAGGTCATAACCGAAGGTCTGCTCCACATATTGTTTGATTTCCGGCTTGCTGTGGCCGGTACGGGCCAGAAAAATCACTGCCGCCGTGGCCTGCGCGCCTTTGATGCCCTCCGGGTGGTTGTGGGTGACTTCAGCGGTCACTTTTGCCATTTCCAGCGTTTTGTCCAGCGTATCGAACAGCCAGCCCGCTGCTGACACCCGCATAGCCGAGCCGTTGCCGAAACTGCCATAGGGCTTCGGATTTTCTGCATGCAGCCACCGGCGGAACATCCCGCCGTAACCGGCATGAGGGTATGTTTCTCCCCAAATGCGCATCTCGCTCTTTGTTTCTTCAAATGTTCTCTCCGGGATGCCTTTACCTGCAATCAATCCCCGTGCCACCGCAACGGTCATGACCGTATCATCGGTGAAGTGCGATTTTTCGCTCAGCAGCGGAAAATCCTTGTGCTTGTAATTGTTGTGGTCAAATTCATAGGGACTGCCCACGATGTCACCCAAGATTGCTCCCAACATAAAAATGCCCTCCGTTTTGTGGTGTATCGCTTTCGTTGGCAAAAGGATACCACAAACCGGAGGGCAAAAGGTCAACGGGCAGGCGACAAATTACGCACCCAGCTGTTCCTGATCGTATTCAAACAATAGCGTATTGACCTGATTGATGTTATAGATTTTGTGTTCCAGACAGTACCGCACGATCCAGTCCCGCTTGGAGCCATCCGAAAAGGCATAGCCCGCACTCTTGAGCAGGTCGATGGTTTCATCTTCGGACAGGTGCAGCCCAACCGCAAAGGCCAGCACCGTTTTCTTTTTGGGGTTGTAGTCGCGATTGCACTGAATTTTGGAGAAATGCTGCCGGGAGATGTTGGACTGCTTGTACACGGTGGAGTCCTTCAGCCCCCGCTCGTCAATGAGCCGCAGCAGCCGGGTGGTGAAGCTCTCGCCAAGGTTGTCCATCAGGCTCTCCAGACTGCGGGCTGTCCTGGGTGCCGCGGCGGGTGCCGGAACTGCACCTAGCATCGGCAGGGCAGCATCTTCTTCCAGAAGCCTCCGCCGCTCTGACAATTCCCTGCGCCGACGGCCAAATCCGTAGCTTTCGTCGTTCTGTGCTACATAGTGGTCGTCAATGTACTCCTCCACCGAGGCGAACAGCTTCCGGCTCACGGCCAGCGAGTCCCGGTCGTAAAGCACCAAATACACGGTCAGGTCGTGCTCCATGACGTACTGTGTGATGGTGTCCACCGCAATGCGGAAGGCCTGTTCTTTGGGGTAGCCATAGTTTCCGCTGGACAGCAGCGGAAAGGCCACTCTCTCGCAGTGGTACTCTGCGGCTAATTCCAATGCGGAGTGGTATGCACCGGCTAATTGTTCAGCTTCGCCGAACCCGCCGCCGTGCCACGCCGGGCAGACTGCATGGAAAACGTACTTTGCCGACAGCCCGAATGCCGGGGTACACACGGCTCTGCCCAAATCGCAGCGGCCGATGGCTTCACAGGAAGCGGTCAGCTCCTGCTCCCCTGCCGCCTGATAGATGGCACGGCTGGTGCCGCTGCCCTGCAAAAGGTTCCGGTTGGCCGGGTTGACAATGGCATCCGCCGCCACTTTGGTGATGTCGTTGCGGATTATCAGAAACGGCATGGTGGTTCCTCCCTCATGTGGTTTTCTTCATCCTATCACATCCGATGGGGCGGTGCAAGGGGTGCTCTTGTTTCCTGTCCGCGCAGCTATTATAATAATAGGTACCGAAAGAAGGTGAGCTTCCTGCACGACATCTGGAATCCATGGCACGGCTGCGTCAAGTGCAGCGAGGGCTGCCAGAACTGCTACATGTATTTTCTCGACCGGATGCGGAACCAGAACGGGGCCGAGATCTACAAAACGAAAAGCGGCTTTTCCTACCCGCTCCAGAAAGACCGCACCGGACACTACAAAATCCAGAGTGGTGAGCAGATCCGGGTCTGCATGACCTCGGATTTCTTCTTGGAAGAAGCCGACCCGTGGCGGGTTGAGGCGTGGGACATCATGCGCCAACGCAGCGATGTGGTGTTTTTCCTGCTCACCAAACGGCCGCAACGGGTACGGGAGTGCCTGCCGCCGGACTGGGGCAGCGGTTGGGACAACATCTTTTTCAACGTCACCTGTGAAAATCAGCGCCGCGCCGATGAGCGCATTCCCATTCTGTTTGACCTGCCCTTCAAGCACAAGGGCATCATGTGCGCACCCTTCATCGGACCGGTGAGTATCCGGCAGTACCTTACCGCCGGGCAGATCGAGCAGGTCATCTGCGGCGGCGAAAACTACGATGGTGCCCGCCCCTGCAATTTCGATTGGGTCAAGTCTCTCCGGCAGGAATGCGTGGATGCCAACGTAACATTCTGCTTTATCGAGACCGGCACTGTGTTCATCAAAGACGGTAAACGCTACCACCTGCCCAGCAAGCAGCTGCAAAGCCGGATGGCTTATAAATCCGGCATGAACTATCAGGGCAGGCCCATTCATTTTGACCTCGTGGACGACTGGGGCTACCCCATCCCGCAGGAAGATCTCTATGTGCCTCATTTCCGCGCAAACTGCGAGACCTGCGGCAGCAAGTTGATCTGCAACGGCTGCAGTGACTGTGGAAAATGCTTATAAAATAAAGGAGTTCTATCCCGACCATTTTCCTGTATGTCACAGGAGAATGGCCGGGACTTTCTTGCGTATTCCGTAAATCAGCACTCAATACAAATGGAACTTATGGCTGATCTGGTGTGCAATTTCGTCCGGCAGCGGACGGAACCCGATGCAGGTCAGAGTCATGCCTTCTCCGTTTTCATCAAATTCTTCCGGTTCCAGCTCGGTGTGGCAGGCATCCCGGATAAGGAAGAAGTCTTTGTTTTCCACCAGTCCCAATTCCTCGGCAATGGTCTTTGCTTTCAGCAGTTGATTGCGGTTCTTTGCCCCACATACGGTCTTGGTAAACGAGCCATCGAACCACTCTTCATAGGTTGCTTTCTCCAACATGATTTCTGCCCGATAGCCGGTAATTTCTCCGTCTTTCTCGATGGGTTCCACGCCCTGTCCCATGCCGATGGGGTCGGTGAGGAACGCCAGCGAAGCGTGGCAGCACTGCGCCGCCAGCTTACCGGGAGACATCTGCAGATCTTTTCGTGCAATGATGAGTTGACGCATTTTTTCTCCTTCTTACGACAGCTTGATCTTCAAATCTGCCAGCAGATTCACCGCTTCCGGCAGGGAAAATTTCGCATCCTTCAGGCGGCTGCCCAGAATGTCCACCCTATAACCGGCGGCATCCCGGAAATCCGCCTTGCGCAGGTCACACTGGTAGAATTCCGTTTCGTGAAGTTCCACGCCCTTGAAATTCGCCAGCTGCATCTCGCATTTGGCAAACATAGAGCCGACAATTTCGTTGCCGTCCGAAAAGTCGAAGCGGTTAAAGTTCATTTCGGTGAAGGTGTTATATTTCAGACTGCACTCTTTCAGCGTGTGAATGGGGTCTGGGAAGGCACCATTGGACATCAGCGGTGCCCACTCAATTTCATTCAGGCGGCAGTCCTCAAAATCCAGCGATTGCACCGAAGAATGGGTGCTGCGCAGACCTGTGATCTCACACCGCACGAACCAGCACTCGTTCAGGGTGGTATGATCCAGTTCGCATTTGGTAAAGGAGCAATCCACAAACACGCAGTCGGTAAAGTCGCAGTCCTCAAAAGTCTCCTCGGTGAACGACAGGTCAGCAAACCGTTCGCCTTCACAATAACGCTCTGTCATAAAATTCTCCTGTCAGCGCAGTTCTTCCAGCAGAGCCGTGCAGCCTTCCAGCACATCCTGCCAGGTAGCTTCAAAGTCCCCGGTATACCATGGGTCGGCCACATCGCCGGGGCGGCGGGTATGATCCATCAGCAGAGACACTTTATGCTCCGGGTCGCCGCCCACAAAGCGCGCCATATTACGCAGGTTGTTGTGATCCATGGCGATCAGGTAATCGTAGGTTTCGTAATCCCGCCGGGTCATCTGCCGGGCCGTCTTGCCCGCACAGGAGATGCCGTGCTCGGCCAGCTTCCGCCGGGCGGGCGGATAGACCGGGTTGCCGATCTCCTCGGTGCTGGTGGCGGCGGATGCGATTTCAAACTGGTCGGAAAGTCCGGCTTTGTCCACCAGATCTTTCATCACAAACTCGGCCATCGGGCTGCGGCAAATGTTGCCATGGCAGATGAAAAGCACTTTTGTCATATCAGAATATTTCCTTATATCGTATCATTTTGAATTCTGCACACATGCGTGCAAAATTCAGTTCTGCTTCAAGAACTCCCGCAGCACATCCTCTGGGCGGGGTGTATGGTTCGGGTACTTTTCCCGCAGCGGTGCGGCGGCACCATCCATAATGTAGGGCACACCCACAATGTCCAGCATCGACACATCGTTATAATTGTCGCCAAAAGCCATCACATCGGCAAGGGCGATGTCCAGAGTCTTGCAGATGCTGCGCACACCGATGCCCTTGTTGGCAAAGGTGGTGTCGATCCAGTACGGCCCTGCCACCGCGCAGTTCGCCTCTTTCCATCGTGGGACAAACCGTTCCGTGTAAGATTCTACGCCTTCGTGCAGATACACCGATACTTTTGTGATCTCCTCCGGCACCTCGGAAGGGTCATGGATGATTTGATAATTGTTCCCGATGAACTGAATACGCTGGAGCATTCCCAGACCCCGCTCCATCAGGTATGCAGTATTCTGACCGGAAAGCATCACTTCGCCCTGCCCGTCGCTGCGGGTCCACAGGTCGTTGGCGATTTCTTCGGCCAATGCACGGGGCATCGGATTCTTGGCAATGCACTGCTCGTCCTTATAAATCACACCGCCGTTTTCGCAGAGAAACACACAGCAGTCCGCCACCGGTGCAAAGAGCTTGCGCAGGCTGGTATACTGCCGGCCGGATGCCGGGCAGAACAAAATACCGCGCCGATGCAGCTCCCGTATCTGCTCAAAGATCTCGTCTTCCAGTTTCTTTTTGCCGTATTGCAGCAGCGTACCGTCAATATCGCTGCAAATCAGTCTGATTGACATTTTCCGTCCTCATTTTTCAAGATAATTTTAGGCAATTCCCCGGCATCCAGAACACGGATACCTTCGTCCATCAGCATTTTCGCAAAAACACCCTGTCCGGGAATCTTTGTTCCGGAAAATGTTCCATCGTAAATTTCCTTCACGCCGCAGCTGGGACTGCGGGATTGCAGGATGGCAAGCTCCACCCCATTTTCTTTTGCGATGGCAAGGGCCTTGGCTGCGCCCGCCCGGAACTCCCGGTCCACATTGATGCTCTCTTTGTTCGTGACAACGCCCTGCACGATTTCCGCCGGGCACCGCGGTGTGGGCAGGCCGCCCAAAACCTCCGGGCAGACCGGAACCACCTGATGCCCCCGCGCAAAATCGCAAACCGCCTGATTGTAATTGTTTCCGCCGCTGTATTTGCAGTTTTCGCCCAGCAGGCAGGCGCTGACCAGAATCTTCATTGTTGCGCGCTCCGTTTTTCAGATACTGAATCTTTTCCCTATTCTACCACGCTTTTGGGCATTGAAAAAGAGGATTCTGCTTTTTCCTATCCCCATACCGGGAGGTCCGCCGTAATCTTTTCTAATTCCTGTGCAAGAAACGTCAGTCTTTCCCTCAGATGGTTGTTATGCGGTGCATCTCCGTTCAGCAGATAGTCCGTTTTTCTACGTTTTTCACAGGTCTCATTTTCACGATTCCACGCAAAAAATCAAACGCCAATGGTATTTAACAAACACATATAGTGTGTCCGCTCATTTTATCTATCCCGTTTACACACAGTTCCGAACCAAAAGAACCGCATAAAGTTCTCATCAAAAAACAGGGAGTGACATCAAATCACTCCCCGTTTGCATTGATTGTATCAGAGTTTCGTCATCCAGAGCCCATGCAGATTGCAGTATGCGTAAACAGCCACCGGCTTTTCACTTCCCAGTTCAAACACCGCGTTGGGAGCCCGCCCCGGATTCAGATAGCGGATCTGCCCGCCGTTCTCAGTCTCCACGAAGATCCACTGAATATAGTGAACATCCGCCATGGGGTGCTCCACCGCGCCCACTGTGACCGTGAGACGACTGCCGGAAAGCTCTGCCACCGGCAGATGCTTCTCGCCGCTGGCTTCCACCGTATTGGGAACCAGCTCTTTCATTTTCTCCCCGCAGCAGACCAGCGGAACGCCTGCGTTATGGATGGTAGTGACGAGGTTGCCACAGTGATTGCAGATGTAAAACTTTGCCTTCATATCGAAATCCTCCATTGGAATGTTGTCGGTGTGTTTCTTGTATCTATATGATAACATTTCCTATTTATGATTTCTGTGACTGAATCACGCAAAGCGTTTTTCTGCCGTCTTCACCCTTCCCTCTGCTCCACGATTTCCAGACTATCCCGCCCTACATGGCAGAGCAAAAACAGCACCCGCACACCTGCGGCCTTTGCTTCGGCCAGTGCCGTGCCAAACTCCGGCTGTGTGCTGACATTTGGCCGCACCTCGGTAATGCCTTCCATCTGAATCACGAAAGCCACTGCGCACCGATACCCTGCCTGCTGTGCCTGCGCCAGCTCGTGCAGGTGCTTCACGCCGCGCTCGGTGGGTGCATCCGGGAAATAGCCGATGCCGTCCACTTCCAGTGTACAGCCTTTGACTTCCAGCAGGTACTTTTGCTCGCCCTTTTCCATATAAAAGTCGATGCGGGACTTCCCATAGGTGAATTCCGGCTTGATATAGTCGTAGCCCTGTTTTGCAAGCCACTCTCCTACTACCTTATTGGGTGCCTGACTGTCCATATTGACCCAGCCAAGGCCCTGCTTGTGTACCGCCGCAAGGTCGTATTTTGTTTTGCGTTTCGGGTTATCCGACACTTCCAGCCGCACCGCCGTGCCGGGCAGCAGCAGTTCCCTGCACCGCCCGGTGTTCTTGACATGGACGGTTTCCACTGCTCCATTCACTCCCACATGGGCAATAAAGCGGTTGGGACGGTCAACAAAAATGCCGTCTGCGATTTCTCTGTATTTCAATCTTTACTCCATTTTCAGTACAGGATTCGGGAGCCATGCCCATTCTGTTTACCAAGATACAGTTCCACGACCATTCTGCCGCTTTCGCTGTTGCAGAGCTCTTCCTTGCAGTAGCCGCAGAGCTTTCCTTCCGCTTCCGATACGTAGCGGTGCAGCGGTTCCTGCAGGTCTTTCGGGATGCTGCTCCACGGAATGACATAGCTCATGCCGGTAGGACGTCTCCGCTCGTTTCCGGCTACTGCGCACACCATCACAGATCCACGAAAAAATCAGGTAGCGCTCCAGTGTGTTCCAAAAGCTGCTGCGCCGATGGCAGGGTTTATGCCGTCCACGGGACGCATACACAATCACTGACAAGCATCCGAAGAACAGAAATCCTGCCGCAAAACCGATCCCTGTAAACAGCTTTTTGAAAAAGCCCATCTCTCACACCTCTTCCGGTTACAGCCTTGCCTGATACACCCGCTCCGTCCGGGCATCGAAGCAGCAGAAAATCACCTGCATTGCGTAATCCGCGTGATCTTCCAGCCACTGTGCCACTGTTTTGACTGCAATCTCCGTGGCATCTTCCAGCGGGTAGCCATACACGCCGGTCGAAATTGCCTGGAATGCAATGCTATGGACATCATGCTCTTTGGCAAGCTTCAGCGAATTGCGGTAGCAGTCTGCCAGCTGCGCAGCATCCTCTGCTGTGCCGGAATAAATCGGGCCTACCGTATGAATGATATACTTTGCTCTCAACCGGTAGCCCTTGGTGATTTTTGCTTCGCCGGTGCGGCAGCCGTGCAGCGTACGACACTCCGCCAACAATTCCGGCCCTGCTGCCCGGTGGATGGCACCATCCACACCGCCGCCACCCAGCAGACTGCGATTGGCCGCATTCACGATGCCGTCACAGTCCAGTTTGGTAATATCACCCTGCACCACTTGAATCTGATTTTTTACTTTTTCAGAAATCATTGTAAACTCCTCACTTTTTGAGCAGTTCCAACGCTTTCTCCATAGGCACGCAATCGGCATAGCGGTCCGGCCAGAGGAATTCATTGTAATAGTGGTAGCTCTGCTCCCCTGTCATATACTCGTTGTCCTTCGTGGAATTTGCATAGGCAGGAACGATCATGTGCAGGCCATGCTCAAAGCCCGCCTCCACCGTTGCATTGATGCAGAAGTCCGTCATGATACCGCAGACCATCACATCTTTTTCGCCCTTTTCCGTCAGATATTCCAGCAGACCGCTTTCTTTTTTGAACGCGCTACATACGGTTTTGACGAACCGTTTTTCAGTCAGCAGCGGCGCAAACCCGGAATAGACCTCAAATTCATCGTCTCCGATGGAAAAGCCTGTACCGGGCCCATCGTCATGCTGGACATAGACGACCTCGATTCCCTGTTCGCGGGCAGTCCGGATCAATTCCCTGATGTTGCTGACAAACTTTTCAAACGCATACAGGCGTTCATCCACGATACCTTTCTGTGTATCCACAACCAGTAAAACCATGTGTAAGCCCTCCTGTTTTTCTTTGGCTTCATTCTACCATGGACCGCCGTTTTCTACAAGCGGATTCAAAAATCCACACAGACAAAACCTGTGTTTCACCTGCGGGGCTTGAGTCAGCTCCCCATACCGAGGAGCACCAGCACGACCACCACCGCAATGGCGATGAGGCAGCCGCATCCGCTGCCGTCCCCACCGCCACCGCCATTGTTGTTGTGGTTTCCGCCGCCACCACCGCCGCCGGACGAGCCGCCGAAGTTGCGGTTGAACGCCGTCATGTACTGGGCATAGCCCGTATCGCCTTTGCCGAAGTAACCATAATCACCGTTTGACATTGTTTTGTCTTCCTCAGAAATATATTTTTTCCCTTCTGAGGTTCATTTTATCGAAAGTGATGTCCAACAAGCATCGCTTTCAAAGCATTTTAAAAGGAGCTGCTGAACGTGGATACGATCTATCTGCTGCCCGGTGAGGAACGCTGCGTTGATTTTCGAGATGCCAATGGAATCCCGAAGGTACACTACACTTACTGTTCCATCCGTGGCAGACTTCTCAACTGCACCTGCTGCACAAAGGACGAAGCCCAGCGGCTGTGTGAAGATTGGCTCGTAAAACAGGACCGCTGCTATATAAACTAAAAAATCCGCCGAGGATACGGTTCATGTTGTAGTTGGTTCATTGCAGTTTCAGCTTACAACAAAAAATGAGATAGGCAACCCCTTTGGGGGAAGTCTATCTCATTTTTTCGTTGGGGCTATTTTGCAACAGCCCCCCTCTTATAACAACCCTGCCTTACAGTTTGGGAGAAACGCTTAATGCTTCAGTTCCAGCAGCGCATCGCCCTGCTTTACGGCACCACTGGCTTTAGCCGTGACAGCGGCATAGTCATCCGTATTGCAGACAATGAGCGGCGTGGTCACGGGATAGCCTTCGGCCTTAATGGCTTCCAGTTCAAAGCGGATCAACGGCTGACCTTTCTTCACCTTGTCACCCTCGTTGACGAGGTAGGTAAAGTGCTTGCCACCCAGCTTGACCGTATCGATGCCGATGTGCATCAGCAGTTCGGCACCGTCAGCCGTGGTCATGCCCACGGCATGGTGGGTCTCAAAGGTGGAGGAGATCTCACCGTCAGCAGGTGCCACCAGTTCACCATCGGTGGGCTCAATGGCAATGCCGTCTCCCAGCGCACCGCTGGCAAAGGCTTCGTCCTTCACATCGGCCAGCGGCACTACAGTGCCGTTCAGGCAGGCAGACAGCACGGTATCCTTTGCGGCTGCTGCCGGGGTTGCGGGAGCCGTTGCCGGGGCGGGTGCTGCGGTCGCCGCCGGGGTCTTAGGTGCATTTTCCAGATAATCTTCCAGCTTTGCCTTGATGACGGCCACCTTGGGGCCGTACACCACCTGCACACCGTTGCCCTTGCAGATCACGCCGGAGGCACCGGAGGCCTTGAGCACATCCTGCCGGACCAGCGCCGCGTCCTTGACGGTGCAGCGCAGGCGGGTGGCACAGCAGTCCACGTCGGACAGATTAGCGGTGCCGCCCAGACCTTCTACGATCAGGGCGCTGACCGGATCATCCCCTGCGGGGGCGGTGCTGCCGGAAGCGGCGCTGCGGGCGTTCACGTCCGCACGGGTGTACAGCTTGACTTCCTCGGCATCATCGCGACCCGGGGTCTTGTAGTCAAACTTGGAGATCATAAAGCGGAAAATGATGTAGTACAGCACAAAGTACACCGCACCGACCACGACCACCCACATCCAGTGGGTCTTGGCGTTGCCCTGCATCACACCGAACAGCACCAGGTCGATGAGACCGCCGGAGAAGGTCATGCCCACGCCCACATTCAGAATGTGCATCAGCATGAAGGACAGACCGGCCAGCACGCAGTGCACCGCGTACATGGGCAGTGCCACAAAGATAAAGGTAAATTCCAGCGGCTCGGTGATGCCGGTGAGGAAAGCCGTCAACGCAGCAGACAGCAGCAGGCCGCCTGCCACCTTTTTCTTTTCCGGCTTGGCGCACTGGTACATCGCCAGCGCCGCGCCGGGCAGACCGAACATCATAAAGGGGAACTTACCGGCCATGAAACGGGTAGCGCTGACCGAGAACACCGTGGTGGACTTGGAAGCCAGCTCGGCAAAGAAGATGTTCTGTGCGCCGGTCACGGTGACGCCATCGATGATGGCGGTGCCGCCCACAGCGGTCTGCCAGAACGGCATATAGAACACATGATGCAGTCCAAAGGGGATCAGCGCACGCTCCAGCAGGCCGTAAATAAAGGTGCCTGCGTAGCCGGAAGCCAGCACCAGTGCACCCAGCGCGGCAATACCGCTCTGCACCACCGGCCAGATATAGAACATGGCAATGCCGACCACCAGATACACAATAGAACTGACGATGGGCACAAAGCGTGTGCCGCCAAAGAAGGCCAGCACTTGCGGCAGCTCGATCTTATAGAACTTGTTGTGCAGCGCCGCCACGCCCAGACCGACCACGATGCCGCCGAACACACCCATTTGCAGGGTCGTGATGCCCAGCATGGTGGTGGTGGAGTTGGCAGGCATCGCTTCTACGCCGCCTGCCGCATTGATCATGGCTTGAATGGCTGTATTCATAATGATATAGGCCACTGCACCGGACAGGGCGGCCACCTCTTTTTCCTTGCGGGCCATGCCGATGGCCACGCCCATGGCGAACAGCAGCGCCAGATTGTTGAACACGGCGCTGCCGGTCTGGCTCATCACGTCCAGAATGGTGTAGATCAGGGTACCGGGGTGGATGACGCTGTTCAGGCCATAGGCCGCCAGCATGGTTTCGTTGGTGAACGAGCTGCCGATACCCAGCAGCAGGCCCGCTACAGGCAGCAGTGCAATGGGCAGCATAAAGCTGCGTCCCACGCGCTGCAGCACGCCAAAGATCTTGTCTTTCATCTTCAGTTCTCCTTTTCTCAAGTTCGTATCCAGCATATATATCCACACAGGAAAGGCCTGTGGAGAATCAAAGGTAAAGCAAAAGAGCTTATTTTCCCATCCGAATCCGTTTCAGATGGATTGTAAGGAACACCAGTTCCTCGTCCGAAAGCTCCTTGTGCCAAGTGTTGCGGACATACTCCGCAATGCAGCAGGCGCATTTGTAGTGTTCGCTGCAATTGCGGGCGATCAGGGCGCGGAACACTTCGTCGTGGGTATCGTTTTCCTGCTCCTGTTTTCCTTGAAATACGCGTTGCGCAAAAAAGCGCAAATGTACTGTAAAGCGGCTGAAATCCAGTGCATCCCGGTCAAAATGGCAGTTGTAAAAGTATTCCACCACCTGCACGCAGCCATCCACAAAGCGGGTGACATTGTTCACCACGCTCATGGTGGTGTTGAGCTCTGCGTTGACGATGTGCAACGCAATGAAGCCGCCCTCGTCGTCCGAAAGGTCTGCATGGCAGCGCTGGCGGATGGTGGCAAGGCACTCCATACCAAGGCGATACTCTTCCGGGTAAAATTCCCGAATGGGAGCCATCAGCGGGTTGGAAAAGCGAATCCCCTGCTCGCTGCGCTGGATGGCAAAGCTGATGTGGTCGGCCAACGTGATGAGCAGGCTTTCGTTCAGCGGGTAGTTCACCCGGCTGCGGATCATTGCCACCAGCTCATCGGTGAGCAGCAGATGCTCATACGGGATCTGTTCCAGAAGTTCCACCAACTTCTGCTGCACGGCAGGGCTGGTCATGCGGTAGCTGCGCTCCACGGTTTCAGCCTCGATTTTATAGCCCGGCTTAACGCCAAAGCCCAGACCGCGCCCGGTGACGATCAGCTCACAGCCCGTGGGGTCCACCACGCGCAGAATATTGTTGTTGATCGGTTTTTTGACGGTATATTGCATTGTTTCTCCTCCTCAGGTTGAAAAAGGCAATAAAAAAAGACCACTCTTGACACAGCAAACATACCGGAGGCTGAAACACGCTTTCGGCTTGTGCTATGCAGAGTTGGTCTAGCCCGCCAAACGGTAACAATCCAACGACGCTGCTCACGTACAATTTTCTTTTTTGTAAGGCACGAACAAATTAAGCACTTAAATGGAAATTTATTCTATGCTTGTTTACAATACCATATTCTTTGCGGAATGTCAAGATGGGAACGGGTTTCTTTTTCACTTTATCAATTTTGCCCAAACTCAGGTGATTTTCTACAGCAAATTGACAAGTAAGAATATTCCTTTTTTGCTTTATATGTGCAGTTGTTTTCAATCGAGATCATTGCGGAGAAAGCTGTGCTCCATCTCGTAACTCATCACCTTTACAAAAGACGGTCAAGAATTGTTGCCCTATATACAAAAAAGCCGCCGAGGACACCTCCACAATGGGAAGAGTCCTCGACGGTATTCGCTTATCGGGTATGCTGCGGTCTGAGAACGTCCTTCTGTACAGCTTTCTATCCGCATCAACGATATTTTCGGAGGGGCGGTACAAAAACATTCAGATTGATCGGCTTTGCGATAAAGGGATGCTATTTTGCAACAGCCCCAAAATCAGCTTTTTCTTAAATTACAGCTGGCCCATAGCATGCTTTGCAGCCAGCATACCAAAGGTGTAGCAACGACCCAGAGACAGACCGGTCTGGTGGAACGGATAGTCTGCACCGCCGTAGAACACGCCGCCCACGTTGCCGACGCAGTACAGGCCGTCGATGACGTTGCCGTCAGCATCCAGAGCCTGACCGTTGGCGTTGGTGTTCACGCCGCTGTCGATGGAGGACACGCGGATGTGCTTGCGGATGCCCCAGAAGGGAGCGGTGACGATCTTGTGCATGTAAGCGCTCTTCTTACCGAAGTCCACGTCAGTGCCCTTGTCGCACAGCTCGTTGTAGCGGTCAATGGTCTTTTGCAGCTCATCGGCGGGGATACCCAGCAGACCGGCCAGCTCTTCGATGGTGTCGGCCTTGTAGGTGTCGATCAGGTTGGTGAACACGCCCTGCGGGTTCTCCACGGCACCGGGGATGTACTTGGTCATCACCTGCTCGGGGATGGGGCCGTTGGCGTAGCTCATGTAGTCGTTATCGTAGATCTGGCAGTACCAGCCCAGAGAACCGTCCGGATGGTTTGCATCCACGTTGTTGCCGTTGAACTTGGGCAGATACTTGGTGATGTTGCCCATGTAGACAAAGCCGGTGTCCTCGTTGCAGAAGCGCTTGCCCTCCATGTTGACATACAGGAAGGGTTCCTCGTACATCAGGCCGGAGTCGAAGTCGTGCATCATCTTGGTGTGGCCCAGATTTTCCATCTTTGCACCTGCATCGATGGCCATAATGTGGCCGTCGCCGGTCTTCTGGTACTGCTTCTTGTCGAAGCCGTCCACATCGGGGCACCAGCGCTTGACCATGGCCTCGTTGTTCATGTAGTCGCCGGTGGCCAGAATGACGCCCTTGGAAGCGTTGAACTGGATGTACTTGCCGTTTTCGTCCTTTGCGATGACGCCGGTCACCTTGCCGTTCTCATGCACCAGCTTGACGGCGGGGGTGTTGAAGAAGGCCTCCAGATTGGAGTTCTTGGCCTGCACGTTCTCCAGCACAGTGGCCAGCACGTCGCCCACGTTCTTGGGCTTGGGGCCGATCCACGGAGCAAAGAAGTAGCAGTGCTCATCGCCGAAGTCGTAGGTGTCCATGCGGTCCTTCCACACACCTGTCAGGTCTTGACTGGTGCACATGTAGGCGAAGATCTCCTTCTCGTCGTTGTGCAGCAGGTCGGAGGGGTTCTTGTTGCTGTCCACGAGGCTGCCGTCGCCGTACTCGGTCTGGTCGGTCAGGCCGGCGCGGTTCAGGTACCACATCAGGGCCTCTTCGGAGTTCTCGACGTAGGCGTTCAGCAGGCTGGTATCAGCGCGCCAGTCGCACAGGCCGTTGGTCATGTGCACCCACATCTTCTTGCCCGCGTCGGTGGACTTGGACTTGATGATGGCGGAACCGCAGTTGCCCTGGCTGACCACGATGCTCTGCTTCTGCAGCAGAGCCACATGGCCGCCCAGCTCGGCAGCCCAGCCGGCAGCAGGCACACCGGCAGCACCGGCACCCACGACGACTACGTCAAAGTCCTTGGTCTCGTCGGGGGTGATGTCGCCCAGCTCGCACACAGAGGACTCCACTTCCTCCACGCTCAGGCCGTCGGGGACAACGGTCTCGGCCTTGTTGGCCTCGGTGGGGGCAACGGCCACGCCTTTGGCCTGATTGATGCAGCTCTCGGCAGCCTTCCGGATGGCGTCGGAGGTGATGGTTGCGCCGGAGTGGCCGTCCACCTCGCTGGACTGTGCGTCCAGGATCTTCTTGACCATCTCATCGGCGATGTCGGCACCGTAGCCCTTGGTCTCGTTTGCAACGTCGATCTGCACATCGGTGATGGCGTCAGCGCTGAATGTCATGGTCACGGTGACGGGGGTGGCGGTGTTGATGCCGGTAGCGGTGGCGCTGTAGGTGCCTGCAGTGTAGGTGCCTGCGGCGGTGCTGCTGGAAGCGCTGCCGCAGCCTGCCAGCAGACCGGCAGCTGCTGCGCCCAGCGTAGCGGTGCGCAGGAAGTTTCGACGGGAAATCTTTTCGCTCATAATAGCTCTCCTTGCCTTTTCTTTTTTCTTCGTGTGATCCGTGTTTGGCAGCAAAGTCCGCAAACTTTGTTACTTGCTAAACAAAGTTTACACGTTAGAGCAGCGCGAAGGTCAAGGGCTATTTTGACAAAAATATCACGAGAATTTGTTATATCAGACAAATTCTCGTGATATTGCAATTTTATGTATATATTTTTGTCCGCGTCAAATGGTAATTCACGATGCTCCCATCGGGCTGCTCCCGGCTAGCAGTGATGCTGCTGAAGGTCTCGCCCACCGCACGGAACCCGCGCTGCACGATCTCCGCATGCAGGTCGTCCAGCGAGTCCCACCCAAAGGACCCGCGATAATCCTTTTTCCAAATGGTAGTCAGATAGTCTCCGCCGCACACCACCTCCACATGCTTTGTGCGCTTCAGCCCCAGCCTGCGGGCGGCATCAGCCTCAATCATAAGGCCGTAGTCGTACTCGTTGCGTCCCACCCGAAACTGCTCCATCACCCGCCGGGGCAGGCGGCTCACCCAGCGGGTCGCAGGCATACATTCCAGCCATTCAGCCTTTTCCTGCTGCAATTCTTTATCCCGGTCTGCTGCTTCTTCCTGTGAGAAGGTCAGTCGCCACATTTCCGGGAAATTCTGCACCCAGATGCGCCCGGCATTCTGTTCCAGCGTGCGGTACTGCTCCCGCTTGTGTTCCAAAAAACGGATAGCCAGTTCGTCCAGCACCTGCCTGCGCCGCAGCTGGGCGATCTGATGGTTGAACATGGCGTCGCTCTGCTCCACCGTGGGTGCGCCGATCAGCTCCCGGCATTCTTCCAGCGAGAGCTCTGCCGCCCGCAGTTCCCTGCACAGGTTGAACCGCCGGGTATCAGTGACTGTATAGTAACGGTAGCCGGTATCCTCGTTGACCTCGGGGTGGATCAGGCCCATTTTTTCGTAGTAGCGCAAAGTATGGGTTGTAACACCAAGCAGAGATGCCATCTCACTGATGGTATAGCGCATAACAGTAAGCTCCTTTCCGGGCAGCAGAACCTTAGAGCTGCTCGAATGTTATTTTTCTATCCATCCTTATTATATCGTATCCGCGCACCGTTTCAAGTAAAAAAACTTTGCCGTTCTCCGCCGGAAAATACCGGGCAGCAAAAACAGGGCGTTGGCTTGGATGCCGTGACCGGCAGAGAGTAGGACTGCGTTTTAACAGAATAAATCCAACATCTTAAACCTGCTGCATAAACAAAAATCCGCCGAGGATGCCTCCCAACTGGGAAAGCTCCTCGGCGGCATTCGTTTATCGGGTCCGGGTTTTCTCGGTGGTGTCCTTTTCCTCTGCAAAAAAGCGTTCTACGTTTTTCTGCGCACGAACCAGTTCTTGCATCTCGTTCCGTGCCTTGCGGTAGTCCGGATAGGCGGCTTTCTTCTTGGTCAGCAGTTCTGCAAACTCCGCATCCAACTCCTTGACCTTCGGCAGCTTTTGCAATCCTGCCTCGTCAAAGGCAGCTTTCGCCGCCTTATGCAGAGTGATTTCCTCCCGGTGGGCTTCCAAAAGCTTTTTACTGTACCCCGACTTGCGGTACAGGCTCCCGTTCAGGAGCATCGTGTTGTACAGCACCGGGCGATGGTTCATCAGGTACGTCCGGCGCAGCCTGCCGTACCGGTTCAGCTGCTTCCGGGGCTGATTCAAGGTCAGGTTCGGCAGAAAATACGAGCCGTCAACGATGCCGAGGATGTCACTGCTGTTGTTGTCCCGGTAGGACTGCACCAGTTTTCCGGCCACATCCGCCAGCTGCTGGCCAAAACTTTCGCTGTGAACGCCATAGTTTTCTGCCAACATAGACCTGACCGGCTCTTTCAGGGATTCATTGATCTGCCACAGGTCCGGGTACAGGGCGTTTCGCCGCGGTGCCGTATCAGACACATCAAAGACATAGTGCAGGCGCGGGTATCCGCCGGATTCATCCAGCAGCGCAATGCCCTTGGAACCACGCCGGACGTAACGGTTCATTTTATTGTTCCATACATCATACTCGGCACAGGCCGTAGCATCCGGTCTTTGGGCATAGATCATCAGCTGATCCGGGTAACTGTATTTGTACAGCCGTGCCGCTGTGATCAGAAATTCTGCCCAGTGCTCCCACTGTCGCGAAAAGCTGTCTGCCGTTTTGCAGGCAAGTGCAAGATATTCTTCGGTTTTGTTTGGCATTTGAAGCCTCCTTTCGGTTTCAGGGTACAAAAAGAGCGGGCAGCCGTTTCATCGCTGCCCGCAGAGGTATGGAATGATTTACTTATTTGATAAACTGGAAGTTGTTACTCAATCAAATTCCGTAATGAATAACCCATTTATTTTTGTCCAATGCCTTTTTTAACAGTTTCTTTAATTCGCACAATTCAGGAATATCAGCAATGCTATCAATAAACGCCTTTAATGAACAGGGCGGAACAAGTGTAACACCACAATATGCAAGCCCTTTGCCTTTAACAGAAAGTGTATGCCAATAAAAGTCAATGGATGAAAGTCTTTCAACAACACCTTCTAAATCTTTATCATCAACAGAAATGCATTCGTATTTCCACGGTTCATATTCGTCATATCGCTCGCTCTGCCGAGGAGTATTCATCATAATTCCAAACTCATGTTTTGCCATATACCATCACCTCCGCAAATCCCGATTTATCAAATTGAACAGGGATGTTCAGTTCCGCTCGAACCCAAGATAGCGGGTGCCCTGAAAACTCAGCTTTCCAATGTCGCCCTCCACAAGCATTCCGTAGTCCGAACCACTTACGGTAAATTCCATGCGGTCGCCGCTCTCTACCTGAAAGGTCACATAATAGGTCGTGAACGTATGCGCCATCGTATTGTCTGTATGGTGGCGAGAAACTTCCGTTCGCTTTGCTACCACTGTTGCCGGAACGGTCAGCCGCGGCGAATGGTTGTTTTTATTCCATGTGCTGATATTTCCGATGATGGTGTATAGGATCATACCCAAAACCACAAGGAACAGGATGGGAAACAGAATGCTGAACAGCATATCAAATCCAGCGTAAAACATCTTATTCCTCCAAAATTTCTTCCAGCAGGTTTTTTACATCGTCCAGAAAAGATTCTTCTCCGAGAGTGTTCACCTTGAAGAACACCGCTTGACTGCCTCCTGCGGTGATGGCAGACAGCCGAATCGGACTGTCCGCATTCTGGAACATGGTCAGTGTCAGACTCAGGCGGTTGCCGCCCATCATGCTGTACCGCTCAAATACACGGACACTGCACCGGGCATCACCCTCTTTGAAATCACTGCCTGCCTCTAAATCTGCCGACCAACTGCTGTCCGGGATTTCATTTTCCAGCTTCCGAAGCAGCTTGTCAAAGTTTTGGGTTCGGATGGTCTTTTCAAAGATTGCCATAATGGTTCCTCCGTTATGCCAACGAAATTCGGTTCCTTTATCTGGAATACGAGCGAAGCTGCCGAAAAATTGCAGAGAAGCTCCTCTCAATAACCGAAAGCCAGTGCGCCGCCATCCACGGCAAAATCCTGTCCGGTGATGTAAGCGGCACCATCGCCCACCAGGAACTCGGCCATCTTACCCAAGTCGCGGGTGTCACCGTAGGCGTGCAGCGGCATCCGGTTCAGAATTTTCTGCTCCCGGGCTGCGTCCACTACCTGCTCGTTCATTTTGCTGCGGAACCACCCCGGCGCAATGCTGTTGACGGTGATGTTGTCCTGCGCCCACTCCACGGCCAGAGCGCGGGTCATCGCCAGCACAGCGCCCTTACTGGCACAGTACGGCACCACCTCGCTGAAGCCAAGATGGGCGCTCATGCTGGTGATGTTGATGATGCGGCCCTTGTCCGCACTTTTCTTCAGATAGGGGTAACAAATCACACTCATCTGGAACAGGTATTTGACATTCACATTCATGATATTGTCAAACTGCTCCATGGGAAAGTCCTCGGCCCGGCATTTATAGCTGACGCCTGCGTTGTTTACCAGAAAATCCAGACAGCCGTTATGCTTTGCGGCCAGCTCCGCCACCAGTGTTTTCATAGCTTCTGCATTGCCGATGTCCCCCTGCAGATGGACAACGCCCGGTGCACTTTCGCCTACCCCCTCTTTGGGCTTGCCGGTGCGGCTGATGACATAAACTGTCGCGCCGGCCTGAGCCAGCACATTTGCGATCTGGAAACCAATCCCGCTGCTGCCGCCGGTCACGATACCGGTCTTTCCCTTCAAACCTGCCATAAAAAGCACCTCTTACCTTTTATCTGTGACCTGAAAGCTGTCAGCTTCAGTATATCATACCTTTGCAGGATGCGAAAGCTCTTATGTACGCCGCCCGCAGGCGGCAAAAATCAGTTCATTGGAAATTCCAGTCCTGCAAACTCGGCATCCGTCAGCCGTTTCAGCTTTTCAATGACCTGCTCTGACAGTTCCCGCAAAGCAGTTTCGTCCGGCATCAGGTAGCACTGCATCAGCCGCAACTCCCGCACCAGCCCCTGCCGGGTGCCGGTATTGTAGAGCATCATCAGCATCAGCTCATCATGGTTAAATTGCATGGTCGTGGGTGCATTGTAGAGTGCAGCCAGCAGATACTGCTTCATGTTCCGTACCGGTGCGGTACTTTCCGCAAGACACTTCAGCACAAAGCGGATATGGTCTGCATCTCGCCCGACTGCCCATAGAAATAGTCAAACATCCTGATTTCCTCGCTTATCCTGCCTTGTCACATCCTTGACACCTCCGTTCGTAGTATGATGAAATATGTACGACTATCGTTATTTTTCTTTACAAAGATGGCCTGCCATGCTACAATAGCCGCATCTACGGCCACCGGACAACAGGAAAGGAGTATCTCATGGCCAAAACTGCCGACACCATTGCCATCTATTCCCGCAAATCCCGCTACACCGGCAAGGGCGAAAGTATCGGAAATCAGATCGACCTCTGCCGCGAATATATCCGCACTCACTACGGCGATACTGCCGCGGAACATGCCGTTGTCTTTGAGGACGAGGGCTTTTCCCTGCCGAAAAGATGCCGAAACGCAAAAAGCCCCCGGAGAGCCTTTGGGCAGCACTGCTCCCCTGTCATATACTCATCCTGCCACAGACTACCTTTTTCTACAAGCAGAAAACGATTCTGAACCCTCTTTCCCCGTTCATATTGTATGGGAGAACGGTTTTGGAGGTGTTCCGTATGCTGTTGACCCTGCTGCAATTTTTTGCATCCAAATTCCTCGTGCTGGCGCTCCATCTGGAAGCGGGCAGTTTCCCCCGCCCGCTCAGCCCACAGGAGGAGATCCGGACCTTCGCCGATCTGCGGGCCGGTGATCCATCCGCCCGGGAAAAGCTCATCCGCCACAATCTGCGCCTAGTGGCGCACATCGCAAAGAAATACTATGCTCTCCCCTCTGAGCAGGACGATTTAATTTCCATCGGCACCATTGGCCTGATGAAAGCCGTGGACACCTTCGACTCCACCCGCCGGGCGCGCTTCTCCACTTATGCCAGCCGGTGCATCGAAAACGAGCTCCGGATGCACTTCCGGCGGGAGCGGAAGAACGCCCCCACCCTCTCGCTTCAGGAGACTCTTGATGCCGGAAAGGAAGACTCTGCCCTCACCCTCGCCGATGTGCTGCAGGACGGCTTCTGCATGGAGGACAGCTGTGAAAAGCAGGACGACGCCCAGCGCCTGCGCCGCCTCATCGAGGGGCTGCCCGCCCGGGAGCGGAAACTCATATTGTTAAGGTACGGTCTGGCGGGCCAGCCGCCGCTGACTCAGCTGGAAACGGCAAAGCTGCTCCAAATAAGCCGGAGTTACGTTTCCCGGCTTGAAACACACGCACTGGAGCTTTTGCGGGCCGGATGGGAGCAGCCTTAGCTTCCTCTTGCATTCCTCACCGAACTGTGGTACAATATTAAGGCACACGAATCGTGTGCCTTGTCGGACAGCGCCTGCTGCGTGGTTCGGCATACGGATGCGGGTCCTGTACGATGGAGCCGCAGTGAACCAGGTCAGGTGGGGAACCAAGCAGCCTTAAGCGGCGCGCCCCGTGCGTTTCAGTCAGCCTGCATCCGTATGCCGAGTTACGCAAGGCGGGGGTCAAACCCCGTCAGCGCTGTCCGATTTTTTATTACTGACGGGAGGGAAGCACCGATGTATCGCGCATTATACCGCAAATGGAGACCCCAGCGGTTTGAGGATGTCGTCGCACAGCGCGGCATCGTCACGGCGCTGCGCAATCAGGTAGCGTCGGGCCGCGTAGGCCACGCCTACCTGTTTACCGGCGTGCGCGGCACAGGCAAGACCACCTGCGCGAAGATCTTCGCCAAGGCGGTCAACTGCCTTCACCCCCATGACGGCGACCCCTGCGGCGAGTGCGAGATCTGCAAGGGCATCGACAACGGCAGCATTCTCGACGTGGTGGAGATGGACGCCGCGTCCAACAATGGTGTGGACGATATCCGCGACCTGCGGGACGAGACAGCCTACACCCCCAGTGCCTGTCATTATAAGGTATACATCATCGACGAGGTACACATGCTGTCCACAGCGGCCTTCAACGCGTTACTGAAAACGCTGGAAGAACCGCCCGCCCACGTCATCTTCATCCTCGCCACGACCGAGATCCAGAAAGTCCCCGCCACCATCCTCTCCCGCTGCCAGCGGTACGATTTCACCCGCATCGGGCCGGAAGACATCGCCCAGCGGGTCGAGTATATCGCCGGTCAGGAGGGCTTAGAGTTGACGACAGGTGGTGCAGAGCTCATCTCCCGTCTGGCTGACGGTGCCATGCGTGACGCCCTCTCGATCCTCGACACCTGCGCCGGCGTGACCGCAAAAATCGATGCTGATGTTGTCCGCCGGATGGCGGGCGTCACCGACCGGAGCTATCTGTTCCATATTTCGGATGCTCTGGAAGCGCAGGACGGCGCAGCGGCACTGGCTCAGCTGGCCGCACTGCGGCAGCAGTCGGTGGATGTGAAGCGTCTGACGGAAGAGCTCATCGCCCACTACCGCGCCCTGATGCTGGCGGCTCTGCCCGGCGGGCAGAGCCTGCTGTCCGGTGTTTCCCCCGAAGAGGAACAGCAGTACCTCGAAAAAGGCCCTCAGCTGGGCCAGCGGGAGGCCATCCGGGCCATCCGTGCGCTGGGCAGCGCCCTTGAGCACATGACCCGGGGCAGTGACCAGCGCATCGAGCTGGAACTGGCCCTCTTCACCCTCTCGGAGCCGCCGCAGGCCGCAGCTGTCCCCGTGGCGGCAACGACTGTGCAGGCTGTCGCTCCGGCCGCACCGGTCGTCCGGCCCTTTGTTGCGGCACCGGTCCAGCCTGCGCCGCAGCCTTTCATGAGTACACCTGCTGCACCCGTGGAACCTGTGGCCGCACCGGCAGTGGAAAAGGAGCCTGCTCCCGCGCCCGCTGCAGAGCCGAAGGCCGCTGTCCCGGATATTCCAGAGTCCCCCGCGCCCGCAGACGAAGAGCTTCCCCCTCCGCCCGACGAGCCGCCGGTGACGGAGTCGCCCCCCCTGCCCTGGGATGAGCCGACTGCGCCGGTCACTGCGCCTGTATCGCCCGTACCGGAAGAGAGACCGGTGGAGTCTACCGCCCCGGCAGCACCTGCCCCGGAGTACACCGCCGACCCGGCTCTCAGCCGCCCCCGCAAGGTGGCCGCAGAGGGCATCAATCCCTTCGAGCAGTGGAGCGAGGTCGTCAAGCTCTTACAGGAGAAGGACCCGATGCTTCACAGCTACCTGCGCAAATCGAAGGCGTACTTCGATGGCACACGGGTGCTCATCGACGGCGGCAAGACCTTCCGGGACTTCATCCGTGTCAACAAGGACAGCCAGCGTCTCATCAAAAAGCTCATCGCGCAGGTGTCAGGCGTCGCGGTGCCGATCGGCCCCTACGAGCCCCGCACCGCCGCAAAGCACACCTCCAACGCCGAACAGTCGCTCCATGCGCTGGAAAAGCTGGGTCTGGACGTGAGCATTGAGGACAGCGCGAAGAAAAAATATAAACAATAACTTTTAAGGAGAACCAATTATGAAAGCAAGAATGCCCGCAGGCTTTGGCCGCCCCGATATGAACGCCCTGATGCGTCAGGCTCAGAAGATGCAGGATGACATGAAGGCCAAGCAGGCCGAGCTGGAAGCCGCCGAGTACACCGGCAGCGCCTCCGGCGAGATGGTCACTGTCCGCATGAACGGCAAGCACGAGATCCTTGGCATCACCATCAAGCCCGAGGCCGTTGACCCCGACGACATCGAGATGCTGGAAGACCTGGTGGCCGCTGCCGTCAACGCCACCGTCAAGCAGGTGGACGAAACTGCCGAGGCCGAGATGGGCAAGCTGACCGGCGGCCTGAACATCCCCGGCCTCTAAGCGGGAGGGATACGCATGGGTTACACCGCAGCGCCGCTGGAAAAGCTTATTGAGCAGTTCAGCCAGTTCCCGGGCATCGGCCGCAAGGGCGCGACCCGGATGGCCTATCAGGTGCTGAGTATGTCGGACGCGGACGCCGCGGCACTGGCCGAGGCCATCCAGAACGCCCACACCCGGCTCCACCGCTGCCGCGTCTGCCAGAACTACACCGAGGCCGAGCTCTGCCCCATCTGTTCCAGCGCCAAACGGGACCGCTCCACCATCTGCGTGGTCGAGACACCCCGCGATGTGCAGGCCTTTGAGCGCACCCGGGAGTACCACGGCCTGTATCATGTCCTCCACGGCCTCATCAGCCCCATGGACGGCATCGGTGCCGAACAGCTCTCGGTGAAGGAGCTGCTGGCCCGGCTGGGCAGCGGCGAGGTGAAAGAGGTCATCATGGCCATGAACCCCACCGTCGAGGGCGAGGCCACGGCCATGTATCTGGCAAAGCTCATCAAGCCCCTGGGCATCAAGACCACTCGTCTGGCCTACGGTCTGCCCGTGGGCGGCAGCCTCGAGTACACCGATGAGACGACGCTTTACCGCGCGCTCTCCGGCCGCGACGAGCTGTAAAGAGCAGATTTTATAGAACCTTAACGATTCTTTCAAAAATCGCTCTTGAAAATCCAGCAAAATGTGATATAATGACAAGACAAAGAAGCTGCTTTTATAGGCAGAGTGCGCCGAACGACGAGAATTTTTGCCCGTATACAAGGCGGTTTCCCGCAGCAATCCTTGGTGGATTGCAAGGGGAAACAACGCAGGATGCGAGCAAAAAGGCCGTTCGGACGATGTGCAATGCTTATGAAAACGGCTTCTAGAGTAAAGGAAAGGAGGCGCGCTTCATGGCACCTGCCAAGGAACGTCCGGCGACAAAGACCATCGCCACAAACCGCGAGGCGCGTCACGAGTATTTCGTGCTCGAAGCGCTGGAAACGGGCGTCGAGCTGAAAGGCACCGAGGTCAAGAGCCTGCGTGCCGGCGGCGTCAACCTGAAGGACAGCTGGGTCGATATTGAGGACGGCGAGCTTCTGGTCAAGGGAATGCACATCACCCCCTACGACCACGGCAACATCTTCAATCAGGACCCTCTGCGGGTGCGGCGTCTGCTGGCCCACAAGACCGAGATCCGGCGCCTGCACCAGCAGTGCAAGCTGCAGGGCTATACTCTCGTTCCCCTTTCTCTCTACTTCAAGCATGGCCGCGTCAAGATGGAAGTCGGCCTGTGCAAGGGCAAAAAGCTCTACGACAAGCGTGCCGACGCCGCCAAGCGCGACGCCAAGCGCTCTATCGACCGGGCTGTGAAGTCCAACGGCAAATTCTACTAAATCTCTTTCAGGCAGCATTCCTGCCCTGAGAATACCAAGCTTTCTGCGCATGGCAACATGCGCTTTATGGGGGCGTAAAGGTTTCGACGGGGGGAGCGAGGCCTGGGCAGCGGGTAGCAGTGGGGGAACTGCTCTAAACTCCTCCAAAAAATTAACTGACAACAATAATTATCAGTTGCTCGCAGCCTGAGTGCTGCGCGTTCCGCCCACTCTTGTGTCGTGTGGGGCCGGGGCGTCCTTTAGACACAGCACCTGAACGGACCTAAGCTTTGCGGACCGGCAGGAACTCATGAAGCTACTGAAGCGTTAGCCTGACGACCGGCGTGACGCGGAGGGAATGTTGTAGATCGCCTGCACCCGGAGACACCTACGCTGAACTCTTTTCGGACATGGGTTCGACTCCCATCGCCTCCACCACCTGAAAGGGCGAGGGTATTTGGTACTGTTATTTTCGGACAGTATCGGATACTCTCGCCTTTATTTTTGTTGCTGATATGATTCTTCAAATTGATTTGGGGTTTGCTGTTTAAGACATTCATGCGGTCGGTAATCGTTATAAAAATCAATATATTCTGATAGACTTTCCTCTAATTCGGAGACAGTTTCATAAAAATGAAATTTGAACTGTTCTTTTTTAAGCGAAGCAAAGAAAGATTCCGCCACAGCATTATCAAGTGGATTGCCTATATCGGAAAAGGATTGGTGTACATTAAAGTCAAGAAGTAGTTGACGAAAGCTGAATGCGGTATACTGCGCGCCTTGGTCACTATGAAATGTTAACCCTTGCGGATGGTTCCGATTTTGATAGGCCAATTTGAATGTGTGGATCGTGAGTTCTGCATCGGCGAATTCGGCAACGGCGTGTGAAACGACTTTTCGAGAAAATAGGTCGATGATAACACAGACATATGCGATAGAAGTGTTTACCTTAACATAGGTGATGTCACTGACCCAAATGCTGTTTGGCTTTTCAACGGTAAAATTTTGCTTTACGAGATTGGGACGATAAGTATAGTGCCGCTGAAAAGTAGCGTTCTCTGGAAGTGCTTGTTTACGTTTTAATCCGTGCTCTTTCATGAGCCGCACAATACGTTTTGTGCTAACAGTATAGCCTTGCTCCATCAATTTTGCGCGAATCTTTTTTGCACCGAAACGGTAATCGCTTTTCTGGAAGATGATAGTGATTTTTTCTTTCAAAAGCGTATCTTCTACATCTAGTTGCTTTTCAATCAGTGCACTTTTCTGTCTATTTATGTAAGTGGATTTTGAAAGATTCAGCAAACGGCAAAGTGTGTAGAAGCTGTATTCTGACTTTAAGGCATCAATAATTTGCACCTTGTTGTCTATGGACAAATCAAGAGCAGCAAGAGATTTTTGATAGATGGAATTTTCATTTTCCAAGGTTGCAACATGGCGTTGAAGCGTTGCAAGATCGCGTTTAGAAATGTTTGAAACTTTTGCTTCTTCGCTCCATTGATATAAGATACTGCGAGAAATATGGAACTGGGCACAGAGATCAGCGGTACTTGTGCCACTGTTGTATAGCTGGACAACCTTATTCCGAAAATCGGCAGAGTAGGCCATAATATTCTCCTTTATAGTCTAAAATGCCATTATTATCCCATAAAGGAGATAAGATGTAAAGAGATGGTCTTGACAATAGAGGATATATCCGCTATACTGTATATGAGATAAATCCACTATTCAAAGGGAGTGCAGCCGTGCAGGAATATGAAATTGAATTCTACGATAAAGCCGATGGCTCCGAGCCAGTCAAAGAGTTTATCCTAAGTCTGGATAAGAAAATGCAAGCCAAAGTTTTGCGTACCGTTGCGTTACTCCGTGAAGAGGGGCCATGTTTAAGGGAACCGTATTCCAAAGCACTGGATGATGGAATTTTTGAAATTCGTACCAAGTTTGGGTCGGATATTACCCGCGTGCTGTATTTCTTCGTGGTTGGTAAAAAGGTGATCCTCACAAATGGATTTATCAAGAAGACCCAGAAAACACCTGCTTCAGAGATCACACTGGCAAAACAATATCGCGCAGATTATCTTGCCCGAAAGGAGAATTCCAAATGACAAACTTCAACGATTTTTTGAATGAGCAGATGAAAGACCCTGAATTCAAGGCCGAATGGGACGCACTTGACCCGGAATTTTCCGTGATTGAAGCCATGCTCAAGGCCCGCAAAGAAAGCGGTTTGACCCAGAAGCAACTTTCGGAGCGCACGGGTATTGCACAGACCGACATCAGCAAACTGGAACGCGGCAATGCAAACCCATCTCTTCGTACCTTGCAGCGGCTTGCTGCTGGGATGGGAATGAAGGTTAAAATTGAATTTGTTCCTGCATCTGCAAAATGATTTAGTGATGGACGCGTTTCGGTAAAATAGAAAGCACAATAGTGACGCTATGCAGCGATATTTTCAAGCACGCGTTCGTCCGGCGTTGCAGTCTGTCCACCACACGTGAGCCAGACGAACCCTCTGTGCTCCATCAAAGGGAAGAGCCTCACCGCAAAGCGGTGAGGCTCTTCCCTTTTCATCTTATAGCATCCTTATCCCATGAAATCAAGCAGCACGTCGATGTCCTGACTGATGGCGCGGAGATAGTCAGCTCCGCCGCGCCGGCCGTCATAGTTCCGGACGCGGCTGCTCATCTCCGTCAGGAGCTCTTCCTTCCGCACCAGAACGGGGTCTCCGATCCACTCGTCTTTCTCTATAAAGGCTTCCAGCTGCTCATATTCTTTTATGATACGGACGTTGGACAGGTTCTCCGGGAGGGTACGGGCATCGAACCAGTCCGGCTGCGCGTGAAAGTCCAAAGGCGGCAGCGGGTCCAGCGGCTCATCGGCGTCCCACACATAGGGATGCCGGTCATCTTCTTCCGCCGTCTTCTTGAAGCGTCCTACCCGATTCTCGGCCTTGCCGACCGTCTCATAGTGGTTGAATAGTGCCTCAGCGTCATAGCCATAGAGCTCGTAGGCGTCCGAATAGCGGTCTGCATAGTCCTTGTACTGGAACGTCTCGACGCTTTCCGTCCCCGGGGTAAGGTCAAGCCAGATGCTCACCGCCTCCGCATGGGTGGGCAGAGCTGCCATGACCGTCAGGGCCAGAACCCCCGATGTGACCGCCGCAATAAATTTTCTTCGCATGATAAAACCTCCTTTTTATGAGCGGTTCATCCCAGAATCGAGAATCTCCGCACTACAGCCAAAAGAGCCGCTGCCCGCAAAATGCGGCAGCGGCTCTTTTCAGCTTTTCAGTTCAGCCAGGTGTCAGCTCAGGACTGGCAGGCGGTGATGAGGCTCATCTTGTAGACCTCGTCGGCGTTGCAGCCACGGGACAGGTCGTTGATAGGAGCGTTCAGGCCCTGCAGGATGGGGCCGTAGGCAGCGTAGCCGCCCAGACGCTGTGCGATCTTGTAGCCGATGTTGCCGGCCTCGATGCAGGGGAAGATGAAGGTGTTGGCCTGACCGGCGACCTTGCTGCCCTTGCACTTGACCTGTGCGACCTCGGGAGCAACGGCTGCGTCGAACTGCAGCTCGCCGTCAATAGCCAGCTCGGGGGCCATCTCCTGAGCCTTGATGACAGCGTCGTGGCTCAGAGCGACGGTGCCGCCCTTGCCGGAGCCCTTGGTGGAGAAGCTCAGGACAGCGACCTTCGGGTCGATGCCGAACAGCTTAGCGGTCTTAGCGGTCTCGACAGCCACCTCAGCCAGCTTGGCAGAAGCAGCCACCTTGACCTCGCCGGTAGCCTTATCGACGGTATCGGTGTAGTCGATGTTGACGGCGCAGTCGCCCATAGCGATGCGCTTCAGGCCCTCTTCGCCGCAGTCACGGTCCAGAATGAAGCAGGAGCTCACCAGATGAGCGCCCTTCTTGGTCTTGACCAGCTGCAGAGCGGGACGGATGGTGTCGGCAGTGGAGTAGGTGGCGCCGCCCAGCAGGCAGTCAGCCTTGCCCATCTTGACCAGCATGGTGCCGAAATAGTTGGACTTCTTCAGCAGAGCAGTGCACTCCTCTGCGGTCTGCTTGCCCTTGCGCAGCTCGACCATGGTGTTGACCATCTCATCGAAGCCGGCGTAGTTCTCAGGGTCGATGATCTCAGCAGCGGAAATATCAAAATTGCCAGCAGCGGCAGCAGCCTTGCACTCTGCCTCGTTGCCGACCATAACGACTTTCAACACACCCTCAGCCAGCAGCTTGCTTGCGGCCTCCAGGATGCGGGGGTCATTGCCCTCGGTAAAAACGATCGTCTTGGGGTTTGCCTTCAGCTGGGCTACCAGGGGTGCAAACATATCAGCCATTGTTGATTACCTCCGAAATTACTTTGCAATTATTCCGGGCATCACAGATATGCCCTTCTTTTTTATTCTAGCACAGAGTCAGAAAACTTCAAGACAAATCTTGAATTTTGTGGTATATTTTAAGGAAGGAATCGTGCGATAATTTGTTAAGAAAATGTCATTTAGTTTGTGAGAGGATACCGAGCTTATGGATTGGGAAACACTGAAAAACGACTGTCTCGCCTGTCAGCGCTGTCCGCTGCACACCACCCGGCACAACGTGGTGTTCGGGCAGGGCGTGGAGAATGCCGAGGTGCTCTTCGTGGGCGAAGGCCCCGGCCAGAGCGAGGACGAGCAGGGCCTGCCCTTCGTGGGACGCAGCGGCCAGCTGCTGGACAAATACCTCTTCGCCATCGACCTCGACCGTGCCTCCAACTGCTATATCGCCAACATCGTCAAGTGCCGCCCGCCCCAGAACCGCGACCCCCTGCCCGCCGAGAGCGAAGCCTGTATGCCCTGGCTGCGAGAGCAGTTCCGTCTGCTGCGGCCTAAGATCGTCGTCTGCCTGGGCCGCATCGCCGCTCAGCGGATGATACGCGCCGACTTTTCGGTGACGAAGGAGCACGGCACCTTTATTGAGAAGAACGGCATCCTCTTCATGGGGACGTTCCACCCCGCCGCCCTGCTCCGTCAGCCCCAGAACAAGCCGGAGGCTTTCGGCGACTTCGTGGCCCTGCGGGATAAAATACACGAGGTGTGCGAGCATACCTACTGATGGGGGCTAAGCCTCTCCCCTTGGGAGAGGTGTCACCGCAGGTGACGGAGAGGGCAAGCCCGGCAAGATAAGGCCTCTGCGCAGCGATAGGCAATTTCTTTGTCAGAGCCATATTATCGCTGCACCATGCTTCTTTGTCAGCATCCTTGCCCTCTCAGGCGCTTCACGCCAAGGCCGGGTTGCGGCTCCCTGCGTCTGCTACGCTGTCGCTTGCATCCTGCTGGCCGCTGCCCCAACAGCGACTCCCTGCTTCCGCCGCTGGCGGCGGTCGTCGCCGTTGCCCCCAAAGGGGGAGCCTTTGCCATCACACCCCTCACTTTTGCCTTCACTTTTGCATACCCTATAGCAAAAGTGAGGTGTTTGAGTATGAATGCTGTACGCAGCGATTCTGTTGATTTCTTTCTGGGCACCACCACCCCTGCCGGGTTCAAGGGCTATTTTGAGCCGCTTCGGCGGGAGCCGGGGATGCAGATGTATCTCATCAAAAGCGGGCCGGGCTGCGGCAAATCGACACTGATGAAGCGACTGGCCGTCAAGGCCGAGCAGAAGGGGGAGCCTATCCAGCGCATCCACTGCGCCAGCGACCCCGACAGTCTGGACGGCGTCATCTTTCTCGACAAGCGCGCCGCCATCGTGGACTCCACCGCACCCCATGTCATGGAGCCGGACGCCCCGGGCGCAGAGGAGCAGGTGGTGAGCCTGTACCACACCCTGGACGCCGACGCCCTCCACGCCCACGCCGACGAGGTGAAGCGGCTCTTCGCCCAGAACACTGCCCTGCGCAGCCGGGCCGCGCGGTATATCGCGTCCGCCGGGAGCCTGCTGCTGGACAGCCGCCGGGCTGAGGCGTGCAGTGCCAACTTCGAGAAAGTCCGCCGCTACGTCAAGCGGCTCTGCGCCCGGACTCTCCCCCGCCTGCCCGAGGGGGCCTCGGCCAGCGAAGAGCTGCGGCTGCTGTCGGCCATCACGCCGAAAGGGCCGGTCTTCTACCGCGGCACCGTACAGGCGCTGGCCGACCGGTATGTGGTCTTCCATGACGACTACGGCGCTGTCTCCCGCCTGCTTCTCGAGCTTATCCGGGCCGAGGCGCTGGCCCGGGGCTACCACATCATCACCTGCCCCTGCGCCATGCACCCCGACGACAAGATCGACCATCTCTTCATCCCGGCCCTCCGGCTGGCTTTCCTCACCGACAACCGGTGGCACCCGGTGCAGCTGCCCGGCGTGCAGGCCGTCCGGTGTACCCGTTTCGTGGACCGGGAAAATCTGGCGGGCTACCGCGCCCGTCTCCGCTTCAACGAGCGGGCGGCAGCAGAGCTTTTGGAACAGGCCGCCGACCTGATGGCACAGGCCAAAGCCTGCCACGACGAGCTTGAGACTTACTACCGCGCCGCCGTGGACTTCGGCAAGGTGGACGAAGCTGCCGCCCAGTGCGCCGGGATGCTGGGGCTGGCGTAAGAGTCAACCTCTCAGGCACTCCCGCGCCAGCTCCCCCAAAGGGGGAGCCTTATACAAGATGATGCCATAAAACAAGATGATGCCATAAAAAAGGAAGTGACCCGCTATGCCTGCTTTTCGCCTGCCTGTCCGCCAGCTGGTGGAATTTTTGCTTCGCACCGGCAGCATCGACAGCCGCTTTACCGGCTTCGACCGCGCCAACGAGGGCGCACGCATCCACCGCAAGCTCCAAAAGGCCGCAGGCGAAGGCTACGCCGCCGAAGTCTTCCTCTCCGGCGAGCGGGAGGCAGCGGGCATCCCCTTCACCATCGAAGGCCGGGCCGACGGCATCTTCACCGACGAGGCGGGCGTGACGGTCATCGACGAGATAAAGACCACAGCCGTCCCCGCCGGCGACATCGCCGAGGACATGAACCCCTGCCACTGGGCGCAGGGAATGGTCTACGGGGCGCTGTATGGCCGTCAGCAGGGGCTGGAAAAGCTGGACGTCCGGCTCACCTACTACCAGATCGACACCGACGACATCCTCCGCTTCGTGCAACATTTCACCCTCGAAGAGCTGGAAGCGTTTTTGCAGGATCTGCTCGAGCAGTACGCCCCCTGGGCGCAGCGTCAGCTGGCGTGGAAGGAGCAGCGGGGCGTGAGCCTTTCGGCGCTGGATTTCCCCTTCCCGGCCTACCGGCCCGGGCAGAGGGCGCTGGCAGGCGAAGTCTACCGCGCCTGCACTGCCGCGCCGTCTAAAAGCGGCGTCCGGCTCTTCTGTCAGGCCCCCACCGGCATCGGCAAGACCATGAGCGTCCTCTTCCCTGCTCTGCGGGCCATCGGCACCGGCTGCGGCGAGAAGCTGTTCTACCTGACGGCCCGCAACACGACTCAGTCCGCCGCCGAGGATGCCATCGCGCGGCTGCGGGCGTCTGATCCCAAGCTGGCTCTGCGCAGCGTGACCCTGACAGCCAAGGAGAAGGTCTGCCTCCACCCGGATGCCGAGGGCCATCCCGCCTGCCTGCCGGAGCTTTGCCCCTATGCAAACGGCTACTACGACCGGGTGAACACGGCCCTGAAAGCCCTTCTGGACGACGGCACCGGCCGCTTCGACCGGGCCGCGCTGGCCGACGCCGCAAAGCAGTTCACGGTCTGCCCCTTCGAGCTGGGGCTGGATCTGAGCGAGTGGTGCGACGTCATCATCGGCGACTATAACTACCTCTTCGACCCCGTAGTGCATCTGCGGCGGTTCTTCGACAGCGCGGGCGACTGGCTCTTCCTCGTGGATGAGGCCCACAATCTGCCCGAGCGGGCGCGGGCCATGTACTCGGCACGCTTCTGCAAGAGCAGCCTCACCGAGGCAAAACGCGCACTCGGGCGGGGCAAAAGCACCCTTAAGACCGCTCTGAGCAAGGCCGACAAAGCCTTTTTAGAGGGACGGAAAGCGGTCTCGACCCTCGCGCCCCGCCGGGGCAGCACTGCCGCCGAAGAGGACGACAGCGGCCAGACCTCCCTGTTGGGATCTGCGGAGACGCCCGCCATCGAGCTGCCCGCCGCCGACTACGCTCAGGACGGCACGGTGTTCTGCAAGGAGCTTCCCGCAGCCCTGCTGGCCCCGCTGCGGGCGCTGACGGCTCCCTTGCAGGACTGGCTGGAAGAGGATCCCGACGCCGAAGCCCACGCGGCCCTGCTGGATCTCTACTTTGAGGTGCAGGACATCCTGCGGGCGTCGGAACGGTACGACGAGCATTTTGCCGCCCAGCTCACCGCCCGGGGCAGTGACCTTGAATTGCAGCTGCTCTGCCTCGACCCGTCCCCCTTCGTGGACGCAAGCCTTTCGGCAGGGCGGGCGGCGGCGCTGTTCAGCGCGACGCTGACGCCGCCGGGCTACTACCGCACCGTCCTCGGCTGTCCCGAGGCCCGGGCCGTGGCGCTGGAAAGCCCCTTCCCGGCAGAAAACCTCGGACTCTACTGTCTGCCCTCCATCTCCACCCGCTACCGCCAGCGGGAGGCCAGCATCCGGCCCATCTCGGACGCCCTCGCGGCGCTGGCGTCCAGCCGGGTGGGCAACTATCTGGCCTTCTTCCCCAGCTATGCCTATCTGCGGCAGGTGTGGGAGGACTTCACCGCCCGCTACCCGGACATCGGCACACTGGTACAGGAGAGCGGTCTGGACGACGCCGGGCGGGCGGCGTTCCTCGAGCGGTTTTCGCCCTGCCCGGAGAAGACGCTTCTCGGCTTCGGGGTCATGGGCGGCATCTTCGGCGAGGGCGTGGACCTCGCGGGCGACCGGCTCATCGGCTGCGCCATCGTGGGCGTGGGCCTGCCGCAGGTGAGTCCCCGTCAGGAGATGCTGCGCCGCTACTACGACGCCCAGAACGGGGCGGGCTTCGACTACGCCTACCGCTGGCCCGGGATGAACAAAGTCCTGCAGGCCGCCGGGCGGGTCATCCGGACGCAGGAAGATAAGGGCGTGGTGCTGCTCCTCGACGACCGCTTTGCCCAGAGCGAGTACGCCCGGCTCTTCCCGAAACATTGGAGGCATCTGGAGTATCTGAGGGATACGAAGGAGCTGAAGAAAAAGCTGGAAGATTTCTGGAAAGGCTGAACCTCTCCGTCACGGCTGACGCCGTGCCACCTCCCCTACCGAGGGGAGGCTTTGGCATTCCGTAAAGCTTTCCCTCTTCGCCAGAGGCTCCCCTACTAGGGGAGCTGTCGAACGAAGTGAGACTGAGAGGTTGTACTAAGACGGGCCTACCCTCTGCAGCAAGGCCCGCCCTTTTGCGCCATATTGCGCCTCAAGCGTCCAGCTCGGAGCTGCCCGGCCTGCCAAGGGCTCCCCTCGGCAGGGGCAACAACGACGACCGCCGCCAGTGACGGAAACAGGGAGTCGTTGTTGGGGCAGCGGCCAGCAAGACGCAAGCAAAGCGCAGCGGATGCTGGGTGCCGCAACCCGGCCTTGTCTGCGAAGCAGACTGAGAGGTTTTTCCCACACAAAAAAGAGGCAGACTCGCGTCTGCCTCTTTTCTCATGTCTTATCGCTTTGCTTTCGCCGTCTTTTTCCGCATGATGTCCCACGAGGGCATCTGGCTGCGCAGGGTATCCCACGCCGTCATCCGGACGCTCGTCCGGGTGCGCAGACCTTCGAAAGCCTCATCGAGGTACTGCATCTCAGCCACAGCATGCATCGCGTGGTCGGAGACGCAGAGACGGCCCAGCGGGGTCTTACAGAGCGCCAGGACCATGGCGTCCATCTTCCGGCGGCCGGGCGTACCGGCACGGTAGCAGTCGGTGTTCTCCTTGTCGTCCACGGGGATGTGGGCGGCTTTCAGCATCTCGCAGGCCTCCCACGCGGCGTCGAGGACCAGGTCACGCTGCTCCTTCGTCGCCTTGGAGAGGTCGCCGCTGCAGGCGTAGCAGAGATAGCAGGCCGGCAGGATGAGGGCGAGGTGGCACTTGAGCCATCCGTCCATGTCGCTGACGAAGGTCAGCTTGTACTTTGCGCCCTCGAAAGCCGTCTTGACCCGGTAGCGGAAGACGCCCGAAAGGGGCGCGGTAGCCCCGCCGATGGTCATACCCACACCGACGTGGGCGCTGACGACCTTATCCACGTCCCGGTGGCCGCCGCTGCTCTGGAAGCCGAAGGCGATCTTATCCGCCGGGCGCTGCATGGCCTGCATGACCTCCACGGCGTGGGGGTCGTTGCCCACGAAGACGAAGTATTCGCTCCTGTTCTGCTTGAGGATGGGCAGCACGTCGGGCAGCTGCCCGGCCTGCAGCGTCACGAAAACGAGGTCGTAGCAGTCGTCCGGGGCCAGCGTGTCGATGGTGGCCACCCGATCCACCGTGGTGCGGCACTGCGCCCAGTGGCGGATGACGAGGCCCCTTTGGTCGAGCCTCTCCTTCCACTCGCCCCGCGCCAGCATGGTGACGACATTCTTTTTGTTCTGCAGCAGACGGTGGGCCAGCTCACAGCCCTGTACGCCTGCACCATAGACCAGTATCCTCATCTCTGCCTGCCTCCTTATATAGGCCCCGCCCGGGGGCCGGAAGTCATCAGTGCTTCAAAAACGAGAAGAAGCCCTTCTTCTCATACGGCTTTTCCTCTGCGCCGGTCACGGTATAGCCCGTGTCGGCGATGGCAGCCTTCAGGGCCTCGATGTCCAGCGGCTGGGCCGAGACGATGACCGTCTCTCCCTTCGTGTGGGAGGAAGTCACCTTCTCCACCTGCGCAGTCTTGCGCACCACCTCGTTGACGTGGCTCTCGCACATGCCGCACATCATGCCGTCTACTTTCAGCGTCGTCTGAACCATTGGTCAGTACCTCCTAAAAATCGTTATCCACTGGGCAGACTGCACAAGCCGCCCGTGCATTTTTCGTCATTTTGTTAGTTTTGCCTAACTTTTTATGGGGAACAAAAGGCCGTCGGCCCCGCGCACCCCTCCGCGCCCGAGACAAAAGACCCTGTTTTTTCTGTTTCCGTCTTCATCATACCACACCGGTATGGTAATTGCAAGTGCCGGTTCCTCACAGTACACGGGTGTGGTATATTTCTCCCGTCTCTACGTCTTTCCAGTAGAAGACGCCGTTTTCCAGAATCATATAGCTGTGGGGACTGTTTTCCTTCGGGATGCTCAGGGAGCCGGGGTTGAGGCAGACGTTCCTCTGCCCGAACTCCGTCCACGCCGGGACGTGGGTGTGGCCGTGGAGCAGGATGTCCCCTTCGGCCAGCGGCGGCGGGTTCTTTCCATTATAGATATGCCCGTGGGTGGCATAAATGAGCTTTTCGCCCGCCGGGAGGATGCAGTAATCTGCCATCACCGGGAAATCCAGCACCATCTGGTCCACCTCGGCCTCGCAGTTGCCCCGGACGCAGCAGAGTTTGTTTTTCAGGCCGTTCAGCATCGGGATGACCTCTTTCGGCGCGTAGTCCCGGGGCAGGTCGTTCCGGGGGCCGTGGTAAAGCAGGTCGCCCAGCATCAGCAGCCGGTCAGCCCCCTCCCGCTCAAAGACCTCCACCATCTTCTTGCAGTAATAAGCCGACCCGTGCAGGTCGGACGCGATCATCCATTTCATGGCGCTTTTCCTCCGTTTCTGTCTGGCTTTATTGTATCACGAAATGGCCGCTTGAAAAGCCTTTTGTGAAAAGTCATACTTTTTCCTTGACAATCCACCCGTTTCGTGGTATCCTATCGCAGGCCGGTCAGAAAGGCACTTCCTGTACTGCCCTTTCCGGCCCGCATCCCGGTGCCGTCCGGCGGCGTCCCGTAACACCGCTTTTGCGATGCACCGTATTTCTCGGCACTTCAATAAAACCCGTGTGGATTTTTACAGCATAGATGTTTGCTACTTTTCGCCACACAATGGCCCGCTTCAAGCCGCCGTTGTGTGGCTTTTCTTGTGCGGAAATTTCAGGAAAGGAAGCTTTTGCCCCCATGAACGATACTTTTATGAAAACGAAGCCGGTGTTCCCGCTGCTGGTGTCGATGGCTCTGCCCAACGTCATCTCCATGCTGGTGAACTCGCTGTACAACATCGTGGACAGCCTCTTTGTGGCCCAGATCAACGAGCAGGCCATGACGGCCCTCTCCCTCGTGTTCCCCATCCAGAACTTCGTGAACGCCGTTGCCATCGGCTTCGGCATAGGCATCAACGCCCTTGTCGCCCTCTACCGGGGTGCAGGCGACTACGACAGGGCGGACGCCGCCGCCACCCACGGCATGGCCCTCTCGGTGCTCCACGGCATCCTCTGCACGCTGGCAGCTACCGCCATCATGCCCGGCTTCCTGGCCCGGTTCACTGCCGACGGCACCATCGTCTCCATGGGCGTGACCTACTCCACCATCGTCTTCCTGTTCGCCACCGTGAACATGGCCAGCCTCGCCTTTGAGAAGCTCTTCCAGGCCGTGGGCCGGATGAAGCTCACCATGATCGCCCTCATCTCGGGCTGTGTCTGCAACATCCTGCTGGACCCCGTCCTCATCTTCGGCCTCGGCCCGGTGCCTGCCATGGGCATTGCAGGCGCGGCGCTGGCTACCGGCATCGGACAGGCCGCCACTCTCGTCATCTACCTCGTGGTCTACAGCACCACCGAGTCGCCCGTCCATCTGCGCCGGAAGGCCCTGCGGCCCGACCTCTCTCTCGAAGGCCGTCTCTACGCCATCGGTGTGCCTGCCATCCTGAATCTGGCCCTGCCCTCCCTGCTGGTCACCTTCCTCAACGGCCTGCTGGCGGCCTTTTCCGAAAGCTATGTGGTGGTGCTGGGCATCTACTATAAGCTCCAGACGTTCCTCTATCTGCCCGCCAACGGCATCGTGCAGGGAATGCGCCCCCTCATCGGCTACAACTACGGTGCAAAAGAGCACGCCCGGGTGGCAAAGCTCTACCAGCTCACCCTCGGCATGAGCGCCGTCATCATGGCGGCAGGCACCGTCATCTGTATGGCCGCTTCCGCGCCCCTCATCGGCCTGTTCTCTTCCAACCCCGATACCATTGCCATCGGCCAGACCGCCCTGCGCATCATCTGCCTCGGCTTTGTGGTGTCGGCGGTGTCCACCACCTCTTCCGGCGCGCTGGAAGGTCTGGGCAAGGGTGCGGCCTCGCTGGTCATCTCCCTCTGCCGGTACGTCATCTTCATCATGCCGCTGGCGTGGCTGCTCTGCCGCCAGCTCGGCCCCACCGGCGTCTGGCACGCCTTCTGGGTCACGGAAGTGCTGTCGGCTGTCATCGCCTTTGCGGTGTATCAGAAGAGCGTCGGCCCTCTCAGTCGCTGACGCGCCAGCTCTCCCAAAGGGAGAGCCATTGGCAGGCCGGTTAACTTCCTACTAGACGCCTGAGGCGCAATATGGCGTAAAAGGGCGGGCCTTGCTACAAAGGGCAGGCTCGTCTTTGTACAACCTCTCCGTCACGCCTACGGCGTGCCACCTCTCCTTGTAGGAGAGGCTTTGGCAGGCCGGTCAACTCTGAACTGACCGCTGAAAGCTCAATATAGCATAAAATATAGTGCCCTGCTACAGAGGGCAGCAGCTGCGGAACAATGTCCCATGTCAAGCTGCTGCTAGCCTCTGTAGCAGGGCACTACTGTTTATGATAGATTAAACTTTGTTCATTCAGACGAAGCCTGACCGGCTCGCCAGAGGCTCCCCCCTTGGGGGAGCTGTCACGCCTACGGCGTGACTGAGAGGGCTACTCTTCCGGCACCAGCGCACACACCAGCCGCACCATCCACGGCAAAAACGGCAGCCAGAGCAGGGCGCAGCAGACGTTGAAGGCGGTGTGGGCGTTGGCGATCTGCCGGGAAATGACTTCCAGCTCCGGGCCTTTGGGAGAGATAAGCTCCACCAGCCGGACGAACCAGGGCAGCAGCACCGCCGCCAGCAGGCTCCCGCTGAGGTTGAAGCAACTGTGGGCCAGCGCGGCTCGGGCAGCGTTCTTTCCCTGCCCGATGCAGGCCAGCAGGGCCGTGACCGTCGTGCCGATGTTGTCGCCCAGAAGGACAGGCACCGCCCCGGCAAGGCCCAGCACGCTGTGGATGCCGTCCGGCCCGGCCTGATGGGCCACGTTCTGCAGCAACGCGATGGTGGCCGAGCTGCTCTGCACCACCATGGTCATGCAGAGGCCCAGCAGGATGCCCAGAAGCGGCGACTCCTTCACCCGGGTCATCCAGTCGAGAAAGACTGTCTGCCCGGCCAGCGGCTGCAAAGCCCGGCCCAGGATGTCGATGCCCTCGAAAAGCAGCCCGAAGGAGAACACCGCCTCTCCCACGGCCTGCCAGCGGGGCCTGCGGGCCGCGAAGTCGAGGAGGAAGCCCAGAAACAGCACCGGGTATACCAGCGTCTGGACATCGAAGGCGATGAGCTGTGCTGTCATGGTGGTGCCGATGTTGATGCCGTAGATGACGGCCACCGCCCGGGGCAGTTCCAGCAGCCCGGCGCTGACGAAGCCGATGACCATCACCGTCGCCGCCGAGCTGCTTTGGAGCACTGCCGTCACGGCCAGCCCGGTGAGGACGCCCAGCAGCGGCGTGGCCGTCAGCCGGGCCAGCAGCCGCTTCATGGCGTCGCCTGCCGCCCGCTGCAAGGCGCGGCTCATCCTGTCCATCCCGTAGAGGAACATCGCCAGCCCGCCGAACAGCGCAAAGAGCATCTCCATCCCCCGCTCCATCCGCACACCCCCTTGTCCGTCAGTGTATGAGGGGTGGACGGGCGGTATGACGGGAAGGCTTCTTCTCTGTTCGACCTCTCAGTCTCGCTTTCGCTCGACAGCTCTCCTACCGAGGGGAGCCTCTGGCGAAGAGGCGAGGCTTTCCGTCATGCCAAAGCCTCCCCTCGCTAGGGGAGATGGCAGCGCGTTAGCGCTGACGGAGAGGTTTCTTACAGCAGCCTGTATTTTTGATAAGGGTAAAGCGCTCCGACTCAGATCACAGCTGGCTCTTGTACAACTCCACGATCTCCTCCACGCTGGTGTCGCGGGGGTTGCCGGGACGGCAGGCGTCCGCATAAGCGGACTCGGCGAGGAACCTGATGTCCTCTTCCTTCAGGATGCCGTTCAGGTTTGCGGGGATGCCCACGTCAGCGCTCAGCTGCTTGACAGCGGCGATGGTGGCATCTGCGGCCTGTGCGTCGTTCATCTCGTCGATGCCCTTCACGCCCATGGCCTTGCCGACAGCACGATAGCGCTCACCGGCGACGGTCTTGTTGTACTCCAGACCGACGGGCAGCAGGATAGCGCAGGCCACGCCGTGGGGAGTATCATACAGAGCGGACAGGCCGTGTGCCATGGAGTGGACGATGCCCAGACCCACATTGGAGAAGCCCATGCCGGCGATGTACTGGCCCAGAGCCATGCCCTCGCGGCCTTCCGGAGTGTTCTGGACAGCGCCGCGCAGGTTCTCACTGATGAGCTTGATGGCTTCCAGATGGAACATATCGGAGATGGTGCAGTGGCCCTTGGTGATGTAGCCCTCGATAGCGTGGGTCAGAGCGTCCATGCCGGTGGCGGCAGTCAGACCCTTGGGCATGGAGGCCATCATATCGGGGTCAACCACAGCGATCTCGGGGATGTCGTTGGTATCGACGCAGACGAACTTGCGCTTCTTCTCCACGTCGGTGATGACGTAGTTGATGGTAACTTCAGCGGCAGTACCGGCGGTGGTGGGGACAGCGATGGTAAAGACGGCGTGCTTCTTGGTGGGAGCGACACCTTCCAGAGAGCGCACATCGGCGAACTCGGGATTGTTGATGATGATGCCGATGGCCTTTGCGGTGTCCATGGAAGAGCCGCCGCCGATGGTCACGATGCAGTCAGCCTCTGCGGCCTTGAAAGCGGCCACGCCGTCCTGCACATTGGCGATGGTGGGGTTGGGCTTGATCTCGCTGTAGACGGTGTAGGCGAAGCCTGCAACGTCCAGCAGGTCGGTGACCTTCTTGGTGACACCGAACTTGAGAAGGTCGGGGTCAGAGCAGACGAAAGCCTTCTTGTAGCCGCGGGCGGTCAGCTCGGGAACGATGTTCTCGATGGCGCCGTGGCCATGGTAAGAAATAGTATTCAGAACGATACGATCAGCCATTGGTAAAACCTCCTGATTTTGCGCCCCGCCGGGCGGCGGGTACGACTCTCTTTGCTTTTACTTTACCATTTTGTTAAAATTTGTTCAATACCATTTTTTATGATTTCCATGAAATTTTTATACTTTTTTGAGTTTTTGCAGAGAAAGTAGACAAAATCAAAGGTTCGTTGACAGCAAAGCGCCCTCCGGCGTGGGCCGGAGGGCGCTTTGAATCATTCTTTACTTTCCTGCGCCCTCGCCCGCGAAGAACTCCTTCGTGAGCTTTGCCACCGTGCCGGAGAGCAGGAGCAGGGCCATGAGGTTCGGAATGCTCATCAGTCCGTTGAAGGTGTCGGCGATGCTCCACAGCAGGCCCAGATCGACCGTCGCGCCCAGAATGGACACGAAGGAGTAGACCACGAGGAAGGGGCCGACCACCTTGTCGGTGTGGAACAGGAACTCGATGCACCGGGAGCCGTAGAGGCCCCAGCCGATGATGGTGGAGAATGCAAAGCTGCAGAGCGCCACCGCCGTAAAGATGGACGACCAGCCGCCGTAGGTGGCCGTGAAGCCGGAGATGGTCAGCTCTGCGCCTGCCGCACTGCCATAGCCCACCGGCACGCCGCTGCACAGGATGACCATGGCGGTCAGGGTGCAGATGACGATGGTATCGGCGAAGACCTCGAAGATGCCGAACATCCCCTGCTTGACGGGCTTGTGGGTGTCTGCACAGGCGTGGGCGATGGAGCCGGTGCCGAGGCCGGCCTCATTGGAGAAGATGCCGCGGGAGACGCCCTTCTGCATACTGAGGAAGATGCTGCCGATGGCACCGCCGGTGAAGGCCTGCGGGTCAAATGCACCGCCGACGATGGAGGCCAGCACCGCCGGGAAGCGCCGGTAGTTGATGACCACGACGCCCAGCGCCAGCACGACGTAGAACAGCGCCATGAACGGCACCAGCTTTTCGGTGACACTGCCGATGCGCTTGACGCCGCCCAGCAGCACCATGGCCACCATCATGGCCACCACCACGCCCACGACGAGGTTGACCGTGGGCAGGATGCTGTTCAGGCTGCTGCCGTAGGCCAGCAGGGCCGAGTCGATGGCTGTGACGATGGTGTTGACCTGGGTGGCGTTGCCGGTGCCGAAGACCGTCAGCACGCCGAACAGCGAGTACAGCACCGCGAGGAACTGCCACCGGCTGCCGAGGCCGTTTTTAATATAGTACATGGGGCCGCCCACCAGCTCGCCGTTTTTGTTCCGCTCGCGGAAATGCACGGCCAGCGTCACTTCGGAAAATTTGGTACACATGCCCAGCAGAGCCGAGCACCACATCCAGAACACCGCACCCGGCCCGCCGATGGCGATCGCGCCCGCCACACCGGCGATATTGCCGGTGCCGACGGTAGCGGCCAGCGCCGTACACACCGCCTGGAACGGAGTCATCGCGCCGTCGGAGGCATCCTTTTTGCGGAAGATGCGGCCAATGGTCGTTTTGATGGCATAGGGGAATTTCCGGAGCTGCAAAAAGCCTGTCCGCACACTGAGCAGCAGGCCCACGCCGATGATGCAGACCATCGCCGGGATGCCCCAGATAAAGCTGTTGACCGCCTGATTGACGGCCGTGATGGTTTCGAGCATACTTTTACGCCTTTCTTTTTCACTTTGACACAACGAAAATTATTTTATCGTATTTTAAGCGGCCTGTCAATTTACTTTGAACGTGAAATCTGCACGTCCCGGCTGAAAGTTTGTTAAAATAGCTTCACCTTTATTTTCTCTGTTTCTTTGCCGCTTTTTTGCCCGCCAAAGCCCTACACAAACCGCGCAGGTTGTGCTATGATAAGGGTGAAATTTCGGTTTGGCACTGCCAACCGCAAGGAGATGTCATAGATGTCTGAAACATCTGCTCTGATGGATACGCTGCGGCAGGAAGGGATCTCCCCCGACCTGCTGCGCGCTGTGGAAGAATACCGTACCGCCCACCCGCTGGCGGAGGCCCTGCGCCCCCGCATCCCCTCCCCTGCCTTCGTCTACTACGGCAGAGAGGTGTGGGAGCAGGCGCTGGCCGCCCTGCTCTGCGGCGAAAACCTGCTGCTGGCGGGCGGCAAGGCCACCGGCAAGAACGTGCTGGCCGAAAACCTCGCCGCCGCCTTCGGACGCCCCGCGTGGGACATCTCGTTCCACGTCAATATGGACGCGGCGTCCCTCATCGGCATGGACACCTTTGAGGGCGGACAGGTCAGGTTCCGCCCCGGCCCGGTCTACCGCTGCGCCCAGAGCGGCGGCTTCGGCGTTCTGGACGAGATCAACATGGCCAAAAACGAGGCGCTGGCCGTCCTGCACGCGGTGCTGGATTTCCGCCGCGCCATCGATGTGCCGGGCTACGAGCGCATCCCGCTGGCCGAGGAGACCCGCTTCATCGCCACCATGAACTATGGCTACGCCGGCACCCGTGAGTTGAACGAGGCCCTCACCTCCCGCTTCGTGGTCATCCAGATGCCCACCATCACCGAGGAGAACCTCGAAAAGCTCCTGCGCACCCAGTTCCCCGATTTGAACAGCAGGTACGTCAGGCAGTTTGCCCTGCTCTTCCTCGATTTGCAGAAAAAGTGCGACAGCGCGGAGATCTCCACCAAAGCTCTCGACCTGCGCGGTATGCTGGACGCTCTGCGCCTGATGCGCCGGGGCGTCGCTGCCGGGGCTGCGCTGGACATGGGCATCGCCAACAAAGCCTTCGACTCCTACGAACAGGGCCTCATCCGGGACGCTATTGCCGCCCGCATCCCGGCCCAGCTCACCGCCGCAAAGCTCTTCGATTAAAAAAAAGGGGCGTTTTTATGGAAGCGCAGAGCTACACCGCCGAAGAGCGGCGGGCCGCCAATCAGGTGTGGGCGGCGGCAGGAGCCTACGGCTTCGAGCCGCTGTTCCTCGCCCGGAACACCGACGGCACCATTGATTTTTACATGAACTGCGTCGTGGGGCTGGTCCACAAATACTACGGCGACGAGCTGGTGCGCAGCCTCTTTGACGCATGGGAGGGCGACATCCGGCAGACCATGCTGGACGATCTGACCTGGCTCTACCTCGAGAGCGCGGTCTACGCGCTGGAACTGCCCCGCCGCCCGGTGCTTTCGGCCCTCCGCCGCGCCCATGCGGACTACTTTTTCGGCATCCAGTACAAGCTCTCGCGGCAGGAGTGGATGGCGAAGAACCAGCTGGTCTACTCCATGCAGGCCGCGCGCTGGCGGGCCGTGCAGGGGCGCACACCGCCGGTCATGACCCCCTACGAAAAGGGTCTCGACGCCGCCCTCAGTCCCGAGACGCCCCCGAAGCCGGACAAGTTGAAGGCCGCGCTGCTGGCCGTCTACGCCAAATTCGAGCTGTTCAACGGCACGGTGCATCAGAAGGCCGGGCTGCATCTCCATCTGGACGGCCTGCTGGCGTCCCTCATGACCCGCACCATGCCCACCCAGATGATAAAGACCGACCGGGTCACGGTGGAGCATTCCGGCTCGGTGGACGCCTCCGGCAGCGGCATCCACGCCGACAAGCGGCTGGCCCACATCACCCTGCGCCAGCGCGCCGAGGAAGACCGCGCCTACATCGAAAGCTGCTTTGGCCGGTCGCTCTATCCGCCCGAACGGCTGCGGAAGGCCGAGCAGGAGCTTTGCACCGGGGAGCATCTGGGCTGTCACCTCTGGTTTGCCTCCGGCGTCCCCAGCCCGGAGCAGGCCCCTACCCCCGAGGCAAAGCACCTGGCCGAACAGGCCCAGCTTCAGGCTGAGCGGAACCGGGCATACTATTCGAAAAATCTCGAGCTTCACCGCAGCGTCGTGCTGCGGCTGACTGAGCAGATACGGAACTGCATCCTCGTCCACCAGCAGCCCAACGCCCGGGTCGCCCGCAACGGCAATCTCGACCCGGAGCGGGTCTGGCGCACCGTCATGGACGACGACCGGGTCTTCCGCTGTGCCGACGAAGAGAACCACCCGTCCTTCACCGTTGACCTGCTGCTGGACGCTTCGGCTTCCCGCCTCCACTGTCAGGAGGTCATCGCGGCACAGGGTTCTATCCTCGCCCAGAGCCTCGCAGCCTGCGGCATCCCGGTGCGGGTGAGCTGCTTTTCCAGCCTGCGGGGCTACACCGTCCTGCGGGTGCTCAAGGGCTTCAAGGAGAAGAGCTTACAGGGCATCTGCCAGTATTTCGCCTCGGGCTGGAACCGGGACGGTCTGGCTCTGCGGGCCGCAGGCGACCTCATCGACTTCGACCCCGGCCCCGCCGCGCGGCATCTGCTCATTCTCCTGACGGACGCCTCCCCCAACGACAGCCGCCGCATCCCACCCTCTCCCGATGACCCGCTGGGCCGCGACTACGGCGGCAGCGCGGGCGTGGAGGACGCCGCCGCCGAGGTCCGGGCGCTGCAGCGGAAGGGTCTGCGGGTCTCCGCCGTCTTTATGGGCGAAGACGCCAGCGCCGCCGACGCCTCCCGCATCTACGGCAAGAACATGGCCCGCATCCGGGGCATGGACCAGCTGGCCCGGGCCGCAGGCCGACTCATCCAGAACGAGATACGGGAGCTGGGCGACTGAATCATAATAATGTACGGGACCGCTGTGCAGTTGTATCTGCTGCCAGCGGCCCCGTATTTTTGTTGTCATTCACAACCATCTTGTTTTGCTTTGTGGGAAAGTCAAAAAGTTTTTTGGTTTATTTGCAAACTTATAGTTGTATTCTAGCGCAATTTATGATATACTACAACCAACGAAGGGCCGCACACCTACACATCACCCCGCGCCCACAGGAAGGAGAACCGCTATGGATGCCGCACGTTATTTTGAAGAGATGCATCTTGCCATGTCCCGCCAGAAGCCTGAGTACCGCCTTGTGCTCAGCGTCAAGGTCCAAGACCTCGGAGGCGCAGACGCTTATCTCGAGCTGCGGCAGGAGCCGGTCAGCGGCAAGGCCCGGGTGTTCTATTCCACGATGGGACGTCAGAAGCTGAACTTCCAGCTCGTCCGCAAAGGGTGGCAGAGCTGCCACAACGCCTCGGGCGAGCTGACGGGGCGCTTCCCCGCCACCGCCGACGGTCTGCTGGCCCAGACGGATTTCTCTGCCTTTGTCCGGGACGACGCCCTCGACAGCGGCCGGATGGCGCGCATTCTGGACGTTCTGGCCCATACTGCCGGTGGTTGTGGGACGGTCTCTCCCTCTGCCGCCCGGGAGGGTGCGCTCATCACGGTGGAGCGGTTCGTGGGCCGTCCCGCCCATTGGAGCTATTGGAGCACCCGCGCCGCCGAGCAGCTGAACATCGCGGCCATCCTCTGCTGGCTGGGCGACTACCTCGCCGGGGCCGAGCGCCGCACCCTGCAGAGCTGCCCGGAGGCCATGCAGCTTGCCGCCGCATGGCAGGCCGCGCTTTTCGCGCCCCTGCCCCAGACGGCTCAGCGGCCTCAGCCTGTACAGTCCTGGCCCGTCCGCCGTGCGCCCGCCGTCGAGAACAAGCGCTGGCAGAGCATCCTCGCCGTGCTGGCGACGGTGTAACAGAAAGGCCTCCCGCATTGGGAGGCCCATCGCCGTATCCGGCGCGCATTCGTTCATATTTTCAGTTTCGAGAAATCGGTGCAGAGATATTCATAGAGCTTGTCAACGGCCTGAAATCCCATCTTCGCATACAGTTCCTTCGGTGTATCCTCGGAGTCAGCGTGAAGATACAGGATCTCTCCGCGCTCCTGCGCCTTTTCGGCAATATGCTTCATCAGGGTCATGGCGATGTACTGGTGCCGGAAATCCTCGTCCACCAGCAGGCCGTCCATGCAGACATACCCATCGGATGCGAAAATATAGCAATCACCCACCAGCTTCCCGCCCAGATACGCGCCGAGATAGGTCAGCTTTTCCCGGAGGTTCCGGTTGTTCCGCACGGTAAAATCGTTTCCGTACAACGGGCCGTAGTATTTCAGTTCGTGCTGTTCCAGCTGGTCTGCGTCCGGGGCCTTGATCGAAACGTCCGGGTTCGTTTTCCAGCTGCGGATGTCTGTTTCCGGGGGCAGAACCATCGTCAGGGTCTCTTCGCACTCCATGCCGAATGCATCGGCCAGCGGCTCGTACCCTTCCAGCTTGAGGAAGGTGTCTCCCCGCTCTTTCTGGTAGGCCAGCGCGGCCCGGAGCTCGTCCTCCGTGGGCTGGCCGGAATAACAGAACGCATTGTGGTCGTATTTATCGCGCAGCTCGCTGTCCTCCCGCTTGGTCAGATGCTCTGAAACGGTGTGAGACGCGGAAAACAGCCGGTAAAAGCTTTCATCGGTCTTTCTTGTAGGGTTCATTGCGCTCCTCCAAAACTTATCGCTCACTTCCACCCCCGGGCCGAGGGGTCGAGCATCTCGGCGGCGGAGTAGATAAGGGCGTTGCAGATGGCCGCAGCGACGTTGCTGCCGCCCTTGCGGCCCATCGCCACGATGGCGGGTACGCCGTGCTTTTCGCAGACGGCGAAGAGCCGTTCCTTGCTCTCCACCACGTTCACAAAGCCCACCGGCACACCGATGACCAGTGCGGGCCGCAGGCCGCTTTCGATCTGTTCTGCAATCGTCAGCAGAGCCGTGGGCGCGTTGCCGACGGCGAGGATGGCCCCGGGATGCTCCTGCGCTGCCTTTTTCATCGCTGCGACGGCCCGGGTGGTGCCAGCCTCTTTGGCGGCGGCGGCCACCTCGGGGTCAGCCATATAACAGCAGGCCGTACCGCCCAGCTTCGCCAGACCGGGCTTGGTGATGCCAGCCAGCGCCATGTTCGTATCGGTCACGATGACGGCCCCGGCGTGGAGGGCCTTGACGGCCTGCTCCACCGCGCAGGGGGTGAAGTGGAGATTCCGCGCATAGTCGAAGTCGGCGGTGGTGTGGATGACCCGCTTGACCACGGCTTCGTGCTCGGGCGGCGGGGTCAGGCCCATCATTTCCAGCTCTTCGGTGATGATGTGGAAGCTCGTCCGCTCAATGTCGGCGGGCAGATGATGCTGCGGCGTCAATATTCTATCCCCTTTCGTGCTTTTATCCCCTTCTGGTAGGGGTGGCGGCGGCATTTCATCTCGGTGGAGTAGTCGGCGGCGTCCAGCATCCACTGGGGCGGCGTGTGGGCCGTCAGGACGCACTCACACCCGGCAGGCCGTTCCAGAACGGCCTTTTTTAATAGATCGACGTCCACCATATCCAGCTCTTCTGCGCTCCCGGCTTCGTCCAGTATCAGCAGGTCGGCAGGCTGTGCCATGGCGGCGGCGAGGTTCTGGTTTTGCAGTTCCCGGGTCGCGGCCTTTTCCTCCGGCGTCATCTGGAAGACGAATTTCTGCCCGGCCTTGCCCCGGTAGAGCTCCGCGCCAAGCTGGGCCAGAAGCGGGATCTCGCCGCTGTTCCCGCCCTTCAAAAACTGGACGATGACCACCCGCTTCCCGGACCCCAGCGCACGGAGCGCAAGACCCATTGCAGCAGTGGTCTTTCCCTTTCCGTCGCCCCAGTACAGATGCAAAAGTCCCTGTTCCATTCAGCGCCTCTCCATTCCCATCGCGGCATACACCGCGTCCATATCCAGCGCCCCGCGCACGCCGTCGGCCAGGATGTCGAACTGCTGGCGGCGGTACTCTTCCATCGGGATGAGGGCTGCGTCGGAGGGGTCGATGCCCTTCCGGCGGCAGAGCCAGCCCGCCAGCGCCTCAGTCAGCGTGCCGGTGTCGAACAGGCCATGGAGGTAGGTGCCGAACACATTGCCCTGCACACAGCCCTCCCGGCCCCCGTCGGGGTAGTGGGCGAAGGGTTCGCCCTCCGCCTCGGTCACGCCGGTGTGTATCTCGTAGCCTTCCAGCTCTGCACCCGCAAAGGGGGCGGCGACGGTCGCTTTGACCTGTGCGCGGCGCTTCTGCTCGCTGAACACGGTCCGGGTGGGCAGCAGACCCAGCCCCCGCAGAGTCTGCTGCCGGCCGCTCTCGCTGCCGGTGGGGTCGTCGAGGGTCTGGCCCAGCATCTGGTAGCCGCCGCAGACGCCCAGCACCGGTGTGCCTTTCGCGGCCAGCTTGAGCAGAGCCGTTTCCAGCCCGCACTGCCGCAGCCAGAGCAGGTCATCCACCGTGTTTTTCGTCCCCGGCAGCAGGATGAGGTCGGGTGCGCCCAGCTCATGAGCGTTCGAAACATACCGCACGCCCAGCAGCGGGTGCTGTTCCAGCGGCATGAAGTCCGTAAAATTGGACAGATGCGGCAGACGGATGATCGCCGCATCCAGCGGCTTTTTGCCGTCCCGCATCTCGAGGCGCTGGCTCAGGGAGTCCTCGTCCTCGATGTCCACCTTCAGGTACGGTACGACGCCCACCACGGGCAGATGGGTCTTTTCTTCCAGCATCGAAAGGCCGGGGCGCAGAATTTCTACGTCTCCACGGAATTTATTGATGACGAGCCCCTTGATGCGCCGGCGTTCTTTTTCTTCCAGCAGCTCCACCGTGCCGTATAGCTGGGCGAACACGCCGCCCCGGTCGATGTCGCCCACCAGAAGCACCGGCGCGTCCACCATCTCGGCGAGGCCCATGTTCACGATGTCCTCGCTCTTGAGGTTGATCTCCGCCGGGCTGCCCGCACCCTCGATGACAATGACGTCAGCCTCCTCGGCGAGGCTGTCATATGCTTTCAGGATGTCCGGCACCAGCTGCCGTTTCGTGCGGAAATACTCCGACGCTTTCATCTGGCCCCTCACCTCGCCGTTGACGATGACCTGACTGCCCACGTCACTGCTGGGCTTCAGGAGGATGGGGTTCATCCGCACGTCCGGCTCGACACCGGCGGCCTGCGCCTGCACCACCTGCGCCCGGCCCATCTCGAGGCCGTCTTTGGTGACGAAGCTGTTCAAAGCCATGTTCTGGCTCTTGAACGGCACGGCGCGCAGGCCGTCCTGCGCAAAAATGCGGCAGAGCGCCGCGCAGAGCAGGCTTTTGCCTGCACCGCTCATCGTACCCTGCACCATGATGCATTTTGCCCTGCTCATCCCAGCACCTCTTTCATAAGTTCCAGCAGCCGGGCGTTCTCGGGGGCCGTGCGCACCGCCGTGCGGTACCACTCCGGCCCGAGGCCCGGATAATTCTCGCAGCTGCGCACCTGTGTTCCCAGCGGGCGAAGCCTCTCGTTCAGGTCGGCAGGCGCGCGGAAGAGCAGATAGTTCGCCTTTCCGTCGATGACCCGCAGGCCCAGCGCCCGCAGGCCCGCCGTCAGAACGGGCCGCTGCCGGGCGATAAGGGCGCGCACCTCGTCCACATAAGCGGTTTCTTTCAGGGCCGCGACGCCTGCCGCCTGGGCCAGACTGGACACGGCCCACGGCTGGCCCGCTGTCTGCATTTTTTCCAGAAGCGTTTCGTCGCTGCAGAGGCAGTAACCCAGCCGGACGCCGGCCATGCCGTAGAGCTTGGTGAAAGCTTTCAGGATGACGAGGTTCCCACTTTCCAGCAGAGGCTTCGCGGTCCACACGTCGGCGTCGGGCAGAAAGTCCAGAAAGCACTCATCTACGGCCAAAATCGTGCGGCACTCCCCGCACCGGCGCAGCAGCTTTTTCACCAGTTCGGGTGAGGCCAGCTGCCCCGTCGGGTTGTTCGGCTGGCAGAGGAACACCATGTCGATGCTCTCGTCCACAGCGTCCACGAGGGCGTCCGTCGGGGCGAAATCATTTGCTTCATCGAGGAAGAAGCGTTTCACTTCGCACCCCACCGTATCCAATGCAGAGGCGTACTCGGCAAAAGTCGGGGCTGTCACCAGCGCCTTATGGGGCTTTACGGCCCAGACCAGCCGGAAGATGAGGTCCGCCGCGCCGTTGCCGCAGAGGATACGCTCCTGCGGCACACCCTCGGCCCGGCTCAGCGCCGCCCGCAGGGTGCGGCAGAGGGGGTCGGGGTAGCGGTCGGCCAGAGGCAGTGCGTCCCGGATGGCCTGCGCCACCCCTTCAGGCAGACCGAGTGGGCTGACGTTCGCCGAAAAATCCAGCGCGTCCCGGCCAAAGCGTTCGCGGTAGCCCATCCAGTCACCGCCGTGGACCAGTTGTTTCATCCCAAGAACCCCCGTATCGCACATCCCCACGCCAGCGCAAACCCGCTGGCTACATACATCATCCGATCTGCCCGCAGAATATCCTCCGGCTCGATGGGCCGCAGCGGGTCGCCGATGGTGGGCTTCGGATAATATTCCCCGAAATAATAGGCCGGCCCGGCCAGCTGGACGCCCAGCGCACCGGCGCAGGCGCTCTCAGTCTGGGCGCTGTTGGGGCTTGCGTGATTGCGGCGGTCCCGCCGCCAGATACGCCACGCGCCCTTGGCGTCATTGCGGGTGAACGCCGCCGCCATGATCCAGAGCAGCGCCGCCAGACGGCTCGGGATATAGTTCGCCACATCGTCCAGTTTTGCGGCGGCACGGCCAAAGTAGAGATATTTTTCGTTTTTGTAGCCCAGCATACTGTCCATGGTGTTGATGGCCTTGTAGGTCAGGGCCAGCGGCGCACCGCCCAGCAGCATATAGAGCAACGGCGCAATGACGCCGTCGCTGGCGTTCTCGGCCACCGTCTCCACCGCCGCTTTGGTCACGCCCTCGGCGGTCAAGGCTTCCGTGTCGCGGCCCACGATGCGGCTCACAGCCTTCCGGGCGGCGGGCAGGTCGTCTTTTTTCAGCTCGGCATAGACATTCGTGCTCTCCTGCACCAGTCCCTTTGCGGCCAGCGCCTGCCCGCACCAGAACATCTGGACGGCAAGCCCCAGCAGCGGGTGAAGCATCGCCGCGCCCCAGCAGACAAGGCCCGTGAACAGCAGCGTCCCCACCGGCAGGCAGAACGCCGTCACCGCACCGCCCAGCAGCTCGCCCTGAGGCGTTTTGGGCAGGCGGGAGCGGAGGAATTTTTCCAGCCGGGAGATGGCTTTTCCCATGTACACCACCGGGTGGGGCAGCCATGCCGGGTCGCCGAAAATGGCATCCAGCACGAAGCCTCCCAGCACAGCCCAGGCGGTCATCATACGCCGGCCTCCGCGTCTTTCGTGTACTGCACGGTCTTCACGAGGCGGAGCTGGCGCTTCTCGGCCCAGTCGGCGGCATCCAGCACATAGCCGCCCGCGTTGGGGCCGCACCACGCATAATAATCGCGCCTGGGCAGGGCGTACCGCTCCATCGCCGCCATCTGGGTGCCGCCGTGAGCCAGGATGACCAGCAGCTCTTCGCCGTCGGCCAGCGCCTTGTCCACCAGAGCAGAGAAGGCATTGCAGATGCGGTTCGAGAAGTCGTCCTTCCGCTCACCGTCGGGGCATTTGCTCTCGCAGTTGGCCTGCACCCACGCCTGATAATCGGCGTCGTGCTCCATCTCGACGTAGTTTTTGCCCTCGAAGCTGCCGAAGCACATCTCCTGCAGGTCCTTCACGACCACAAGCTCTGCCTCCGGGAAGAGCACCCGGGCCGTCTGGGCCGTCCGCTGCAGCGGAGTGATATAGACCACCTTCGGGTCGATGTCGGCCCGGCGCAGCTGGCTCAGGCCCTCCGCCGAGAGCGGGATGTCGCGCTGGCCCTGATAGCGCTTCTGGGCGTTGTATTCGGTCAGGCCGTGACGCAGCAGATAGATCAACATTGGGGTAATTCTCCTTTCAATACCGTCGGGATGCCGCAGAACATCTGCACCACGCAGTCGGCGCGCTCTGCCAGCAGGCAGGCCAGCCGTCCGGCGGCCTCCCGCCCGGCGCGCTCCTCAGCATCCATCGGGACAACACCGCCGCCGACCTCGGTGGCGATGACAATATCATATTCCGCCAGCTCCCGGGCCAGCGTTTCGAGCTGCTCCGGGGTCTGAGTCTCGGCGGCGGCGTCCTGCACATCGGCGATGACGCTGCCCCGGAAGTTCCGCGCAAAGGTGCGCTTGCCGCTGTAGAGCGGCCCTGTAATGAACATCATTTACAGCACTCCTCCCCACTGGCTGACGGCCAGCGCCGCCAGCATCCACAGCTCGGCCCGCTGTAAAAACCACCCGGCCAGGTCGCCGGTGATGCCGCCAAACTGCTTTTTTGCTACGAAATCATAGCGCCACAGCGCCAGAAGCGCTGCTGCCGCCAGCCCGCCGCCGCCCAGCGCCGTCAGCGCCAGGACGAGCAGAGCCGACAGGCCGCAGAGGAAGCGGCGGACGGTCTGCTTGTCGGCCGCTGTGGCGAAGGTATGGGCGAGGCCGGTATCCTTCGCCAGCGGGAATGCCGCTACGGCAAAGCCCGACAGCGCCCGCTCCAGCACCAGCGCCAGCGTCCAGCACAGGCCCACCCGGGGCGTGAACCGCACACTGCCGCAGAGGCCGAAGTAAGCCGCAAAGTAGCAGCACAGCCGGATGACAGCGAAGGCCCCACAGTGGGAGTCTTTCAGGATCTCAAGCTTTTTTTCGCGGTCGCCATAGCTCGAGAGGGCGTCCGAGGTGTCGGCATAGCCGTCGAGATGGATGCCGCCGGTGACGGCCACCGGCACGAGGCAGAACGCCGCCGCCCGGGCCAGCTCCGGCAGGGGCAGGACGCCGCAGAGGCACCACAGCCCGCCACACACCAGCCCGATGAGGGGGAAGGCGCACATGGCGTACCGCATATTTTTTTCGTTCCACTCGAACTGCGGCACCGGCAGGGCCGAAAACATCGCAAAGGCCACCGCGATGGTCTGCAAAACAGTCACAGCTTTTCTCCTCCTTTGTAGTACACCGGCAGGCCGCAGACCACCCGGCAGACGTTGTCCGCCCGGGCGGCGAAAGCGTTGTTCACCTGCGCCAGCGCCAGCAGATACTGGTCGGTGTCGCCCGCGTAGTCGGCACCGCCGCTGAACACCTCGTTCGATACGACGATAAGGTGATCGCACCCGGCGGCGAGGCGTTCCAGCCCGACCAAAACGGCCTCGGCGGTGTGCTTTCCTGCCCCGCCGGGGCTGTAAAGCTCGTTGGCAACGAGGTTGCCGAGGTCTTCCAGCAGGACGGTCCCCCGGCCGGGCAGAGCCAGACGGTCGAGGTGGAGCGGGCATTCCAGCGTTTCGAACTGCTTTTGCGCCCGCATTTTCCGGTGCTTTTCCACCCGGGCGGCGCACTCGGCATCCCAGACCTGCATGGTGGCGAGGTAATAGCGGGGCAGGCCGGTCTTGAGCACAAGGCTCTCGGCGTAGGCGCTTTTGCCGCTGGCCGCGCCGCCGAGCACCAGCGTCAGCATCCCGCACCCCCCTGCGGCGTGTAGGCTTCGATGCCGCCCTCTTCAAAGGAATAACAGCCATCGTAGACGGCCAGCGCCATATCCCACAGCGGGATGGCGGCCACCGCGCCGGTGCCTTCGCCCAGATGCAGGCCCGCCGTGATGAGGGCTTTTTTGTTCAGAGCATCCAGCACCAGCTTTGCGGCCGGCTCGGTGGAGCAGTGGCTTGCAAAAACAGCCTTGGCCGCCGCCGGGCAGAGCCGGACAGCGCAGAGCGCCGCCACACAGCTGATGAAGCCGTCGGCCAGCACCGGCACACCTTCCAGCGCACCGCCGAGGAAGACGCCGCAGAGCCCGGCAATATCGAAACCGCCCAGCTTCGCCAGCACGTCCAGTGCATCGGCAGAGTCGGGCTGATTTTTTGCGATGCCGCGATGGATAGCGTCGATCTTCCGGGCAAGTCCCTCGTCCGAAAGGCCCGCGCCCCGGCCCGTCATCCCTTCGACGGGCTGGCCCAGCAGCACAGCGGCCACGGCGCTGGACGTCGTGGTGTTTCCAATGCCCATCTCACCGGTAGCCAGCAGGCCGACGCCCGCTTTCTTCTGCTCCTGCACCAGCCGGATGCCCCTGCTGATGGCCTCCACAGTCTCAGCCCTGCTCATAGCCGGGCCGAGGGTGAAGTCCGCTGTGCCGGGGGCGATGCGGCAGTCGAGGACGCCCGGGACCGGGTCGCCCGCGATGCCCATATCCACCGGCACCACCTCGCACCGGGCGGTCTGTGCCATCCGGCAGACGCTGGTGCGGCGGGCGGCGAGATTCTCAGCCACGGCGCGGGTCACGCTGCTGTCGGTCTGGCTGACGCCCTGGGCCACCACACCGTTATCGGCGCAGAGCACCAGCACCGCCCGGCGGGAAATATCCAGCTTTGCGCTGCCGGTGAGGGCGGCGGCGTCCTCGATGGTCGTTTCCAATCCGCCCAGCCCGCCCAGCGGCTTTGCAAGGCTGGCCCAGTGGGCGTGCGCCGCCGCCCGGGCGGCTTCGTCCGGCGGCGTGATGGCCGCGCAGAGGGCGGCGAGTTCTGTCTCAGTCATGGTCTCTCCTGTAATTTTCAGCCGCGGCGGCAAAGCGCTGCGGCAGGGGCGTACCCGCCCAGTACAAATGCGGGAAGCCCGCATAGAAATGCTCGTTTACAAATCCGCACCGCCATGCCGCGCCGCCCACCGGCTTTTTTGCCGCAAGGGCCGTGCCGTTGGCGGTGGAATCCCAGTGGTGGAATTCGTGGATGGGAAAGCTCTCCCCGGCCCGGAAGAGCATACTGTCCGAGTCTGCGCTCAGCGCGGCATAGCCGAAGCGGACGAGACGTCCGGCATCTTTTGCTTCGCCCGGCAGAACGCCCGCCATCGGCCAGCTCTGCCCCTCGGCGTCCGTGAGGCTCTGCCCCAGATAGAGGAAGCCCCCGCACTCTGCCGCCGTGGGCAGACCGGACTCGATTTTTCGCTTTATCTCGCGCAGAAGCGAGGTATTTTCACTCAATTCTTTTGCGTGAAGTTCCGGGTAGCCGCCGGGCAGATACAGCCCGCCGATGTTTTCCGGAAGGGCCGTGTCGCGGAGGGGGCTGAAAAAGACCACCTCTGCCCCGGCGTCCCGGAAGGCTTCCAGCGTCTCGGCGTAGGTAAAGCAGAACGCCTCGTCCTGCGCCACGGCGATGCGGACGCGGGCCGGAGGCGTCTCCGGCTGCACCGGCAGGACGGGCGGCTCCTTTTCGCAGAGGGCCAGCAGGCGGGGCCAGTCGATGTGCTCCTCCGCCGCGTCGGCCAGAAGGGCCAGCTTCTGCTGTAAATTTTCCACTTCCGCCGCCGTGTAGAGGCCCAGATGGCGGGAACCGATGACGGCCTCCGGGAGTTTCGGCAGAAAGCCCAGCACCGGCAGACCCGTCTCTTTTTCCAGCATAGGGGCCAGCAGAGCGTGCATCCGGGCTGTGCAGTTGTTCAGCAGGATGCCTGCGATGTGACTGGGAGTGCGGAAGTTTACGAGCCCCTTCAGCTCTGCGGCCAGCGTCAGACTCTGACCTTTCGGCTCCACCACCAGCAGTACCGGCAGACCCAGCGTGTCGGCCAGATGCCACGCGCTGGCCCTGTCGCTGACGCCCCCGAGGCCGTCATAAAAGCCCATAGCCCCCTCGCACACCGCCGCACCGTGTCCGGCGGCCCCCCTCGCGTAGAGGGTGCGCACCGTCTCGGGCGCAGAGAAAAAGAGGTCGAGGCTGCGGCTCTCCACCCCCAGCACGGCCCGGTGGAACATGGGGTCGATGTAGTCCGGCCCGCTCTTGAAGGCGCAGGGCGCACAGCCCCGCCGCTTCAGCGCCATGAGCAGGGCGCAGGTCATGGTGGTCTTGCCGCTGCCCGAGCGGGGCGCCGCCAGCAGAAACTGTATCATGTCATTCTCCTGTGATGAGGTAGATGGGGTTCTGGGCCATCATCAGATGCAGCCCGCCCACGGCCTTGGCCCGGCTGACGGCGATCTGGCTCACCTGCACGGTCCGGCCTTTGGCTGTCAGCGCGGCCACCGCCGCCGAAAGGCTCTCAAGGGCGATGGCCGACACGCAGATGCGGGCGTCGGGGTTCTTATCCAGCGCGGCGTCCACGATGGCGGCAAGGCTGCCCTTGCTGCCGCCGATGAAAACAGCGTCCGGCGCGGGCAGGTCCGAAAGGGCGGCGGGGGCAAGCCCCTCCACGAGGACGAGGTTCCGGGTCCTGAATTTTTCGCGGTTGGCTTTGATGAGCGCACATCCCTCCGGCCTGCACTCCACCGCGTAGACCCGGCCCCGGGGCGCGGCCAATGCCAGCTCCACGCTGACGCTGCCCGTCCCGGCCCCCACGTCCCACAGGATGTCTTCCGGGCGGACGGCCAGCTTCGCCAGCACAGCGGCCCGGACTTCCTGCTTGGTCATGGGGACGTCGCCCCGCTCGAAGGCTTCGTCCGGCAGACCCGGGGCGCGGCGGGGCAGCACCTCCGCCGCCTCCACGAGAAGGACGCTCAGGCTGTTGAACCGGCCTGCGGCCAGCTCTTTGACGCTGCCGCGGAAGAGCTTTTCTTCCGGCGTGCCGAGGCACTGGCCCACGACGGCCTGCACGTCCCCGAAGCCCTCTGCCGCCAGCTGGGCGCAGAGGGTGGCGGGGTCTTCGCTGCCGCCGGTGAGGAAGAAGGTGGGTCTGCCCTGCATACACTCGGCCACCGGGTCACAGGTGCGGCCATGGGCCGAAACAAGGTTCCACCCCTGCCACGGACGGCCCAGCGCCGCCGCCAGCAGCTGGATGCTGGAAAGGCCGGGCAGCACCCGGGCGCGGACGCCGAGGGCCTCCAGCTTTTCCATCATGGAGGACGCGCCGGAGTAAAAGCCGGTGTCGCCGCTGTAGACCAGCACGGCATTCTCTGCGCCGGAAGTCTGCAGCAGCTCTGCCACCTCGTCGGGGCGGTAGGCGGCGGCGCGGTTCTCGGTGCAGCCGGCAGGCAGAACTGCCAGCAGACGCCGTGCGCCCAGGATGAGGTCGGCCTGCCGCAGTGCGGCCAGGCCCTGAAGGGTCAGGTTCTCCGGCTGGCCGGAGCCCATGCCGATGAGTGTCACGTTCATCTTATCATCTCCTTGCAGCGTTTCAGCACCTCGGAAGCCGTCTCGCCCTGCTCGGGCGGGCGGCGGATGACCACCAGCTGCGCCCCGGCAGCAGAGGCGGCGGCGGCTTTTTCGTCGAAGCCTCCGGCTGCGCCGCCGTCCTTTGTGACGAGCCAGCGGATATGGAACTGCTCCATCATGGCCTGATTGAGGGCAAAGCTGAAGGGTCCCTGCATGGCGATGATGTTGCGGTGGGGGATGTTCGCCGCCTCGCAGGCCGCGATGCTTTCCAGCGTGGGCAGGACGCGGGGGTAGAGCCGCTCGGGCGGGATGGCCGCGAACTGCGCCAGCTCCTTGGCCCCGGTGGCCAGCAGAAGATTCCCCTCTTTTGCGGCCAGCGCTTCTGCCGCCTGCTTTGCGCTCTCAAAGACGAGACAGTTTTCCGGCAGCGGACTGGCCGGGCGCAGCAGGCGGAGGTATCCTACCCCGGCCTTCTCTGCCGCTGCTTTGATGTTTTTGGTCGCTTCCACCGCGTAGGGGTGGGTGGCGTCGATGCAGAGGGCGGCATCCCCCAAGAGCGCGGCCATCTCATCGGGCAGGAGCCGCCCGCACCGGACGGTGACGCCGGGGGTGCTCCCCTGCTCTTCCTGCCCCAGCGGGGTGGCCACGCTGACGGTGACTTCGATGCCCAGCGCCGCCAGCTGGCGGGAAAGCTCCCGCCCCTCGGTGGTGCCGCTGAAAACGACGACGTTCATCGGCGGTACCCCCTCGGCGTGACCATCCGCCCGCTCAGCGCGCGGGTGGCGGCGTTGCCCACAAAGACGGTGGTGAACATATCCACCTCGGTGTCCCGGAGCTGGCTGAGGGGCAGGATGTGCTTTTCCTGCCCTTCCCGGCCGATGTTCCGCACAGAACCGCAGAGGGTGTCCGGGGCTTTGCCGTTCGCCAGCAGGACGTCCACGGCCCGGCGCAGATAGTCCGGGCGGCCCTTGGACGAGGGATTGTACAGCGCCAGCGCGAAATCGCCCTGGGCGGCGCAGGCCAGACGCTTTTCGATGACCTCCCACGGCGTGAGACGGTCCGACAGCGAGATGACGCAGAAATCGTGGGCCAGCGGCGCACCCAGCACGGCCCCGCCGCTGAGGGCGGCGGTCAGGCCGGGGACGACCTCCACGTTGACGTCCGGGTACTCTTCGGCCAGCTCCAGCAGCGGGCTGGCCATGCCGTAGACCCCGGCGTCGCCGGAGCAGACCAGCGCCACGTCCCGGCCCGCCCGGGCAGTGTCCAGCGCCCAGCGGCAGCGGTCGATCTCCCGGGTCATGCCGGTGGTGTAGCACTCTTTTTCCGGGTAGAGGGGGCGCACAAGGTCGATGTAGACCGTATAGCCGCACAACACCTCGGCCTGCTGCAAGGCGCTCTGCGCCTGCACGGTCAGAAACTGTCCGCCGCCGGGGCCAAGCCCCACGACGAACACGGTCTTTTTACTCTCACTCATTGCTCTGTCCTCCAATCGGGTGCAAAGGGGCGGACGGCCAGCGCCAGCGTCACGCCGCCGCCTGCCGTTTTGGGCAGAAAGAGCGTCCCGCCCGAGGCTTTTACCGCCGAGCGCTCACAGACGTTGTCCACGCCGGTGACACTTGCCACAAAGGCCGACGGGGTGAACTGTCCCGGCACGGCCCGCAGTTCGTCGGCCGGATAGAACGTGATGGGCCAGCCGTGGGCTTTGCAGAACGCTGCGAGCCCCGGCTCATCTTTTTTCAGGTCGATGCTGGCGGCGGCGCAGACCGCCGCCGGGCTGAGGCCGGACGCGGCACAGAACGCCGCGAAGGCTTCTTCCAGCTGGCGGGCCGTCGTGCCGCGGCGGCACCCCACCCCCAGCACCCCGATGCGGGGGACGAGGTGGAGCGCCCCGCCCTGCGGCGTGAGGGTCAGGGCGAAGTCGGCGGCTTCGGGTGCATCAGTCTTTTCCACGCCGGCGGGGGCCTCCCCCGCCACCGGCCACGGCGACCAGTACCGGACCGTCCGCCCGGCCAGCAGGGCGCCGCTGACGCGCTTGATGCGCTCCGGTTCAAGGACAGCGCAGTTCTGGGCCTTGGCCCAGAGGTCCACGGCGAAGAGGCCGTTGACGTCGGTGGCCGTCGTGATGACCGGCACCGCGCCGCACGCTTTTGCCAGCGCCCGGGCCAGCGCGTTGGCACCGCCCAGATGGCCCGACAGGAGCGGCACGGCGAAGTTCCCGCCCTCGTCCACAACCACCACCGCCGGGTCGGCGGCCTTGCTCCTGCAGTGGGGCGCGATGGCCCGCACCGCGATGCCCACAGCTCCCACAAAAATCAGGGCCTCGTCCTGTGCAAAATGCTCCGCCGTCCAGCCTTTCAGGGTCCTGTCTCCGCCGCAGCGGCTCACGCTGCCGGGCAGAGCTTCCGCCAGCCGATGGGCCAGCGCTTCGCCCTTTGCGGTGAAGGCCAGATATGCCCGGCTCACTGCCCGGCCTCCGTCCCCTGCCGGAACTCGGTGGTAAAGGCGGGGTCGTAGAGCTTGCTGCGCTCGTAATTTTCGCCCAGAAAGTCGCCTACGACGATGAGGGCGGTCTTGGTGATGCCGTTTTTGCGGGTCTCCTCGGCCAGTGTGGAGACGGTGCAGCGCACCACCTTCTGCTCGGGCCAGGTGGCCTTATAGACCACAGCGGCAGGGGTGCCGGGGCGGTAGCCGCCGCTCTCGAGAAGGGCCTGCTGGACTTTGTCCACCAGCCCAATGGAGAGGAAGATGACCATGGTAGCCCCGTGAGCGGCCAGCTTTGCCAGCTGTTCGGCCTCAGGGACAGGAGTGCGGCCCTCCATCCGGGTGATGATAACGGTCTGGCTCACGTTGGGCAGGGTGTACTCGGCACAGAGTGCCGCCGCCGCGCCGCAGAAGCTGGACACGCCCGGGGTGTCGTCATAAGGGATGCCGTCGGCGTCCAGCGCATCCATCTGCTCCCGGATGGCCCCGTAGAGGCAGGGGTCGCCGGTGTGGAGGCGGACCGTGGTGCCTCCGGCCTTTTCGGCGGCACGGATGGTGTCCAGCACCTGTTCCAGCGTCATCTCGGCGCTGTTATAGATGGCACAGCCGGGCTTCGCCAGCCCCAGCAGGGCCGGGTTGACGAGACTGCCCGCGTAGATGATGCAGTCGGCATCGGCCAGCAGGGCCGCGCCCCGCCGGGTGATGAGGTCGGGCGCGCCCGGCCCGGCTCCTACAAAATGCACCATATCTTACCCCTCCTTCACCAAGATCGTTGCGAAATAGCCCGCCGACCGGGCCGGGTCATAATCGGCCAGGTCGGGCCAGACCTCCTCGTTCGGCAGGCCGCAGTTACAGACCATCGCGCTCCGGCTCAGAAGCCCGGCGTCGGCCAGCGCGGCCAGCGTCTCGGGCAGCTGACGGCCCGATTTCATCAGCACTTTCGCGCCCGGTGCGGCCAGCACCTCAGCGGCGCAGCGCCCCGGGGCGATGGTCAGCGGCTGCTCCATGCCGCCCGTCAGGGACTGGCCCAGCCGGGCCGCAGCGGCGCAGAAGCTCGTCACGCCGGGGAGCATCACGGTCTTGCAGCCCTCGGCCTCCAGGATCTCCTGTAAATAACCGAACGTGGCGTAGACGGACACGTCGCCGAGGTTGAGCATGGCGACATCCTGCCCGGCATCGAGATATTCTTTCACGGCCCGGGCCGCCTCGATGTGGGCGGCTTTCTGCACCGCCGGGTCAAGGCTCATGGCGAAGCGCAGCGGCAGGATGGTCTTGCCGCTCAGATCCACCGCACCTTTTGCGATGTCCAGCGCCAGCATCCCGCCCTTCGGGGTCTGGGGCGCGGCGATGACCGGACAGTTTTCGAGGCGGCGGACAGCCTGCAGGGTCATGAGCTCCGGGTCGCCCGGGCCGACGCTGACGCCGTAAAAAGTGCCTATCCGTTTTTCCATTCGTCCAGCAGCTCCTTTGCAGTCCTGGTCTGGCCCAGCGGGCCATATTGATTCGAGAAGAGCACCGCTCCCACCCGGAACGCCCCGGCGGCGCGGCGGTCGAGGTGGAGCTGGATGGCGTCCAGCAGGCTGGACAGCACCGGCTCTCTCATCTCTGCTCCGTCTAAGATCTCCATACAGGCGTCGGTGGTGGCCGCATTCATCAGGGCCGCGCAGACGTCCCGGGACGCACCGCAGAGGGCGGCGTGGGCGCAGAGCAGCTCGGTGCGGCAGTCGGCCGTGCGGGAGTGGGTGTTCATGACGCCGCCCGCCAGTTTGACCAGCTTGCCGATGTGGCCCACCAGCACCACCTGCTCGAATTTTGACGCCGCCGCCATATCCATCGTATCCCCGATGAAGTTCGAGGTCTTGACCACCGGGATATTCTTTAGGGCGGGCATCTTCTCGTGGAGATAGTCGAGGCCGTAGTTGCCCGGGGCGAGGATGAGCCGCCGGGGGCTGACCGCCCGGAGCGCCGCCTGCCCCATTTCCAGCTGGATGGTGTCGAGGATGGCCTGCTGGCTCATGGGCTCGACGATGCCGCTGGTGCCGAGGACGCTGAGGCCCCCTTCCACGCCCATGTGGGGGTTGAAGGTGCGCTTCGCCGTTTCGGCCCCGCCCTCGATGGAGATGGTGACGTCAAAGCCGCCCGCGTACCCGGCAGATTCGGCCTCCTGTTCCAGCGCTTCCTTTATCATGGCCCGGGGGACGTGGTTGATGGCAGCTTCGCCCACGGGCTGGTCGAGACCGGGCTTTGTCACCCGGCCCACGCCCTCACCGCCGTGGATGCGCACCTCGCCGGACAGCTCGGGCCGGAGGGCGACACTGGCGATGACCGGCAGACCGGTGGTCACGTCCACATCGTCGCCGCCGTCCTTCCGGATGGCGCACTCGGCCCCCTCGCCGGACAGGCGGCAGAAGATGGGTTCCACCTCCACCACGATGCCCTTCGGGGTGCGGAGGGCCACCGTCTCGGGGGTGCGGCCGGTGAGCAGCAGCCGTGCCGCGCCCGCCGCGCCCAGCGCCGCACAGGTGCCGGTGGTGTAGCCGCAGCGCAGGAGCTTTTGGCCGCTGCGGACGTAGTGCTCAAAGAGCGGGTGCTTTTCCTCCGGCGCTTTTTCTTCGCCGTAGAGGAATGCGTACTGCTCATCGGTCAGAGCATAAATTTTGCAGATGTTTTCCCGGGCAAAGGCCTCTTCCGGCGTCATGACGTCCGAGACGCCCGCCGCCGAGACGCAGACGACCTTGTCGGAAACTTTCTGCGCCAGCTCCAGCTCATGGAGGCTCAGGATGACGGCCATCTTTTTGTCCCGGGCGAGGCTTTTCAGGATGGCCAGCAATTCGGCCTTGCCCTTGATGTCGAGGAAAGACGTAGGCTCGTCCAATAATATCAGCTCCGGCTGCTGGCAGATGGCCCGGGCCAGCAGGACGCGCTGGCGCTGGCCGTCGCTGATGCGGTTGAAGTCCCGGCCCGCCAGCGCCTCGGCCCCCACGAGAGCCAGCGCGGCATGGACCTGGCGCTTATCTTCCGCCGAGAGGACACCCAGCCGCCCCGTGTAGGGGTAGCGCCCGGCGGACACCATCTCAAAGCAGGTGGTCAGCTCGGTGCGGCGGGTGTGGGGCACCATCAGAGCCATTTTGCGGGCGCGCTCCGGGCCGGAGCAGTCCGCGAGATCTTTGCCGTCCAGCAGGACAGCGCCCCCCTGGGGGGCCAGCTGCGCTGCCAGCGTCTTGAGCAGGGTGGATTTGCCCGCGCCGTTGGGGCCGATGAGGGTGAGGATGCTCCCCTTCTCGACGCCGAGGCCGATGTGCTCCATCAGGGGCGTTTTGCCGTAGCCGATGGCAAGGTCCTCGGCGCGGCAGTAGAATTTCGGATCGCTCATTCCCGGCCCTCCTGTGTCTGGCGGCGTACCAGCAGCCAGATGACCACCGGCGCACCGAAAACCGCCGTCACCGAGCTGATGGACAGCTCCGTGGGCGCGAACAGGCTGCGGGCGATGAGGTCGCAGAGCAGGCAGAACGCTGCCCCGCCCAGACAGCAGCCCGGCAGGACATAAAGGGGCTTTGCGCTGCCCAGCAGGTTCTTGACCAGATGCGGCACTGCGATGCCCACAAAGGAGATGGGGCCTGCAAAGGCCGTCACGCAGGCGGAAAGCAGGCTGGACAGCAGCACGAGGGCCGTCGAGAAAGCCCGCACCGGCACGCCGACGCTCCTGGCGTAGCTCTCGCCCATCTGGTAGGCCGCCATGGGCTTCGAGAGCAGGAACGCCGCCGCCAGCGCGGGCAGCACCACGCAGGCCGCTGCACCCACATTGGCCCAGGTCATGCCGGAAAAGCTGCCCATCGACCAGTTGTGGAGATTGACGATGTTGGAATCCTGAGCGAAGGTCACCACGATGTCGGTGACAGCCGAGCAGATGTAACCGATCATGATGCCGCAGATGACGAGGATGCTCATCCGCGGCACCCGCCGGGCCACCACCAGCACAAAGGCCATCGCCGCCATCGAGCCTGCAAAGGCGGCGATGATGAGGGTGGCCGAGCCGGTGAGCAGCCCCTGCTGTAAAAACACCACCATCGTCAGGGCCACTGCCAGCTTTGCGCCGCTGGACACGCCCATGACGAAGGGGCCGGCGATGGGGTTGGCGAAGAAGGTCTGCAGGAGGTAGCCCGCCGCCGAGAGGGCCGCGCCCAGCAGCACGACCATGACCGCCCGGGGCAGGCGGAGCTGGAGCACGATGCCCACGGCCAGCGCATCCTCGCCCCGGCCCAGCAGAGCCGCCGCCACCGCGCCGGGCGTCAGGGACACACTGCCCCAGAACAGGTTGAGTGCAAACAGCACCGCGACCCCCGCCGTGAGGGCGAGGTACGCGAGGCTGAGGCGGCGGGTGGTGGTCATGACAAAGCTCCTTTTATACGATGCGCTGTAAGAAACGGAGGGACGCCGGGTCGGGCGAGCCCTCGGTGAAGACGAGGTTCATATCCGAGATGAGGTCGGCCAGCTCCATGCTCTGCTGGAAGAGGCTCTGGGCCGTACACCAGCAGTCGCCGGACTGGACGGCCTTGAAATCTGCCAGCATCGGGCATTTTTCGATGAGCTGGTCACGGGTCTCCATCACGCCCTCAATGGTGCTGTTGTAGATGAGGACGTCGGCGTCCCTGGCCCGGGCGTAGAAGGTCTCCAGCGGCAGTTTGATGGTGGACTGGGCCGAGTTGTCCCCCTCGAGGTCGTCGAAGATGTAGACGCCGCCGGCCATCCCCACCATCTGGGCCACATAGTCGCTGGTGCGGCGGACGGTGATGAGGTTATTCGTGGTGATGGAGAAGAAGGCCACAGTCTTGCCCGTGTTCTCCTGCTCGAGGATGGGGGCCACCTGCTCCACCTTCTGGCGGAAGACCTCTTCCGCCATCTCAGTCTTATTCAGCAGGATGCCGTAGAGCTTGAGCCACTCCATCCGGGCCAGCGGGCCGCTCTCGTAGCTCGAGCGCTCCACGAGGACCGGTACGCCGAACTTTTCCAGCTGCTCCTTGACCTCGGGGTCGTGGAGCACCATGGTGTTCTCGATGGCGAGGGTGCAGCCGGCGGCAAGGATGCGCTCATAGTCCGGGGCGCTGTACTTGCCCGCGTAGGCGATGCGGCCCTCCTGCATGGCCTGTCTGGCCTCTTCCACATACCAGCCCTCGGCCTTCGTGCCGGAGAGGGCGATGCTGTCCAGAGCGTCCAGATGAACGAAGAGGTCCATCACCGAGGTGGAGACGAGATAAATATGATCCAGCGGCTGGCGTAGCACCACTACATCTTCGGGCAGGTCGTCCACCTCGGCGGCCCCTTCAGGGACGACGAGGAACCGCCCGGCGTCCGGGATGTCGATCATCACATAGCCGCCCTCATAGCAGTCGGCGGAAAACTGGGTGGCATAGTCCAGCGGATAGCTGTGGTCGAACACGAGGGATGCTGTATTGGCCGGGGCAGTCTTGTGCTGCCCGCAGCCCGCAAGGGTGAGGGCGGCGGCAGGCAGGGCTTTCAGAAAATTGCGGCGTTTCATGGGGTCAAACCTCTCAGTCTGCTTCGCAGACAGCTCCCCTACCGAGGGGAGCCTCTGGCGAAGAGGGTAACTTTTCAATTTTGCCAAGGCCTCTCCTCGATAGGAGAGGTGGCATCGCGGAGCGATGACGGAGAGGTTTAATTCAGCGTAAAGGTCAGCGTATACTCGATCTCATGCGGGGTGCTCATGGCGACGGTATCGCCCACCACATCCAGCGGGGTGTCGAGAGCAGTGACGGGGATCTCGAAGGTAGAGTTGCCCTCGGTGTTGGTGGGCAGATACTTCTCGCCGTCCACCAGCATATAGTCGTAGTTGGGGCTGGACCAGACGATGGTGGCGGTCATCCTGCCGTCGGCCACGGTCAGGGCCGCAGGGCTTTCCACGGTGGCACGGCCGGAGCCGCCCTCGAGGGTCACGTCACAGGTGTAGGTGCCATCGGCAGGTGCTTCCGCCGCAGCAGTCTGGGCGTTGGCGACACGGACGGTATGGTCGTACCACTTGCCCTTGGTGCCGAGGATGGCCAGCTGGAAGTCCTCGTCCAGAGCCTCCACCGGGATGTCGAAGCCGTAGACCTCATCGGACAGGCCGTCGGAGTAGGTGACGGTGTCGGTGGTGGGCTGGAGCCAGTCCCCCTCGTGGGCCTCGGCGTCAGCGGCCATGCCGACGTAGAGGTTGACGATCTTCTTGGAGACGAGACTGACGTGGAAGGTCATCTGACCGTCCTTCACGGTCAGGGTCCCCTTGCCGTCATTGGCCTCGTTGGCATGGAACATAGAGCTGTCGGTGTCAAAGTCGGCGGTGTAGACGCCGTCGGGCAGAGCAGCCTCTGCTGCCGGTTCGGAAGCTGCCTCGCTCACGGCGGAGGAAGCCGCAGCCTCGGAGGAAGCGGCAGAGCTGGCCGGGGTGCCGGATGCGCCGCAGCCGGTGAGAGAACCAGCCAGCACAGCACCGGCCAGCAGAAGAGCAAATTTATGGTTCAGTTTCATGATGATATACCTCGAAGTATCTATTTTACAGAAAAGATTATAACACGCAATGGCCCGAATTCAAAGCAGGCCGAAAAAGAAATTGCCCGAAAAGGCACTCCTTTCCGGGCAATCATAGAATCAGAATCAGCCGTTCAGGGAATCGACAGCGGCCTTGGTGTGTGCGACGTAGAGCTGCTGGATGTCAGCGACCTCGCCCAGACCGGCGATCTGGCACTCGACAGAGTCGAATTCGCCGGATGCCTCGAACTGGCTCTTCCAGGAATCCTCGTCGTCGCCAGCCATATCGTTGTTGGCGTGGTCACCTGCAACGACCATCAGGGGACGCAGGACGACCTTGGTGTAACCGGCGGCCTTGACAGCCTCGATGACGTTCTCGCAGGCAGTCTCCTCCGGCTCACCCTCGACGGTGCCGATGAAGACGTTCTTGTAGCCCAGAGCGTTCATCTGAGACTGCATCTGGGTGTAGCTCACCTTTGCGGTGTGAGAGGTGCCGTGGCCCATGAAGACGAAGGCGGTGCCGTCCTCAGCAGCGGCGTCCAGACTGTCGAAACCGGCGGTCTTGACGGCCTCGGCGGTGATGGCCTTGGCGACAGCTTCCTTGTCGGCGTTGATGACGGTGGCATCGCTGCCCACCTCGCCCAGCAGAGGCTCGGCGACAGCGACAGACTCGAACTTGTCGCGGTAGCTGTCCACCATCTCCATCATCTCGTCGTACTCAGCGCCATGCATCAGATGGGTGGGCTGGACGACCAGATTCTTCACGCCGTTGGCAACAGCGCGCTCCAGAGCCTGCTCCATGTTGTCGATCTTCTCGCCGTCACGGGCCTGGACATGGTTGATGATGATCTGTGCGGTGAAGGCGCGGCGGACAGACCAGTCGGGATATGCGGCCTGGATGGCGTCCTCGATGCCCTTGATGTCCGCTGCGCGGCTGTTGTTGAAGGAGGTGCCGAAGCTGACGACCAGGATCTCGTTGTCGCCGATGTTGTCCTGGTTGCGGGCGTCGTCCTTGGAGGCGTCGCCGGTGTCGCGGCCAAAGTAATCGGGGTCAGCCTCTTCGCCCTCGACCATCTCCTTCTGGGCGTCGGTCAGGGCGTCCCATGCGGCCTTTGCGGCCTCACACTGAGCGTCGGTGTTCTCGTTGCGCTCCTGCACATAGATGGCGTCGATGAGGTCTGCCACATTCTTTGCTGCCATTTCATCGGCCTCCTCGCTGCTCACTTCGCTGGCGGCGGCAGAGCTTGCGGCGGTGCTGCCGGCGGCAGTGGAAGAAGATGCACCGCAGCCGGTGAGGACACCGGCACACAGGGCCAGTGCGGCGGCAGCGGCGGTGAGGCGCTGCCAGTTCTTGTTGGTTGCCTTACGCATTGTTTGAGTCCTTTCTGTTGTGTGGAATGTACGTTTCCGATAGAAAGGGTACGAAACGGGGGCCAGCTCAAACGAAAAAAGAGCCTTTTTACCGCGCGGAAGGCACAGCAAAAAGACCCTTTGAATGTTCGGGCTTTTTGGTACGACCAATTCCTCGTGATCCGGAGCCGGACGCTCCTGTACCAACAGCGGGCAGGTTTCCTGACTGAAAGCTCACCGCCCGCTGCCGCCTTCCCAGAGGCAAAGCCTCCAGTGACCGGCGCTGAGCGCCAAGGCAGCGGACTCCCTTATCACAGTGACGAGATCGCGCGGGACTCGCACCCGCTTCCCTTTTACCCTCCCGGCCGGGGACGAGACCCCGGCGGCAGGCACCTGCTGTTTTCTATTCAGACGAGGTGAAGTATACCACACTCCGCCCTAAAATGCAATATCTCAGCCCTCCTGCGGCACGACCCAGACCATGCCCAGCGCTTCGAGCTTTGCGATGCGCTCTGACGTCAGCTTTTTCTCGGCACAGGCGTAGTTTTCGCGCATCCGGCGGACCCAGTCGCCAAGGCAGAAGCCGTCTTCGGTCTTATAGTTCACCGGCACCAGCAGATTGCCGTGGGCGGCGCAGTACTCTTCGGCACGGCGGAACGCCCCGGCCCACTTGGCCTCCCGGGCGTCCCACTGCATCCCGATGGCATCCAGCAGAGCGATATGCTCCGGCGTCACCTGGAACGAGCCGGGCCGGGCCTTGCGGGCAGCCCGGAGGTTCGAGATCCAGACGCCCAGACGGAAGCCGTTCTCGTCCACGTATCCGGCAGGCACGAGGAGGCTGCCCTTCTTCTCGGCGTAGAGCCTGGCGCTCTGGTAGTTGTCCAGCCAGTTCTGCTCCCGCACGCTGCACGCGGGCGGCACCGGGGCGCTGAGGCGTCGGCCTTTTTCGCCCTTGAACAGCTCTTTCAGGGCCGCGCGGCGCGCGGCGGAGAGCTTTTTGCCCTCCCGCAGCATCTGCTTCTGACGGGACAGCCAGCTGCCCAGCCAGATGCCATCCTCCGTCCGGTACTGGGCCGGAACGGCCAGACTGCCGTGCTCCTTTTTGTATTCCACGGCCAGCTCGTAGCGGTGCTGCCATGAGTCGGTCTTTTCCCAGTTCATGCCCAGCTCGTCCAGCAGGGCTTTCCGCTCCGGCGTCACCCGGGCGCTGCTGCGCTCGGGGTTCTGCCATGCGTACCGCTGGCGGGACACCCACTTGCCCAGCAGGATGCCGTCTTCGTCGGTGTACTCGGTGGGGACGTCGAGGTTCCCGTGGGCGGCGTGGTACTTCACGGCGGCCTCGTAGGCGGTCTGCCACTTGCGGTCGTTCCGGTTCGTCCAGTCCACTCCCAGCGCTTCCAGCTTTTCGATCTGGGCGTCGGTCAGCACACCTTCTTTATAAGCGGCACGCTGACTGCCCAGCCAGACGCCCAGCGCCATGCCGTCCGGCGTGACATACTTGACGGGAATTTCCAGCGTGTGATGTTCCAGATAATACTGGACGGCGGCGGCATAGCTCTTCTCCCAGAGGATGCTGCCGGTGTCCCACACCATGCCCAGTGCCTCGAGGCGTTCGACGCGGTCTGACGGCAGGTTCCCGGTCAGATAGCGCTGGCGGTTGTAGACGATCCACTCGCCCAGTGCAAAGCCGTCCTTATCCTTATAATGGACCGGCACCAGCAGGTCGCTGTGGCTGTCGCGGTACCGCCGGGCCGAAGCACAGCCGTTCTCCCACGCCAGCTCGAGCCGCTTTTTCCAGTTCATGCCGATCTTGTCCAGCCGGGCGGCCTGCTCGGCGGTGAGGCGTCCCTTTTTCTTTCCGGCCCGGACAAGGCGCTGGTTTTCCAGCCAGCGGCCCACGGCCACGCCCCCAAAGCGGTAGGAGCGAGGCACGTCCAGCGTCTTTCCCTCTGCCGTCATCTGCTTTGCGGCGGCATAATAGCGCTCCCAGTCGGAGTCCAGCGCGCGGCGGAGCTGCCGGTAAGCCCGGCGGCAGGCAGAGAGAGGCTCTTCCAGCGGGAAGGCTTCTGCCCCCGCCGCGCTGCACTCCTTCCGCAGCTGCTGCACACAGGTCAGCGCCTCAAAGGCCGCGCTCAGCTCTGCCACCGGCACACTGCCGCAGGCCGCAAGGGCGCGGGCCAGCATCTGCCGGTATGCGGCCGGTCCAGCGCTGCGGCGCACCAGCACCACGCCCGAGATCCCGGCCAGCGGAGCCTGCACCGCCGGGCCGTTGGCACAGACCAGCAGCCGGAGGGTGGCCGCTTCATCGGCCGCAAAGCCTTCTGCATCCTTATAAATATGCGTTCCTGCACCAAACAGCTTCTCGGCCTGCTCTGCGGTCTGCGCCGCCGCTGCATCATCCTCGCAGAGGACAAGATACCGTCCGGCAGCATCCGGGAGCCACTGCGCCAGCAGCTGTTCCACCGGCGGAAGCTTCTCTACGGCGAGGCTCAGAGCCTGATATTTCTCGGCGTTGGGGTCAGGGCAGCCCGGCAGATGGAGGTTTTTCACCTCGGCACGGAGGCGGGCCATCGCATCTTCCAGCGGCCAGAGCAGGGCCGTATAGGAGGCCGGCATGGGCAGCAGGCCATTGGCCATCGCCCCGCCCAGCGCCAGCGGCTCCACGATGGCGTCGGCCAGCATCTCTTCGGCAGCGCGGCAGCTGTCGCCCGGGGCGTCCGGCTCTCCCAGAGCCAGCAGCTTTGCCCCCGGGCAGAGGCGGAACAGGGGCTGGACACAGTCAGTCCAGTCCTTTGCGCTCATCTCCCTCCAGCCGTCCAGCACCAGCAGGCCGGGCCGGAACTCAGCCAGCGCCACCCAGCCCAGTGCATTCTGCACGGCCAGCTGCTCGCAGCTCATCAGCCGCACCCGGCCGCCCAGCGTCCGGCCCAGCCGCTTTGTCAGGGCGCGGCGCAGCTCCAGACGGGCAGCGCAGGACACCACCCAGAGCACGCGCATCTCGGGGTGGGCGTCCAGCAGCTCCCACACGATGCAGCCCTTGCCCGTACCCGCCGGGCGCACCAGCGCAGCACAGTTTTTCTGCTGCAGTCCAGCCTCCGCTGCACGGCAGGCTGTTTTATTTGAATCATCTACCAAAATCGACATATCTTATCCTTTCTGCCCCTTCCGAGGGTTCAGAAATTCGCTTTTTCTGCAAAAAAGAAACGCGCCTGCGCAAAGCTGGCTTTCCTGCCTGCGCTGCGCCTGCGTTTTTCTGCAAAAATGTTACTTTCATGCTCTATTTTTATCATAAAAGTTTATTTCTTGTCAAGATGATTTGCGTAGATTTTTCCAAATAATTTTACATTCCCTTTTTCCGGAAATTCCGGGACCGTTCCCTGCTGGCCGTTGACGGCGGGGACAGTTGGTGGTAGACTTTTTTCATCGGCTCCCCTTTTGGCGGGAGACTCCCCTATTTATGATATGTGAGGTAATCGATATGAACATCATCAGCACCGAAAAAGCTCCCGGCGCCATCGGCCCCTACTCTCAGGGCTACACCGTGGGCGGTCTCGTCTTCACCTCCGGCCAGATCCCGGTAGACCCCGCCACCGGCGCAGTCGCCGAGGGCATCGCCGCACAGGCTGACCAGAGCTGCCGCAATGTGGGCGCTATCCTCGAAGCTGCCGGCGTGGGCTTCGACAAGGTGGTCAAGACCACCTGCTTCCTGGCCGACATCGCCGACTTTGCCGCTTTCAACGAGGTGTACGCCAAATATTTCATCTCCAAGCCCGCCCGCAGCTGCGTGGCCGTGAAAGACCTGCCCAAGGGCGTGCTCTGCGAGATCGAAGCCATCGCTGAGGCCTAAGCCGCCTTTTCAGCACAAAGAGGGGCCGTCTGCACTCCATTCCGGGTGCGGACGGCCCCTTTTGTCTGTCTTCGATTCCAGTTTTTCATGCTGACTAGCTTTCTTAGCCGGAGAAATTGACTTCGTTTTTCGCTTTTGTTACAATAGAATCGAACTGTTGTAAAAGATTTCCGGTCAAATTTGAAAGAGAGGTCCCTGCCCATGTCCAATTCCCGTGTTGAAAGCCACAGCCGCGCCGAATTGCGCAACAAGATCATCAGCGCAGCCACCCTGCTCGAGATCCTGTTGTCCGGCCTCGTCCTCATCGGCCTGCTGCTGTCGATGGTGCCGCTGCTGCAGTGGATGCCCGGCCTGCTGTTCGACGGCAACGACGTCGAGGTGAGCATCTTCTTACAGCGGGCGCTGGACATCGTCATCGGCATCGAGTTCATCAAGATGCTGGCCAAGCACAGCCCCGGTTCCAGCCTTGAAGTGCTGCTCTACGCCATCGCCCGCCATATGGTGGTGGGTCACGAGTCCGCCATGGAGAACCTGCTGAGCGTGAGCGCCATCGCCCTCATCTTCATCGTGCGGAGGTTCTTCTTCGTGCCGGCCTTCGGCGCTCATCTGCCCGACGGCCACCCCGCGCCCGACCTTTCCCCCAGCCAGAGCGGCATCCCGTCAGAGGAATTCGCCTCCCGGCTGCGCAAGCACCTGCATCATAATGACACCGACACGGAGCTTGAAGTCGCCATCGAAGACCCCAAGTACGAGGACAACACCGACACGCTGCTGGAAGCAGACCCGAAATGAGCCTGACAACGTAAAATGCCCCGCAGGACGCTCGTCGAGAGCTGCCTGCGGGGCATTTTTTATGCTTAGTTGCTCTTGTGCTTCTGGCCGAAACGGTACTCCTTGCCGTCCCGGATGCGCTGGATGTTGGAACGGTGCATCCAGATGACCATGCCGCCCATGATGGCAGCGCCGACGGTGCAGACCACCACGTCCCGGGTCGGCAGGCCGCGCATAAAGCTGTACACCAGCGTCAGCACCGGGTAGGCTGCGGCCATGGTGATGCTGCCCAGCGACACCATGCCGGTGGGGACCAGGCAGACGAGGAAGATGAGTGCCAGCACCGGCAGCAGCACCGGCTGGACTGCCAGAATGGCACCGGCAGCCACCAGCACGCCCTTGCCGCCCTTGAAGCCGAAATAGATGGGCTTGGAGTGGCCCACCACGGCGAGGATGGCGGCGAGGTAGACGCCCAGATAGGGCGAGACGGCAGCATCGGCGGGCAGATGGCCAAACAGCCACCGGCCAAGGCAGACGGCCACGACGCCCTTGAGCACATCGCCCACCGCCGTGAGGGCAGCGGCCTTCTTGCCGAAGGTGCGCAGCATGTTGGTCATACCGGCAGCGCCCGAGCCGTGGGTGCGGACGTCGTCATGGTACAGATACTTGCTGACGAGGATGCCGGTGTCCACGCTGCCCAGCAGATAGGCTTCGGCAGCGACCGCCAGCACAATGAGAAATGCGGTCATCGAACCAGTCTCCCTTCCTTATACGTCCTTCGCGCCCACCTCGCCGGAGCCGCGCTCACGCACGACAAGGCGGATGGGGGTGTGCTCCAGACCAAAGTTCTCGCGGATCTGGTTGATGATATACCGCTGATAGCTGAAGTGGAACAGGTGCTTTGCGTTGACGAAGGCCACGAACGTCGGCGGACGGGTGGAAGCCTGGGTCAGGTAGAAGATCTTCAGGCGGCGGCCCTTGTCGCTGGGCGGCTGCATCCGAGCGGTGGCGCGGGCCAGCATCTCATTCAGCACGCCGGTGGGCACGCGGGCGCCGTTCTGGCTGTCCACGTCGCGGATGAGCTGCATCAGCTTGTTGACGTTGTAGCCGGTCTGGGCCGAGATGAAGATGATGGGAGCGTAGCCCATGAAGCTGAAGCACTCGGCATAGCCCCGGCGCTGCAGTTCCATGGTGTTGGTCTCCTTGCCCTCCACGGCGTCCCACTTGTTGACGACGATGATGCAGGCCTTGCCCTGGTCGTGGGCGTAGCCGGCCACCTTGCTGTCCTGCTCGGTGAAGCCGACGGTGGCGTCCACGAGGATGAGTGCCACGCGGCTGCGCTCGACAGCGGCCAGTGCGCGGACGACCATGTAGCGCTCGAGGCCGTCGGTGATGTTGCTGCGCTTGCGCAGACCGGCGGTATCGGTGAAGATGAACTTGCCGTAAGCGTTGTCCACGGGGGTGTCGATGGCGTCGCGGGTGGTGCCGGCCTCGTTGGCCACGATCATGCGGTTCTCACCGAGGATGCGGTTGGTCAGGCTGGACTTGCCCACATTGGGGCGGCCGATGATGGCGACGGGGATGCGGTCTTCCTCCACGACGGTCTCACTGAAATCGAGGTGGGCGCAGACAGCGTCCAGCAGGTCGCCGGTGCCGTGGCCGTGGACGGACGAGATGGGCATGACTTCGTCGAAGCCGAGGTTATAGAACTCGTAGAGCTCCATGGGAGTCTCGCCCACATTGTCGCATTTGTTGACGGCGAGGATGATGGGCTTGTGGCTGCGGCGCAGCATATGAGCCACGTCCTCGTCGGCGGCGGTCAGGCCGTTGCGCACGTCCACCACCATGATGATGCAGTCGGCGGTATCGATGGCGATCTGAGCCTGCTCGCGCATGTGAGCCAGGATGCCTTCGGTGGCCTTGGGCTCGATGCCGCCGGTATCCACCAGCAGGAACTCGTGGCCGCTCCACTCGCAGTTGGCGAAGATGCGGTCGCGGGTGATGCCCGGGGTATCCTCCACGATGGCCAGACGCTGGCCGCAGAGCTTATTGAACAGGGTGGACTTGCCCACGTTGGGGCGGCCCACCACAGCAACGATTGGTTTGCTCATAGGGGGTTCCTCCTTTCACAAAAGGGGTAAAATTACGGTCTTCTCCGGCGGGCGATATGCAGGCCGCTGCGCAGCAGGGCCTTGGCCTCGTCGCCGCCGCCGGTGGGCAGGACTTCCACCTTCACGCCGAGCCGCTGGCCCAGCTGCTCGATGGTCATATCATCGAGGAAGGTGTCCTTCTCCTCCCGCAGCATCACGGCAGGCACGCCCAGGGTGCCGCTGGACAGCCGGCCCTCACACTGGGCGATGATGTCCGTCGCCGTGACGAGGCCCGCCACGCCGACGTTGCCGCCGAAGAAGTTGTTTTTGATGGGATGCACGTTTACTTCTATCATGGGGTACTGGCGGCGCAGCTCGTCCATCATCTCGGTGATGAGGGGCGCGGCCATGGTGCCGGTGACGACATCCATCTTTTTGGTGCCATAGATGCGGTGGGGCTTTTCCAGCTCGGCCAGAAATTCCTCCCGGAAGAGGCTCATCATGCCCACGCCGTTTTCCAGCTGGTCGTAGTCCTCATAGAACTCCGGCTCCGGGATGGGGCGGCCGGCCTTGAGGTACCACTCATCGCTGGGGTAGATGATGCGCTTGCCGTGGCGGCGCTTGCACTCGTCGCCGAACTCTTCCATGATGTCGATGACGGCGGCGCTGGTCTCGGCGTCGTAGGGCGTCTGCTTGAAGAGGTTCTGGCGGTAATCCGTCACGCCGCAGGGGACTGCCGCCACGCTCTGCACCATCGGGGTCAGCTCCAGCAGGTCGGTGAGGGTGCGGCGGAGCTCGTCGCCGTCGTTGATGCCCCGGCAGAGCACCAGCTGGCAGTTGACGGCGATGCCGCCCTCCACCAGACGGGGCAGGTACTTCAGCACCTCGCCGCCCCGTTTATTCGCCAGCATCCGCACCCGGAGCTGGGGATTGGTGGTGTGGACCGAGATGTTGATGGGCGAGATATGCATCTTGATGATGCGGTCGATCTCGTGGTCCTGCATGTTGGTCATGGTGATATAGTTGCCGAACAAAAAGGACAGGCGCTCGTCGTCGTCCTTGAAGTAAAGGCTCTCACGCATTCCCGGGGGCAGCTGGTCGATGAAGCAGAACATGCAGTGGTTGGAGCAGGAGTGCTTCTGGTCGCCCAGATAGGTGGAGAAGTCGCAGCCGAAGGGGCCGCGCTCTTCCCGCCGGACGTCCCACTCCCGGATGCCGTCCGCCACTCTCGCTTTGAGGTGGAAGCTCTTGCTGTCGGTATAAAAATCATAGTCCAGCGTGTCGTTCAGCTCGTTGCCGTCCACGCTCAGCAGCTCGTCGCCGCCGGCGAGACCGAGGGCTTCCGCCTCGCTGCCCGCGTCCACGCGGTCGATTTTAATAGACACTTTCACTTCACCTGCTTTCCGATAGGTTCGCCTTCGTACAACCTCTCAGTCGGGCTTGCGCCCGCCAGCTCCCCTAGTAGGGGAGCCTCTGGCGTATCCAGCAAGCTCACCCGGCTGCCAAGGCCTCCCCTCGTTAGGAGCAACAACGACGACCGCCGCCAGTGGCGGAAACAGGGAGTCGCTGTTGGGGCCGCGGCCAGCAAGACGCAAGCAGAGCGCTGCGGATGCTGGGTGCCGCAACCCGGGCAGTGGCATCCCGAAGGGATGACGGAGAGGTTTCATCCGTTCCATAAACAGCAAGAAGGGGAAGGCATTGCGCCCTCCCCTTCTGTACATAACACCAATGTGCCACCAATTCTGCGCAAATTAGCCCTTCTTGATGACTTCCTCGCCCTTGTAGTAACCGCAGTTGCCACATGCCTGGTGGGGGAGCTTCAGAGAGCCGCAGTTGCTGCACTTGACCAGTGCGGGGGCCTCCAGCTTCCAAACATTGCTGCGACGCTTGTCGCGGCGGGCCTTGGAAAGATGTCTCTTAGGTACTGCCATATTTTTGCACCTCCTTGATGGGTTTCTCAGTTCAGCAGTGATTTGAGTATCGCTAGCCTTGCGTCTGCGGGTTCGGCCTCAGCTTCTGCCGGAGGGCAGGTACATTCGGCCATCTTCTTCCCGCACCGGGGACACAAGCCCGGGCAGTCAGCGCTGCAAAGCAGCACCGTCGGTATCTGGAACATGAATTCCTGACAGAGCCATTCGTCCACATCCAGATGTCCTTTTTCGTTGAGGGGCAGGTCGAAATCCGGGTCATCCAGATCGCGCTCCCTGACCGTCCACTCTGCTTGCACCGTCTCTTCCCGTTCGACGGGGTCGAGGCAGCGGGCGCACTCTCCGTGCACCAATGCGTTTGCCCGCAGCGTCATCCGGATCTCCTCGCCATCCGGCACCGCCTCAAAGCGGGCCGTCACAGGCTGCTCGATCCTTGCACCGGCAAAATCCTTTGCAGACAAATCACACTGAAACTCTGCGGCGTAAGGTTTCGTGCCGGATACGATAAACTTTCTCAGGTCAAATTGCATAGTACACCTCATAAAAGGCTGCTTTGTTAGTATAGCGCCAACACAGCCCTTTGTCAACACCAAAACAGGCAGAAAACCGAAAAAATTTCAAATTCTCCGGTTTCCTGCCTGTCTGGGATGCTTCAAATCAGAAATTTCAGAGTTATGTTACAGGTACTTCTTCACATCGTGGGGCAGAGCAGCCTCATCAGCGCTGACAGTGACGGTGACCTTGACGGAGTCGCCGGCGGCAGCAGCGATCTCGTCCAGAACGACGCCCAGACGGTTGATGTCGTGATCCAGCACCTTCAGGATGCCGTCGATGTACAGGTCAGTGATGTCATAATTGCTTGCCAGCAGGCCGGCCACGAAGCCGTACAGCATCTCGCCGCCGGCGATCTTGTACTCGTCCAGGTCGATGAGACGGGCGGCGTTGGGGACCTCATAGGTCAGCTTCATGCCCTTCTCGACGACAACGACGTTGCCCTTGGAGGTCTTGACCGAATCATTGATCATGTCGATCATAGCCTTGGTCTTACCGGAGCCTTTGGTGCCAACAATCAGTTTAATCATAGTTCTGTCCTCCTGTATTTTCCACGCCTCACGGCGGGAGATCATTTTTTGTTCCGCTTGCTCTTACTTCAGCTTCGCTTCCAGCTCGGCGGTCAGGTTCTCATAACCCGGCTTGCCCAGCAGAGCAAACATATTCTTCTTATAGCTCTCGACGCCCGGCTGGTTGAAGGGGTTGACGCTCAGCAGGTAGCCGCTGCAGGCGCAGGCACGCCAGAAGAAGTAGATGAGGTAGCCCACATTATAAGCGGACAGGTCGTCCACCTCGATGACCACCTCCGGCACGCCGCCGTCGGTGTGGGCGAGGATGGTGCCTTCCATGGCCTTGCGGTTGACCACGCTCATGTTCTGGTCAGCCAGGAAGTTCAGGCCGTCGAAGTTGCCCTCCAGCTTGTCGATGAAGAGGTCCTGTGCGGGCTTCTTGACATCCACGATGGTCTCGAACATGGTGCGGGAGCCTTCCTGGATGAACTGACCCATGGAGTGCAGGTCGGTGGAGAAGATGCAGCTTGCGGGGAACAGACCCTTGTTGTCCTTGCCCTCGCTCTCACCGAACAGCTGCTTGTACCACTCGTTCATGAGGGTGAAGTTCGGCTCATAGCACTCGAGGATCTCGATGCTCTTGCCCTTGCGGTACAGGATGTTGCGGATGGCCGCATACTTGTAAGCGTCGTTGTCGGGGCTGAGCACGGAGAAGCGCTCCATCGCGTCAGCTGCGCCCTTCATGACGTCGTCGATGCTGATGCCGGCAGCAGCGATGGGCAGCAGGCCCACAGCGGAAAGGACGGAGTAGCGGCCGCCGACATCGTCGGGGACGACGAAGGTGGGCCAGCCCTGGGCGTCAGCCAGCTGCTTGAGGGTGCCCTTGGCGCGGTCGGTGGTGGCGTAGATGCGCTTGTTGGCCTCTTCCACGCCCATCTCGTCTTCCAGCAGCTTGCGCAGCACACGGAAGGCCAGAGAGGTCTCAGTGGTGGTGCCGGACTTGGAGATGACGTTGATGGAGAAGCGCTTGCCCTTGCACAGCGCGATGATGTCATTCAGATAGGTGGGGCTGATGCTGTTGCCGCAGAAGTAGATCTTCAGGCCGTTGTCCAGCTCGTTGTGGTACATACCCTTGACGGCCTCGATGACGGCGCGTGCGCCCAGATAGCTGCCGCCGATGCCGGCGACCACCAGAACGTCGGAATCCTCACGGATCTTGGCAGCAGCTGCCTTGATGCGCTCGAACTCTTCCTTATCATAATCACGGGGCAGATACATCCAGCCCAGGAAGTCGCTGCCGGGGCCGTTCTTGGCTTCCAGCGTCTTGTGCGCGGCCTCTACCTGAGGGTAGATGGCCTTGTATTCCTCTTCGTTGATGAAACTGGAGAGGTGCTTTGTATTCAGAGCGAGACTCATTCTATCAAAACCTCCAAAACATTTTACGGGCTCTTTGCCCGGCGAGGGTTTTTCTTGGTATAAGTGTACCGTTCCCGCCGGGCAAAGTCAAGGCCAAAATCCTCGCTTTTCATACAATTTTAATAGTGTTGTTTTGTATGCTCTTACATCTTTTATACAAACGTCCAAGCCATTCTTTGCCCTCGCTGACCGTTTTTGACCGGTAGTGCGCAGTTTTCGGTCACGCCGCGCCGGTGAGGCTCTGCCACAGCAGGCCGATGGCATCCCGGACGGTCATCCTCGGCGCATCGGCGGCAGCACGCACTTCGTACTCTTCCAGAAGTGCTCCCCCCTGATAGACGGCGGCTTTGCCCAGCGTCTGGCCCTGCTCCACCGGGGCTTCCAGCTCCTCGGGCAGGGTCAACTCGGTATGCAGGGACGCCCCACTCCCCTTCTCCACCAGCACCGTCTCCGGCAGGGCTGAGTAATCCAGCGGGACGCTGCCCGCCGCGCTGCCTTTGACCGTGATCTGGAGCGGCTGTGCCTCGAGTTCTGGCAGCGGCGCGGCCTCATAGGCCCCGAAGCCGTAGTCCAGCAGAGTCGTGGCGGCGTCGAAGCGGTCGGCGCTGGACGGTGCGCCCAAGATCACCGCGATGAGGGAGAGGCCGTTCCGGGTGGCGCTGGCCGAGATGCAGATGCCCGCGCCGCCGGTGGTGCCGGTCTTGAGGCCGGTGATCCCCTCATACCGGCGGAGGAGCTTATTCGTATTGATCAGCTGGGTCGCCCCGCCCCGGAGGGTATCCGTCCAGATGCCGGTGTAGTGCAGCACCTCGGGGCAGGTGTTCAGGATGGTGCGGCTCATGACGGCCACATCCCGGGCCGTGGAGAGATGGCCTTCGGCGTCCAGCCCGCAGGCGTTGCGGAAAGACGTCTGCTCCATCCCCAGCGAGGCAGCCCGGGCATTCATCTGCTCCACGAAGGCCGGCTCACTGCCGCCCACCAGCTCGGCCACGGCCACTGCCGCGTCGTTGGCAGAGGAAACGCAGATCGCCTTTATCATCTCGTCCAATGTAAAGTGCTCCCCCGGCTCCAGCCAGATCTGACTGCCGCCCATGTGGTAGGCGTGCTCACTCACCGGCACCGGCGTCTCCATGGTCAGCCGCCCGTCGTGGACAGCCTCGAAGGCGAGCAGCAGGGTCATCACCTTGGTGATGGAGGCGATGGGGACCCGCTCGTCGGCGTTCTTCTCGTAGAGGACCCGTCCGCTCCCCTGCTCAATGAGGATGGCAGCGCGGCAGTTGAGGTCGAGCTGAGGCGCGGCGGCTGCAGCCGGCAGCAGAATTCCTTCCGCCGCTTCCTCGACGTCGGCGCTGACGGCCCGCTCTTCCGGGTGCATGACAGCCCGCAGGCCCACGCCCTCCGCCGTCCCAAGGGCCAGTGCAAACAGCCAGAAACAGAGCACGGCTGCGCAGAGCACCGCAAAATTCTTTCGTTCCATCCCTTGTCCCTCCCCGCAATGTCTGTCTGATTGCATTCTATGCAAAAAAAGAGGCCGGAATGCTCTTTTCTCCCCGGGAAAAATCTGCTATAATAGGATGGTTTATTATAAGGTAATAACCTCTCCGTCTGCTTCGCAGCCAGCTTCCCCGACAGGGGAGCCAAATCGGAGAGGTTTTGGAAAGGACACCCCATGCGAGTTTGTTTTTATACCCTTGGCTGCAAGGTCAACTTAAACGAGACCGGTGCGCTGGAACAGATGTTCCGCTCCGCCGGTTTCACCATCGTGCCGGAGGGCGAAGAGGCCGACGTCTTTGTGGTGAACAGCTGCACCGTCACCAACTTCGGCGACCAGAAGAGCCGCAAGTGGCTCCGCCGGGCCAAGCGCGAGAACCCCGGTGCCGTCACCGTCCTCACCGGCTGCTACCCGCAGGCTTTCCCCGAGGAAGCGGCCCAGTTCATGGAGGCCGACCTGGTCTGCGGCAACGGCGACCGGAAAGCCATCCTCGACAACGTGCTCAAGCTGCTGGACGGCCACGAGCGCATCGTCGCCATCGCCCCCCACGCGAAGGGCGAGCTGTTCGAAGAACTGCCGGTGGAGCGGTTCGAGACCCACACCCGCGCCTTTATCAAAGTAGAGGACGGCTGCAACCGTCAGTGCGCCTACTGCGTCATCCCCCGCGCCCGCGGCCCGGTGCGCAGCCGCTCGGAAGAGAGCATCCTCGCCGAACTGCGCCAGCTGGCCGCTTCCGGCTACCGGGAAGTGGTGCTCAGCGCCATCTCCCTGCCCAGCTACGGCCTCGACACCGGCACCAACCTTGTGGAGCTGGTGGAAAAGTGCGCCCGGGTGGAGGGCATCGAGCGTATCCGGCTGGGCAGCCTTGACCCCGATATGCTGACTCCCGAATACATCACCCGGCTGGCGGCAGTGGACAAGCTCTGCCCCCAGTACCACCTGAGCCTGCAGAGCGGCTGCAGCGCCACCCTGCGCCGGATGCGCCGCGTCTATACCGCCGAGCAGTACGCCGAGGTGGTCCGCCAGCTCCGCGCCGCCTACGGTGACCGTCCGGTCAGCTTCACCACCGACTGCATCTGCGGCTTCCCCGGCGAGACGGAGGAAGATTTCCGGGAGAGCTGCGAGTTCCTGAAGGAGATCGGCTTCCTGAAAGTCCACGTCTTCCCCTACTCCCGCCGCAGCGGCACCCCCGCCTACGACTTCCCCGACCAGGTCCATGAGCGCGAAAAGCAGGCCCGCAGCCGGGAGATGAACGCCATCGCCGAGGACATCCGCCGCGAGGTGCTGGCCGGCTGCGAGGGCAGCGAAGACGACGTTCTGCTGGAGACTCCCCTCTCCGGCACCCTCTTCACCGGCTACACCCGGCTGTATGTTCCTGTCGTGGTCTCGGCCCCGGGCCATAAGAGCGGCGAGATCGTCCATGTCCGGCTGGGCAGCTACGACGGCGAGCGCGTCCGGGCCGAGATGGTGTAAGTCTTCGCCGGTTCTTTGCCGTTTTGTACAAATCCATTTGTTCGCATTTGTGCAAGATGTACCAGTTGTGAATTTCATAACAAATTTTAAGTTTTTCCCTTTTCTTCCCGAAGGGTTTATGCTACAATAAAAGTGGATTATTCGGGGCATCCGGCTGTTTGCAGCAGCCCAGTACCAAATGCCCCGGAGAAAAGCCGCGTCAGAGCGGTTTTTTGTTCTGTTGTTTCAAAGCAAGGAGAGATTGGAATGAGTTTCAGAGGAATCAACACGACGGTCATCCAGATCCGCCGCCAGGTCTTTACCGAGGTGGCACGGATGGCCTACGCCAACGTCAAGGGCGAGCAGGCCAACCACCTGATGCGCAAGATCCCTTACACCATCATCCCCGGTGAGGAAGGCAAGCTCCGCAAGGACATCTTCCTTGAGCGCGCCATCGTCGAGGAGCGCGTTCGTCTGGCCATGGGCCTGCCCACCCGCCGCATGGACGAGCACAACAGCGTCGTCTCCGGTCTGGAGGACGCTTCCATCGCCGATAAGTATTATGACCCCCCGCTGGTGAACGTCATCAAGTTTGCCTGCAACCGCTGCCCCGAGAAGCTGGTCAAGGTCTCCGACCTGTGCCAGGGCTGCCTCGCACACCCCTGTATGGAAGTCTGCCCCAAGAAGGCCATCACCTGGGAGAGCGGCCGTTCCACCATCGACCAGGAAAAGTGCATCAAGTGCGGCCGCTGCGTCGGCGTCTGCCCCTACAACGCCATCGTCAAGACCGAGCGTCCCTGCGCCGCTGCCTGCGGCATGGGTGCCATCCACTCCGATGAGCTGGGCCGCGCCGAGATCGACTATAGCAAGTGCGTGTCCTGCGGCCAGTGTCTGGTCAACTGCCCCTTCGGTGCCATCGCCGACAAGGGCCAGATCTACCAGCTCATTCAGGGCTTCAACCGCGGCGACCGCATCTACGCCCTCGTCGCTCCCGCCTTCATCAACCAGTTCCCTGGCCTGGCCTCCACCGGCAAGCTCAAGGCTGCGCTGAAGGCTCTGGGCTTCTACGATGTCGTAGAGGTCGCCATCGGTGCCGACCTGTGTACCGTGGATGAGGCCCACGACTTCCTGGAGGAGGTCCCCAACAAGCTGAACTTCATGGCTACTTCCTGCTGCCCGGCATGGAGCATGATGGCAAAGACCGCCTTCCCGGATCTTGCAAAGAACATCTCCATGACCATGACCCCCATGGTCTTCACCGCCCGCATGATGAAGCAGGCCGACCCCGAGGCCCGTATGTGCTTCATCGGACCCTGCGCCGCCAAGAAGCTGGAAGCTTCCCGCCGCACCGTCCGCTCTGATGTGGACTTCGTGCTGACCTTCGAGGAACTGGCCGGCATCATCGAAGCCAAGGACATCGACGTGGCCAACCTCGAAGTCGACCCCGATGAGATCGATCTGGTCCACGCTTCCGGCGCAGGCCGCGGCTTCGCACAGTCCGGCGGCGTCGCCAAGGCTGTCGCCGACAAGGTCAAGGAGTGGCACCCCGATATGGACGTCAAGATCGCGTCCGCACAGGGCCTCGCCGAGTGCAAGAAGCTGCTGATGCTGGCCAAGGCCGGCAAGTACAACGGCTACCTGCTGGAAGGCATGGGCTGCCCCGGCGGCTGCATCGGCGGCGCCGGCACCATCGCCGACCCCACCCGCACTGCTGTCGCACTGAACAAGTACGTCAAGGAGGCTCCGTTCCAGGACCCCGAGCAGAGCCCCTTCATGACCAGCATCCATGTGCTGAAGGACGACCCCGACTTTGAGGTCTGAGTTTTCCTGACTTCTGCCGCTTCCCGTCCGTCGGGAGGCGGCTTTTTTGTGTCTTTGGCAAAGTCTGCGTTTTTCTCCCATAAGATGTGTCTTGTGTGAAACATTTTTGTGAAAGTCTCACAAGCCGGATTGACTTTTTCTTCTGAATATGTTATTTTTGCGGTGACAAATTCCTTCGCGTTCCGTTTTGGAACGCACAGAGCCGCCTCTGCGGCTGGAAAGGTCGATTCTTGAATATGACGATTTCTTTGAAGCATACGGGCAGACGCACCGGGGCGGTCCTCGTCTCGCTGCTGCTGCTCCTGACGCTGGCGGTCAGTGCCAGTGCCGCCGCCGTCAAGATGACGGTGGGCGTCCGGTTCTGGCGGGAGTCCGGGGACAAGGAGTCGATGGCCGACAGTGCCGTAGACACCACCCGCGAAGCCACCCTTACCCGCCAGCCCAACGGCACCTTCACTCTCGAGCTTCCGGTCAAGCAGCTCTCTTCCATGAACATGACCGGCCGTCTCACCGGCATTGCCATCGGCGAGGTGAACTATGACGGCACTTTGAGCGGCGACCTGTCCGACGGCACCGCCGTGCTGACCCTCAAGAACCTGCCCGCCTCGGTGCTCACCGGCAGCGATTCCAGCAAAGCGCTGGCCGTGACCTGCAGCATCAAGATGGACACCATCCTTCTCGGCGACATCTCTACCAGTGCGAAGATGTCCATCTGGGTCGAGCGCTGAAAAGCCAAACAGCACAAAAAGCGCCCCGCAGCTCGTAACAGAGCTGCGGGGCGCTTGCGTTGTTTCAGAAAAGGTTTACTCGGCGATGATGCTCTTGCCGGTCATCTCTGCCGGGACGGGCAGGCCGATATAGGGCAGCATGGTGGGTGCGATGTCGGCCAGGCAGCCGCCCTCGCGCAGCTTCACATCGCCGCAGCCGATGGCCACGAAAGGCACGACGTTGGTGGTGTGGGCGGTGAACGGAGTGCCGTCGGGGTTCTTCATCTTCTCGGCGTTGCCGTGGTCAGCGGTCAGGAAAGCGCAGCCGCCAGCGTTCAGCACAGCGGTGATGACCTTCTCGACAGCAGCGTCCACAGCCTCAACGGCCTTGACAGCGGCCTCAAAAACGCCGGTGTGGCCCACCATATCGCAGTTTGCGAAGTTCAGGATGACCACGTCGTACTTGCCGCTCTCGATGCGCTTGACGCACTCGTCGGCGACCTCGGGGGCGCTCATCTCAGGCTTGAGGTCGTAGGTAGCGACCTTCGGGCTGGGGATGACACAGCGGTCCTCGCCCTCGTAGGGAGCCTCAACACCGCCATTGAAGAAGAAGGTGACATGAGCGTACTTCTCGGTCTCGGCGATGCGCAGCTGGGTCTTGCCGTTCTCGGACAGGTACTGGCCCAGGACGTTCTTCAGCTCCACAGGAGGATAAGCGACCTCGCAGTTGGGCATGGTGGCGTCATACTCGGCCATGCAGACGTAGTGGACCTGCTTGCGGCCGCCGCGGCGCTCGAAGCCGGTGAAGGCGTCGTCGCAGAAGATGCGGGTCATCTGACGGGCGCGGTCGGGGCGGAAGTTCATGAAGATGACGGTGTCACCGTCCTGCACACGGCCACCCTCGCAGGTGACGCAGGGCAGAACGAACTCGTCGGTCTTGTCGTCGGCGTAGGATGCCTCGATGGCCTCCTGCGCGTTGGCGGCGTGGTTGCCCTCGCCGTAGACGAAGGCAGCGTAAGCCTTCTCCTCGCGGTCCCAGTTGTTGTCGCGGTCCATGGCGTAGTAACGGCCGGAGACGCTGGCGATCTTGCCGATGCCCAGCTCATCCAGCTTGGCCTGCAGGTCGGCAAGGAAACCCTTGCCGGAGTGGGGGTCGGTGTCGCGGCCATCGGTGATGCAGTGGAGGTAGACTTCCTTGGCACCCATGCGCTTTGCCATTTCCAGCACACCGAACCAGTGGTCAGCGTGGCTGTGGACGCCGCCGGTACCCACCAGACCCATCAGGTGGATCGCCTTGCCGGCGTCGATGGCAGCCTTCATGTTCTTGACGAGGACGGGGTTCTTGAGCATCTCACCGTCGCGGATGGACTTGGTGATGAGGGTCAGCTGCTGGTAGACGATGCGGCCGGCGCCCATATTGGTGTGACCCACCTCAGAGTTGCCCATCTGGCCGTCGGGCAGGCCCACAGCCATGCCGGAAGCGTCGATGGTGGTCATAGGATATTTTGCCATCAGAGAATCAATGAAAGGCTTCTTGGCTGCAGCCACGGCGTTGCCGTAGGTCTCGTTGGGGGTCCAGCCAAAGCCGTCCATGATGCAGAGCAGAACAGGTTTCTTGGACATAAAATAGGATCTCCTTTGAAAATTCAACAAACAGCGCCCGGCTCCCTGCCGGAAATGCGGCGCAGCCGGGCGCAGAGAGAACGATTTTACCGCTCAGGGCTTAGCCCTTGGTGGCAGCGTTGACGATGACAGCAAAGTCAGGAGCCTTCAGGGAAGCACCGCCAATGAGGCCGCCGTCCACGTCCTTCTTGCTCAGCAGCTCCTCGCAGTTCTTGGCGTTCATGCTGCCGCCGTACTGGACGGTGGTAGCTTCGGCCACGGCTTCGCCGTAGACCTCGCCGATGACCTTGCGGATCTGAGCGCAGACTTCCTCAGCCTGGTCGGCAGTAGCGGTCTTGCCGGTGCCGATGGCCCAGATGGGCTCGTAGGCGATGACGACGTTTGCCATCTGCTCAGCGGTGACATCGCGCAGGGCGATCTTGGTCTGCATCCGGACCAGCTCCTCGGTGACGCCCTCCTCACGCTGCTGCAGGCTCTCACCCACGCAGATGATGACCTTCAGGCCGGCGTTCAGAGCGGCCAGAGCGCGCTTGTTGACGGTCTGGTCGGTCTCTGCGAAATACTGACGGCGCTCGGAGTGGCCGACGATGACGTACTCGACGCCCAGATCCACCAGCATATCCGCGCTGATCTCGCCGGTGAATGCGCCGGACTTCTCGAAATGGACGTTCTCGGCACCGACATGGATGTTGGTACCCTTGGTCTTTGCCACAGCAGTGACCAGGTCGGTATAGGGAGTGCAGATGACGACCTCGCAGGATGCGTCCTTGACGGCGGGGATGAGCTCGTCCACCAGAACAGCAGCCTCGGAGGCGGTCTTGTTCATCTTCCAGTTGCCAGCAATAATGGCCTTGCGCTTTGCCTTATCCATGATACGTTCTCCTTACCTTATTTACCTTTATAAATAAAAGATGCGGCGGCGAAACAGCCGCCGCACCGTTCATGATGCTGTGATTATGCGTTCTGGATGACTGCGATGCCGGGCAGCTCCTTGCCCTCCAGGTACTCCAGAGAAGCGCCGCCGCCGGTAGAGATGTGGGTCATCTTGTCGCCCAGACCCATCTGCTGGACAGCTGCTGCGCTGTCGCCGCCGCCGATGACGGTGGTAGCGTCGCTCTCAGCCATAGCCTTGGCCACGGCCAGAGTGCCGGCAGCCAGAGTCGGGTTCTCAAAGACGCCCATGGGGCCGTTCCAGACGACGGTCTTGGAAGCCTTGACAGCGTCGGCGAAGAGCTTCATGGTCTCGGGGCCGATGTCGCAGCCTTCCATGTCAGCCGGGATAGCGGTGACAGGGACGACGGTGGTCTCGACAGGAGCGTCGATGGGGTCGGGGAAGTTCTCGACGCAGGCGGTATCGACGGGCAGGAGCAGCTTGACGCCCTTCTCCTGAGCCTTTGCCATCATCTCCTTGCAGTAGTCCAGCTTGGAGTCGTCGCACAGGCTCTTGCCGACCTCATAGCCCTGAGCCTTGATGAAGGTGTAGGCCATGCCGCCGCCGATGATGAGGGTATCGACCTTCTCCAGCAGGTTGGAGATGACATTCAGCTTGTCAGCGACCTTTGCGCCGCCCAGAATGGCGGTGAAGGGACGGACGGGATCGTTCACGGCATTGCCGAGGTACTTGATCTCCTTCTCCATCAGGTAGCCGACAGCGGTGTCCTTGATATAGTCGGTGACGCCTGCGGTGGAGCAGTGTGCGCGGTGGCAGCTGCCGAAGGCATCGTCAACGTATGCGTCTGCCAGAGAAGCCAGGTCCTGAGAGAACTCAGGCAGGTTCTTGGTCTCTTCCTTGCGGAAACGGGTGTTCTGCAGCAGGACGACGTCGCCATTGTTCATGGCAGCGACAGCAGCCTTTGCGTTCTCGCCCACGACGTTGTCGTCGTCAGCAAAGACAACGGTCTTGCCCAGCTTTGCGCTCAGAGCCACAGCAACGGGAGCGAGGCTGAACTTTGCCTCGGGGCCGTTCTTCGGCTTGCCCAGATGGCTGCACAGAATGACCTTCGCGCCGTCATTGACCAGCTTCTGGATGGTGGGCAGAGCCGCATTGATGCGGTTCTCGTTGGTGATGACGCCGTCCTTCATGGGGACGTTGAAATCACAGCGGACAAGGACCTTCTTGCCACAGTAGTTCTGATCGTCGATCGTCTTTTTACCTAAACCCATAGTGATTATTCTCCTCTCAATTCGTTCTTCGGAATCGAATTTCGCTCACTCTCGGGGTCTTAGCCCCTATGACACTATTATAAACAAAATATGTGTGTATTGCAAGGACGGGAGATGGATAATTTATTAACAAACTTTTCCCGTGATATTCGGGAATTGTGTCTATTTTGACAGTAGTCCGGCCGGCTGCCAAAACGCCGCAGGCGGTCTCCCCTCCTGCGGCGCTTGAAACGATCCACTTTAATCCCGACGGAACAGGTCGCGGGTGTAGACCTTGTCCTACGACACAAATGCAATAAACTGCAGTATTGACTTTATTGTATCATGAAGCGGATGAGGTGGCAAGTATCGACAAACAAAAACACCCTTCCCCTGCGGCGTACCGCAGAAGGAAGGGTGTCAGACTCACGGATTCGGCTTCCCGCTTATTCAGCAGGACACCTCAAGCACTTTTGAGCGTAGAGCTGTAATTAGCAGTTCTCAGCGAAGTACTTGATGGTACGGACCATCTGAGAGGTGTAGGAGTTCTCGTTGTCGTACCAAGACACGACCTGAACCTGATAGGTGTCGTCGTCGATCTTAGCGACCATGGTCTGGGTAGCGTCGAACAGAGAGCCGTAACGCATACCGATGACGTCGGAGGAGACGATCGGATCCTCGTTGTAGCCGAAGGACTCAGAAGTAGCAGCCTTCATAGCAGCGTTGATGGACTCCTTGGTGACGTCCTTGCCCTTGACGACTGCGACCAGCAGGGTGGTGGAGCCGGTGGGAACAGGCACACGCTGAGCAGAGCCGATCAGCTTGCCGTTCAGCTCGGGGATGACCAGGCCGATGGCCTTAGCAGCACCGGTGCTGTTGGGGACGATGTTCTGTGCGCCAGCACGAGCACGGCGCAGGTCGCCCTTGCGCTGAGGACCATCCAGGATCATCTGGTCGCCGGTGTAAGCATGAACGGTGGTCATGATGCCGGAGACGATGGGGTAGGTCTTGTTCAGGGTGTCGGCCATGGGAGCCAGGCAGTTGGTGGTGCAGGAAGCAGCGGAGATGACCTGATCCTCAGCGGTCAGGGTCTTCTCGTTGACGGAGTAGACAATGGTCTTCAGGTCGTTGCCTGCGGGAGCAGAGATGACGACCTTCTTGGCGCCAGCCTGGATGTGAGCCATGCTCTTCTCCTTGCTGGTGTAGAAGCCGGTGCACTCCAGAACGACATCGACGTTCAGCTCGCCCCAGGGAGCGTCCTTTGCGTCCTTAACAGCGTAGATCTTGATCTCCTTGCCGTCGACGATGATGGAGTCCTCGGTAGCCTCGACGGTGTGCTTGCCCTCACCGATCTTGCCGCAGAAGGAACCCTGAGCGGTATCGTACTTCAGCAGGTGAGCCAGCATCTTGGGGCTGGTCAGGTCGTTGATAGCGACGACCTCGTAACCCTCAGCATCAAACATCTGACGGAAAGCCAGACGGCCAATACGACCAAAACCATTGATAGCAACTCTAACAGCCATGTTAATAGTACCTCCTAAATGTTCTTACCCTGATTCGGATAATTCACGGTACTCTTATTTTAGACCAAAACGGCCAAACTTTCAAGTGCCTGCCAAAAAATTAACAAGTCGTTTTCATACTTTTTTGCTTTTGTACTATTTTCTCGGGGAATGGGGTGCTGTTTTGAGCAATTCAACCAAGCGGCTGCTGACGCATTTATTCATCCTGCTCAGTCCTTGTGCAGCGCACAGCGCTCAAGGCTCCCAAAGCGCCCACACAGCACAGCCCCAGCCGGAACAGCAGCGTCGGCGTCAGCAGAGCTCCGCCGCCCTCCTGCACGAGGGTCTGCAGCACGGTGGGCAGCTCCCAGCACAGGCAGAGGGCAAACGCCGCCAGCCCGCCGGCACAGAGGGTGCGCCCGTCCGACGTGCCGGGCAGGTAGAGCGCCCGGGCCAGTGCCGAGAGGAACATCAGCCCCGCCAGCAGCTGCCAGACCATCGCCGTGGGGGCCACCCGGTGCCAGCTGGAGCTGTTTTCCATAAAGCGGGCCAGCACACACCAGTAGAACACGGCGCTGCCCAGCACGGCGGGCGTCAGGCTGCGGGTGGGGATCTTCCAGTCCCTCCGCAGCCAGCTCAGGCCGAGGCAGGCCATCCAGAACGCGCACAGCGCCTCCAGCGCAGCCCGGATAAGCATTATCACGCTGCTCCCCATCCAGAGGATGCGCAGCACAGCAGCCAGGCCATAGCAGACAGCCGCCGCCAGTGCCACGACGCCGGAAGGGGTGCAGCGGCCCCGCAGCGCGCCGGCCTGCGGCTGACAGCAGCGGCCCGCCGCCACAGCGGCACCGACGGCCACGGCCAGCGCACCGTACCGCAGCCAGACCGAGCCGACGATGCACAGGCCCGTTTCTGCGTCGGTGAGAAGGGCCAGGTCGATGCCCCGGAAAACGCCCAGCGCTGCGCTCAGGAAAAGCGAAACCATGATAAAAAAGTTCATCTGTAATCCTCAAATCTTTATCCCCTTTTTTTCGGGGAAAATCTCATAAGTGTATGATAGCGCGTTTTGGGCAGAAATGCAAGGCATTCCCTTCTTGTGCGCTTTTTTGCCGACAGCGGCCGGTATACTGAGTCCAAAAGTCTGTCCGGGAGGGAGATATGCCCCATGAAAAAAGCCTTTCTGCTCCTCTGCGCCCTGCTCCTCGCGCTGGGCAGCGCCCTGCCGCTGGCAGGCTACTGGCTGGCCCGGGCCGTGCTGGGCCGCAGGGCGGACGTTCCCCCTGCCCCGGCGTCCAGCACCTCCGCCGTATCGGAAGCCGCGCCTGCCGCTTTTGAGGGCGACGCAGATGTCTTTCTCATCGAAGACCTGAGCACCGGCGAGGTGCAGCAGGTGCCGAAGCGGGACTACCTCATCGGGGCCGCAGCGGCTGAAATGCCCCTCACATGGCCGGACGAGGCCCTCAAGGCGCAGATCGTCGCGGCCCACAGCTACGCGCTCTACTGCCGCGACCACGCCTCCGCAGCCAACGGCAGCTGGCTCTCTGCCGACCCGGCACGGCGGCAGGGCTACCTGACCGACGCCGTCCTCCACAGCTACTGGGGGACCGACTACGAGGCCAACTATGCCCGTCTCTCGGCCCTCGCGGACGCCGTCCTCGGCGATGTCCTCTGCTATGGCGGTGCGGCGGCAGGGACGAGCTATTTTGCCATCTCCAATGGCCGTACCGAGGCCAGCGAGAACGTCTGGGGCAGCGCACTCCCCTACCTCGTCCCGGTGGACAGTAGCACCGACCTCTCCGCCGACAACTACGAAGTCACCCTCACCCTTTCTGCCCCGCAGGTGCAGCAGCTTCTTTCCTCGGGACTGGGCATCGCCGCCGACTCTGCCGCGCCGGAACGCTGGTTCGGTGAGACGACCCTGACAGCCTCGGGCTATGCGGCCTCTCTGCCCGTCTGCGGCCAGACCGTCTCCGGCACAGCCCTCCGGCGGGCTCTGGGGCTGCGGAGCGCCTGCTTCAACATCCGGTATCAGGACGGCAGCTTCCTCATCACGACAAAAGGCTACGGCCACGGCGTGGGCCTGAGCCAGTGGGGTGCCAAAGCGCTGGCCGAGCAGGGCTGGACCTATGAAGCCATCCTCGCCCACTATTTCCCGGGGACGCAGCTCTGCCGATGACACAAAAACAGGGTGGTCAGCATTGCCGACCACCCTGTGTCTTTTTATTTTGGGGAAGCTCAGCCCAGAAGCCAGCTCCACAGCCCCTTCTTCGTCTCGGTCACAGCCTCAGCTTCACTCTCGACTGCCTCAGCCACCGCCTCTTCGGTCTCCTGAACGAGCTGACCCAGCTTCGTGCCGGAGGGATCCTGCACCGTCCAGTAGGTCGCGGTGCTGCTGGCGCTGCCGGAAACGGTGAAGTCGCTCATGAAGCAGAGCGTCTGGCCGTTGGAGTCGGTCAGCACGACCATGTAAGTGTAGCTACCTTCGGGCAGCTCACCGAAACGGAGCTGACTGTCGAAGTTCTTCAGAGACCAGCTGGACACATTGGGCGAGGCCTCAGCGCTCTGAACAGGCTGGTCGTTGGCATCGAGGATCGCCGCTTCCACGCTGCTCAGCACAGCACCCGATGCGCTGGCGGCAGTGCCGCTCACGCTCATGCCCTTGCCGGTGCGGATGTTGACCGGGTAGCGCATTCCTTCCAGACGGAGGCTGTCCAGCGTCGCGACGGCGCTGTTATGGTCGGAAGATATGTACCAGTAGCAGGAGGCACCTGCGATGGAGATGCTGGCTGCCGAGATCGGCACACGGCCCGAGGAGACGCTGCCGGCGGGATCGGAGCAGTAGAACACGCCGTCGGTGTAGTCCGTCAGAAGAACGGCGTGGGGTTGGCGGCGGTCGTAGAGGACGATGCCCTCGGGGTGCTCTGCCAGCAACTGGATGAGCACGGCCTTCTTCGCCTCGTTATTGGACGGCAGCGTGGAGTAGCCCACCTGCATCGCATTATAGTTGAAGCTGTGGGAGAGGCCCCCTGCCCACGCACTGCCGCGGACGCTGTTCTCGGTCACGTCCGTCCAGTCGGTCAGGCCGTCCAGAAAAGCGCGGCGGCGGAGCATCATGGCGGCGGAGGCCAGCGTACAGGTGCCGCCCCGGCTCTGCTTGAAGTAAAATCCTGCGTCCACGTTGAGGTCCACCGCCAGCGCTCCCGGCAGCATCACTGCCATCAGCACGAGCGACAGCACAAGGGCCATCAGTTTTTTCCAGATCCGGTGCGGCGCATGTTCCACGTTTGACTCATCCTTTCAGCTTTCATTCACTGCTGTAAAGTATACCATTTTGTTACACTTTTGTAAACCGCAGGGAGACTTTTTTCTCAGATTTCACACGCTTCGTACACAATTTCGGGGCAGAATGCACAAATAGCGTCTAACTTTTTGGAACATATAACAAAAAAGCCCCCGCCGTCCCGAGGGACAGCAGGAGCAAAACTGGAACGAATTTTCGTTTAGAACAGACCGGTGATCTTACCGTCGGCGTCCACATCAATGCCCACGGCGGCGGGCTTCCTGGGCAGGCCGGGCATGGTCATGATGCTGCCGCAGATGACCACCACGAAGCCGGCGCCTGCGGCCAGACGCACCTCGCGCACCTCCATCGTGAAGCCGGTGGGCGCACCGGTCAGCTTGGCGTTGTCGCTGAAGCTGTACTGGGTCTTGGCGATGCAGACGGGCAGATCGCCGTAACCCAGCTCGGTAAGCTCGGCCAGAGTCTTGCTGGCGGCGGCGCTGTAGTTCACGCCGTCGGCGCGGTAGATCTTGGTGGCGATGGCGTTGATCTTGTCCTTGAGAGGCATTTCCAGCGGGTAGGTGTACTGGATGGGACGGTCCTCCATGATGTCCAGCACCTTCTCGGCCAGAGCCTTGCCGCCCTCGCCGCCCTTGGCGAAGACCTCGCTCAGGACGCAGGGGACGCCCTGCTCGGCGCAGACCTGCTCGACGTAAGCCTGCTCTTCGGCGGTATCGGTGGGGAAGGCGTTGATGGCCACCACGACGGGCAGGCCGAAGCCGTTCTTCATGTTGTCGATGTGGCGGACGAGGTTGGCTGCGCCCTTCTTGACAGCCTCGAGGTTGGGACTGTTCAGGTCGGCCTTGGCTACGCCGCCGTGGCTCTTGAGAGCACGGAGGGTCGCCACCAGCACGCAGGCGCTGGGCGCGATGCCCGCATAGCGGCACTTGATGTCCAGGAACTTCTCTGCGCCCAGATCCGCGCCGAAGCCGGCCTCGGTGATGACGTAGTCGGCCAGCGAGAGGCTGAGCTTGGTGGCCATGACGCTGTTGCAGCCGTGGGCGATGTTGGCGAAGGGGCCGCCGTGGATGATGGCGGGGTTGTTCTCGAGGGTCTGGACCAGGTTCGGGTCGAGGGCATCCTTCAGCAGGGCGGTCATGGCACCCGCTGCGCCAATGTCCCCAGCCGTGACGGGCTTGCCGTCGTAGGTGTAGGCGCAGACGATCTTAGAGAGGCGCTCTTTCAAATCGGAGATGCTGGTGGCAAGGCAGAAGATGGCCATGATCTCGCTGGCGACGGTGATGTCGAAGCCGTCCTCGCGGGGAGTGCCGTTGACCTTGCCGCCCAGGCCGTCCACGATGAAGCGGAGCTGACGGTCGTTCATGTCCATGCAGCGCTTCCAGGTGATGCGGCGGGGGTCGATGTTCAGGGGGTTGCCCTGCTGGATGCTGTTGTCGATCATGGCCGCCAGCAGGTTGTTGGCGGTACCGATGGCGTGGATGTCGCCGGTGAAGTGGAGGTTGATGTCCTCCATCGGCACCACCTGTGCGTAGCCGCCGCCGGCTGCGCCGCCCTTCATGCCGAAGACAGGGCCGAGGGAGGGTTCACGGAGGCAGAGCATGGTCTTTTTGCCTATGGCGTTCATGGCGTCGGCCAGACCCACGCTGGTGGTCGTCTTGCCTTCACCGGCGGGGGTGGGGCTGATAGCCGTGACGAGGATGAGCTTGCCCTGCTTCGATGCCTTATGGATGAGGCGGTGGTTTATCTTGGCCTTATAGCGGCCATAGGGGATCACGTCCTCGTCGGCGAGGCCCAAACTAGCGGCGATGTCGGCGATGGGCTTCATTTTGGCTTCCTGTGCGATCTCGATGTCAGACTTCATATTCAGCATCCTCCTTAAACAAAAAGGACAGCTTTGCGCACCACGACGCAAGGCTGCCCAGACGGTCGGCATGAAAGCTTCTCTCCCCTTCTGCACTGTGGTGCTCCACAAGATCCGTCAGCAGAAGGCTCAGCTAATGTTTATAAAATAGCACATCAGCACAAGGTTTGTCAAGCACAAAAAAAGACGCCCCCGCTTTGCAGCGAGAGCGCCTCTTTGTTCAAGAATCGAAATTCAAGAAGCTGACTTTAAGGGGGTTAAATTACTTAACCTCAACCTTAGCGCCGGCATCCTCCAGCTTCTTCTTGATGTCCTCAGCCTCAGCCTTGGAAGCCTTCTCCTTGACAGCCTTGGGAGCGCCGTCAACGATAGCCTTAGCCTCCTTCAGGCCCAGACCGGTGATCTCCTTGACCAGCTTGATGACGCCCATCTTGCCAGCGCCAGCCTCGACCAGGATGACGTCGAACTCGGTCTTCTCTTCCTCAGCGGCAGCAGCAGCGCCAGCAGCAGCGGGAGCAGCAGCAGCAACAGCAGAAACGCCGAACTCTTCGCAGTATGCGTCGATGAGCTCCTTCAGCTCCAGAACGGACAGCTCCTTGACGGAGTCGATGATGGCAGTAATCTTCTCAGAAGCCATAGTAGTAACCCTCCAATATAAATGGTTTGTTTGTTGATTTCAGATGATTTTTAAGCAGCGGTCACGCGGCCATCAGGCAGCGGGCTCCTCCTGCTTGTCGGCATAAGCCTGCATTGCAACGGCCAGACCAGACAGAGTGCTGGTGAGGGCGCCTGCAAACATGGACAGCATGCCTTCGCGGTTGGGCAGCTTTGCGATGGCGTTGGTCTCGGCAGCGTCCATGACCTTGCCTTCCATGAAGCCAGCCTTCACGACGAACTTCTTGGACTTATCGCCGTCCTGGTACTTGCACAGGATGCGGGCAGCGGACATGGGGTCTTCCTCGTGAGCAAAAGCGATAGCGGTATCGCCCTTGAACTGCTCAGCCAGGGTCTCCAGAGAAGTACCCTTGACAGCCAGACGCAGCATGGTGTTCTTCACGACCATGTAATCGACGCCTGCCTCACGCAGCTCCTTACGGAGCTTGGTGTCGTTCTCGACGTTGATGCCGCCGTAAGCGACGACGCAGCCGGAAACCGCACTCTCAAACTTTGCCTTCAGATCAGCGACGTAAGCCTGCTTCTCAGAAAGAATCTTTGCACTGGGCATTCGGTTTCACCTCGTTTCAAAAACTTATATCGAAAGCTGGTGAGCAACGAAAAAGCCTCTTTCCCGCACATAGTCCGAGAAAGAGGCATAAAGCAACTTTACGCACGTTTCTCGGCAGGCGGCATAGCCTTACGCTGGACTCCAGCACCTGCTGTCTCAAAAACAGCATGATTATTTTACCGCAAACGTGCGGAGTTGTCAAGTGTTTTTCTAAAGTTTTTGAGAAATTTATCTCAAAAACTCAGATCAGACACCGTACTTCAGGGTGTTGAGACGGATGCCAGGGCCCATGGTGGTAGCGATGGTAGCGCTCTTGAAGTAAGTGCCCTTTGCAGCGGCGGGCTTTGCCTTTGCAATGGCGCTCATAACGGTATCCAGGTTGCTGTACAGCTTCTCTGCACCGAAGGAAGCCTTGCCCACGGGGACATGGATGATGTTCTGCTTGTCCAGACGGTACTCGATCTTACCAGCCTTGGCCTCAGAAACTGCCTTGCCCAGATCGGGAGCGACAGTGCCGGCCTTGGGGTTGGGCATCAGGCCGCGGGGACCCAGGACCTTACCGAGACGGCCAACGCGGCCCATCATGTCGGGGGTGGTGACGACAACGTCGAAGTCCATGAAGCCGCCGGCGATCTTTGCGATCAGCTCGTCATCACCGACGATGTCAGCGCCGGCTGCCTCAGCAGCAGCGGCGGCAGCGCCCTTAGCGATGGCGCAGACGCGGACGGTCTTGCCGGTGCCGTTGGGCAGAACGACAGCGCCGCGGACCTGCTGGTCAGCGTGACGGCCATCAACGCCCAGACGGACGTGCAGCTCGACGGTCTCGTCGAACTTGGCGGAAGCGGTCTTGCAGGCCAGCTCCAGAGCCTCGTTCACTTCGTACAGTTTAGTAGAATCGACCAGCTTTGCAGCGTCGACATAGTGCTTGCCATGTTTCATTGTATATCCTCCTGTGTGGTCATGCGGGCAGTGTTATGCCCTCCCACTGTTTATGTCTCAGCCCTCGACGACGATGCCCATGGAACGGCAGGGGCCGCGGACCATGCTGCAGGCAGCTTCCAGAGAAGCAGCGTTCAGGTCGGGCATCTTGGTCTTAGCGATCTCTTCCACCTGAGCGGCGGTCAGAGTAGCGACCTTTTCCTTGTTGGGCTTGCCGGAAGCGGTGTTGATGCCAGCGGCCTTCTTGATCAGAACGGCTGCCGGAGGAGTCTTGGTGATGAAGCTGAAGGAGCGGTCAGCGTAGACGGTGATGACGACGGGGATGACATAACCCATCTGGTTCTTGGTACGCTCGTTGAACTCCTTGGTGAAGGCCATGATGTTGACGCCCTTCTGACCCAGAGCAGGGCCAACAGGGGGAGCCGGAGTCGCCTTGCCGGCCTCGATCTGCAGCTTAATGTAGCCAGTAACTTTCTGTGCCATAGTAAATGCACCTCCAAAAATCTGTGGTGAGTTGCGGCGCGGTGTCTCCGCGCCTCCCACGAGCGCGTACGCGGTGTACACGCTCTATAAGAACCGCACTGCGGTCTTACCTTGGTAGAACGGATGCCGGTTGGTTACGGCAGCTCGACCTGCGCGATGTCCACTTCTGCGGGCGTCTCGCGGCCAAACATATTGACCTTGAGCTTGACTTTGAAGCTCTCGGTATCGATACCCTCCACAAGGCCCATAAAGCCTTCCAGGGGGCCGGCGGTGATCTGCACGGTATCGCCGACGTTGAAATCGACGGTCAGCGGAGCCGCCTTCTCGACGCCCATCTTCTCCACTTCCTCAGCGGTCAGGGGGACAGGCTTCGAGGCAGGGCCGACGAAGCCGGTGCAGCCGCGCGTATTGCGCACGACATACCAGGTATCGTCGTTCATGACCATCTTGACCAGAACGTAGCCGGGGAACAGCTTGTGCTCCACCATACGCTCCTTGCCGTCCTTGATCTCGGGGACCATCTCGGTCGGGACCTTGATGTCGCAGATCAGATCCTGCAGGCGGCGGTTCTCCACCATGGTCTGTAAGTCCGTTGCCACTTTATTCTCGTAGCCGGAATAGGTATGCACGACATACCAAAGCGCCTCATTGGACTGCTCTTCCATTCTGGTTGACCCTCCGTTTCAAGATGATTCAAGCGCCGATGATAAGGCCCAGGATGCCACCGAAGATGGCGTCCAGTGCGATCATCACGACGGCGGCGATCGCCACAGTCACGAGCACCACGACGGTGTTGGTCTTGATGTCCGCCTTAGACGGCCACACGACCTTTTTCAGCTCGCTCTTCGTGTCGCGGAAGAACTTTGCCACATTTGCGGCAAAACCCTTCACGGCGGCCTTCATTCTGGCCACAAAGCCCGGCTTTTTCTCGGTTTTGTCTGCCATGATGTTGTCCGCCTTTCTTACTTGGTTTCGCGATGAACGGTGTGCTTCTTGCAGAAGCGGCAGTACTTCTTCATCTCGAGACGATCGGGGTTGTTCTTCTTGTTCTTCGTGGTGTTGTAGTTGCGCTGCTTGCACTCGGTGCAGGCCAGAGTGATTTTAACGGTCATTTGTTGACACCTCCATTATAACGGTTGTTTTGAACCTCCCTCGGCTTGCGGGAGCACCCGTTCGACAGGCGCACTTAATAACCCCGCAAAAGAGGTGTTACCATTGTAACACGTCTTTTTCCATTCGTCAAGCGGGAAATCTGCGTTTTTTCAGGTTTTTTGTATTTTCTTTCTCTTCGCCCGACTGCGCGGCACCGCTTGCATCCCGGGCATAAATATTATATAATAAGTATATCTATGTATATAGACAAAACTTCGGGCCGTCTGCCGCGCGCAGCGGTCCTGAAATCAGGAGAGATCGATTATGTTATCCGATTCTGAACATAAAATGAGTGTGGTCGTCCTGTTCGGCGGAATGTCCAGCGAGCACGAGGTCAGCCGCGTGTCCGCCGGCACCTTCGTGGACCAGCTCGACCGCCAGCGGTACGAGCTGCTGACCATCGGCATCACCAAAGAGGGCCGCTGGCTCTACACCGAGGCCGACTCGGCCCAGATGGCCGACGGCAGCTGGGAAGAGCTGCCGGGCAATATGCCCTGCGTGCTCAGCCCCGACCGTGCCGACCACGGCCTCATCCTCTTCACCCCCGCCGGGCAGGTGGAGAAGGTCCATGTGGATGTGGTCATCCCCGTGCTCCACGGCCTGTGGGGCGAGGACGGCACCGTGCAGGGCCTGCTGGAGCTGGCCGGCATCCCCTATGTGGGCTGCGGCGTTCTGGCCAGCGCGGTCTGCATGGACAAGGCTGTGGCCAACGCCATGTTCGACGCCTCCGGCATCCCTCACACCAAGTGGCTCTCCGCCACCCGCTGGGAGATCGAGTCTGACCCCGACGGCGTCTGCGACGGTGTCATCGCAAAGCTGGGCTGGCCCATCTTCGTCAAGCCCGCCAACGCCGGTTCCAGCGTGGGCATCACCAAGGCCCATGACCGCGATGAACTGAAGGCCGCCATCCGGCTGGCCCTCGCCAACGACCGCAAGGTGGTGTTCGAGGCCTTCGTGGACGGCCACGAAGTGGAGTGCGCCGTCATCGGCTCCGACCCCGCCGTCTCCACCCGCCCGGGCGAGATCCTGGCCGGTGCCGAGTTCTACACCTACGACGACAAGTACAAGAACGGCGTCAGTCAGGTGGTCATTCCGGCCAGACTGCCTGAGGAAAAGCTGGACGAGGTGAAGACCTATGCCGCCATGGCCTACACGGCGCTGGGCTGCGAGGGTCTGGCCCGCTGCGACTTCTTTGTGGAGAAGAACACCGGCCGCGTCCTCATCAACGAGATCAACACCCTCCCCGGCTTCACCCCCATCAGTATGTACCCCAAGCTGATGGAGCATGAGGGCATCCCCGTGCCTGCCCTCATGGACCGCCTCATCGCTCTGGCTCTGGAAAGGACGGAAAAGCAGCATGGATAACCGTCCCATCGGCGTATTCGACAGCGGCCTTGGCGGCCTGACCGGCGTGCGGGAGCTGCGCAAGCGCCTCCCCAACGAGAATATCGTCTACTTCGGCGATACCGGCCGCGTCCCCTACGGCAGCCGCAGCCCTGAGACTATTTTGCAGTATGCCCGGCAGGACATCGCGTTCCTGCTCTCGAAGGATGTCAAGTGCATCATGGCCGCCTGCGGCACGGTGTCCAGCATCTACCCCGCCGCCGAGGCCGCAAAGCTCCCCGTCCCCTATCTGGGCGTCGTGGACGCTGCGGCCCGGGAGGCCGCTTTCGTCACCCGGAACCGCCGCATCGGCGTCATCGGCACGGCGGCCACCATCCGCTCCCGCAGCTATGAGACTGTCCTGCGCAAGCTCGTTCCCGGCGTGGAGATCACGGCCCGGCCCTGCCCCCTCTTCGTGCCTCTCGTGGAGGCCGGCTATGTGGACCACAGCGCCCTCGACAAGCAGCAGGTGACCCGTCTGGTCATCGCCCAGTATCTGGCCGAGGTGCGGGAGGCCGGGGTGGACACCCTCATCCTCGGCTGCACCCACTACCCCCTCATCAAAGAGATGATAGGCTGGTACATGGGAAGGAACGTCACCCTCGTGGACCCGGCCCAGACCGCCGCCCACCATCTGGAGCGGACGCTCAGCGAGCATGGCCTGAAGGGAAACCACGAAAAGGGCGAGGCCCACTTCTACGTCAGCGACGTGCCGGACAGCTTCGCCCAGACCGCCGACCTCTTCCTCGGGGAGTACAAGGGCGGGCTCATCGACCAGATCGCCATTGATAAATACTGATAAGGACGCAAAACTGTGAGCAAACCACTGGAAAACTACATCATCCGCATCAAGAGCTCCATCGACCAGTTCGACAATGAGGGCGTCATCCGCGAGGAGGACCGCGACCACATCGAGCTGATGACCCGGGGCAGCTTTACCAAAAAGAACGGAAGCTACTACATCTCTTATAAGGAGACGCAGACCATCGGCTTCGAGGGCTGCACCACCACCATCAAGATCGCCGAGGACGGCAGCCGGGTGGCCCTGCTCCGGTTCGGGCGGGCCAACAGCCAGCTCCTCATCGAGCGGGACCGCCGCAATCTCTGCCACTACGAGACGGAGGTGGGCTCCCTCACTCTGGGCGTCACCGGCGACGGCATCGACTGCAAGCTGACCGAGAAGGGCGGCAGCGCGGCGTTCAGCTACCTGCTGGATGCCGACGACGCCCGCATCGTCAGCCGCAACACGCTGGAAATGACGGTACAGCACGTCAACTGACTTCTCATTGTTTTTTGCCTGCGGCTCCTGCGGCAAGCGGGCTTCGCACTCAAACACGAAAGGACACTTGAAATGACCGACTTTGAAAAGACCTACCAGAACTACAACCCCCGGCAGACCGCGCTGGACGAGGCCCGCGCCCTGCTGACCGCCGCCGCTAAGGCTGCGATGGCCGACGGCACCCTGCCCGAGGCCGAGCTGCCCGCCTTCATCGTAGAGATCCCCGCCGACGTCAAGAACGGCGACATCGCCTCCAACATCGCCATGGCCGGCGCGCGCACCTGGCGCAAGGCCCCGAAGATGATCGCCGACGCCCTCATCGCCCACCTGCCCGCACTGGACGGCGGCGTCTTCGCCAAGGTCGAGGTGGCCGGCCCCGGCTTCATCAACCTGTTCCTCGCCCCCTCCTTCTGGGCCGGCGTCGTGCTGGGTGCCTGCTCCAACAAGGAGTATGGCCGCACCGACCACGGCAAGGGTGCCAAGTACAACGTGGAGTTCGTCTCCGCCAACCCCACCGGCCCCATGCACATGGGCAATGCCCGCGGCGGCGCTCTGGGTGACTGTCTGGCCGCTGTCCTCGACTGGTCCGGCTACGACGTGACCCGTGAGTTCTATATCAACGACGCAGGCAACCAGATCCAGAAGTTCGGCAAGAGCCTCGCTGTCCGCTACCTGCAGAAGTACTGCGGCGAGGAGGCTTATCCCCTGCCCGCCGAGTGCTATCAGGGCGGCGACATCAAGGTGCTGGCCGGTGAGTTCGCTGAGCTGAACGGCGACAAATACGTTGCCTCCTGCAAAGGCATGGACGAGGAGACCCTCTTCGAGAGCGAGGCTTTCGCAGCTCTGAAGGACGCCCTCGTTGCCTACGCCCTGCCCAAGAACATCGCCGCCCTCAAGCGCGATCTGGGCAAGTACCGCATCGACTACGATGTCTGGTTCCACGAGAGCACCCTCCACGAGTCCGGCGCTGTGCTGGCCGTGGTGGACAAGCTGCTGGAGCTGGGTGCCTGCTACAAGGCCGAGGACGGTGCCATCATGTACCGCAGCGCACAGTACGCTGCCAAGTACGGCACCGTCAACAAGAAGAAGACCGACGACGGCACCGAGGAGGAGGCCAAGGACGAAGTCCTCGTCCGTGCCAACGGCATCCCCACCTACTTTGCCGCCGACATCGCCTACCACTACAACAAGCTGGCCACCCGCGGCTTCGCCAAGGCCATCGACGTCTGGGGTGCTGACCACCACGGCCACGTCGCCCGCATGAAGGGCGCCATGGACGCCATCGGCCTCCACGGCGAGGATCTGGACGTCGTTCTGATGCAGATGGTCAACCTGATGCGTGACGGTCAGCCCGTCCGGATGTCCAAGCGCACCGGCAACGCCATCACCCTGACCGACCTGCTGGAAGAGGTCCCCATCGACAGCGCACGCTTCCTGTTCAATATGCATGACGCCGGCAGCGGCATCGACTTCGACCTGGACCAGGCCGTCAAGACCGACAACGACAACCCGGTCTACTACGTCCAGTACGCTCACGCCCGCATCTGCTCCATCCTCAAGAAGATGGAGAGCGAGGGCGTAGCCTTCGCAGGCGCTGAGAACATCGATGCCACCCTGCTGACCGAGCCTTCCGAGATGGACCTCATCCGGATGCTGGCCGCCTTCCCGCAGGAGATCGTCATGGCTGCCGAGAAGTACGACCCCAGCCGCATCAACCGCTTCGTCATCGACCTGGCCAGCGCCTTCCACCGCTTCTACGGCAGCTGCCGCATCCAGGGCGCAGACCCCGCCGTCCAGCAGGCCCGTCTGGCCCTCTGCATCGGCGTCAAGAACGTCATCTTCAACGTGCTCACCATGTTCAAGATCAACGTCCCTGAGAAGATGTAAGCCGCTTCTCCGTACCTTATCCGTACCTTATAAATAACAAAGCGCCCCCGGAACTCAGATTCGAGTTCCGGGGGCGCTTTTTGTCTTGTGCTTTTGGGAGGCGGAGAATTACTCCTCCGTTACCTCAAAGTCCAGCGGCTTGCCGCAGCTGGGGCAGACAGGGTCGCCGTCCAGCAGGGCCTCTTCGTCCACCACAGAGGTGGCGCCGCAGGCGGGGCAGGTCACTTCGTACTGCACGGGGCCGTCGTTCTCAGCGGCCTCGTCGTCCTCGGGGTCTTCCAGAGCCACCTCGAAAGCCACCTTGCAGCTGGGGCAGATGGCCTCACCGGCGTCCAGGTCGTCCTCGCTCACGTAGACGGTCTTGCCGCAGGCAGGGCAGGCCACCTCATAATAAGGCTCACCGGCCACGTCGGCGTTGTCGTCATCGTCGTCTGCCTCGGTCTCGTCGTCGGAGTCGTCCTCTTCGTCCTCGGCATCCTCGTCTTCGTACAGGTCTGCTTCAAGGTCTTCCAGCTCTTCGCTCAGGTCGTTGATCTGGTCGTAGGCGTGGGTGACATCCTCGTCGATGCTGTCCACGGTCTCTGCCATCTCACTCAGCAGCTCGCTCATGGCCTTGATGACCTTGCCTTCTTTGGTGTTCTCATCAATGCCGAGGCCGTCGATCAGGCCCTTCAGGTATGCAGCTTTTTCCTTCATAGGGAATACCTCCTATCGCAAAACAGCTCTTCTTTTTAAGAAAAAACCGGGCAAACGGTCGCCCGCTGCCCGGTCTTATCGTCGTCAGAAAATCAGACGCGCTCCATATACTCGCCGGTGCGGGTATCGATGCGGATGTGGTCGCCCTCGTTGATGAACAGGGGGACGCGGATCTCAGCACCGGTCTCGACGGTAGCGGGCTTCAGGGTGTTGGTGGCGGTGTTGCCCTTGACACCCGGCTCGGTCTGGGTGACTTCCAGCTCGATGAAGTTGGGGATCTCGACGCTGAAGACCTTGCCCTTGTAGCTCAGCAGCTTGCACAGCTCGTTCTCTTTGCAGAACTTGAAGTTCTCGGGGACATCGCTTGCGTTGACGGGGATGTCATCGTAAGTCTCGTTGTCCATGAAGTGGTACAGATCGCCGTCCTCATAGCTGTAGGTCACGTCCTTGCGCTCGATGAAAGCCTGAGGGAACTTAGCGGTCGGGTTGTAGCTGGTCTCGACCACAGAGCCGGTGATGACGTTCTTGGTCTTGGTGCGGACAAAGGCAGCGCCCTTGCCGGGCTTGACGTGCTGGAACTCAACGACCTGAAGAACCTGGCCGTCCTGCTCAAAGGTCACGCCATTGCGAAACTCGCCTGCAGAAATCATAGGAATTCCTCCATTAGTTTAATGTCTCAGATGCATTACGCATATCTCTATTTATTTTACCCAATCCCGCGCCATTTGGCAAGGGGTTTCGGTAAAAAAGACGATGAAAATGACAAAAAGTGTGGGATAGAGGCTTTATAGCTGAGAGGTTATCCCCTCGCCGCCTCGTACATCCTCTGCATCGCCTGCGCGTCCTCGGCCTGCGTACCGGCGCTCTCGCAGATGACGACCGGCTCGAGGCGGCGCTCTGCCAGCAGCTTCATCAGGGGCTGCGGCTCCGGGCCGAACTGGGTCTCAGCAAAGGTCCAGTGGCGCTTCTCGCCGCCGGCAGAGAACTCGATGCGGGAGAAGTGGACGTGGAACCGCCGGGCGCGCTCGTCCCCCAGCACCTCATCCATCCGGTCGAGGATGGCGGCGTAGTCGGCCCTGGACCGGATGCCGCCCAAGGTCCGGGCGTTCAGGTGGCCGAAGTCGATGCAGGGCGTGATGCGCTTGTCCACCCCGCAGAGGGCCAATACTTCGTCCAGCGTACCCAGCTGGCCGATTTTGCCCATGGTCTCCGGGCAGAGAGTCATGTCGCCGTAACCGGCTTCGTCCAGCGCTTCCACGGCACGGCGCATGGTGTCCAGCGCCTTTTCAAGGGCGGCTTCGCGGCTCTGTTTGCCGCAGCTGCCCGAGTGGAAGATGATGCGTTTTCCGCCAAGCGCGCGGCAGACCTCGGCGCTCTGGAGCAGATAGCGGACGCTGCCCAGCCGCTTTTCTTCCTCGAGGCTGGACATACTGATATAATAAGGTGCGTGGACGCTGAACAGGATGCCCCGCTCTGCGGCGTCTGCGGCCATCTTCCCGGCCTTGTCCACTCCGAGGCGGACGCCGTGGCCGCACTGGTACTCGAAAGCGTCCAGCCCCATCTCTGCCGTGTAGGCGGGGATGTCGAGGCTGGACTTGTAGCCCTTCGCCCCGAAGCTGTCGCTGGTGCCGGCAGTGCCGAACCGGATATGCCACTCGCTCACAGCGTCTTCCCTCCCCGGTCATAATACTCCTGCCAGTGGCGCTTTTCCCACTTGCGCTTGAGCACCACCTGCGCGCCGAGGTCGGGGCCGCGGGGAATGACCATCAGGCCCGGGATGCCGTAGAGGGCCGCCGCCATCCGGTCGGCGTAGAGCTGGTCGCCCACCATGGCCATCTGCTTCCGCTTCACGCCCATCCGGCGGCGGGCCACCATCAGCGCGAAGGGCAGGGGCTTGGCGGAACGGTAGAGGTACGCGAGGCCCAGTTTCTCGGCGAAGGGCCGGACGCGCTTCTCCGCACCGTTGGAGACGATGGTGAGGCCGATGCCGGCTTCCTTCATCTGAGCCAGCCACCCGGCCACTTCGTCCGGCAGCTCCTGACTGCGGTCAGCGGTCAGGGTGTTGTCGATGTCCAGCACGAGGGCGCGGATGCCTTTGCCCGCCAGAAACTCCGGGGTGATGTGGGTGACGTCCTTGAACACATATTCGGGGGTGATGAGCATAGTATTTCTCCCTGCAATGAAAATAGGGGAGCCTGCAATACAGGCTCCCCTACATCGGCGTTAGCAACGCGTTTGAAATCTAAAGCAACAATGCGATTCCAAGCAGTTAATTACTTGAACTTACGCTTGCGGGCTGCTTCGGACTTCTTCTTGCGCTTAACAGACGGCTTCTCGTAAGCCTCGCGCTTACGGACCTCTGCGAGCACACCGCTGCGGGCAGTGCTACGCTTGAAGCGACGCAGTGCGCTCTCCAGCGACTCGCCCTCTTTAACACGAATTTCCGACATCTTATTCCCTCCCTTGGACCGTGAGGCAGGAATTTCGTTGTTACATGGTAACTAACAGTAGACAGTATAGCGCATTTTCATGCGTTCGTCAACCTTTTTCAGAAAGTTTTTTTGAAAAAACTTTAGCCTTTGACGGCCAGATTGACCAGACGGCCCTTGACGTAGATCTCCTTGACCACGGTCTTGCCGGACAGAGCCTCGGCGACAGCCGGGTCAGCCTTGGCGGCGGCGATGGCGTCCTCAGAGGTGATGTCTGCGGCCACCTTCAGACGGGCCTTGACCTTGCCGTTGACCTGTACTGCGATCTCAACCGTGCTCTCAACGCACTTGGCCTCTTCGTACTTGGGCCAGGGGTAGTAGGCCAGCTGCTCGTCGTGGCTGTGGCCCAGCTTCTCCCACAGCTCCTCGGTCATGTGGGGAGCGAACGGGTTCAGCAGCTGGACGACGGTCTCGAACTCGGCTCTGGTAGCGCCGCCGTTATCGTACAGGGCGTTGACCAGAGTCATGAGCTGTGCAATGGCGGTGTTCATCTTCAGGCCCTCGATGTCAGCGCCCACCTTCTTGATGGTCTGGTGCATCAGGGTCTCCAGCTGGGGACGATAGCCCTCGCCCTCCACCAGCTTGTCGGACAGAGCCCACACGCGGTCGAGGAAGCGGTTGCAGCCGGCGATGGCAGAGGTCTGCCAGGGTGCGGCCTGCTCGAAGTCACCCATGAACATCTCGTACAGACGCATGGTGTCGGCACCGTACTGGTCCACGACCTCGTCGGGGTTGATGACATTGCCCAGAGACTTGGACATCTTGACGATGGGGTGGCGGGCCATCTCACCGTACTTCTCTTCCAGAGCCTTCTCAGCGGCCTTCTGGCTGCCGTACTCCTTCAGCAGCTTCTCCTGCTCCTCAGCGGGCAGGTTGACGAAGCTGTGGGGGTTCAGGCCCAGGATCATGCCGTGAGCGGTGCGCTTCTGGTAGGGTTCCGGAGAAGGCACGACGCCGATGTCGTACAGGAACTTATGCCAGAAACGGCTGTAGAGCAGATGCAGGGTGGTGTGCTCCATGCCGCCGTTGTACCAGTCCACCGGAGACCAGTATTCCAGCGCCTCTTTGGACGCGAGGGCGTCCTTGCAGTGGGGGTCCATATAGCGCAGGAAGTACCAGGAAGAACCGGCCCACTGAGGCATGGTGTCGGTCTCGCGGGTCGCGGGGCCGCCGCAGCAGGGGCAGGTGGTCTTGACCCAGTCGGTGTGGCGGGCCAGCGGAGACTCACCGTCAGGACCCGGCTCAAAGTCGGTGATGTCGGGCAGGGTCAGAGGCAGGCTGCTCTCGGGCAGGGGCTGCCAGCCGCACTTCTCGCACTTGACCATGGGGATCGGCTCGCCCCAGTAGCGCTGACGGCTGAACACCCAGTCGCGGAGCTTGTAGTTGACCTTATCCCGGCCCTTGCCGTTGGCTTCCAGCCACTCGATCATCTTTTTCTTGGCGTCGGTGACAGACAGGCCGTCGAGGAAGCCGGAATTGACCAGCGTACCGGTGGCCACGTCGGTGAAAGCGGCCTCGTCGAGGTTGGAGGGGGTGCTGCCCTTGACGACCTCGATGATGGGCAGGCCAAACTTCTTGGCAAACTCCCAGTCGCGGGTATCGTGGGCAGGCACGGCCATGATGGCACCGGTGCCGTAGGTAGCCAGAACGTAGTCGGAGATGAAGATGGGGATCTCCTTGTCGTTGACAGGGTTGATGCCCATGACGCCTTCCAGCTGGACGCCGGTCTTCTCCTTGTTCAGCTCGCTGCGCTCGAAGTCGCTCTTGCGGGCAGCCTCGGCCTGATAAGCCTTGACGGCGTCGGTATTCTTGATGATGCCCTTTTCCAGCCACTCCTTGAGGATGGCGTGCTCGGGAGAGACGACCATGTAGGTAGCGCCGAACAGGGTGTCGCAGCGGGTGGTGTAGACGGTCAGGGTGTCGCCGGCGGTGGTGCCGAAGTTGACCTCTGCGCCGTGGCTGCGGCCGATCCAGTTCTTCTGCTGGGTGGCGACGCGCTCGATGTAATCCAGACCGTCCAGACCGTCGATGAGCTTGTCCGCGTAGGCGGTGATCTTCAGCATCCACTGGCTCTTGACGCGGTGGACGACCTCGCTGCCGCAGCGCTCGCAGACGCCGTTGACGACTTCCTCGTTTGCCAGCACGCACTTGCAGCCGGTACACCAGTTGACGTTCATTTCCTTCTTGTAGGCGAGGCCCTTCTTGTACAGCTGCAGGAAGATCCACTGGGTCCACTTATAATACTCGGGGTCGGTGGTGTTGATCTCACGGTCCCAGTCGAAGGAGAAGCCCAGTGCCTTGAGCTGCTCCCGGAAGTGGTCAACATTCTTCTTGGTGACGATGGCCGGATGGATGTGGTTCTTCATGGCGAAGTTCTCGGTGGGCAGGCCGAAAGCGTCCCAGCCCATCGGGTAGAGCACATTATAACCGTTCTGGCGGCGCTTGCGGCTCACGACATCCAGCGCAGTGTAGCTACGGGGATGGCCGACGTGCAGGCCCGCGCCCGAGGGATACGGGAACTCCACCAGTGCATAGAACTTGGGCTTCTTGTGGTCGATCTCAGCGTGGAAGGTCTTTTCGTCCTCCCACACCTTCTGCCACTTGGCCTCCACGGCCTTGTAATCATACTTCATTTTTGTAATCAGCTCCAGACTTTTTCTAAAACAATACCAATGATATATGACAAACTCAGCAATGCGGTGGATAACCTCTCAGTCTCGCTTCGCTCGACAGCTCCCCTATCGAGGGGAGCCTCTGGCGAAGAGGGAAAGTTTACCGAAATGCCAAAGCCTCCCCTCGTTAGGAGCAACAACGACGACCGCCGCCAGTGGCGGAAGCAGGGAGTCGTTGTTGGGGCAGCGGCCAGCAAGACGCAAGCGGAGCGCAGCGGATGCTGGGTGCCGCAACCCGGGCAGTGGCACGGCGTCAGCCGTGACGGAGAGGTTATCTCCACATCCGAGCTGTTTTCTTACAGACTGCTATCCGGGGTCAGGTACTCCGAGATGTCGATGGGCTCACCGTCGGCCCACAGGTGCTCGAGGTCGTAGTAGGTGCGGGTGTTGGGGACGAAGACGTGGACGATGACGCTGGAATAGTCCAGCAGCACCCAGTTCTTGGAGTCAAAACCCTCCGTGGTGTGGGGCTCGATGCCGCTCTGGGAAAGCTCATACTCCACCTCGTCGGCCAGAGAGCCCACCTGGGTGGTGGAGGTACCGGAGGCGATGACGAAGTAGTCGGTGAGGACGGTCAGGCTGTCCACCTTGAGCACCCGCACGTCCTGAGCCTTCTTCTTGTCGAGGATCTTTGCGATCTCAATGGCAAGGGTCTTGCTGTCGATGTTCTTATCCATAGATTTTTCTCCTTATCATTGTCCGGCCGGCTGACCGTCAGTGGTGGTAGCGCCCGCCACGTCGGTGTTGCCGCCGAGGATGGCGTCGTCCGACTCCTTATCCAACTGGCCCACGAACTGGACGTTGGCGCTGGTGGAGGCGGTGCCGTGGGGCCAGTCGTTGGTCACGAGGTTCAGCTCGCTGGCGCTCACCGGGCCGGTATAGCTGCGGAAATAGGTGTTGAGCAGCTCTGCGATGGAGCCGGCGTCCGGCACCACGCAGGAGTAGCCGTCAAAGGTATCGGTCACGCCGACATTCGGCACACCCATGAAGACGGGGGTCTGTGCCAGCATGATGTTGGCGCTGTCGATGCGGGTGAAGGACACCAGCATCTTTGCGATGGTGGTCAGGTCCATATCCGTGTGGATATAGTTGTTGAAGACGAGGGGCAGCTGGTTGAGCACATCGGTGATGCCCATGCTGCGCACCCGCTTGAACAGACCGGCGTAGAAGTAGCGCTGCATGTTCAGGCGGTCGATGTCGGAGTTGGAGTAGCCCTGACCGTGGCGGCAGCGGACGAAGAACTCCGCCGATGTGCCGTCCAGATTGCGGTAGCCCTGCTTGAGGGCGCTGCCCGCAAAGGACATATCGTGGGGGATATAGACCTCGATGCCGCCGAAGTTGTCCACCATCTCCACCAGAGCCTGCATATCCACCGTCACGTAGTAATCGACGGGCAGCTTGTACTGGTCGTAGATGACCTCCGCCAGAGCGGCAACGCTACCGCCGTTGGAGAGGGCCACGGAGTTTATCTGGTAGTTGGTGGCGGCGTAGGTCTTGCCGTTGGAGAGGGCGACTTTGCGGCTCTTGGTACACACGAGGCTGTTGCGGGGGATCTGGAGCATCCGCAGCGCGCCGCCCTTGATGTCGAACTGGCAGTAGAGGATCATGTCCGTCATGCCGTCGTTGGAGGTGGGGTCGTTGGAGTAGTTGCGGCCTTCCTCATAGTCGATGCCGCAGACGAGGATGTTGACCACATCGCCCTTGTACTCCTCGAGGGTCTGTATCTCCTCGGTGATGGAGGGGGCGTCCTCCTCCGGACGGAGGTTCTCTTCCACCCTGCCCACCATACCGACGGCATACACCACCACGCCCGAGATGACGGCCAGCACCGCCAGCGTCACAGCCAGCGGGAGCCAGAGCGGGGTCTTTTTCTTCTTTTTGCGGCGGCGGGGAGGCTCATGGCCGCCCGCAGGGGTCGAACGGCGGGGAGGCTTTGCGCCGCCGCTGCCGCCTGCGCGGCGGTGAGGCTCTGCGGGAGCGGGCTTTTCCTCTGCAAAGAAGTCCGGCTGGGCAGGCTGCACGGGCCGGGATGCAGGAGCCTTTTCGGCCCGCCGATCCGTCGGGCGGTTGAGTGAACGGTCTGTCTTGATATGACGCGGAGTCTGACTCATTCCATCTTATTCCTTCCAAGCGTTTTGGGGAGTCGGCTGTTGGCCGAAAAACTCCTGTTCAGGGTTTTGTACTCTTTAGTATACCATTCTTCCCCGCGATTCGCAATCAGCATTCTTTCTTCTGATGGGCCAGGATGTCCTCATAGGCGGCAGCGGACTGGGGGTCCAGCGGCTTGCCCTGGGAGAGGACGAAATCGTTGGTCTGTTTCAGCGCAGCCAGCATGGCGGCGTCGAGATCTTTCATTTCCAGCTTCCGCAGCTTGCCGACGCCCGGCCAGTCCCGCTCTTTGCTGGTCATGTCGGCCAGATAGACCACCTTGTCCAGCTTCGACATCCCGGCCTTTCCCGCCGTGTGGCAGGCAATGGCGGAAAGGATGGCCTCATCCTCCACGCCCCACCGGGTGCGGGCGAGGATGGCCGCGCAGATGCCGTGCCAGACAGAGGCAGGCCGCTCTTCCCCGCCCTCGGCATACTGGGGATACTGCCGCATCAGTTCCCGCATCTCGTCCTTGGAGATCTCCTTGGCCGAGTCGTGGAGCAGGGCGGCCAGCGCAGCCTTGTCCTCATCGACACCGTAGCGCTTCGCCAGCCTGACGGCCATTTTTTTCACGTTCAGGGTGTGTTCGTAGCGCTTGTCACTCAGCCGGCTGCGCACAAGCTCTTTTGCCTGTTTCTGATTCATTTGTGACTTCGTCTCCTTTGGTGTACAGCCCCTCGCGCCGGATGACCCGGCGCACCGAGGCCGGAAGCTCGTTTTCACATTCCTCCCCGGCGGCGAGGCGGGTGCGGAGGACGCTGGACGCCATGGGCAGCGCCTCCACCGGCGCGAACAGGATGCGCGCACCGGAAGCGTCCAGCTGCCGGGCCTTGGCGTGGAGCGCCGGGTCGTCGCCGATATTCCGGCTCGTGACCACCAGATGGGCCAGACGAAGGATGTCCTCCCAGCGGTGCCACCCGTCGAAGCGCAGCAGCATATCGCTGCCGATGGCGAGGTACAGCTCATCGCCGGGATTCTCCCGGGCCAGCTTTTCCAGCGTGAGGACGCTGTAATTCTTCCGGCCCTGCTCCGCCTGCTCCACCTCCCAGCCGCTGACCTCGAGGCCGAAGCCCATCTCCCGGGCCAGCTCCGCAAAGCAGCCGCACATCTCCACCCGGAGCGGGCCGGGGGCGGATGTCCCCTGCTTGAAGGGGGAGACGCCTGCCGGCATGACCACCACGCGGTCCGGGCAGACCCGGGCAGCGGCGGCGCGGAGGTTGTTCATATGGCCGTAGTGGGGCGGGTCGAAGGAGCCGCCGTAAAGCAGGATACGCATTACTTCAGCAGGTCGGCGTAGGCGCTGTCCTTCTTTTTCTGGAGGTAGAGCACGAACTTGGAGCCGATGACCTGCACGCAGTCGGCGCCGGTGGCCTCGGCCAGCTTGACGGAAGCCTCGCGGGCGTTGTACATGCTGCTCTCAAGCACCTTGAGCTTGATGAGCTCCCGGGCGTCGAGGCAGTCCTTCACGCCCTGGATCATGGTCTCGTCGATCTCACCCTTGCCCACGATAAAAACGGGGTCCATGGTGTTTGCCTTGCCGCGCAGAATGGCGCGCTGTTTGCTCGTCAGCATAATAGTTTCTCCTTTATGATTCGTTTTATTTTCGGTCAAATGGCTTTGCGCTCCGCGCGGGGGCAGAGCGCTTTTTCATTAGGGCTAATGGTTCTCGAAATACTTCTCGCGCCTGTGCGCGGGGCGGGTTTTATTCTTTCGGTCAAATGGCTTTGCGCTCCGCGCGGGCCAGAGGCAGGGCTGGTTTTTTCTTTAAGCTGGTTCTCGCGCCGGTGGCGCGGGGCTGGTTTCTCTTTCGGTCAAATGGCTTTGCGCTCCGCGCGGGCCAGAGGCAGAGCTGGTTTTTTCTTTAAGCCGGTTCTCGCGCTGGTGGCGCGGGGCTGTTTTTTTCTTTTGGTCAAATGGCTTTGCGCTCCGCGCGGGCCAGAGCGCTCTTTCATTAAGGCTGATTGTTCTCTTTTGATGTCAAAAGAGAACCAGAAAACCACCAGCGATTTCGACGCGCTGGATCCACGAGAAAGGGGCTGCTCGCCCCTTTCAGACCCC
>CDZC01022922.1_pt1 | contig 200097 bp, 137 predicted proteins | sample 557371 | NCBI WGS metagenome assembly CDZC01 (sample SAMEA3182085, study PRJEB8094) | gut metagenome | biome: human; feature: gut; material: Stool; isolation source: human stools | place: Canada | collected 2013-01-21
GAGTGTGGAATAATTCCACACTCCCCGCCACAGTTTCCACACACTCCACACATACTTCCCCACTATCCTAATTGGCATCATCTTCCTCATTCCTTTATTTATCAATCACTTATCATACATTCTCTAATTTTGGCACGCGCTTTGATCTTTAATTAGACGTTAGCGAAAAGCAATAACCGATTCCTTAACACAAAGGTAGAGAATTGAAAACATATGTCTAATAATCATTAAAGCAAACGATTATGAAAAAATTAGTATTAGTAGTAGCAATGTTTATGTTTGTTTGTGGTGGTTCATTCCTTGTAAAGGCTCAGAGTTCTGCAGAAGCTGTGACAGCCCCGACAGAAATCAATGCGACAGTTGTCAACGATACAGTAGTTAAAGATACTGTAACTAAAGAAGACGCGCCTGCAAAGGCAGAACTGGTTGCACTAGCCGCCATTGTCAATGATACAGTTGTCACAGACACTACATCAAAAGACAAACCGGCTGAGCCTGTCAAGGAATAACCTTGCCAACAACATGCAGGACATAGTCTGCCGAAGAATAGTAAGCACACTACAAAAAAAGCCATCCCTACTTTCGTCTATTCCGGGGATGGCTTTTTTATTATCCTATCTTCTTACAATCATTCTGTAGGAGCACTTGTTTCCAATATCAGATCTGTTTTCCAACTTGAAACAATATTTGCCGCCTCTGCTTCGAAGCTCTTTCCTGCCAAAGACACAAATGTCTTGGTATTACCATTTCCATTATTGAATAACCAATTAGCTACCATTCCATCCTTATCCTCACTCAACAACTTACCGCTCTGCTCGGAGATCTGTTGATCCGACAAGGCTTTTGTCCAAATACGGGCATAACTGATAGCTCCGTTCAACCGGCGTTTACCATCAGACTGGCCGATGTAGAAATCAGAAGTAAGATTGATCTCTTTCAAATCATCCGGCGTACCGTTTGATAATTGAAGCGTTTCTCTGACACCATTTACATACAACGCAATCCGCTCGCTTCCGCTCTTACTATTATCCAATACCACAGCCACATCATACCACTTATTGGTTTCTATCTTAGTAGAGCCCTCATAGCGAATACTACCTTTATCATCTGCAGCAAGCTGAAGGAAACGTTCTTCATCATTGCTTCCTCCCTTATGCACATCGACACGCAGCAAGAATTTCTTCTCTATACCCATCACCGTATTAATCCGGGCATTTCCATTGTCATTGCCATTCAACGACTCAATGTTGAAACGAGCCTCAAATGTGAGCGTACTCAAATTCTTTAGCGATTCATCTGCCGTACCATTATATTCAAACGGTACTTTAAAGTAATTACCGCTACCCAGGTTTGCCACTTTATCTGCCTGTACCACCGTTACGGTCAGACTTAATTCCTGTTCCGCTTCGTCTCTGACAAACACGGTAGTGATACCCGCTTTTTTACCTATTAAATTGAAACGAGTGTCATCCACCTGCTGAATAGCTACAATCTCTTCATTCTCTGCTGTCAGACTATAACCTCCGTTTCCTTTTTCTACCGTAATCATGATCTTATTGTTGACTCCCACTCTCGGTGTCAGATTGGAGACATCGATAGAAATCGGATTTACCGTCACCTGAACCACCGCCTGTTTTCCTTTATGGTCTGTAAAAGTCACTGTTGTATGTCCGTTCTTCAAACCTGTCAAAGTATAGAAAGGACGAAACTGATCTGTATTAACCATGCTGACAACCGTTTCATCCTCCACCTCATAAGACAATTCATCATTGCTGGAAAAGTTTCCCATGCTGACAATCAGTTGCTTTTCACCAGCAACTTCCAAGATCACCTCCGACTCATTCACTTCCAATTCAAATACACCAACATTCACAGAGATATTGGCAACTACTCCTTCTCCATCCATTACTTCGATGGTAGTGGCTCCATTCTGTGAGCCACTTTTTACAGTTATCAATTCGCCGGAAACGGTAGCCGTTGCAATAGCAGTGTTGAAACTTCTCACGGTATAGTTTCCGTTTCCAACCACTACATTCACTTTGGCTTCCTCATTCTGCCCGATACGTATCACCGGTTTGTTCACAACCAACTCTATCAAGTCTTTAGCCACATCGTCATCATCATCGTCGTCACAACCTGTAACGGCAAACGATAATACCGACAATAGCAACAGACACATATATGTATAGATTCGTTTCATCTGATTTTCTTTTTAAAGTTATACATTCCTACCGGTTTACCATCCGGGATTTTGTTCAATGGTCGGTGTCTTCTGCAACTCACTCTGGCGAATCGGGAACAGATAATGCTGAATAGAGAAAGTACGTTCTTCCACGCAGAAACGCTCCATTCTATATTTCACACCGTCAACCGTAATCGCTCCATTCTCATCCTGCACCGGACGCATTCCGTTAATCATTCGCTGGCAACGGGGCAATGCACCGTTATTGGCAGCCCAGTATTTTTGCGTACGTTTTGAGTTATCGCTTCCGCTGGATTTCCAAAGGCTTTCCTTTGCCAGCTCTTCCTTACTGGTGGGCTCCAGATACAAGCGGCAAGTCCACGGACGTTTTCCCTCATAAAAGAGTTCCACGCGACGTTCACGCTGAATGTATTCACGCATCAACTGTTGATTAGTCTTTACTTCCGGCGGCATCGGTTTCATAAAAGAACGTTCACGAACCGTATTCACCAATTTATAAGCTTCATCGATATCCTCGCCCAATTCATTACAAGCCTCTGCATAAATATAGATAAACTCCGGAAGACGCCAGATGGCGGGCGCATTGATACTGAAGTTACCGGATTTGTTCCATGACTCTTGTTGGAATTTACGTAAATAATAACCGGTAGTAGTTGCATTGGTAGCACCAATCTTATCGGAACCACTCGCCGTATTGATTGTTTTCGACTCGTTCTTATTATTACGATAAGGAGCTCCGTGATAAATTACATCGCGATAGAAACGCGGGTCACGAGTACCTTTCATATACGGATTAGTATCATCATAGCCACCTTTACGAGCTTCTGCCGAATATACCGGATAGCCATAATCACCTACGATATATTCATATTCATCCACTTGTTCCTGCACCGGTTGCTGGCGCGAACTTCCCTCACGGCTGGGCGGATAAATATCACCCTGCCATGCCTGATCCTTGCTCTTTGTCATAAAGAACACATACTCATTGGCAAAGGCATCCATATCATAAAACATATCCCACAAACGAGCATATACACGGCTGTCATTCAGATTACCGTCAGCCGGATCCTTGAAATCATTTGCATCATGTTTCGTATAGAGAGAATAACGCTTGGTGCCGCCGACTTCGAAATCCAGAACTGCTTTAGCCGCTTCTTTGGCTTTTCTCCAACGAGTAGCATCATAAGCATACTCATTTTCAAACACACGACGCAAGTTGTATCCATATTGAGAAGCACCATTCCACAACGGAGTAGCCGCTACCCAGCGAACAAAAGAAATCAATCCCAGACAGGCTCCCTTATCCACACGGCCAAAGTTCTCGGAAGTTTTCACATACTTATTAGGAACCATGCCATAAGCAGTTTGTGCATCGGTCACAATCTTTTCAACCATCGAATGAACAGACTCTTTCTTGAAGTCCATATTATCTCCGGCATTAATCACACGGTCAATATAAGGAGCTTCGCCATACATACGCAGTAACAGCATGTGGAAATAACCACGCATGAAATACATCTCACCGATACGGTTACGAAGATCACCATCCTGTTGAGGGTTGTCGGGCGTGTTATACTTCTGTACATTTTCTATAATCAGGTTCGCTTTACGGATTCCTTCATAAAGAGCTTCCCAATATTGCCCTACACTACCGGGCAAAGAGTTCGGGTTCCAGGCGCCGTTATTGAAGTTATTCGTAATGTTCCCCTCTACGTTGGTTCCTTCACATTCGTCCGTAATGGCACTGTTGCTGAAGTGCTCGAAAAACACCAGCGGACGGTCTGCTTTCTTTGCAGCCGCGTATACGTCGGAGACTAGTCCGTTCACTTTTTCGTAACGGGCAAAAACGTCCGCTTCCGTAATATTATCATCATCGTCCCGGTCCAGGTAATCGCTACACGAAGTAAAGACCAACGGCAGGACCAATAAAGCAATTGCTGAAAATCTATATAACTTTTTCATATTTCTATCTTATTTAGAATGTAATATCAATACCAAAATTGAATACCTTTTGAATAGGATACCAGGAAGCTCCGTCTCCGGATTTTGTTTCCGGATCAATATCCACATCACCCAGTTTATCAAAAGTCAACAGATTCAGACCTTGCACATAAATACGTGCCTGTTGCACATGGAATTTACGTAATAATTTGGGCGATACATTGTAACCAATTTCCACATTCTTAAGACGCAGGTAGGAAGCATCATACAAAAACAAACTGCTGTTTCCATTCTTGTTGTTATCATGTGTTCCATAATGCAATGCCGGATATTTGGCAGTAGCAGCCGTTTCCGGTGTCCAACGGTCCAGATGCATTTTCTTCACACGTCCGATCTTATCCTGTTCAAATTGCGGGAAGTCAAATACAGCCGCCCCATTCAACAGAATAGATGATTTTGTCGCACCTTGCAATAATACACTAAAATCAAAGTTCTTATATTGGAAACCGAAAGGAATACCGAACATCAGTTCCGGACTACGCGGATTTCCCATTACCGTACGGTCTTCATCATCAATCACTCCGTTACGATCCAAATCCTTATAAACAACATCTCCCGGAATTAATTGTCCCCACGGTTGATAACCGATCTTATTCAGGCGGTCAGCTTCTTCCTGATCGGCCACAAAATGATCGAACACATAGACAAAGTTCTCGTATAAACGTTTACCTGTTTCTTTACGCCAGGAGTTCTTGCGGGCAACTTCCGCCTTATATTCCAGACGGTTGCGGGAGAAAGTCAGGTTCGGACGGATATAATAACGGAAATCCTTTCCAATCTTATCATTCCAACTCAATTCGATATCCACACCGCGGTTGCTTACCTCACCCAGATTCTGTAAAGCTGCATCTTTACCTACAATGTCCGGATATCCCATGATACCATCACTGTTCATATCTGTAATAATGTCAAAACGATATTCGTAAAATGCATCTATCGTCAATGCCAAGCGTTGATTCAGGGTAGTAAAGTCGATACCGACATTCAGTTTACGTGCTTTCTCCCAAGTCAGATTCGCATTAGCCAGATTGCCTTCGGAAGTACCGCCTACATTCGTACCAAAATTATTACCGAAATCATAACCACTGCCACCACCGTAGAAAGCCAGATATGGGAAACGGCTGCTGACATTGTCACTACCTACCAAACCATAGGAGGCTCTTACTTTCAGGAAATCAATCCAGGAAGCCTTTTTCATAAATTCCTCTTCAGAGACTACCCAACCGATTGAACCAGCAGGGAAGAATCCGTAACGTTTGCCCGGCGCGAAGTTCTCGGAACCATTGTAACCGAAGTTAAATTCCATCAGATACTTCTGATTATAATAATAAGCAAAGCGTCCGGTGATACCCTGGCTATGATAAGCCAGTTCATTGTTAACAGTACGGTTACCACGGTTTGCCAATAACATGGCTGTCACTTCGTGATGGTTGCTAAACAAACGGTTGTAATCCAAACGTGCCTGTATATAAGTACGTCCGTCAGAAGCGTTATGACTGAATCCGTTGCCGATAGTCTGGTCAATATCATACTTGTTACCCGTTTTGTAGGCACCGGTATAGTGTCCGCCGGACATATAAGCATCCGAGCCTTCAATCGGCATAAATGTTGCATACTTCGGATATTCACGATATCCGTCTTTGTAAGTATCCAGTTTGCGGTTTATCCAGCGTCCTTCGGAGGCGTCATAAGAGAACATCACTTCCGCCTTTAATCCTTTCGTCAGAAATTCCATATCCAGATTCATGGCAAAACTACCATTCAGATACGTGTTCTTTTCATTCAGATAACCGGTACGGCTCAATTCACCCAGAAGATTGTAACGGTAGATATTGTCACCATAAAGCATTCCACGAGAGTTTTGCTGAATGTATTCCTCATTCTGCGGATGCGCGTTTTCTTCCACCAGGATGGGCAGATATGGAGGCTGGGTAGCACAGATGGTCATCAGGCGACCGGCTGTTGTACCCGGTGCATTACGGTCGGTGATACGGGCACCCAAATCCAGACGGGTGCTCAAATAACGATTAATGTTAATATCGATGTTCGAACGGAAATTGTAACGGGTGAATTTAGTCTGTGAGTCATATTCACCGGCATTCGCATATTTGTAGTTACCTCCTTGTGAAAAGTAATTGGCCAGTACATAATAACGTACCTTGTCCGTACCTCCACGGATGGAGAGGCTGACATCTTCCTGCAAGCCCGGTTTAAAGGCAAAATCATAATAATCCCAGTCATATCCCAAGCCATCGGAGTTATCCCCTTTGGCGCGGCGGAAATTGTCAATTGCCTGTTGAGAGAAAAGGTTCAAACTGCTGATGTCTGCGCCCGTCATCTTGGCATCGTTCAATCTGGCTTCATTATATAAAGTTGCATAATCGGCAGAGCCTAAATATTCGGGGAAACCGATCGGCTGGTTAATGCCGATAGAGGCTTTCAGGTTCACGGTTGCCTTTTCCGCTGCCTTACCACGTTTGGTAGTAATAACGATTACACCATTTGCACCACGGATACCATAAGCGGCAGTGGCGGAAGCATCTTTAAGAATAGTGAATGTTTCAATTTCATCCGGTGCGAGGTAACTCATGTCACGTTCGATTCCATCGACAATGACAATAGCGCTCTGGTTACCGTAAGTTGCCTTACCACGGATAAACAATTCACTTTGATCCACACCCGGTTCGCCACCCGCATACTGATTTACAATCAAACCCGGCAGACGTCCGGCAAGTGCATTGTTGATATTGGCAGTAGGACTTTGCGTCAGATCTTTTGTCGTGATGGTAGCAACAGAACCGATCATCGTTTCTTTACGTTGTTTGGTATAACCTACCACAACCACTTCCTGCAAGGCTTTCGTATCTTCCTGTAGTAAGACAGTCAGTTCCTTCTTTGCACCGGGAACAATTTCCTGCGGCTGGTAACCCAGATAAGAAAACACCAACGGAGCTTCCGCATAAGGCAGTTTCAATGTAAACTTACCATCCATATCCGTAATCGTACCTGCATTGGCCACTCCTTTCACGACAACAGACACACCGATCAACGGGTCATTTGTCGTCTTGTCCAATACCGTACCCGACACTGTTATTTTATTGCTTTGTGTGGCCTGCACCTTTGCCGTTCTTCCCGTTTGCGCCACACCCTGCAAAGGTATACCTGCAAGAAGAGTGCAAGAAACAGCCACCAGACAAATATTTCTTTTTATATGTATCATCTTTCTTTTCGATTTTCTATGTGTAATAAATCAATCTTATTCCTCTGCTTTCTTACCGAAATCCGGTCCGACCCAGTTCGCCTTTTCCGTTGCTTTACCTTGCACCCAGTCTTCATAACGGGCACGGATTTCAATCATTGTTGCTCCCGGGACTTCCGCATTCAAGGAGATTGTCAGGCGATCTTCCCTGTTATCGCGATTACCAAAGGTCGGTGCTTTTGCCCAGTCGTACTCCCACACATAATAGCCTTCGGGATGAGCCAACGTCCAAAGCACATCAGAACAGCTGCGCAATGCAGCGATAAACTTATTCTTGGTCTTTTCCGGATAAAGGCTGTTAGTCGGCTGTTTCACCATATCCAGGAAGTAACGGACAAATATTCCACGGAATAAAAGATTATCTCCCGAATTTCCTTCACCACTGAATACCGGATAGTTGGAATCCATTTTCTTATTCACCTGGTAAGAGCCGAAAGCAACCGCATTACGAAGATATTCATCCTCACCGGTAGCGTTGTACAGCTCCAGGGCAGCCGCCATAAATGTTCCCTGATTATAAGACAAGGCTACTTTATCAGGATCTCCCGGTGTACCGTCATCTTTAATACTAAGATTATCATATACCTGTCCGGTGGAAATATCACACAGATAAGCCGTCATCCAGTTGTATACCTCTTTGGCGAAGTTCAGGTAATAAGCAGCCTGCTCTTCCCAGCCGTCTTTAGCCTCCTTAACGGTAAGCTGATACAATTTCATAGCCAGAAGGCAACCGGGACCATTGGAACAAGACATACGTGAAGCCGGTGCATCCGTTTTCCATGCCATTCCTCCTACCCCTTTATAGTCATTCTTCGCTCCCTTGATATGGTTCCACATCTTCATCAACGCACTGTAGTAATCCTGATCGCCAGTCAATTCATAAACTCGCAGACAAGACAGTGCCATCCATTCCATATCATCATAGAAGTTATTCCAGAAGTCTTTGCCACCATAACCGCAATGTTCATTCCAGTCATCAAAAGCCGGCAGGAAAGGTTTCATGATGTTTTCGTACAAATGAGCCTGATATTCGGGATTGTTCGCATGACGGATATAAGCATCGATCACGATATCCAATGCATGTCCCTGCGACCATCCGCCGCTACCGCCCGTGCTTGCCGGTTCTCCGGTTTCCGGTGTATTCGGTTTTTCCCAGTAAATGCTTCCGCAAAAGGTATCCCGTCCGCTGGCATTCTCATAGAAATATTTGATATAAGTTCCCGTACTTTTGTCGGCTGCATCTGTCCAGTTCACATCCGACACATATTCACCGGATGAATTACCTTTGTAGATGTCTCCCAGATCGCCGTCGTCACAAGCTGTAAATATTGCCAGTGCACCGCTTAACAACAAAGCTCTTTTTGATAATGATACTATATAGTTCTTCATATTATTATTCAGTTTTAATCTTCATTCGTTTCCGAAGCTACCCAACGGTGGGTGTACGTTCCAAACTCTGCATTGAAATAGAGGGTTACATCGGTTTTCACCGTAGCATAATAGACATTTCCCTGCTTTTCGCCCCATTGCAGTAATTCGTCGCAGAAACGGAAACTGTAATCCCATGGATCTGTGCCCAATGCCAGTTGATATAAATTATAATAGCTGTTGTCGGTAGTCAGATTCGGTTGCCCTTTATCTTTCTCCTTATGTCCCCAACGGTAGGTTGTTCCGTTGATTTCCATCTTAAAGCTATGACGGGTTTCACCGCTTCCTGCCCAACTTTCCGTTTGTTTCCGGGCAGTATAATTCTTCACACCCCATTTGCCATATCCCAGATAGTTGAAATCCTGTCTATACCCACCCGAATGGTTATAAAGATATACAGCTCCTATTTCATCGTAACTGATCGTTTGTTCACCCATATTGATGGTAATCCGGTAGATGCCTGATTGAGGAACCGTAACTGTATAGTCTTCACCATCATTACGCTCACGTAACACTCCGTTGTCGTCTACATAATAATAGCATTTGCGACCTTCTACAGTAGACATAAATATAAATGGCTGGTCAGCTTTCAATTGAGTGAAAGTCTGATAGATTCCTTCATTCTGACGGAGCATTTGTTGTGCTTCCGCTTCATCACCATCATCTTCCGTACCCACGCCAGTGATATAAACCGGCTCGTTTTCAGAAGGCATATCATCAATGCCGTCCATCATAAAAATTACGAAATAACCTTCCAGACTACTAAGAGCCTGATCCAATCCGCAATAAGCACGCACCTTCCAACGCAGTGTGCCGTTAGTATTGCAACGGAATTTAGCCAGTTTACCTATTGTGTTTGCCTGATAATGGGTTAAAGTCAACTGCGATTCCAAACCGTTATTGTCAGAAAAGATCGTTTCTACCGGTTTGGTAAAGTCTCCCCCGATCGTATCAATCAATACTTCATAACGATATACTGTATTTCCGTGTTTCTCGGTAGGCGTCCATTTCAGAACAATATCCGTCAGCGAAGCACCCGAAAGTACTACTCGCTCGCCACTAGCCATTGCATCCATTGTTCTAACAGGTTCAGGCGGAACAATCGGTTCATAATCATCCGGATCAAATCCCGGATTCAGTTTATTGTCACAAGCCGTCAGTCCGATAAGAAAAAACAGCAGGGCAAATTTGATTAGTTTTTTTGTTATCATATTGTTTCTCATATTATTATATTCCTAGTTTTAGTATGAATGAGGACATTCAATTGGTTCAAAGCGGCTCTTATCTCCATTATAAGTTGCAGGAAGTTCCGCTCCCCAGGCAGGTTTATTTTCGCTTATATTCTGCAAACAAACTTGCGCATCCAATCCGCTGCCGCCATTTCCCCAATTTTCAAAAACTGTAGTACCTCCGACACCTTTCGAGAATACCCAATATCCCATCAAGTCAGAGTGTTCTTCTGCATTAAGGATTTTGCACATATTCGCTTTAATTTCACTTTCGTCCAACGCTCTCTTCCACATCCGTGCCTGATAAACTTTGCAATATCCTACCCGATATGAATCTCCGGAACGTCCAATCAACAGTGCTTTATCATTTCCACCTACATCTGTCAGATTGAGAGATGAATTAGGAGCACAATCCTCATAAGAGTTATCTGCAGGAGTCAACGTTTCTCTCACCCCGTTTATATACATTTTATAAGCCTCTTTAGTACTTGATTTCGTTCCATCATATACAATGGCTATATGATACCATTTACCCGGAGTCTTACGTCCACCTTCCGAATCATCGCAATAAATAGTCTGCTGACTACGGAAACGGGGATCACTCTTACCATTAATTTTTGTGGCTATTTCAAAACGCGGATTCACATCCTTAGCTTCTGCACGAAGCAGGAATACACTTTCCAAACCTATAAACGATTGCATAGAACGAGTATAAGTCGGGTAGAACACAACCTCAAAAGTAAGCTGATTCATACTTTTCACCTCTGAATGTGATTCGGCATACTTTTTAATATCAATTTTAAAGCATACGTCATATTCCATACGATAACATACCGGATTCACATAAACTGGTAACGTCAATTTCTGACCTGCCGCATCAGACAGTTCCAGTGTGGTAGTCCCGAGCTTCTTTCCTGTTAGTTTTAACTTGGTAGCCCCGTCTTCCGTAATCAATTCTGCGGTTTTCAAATAGGTTTTATTATCATCTGTGAGTTGTGCCAACTTATAATCACCATTTCCTCTGGTAATAGCTATTTCTGTAGATGCCTCATAACCACCGATGATTAAAGAAGTTGCTTCATTTTCCAGTTTAAGGTTATATGGATTCACTTTCACCGAAATCTCCTCCACAGAACCTTTCTGATCTGTCACAATCACTTTCACATCACCTCTAGCTTTGGGTTTCAAGGTAATCAGGTTCTCTTTTTCAGTAGCTTCCACAATCGTTGCATCCGTAGTAGGCTCGCCGTCTCCCACCTGATAAGTGAAACTATATCCGCCATTACCTCTCTCAATAGAGATATATTGAGATTCGGCATCCGGTTCGGCAAAAGTGGCTTCATTACTTTTCAGTGTCAGATCCACGATGTTCACTACCACAGGAATAGTGATTGTCTTACCTTTCTTATCTGTTATCGTAATATTTACCGGATCGGCTCCAGTCTCGAACTTGGCAGTCAACGGAATAACTTGTCCGGATAGTTCACCCACTTCCAAAAACTTATCAGCACCTTCCGGTATGGAAATCTGATAATCTCCGTTACCGGTCAAAATCTTCACCAGTCTCTTTTCACCGATAAAAAGGTCAAAACCTTCTTCCGGTGCATCTACCGTCAAATCCCAGAGTTTTGCTACCCGAACCAGCACTCTAGCCACTTTCTTACGTCCATCTACTATTAATATAGTAGTTTCCGTACGGTTATTTTCTTCCAACTGGCTATTTTCGGTAGCTTTAATAGTCACCTTATTACCATTGATTGTAGCCGTCGCCACGTTTTCATCAAATGGCTTCACATAATAATCGCCATTACCGGAGGTGATACTCACCGTAATTTCGTCTCCTTGTAGTAGTGTCACCGAATTATTATCGACAACCAGATCTGTTGCCGGTTTCACTTCCTGTTCTTCTTTATCATCACTGCACGATACCATAAAAAATGGAATGGTCAATGCTGAAAGAAATAAAAAACTAAGTTTCCTTTTCATTAGATTAAAGATTAATAAATTAATACTTTTCAAGTTTATCTATTTAAAAACTTCGATGAGACAAAGATAAAATCACTAAACTCTACCAAAAGAAAATTAACTATCCTTTTTTACCTTTTGGCACGGATATTTACTATATTAACACGGATATTTACTTCTTCTTTTTCTTTAAAAATTCCCGCCACAGGCTACTGCTGAACCTCTTCCAAATGTTTCATCCGAAACTCTTTTGGCGTGCACTCATACTTTTCACGGAACACCTTAAAGAAAGTAACTTTGTTCGAGAATCCCGAATCGAATACAATTTCATCAATCGTCTTTTTAGTGGTCAGCAATAAATCTTTCGCTATGTGCAAACGACATTCCTTAATCAGATCGGTCGGGCTATCCTCTCCTATCTCTTCCATCTTCCGATAAAGACTCCGGGGACTGATTGCCAGTCGATCGGCGATATAACGCGGAGTCAAATCTTTGTTCGTTATATTATCATTGATAATCTTCAAAACCGACTGAAGGAACTTCTTCGACTCTTTATGCGTCAACTTCCCGTCCGACTTTTCAAAAGAACTGATCGGCGAACTGAAATAATTCTTCAACACCTCTTTCCGTTCCATCACCTGACAGACAGAAATACGAAGGTACTCCGCACTAAACGGTTTCGTGATATACATTTCCGCACCAGCAGAAAGAGCCTCCATCTGTTGTTCCATCTCGTGCCGTCCGGAAACCACAATAATAGGAATATGCGCCGTCTCTTTCACCGATTTGATCCGCCTGGTCAGTTCAATGCCACCCATTCCCGGCATCATGACATCACAGATAATCACATTCGGATAAACCTCATTCATCACCTGATCCAGCCGTTCGGGATCTTGCAAGGTTACCACATTGAAGTCAGCCGAGAAGATTTCTCCAATAAACCATAGCATTTCGATTTCATCATCGACAACCAAAAGCGTAGGACGCATCTTATCAAACTCATACTGGGGAAGTTTCAGTATCGATTGAGTATCTATCTTAGGGATGTATTCCGCTGTGAGCCGCTTGGTTTCCGCCACTCCGGTAGTCAGTTCCACGATCGGCAAGGTTAGTGTAAACATCACCCATCCGTCAGGAGTATTTTCCACTTTCAACGTACCATTCAGCAACTTTGCCATATTATAAGAGATGGCTAGTCCCAGGCCATTCCGTGAAAAGTTCTTTTCATCCTGATTCTCGAAATTATCCAAAATGGCATACCGGTTAAAAATATACTGAAAATCCTTTTCCTTGATGGTACTTCCTTCATTCGCTACACGAAGAGTCAGCATGTTTTCCCCGCTTGTATCCACTTCAATCTTGATACTTTGTCCGTCGGGAGTATATTTAAAGGCATTAGAAATCAGATTAATAATAATCGTATTCAGGAATCCTTTGTCCGAGTTCCACATCACCTGCTCGGGTATCTTGCTCAAGAAAGTGATGTTTCTGGATTTAGCCATTTCTACAAACGTTTTGGCTATTCCTTTCACAATGGAAGACACATTCAATGACTCAATCCGTACTTCCCTGTTTCCCGTTTCAATCCGACGGAATTCGATCAACTCATGAATCAGGTTGTTGAGACGCTCCGCATTCGTCTGAATCATCTGTACGTAGTCTACGACAAATTTACTAAGTCCCTTCGATGAAAGGATTCGTCCGCAAGGACCATAAATCAAAGTCAGCGGAGTACAAAATTCATGTGCGATATTAGTAAAGAAACGAAGTTTGGACTCAAAGACATTCTTTTGATGGCGTTTCTCTATCTCGTTCAGCAATTCCTGCTTTTTACGTTTGGAGCGCAGGATAAAGGAACGTATCAGTAAGGCTGCCAGTAAAAGCAGACAGAAGGCATAAATCAAATAAGCCCACCAGGAAGCATACCACGGATCGCCTATACGAATAACCAGGGAATAGACATCACTCTCTTTATCAAAAACACTATTGTAATATTTCACCAATAAGGTATATTCGCCGGGAGCCATATTCGTAAAAGAGACTCCGCTTTCCGAACCATTGTTTACCCATTGGTCACTCAATCCTTTCAGTTTATAAAAATAGGTACAGTTATTACCATTCAGATAATCCACAGAGGCAAATGAAACAGAAAAGAAATTCTGGTCATACTGCAAATTCAAGACTTCAGTTTCTTTTTTCCGGGTGAGAAATTCGCCCAGATTGTATTGTTCACCGAAGATAGACAGCTTATCAAAATAAACAGGAGGCATATAAAGCTGCTCCGAACGGCCATCCGCCCGGATAGCTACGACTCCATTGATTCCGCCAAAGAACAGAGTACCAGTCCGGGAATCCCGAAAAGCGGCACCGTCACTAAACTCTACGACCTTTAAACCATCTCCAAAGCCATACGAACGAAAGACATTCCGCTTCGTATCGAAATTAATTAATCCGAGATTGGTGCTCAACCAGAAGTTGTCGGACGAGTTTCTAAGAATTGCATGAATGGTATTATTCAGGAAACCATTCTTGGCATTGAAGAGCTGATAAGAAGTTTCCGAAGTGTACTTTATCAATCCGTAGCTCGTTCCAAAAAGATAGTTATTGCTGCTGTCTTTACCGATGGCGAGAATATTATTCAGGGTCATGTTTTCGTATTTATGAGTAGACACCGGTTCCAGGCCGTTCGTCGTTTCGTTATAACGGAACACCCCATATCCTTTATTACCAAACAACAAGTTGGCTTCATTCTCTGCATAAATAGTAAAGAAATAGTTCGATCCCAGTTCGCCGTCATTGATGACGTAACGTTGCGCATCCACAATCACCGGATTGTCCGGTGTTCCGGCAATACGAGCCTTCACCACTCCCATGCCGACACTCGCCAGCCACAGTTCGGAATCTGCTGTTTCGTAAATGTCATGGATGTATTTAAAATCTTCGTTACCCATCCGTATCGGTATACTCTTGATACGTTTTTCCCGATATGAATAATAAGTTAGTCCTTCTTCGTCTCCTATCCAAAGCAAATTCCGGTGGCTCTTGGCAAAACAATAAACGGCATTACTACTCAAAGCACTATTAGAGGTAGTCAACACCTCTGCCCGGCAGTCGGAGATGTTTTTATCGAATTCGTAATCATAGATTTTAAGAATTCCGTTTCCTTTGGTTCCCACCCAGAAAGTACGTTCATCATCAAGATAGATGGCACGCACAGGGCGTTCTATTTTCTCGGTGTAATTGCTAAGTACCATTGATTTGATAGAATAAAGCGGATTCGAATAAAGATAAACGCCCTGCCCGTCAGTACCAATCCAAACAACATCCTGAAAACGGTCTTTCTTGAGACAGAATACACCGCTGTTGATAGGTAACGACTGAATTTGATAATGATCCGTCTCCTTCTGTTTCTCCAACAGGAGAATGCCATCCATCAAAAAGCCCACAAAATAGCTGTTATGATAATGAACGATGGACGAAATTTTGCCACGTTCCTGTATTTCCTTACCCAGATTGGCAATAAATTCATTCTTCTGGGTCGGAATATGGAAAGCATAGAAATTAAATTCCTTATCTATGTAATAAAGAGATTGCTCGTCATTGAAACAATAAATCAAGGAAGTCTGATAAATCAGGTTTGTTTTCTGGGGTAACAGGGTGATATCTCCCGATGCGGCTTCCTGCTGTATGTCATAACAGCGGTTGTATCCTTTCATGACTACCCACATCCGGTTGTTACCGTCGATAAAGAAGTTTACGATATCGGAAATCGGAATTCCCGTGATATTGATTTTCTTGAAGACTCCTTCTTTTTTATGATAATAATAGATGCAGTTACTATCCTGGATAATGAACAGATTGCCATGACTATCCTTATTCATAAAGAAGAGTTTCTGAAATTCATTATAGTGAGTGATTGTATTGGTTTTCCGGTTCAAACGGTTCAATCCATAGTAGGTTTGAATCCAGTAAATATCTTCGCCCGTATACACAATATTGTCAATCAGATTACCAGATAAGTAATCCTCCTTGTCACGAGTCTTAAATTCCTCAATCTCCTGTCCATCATAAATATTCAGTCCGTCGCAGGTCCCGATCCACATCAATCCACGCTCATCCTGGCACAGAGATGTAATCGAACTATTAGACATATACTCTTTATCTGCAACTTGCTTCAAATTATAAGCATAAGCGTTATGTATCAACAGATTAAGAAAAAAGAATAGAATAAAAACCGACTGTTTTCCCATAGTGTATTATTCTTAGATTTGCTATATGACAAAGGTAAACAAAAAAACATTCCGAGCTTTTTTTTGGCCGGAATATAAGTAAAGCTCCGTGCCAGAGTAGTTAATTTCAGCGACAAGAGGCGATTTAGCCCCTCTATTACTAGAAGCACATTCCTTTTCTCCCTATTTTCGTCGTAGAAATTATTTTCAAATCTATAAATTCATTTGTTCATGAAAACACATTTTTCATTTAAACACTTGCTATTTCTTGGAGGTGCCGTGTTGTACAGCCTGCAATCTTCTGCCGTTAAGAATCCGGTAGACTATGTCAGCACACTGGTAGGCACTCAATCCAAGTTTGAACTGTCTACCGGAAACACGTATCCGGCTACGGCATTGCCGTGGGGAATGAATTTCTGGACACCGCAGACCGGTAAAATGGGAGACGGTTGGGCGTACACGTATGATGCCGACAAAATCCGGGGATTCAAACAAACACATCAGCCCAGTCCCTGGATGAACGACTACGGGCAGTTTGCCATCATGCCTATCACTGGCGGACTGGTATTCGATCAAGACCGACGTGCCAGTTGGTTCTCTCACAAAGCGGAAGTTGCCAAACCTTATTATTATAAGGTGTACCTTGCCGACCATGATGTAACAACCGAGCTTGCTCCTACGGAGCGTGCCGTCATGTTCCGTTTCACGTATCCGGAGACAAAGAATGCCTACGTGATTGTAGACGCTTTCGACAAAGGTTCTTATGTGAAAGTGATTCCGGAAGAAAACAAGATTATCGGCTATTCAACCAAGAATAGCGGCGGTGTGCCGGAAAACTTCAAAAACTATTTCGTGATTCAATTCGACAAACCGTTCACATTCGTTTCCACAGTTTTCGAAAACAACATTCTTCCGAATGAAACAGAAGCAAAAGGAAACCACACAGGGGCCGTGATCGGATTCGCCACGAAAAAGGGAGAAATCGTACACGCACGTGTTGCTTCCTCCTTTATCAGCCCCGAACAGGCGGAGTTGAATCTCAAAGAGCTTGGCAAAAACAGTTTCGACCAACTGGTAGCGAACGGAAGAGAGATCTGGAACCGTGAAATGAGTAAAATAGAGATAGAAGACGATAATATCGATAATTTACGCACCTTCTATTCCTGTTTATATCGTTCCATGCTTTTTCCACGCAGTTTCTACGAGATAGATGCTAAGGGACAAGTCATGCATTACAGCCCCTACAACGGCGAAGTGCGTCCCGGTTATATGTTTACCGACACCGGATTCTGGGACACGTTCCGTTGCCTGTTCCCTTTCCTCAACCTGATGTATCCGTCAATGAATCAAAAGATGCAGGAGGGACTAGTGAATACTTACAAGGAAAGCGGTTTCCTGCCGGAATGGGCCAGCCCGGGACATCGGGATTGTATGGTAGGCAACAACTCGGCTTCCGTAGTGGCCGACGCTTACATCAAAGGATTGCGCGGATATGATATCGAAACTCTTTGGGAAGCATTGAAACATGGAGCAAATGCACATCTTCGCGGGACTGCTTCAGGTCGTCTCGGTTACGAATCTTACAACCAACTGGGATATGTTGCCAACAATATCGGCATAGGACAAAACGTTGCACGTACATTGGAGTATGCTTACAACGACTGGGCAATTTATACATTAGGTAAGAAACTCGGTAAACCGGAGAGCGAAATCGACATTTATAAAAAACACGCGCTGAACTACAAAAATGTCTATCACCCGGAACGCAAACTGATGGTTGGCAAAGATAACAAAGGCGTATTCAATCCGAATTTCGACGCAGTGGACTGGAGTGGTGAATTTTGCGAAGGGAATAGCTGGCACTGGAGCTTCTGCGTATTCCACGACCCGCAAGGACTTATCAACCTGATGGGAGGCAAGAAAGAATTCAACGCGATGATGGATTCTGTTTTTGTCATCCCGGGTAAACTGGGAATGGAAAGCCGCGGCATGATTCACGAAATGCGTGAAATGCAAGTAATGAACATGGGGCAATATGCGCATGGCAACCAGCCTATTCAGCACATGGTATATCTCTACAATTATTCAAGCGAACCCTGGAAAGCTCAATACTGGATACGTGAGATTATGAACAAACTATATACCGCCGGTCCCGACGGTTATTGCGGTGACGAAGACAACGGACAGACTTCCGCCTGGTATGTATTCTCCGCACTCGGTTTCTATCCGGTTTGCCCGGGAACGGATGAATATATCATAGGAACCCCGCTCTTTAAATCAGCGAAGTTACATTTGGAGAACGGAAAGACCATCACGATCAAGGCAGATAACAACCAGCTTGACAACCGCTACATCAAGGAAATGAAAGTAAACGGGAAATCACAAACCCGTAATTTCCTTACACATGACCAGCTGATTAAAGGTGCTAATATTCAATTTCAAATGAGCCCCGTGCCCAATAAACAACGGGGAACCACAGAAAAAGATGTACCTTACTCTCTTTCGTTTGAATAAAATATTGTACTTTTGGAGATCAATGAATTATCTACCAAACAAACTATAAAAACATGAAACTGAAAAGCCTTTTACTAATTGCCCTTGTTGCGATCGTCTTTTGCGGTTGCCAAAGTAACTATCAGCCTACTTCTATCACCGTTGCCTCCTACAATTTGAGAAACGCCAACGGTGGCGATTCAATCAACGGAAACGGTTGGGGACAACGTTACCCGGTCATTGCCCAAATAGTGCAATACCACGATTTCGATATTTTCGGCACGCAGGAGTGCTTTATTCATCAACTGAAAGATATGAAAGAAGCATTACCCGGTTATGATTATATCGGTGTAGGCCGCGACGACGGCAAAGAGAAAGGTGAACATTCTGCTATTTTCTATCGCACAGACAAGTTTGATGTGATAGAAAAAGGTGATTTCTGGTTATCGGAAACTCCCGACGTGCCGAGCAAAGGATGGGATGCCGTGTTGCCTCGTATTTGCAGTTGGGGACACTTCAAATGCAAGGATACCGGCTTCGAATTCCTTTTCTTCAACCTGCACATGGACCATATCGGCAAGAAGGCACGCGTGGAAAGTGCATTCCTCGTACAGGACAAGATGAAAGAACTTGGCAAAGGCAAAGAGCTTCCGGCCATCCTGACGGGAGACTTCAATGTCGACCAGACCCACCAGTCTTATGATGCTTTTGTGAGTAAAGGGGTGTTGTGCGACTCTTACGAGAAGGCCGGCTTCCGCTATGCTATCAACGGCACGTTCAACGACTTCGACCCGAACAGCTTTACGGAAAGCCGTATCGACCATGTATTCGTTTCTCCGTCTTTCCTAGTGAAAAGATATGGTGTGCTGACGGATACTTACCGCAGCATCGTAGGCAAGGGAGAAAAGAAGCAGGCGAACGATTGCCCGGAAGAAATCGACATCAAGACTTATCAGGCGCGTACTCCTTCAGACCATTTCCCCGTAAAGGTGGAACTGGAATTTGACCAGCGTCAGCAGAAATAATCTTTGTATCTAGTTATAACCTGAAAGTTTCACCACACAACCCGATATTCCTATGAGAAATATATGTTTTGTAGCCTGTATGTTATTTTGCCTTACTTCCGCAGTGGGAAAGACACCGGGAAATACCCGTTATCTTTCTATTGCCGACTCGATTCTATCTAATGTATTGAATCTCTATCAGACGAATGACGGACTACTAACAGAAACGTATCCTGTCAATCCCGACCAAAAAATTACTTATCTGGCGGGCGGAACGCAGCAGAACGGAATGCTGAAGGCTTCTTTTCTATGGCCGTATTCGGGGATGATGTCGGGTTGTGTGGCTTTGTACAAAGTGACCGGAAACAAGAAGTACAAAAAGATTCTCGAGAAAAGAATTCTACCGGGAATGGAGCAGTATTGGGATAACAGCCGCTTGCCGGCCTGTTATCAGTCATATCCCACCAAGTACGGGCAGCACGGACGTTATTATGACGATAACATCTGGATTGCACTGGATTACTGCGATTATTACCAACTGACTCACAAGCCCGCATCTTTGGAAAAAGCCGTTGCATTGTATCAATATATCTACAGTGGATGGAGCGACGAGATGGGGGGTGGTATTTTTTGGTGTGAACAGCAGAAGGAAGCGAAGCATACTTGTTCCAATGCACCGTCTACTGTGCTCGGTGTCAAGTTGTACCGGCTGACGAAGGATGCCAAATACCTCGAAAAAGCAAAAGAGACGTATGCCTGGACGAAAAAGCATCTATGCGACCCTACCGACCATCTTTACTGGGATAACATCAACCTGAAAGGGAAAGTTTCCAAAGAGAAGTACGCCTACAACAGTGGACAGATGATTCAGGCAGGTGTATTGCTCTATGAGGAAACGGGAGATGAGCAGTATTTGCGCGATGCACAGCAAACAGCCGCAGGAACAGATGCCTTTTTCCGCACAAAAGCCGATAAGAAAGACCCGACTGTCAAAGTGCATAAAGACATGGCCTGGTTTAACGTGATCTTATTCAGAGGACTGAAAGCTCTGTATAAGATTGACAAGAATCCGACGTATGTCGATGCGATGGTGGAGAATGCGCTTCACGCCTGGGAAAACTACCGGGATGAAAACGGATTATTAGGCAGGGATTGGTCGGGACATAACAAGGAGCAGTATAAATGGCTGCTCGACAATGCCTGTCTTATTGAATTCTTTGCAGAGATTTAACACTTCTTCTCCGCAACACTTTCATAATCAATACTAATCAACAAAAAAAGACTATTACCATGAATATAACTAAAGCCTTTTGTTTGTCCATAGCACTCTTTGGTGCTGGCAATATGCAGGCTATAACGAACAGTGATTTTGTCATCCAACAAGATAATACCAAAATCAACAACTATCAGACGAACCGTCCGGAAGCATCGAAACGTCTGTTTGTCTCTCAAGCTGTGGAACAACAAATTGCGCATATCAAGCAACTGCTGACGAATGCCCGCTTGGCATGGATGTTCGAAAACTGTTTCCCGAACACACTGGATACTACTGTTCATTTTGACGGTAAAGATGATACGTTTGTTTATACAGGCGACATCCACGCCATGTGGTTGCGCGATTCGGGTGCACAAGTATGGCCTTACGTACAACTCGCCAACAAAGACGCGGAACTGAAAAAGATGCTGGCCGGCGTTATCAAACGTCAGTTCAAGTGTATCAATATCGACCCGTATGCCAATGCTTTCAACATGAATTCCGAAGGCGGCGAATGGATGAGCGACCTTACGGACATGAAGCCCGAACTGCACGAACGCAAATGGGAAATCGACTCGCTCTGTTATCCTATCCGTCTTGCTTATCATTACTGGAAAACGACGGGAGATGCCAGTATATTCTCCGACGAATGGCTTACAGCCATCGCCAAGGTTCTGAAAACGTTTAAGGAACAGCAACGAAAAGAAGATCCGAAAGGTCCTTATCGTTTCCAACGCAAAACGGAACGTGCACTTGATACGATGACCAACGACGGCTGGGGTAATCCTGTAAAGCCGGTCGGACTGATTGCTTCTGCTTTCCGTCCTTCGGATGATGCTACAACTTTCCAGTTCCTCGTTCCGTCCAACTTCTTTGCTGTAACTTCATTGCGCAAAGCTGCCGAAATTCTGAATACGGTCAACAAGAAACCTGATTTAGCTAAAGAATGTACTACACTGTCGAACGAAGTGGAAGCAGCCCTGAAACAGTATGCGGTTTACAATCATCCGAAATATGGCAAAATCTATGCTTTCGAAGTGGACGGTTTCGGCAATCAACTGTTAATGGATGATGCCAATGTGCCGAGTCTCATTGCCCTGCCTTATCTTGGGGATGTGAAAGTGAACGATCCTATTTATCAGAATACCCGTAAGTTTGTATGGAGCGAAGATAATCCTTACTTCTTCAAAGGTACTGCCGGCGAAGGAATTGGCGGTCCGCACATCGGATATGATATGATTTGGCCCATGAGTATTATGATGAAAGCATTCACCAGTCAAAACGACGCAGAAATCAAGACCTGCATCAAAATGCTGATGGATACGGATGCCGGAACAGGGTTCATGCATGAATCTTTCCACAAGAACGACCCGAAGAACTTTACTCGTTCCTGGTTTGCATGGCAAAATACGCTGTTTGGAGAACTAATCCTAAAACTCGTGAATGAAGGAAAGGTAGACTTACTGAATAGTATCCAATAGTCTTCTATTATGTTTTTTATTGTATTCCCGCTTATGAGATAACTGTTTCTAACCTTGAAGCTTACGCTTCCAAAGTAGTTTCAAGGTTGAAGAACTTTAGTTTCACGCCTTTGAAACCATAGTTTCAAGTAAGAGAAACTAGAGTTTCTCACCGATGAAACTAAAGTTTCCCGCTGACGAAACAAAAGTTTCAAGCAATAGAACTTTTAGTTTCAAGTACTGAAACTCTCTCTTCCGTAATAGTCTGATAATCCTTGAATACCGCTCCGGATAGAGAAATAAATACCCACATAGCAGAAAAGCAATAAAATCCTTACTTTCGACAAGGTGACAGCAAAGTTGTCGTCACCTTGCCATCACATCATGCTGTCACACTGCAGTATATTTATAATCAATCATTTATGTCCAATCAGGTGACAGATGACAGCATTTTATTTATTTTCCAATTTATATGTAGAGAGTATATGACTCCTAAAAAATAAATGCCCCATATAATATGAACAATATGAAATCAACTTTTTTATTCCTACTTACTACAACCATAATGACTTGTACTGCCTACGGACAGTCTTCCAATCATAAAGAAAACCAATTACCCGATTGGGCTTTCGGTGGTTTTGAACGTCCAAAGAATGTCAATCCGGTAATATCTCCTATAGAAAACACCAAGTTTTACTGTCCATTGACCAAAGATTCTATTGCGTGGGAATCGAACGATACATTCAATCCGGCTGCTACACTCTACAATGGTGAGATTGTCGTGTTATACCGTGCAGAGGATAAATCAGGTGTCGGTATCGGACACCGGACTTCCCGCCTCGGTTATGCCACTTCTACCGATGGCACACATTTCCAACGGGAAAAGACTCCTGTATTCTATCCGGATAATGATTCACAAAAAGAGTTGGAATGGCCCGGCGGCTGCGAAGACCCACGAATTGCCGTAACCGATGACGGATTATATGTAATGATGTACACCCAATGGAATCGCCATGTGCCTCGCCTGGCAGTAGCGACTTCTCGCAACCTAAAAGACTGGACAAAACACGGTCCTGCTTTTGCCAAAGCATTTGATGGAAAGTTCTTCAACCTGGGTTGTAAGTCCGGCTCTATCCTGACCGAAGTTGTTAAAGGGAAGCAGGTTATCAAGAAAATCAACGGGAAATACTTTATGTACTGGGGAGAAGAGCATGTATTCGCAGCTACTTCCGATGACTTAATCCATTGGACACCGATTGTCAACATTGACGGCTCCCTAAAAAAGCTGTTTTCTCCCCGTGACGGCTACTTCGACAGCCATCTCACCGAATGTGGGCCTCCAGCTATCTACACTCCGAAAGGAATTGTCCTTCTTTATAATGGTAAAAACCATTCAGGAAGAGGTGACAAACGCTATACCGCCAATGTCTATGCTGCCGGACAAGCACTCTTCGACGCCAATGATCCTACCCGCTTTATCACCCGTCTCGACGAACCGTTCTTCCGTCCGATGGACAGCTTTGAAAAGAGTGGGCAATATGTAGATGGAACCGTATTTATCGAAGGAATGGTCTACTTCAAAAACAAATGGTATTTGTATTATGGCTGTGCAGACTCCAAAGTAGGAGTGGCCGTTTATGATCCGAAACGGCCGGCAAAGGCTGATCCGCTGCCATAGTTATAAAAATAATCCTGATTACATTCTTTTTTAAAGGAAAGATGTAATCAGGACTAACTTATTTCTTAAAACTATATCCCCAAAAACGGCTGAAAACAGTAAGTTCTTGTTAAAGATTTGCTTTTCAGCCGTTTCTAGTATAAAATAAAGCTTTCCGAAGCAGAATTAAATGCTACAATCGGAAAGCCTTATAATACCTATTGAAAACTGAATTGAATATTGAGAACCAGCTTTATTCTTTCATTGTCGGAGGCTTCTTCCTCCTTTCAATAATTAGCTGTCTTTTATAAGTAAGTCATCTTTATCTATTTATCTTATTCAAAACAACTGGTCTGTTTGCCGGAGCCTTACCAAAATTCTTATTAGGCTTTTTTCCCATTACAAACTTCAATGTGCTGCCATTTATTATATCCTGATAAGTGATATAACTCTTATCATAAGGCTTGCCATTCAAATACACTTTCTGGATATAGATATTTTCTTTGCTGTTATTTGGTGCTTCTACAGTAAAAGTGTTACCACCACGTACCTTCATTTCTACTTTTTTAAAACAAGGGCTACCGAAAACAAATACACCATCCGACGGGTTCACCTGATAGAGTCCCATAGATGAAAGAAGATACCAGGCAGACATTTGGCCACAATCCTCATTACCGATGATGCCGTCCGGTTGGTCTGTGTAAAAATCACTCATGATAAAACGAACCTTTTCCGCCGTTTTCCATTGTTCACCGGCATACGCATAAAGATAAGCAACGTGATGGCTCGGTTCGTTTCCATGCGCATATTGTCCGATCAATCCGGTTATGTCGCTCGAAGCTCCTTCGCCCATACTGTCGGTGTTGGTAAAGAAAACATCAAGTTTCGTTGCAAAAGGTTTGTCACCACCAAACAAGGCAATCAGCCCATACGGGTCTTGTGGAGCAAAGAAAGTATATTGCCATCCGTTTCCTTCACAGAAATCTCCAACAGTATGGATGGAACGTGCCGGATCGTAAGGAGTACGCCAAGAACCGTCTTCCAGTTTCGGACGAATAAAATGGATAGAAGAATCAAAATAGTTCTTGTAATAATGAGCACGCTTTGAGAATGTTTCAGCATCTTCTGCCTTTCCCATCTTACGTGCCATAGCGGCAATTCCCCAATCGTCCACTGCATACTCCATGGCTATGGAAGTAGCTTCATGAACTTTGTCGGCAGGGATATAGCCTTTTTTGACTACATAAGGTACTCCTTTCTGCTTTTCATAAGTAGCTGTAGCTATCATTGCTTGCAATGCTTCTTCCGCATCGAACCCGGTAAATCCTTTCAGATATGCATCGGCAATCACCGGCACGGAGCTATACCCCGGCATCTGATCGGTCTCTCCACTCATCAAAGGCCAGATAGGGAGTTTGTCCTGCTGACGATAGATGGAAATCATCGAATTGACTACATGGTCAACCATTTCAGGTTGAGTAATAGTCATCAAAGGATTTAATGCACGGTAGGTATCCCATAAAGAAAGAGTCGTATAGTTGGCTTTCTTCGGGTCTGTGTAAATCATGTCATTCATTCCTCTATACTCTCCATTCACATCGCAAAAAAGCGTAGGGGCAATCATTGTATGATAATGGGCGGTATAGAACACTCGTTTGGAAGCCTCATCATCAGTTTCTATTGTCATCTTCTCCAGTTGCTTGTTCCATCGGGCGGCACTCATATCCACCACCTTATCAAAATCCCAGTGAGTAAGTTCGGATTGCAGGTTCATCGCTGCGTTGTCACAGCTAACAGAAGAAAGAGCGACTTTTATCTTCACTTCTTTCACGTTACCAAAAGTAAGGACACTCTTCACCGATGCCACTTTCAGTTGGTCCCAAAGTTGCGGGGCATTATCGTCATAGGCAGTAAACTGTTCTATCTTCTTATCACTTTTCAACACAAAATAAACTTTGCGGGAAGGACTCCAGCCTCTCACATAGCGATACCCCTCTACCGTATAATCATCTACCTTACGGATATAGCTGTCGTAAGCATTCGATCCGTTTCCTTCACGTAAATCGATCAATATGGAAGCAGGTTTTCCTTCGGGATAAGTATAACGATGGAAGCCTACACGATCTGTAGCTGTCAGCTCGGCTTTGATGTTGTAACGGTCGAGAAGCAAAGAGTAATATTCGGGACGGGCGATTTCATTCGCATGAGAATATCTGGAAGCATACCCATCACGTATATCATCCTGATTGCCTCTGGGAGTACGGATCTCATTCAATGGCATGATGAGAATATCACATAAGTCAGTACAGCCCGTACCGCTCAAATGGGTATGTGAAAAGCCAATTAAAATACTATCGGAATAATGATAACCCGAGCACCAGTCCCAACCTTTATGGATATTGGTAGGACCCAGCTGTACCATTCCATACGGAACACTCGTCCCAACAAAGACGTGTCCATGATAACCGGATCCGATATACGGATCGACGTACTGCAATAATCCTTCACTTTTTGAATAGTTCTGTTGCGCTACTCCATTTCCCGCTGCAAGCAAGACACAAGAAGTAAGTGCAAGTAGTTTAAATGCCTTCATTCGTATTTTTCTTTGGTATGATTGAAAATTATAGTTAGCGAATGATGCAAATATACTACCTATTTAGGAATTAACTAACTGTCGCTAGAGTTTACAAGAAAAATGGCAGGCAGGTTTACTCTTTTGGCAAGTTCCAACCACAGATTTACACGGTTTTCCACAGAAAAACTGCGTACCGTCTACTAAATAACATAATAAATGAATCTGTGGAAATCCGTGTTAATCTATGGCGAATCCTTTCCATAAATTCCCTTCGGGAAGAGGAGCTTCAAGCTCTATCAGTTCTTTGGAGACAGGATGTATGAATCTCACTCTCCGGGCATGCAGGCAAATACTCCCGTCCGGATTGGAGCGTGGAGAACCATACTTCAAATCTCCCTTGATAGGACATCCCATTTTTGCCAATTGACAACGGATCTGATGATGCCGTCCGGTTTTTAAATCGACTTCGAGCAAATAGTAATTCTCCGAATGACCGATCAACCGGTAATGCAAGATCGCTTTCTTGCTGTTCGGCACCTCCTTGTCGTATGCATAACTCTTATTCTGCTTTTCATTGCGCACAAGGAAATGCACCAGTTCACCCTCCGGTTCTTTCGGCGCATTTTTCACGACTGCCCAATAAGTCTTTTTCACCTCACTGGTGCGAAACATTTCGTTGAGCCTTGTTAATGCCTTACTCGTTTTGGCAAAAATAACAAGACCGCTTACGGGGCGGTCCAACCGGTGTGTCACACCGAGGAAAACATTTCCGGGTTTCTGATACTTCTCTTTCAGATACTGTTTTACAGTCTCCGAAAGCGGCGTATCCCCCGTCTTGTCTGCCTGGACAATCTCGGAAGCGGTCTTGTTGACTACAATGATATGGTTGTCTTCGTATACAACAGTCATTCTGTTCGATTACATATTCATACCACCATCTACCTGAATCACCTGACCTGATACATAAGAAGACATATCAGAAGCCAGGAAGGTAGCGATGTTTGCCACATCTTCAGGAGTACCACCACGACGCAAAGGAATTTTCTTTGCCCATTCAGCTCTTACTTCGTCAGAAAGAGCAGCTGTCATGTCTGTCAGGATGAATCCCGGAGCGATAGCGTTGGCACGGATGCCGCGAGAGCCCAACTCTTGTGCGATAGACTTAGCCAATGCAATCATACCTGCTTTGGAAGCAGCATAGTTAGCCTGTCCTGCATTTCCGTGAACACCTACAACAGAGGCCATATTGATAATGCTACCAGCTTTTTGACGCATCATGATAGGTGTACAAGCATGGATGAAGTTAAATGCAGACTTCAGGTTCACGTTGATTACCATATCCCATTGCTGTTCGCTCATGCGCATCATCAAACCGTCACGAGTGATACCGGCATTGTTTACCAATATATCGATCCGTCCGAAGTCCTTGTGGATTTCTTCAACGACCTTTGCAGTATCTTCAAAGTTAGCCGCGTTAGAAGCGTAACCTTTGGCTTTCACGCCCATTGCTTCCAATTCTTTAGCTGTATTTTCTGCATTTTCGTCAATGACAAGGTCAGTAAATGCGATGTTTGCGCCTTCGGCAGCAAACTTAAGAGCGATAGCCTTACCAATACCGCGAGCAGCACCGGTTACAATGGCTGTTTTTCCGTCTAATAATCCCATACTAAAAGTTATTTAATTAAATTTCTGTTCTATGCAGTGCGCCAAACACAATGTTGGACACATATCTATTTCTTGTATCTTCATCCAGATGTGCACCTATATGGCCTCGAATATAAGGAACTTCAATTCCTTTCACACAATAATGTATCAAGTCGGCAGTCATCTCCACATCGTCAATATGGAAAACTCCTTTTGCCTGTCCTTCCAGAAGAACAGCTTTAAAGAGCTGGACTTCCTTTGCATCAAACTTCTTGCGAACTTTTTCCACCCGCCATATATCACGGAAGAAATAAGCACGCAGTGTTCCGTTTCGATAGACGACCTCTTTTACTGCGTCCAACCGGGTATATATCATCTCCAACAATTTCTCGTCCGGTGAGATATTTTTCTCGGCCACCCGCTTCATCATATCCGACAGAATATCCAATTCCGATTCCACAACAGCCAAATAAATTTCATCCTTACTTTTAAAATAAGTATAGAGCGTTCGTCTACCTTTTTTAGAAGCAAGAGCGATATCATTCATAGTTGTGTTTTCTACTCCCATCTTCGCAAAAAGCTGACGGGCTACATCTACTAATTTGGCTTTTGTCTTGGATACGGTCATAGGTTACAAATTGCACATTGCTGAATATTTTGAGCAAAAGTAATTCTTTTCTTTAGACCATACAAGAAAATAGAGAGAATATTAACATTTGTATATTAATAGGTGCTAAGAAAAAGTTTCATCATTATTTCATTCATTCTCAGCTAAATAAGAAAAAAATGATGATTTACTCGAAAAATATTCAGCAAATTATTTGTTTGTTTCAAAAAAAGCCGTACCTTTGCACCCGTTAAACATCGCGGAGTGGAGCAGTTGGTAGCTCGTTGGGCTCATAACCCAAAGGTCATTCGTTCGAGTCGGATCTCCGCAACTAAAGATAAGAAGAATCGCAGAAATGCGGTTCTTCTTTTTTATGACGACTCTTCTTTACTGGTTTTATTCACAACCTAATTTCAGTTATCAACAAGGATATCAACAAAGTTATTAACAGGTTAATTTGCTTATAACAAGACAATTAAGCATATAGACTCCTTTTCTATCAACAAGGCAGTATTTAGTTATTCACCATACAAAAGCCGGCTGATTCATGAGGGATCAGCCGGCTTTTATGTTCCTTCGAAAAAGGGTATCCTATTGATGTTTATAAAACTTCAGTATCTTTTTCGCATAACGTTTTCCTAATAACAGTTGTGCTTCCGTATTAAAATGAGGGTCTTTCTCATCTTTATACCATCCCAATCCTTTCGATGATACCCAATCGGAATAGGGAATAAATGAAGAAACTTTTTTAATCATCTGATTAAAGGGGACTGTACCTGCTTCTCTTTTCGTCCAGTTCCATTGTGAAATCTGTCCTACAACAACCGGTAGATCCGGCATGTCCAGATCTTCCCGCAAGTCTTTCACCAAAGAAATCAGTTTCTGTTTATACGCTTCCGGATTCGAACAATCGGCTTCTCCCTGATGCCAAAGGATTGCTTTCAAAACACCTCCCTGCTTCATTGCAATCCGAACCCGGGAAAGAGCTTCTTCATAATATCCGTCTTTACTCCCTTTTAGCCAGGAGTTGATGGATGAGCCTCCACGCGCATTTACTACCAGCCCGACAGGACGTTTCGTTTGTCGGGCCATCTCTTTAGCAAAGCCGTAAGCCGGTCCCAAACGCTGCATTGACAAATCTTTCCGAACTGTAGAATAACGATTGAGAGGATTTACTGCCGGTTCAAAATTCCCCTTATCATTCAATAGATACACATTTTGGAGGGTATCCATGACTTCCGGAGTTAATGTTGCACGCCCCGCCATGTTGGATTGTCCGATGCATACATACAAGTCAAAAGAAGACGGAACATTCTCCTTTACATTCCCGGCAAAAGCAAATAAAGATTGCAGGAGGAGAAAAGACAGTAAATAAATAGACCTAAGCATATTGACAGTGTTTATGATTAATAGTTTCTATAAATACGGATAGCGTTCAGAATAGGTTCTCCTTCTTTTTTATGAAAGTCAACACTCAATCCTTTTCCATCCTTCACCGTTACTACAAATTTCTTGATAACAGCACGGGCATATCCGTAATCACGAGCTATGTTGAAATCATCCAAAACAGTCGTTCCATTCATTGAAATTCCGAAGCTACGGTTTCCGGCAAACGTCTGTTCCGAGTCAGCTCCCAGATTATAAACCAACGCTTCCCTCTCTTTGTCCGACTCCAATTCTGCCCAGTACAAATATACGGAATATTCTCCATTCGGTACATCAGCTTTAAAAGATTTTATTCCAACACGTTGAGTCTGGAAGATTGGATTCATATCCGTTCCCAGAATGTCAATATCCGAACCAAGCATACTGCCGAATCCTGTTTTACGACGATAAGAAGTTCCGCCTACAAATCCCCAGCTACCGGGCTTATACTCCTGCTCGGGAATCCATGCTACATTTGCTGTACGGTCTTCAAAATATCTCGGAGAACCCAACATTACATTTATTTCCGTAAATGGAATTGCTTCGTCTTTCAACTGTGAGCCTACCAACTGGAACTGAATCCGGAGCATATCCCGCAATTTGCTATCACCAGCCACGGCAACTGCTTCCAGGAGATTCTCTCCACCAACGAACGGTACGTCGAACAAGGCATAATTATCTTCTACCTTTTTCTTTCCCAGACTTTTATTGTTCACAAACAGCTCTACTTCTTCCGCATTAGAGAATACAGGGACAGACTGAATACATTCTTTCTGTGCAGTATTCACCACTCCCCCACGGCTTTTCCACTCCCGATTACCTATAACAAGTATCGGACGACGTGACAAAGCTGTCTTATAAAACCAATAGACATCTTTCTTCTCCCTGTTTAATCCGACAACTCCTTTATTGTTTACATGAGGAACAGCATCTACACGGGATTCGGAATAAAAATCATTCAGATTCCACAGACTGGAACCGGCTATAAACGGACGTTTCATCATTTCACGGAGATAATGTTTATGATACGCCAAACCATATTCCTGTGAGAAGTCGAAACGTTCCGGCTGGTAGGAATGAAGTCCCGGATCTACTCCCGGCCCATATTCCGTAACCATCAGTACTTTTCCTTTGTATACCTTATGAGCACGATCAAGCAAACGTTGAAACTCATTAATATCCGGTTCATACCAGCCTTGATACAAGTTCCATCCCTGAATCATCGGGATTTCGGTCAGATGGGCGTCTTCGTAATATTGAGGCATATTATGATAAGCCATCATGGTATATCTGGAAGGATCTTCCTCTCGAATGGTCGCCTCCAAGGCACGGGCTACTTTTTCAGTAAAGCGGTAGTAGTCTTCCAATTGTTTGCCTTCGGTATAAGGGCGACGCAGGAAAATCTCATTCATATAGCCCCAAATCATAACAGAAGGGCGGTTGAAGTCCTGACGCACCATTTCTTTAGCCATCTCAACGGAGTTCTGCAAAAACTCTTCGGTTTCCGTAACAGCATTGACAACGGGGATTTCAACTGAAGTCACAATACCCAGTTTATCACACATTTCCATGATTACAGGATCTTGGGGATAATGTGACACACGCAGGAAGTTCCCTCCCATCTCTTTCAACAGCAATACATCCTGTACATGCAACTCGTCGCGCAAGGCATTTCCTTTCTGAAAATAATCCTGATGCCGGGCAGTTCCGATCAGTTTGCGCCATTTGCCATTCAAGAAAAAGCCTTTTTCCGAATCAAACTTGAACCAGCGCAAGCCTAACGGATTCACCACTTCATCCAGCAAAGTCCCCTTTTTCTTATCAAGAATACGCGTATATACCATATACCGATAAGGATCGTCTATATCCCACAAACGGGGAGAATCTATTTTTATCTTTTTAGAGATGTCCGTCTTTGTTTCGCCGGATGCCAGCTTTATTTCCGCTTGAGTCTTTTTCACTTCCTTACCATCCGCATCGCAGATTACATTTTCCACCCTGATTTCAGCAGGTTGGAGTGTATTATTCGTCAGTAATGTAGTGATTTCTACCGAAGCTGCGGAGTCATTCACTTCGGGTGTACGGATATAAACTCCTGATGAAGCATAATCATTCGTTGCAATGTGCACCGGATTCATAAATTGCAAATAGACATCCCGGTAGATACCGCCAAAGAAAGTAAAATCGGCAGATAAGGGAGGAATATTCGGGTTATAGACATTGTTCACATAAATGGCAAACAGGTTTTCCTGTCCATAACGCAAATGGGAAGTGATGTCAAAACAGAAACGGGTATACCCCCCTTTGTGCTCTCCCACAAACTGACCGTTCAGATAGAATCGCACTTCCTGATTGGCTCCTTCAAAATAGATCACAGCCTGACGTCCCTCCTGGCTTTTATCTACAAACAATTGTTTCCGGTACCAAGCCGGCCCCCGATAAAATCCCGGAGTTTCGTCGTCTGCATCTTTATTATTCCATGTATGAGGTATATTGACCGTCTCCCAAGAAGAGTCGTCACAGCCGGCCAGCTGCGCTTCAAACGGAGATCCTTTTGTAAATTTCCATCCGTCATTGATTGTGTACACCACGCGCTGTTGCGCTTGTGCCCATCCCACAATAAACAAGAGAATAAAAATATAGAGAAACTTCTTCATAATCGATGTATGCTTATAATTAAAACTTTATTTTTACTTCTCCACCTGTATAGACGCACTCTTTGCTATCAAGAGCTGCACCTTCAGGCAGATATAATTTCACATGCATTTTTATTTGTTCCGGCATGCCGGGATAAGTTCCCTCACGCAGACCAATAGTCAATGTCCGTTCCGAATCTTTCCATTGCATCGGCACTTTCGAACATACGCCCTCTTCATAGCGGTAGGAATCACCTTCATCCTCATACCATAAAAAAGAAGCGTCCGCTCCTCCATAGATACGCAGTTCCAATTCACGATCGGGATATTCCATCGCATATTGTTTCACTTCTGCCAAAGGCAAGATAGAACCTGCCTTCACATAGAGCGGAAGTATATCGAGGATATTTGTCTGCATTTGTTCTCTTCCTCCTTCAAAAGCTTCTCCGGTCCAGAAGTCATACCAATATTTACCGCTGTGTTCCGGCAGATAAATACTGATGTTCTTTTCTTCCGATTGCGGATGAAATACCGGACGCACCAATAAGGAAGTACCGAACATATAGGCATTATCAATATCAAAAGTCCGGGTATCTGTTGTGAAATCCATAGCCAAGCCTCTCAACATGGTATAGTTATTGGCAGTTACCTGATGAGACATCGAGTAAATGTAAGGCAACAAACGGTAGCGCAGATGGATATACTTCACTTGGTTATCATAAGATAATGTCCCCTTTTCACCGAATTGCCAAATTTCACGCGGCACGTTCGTACCGTGAGCGCGGAAGATAGGAGTAAATGCGCTAAACTGGAACCAACGGGAATACAACTCTTTATAATCATTACTTTTCAGTCCGTCGGGATATTTCGCATCCCGTTCTGTGACGAAGAATCCTCCCGTATCGGAAGTCCAATACGGAATACCGGACATAGACAAGTTTAAGCCGGCAACCTGTTGTTTGTGCATATTTTCCCATGAAGCCGACACATCACCCGACCAGACGGCTGTACCATAATGCTGTTGCGAGGCAAAGGCGGAACGAGTTAGGATAAATATACGTTTCTGATCGCTCTCGGCGCGCAGGCGTTGATAGAAGTCCTTTAGCATTTCTAAAGAATAAGTGTTCAGATAACGGTGGAAGCTACCCAGATAAGTATTACCTGCCGATTTGGTCTTTTCTTCCTGCTTCAGCTGTGTGAATCCGTCCCGGAAAGATGGTTCCGTTGCATCCATCCACCAGGCATCCACGCCCATATCATAGAGTCCTTTCTTGAGGTATTGCCAGAAGATATCCCGTGCAACAGGATTATAGGCATCAAAAACCTTATAACCCGCCCATGTAGGTTCGCTAAACAATGCACCGATAGAATCCAAAGACTGATAGACAGCCGTTTCCGGTCCAAATCCGGGCCATACGGAAAGCATAAAATGAACATGGTCCTGTTGATGCAGTTCATCAATAACCTGACGGGGATGATTAAAGTTTGCCGGATGGAAAGTCAGGCTGTTCCAATGAGGTTTGTCTCCCCAATATTCCCAATCCTGCACAATGTTATCCAACGGAATTCCCCGTTTACGGTATTCTTTAACGACTGCCTTCAATTCATCGAACGACTTATAACGTTCTTTGGACTGCCAGAAGCCATACACCCATTTTCCAAACATCGGCACGTCCCCCGTCAATTCCCGATAACCGGCAACGACTTCGTCCATATTCTTGCCATAGACAAAATAATAGTCGGAAGCATCACCTACTTCGGAAGTAAATGAGTAGCCCTCCTTCGTATCTTCAAACTTCGTAGAAGAATAATTATCCCATAAGACACCGTATCCGTTGGTTGAAATAAGGAACGGATTGACAATATCCATATTGGCCTGTAACAGAAGTACGGATTTCCCCCGATAGTTCATGATTCCATTCTGATACTGTCCCAGTCCGTAAATGGCCTCATCCTCGGTAGGAACAAAGCGTTGAGTGACTTCGAGACATTGTTCACCTCCGGCAACCGAACGTTTGAAGTTCCGTGCCTTTCTATCCCCTTTCTCTTTTAGTAATAACTTACCTGTGGATGTTTCCTGAAAAGTGAAAGCCGCATCTGCCTTATCAAAAACTACGGAAAGTTCACGGGTGCGAAAGAGCAGCTTCTGTCCCGTATCTTCCCATTTATAATCTTTGAAAGCCGGCTTTTCCGAATCAACCACCAATCTTTTTGTTACCAGCGTATCACCTTCGGGAAAAGAGAGAATCCGCACGCACCCCGCCGACATAAACTCGACCCGATATTGAATACTGTCAGATACGAAAGCACATCCCCTGTCATCTTCATGGACCGGAGAGGAACATCCGAAGCAGGCTAGTACAGATAAAACTAATAACCAATTATTTAAACTCTTCATCCATGCATTTATTTGACTGTGTAGATCGTATAGCCCAATGACAAATTACGGACTACGACATTTCCTTTTAAATAGAAAGTAGGCATATTGAATCCATTCACGATATTATCCTTATACAATTCTACTTTTGCGCTTTTCCATTCACCCGTATTGTCGGTACGTATCCGGGACACAATTTTAAACGGTTCTTTCGGTTCACGCAGCGTAGACGAACGTATAAAAAGGGATTCATTTCCTTTGTCCAAATACTCAAAATAGAGATACCCGACATAGTTATTCATTTGTAGTTTGGAAACCAGCTCTTTTGGCAAAGAAATAGAGAGGGTTTCTTCGGCACTGTAACCACCGGATTTTCGCTTTCCCTGAATCTTAATGTCCGAATCGCGCAAACGCATCATCTCAACTGCCAAAGCTGACTTTGCTGTCTTGACATCATTTTCAATTTGTGACAACAAGCCTATCGCCACCGGATAACGTCCCTGGCTGATTAACAATGCCGCCTTATCGAGGGAACGATGACAACCGGATACATCCATCTTTGTCTTTTCCAGGAAACGGGCTTCTTTTCGCAAACGGAAAAGCATCAAAGGCAAGGTTAATCCACGTTCATCCGCCTGTTCACCTTTGAACTCTGCCGCATATTTTAAAGTAGTACGCAATTCGCGGTCACCGTTTTCAATGGTTGGCTCTATTTCGTGTCCTTCGGTATAGTCGCTCCACGAAGCAATAAACATCATATCCAAGCTGTCTTTCTCCGCCATACAGAACTTCCACATACTTTGGTAGGTTTCTCCATTGTTACGCGGAATATAATAGAAATGTCCGCGTCCCCAGCCTGCACAACCGCGGTTATCCATTCCCGGCATGGCAAATCCCGACTTAATTGTATACGCAGGATTGTTACTATGCCAGATGGAATCGCGGAAAGGTTTCATAAACTCGATAACATCATCCTGAGTGGCGTAATTATCCCATTCGGCATGTGCCTGATCTCTTGTACGGACACGGGCAGGAAGCCATGCAGTCGGTATTTCTCCCACTTCTTTCCAGGTATCCATTTCATCGCTACGAGTGACGGGGATATATTTATCATTTTCCAGTTTTCCCCAATCCGCCCAACGGCGTAAAGCAACCGGTTGCTTCATTCCTTGCGGTAACTTCGCCAGTGATAATACTTTCTTATATTCATCCACTTTCGCTCCGGGACCAAAATGATAAAACACAGGCATTCCCTTCACCATAGGAGCTGTAGGACCGGTAAAGACGCTATCTACCAAATATTGATAACATTTAGCCATGTATTCGGTCTTTGCCTCACGGGTATTAATTTCCGGATAAAGTTTAGTAATCCAGTCATAATACAACCAACCGTCGCACCAGTTTACACCAATTTCAAAGTCGTACTTCGCTGCCACTTTCTGCATTTCACGCAGCAAGATGTCATTTTCGTGAGGCTTGAATCCCCATTCGATAAAGAATCCATCTATCTTGGCTGCTTTCGCAGACAAAATCTGATATTCAATATAATCGGGATCGAGATTGGACTGCATTCCGACTTGTGGATAGGCCACTGCTGCTATTTCATGCCGTCCTTCGCTGTCTATCAGGTCGGCATTATAACACAGCGACTTTCTTCCGGTACTTGATTTTTCCGTATTGGCATACATCTCCCAACGCCCCAGCTTTCCGTCATGCTGCCGGCTATAGCGCACTCCGTGAAAGTCGGCATACACTTTCTTTCCATTCTGCGCCAAGGCCGGTAATGCGATAGATACCAATAAAAAAAGAAGAAGTTTCCTCATTGTTCCAAACTTAATTATTCAACTTATGTACTTAATCAATCTTCCACCATACTTAATCAGTCCTCACCCAACACGAAATCATGCTTTTCCGGATAACTGAAAAGATTGTCTATCATCCAACGGCCTTTATAAATCTTGGCTCCGTCCATTTTGAAAAGTTCTTCTCCCTTCTCATTTACAAGTCCTTCTGCCCACCACTCTTCAGTCGGTTTTAACATCAGGATTCCGTCCGGTCCGTTGCAGATACTTTTTATATCGGCTATGCTATACACTTTCTCACAGGTCGGAACATCCGTAGAAATATCAAACTTATAAACTGCCGAAGCCGCTGTCAACCATAATTTATCTTCTTCACCATACACCGGGAACAAATCATGTCCTCCAGATTCCTTGTCGAAGGTATATATACGTGTCTGATTAGTCAGCTTCGGATTACTCCGGTTGCCATCATACTTAAAACGGAATAATGCTGTCACTCCGCCCGTTATGGTAGCTGTAGCATAAAGATACGATCTCTTCTTATCCCAGACTACATTATGCGCATTACCCAATTTCACCGTATTAACTTTCGCTCTCAATACTTTAACTGTATCAACCACAAAGGTATTGATTTCACCGGATTTAGATTCAGCTGTTACAATATTTCCATCCGGCAACACCTCTGCGGAGTGAGGATTCTGTCCGCAATTTGCATAGAACATTAATTTATGATCCGACAAACGGATTAGAGCCACAGCTCCGCCGGAGGCAGTCATTAAGATATAGCGTCTATTGAAAACCGGTTTTACTTCACTCGGATTGACAAACCAACCCTGTTGGGCAGCAGGTACACAGGCAGTATAAGGATCCCAACTCCAAATATTGCGATGCGTTTCCGCATCTCTGATGACAATAGCCCGTCTGGATTGCTCCGCCAGCACATAAGCCTTTTCCGGAAGTTGAAAGATTTCATCTTGCACTACAGGAGCATCATCATCGGAACATGCCCCCAAAGCTATATTAAATCCTAAAAGGATTGCGAATAAACTAAACTTCTTCATGGTCATAACTATTTTAATTCTAAATATTCAATTTGTCTTTTTTAAGTTTCCGTTGATCTATTGAACTGATTTTGCATCATAATAATCGATCAGTGAATAAACTGCAAGATTCAACTGCCGCATCTGCGACAGGAAAGGTCCATAAGGTTCATATTCGATGGACACCACTCCCTTATTGGAAGCTTTTCCATCAGAATCGTAGCCGTCATTATACTCAAAGTGTACCCAACCCACACAGTTTCGGGTTTCCAGCAAACGAAGACAGAAGTTCTGATAAAACTCACCTCTATTCTTTTGTGTATGTACCAGCCATCCACCTCCTTCGGTATTGGCATATCGAGTTCCCTGATAACTGGCATCTTCCGCTTTCGTATAGAATTCCGAAACTAAAAAAGGTTTCGCTCCACACCAGGCTTTGAGGTTTGCCAGAAAATCGGTTTCCGGTTGCCAACGTGCATAATAGTTAATGGAAACAAGATCGCAATAACGAGCACAGGCTTCCACTACTTTCTGATTATATTTGCTCCAATCGTGCAGACGTGTTCCCAATATCAAATGCTCTTTATCATATTTCCTGACGGTAGTGGTAGTCAACTGATAATAATAATCGGCAACCATCCCTCGGAAGTCTTCCTGATCTTTCTTGGTTATCGCTCCGGCAGAGACTATGCCGTTATCCCGCATAAACTTTTCTGCATACTCCCGGGCTGTTTTATAACGTTCGGGCAAGGACAGGAAATGCTTCAGATCGATTCCGCGCAAAGGGTCGGTATTCTGATAACTGGCAAACGGTAGTTCATTGTCGAGATAGAAGCCGATAAAATGTTTATCACCGGCAAATAAAGCAGACTTTTCCTGTACAAGATGATCTATGTAAGCGGCAAACGTCGGTTCGAAAAGAAGAATCAGGCGATTGTACTTATCATCCTCAAACGTATAGCCTAAATTCTTGCTCATATCCCACATAAACGTACGAAGCAGATACAGATTCTCTGCATAAGCAATCTTTTGCGTTTTAGGTGTTAGCAGGTTATTGCGTACCGCTGCAGGAAATGCTTCAATGCGGTTCGATCCATACGAAATATAGTTTATATGATTATCCGCAATCAGTTTACCTGCCTCTTCACTCCATCGTGCTTCGCTGCCATATCGAGTGCTGAAAGCCTTCTTATGTGCAGTAGATTCTCCCGGACGGACGTGCTGAATTCCATGAATAATAACGGCCCCATTATCCGGATCGAGCAAATAAGAACGTCCTGCGCAACTAGCCACTCGGAAAAAGCCTTCTTTTCCAACCACAGAAGAGGGTTGCAGACCTATCCGTCCTCCCCAAGCAGTCCGACTATAATCCGAAGAGGGAGTATACCAATTCATATAATCAATGGTTCGGGTTTCTCTCGAGTCTGCCGTTGTCCATGCTTGGAAAGTTCCGTTCTGCCATTTCCGGTATTCCACATTCACAAAAGTATATTCCTCTTTTTCCAAAGGAGTATCTCCCTCTTCCGGTTTTGAAAGGTCTATTTCGTCAGAAGAAGAACAACTAAGCGTCAACTGCATCAGTCCGACCAAAGATAAAAAGAGGAAATGCCTATATATATGTTTTCTCATATTACTTTCAGCTATTGCACATTGTTACTTAACCATCGTGCTTGTTATCAGTCGCATCTTTCGTAGACTTTACGGTTCACCGGAAAAGCTCCTATTAACTTCCACTTTGCCTATTAATAGAAAAGTTATTCTCTATTAATGGAAAACTTCTTTTCCCTTTATTGCAAACTTCTCTCATCTTATTTATAAACTATAAACGCAAGCTTTGTTTTTAAAATTGCAAGCTTTGTTTTTAAAAACGCAACTTGCATTTATAAAAACGGAAGCTCCGTTTATAGTTCATATCCGATAGACAACAACTTTACTTCTGATGAAATGAAAGTTTAGTCTTAATCGAAAAGAAGTTTTCTATTCATACTTCAGGCGGTAAGTAGCATTACCCAGCATTATTTCTTTTGGGGAAATTTGATTTCAACGGTCAATACACGAGCTGTTGTATCTCCGGGCTTCAATACACCTTCACCGGTAGATGGCGTCATGCTAACAACTCGCATTACCCCGATTCTATTTCCTCCTGACGCAGAAGTCGATGCAGTCTTAAAGGCGATAATATCCCCTTCTGCTATCGGCATCAGATCTTCTTTCACAATCAAACTGGCTGATATTTCAGAAGCTATGGAAGTAACAGTTGCATTGTCAAAATCAAAATTAGACAATTTGGCCATTGTAGTCTTATTCTTCACAGCTGCTGTATTCAAAGCTGCTCCACCAGATCCTTTATATTCGTCCGATTTTGCTGCATTTATAGAATACAGACGAGGTTCTGAATCTGCATTTGCACCTTTTCCCATACAATAGAATTTCAAATCGACATTCTTTGCATTGTCAGCATTGGTTAATGCATAATCAATAGAATAGGTTTTCAAATCTTTGAAGGACAACAGACCATAGGCATCCGGATATTTTTCGTGCGCACTATTTGCAAAAGTCTTGCTGGATATATTCACTGTAGCAACATCCATATTCACATATGCTTTCACTGTTCCGGTTGCTTCTTTTCCGATTCTTCCATCAGAAACCACCACTTTAATTTTAGACGTCGTTTCGGTAAAAGTTATTTTCGGAGCATAATCCAGATGCGTTTCGCCATTCTTCTGTTCACGTAAAGCTTCAATCTCCTGTCCGTTTTCAATGCGATAAATTATCACTTCATGAATACCACGTACTGACTCTACTTTTACAGGCACTTCTTGTTTTGCATCCGTACTAGCTATAATAGGTTTCTCCGACAAAGTCAATACAGGTATTGGAACTGTTTTGTATTCTACTGGTAGAGTTGAGATTGTTACATTATCGTATATATCCACCGCTTTTACCTTGAAGCCTTTATCGCCTTCTTTATAATTAATCATTTCATCATATGAGAAATCCTTCTTCCCATTCAGTTCTACGCTTCCTTTCGATTCTTGTCCGGTTGCAGATACCAGGTATACTTCCACTACTTTCAAACCGGCTTCTGAAACCACCTTGAAAGTGGTACGGGGAATTACCGGATTTTCATCCATTTCATCATATACAATCTTTTCCGGATCAAATGTAATGACAGGGCGCGCCATCACATCGGTAACAGCAATTGGCAAAGTTCCACTCGTCACATGGTTCAATTTATCCGTAGCCTCAATGATAAAGGCTTCGTAATTTGCATTGTACTCCAGGTTTTCAGACAAGCTGTAAGAATTGGGATTAAAGAATTCAGTCACCGTTTTATATTCGGTCACTCCCTCCACTGTCTGCAATTTCATTGTCACACTCTGGAGTCCGGCCTGAGACTTAATGACAGCCACTACCGGCAGATTATCCACTTTATTTAAATCTACATCCAGTTGTTCCATCGGGAATTTAATCACAGGAGCAGCCGAATTAGGATCCAGACCATCATTATCATCGCTACAGGCAGCAAAGCCCAAGCAAAGTCCTAGTATTAATAAGGTATATATTTTACGAATCATAATTAGTTCTCTTTTTAATTAACTGTGGTTATTTGGAATATTTGCAATAGTTCTCAAATATATGAATCACACCATTCGTTGGCAGAATGTTGCTGGTCTTAGCCTGACGCTGTGGAGATTTCCCGTTGCTTCCGGTCTGATTCACCAGAATCTTACCTACCGCAGCCTGCCATGGGTTTTTCCATACAGACATTGTCATCAGTCCATTCTCTCCTTTCAGCATCGTCAATACGAACATCGGTTCCACCTGCAACTGTCCATAAGAACTATATTCACCGTCTACAATATGATAAAGCAACATGTTTGTTACTTTATCCTTATCACAATCTGTAATGGATGCGGCACCTGCAAATTCATTTTCACGATAAAGTTGCATACCTGCATTATTCAAAGCGAGAAAGGTATATTTATTATCAGTCTGGGTATAATAGTCTTTCAGACCTGTATACTCAATAGCTGCTATCAACTCCGAGAACATATCTTTATGATCCTGAAAATATTCCCACGCTGTCACTTTTACATACGGATCATCCACCGAAGGTTCATAATCATAGTTCTTTTGTAGGTCCAGATCACAACCGGTCAACGCCAGAATGGCCCAACAAAAGAAAAGAGCCTTATATAATATTGTCTTTTTCATTGTTTCTATCTTTTTAATTGTTAGTATTGCCATAATACGTATTCTGCACAATCTTCGGATTTTCCAGAATATGTGAATAGTGGATCGGGAAAAGTTCATTGCCGTCCTGCTCCATTCCGTTGATAGGTTTCATCACTTCTTTCCACTTTCCGGTACGCAGCAAGTCAAACCAACGACGTCCTTCGCCGGCTAATTCCACCTGGCGTTCACGCAAGATATAATTGACTACCTCTTCTTCAGAAGCAAAATCATTTTCAGTCAGTGTGTTCAATCCGGCACGGTCACGTACAGATTTCACCAGTTCCAAAGCCTCACCCCATTTGCCCTGATGAGCACGAGCTTCTGCTTGAAGCAACATCATATCTGTATAACGATAAATCGGATAAGCAACCTCACAAGTCTTATTCAAAGAATTACTAATATCACCCGCCATATATTTACGCAATTCATTTCCATTCTGGTAATTCTTCACCGTATAATCTTTGCGTAAATCACCTTTCATATCCTCTTCGTCAAAAATGCTCATAAACTTGTCAGACATAACTGCCGCACGGTTTCCTGAACCGGAGAACCATTGATACATATAACTGTAACCATTCGTGCCGACTTCATCCATATTGAAATGAACCAGGAAAATAAACTCTCTGGAGTTATATTCATCATTTTCGGGCGTATCATCAGAAGGCTTATTGTTCAGTTCTTCCGTGAACATGGTATGCCATGTAGCAATAAGAGGTTCGAAGTCAACAAAACGCCCCCCCTTTTTGGAAGCAATAGTTGCCATCTTATCGATGGTCTGATCAGCCAAATTATATTCTTCAGTCCACATATAGGCGTCCGCCATAATGGCCCATACGCCACAGATAGAAATACGTTTGCGTTCGTAATTCTTATTACGGTTGATCAGGCTTTCCGCCTTTTTCAGGTCAGGAAGAATAACATGTTCCAGAATATAATTCTTATCTGTACGTTCCTTGTAGATAGCCTCCGAATACTTTTCAGTAGGTTCTATAAACAAAGGTACGTCTCCCCAGACACGGATAGCATAGAAGTAAGCCAAAGCACGCAACGCATACGCTTGTCCAAGGTAATCGTTACGGTCTGCCACATCCGGCATACTGATATTAGGAACATATTTGATGGCCAGATTGGTCTGGTTAATCATCTGATACAAGGTCGTCCATTTCGCACATTTCTCGTCCGTAGACATCAGGTTGTTAATCACACGTGCCTGATCGGCCATCACCGGTGCTCCGGGAGCTACGTTATCCGAACGGAATTCACCCCAATAAAAATAATTCTCGCGTAAAGTGGAACGCAACAATCCATAGATTTCATTTATACCTGCCTTAGCGTCACGGGCGGTCTGCCACATGTCACCTGCCGGGATTTCACTCACCGGTTCCTCATTCAGAAAGTCTGAACAGCTATTCAATGATAGAGCCAGGCATACAGCTCCAACAAAATATTTTATATTCTTCATACGATATCTTCAATTAAAAGTTTGCAGAAAAACCAATACCATATTCTCTCTTTCTGGGATAGCGGTAAGAGTCTTTACCTACCTGCAGAGGATTACTTGTAGAGAATTCAGGATCAAATCCCGAATAGTTGGTCCATGTCAATGCATTGTTTACAAAAGCGTAGATATTTATATTCTTCAACATCAGCTTCTTTATCCAGTTTTCAGGAAGATCATAGGCTATACGTACGTTTTGCAGACGAATAAAGGAAGCATCTTCCAGATAGAACGAGTTACCCATACGTGCATTGTTGTAATCATCGTTATACGGACGCGGATAGATAGCCTGGTCGCCCGGATGCAACCACATATTATGAATTACTTCCGGTGAAGGAGTGGTTCCGGTATATTTGAACATGTTACGATTATGTTCGGCAGCATTATAAATCTGTCCTCCCAAGGAATAATAGAATCCCAGATACAAGCTTACGTTTTTCCAAGTCACGGTTGTATTCAAACCACCGGTCACATCAGGCATTGCATTACCGATCACCATACGGTCGTTATCATCAATCACACCATCACGGGTTCCTTCCGGTTCTTCCCAGTTGTAATCTCCGCCACGGAACGGTTTGCCGTTCGGTAACGTTTTCTGGCGAATATCACCTGCATATTCCTTTCCATTCAATAAATACTTGTATTGGAATACACCATTTTCAAACACCGGAGTCAGTTGTTCCCATTTATCTGTAAAAGCATTCGATTCGTCATAAGCAAAGACACCGGCACTTTTAAATCCATAGAAGTCACCTACACGGCCGCCTTCCTGCATCCACCAGATATCACCTTCCATATATGCCTTACCTTCAGACAGTTTCTCAATGCGGTTGATATTTCTGGAGATATTGAAAGAAGCATTCCACTTCCAGTCCTTTGTGCGGATAATATCACCGGTAACGGCAATTTCAAAACCGCGGTTGCTCATCTCACCGACGTTTGTCTTCATATATGCAAAACCGGATTCTTTAGGCAGTTGGTAGTTTGCCAGCAAACCGTCTGTATATTTATCGTAGTAATCGGCAGTAATTGTCAAACGGCTATTCCAGAAATTCAAGTCCAAACCAAGGTTGAATTGTTTGGTTTCCTCCCATTTCAGGTTGTCTTTACCGATACGAGTCGGAATAACGCCACCCACTCCGTCATAGATAGAATTCGGAGAATAAGAATAAATATAGTCATAGTTACCGATCGCTTCATTACCGGTGATACCGTAACTTACACGAATCTTACCATCTTCCAGGAATTTCTTCGAGAACTTCATGAATTTCTCATCAGAGAAACGCCATCCCACTGACACAGACGGGAAATTACCCCATTTGTTTTCTTTCGCAAAACGAGAAGAACCGTCACGACGCATATTCGCTGTAAACAAGTATTTTCCCAGATAATCATACGTCACACGTGCAAAGACAGAAGCCATGGAGTGATTGCTCAAGGTAGATCCCGTAGACGACAAATCCAGATTGGCAGCAAATGCATTCATCGTATAAATAAAGTCGGTAGATGAATTCAAACCTACAAAGGTTTCATTTTCATAACGCCATTGTTGGGCACTGACACCCACCATCGCACTGAAATTATGTCCCTTGATCTTGCGTGCATAAGTGATGAAATCTTCATTCATCCAGTTCCAGTTCAGGTAATTATAAGAATATCCCTTATTCTGCTTCTGCCATTCATCAGTGATAAGGCTCGGTTCGAGTTTTTTACGCTTGTCCAGATAGAAGTTAGCGTTAATATTAGCTCTGAACTTCAGATACTTGTTGAACTTGATTTCAAAGAATTGGAAGAAGTTAGCCTTATAAGAGTCCGTAAAGTCAGTCGTATAATTGACCTGTGCAATAGGGTTCTTCTGACCATTAAACACTCCAACCAAAGAACCATCCGGATAATAAGTATTGAAATAAGGACGACGAGTTAACACCGCACTCAATAATGTACCTTCATTCAGACCTTTCTTTTTAGAGTAAGTCAAAGAAATACGGCTACCCATATTCATCCAGTCAGTCGGTGAATAATCAGAGTTGATACGAGTATTCAATCTTTGGAAACCGGTATTGGAAATAATACCCTTCTCGTTATAATAACCGGTATTGATGAAATATTTCAGTTTCTTTGTACCGCCACCTACGCTGATATCCACCTGATCTTTCTGCGCAGTACTTGTAATCATGTCCAGATAATCATTGTCTACATTGAAGAATGAGTTCAACGGATCATTCAGAATATCAATACTTTCATCCGGATTACCTCCGCCGTATGTTTCAAAATACTCTTTGCGGTACTGGTCGTACAACAGACGCTCTTTACGATTTGCCTGTGGCACCTTATGAGACAATGTACCCCATGAGTGATTATACTTGATATCAATACGAGCCTTACCTTCCTGACCGCTCTTGGTTGTGATAATAATCACACCGTTAGCCGAACGGGAACCGTAGATAGCTGCAGAAGCAGCATCTTTCAAAATCTCCATGGAAGTAATATCATTGGTATTGATACCATCAATACTTTCCAAAGGCACACCGTCTACAATATAAAGGGGAGTAACTCCTTCGGCGGAGAAAGTGGAAGTACCACGAATTTTAATAGAAGAAGATTCACCGGGTTGTCCCGAGCCGGACACTACCTGTACACCGGCAGTAGTACCTTGCAGTGCTTCAAAAACATTAGTAGCCATCTTCTGCTCAATAGCCTCACTTGAGATGGAAGTAATAGCTCCCGTCACATCACGCTTTTTCATCGTACCATAACCCACTACCACTACTTCGTCCAGTAACTTAGAGTTCTCTTCAAGCGTAATATTCGTTGTTTTATCTTTCACTACCACATCTTTAGGGGTATATCCCATGAATGATACAGTCAAAGTAACTCCTTTCTTTGAAACATTCAATGAGAAATTACCATCTAAATCCGTAATTGTTCCATTAGATGTTCCTTTCTCCATCACATTAGCGCCAGGTAAAGGAAATCCTGTTTTATCCACAACAACTCCTTTCACTGCAAACCCGCCTTGAGCATAAGCCGGATGGGCAAGGAAAAAGAGACTCAAGGAAATCAAAAGAAACGACTGCAACAATCGCACTTTTGTCCTACTCTGCAAATTTTTCATAACTAGAATAAAATTAAATTGGTTAATTATCAAGGTTTTACTCACTACTTAATTAATTAGGAGAAATACATTGGCTCTCTCCCGTAAGATGTTATCTTTTATTTATTACATAGATAATCGTCTTTCATAATACTATACAATAATTATTATATTAGAATAAAGATTATACAATACCCGGTCTGCTAAATAAAAGTGTGTGCGGACACACCCAATTAAAGAAAACTCAAGTACAAGCTGGCATGATCCAACGCCACAAAAGTATCGCATTTGAGCATATTGCACCCTATCGAATTGTTCGTTTTATCTAGTCTAAAAATTCAGATGACTTATTTTAATCACTTTACAGAGGGATCGGAAGGGGCATCATGAGATTTCCTATACTGTGTAGGAGCAATATCAAAAAGTTCTTTAAAGCATTTGTTGAAGTATTGAGGATTTCCAAATCCTAACCGGTAAGCAATATCCGAAATGTTCATCTCCGGAGCATTCAGTAGAAAATATGCTGCTTTTTTCAGACGAAGATTCATGATAAAATTATTTGGCGTACTTCCCGTAATACCTTTTATCTTCTGGAATAAGACGGTACGTCCTACTCCCATCTCCCGTGAGAAAGCATCTACACTGAATTCGGGATTTTCCATATTATCTTCCACCACTTGAGTAGCTTGTTCGATAAACTTCTGGTCGAGTTCATTCGTTGCAATCTTCTCCGCCTTGCTATCCAGTTGATGGGCATATTTATTCTGTAAAAGTCTGCGGGTATTAATCAGATTATTGCATTGCATCACCAACCGTCGCATATTAAATGGCTTCACCACATAAATATCCGCTCCAATTCTCAATCCTTCCAACTCACGTTCGGGAGCACTAAGGGCAGTCAGAAGAACGACAGGTATATGGCAGGTTTCTATATTGTTCTTGATCTTGGCACATAACTCTGTTCCGGGCATTCCGGGCATCATGATATCCGAAATTACCAGATCGGGTTGCATTACCTTTACTTTCTCATACCCTTCCTTGCCATCACTTGCAGTTTCAACCGTATACAACGGAGAGAAGATATCTACAAGGATATTTCTGATTTCTTCATTATCATCGATCACCAGTAATTTACAGTCAGTAGTCCCGCTTTCACTTTGGGCTGACTGCACCTCTTTAACCAGCAGTTCTTTGTCTTCCGAATAATAAATATATTCCTTATCCTGCTCCGGTTCAACCCGGGCGACAGAAGAATCAAAGTGAGCATCCCCTTTTTTCAGAGTGACCTTAAAACAAGAACCTTTTCCCAACTGACTTTCTACTGTTATATCCCCTTGGTGAGCTTTCACAATACCCTGACTCAAAGCCAGCCCGATACCAGTTCCTCCATACTGTCCTATATTCTCAACCTGATAGAACCGCTCGAATATCTTAACATAGTCTTCCTCGGATATTCCCGCACCATTATCGGAAACGGAAAACATACATTCCTCCGTTCCATTAGCTAATTCCATACGGATAGTTCCACCGTCTGAAGTATATTTAAAAGCATTAGACAGCAAGTTATTAACCACCTTCTGTATTTGCATCCGGTCTCCCCACACGAGGCATCGCTCGCAGTCGGCATGCAAAACAAACGAAATATTCCTGTTAGCAGCCAACTCTTTGAACAATACATAATGCTCTTTGAGCAAAGAGTATAAGTCAAATTGAGAAACTTTCAGTTTCAAAAGTCCCTGCTCCTGTTTCCGGAAATCAAGTAACTCCGTAATCAATGATTTCAGGTTACCTGCATTTTTATGTATATTCAGCAGTTTTGAATAAGCATAGGTAGACAATTTGCCGGAATTCAGCAAAAGATCAACCTGCCCCAGGATAAGAGTGATCGGAGTTCTGATTTCATGCGAGATATTCGTGAAGAAACGAAGTTTGGATTGATTCATCTCTTCAATGTATTGCTTCTCGCGAAGTTCAAAATCCAATGAAGTTTTCAGGAACAGACGGATTCTATATTCTCTCACAATGAAGAATAGAATAGTCAGAATCACGCATACATAAATAGTATAGGCCCACCAAGTAGCATAGAAAGGTGGCGTAATCGTTATATCCAGCGATCTGATTACTTCCGGGAAGTTCTTCAGCCTGATCTCAAAGACATAATCACCCGGAGAGATATTTGTATAAGTAATGTCATTTCCCAGACGGTTCTCGCTCCATTCATCATTATACCCCATTAACCGATATTCTACCTCACCACCGCCTATATGCAGAAAATTATCTGTTGAAAAACCGATAGAAAACACATTTTGCAAGTAATTCAATTTGATCCGTCCGGTATAGGCAAAGGATTTATTTAAAATACCGGTTTGATCGCCTGTTGTTATCTCTTTGTTGTTGACATACAAATGAGCCAACTCCAGATCGTATATTTTCGGAGGATAATACAGACTACTTTCACGAATGGTCACCAATCCGGTAGCTCCTCCCATATAAATATCATGGTTGCGGGATACATGCATGGATTTCCGGTTCACAAGAGTCAGCGGAAATCCGGTTTTAGAATTGAAGTTTATCACTTTTCCCTCTTTCTGTTCCAGCATTGACAATCCATGCCCGGTACCAATCAATAAATTCCCGGAAGGGGTTTCCCCCAGTACCCTGATATTTTCTCCCGACAACACACTTTCAGGAGTATGTAAACGAAACAAACGTTCTTTCTTATCCAGCAAGAAAAGTCCGTTGCCATGTGTCCCGACCCAAATATTTCCCTTTCGATCTTCATAGATAACATTGACCAACTCTTTTTGAGATCTGACCCGTTTCTTCAGACTTATCCTATAGGTTTCAAACCGCTTTTCATCAATCACATAGGCTACACAACCATCGTCGGCAGCAAACCATAATCTGTTTTTCGAATCAAGCAACAGGGTGTTATAATTATGTGTAAACAGTTCCTTCTGATGAAACAACACCTCGGATTTCAAGGTCTGTTTATCCAAACTCACAATAGCGGATGTTGTCCCGACATACAATTTACGAGGAGTATCCGCCAAGGCAAACAGGGCTTCTCCTACACTTTCTTCTCCAAGCGGTTCGAGATTATAGATATCATTCCGATAGTTATTAAGATGAAAACAATTCACCTTATTGGTAAAGTCGGCTGCAATCCATAAGCAATTATTAGCCTCATCAAAAACAACATCTTTCAGGTAGTCCGTACTGAAATGATATCCCGTATGCGCATTAAAATGCTTGAACTTTCCCTGTTCCGGTTGATATAAATCTAATCCCCCTCCTTCCGTACAAATCCAGATATTTCCGGCTTTATCTTCTGCCATAGCACCGACCACCGGAAAAGACAATCCGGTGTCCGAAGCATGATAATGCACAAAATGCTGATATTCCGGAGAGAAGAAGTTTACCCCTCCCCAATAAGTCCCCACCCAAACAGTTCCTTGTTTGTCGGTATAAAGAGACGTCACCGAACGATTGGACATAGCACCTACCCGGTTAGGATCAGCCTGATAATGGAATATTTTCCCGGTAGCCACTTCAATCTTACTCAATCCACTTCTGTAGCCTACCCATATATTCCCTTCCAGGTCCTGACATAACGCTCTCGCCATATCGTCCCGAACCGTGTAAACACTCTTATCATTATATTCATAGTGATGTATGATCGTACCTTGAGGTGAAAAACAGAAAACGCCCTGATCCTGCGAACCGATCCAAATATTCTGGTCGTTACTTTTTATCAGTTTCATCACTTTAATTCCGGGCAAGTGAAGTGACATCGATCCGCAAGTATCTACACGCATCACCCCACCCTCTTTCAAAGCAATCCAGAGACTTCCTTCGGAACCTTCCACCATCGTCGGGCCACTATCCGGCAGCTGCAAATCGACATACATCGGTTTCAAGAGGCGGGTATTCTTATCGTATAAGAACAGTTTCCCTCCTTCTGCAATCCACACTCCCGTCTTTCCTTTGGCAAGAGTGGAGGGAGAAGTCACCGGAAGAATATAATATTTTTCTGTTTCAAGGTCGAACTGGAAAAGTCCGGTAGAGGCCAACAGGAAAAGACTTCCCTGACCGTCTTCCACCATTTGAGTCACATATAAATTACCATAACTGATAGAGTCGTTATGAAAGTGGTTGAAGACTTTGATGTGATTGCCATCGAAACAATTCAGCCCGTCCAGAGTGGCAATCCATATACGCGACTTCTCATCCTGGCAAATATCGCTCACCGTTATTTGCGACAATCCATCTTCCACACCCAATGTTCTGAACTTGTATTCCTGTGACCGGAGTGGAAATACAAATCCAAAAAGAGATAGCAGAATAAAAAAATGGATCTTAGATAGTCTTTGTTCGCGCATATCAAGAAGGATGATTTATAGCACACATTAATCTCACCACAAAAGTAACAGTTTTTATGATATTCCCAAAATCAGAGCAAAATAACTGATAGATATAGACACCCCCCTATTTATTCTTCTCGTCCGAACGAACGATATTCCAACGGGGTAAGCCCTGTACGCTTCTTGAAAAAAGAGAAAAAATATTCGGTAGACTGGAAACCCAGAAAAAAAGAAATCTCTTTCACGGATTGAGAAGTTCCTACTAACATCTGTTTGGCTTTACGGAGTTTCAATTCCTGGAAATATTTGGCGGGGGCATAACCTGTATACTCCTTGAAAACACGTCGAAACCATGAATAACTGATGTTAAGCCGCATTGCCAACTCTTCCGGATCTACATTACCGGAAACATTTTCATTCATGATGATTTTCGCCTGTTCTATCTTCTGATCCACATCACTCATCTCGAAAACTTTATTCTTGGAGACGGAAAGAATCATACCTATCATGTGGAGCACAATCCCGGAAAGATATTGTTGCGCGGAAATTTTATCCGCTTCAGCCACAGCAAGAGCACGGGAGAACAAGGAAACCAACTCTTCATTAATGCCAATTTCCAATATTTGCTGCTCCTGCGACAAAAAAGCATCATTAACGATGGCATCTATCATTGGCCCCTCAAAGCCGATATAATACTCCGTCCAACCAGTCTGCCGTAACGGGCGGTAAGTATGCCATTGCCCGGGAAACAAGACCATCAGCCGGCCTTTACAAACCTGCTTTTCAGAAGTGGAATCGGATGAAAACAAACCACGCCCTTTGGTGATATAAACCAACTGATATTCGCGAAGCACCCTTCCTTTTTCCGCATTAAAAAAGTAGCCGGAAGGATGCTCTTTCAATGGATAAGGTGAATCTGGAGGGATAGACTGATAGCCGACGGTATTTACCCACAGCCCGAATTTACGGTCCATGTCATTTACAATCAGATATTTAAACTCCAATCCTAAACTATTATCCTCGATCATATCAGTGTGTTTTCATGCAATTGAGTTGGACAAAAATAGGAATTATTTTCAGAAAACACACGCAAGGGTATAAAAAAACATCCGGAGCGTACTTTCAAGTATCTCCGGATGTTGATATAAAAACAAACTTTACTATGACGAGATTTAGAATGCTTTATGATACAAGGCTTCAATATCCGCTACCGAAGTAGGACGAGGATTACCACCTGTACAAACATCATTGAAAGCAGCTACAGCCAATGCAGGAATGTCTTCTTCCTTCACATTGATTTCATGCAATTTCTGTGGGATATTAATACTGATAGAAAGTGCTTTCACAGCTTCAATAGCAGCTTTAACGCCCTCTGCTTCACTCATTCCGGTAGTGTCCACTCCCATTGCTTTCGCAATATGGATATATTTCGGAGCTGCCGGAGATTCAGCATTATACTCCATCACATACGGCAACAGCAAAGCATTGGCTACCCCATGAGGAGTATCATAGAACGCACCCAACGGATGAGCCATCGAGTGAACGATTCCCAAACCGACATTCGAGAATCCCATACCGGCAATATATTGTGCCTGCGACATTGCTTCGCGGGCTGCCACATCTTTACCATTGTCTACGGCTGCTTTCAGATTTTGTGCAATCATCTCAATAGCCTTCAATTCGAACATATCGCTCATTACCCAAGCACCCGGAGTAATATAACTTTCGATGGCATGTGTCAAAGCATCCATACCGGTAGCGGCAGTCAGCCCCTTCGGCATCGAATACATCAGTTCAGGGTCTACGATAGCCACGGCAGGGATGTCGTTCGGGTCTACGCAAACCATCTTCTTACGGGCATCTTCATCAATAATCACATAATTGATAGTTACCTCGGCAGCCGTTCCGGCAGTAGTAGGCAGTGCAAAGGTAGGTACAGCCTTGTGTTTGGTATCAGCTACACCCTCCAGAGACTTCACATCCGCAAAATCCGGGTTATTCACAACAATACCGATTCCTTTGGCAGTATCGATAGAAGAGCCACCACCCAAAGCTACGATAAAATCAGCTCCGGAAGCTTTGTAAGCAGCCACACCGTTTTGCACATTTGCAATTGTTGGATTGGCTTTTACATCGCTATAAAGTTCGTAAGGTATCTGGTTGTCATCAAATACTTTAATGATTTCGGCAGCTACTCCAAACTTAATCAAGTCTTTATCCGTTACAAAAAAGGCTTTCTTAAAGCCACGTCTGGCTGCTTCCACAGCAATCACACTCCGGCATCCGGCACCGAAGTAAGAAGTTTCATTTAAAATAATGCGATTCATGATTGTGCTATTTGTTTTTTATTTAGGCAGATTGAAAGCAACTGTCATTTCTTTCATCTGTTCCTGACTCATACCATCCGGCTCGAAGCCCATATTTTTCGCTGCGATATAGATGAGAGCCGATTTATTAAGTACATCGATCTGGTCGAACGCCTGCATCGCATCGCAATCTACTGCAAATACACCATGTTTCTCCCACATCACAACATCGTAATCCTGCAATTCCTTGATGGTAGCTTCCGCCAGTTCTACAGAACTAGGCAATTTATAAGGAATAATCCCCAAACCACGCGGGCAGAATGCCTTTGTTTCGGGAATCATACTCCATAATAGATTAGTAGCCACATCTTTTTCCAGGAACTTCGGGCAATGCGTCATGGCAATCAGTTCAATCGGATGTGTATGTACAGATGCTTTATAAGGAGAGTTTTTACTCAACAGGTCATTATGCACGCTCAAGTGAGAAGGTAATTCCGATGTCGGAGCCACAGCCTCGTCCGCAATAATTACGTAGCTGGCACAGTCGTCCAGAATACGGATCACCGAGCCATTCTCCATTGGCCAACGAGCCAAATCGCGCATGCGCTTATTAGTTCCCTTGCAGTAGAAATAGCATCCTTTCAGATAAGGAAGAGTCACACCGATAGGTTTAACTTCACTGATCGGTTTCATCTGACGGATTTCATCGTCTACAAACTCTGTGATATTAACAGTGATATTACCACCGTTACGTTCAGCCCATCCTTTCTGCCACAAGTACCCGGCAACTTCTGCTACCTTATTTACTTCTTTGGCAAGTCCCGGACGATTCTCTAAGATTGATTTCATTCTATATATAATTTTAATTAGGCATGGATTACACTGATTTCGTCGCAAGTTATAAAAAAACTGCGTAATCCATATAATCCATACCTAAATTTTTTAAAACAAATTTGGGAACACTAATGAGAAGATAAGTACGATCAGACCAGCTATCAGCACAGTTATGGTCTTGTTTGACACGCCTTTCCATTCTTTCAGAATAATTCCCCAAACATTACTAAATGTGACATTCAATGCCATCAAAATACACCAGGAGAAAGCCAACAATACCGGACTCTCCGTAAGGAAACTCTTACCCATTTCCAGTCCAAAGAACTGCATATACCATAGTACACCAGCCAACGCACAGAAAACCAAATTATTGCCCCATACTTTTCCTTTAGCATAGTCACCCATCGATTTATTAGCCACATTCTGTTGCAGGCAGTAAACTGCATTTGTCAGGAATCCGCCAAAGGTAACCAGGAAGATCACCGGAAGACCGGCGTAAAGCCCTTCCACTCCACCGGCTAAAGCTGCTTCCTTGATAGGTGTTCCCGCATCCAGTCCCAAAGCAAAACAAGCACTCATGACACCGGCAAGAAGTGCAACCAGCAAACCTTTTGTTAATGCGAAATCTTTTACGGCAGCACGCTTTTCTTCTTCACTCATGTTTTGTGCACGCAAGCTACCGGCATACCCGATAACGGCAATACCCGCCAATGTGATGCAAACACCCAACAAAAGAATCAACCCGTTGCCTTCAAACAAGTTTGTGCCTGCAAAAAGAGCCGGAAGAAGAGTTCCGAAACCGGCACAAGTACCCAATGAGATACTCTGTCCCAGCGCAACCCCCAGATAACGCATGGAAAGTCCGAAAGTCAAACCGCCTACTCCCCACAGGATACCATAAAAGATGCTCATTCCAGCACCTCCCGCTCCCCACAAGTCGAACAAACTACTTTCCTGGGGTACCCCCAGTAGTGAACCCAGGAACGGGAACACTAACCAGGCAAATACACCTTGTATTAACCAGAAGCTTTCCCAGCTCCATTCCTTTACCTTTTTAATAGGCACATAAGAACTGGACTGGCAAAAGCTACCGATGGCTATAATCAATAAGCCGATTAAAATATCCATAACTTATCGTTTAGAAGTTACTTCGGCTTCGTACTTTTCGATTTCTGCGATGAAATCTTCACCTACAGGAACATTATTCTTCAAACAGAACATATCCCAAACTGCATTCCAAGGCAGCGCTTTTTCTTCTTCGAGCAGAGCCAGACGCTGGAATCCCTGTCCGTTTGCTTCGTATTCACGCAACTTCGCAATCGGTTCGAGCAAAGCACGAGTCATACATTTCTGTGCTGCACGGCTACCAATCACATAAGCGCCAATACGGTTGATAGATGCGTCGAAATAGTCAAGACCATAATGTACACGGTCCAAAGCACCGCAACGAACGATTTCGCTGAACAGTTCCATAGTCGGGTCATCCATGATAGTTACGTGGTCTGAATCCCAACGAACCGGACGGCTTACGTGCAACATCAATTCAGGAACATAAAGCAACAATGAAGATACTTTATCAGCTACACTTTCTGTCGGGTGGAAGTGACCGGTATCCAACGTAATCATCTTATTGCGAGAAGCACCGTAACCGATATAGAAGTCGTTAGAACCTACCGTGTAGCTTTCCAGACCAATACCGAACACCTTAGATTCGATACAATCCTTCATATTCTTATATTCGGTAGCAAAAATCTGATCCAAAGAATCTTTCAACAACGCACGATATTTCATACGGTTTACAGTGATATCCTTGCTTCCGTCATGCACCCAAAGGTTCATGATACATGGATCACCCTGTGCCTTACCCATTTCTTCTGCAACTGCACGACAACGTTTGGTATGTTCAATCCAGAACTGACGAATACCTTCATCAGGATTAGAAAGTGACAAATCGCCTGATTTCGGATGAGAGAAAGAAGTAGAGTTGAAGTCAAGTTTCATGTTATGTTCTTTACCCCATTCTATCCAACTCTTGAAATGTTCCGGCTCTACCTGGTCACGGTCTACCACCTTACCTTGGAAATCTCCATAGATTTCATGCAAGTTCAAACGATGAGTACCCGGGATATAGGAAGCAGCTTTCAAGATGTCAGCACGCAGTTCATCAATGTTACGAGCTTTGCCCGGATAATTACCGGTTGCCTGGATACCTCCGGTCAATGAACCGGCCTGTACTTCAAATCCTGCAACGTCATCAGCCTGCCAGCAGTGAAGTGACAGATGAAAATCCTGCATAGTTTTCAATACTTTTTCGGTGTCTACACCTACTGCTGCATAACGTTCCACAGCAATTTCATACGCTTTCTGAATCAGTTCTTCTTTTTTCATGATATTCTATTAGTTTTAAAAATGATTATTCTGTCGATCGTTCTATTTATTTCCGAACGCAATTTTTAAAATGGATATAAGCCGCATCCCAAGCTTCCGTGTCTTGCGGTTGATAAGTCTTCAACGGGATAGAACGGTTAATTAACTGGCGCATACCGGCAACATCCGTTGCTTCGCCTGCCGCCATGGCCTGAATCATCACATTACCGATGGCTGTTGCTTCAGATGGACCGGCTACCACAGGAATTCCTATCGCATTGGCAGTAAACTGGTTCAGCAAATCATTCCGACTACCTCCGCCAATCACATGCAATGTATCAATCGGACGGGGAGAAAGTGAACGCAAATTCTCCAACACCTGGCGATAACGCAAAGCCAAACTTTCAAAGATGCAACGCACTACTTGTCCACGTTTCTCGGGAACCGACTGTCCAGTAGCCCGGCAATATTCTGTAATAGCTTTTTCCATGTCCGCAGGATTCGCGAAACAGTCATCATCCGGATTAATCAGACTACGGAACGGTTCACAAGCATCCGCCTCACTGATTAATTCAGGATAACTTGTATCTCCCCAATTCAGACGGCAACGTTCCAGCAACCACATTCCACAGATATTCTTCAATAGACGGATAGTTCCTTCCACACCACCTTCATTGGTAAAGTTCAACGCTTCCGTTTCGGCATTAATCACCGGAGCATCCGTTTCAACTCCCATCAGCGACCAGGTTCCGCTACTCAAATAAGCAAAATTGCGATCCAATGCCGGAACGGCAGCAACAGCAGAACCGGTATCATGGCCGGCTACCGCAATCACAGGAATCGCACCCAGTCCGGTTATCTTTTGCACTTCTTCCGTCAATACTCCCACCTTTTCACCCGGGAATACAAAACGGCCGAAATTCTTCTCGTCCAATCCTACCGCTTTCAGCAACTCCGGCTCCAAACGTCGTGTCTGTGCATTCACCAGCTGGGCTGTCGAAGCAATCGTATATTCCGTCACCATCTCTCCGGTAAGCATATAACTCAACGCATCCGGCATAAACAGAATTTTATCTGCCGCCTCCAACGCGCTGTCGTGATTGCGACGTAAAGTATCTAATTGGAAAAGTGAATTAAAATTCATAATCTGAATACCCGTTTTGCCATAGACTTCACTACGCGAAATACGGGAAAAAAAAGCCTCCGGTGCTCCTACTGTATGCGGGTCACGATATGCATAAGGCTGGCGAAGCAGGTTACCGTCTTTTCCGACACACACAAAATCCACTCCCCAGGTATCGATACCGATAGAAGCAATGGATTCGCCACGATGAGCAACCAACTTCAATCCGTCAATAATATGACGATATAATGCATAAATATCCCAATAGAAATGTCCACCTACTTCAATCAGGTGGTTAGGAAAACGATTAATCTCTTCCAGATTCAATCCGCCTTCAATGAAAGTTCCTAAGATTGTACGGCCGCTCGTTGCGCCCAGGTCGACTGCAAAAAAGTTTTGTTTCATGGTATTCTGTCTATATATTTAAGGTATCCATTTACCTACATGGCAAAGATAGGCGATTCCCTCCTCCTTTTCCTTATGTATTTTGATTGAAAGGGTATACATTTTGACACAAAAGACACAATACAATTGCAAATATAAACAGATTCACATTTTCCCTACACCTCTGTATAGGTACTAGTAAACGGTATAAAGCCATCTTTGCTAAATGGATTTATACCGTTTACAATATATAAAATACCTATTTTATGATGAAATGATTAAGGTCTACTTTCTTTTTACTATAATATGAGTTGTTACACGACGTTGTCCATAGTGGTTAAAGACTCCATTATCAGTAGGATAATTGACAACATCTGTTTTTGCCGCTCCTTTCCCCTTCACATACATAGTAGTAGATCCACCACCATCCATATTAAGTGCATATTGAGGACTGAAATGCTTTTTGAGGAATAAGGTTACTTCTTTTGCGCTCATACCTTCCGCCTTACCAGCCCAGCGCCCATCAATAGTGACTAACAACAAATCTTTATCCTCTGTCACAGCAACCACCGTACGAGGATGACGTACTCCTTGATGTCTGCGATAATCTTCATAGTCAAAAGACTCCAATTGTTCCATAGTATAATTACCAACAAAAGTTTCACCTAGCGGATTGTAATCGTCAATCAGTGTGGGGGCACTAGCTAACAAAAACTTTGCAGAATGTTGTTTATATGTATCAATTGCAGCCTTTCCATTTCTGCCGCCATATATAATTCCAACATCAGATTTTCCATCCGAATAAAGCGCACCATCATGTTTCCAGTATCGTAGATGTCCCTCCGGTAGTGTCACTTCAGAGATATTAGTTCCATTGATACGAATATAAATAGCTTCCTGTTCATACCCACCATTAATACCACCAATAGCCCCACGTACCTGTGCTGTAGTTGAAAGAGAATCTCCATTATTATATGTAAATTCAACTTTGTACTTATTGGAAAGTAAATCAATTTCCAGCACATTTACAATCTGTTGAGCCTTACTCACATCGTCATACCGTTCATAGTTATAATAAATAAAACCATCATCGATAGAATCAATTTTCCATTCACTTTGGACATTCTTCTGTAGAGTCGGGACTTTTACAACGGAAGGGTTGTCCGGTTCGTCCGGTTCATTTGGTGTTACCGGCTCTGTAACATCCGGTGTTTTGGGGTCATCATTGCCCCCATCACTTCCACAAGCGACAACTAGACAGAAAAATACGGATAAAAAAGCAATTGTTAACTTCGTAAGCTTCATAATATAATTTTTTAAATAAACATATAGATTCCCTATTCGTATCATTACTTATCATTAAAAGATTTCAATAGTGGAGTTACGCCTGAAAGATCCCATATATCTGTAGACCAACCTATTTTCGATGCAGCATCTACACTATTTTCCGTAGTAATACCATGGCAAATTGCAGTTTTATTGTTGCCCCAATCGTAAGTTCCGGCAGTATTAGCATCAGCCCCCGTCATACCTTTGTTGGGTCCCCATGCGATAATCATATCTTTTTTCGCATAACAATCCGTAGCCTTCGTATAGGTATTTGACTGCCATCCAATAACACGTCCTGATACAGGTTCACCATCAATCTGTTCATTCCAAGCGATACAACCTTTTATTGTAGGATTATTGCCATTAAGTCCTCCGGCAATACCACCTGCATTTCCTGTACTATAAAGAGTTCCTGTCGCAAAACAGTTTTCAACAACTACAGCATTCCTTGGTTCAGCAACAATACCACCGGCACGAGAAGACCCGATTACTTTTACATCTGCATAACAATTCCGTACAGTACCTTTAGCAAAAATGCCACCAATACCACCCACTTGCTGTATGCCACTTACAGTACCAGACACATATACATTTTCAATCAAACACTCCAAAGAATTTGTTCCCAAATAACCGGCAACAATACCCGTACAAGAAGAACCATATCCAATAACTTCCGCATTTTCAAAGCGCACATTACGACATGAGCCATTCATTACCCCAAAGAAACTGGCGTACCGAGAACTGATCTCACAATGTAAATTTCTAATCGTATGTCCCTTACCATCAAAATGAATCTTTATATCAAAACGGTCAACAGGCTCACCCGTATTCAGTGGTTTCCAGTCAATGCCAGTCATATCAACATCATTCGTCATTTCGAAATAATAAGTTTTATCAAGTTCTACAACAGACATCATGTTCCTCATATGATTCCTATTACTAATCAAATAAGGATCATCAACCGTTCCATCACCACCGTCAAATAAAGAAGAAGCTGCAACATAGATCACAGTAGACACTGTACCTTCGCCTTCATGATCATACTGTCCATTTCCAATCGGATGATTCACTACGCCTTTACCTGATGTCCATAGCGTGGAAGAATTTCCGTCAGCCAAACAAACCGCATTCTTCATTCCCAATGTTTTGGCAATAAAAGCGGCCTCCTCAAGTGTTGCACCATCAGCATTTCCCGTTATAGCACCATCAATAGTAAGCATCATCATTTTTCCCTGAGCAGTTATCCCAATCACAGACCGAGCCATACGTTGTGTATAAACAGCATCTTGAGGAAACGAACACGTTTTCCCTTCGATAAGTAACATTGGCCCTGATGCTAAAGCTGATTCATATTCATCTTCCACATCCGTATAATCAGAAAACGTACAAGACTTCACATCTACAGAACCTTCCGCATCAATGGCAATCACTCCGTTCACTTTACTGGCAGATTCGATCGTAGACGTAACCTTCACCACCTTATCCACCATAGTAAATGTAGACGGATTTTCGGAAATAGAATAACTGCCATTGATAGCAAACAATGCTTTTTTATCTTTAGCAATCGTACTAGTCTTGGCAGGAGTATCACATACTGCAACTCTGGTAGAAAACATAGTCGTCGGATATACCACATAAGAAACGCTTTGGGCAGTCCCCCACATGCTCGCTTGTGCCGTACAAACAGTTGCCCCGTTGCCTAAATCCGTTTTTTCCCAAGATGCTCTCATAAGAGCCAATGAATCCACATCCCATTTAATTTCTTGGTTGAAATCTTTTTTCAACATTTCGCTATAATCTGAATTATCTCCAGAATCACTACAACTATAGACTAACGCCAACAGAAAAGACATATATAAATATTTCATTTTCATTATTTTCTCCATTTAAAATTAAAAAATAAGTCCATCATTCCAACCCGGGTTCTGCGTTAATGCCCCATTGGTTAAAACACGATCCTTTGTTGGTATCGGGTACAAGTAATCCTTGTCCTCGTTCCATACTCTTTTGATACCTTGATGAATAATCAAATTACCACTTGCCTCATGATCCAAGCTAAGTTCACCACCTATCTCAAACTGATCTGCACAAGAAGAGTTTCCTTTATCAGTACTCAAATACAGATAAACATCATTCGTTCCATCACCGTCCAAATCATATTCACCCGGACCGGGGAAATAAATACCAAGAAATGGTTTTTCGAATATTTTACCTTCCTTCCAACGCATGATATCATAGTATCTAAAGCCTTCCATTACCAATTCTATAGTACGTTCACGCCTAATTTCAAGGATAATCCCCTGGTTATCGTCACTTTCTACGTGCGGATACCACTCCTTCAAATAGGGGTCAGGATTAGCATTTGCTGTTGCCATCAATAAATTCGGCATATTTACACGAGCCCTTAGCTTATTAATTGTTTTATTCAAATCATCCTGAGTCAATGTCCCCAATTCTGCTTTTGCTTCCGCACAATTCAAATAAACTTCAGCTGTACGAAACAATGGCAAATCAGATTCAGAAGACATATCATATTTAACTCCACAATCGTACTTCTTCAAATGATACCCTAATTTTGCCAACTTAAAGCTTGGCAGATATTTTTTTCCGTCATCACGTACATATCCTGCTGCACGAATCGTTTGTGTTAGACGTGGATCACGGTTTTTCATTTCTTCCGCAAACCCAATAGTCTCATAGTTACTCTTATCTGTAAAACGGGAACCATCTTTCATCAAATAAGAATTAACAAAACGCTTTGTCACACCTGAATTTGCCTCACCAGGAGAATTGCAAAATGCCTGTACAATATTAGTCAGTCCCAAAGCTGCATTGTAATCCTTCGCAAGGATTATTTCCGTGGGTTCAGCATTCAAAGAGCCAAATAAATTGAAATAAGGGGTAGAACCTGCCGTATAAACTGTATAGCCACTCTCATTGATAAAGATATCCGATGCGGATGCACATTCACGAAGATACTTTTCCCAATCATTCAAACCATGATATTTCCGAAATGTGCCTTCAAACAAACAAATTCTGGATTTTAAAGCCAAAGCAGTCCAACGAGTCACCCGGTATACATCTTTTTGCATTCTCAAATTATCAATCGCGAAATTAATGTCCTCCAACACTTTCTCCATTACAAACTCACGAGAATCTCTAGGTTTACTCAAAGCTTCCGTATCAGCACTTCCAATCACATAATCATACCATGGTACATCTCCAAAACGCCTCACCTTTACAAAATAAAAATAAGCCCTAAAAAAACGTGCCAAACCTTCATAATGATTCCGTACTTCCTCATTCTGGCAACGATAAATGTTCTCCAGGCAGAAATTAATATCACGAAGGGCTCCCCAACCCCAACCATCGAAATTAGAATCAGTTTCAGGTATAGTGCGTTGCCCGCTAATCGCTTTTTCCAAGATAGGCTGAATAATTACATCACCGTAATCTTTAAACACTCCTGTACCCGAAATACAAGCGACATAGAAATTGTTTGAATACAATTCTAACTCGTTTTCTGTTGTAAAGAATGTTTCCGGCGTAATTTTATCTTCCGGAAATTTATCCAAAATACTTTCACAAGAAATCATTGCCATCAGAGGCAAGAGCATCCATATTTTATATTTTATACCATTCATATTATCTTAGTTTTTATTTTCCATTAAAAAGTCACATCAATTCCAAATGAATAGGTCTTACTCATTGGATAGGAAGTCACGTTCGTATGACCACTTTTCCAACTTGTAGAAGCCCCAGCATGTTCCGGATCAATATAATTACTATGTAAAGGGCTGAATGTAAAAAGATTCTCTCCACTAAAATAAACCCTGACACGTTCCATGTGCAAAGCCTTTAGCCAAGTACGTGGCAAAGAGTAACCGACTGTTACATTTTTAAGACGGCAATAAGCCACATTTTGCAAATAGCGAGTATTAGGTTTAGACAACTCACGCGGATTAACATCCAATGCCACATAGCCTCTCGGACGTGGTAAATAAGCATTCGGATTATCTTCTGACCAAACATCTGCCAAGAAATCCTTCGGAATAAAAGTACAATAAGGACGGGCATAGGGGCCCCAGAACAGACTAGTTTCACCATTGGGATACCAATGTTGGCGACCGACGCCTTGCAACAAGGCAGAAAAATCAATTCCATTCCAATCTGCTGCTAACCTGACAGAATATGTATATCTTGGTAAAGAATTTCCAATCACTTTCTGATCCTTCACATCGTTTGCCGATAAAGTAGGAGAAATAATATTATCGCCATCCAAGTCCACATATTTCACATCCCCCGCATGGAGACCTTGAGATTTCACAGAAATATTCAATATATTATTTACATAACTCTGATTTACCGGATAGTTTTCAGCTTCTTCATCAGTTTTGAAAAGACCATCAACAACATATCCCCAAATCTCTCCCAATTGTTGTCCTTCATATGGAGTACCTAATGTTTTGTTATCATTGTTATACTTTGTCACTTTAGTCGTATTATCAGCCAAACCTAATACGACAGAATAATGGAACGCTTCTCCCTTTAGATTAAAAGAATCATTCCAACTAATCGATGCTTCCCAACCTTTCGTACGCAAGTTAGCAGCATTTGTTTTGGGAGAAGAAGCACCATATACATTCGGAAGATCCTTGGAAGCCATCAACATATCTTTCGTATCACGTACATATATATCAGCCGTCATATTCAAACGATTATCCAATATTCCGAAATCCAAACCGATATTTTTTGTAACGACCGTTTCCCAAGTGAAATCAGAAGCATTCGGAGCAGAGATACTAGCACCTGACGCTTTATTTTTATCACCAAAAGCATAAGAAATAGTACCACCAGAAGATATAGTCTGCAAATAGTCATAATATCCGACTTGTTGGTTTCCTAATGCTCCTAAAGAAAAGCGTAATTTCAAATTACTAATTTGTTTACGTAATGGTTCAAAGAACTTTTCTTCATTAATTCTCCACCCGGCAGAAACTGAAGGAAAAAAGCCATAGCGATGTCCCCGGGCAAACCGTGAACTACCATCATAACGTCCGCTAAATTCAAATAAATATCTATTTTTATAGTCATAATTCAAACGATAAAAAAGACCGAAAAGAGCATATCTATTTTTACCACCCGCAATACTCATTTCATCACCATTAGCTAAATTAAAATCAGTTAAATCTTCGGACAATAAATCATTACGTTGTATTTTGATGTCTTTAAAAAATTTAGTTTCATAGTTGACACCGGCAGTTGCACTTACATGGTGCACATCGGCAAATGTATTTGTATAATTTCCATAAATATTGTATGAATGAAACCAATCATGATTAGAACGTTCATAAAGAGTATTAAGGCCATAACCATCTGTTTTCCAAAGAACTTCTCCGGGTACACGTGAATATGGATAATTAGCACTACGATTCATTGCCGTATATTCATGTTGAGCAAACGAATAATTAGCTGTCACCGTTACATTCTTGACAGGTGTCATTACCGCCTCAAAGGTGGTATTAAAAAAGTAATTAGCATCTTCATTCTTGTGTTTACCATATTCAAGAATTGCACTAAGATCATTAGCTGGGCGATACCCTCCTGTAATAACTGTTGCATTCCCCATATATGTTCCATCCGGATTGATTGGAACAATAGAAGCTAAGGCATGCTTACTTATCGCATCAAAAAGATTGTTAATAGCACCTGGCCCCGGAAATGGATAAGAATCCTTTTTATATGACGTATTATTACTTATTTTCAACCATGGAGCAATCTCAATACTCACCTTGGAACGGAAATTGTATTTAGTGAAACTATCCGCATTTTTCCGAATAACTCCTTTCTGATCATAGTAAGCACCGGAAAGGAAATAGTGCACTTTCTTATTGCCACCACTGACACTAATATTGTGTTCCCATGTAGGCCGAGACTCATCCATGAAATAATTATACCAATCAAAGTTACCATAATATTTATATTCACCATCTTTGATAACTACCCACGGTCGTTCCGGATTTTCCGTTTTATCATTACGCCGGATCCACATCTCATAATAATCTTCATCATTATAATTCGTATAGTTAGAACCTTGATAGGTAGAATAAAACATATCATTGATAGCCGCCGAATAATAACCGCGAGTCTCAAAATCTCTGGAAACTGTAGGCGAGCCAAAGCTATAACGTCCGTTATAAGAAACACGTGTTTTACCATCATTACCAGATTTTGTTGTAACCAAAATTACTCCATAAGCTGCACGCGCCCCGTATACAGCTGCCGAAGAAGCATCTTTCAATACACTAATAGACTCCACATCATTGGGATTCACTGCATCGATAGTACCTTCTACACCATCAACTAATATCAAAGGCGTGGCACTACTACTGATAGAATTGATACCACGAATATTTATGCTACCCCCCTGTCCCGGACGACCGTTAGAAACAGTAACATTCATATTAGGAACAGCTCCTTGAAGTAGTTTAGACAAATTATCGGCCGAACGTCCGATTACTTGTTTATCGTCAACCACAGCAACAGCACCCGTCAGATTGATTTTTTTCTGTGTACCATATCCCACAACAACTACTTCTTCCAAGACCTTGGTATCTTCTTCCAATGTAATAATCAAAGTTTTACCATCCTCGACTTTTACCTGTTGGTCTTTATAACCAATATATGAGATATTCAATACATTAACCTTTCCTTCTTCTCCGTTTAAAGAAAAATTTCCGTTTACATCACTCACCGTTCCTCTATTACTTCCCTGTAGAGCAATTGTAACCCCAATCAACGGTTCACCGTTCGTATCAACGACCTTACCTGTAATCTTCTTCAAATTTCCATCAGGCGCAAATCTTTTACTAGACAAAATTATGCTTTTATCAAGCACTGAATAAACGACGTCACTTCCTTTAAAAACCTCATCTAGAATTTTAAAAATATTCTGTTTATTGACATTAATAGAGACACGTTTATGTACATTAACCTGCTGACTGTTAAAGAAGAATACAAAGTCAGTCCGCGATTCTATTATTTTCAAGACGGTTTCAATCGTTTGATTATTGACTTTCAAGTCAAGGACCGCATTTTGCGCATAAGTATTTGTCGCACGAATGCATCCTATCGAAACACATAGCATAATAATTAATAATCTCATAGGCAATGGAATTCCTTTTAAAGTTGCTGTCAGTAGCCTTTTAATCCCAAGAATTTGGATACTACAATGTTTTTGCATAAATTTGTTGTGATTTTAATTAAAAATAAAGTTAACTGTACTTGTTGGCAAACAAGTAAGGCTAAATGATTTTTTATATGGGAAGAATAGTGCTATATTTTTCCCATATTTTTTGTTTAAGGAGGGAGTGTTTTCATAGTTCTTTTTTGTTTAATAAATTTCTATTATTGTTTTCTCTTTCACAACACCGTTGTCCAATGCCGATTCAAGGTATCTGTATCTCACTCCTGAAGCTATTTTGAAGTGTTCCAAGATCTTATCCAGACGTTGATTAATAAAAGTACCTGTAAAGCAATATTTCTTTAATAATGGATTAACAATACGGAACTCTACGTCAAAACGCTTGCTCAAAGTTCTTAAAGCATCTTCAAGCGGAGTATCTCGATAAATGATCCTTCCACTTTTCCAAGCAATATCAGATTCAACAAAAGTAGTTGTACACAAAAGTTTCTCATCCAATAAATTATAAATCACCTTCTGTCCGGGTTGCATACTATAAGTAGCCTCCCTGCCTTTCTGCTGACAATGGAATTTTACTCTACCTGTCACCAAAGTAGCAGCTACAAACTTATCATCCGGATAAGCATCCACGTTAAATTCAGTACCTAAAACCTCTAATTCAATCCCCTTTCCTACATCGACTAAGAATTTCCGTCCATTATCCTTTTGCACTGAAAAATAAGCTTCTCCTAGCAATTCAACCTTTCGATATTCTCCTTCAAAAGACACTGGATATTTTAGATAAGAAGCAGAATTCAGCCATACCCAAGTACCATCCGGTAACTCCACTTTTGTCATCATCCCCGGATTAGACCGAATTTCGACATAACGATCATAATTTTTATCTTGATTAAATACAAAATAGAAGAAAGATAAGAATAAAGGAATAAATAATACAGCTGCTGCTCTTATCCCCCATTCCCACCAGTTTATTTTCTTCTTTTTTGACAATCTCTTATCCAGCTTCACCAATGCCTGTTTAGGATCTATCTGCTTCACGGTATCTATTATATCTGTTACGTGGTGTATGTAACAAATCTGTTTAGCTATTTTTCTGTTTTCTTCAGAGAGGGAAATCCAATTTTCTACCTCTTCTTTTTCTTTCTCTCCTAGTGTACCGGAAAAATAAAGGAGTAAAAGAGCCTCATCTATATTTTCATGTAATTCCATCATCTTTTATGTTCATTTTATTAAGAAGACGGAATACTTCAATTAGCCCCTAAACAAAAATGCAACTTTTTTAATTAAAAGCTGCATTTTTATTTTAAGACTCAAAAACGAATCAGCTATCCTTAGAGAAAATAAGGGAATATGATTGTAATCAACGGTAAATAGTCTTTTAGTTCTACACGTAAAAGTCTCAATGCTTGCTGGATACGATACTCCACTAATTTTATGGAAACATTTAATTCTTTCGCAATCTCTTTATATGTTTTATCTTGATAACGGCTCATCTCAAAAGTTATACGATAGGAGTCCGGCAATCGCATCACGGCCTTTTCTATTTTCGCCATCAATTCCTCCACTACATAAAAATCAGGATCTTCAAAACTTGTCTGCATTTCTTCAGCAAACATATGCTCATAACAACGTCTTTTTGTCTGATTCTTACTTATTAAATCCAAGCATCTGTTTCTGACCGCCATAAACAAATAACTTCGCAAAGAAGTTTCTATGATCTGGAATTCTCTGTTTTCCCATAGCCATGTCATGATATCCAAAACAACTTCTTCAGCATCTTCTATAGGAATATAGTACTTCCCAAAGGCACATAGTATGGAATAATACTTCAAAAATAAAGTATCAAAAGCCTTTCTATCTCCTTTTCTAAAAAGAGAATAAAGCTCAATATCTTCATCTATCACACGATTTGTCTCCTTGTTCACTTTACAAACTTGTCTTCTTATTCACTTTACAAATTTATATATTTAATAACCCTTGAACAAACAATTGCATCTTTTTTAATAGACAATAAAAAAAGTCAGCACAAAATGAAGCAATAAAGAAACAACTTTGTTACATATACCCACATATATCCTGATTATATCACTATCCCTTTCTAAAGTATTTTTCACTTTTATGCAAAAAAAACTTTGGTTTTATGCATCTTTTCTCCGAAATAATGCATACTTTTGCGCCATTCTTAGAATAATTATACAATGAAGAAGAAAGCAAATCGGTTAGACGCCATCAAAATGATTATCTCAAGCAAGGAGGTCGGTTCGCAGGAAGAACTGCTGCAAGAGCTGAACCGCGAAGGCTTCGAACTGACACAGGCCACCCTCTCCCGCGACTTGAAACAATTGAAAGTAGCCAAGGCTGCCAGTATGAATGGAAAGTACGTATATGTACTGCCGAACAACATTATGTATAAACGTTCTACCGACCAGAGTGCCGGTGAAATGTTACGCAACAACGGATTTATCTCTTTGCAGTTTTCCGGTAACATCGCCGTTATCCGCACCCGTCCCGGTTATGCCAGCAGCATGGCTTATGACATCGACAACAATGAATTCAGTGAAATTCTGGGAACCATTGCCGGTGACGATACGATCATGTTGGTGTTGCGTGAAGGAGTTTCCATCAGCAAAATACGCCAGCTTTTGTCACTCATCATTCCCAATATCGAATAATTATACCTATTATTATATAATAAAGAAATGGACACTCAACAAATAGATGTTATGGTAGCCGACGCCTCACATGAGGTTTACGTTGACACTATTTTGGAAACTATCAGAAATGCTGCCGCCGTACGAGGAACAGGAATTGCGGAACGCACACACGAATACGTAGCGACAAAGATGAAAGAAGGTAAGGCGATTATTGCTCTTTGCGGTGACACTTTCGCCGGATTTACCTATATCGAATCATGGGGAAACAAGCAGTACGTGGCTACTTCCGGTTTGATCGTTCATCCCGATTTTCGTGGATTAGGGCTGGCAAAGCGTATCAAACAGGCTTCTTTCCAACTGGCACGTCTCCGATGGCCGAAAGCAAAAATATTCAGTCTGACCTCCGGAGCAGCTGTCATGAAGATGAATACCGAACTGGGTTACGTACCTGTCACCTTCAACGAATTGACAGACGACGAAGCTTTCTGGAAAGGATGCGAAGGATGCATCAACCATGATATTCTGGTAGCGAAGAACCGTAAATTCTGTATCTGTACAGCCATGCTGTACGATCCGACAGAGCCGCGGAACATTAAAAAAGAACAAGAAAGAAATAATATTTAAAAGATACAGCACTATGGAAGAGAAGAAGAAAAAAGTAGTGGTGGCATTCAGCGGCGGACTGGACACATCGTTCACCGTCATGTACCTCGCCAAAGAAAAAGGTTACGAAGTATATGCAGCTTGTGCCAATACGGGTGGTTTCAGTGAAGAACAACTGAAAACAAACGAAGAAAATGCTTACAAACTGGGAGCAGTAAAATATGTAACGCTGGACGTTACTCAAGAATACTACGAAAAGAGCCTGAAATACATGGTTTTCGGAAATGTACTGCGTAACGGTACTTATCCTATTTCAGTCAGTTCCGAACGTATCTTCCAGGGGCTTGCCATCGCCCGTTATGCCAACGAAATCGGTGCGGACGCCGTAGCGCACGGTTCTACCGGAGCCGGTAACGACCAGATCCGTTTCGATATGACTTTCCTCGTACTGGCTCCGAACGTGGAAATTATCACATTGACCCGTGACATGGCATTGAGCCGTCAGGAAGAAATCGATTACTTGAACAAGCATGGTTTCAGCGCAGACTTCACTAAACTGAAATACTCTTATAACGTCGGCTTATGGGGTACTTCCATCTGTGGCGGCGAAATCCTCGACTCTGCACAAGGACTGCCGGAAACAGCTTACCTCAAACATGTTGAGAAAGAAGGCAGCGAACAGCTCCGCCTGACTTTTGAAAAAGGGGAACTGAAAGCGGTCAACGACGAGAAGTTTGACGACCCGATCAAAGCCATCCAGAAAGTGGAAGAGATTGGCGCAGCATACGGTATCGGCCGTGATATGCACGTAGGCGATACAATTATCGGTATCAAAGGCCGTGTAGGATTCGAAGCAGCCGCCCCGATGTTGATTATCGGCGCTCACCGTTTCCTTGAAAAATATACATTAAGCAAATGGCAACAATATTGGAAGGATCAAGTAGCCAACTGGTACGGTATGTTCCTTCACGAAAGTCAATACCTGGAACCGGTGATGCGTGACATCGAAGCCATGTTGCAGGAAAGCCAGCGCAATGTGAACGGTACAGCGATCCTCGAACTTCGCCCTCTTTCTTTCTCTACCGTAGGTGTAGAATCGAAAGATGACTTGGTGAAGACTAAATTCGGAGAATACGGTGAAATGCAGAAAGGCTGGACAGCCGAAGATGCAAAAGGCTTTATCAAAGTGACCTCTACTCCGCTACGTGTTTACTACAATAACCACAAAGACGAAGAGATATGATTAAAGCAGGAATCATTGGTGGCGCAGGATATACAGCAGGCGAATTAATCCGCCTGCTACTCAACCATCCGGAAACTGAAATCGTATTTATCAACAGCAGCAGTAATGCCGGAAACAAGATTACCGACGTACACGAAGGTTTGTATGGAGAAACAGATTTAAGATTCACCGACCAGTTACCTCTGGACGAAATCGACGTGCTTTTCTTCTGTACCGCCCACGGCGACACAAAGAAGTTCATGGAAAGTCACAACATACCGGAAGACCTGAAGATTATCGACCTCTCCATGGACTACCGTATCAAAAGTGATGACCACGACTTTATCTATGGTCTGCCGGAACTGAATCGTCGGGCCACTTGTACGGCGAAGCACGTAGCCAACCCCGGTTGTTTTGCTACCTGTATCCAGCTTGGTTTGCTTCCGCTTGCCAAAAATTTGATGCTGACAGACGACGTGATGGTGAATGCCATTACAGGAAGTACGGGAGCCGGAGTGAAACCGGGTGCTACCAGTCATTTCAGTTGGAGAAACAACAATATGAGTGTGTACAAAGCATTCGACCATCAGCACGTTCCGGAAATCAAGCAATCGCTGAAACAGTTGCAAAACAGCTTCGATTCGGATATTGACTTCATACCGTACCGTGGTGACTTCCCTCGCGGTATCTTCGCGACATTGGTAGTCAAGACCAAAGTAGCACAGGAAGAAATCGTTCGTATGTATGAGGAATATTATGCTAAAGACTCCTTCGTACACATCGTAGATAAGAATATTGACTTAAAACAAGTCGTTAATACTAATAAATGCCTGATACATCTGGAAAAGCATGGTGATAAGCTATTGATTATCTCTTGTATCGACAACTTGCTGAAAGGCGCCAGCGGACAAGCAGTTCATAACATGAACCTGATGTTCAATCTGGAAGAAACCGTAGGACTACGTTTGAAGCCTTCAGCTTTCTAAAAACAGAAGAATTATGAATTTATTCGACGTATATCCTTTATACAATATCAACATTGTCAAAGGTGATGGCTGTAAGGTATGGGACGAAAACGGAACAGAATATCTGGATCTCTACGGAGGTCATGCCGTTATCTCCATCGGACATGCACATCCCCACTATGTAGCGATGATTAGTAACCAGGTGGCTAAACTTGGTTTCTACTCAAACTCCGTCATTAACAAGCTCCAACAAGAGGTAGCCGAACGACTGGGGAAGATTTCCGGTTACGAAGACTACAGCCTGTTTCTGATTAACAGCGGTGCCGAAGCAAACGAGAATGCACTGAAACTTGCTTCTTTCCACAACGGACGTACCAAAATTGTCTCTTTCAACAAAGCATTCCACGGACGTACATCTCTTGCAGTAGAAGCGACCCACAATCCTTCCATTATCGCTCCTATCAACAATAACGGTCATGTCACCTATCTCCCGCTCAACGATATAGAAGCGATGAAACAGGAATTGTATAAAGGAGACACCTGTGCTGTTATCATTGAAGGAATACAAGGGGTAGGCGGTATCAAGATACCGACCACCGAATTTATGCAGGAACTCCGCAAGACTTGTAGCGAAACAGGAACCATCCTGATTCTGGATGAAATTCAGAGCGGATACGGACGTAGCGGCAAATTCTTCGCTCATCAATATAATGACATCAAACCGGATATCATCACTGTAGCCAAAGGAATCGGTAACGGCTTCCCGATGGCAGGTGTCTTAATCAGCCCGATGTTTAAACCGGTATACGGTCAGTTGGGAACAACTTTCGGAGGAAATCACCTGGCATGTTCGGCAGCTCTCGCTGTGATGGATGTCATTGAACAGGAAAATCTGATAGAAAACGCGAAGGCAGTAGGTGATTACTTACTGGAAGAACTGAAGAAATTCCCGCAAATTAAAGAGGTGCGCGGACGCGGACTGATGATCGGACTCGAATTTGAAGAACCGATCAAAGAACTGCGCAGCCGTCTCATCTACGACGAGCACGTATTTACCGGAGCAAGCGGCACGAACGTACTTCGCTTGTTACCCCCTCTCTGCCTAAGCATGGAGGAAGCGAAAGAGTTCCTCGCCCGGTTCAAAAAAGTACTCTAACCGCTCATTTGATTAATAAACAGCCAACGATAAAAGCAGCCTTTATTAGAAATTTATTTCTTATTTTGGCTGCTTTTTGTTTTTTCGTAATTAACTGTTACCTTTGTCTGTAACAACTCATTAAAAAATAAGCGTATATGAAAATAGCCATCATCGGTGCAGGAAACATGGGCGGTTCAATAGCCCGTGGCCTGGCAAAAGGAAGTCTGATAGACGATTCGGATATCATTGTATCCAATCCCAGTGCCGGAAAACTAGAGAAACTGAAAAAAGAATTTCCGGGCATCTCCACCACCAACAATAATCCGGAAGCGGCCACAGGAGCAGACATCGTCATTCTTGCTGTCAAACCGTGGTTTATGGAACCGGTGATGCGCGAGTTGAAATTAAAAAGCAAACAGATACTCATCTCGGTAGCTGCCGGCATCAGTTTTGAAGAACTGGCTCATTATGTCGTAGCACCGGAAATGCCCATGTTTCGCCTGATCCCGAACACCGCTATCAGCGAACTGGAAAGCATGACGCTTGTTGCCGCCCGCAACACGAATGATGAACAAGACAGCTTCATCCTCCGGTTGTTCAGCGAGATGGGAACAGTGATGCTTATCCCCGAAGATAAAATAGCGGCAGCTACTGCATTGGCATCCTGCGGTATCGCTTACGTACTGAAATACATTCAGGCAGCCATGCAAGCCGGAATTGAAATGGGACTCCGTCCTAAAGATGCCATGCAGATGATAGCCCAATCCTTAAAAGGAGCGGCCGCACTGATTCAGAACAACGACACCCACCCCAGTGTAGAAATCGACAAGGTAACCACTCCGGGCGGAATCACGATCAAAGGTATCAATGAATTGGAACACAACGGTTTCACCTCCGCTATTATCAAAGCCATGAAAGCATCCAAATAACACCATAGAATTATTAATCATAAAATACTAACCACTTGTATGAATGAACAAATTAAACAGATAGCAGAACGCCTCCGCGGATTACGTGATGTATTGGAACTGACCGCAGAGGATATCGCTCGCGATAGTGACATTTCTGCTGAAGAATACCGGCTTGCGGAAACAGGAGACTATGATATCTCTGTCAGCATGTTACAAAAAATTGCTCGTACGTATAATGTAGCTCTCGACGCCCTGATGTTTGGCGAAGAACCTAAAATGAGCAGCTACTTCGTGACCCGTGCCGGTAAAGGTGTCAGCATCGAACGTACCAAAGCTTATAAATACCAGTCACTGGCTTCAGGATTCATGAACCGCACCGCCGATCCGTTCATCGTTACCGTTGAACCGAAAGCAATCGACGAGCCGATCCATTATAACAAACATAACGGACAAGAATTCAACCTTGTTATCGAAGGACGTATGCTTATCAACATCGAAGGCAAAGAAATCATCCTCAACCAAGGCGACAGCATTTATTTTAATTCCAAACTTCCACATGGCATGAAAGCGCTCGATGGTAAAACGGTACGTTTTCTGGCAGTAATTATGTAATAACATCATGGTAGAAAGATTTTTATCACAGACCTCTTTCAGTTCACAAGAGGACTTTATCAAAAACTTAAAAATAAACGTCCCGGAGAATTTCAACTTCGGTTATGACGTAGTAGATGCCTGGGCAGCCGAACAACCCGACAAGAATGCTTTGCTTTGGACAAATGACAAAGGCGAAAGCCGCCAATTCTCATTTGCAGAGATGAAGCGTTACACGGATATGACCGCTTCTTACTTCCAAAGTCTGGGTATCGGCCGTGGCGACATGGTGATGCTGATTCTGAAACGCCGTTATGAGTTCTGGTATAGCACCATTGCTCTCCACAAATTGGGGGCAACCGTAATTCCGGCTACTCACCTACTGACCAAGAAGGATATTATCTATCGCTGCAACGCTGCTGATATCAAAATGATTGTAGCTGCCGGCGAAGGAATCATCCTGCAACATATCAAAGATGCTCTTTCCGAATGTCCCACTGTAGAAAAGTTAGTCAGTGTCGGTCCGGAAATTCCGGCAGGCTTCGAGGATTTTCATCAGGGCATCGAGAACGCTGCTCCGTTTGTACGTCCCCGCCATGCGAACACTAACGACGACATCTCTTTGATGTATTTTACTTCCGGCACTACCGGTGAGCCCAAGATGGTGGCACATGACTTTACTTATCCGTTAGGTCATATCGTTACCGGTAGTTTTTGGCACAACCTGGATGAAAACAGCCTTCATCTCACCATTGCCGATACCGGTTGGGGAAAAGCAGTATGGGGAAAACTCTACGGACAGTGGATTGCCGGAGCCAATATCTTTGTCTACGACCACGAGAAGTTTACCCCGGCAGCTATTCTGGAAAAAATCCAGGAATATCATGTCACCTCTCTCTGCGCACCTCCTACCATCTTCCGGTTCCTGATTCACGAAGACCTGACAAAGTTTGATTTATCTTCACTCAAATACTGTACCATTGCCGGAGAAGCATTGAACCCCGCTGTATTTGAAACTTTCAAGAAACTGACAGGTATCAAACTGATGGAAGGTTTCGGACAAACAGAAACAACCCTTACCATCGCCACCATGCCGTGGATGGAACCGAAACCGGGAAGTATGGGGCTACCGAATCCTCAATATGACGTAGATTTGATCGACCATGAAGGTCGCTCTGTTGAAGCCGGTGAGCAAGGACAAATTGTAATCCGCACCAGTAATGGTAAACCTCTCGGACTTTTCAAAGAATACTACCGGGATGCGGAACGTACTCACGAGGCTTGGCACGACGGAATTTATTATACCGGTGATGTTGCCTGGAAAGACGAAGACGGATACCTGTGGTTTGTCGGTCGCGCAGATGACGTTATCAAGAGCTCCGGCTACCGCATCGGCCCATTCGAAGTGGAAAGTGCATTGATGACTCATCCGGCTGTTGTGGAATGTGCCATTACCGGAGTACCCGATGAGATTCGTGGTCAGGTGGTAAAAGCTACGATTGTTCTATCTAAAGATTATAAGAATCGTGCTGGAGAAGAACTGATTAAGGAGTTACAGAACCATGTGAAGAAAGTGACTGCTCCTTATAAATATCCGCGTGTGATTGAGTTCGTGGAAGAACTTCCGAAGACTATCAGTGGGAAGATTCGTCGGGTGGAAATCCGAGAAAACGATAACAAGTAAGGTATAAACAACCAACTAGCCAATAAAAGAACGATATTACAGACAATGTAATATCGTTCTTTTCATATATACCGAACAACAAAAAACAACAGGTAATATTATAATTCCGGCTCATTGGAACTTTCTTTTTTCCAATAATTATTCCCCTCTATAATACGGCTGTTGTTAGCTTTATAAAATTCCTTCACAGGAATCATCTGAAAGCAACCATTAATAATAGCATTATCAACATCATCAAAAGTAATAATTGCCTGCTGATCGGCAGGATACTTTGACCGGACATTATTCAGAATGATTTGCTTACATTTACTGAATTGCCACGGTGAACCAGTCTGTGAAGAGAAGTCCACATTATCAAAGTGAATATCTTCAGCCATATCAACTATAAATCCAATTTCCGCTTTCATATTCATATTGGAGAACGACAGGTCTTGTACAGGCATTTCTTCAATACCCTTAATGTAGCCAATCTGCTTGATGTCAGATCCCGTTATATTACTCAAATGAATATTCCTAAAAACAGGAGTACGCTCACTGACAGGTTCCGTCTTTGATTCTTTATCATAAAACAAATCAAAAATAAATGCATTCCGCTGAATATTCTTCATGACGATATTATCCACTCGAAGCTCCTCCACTACTCCACCTCTTCCACGCGAAGACTTCAGACGAATACCGGAATCCGTACCATCAAAAACGCAATTAGATATGGTGACTCGTCTTACACCACCAGACATTTCACTGCCAATCACTACACCTCCGTGTCCGGAAAGCATAACACAATTAGTTATCGTTATATTCTCACAAGCCTTTCCATATTTTCGTCCATCTGCATCACGCCCCGACTTAATCGTGATACAATCATCTCCCACACTGATAAAACAATCTGAAATACGAACATTCCGGCAAGAAGACGGGTTTATTCCATCCGTATTGGGTCCTTTCGGATCTTTCGAAGGATTATTAATTGTCACTCCATGCACCGTTACATTATCACAAAAAGCTGGGTTTATCGTCCAAAAAGGAGAATTGATAATCTTCACATTCTCTATCAACACATTAGCGCATTCATAAAACTGGATAAAAGGAGGACGAAACATCCGGCGTTCTAAAGAAGGTTTATAATAATCAGATATTTCCAGATTTTCATTAGCTTCCACCCACATTTGTTGTAACTTGTTCAAAGATGGTAGCTTTCCCCCATTCCTTTTAATCAACTCACGAGTCTCTTTTTCCCAAGCCCACCATTTAAAACCATTTCCATCCAATGTTCCACGTCCGGTGATTGTCAGGTTGTCTGCACCTTTCGCGTAAATCAAAGGAGAAAGAGTATTCATCACTGTGCCCTCCCAACGTACCGTAACGAAAGGAAGATAATCTTCAAAACGATCCGAGAAACGAAGAGTAGCTCCCGATTCTAAATAAAGAGTTATATTACTCTTCATCTGAATAGTAGCAGTCAGATAAGTCCCGGCGGGAAAATACAAAGTTCCCCCTCCTTCAGAAAAAGCTTTTTCAATCGTTTGGTTTATTAATCTTGTACAAGATTCCATACCCCGGGGGTCAGCTCCAAGCTGCTTCATATCAAAGGTACGCGACCACATGGTTGCGGTTACTATAAGTCCTACCACACAAATAAATAAACGTTTCATATATAGTTTTCATTTTAATATTACCAGTTTCAATTGTCAAAACAAAAGTACGATGTATCTCTGCTCTTTATAGGGTAATATTTGTGCTTGATAGAGGATAGGAGGGTGGATTAAATATGCAAAAGCGTGCATTTTATGTTCAATCACGGTTTTATATTTCCTTTTTAATCCGGTTTTACTTATTTTTGCTCTACACATAAAAAAGAATATAATGAAAACACTCTATGCATTTCTTTTATGTTTATATACCAGTCTGACCGTGGCTGCTCAACCACTTTGTCAGATTAAGCACTTTTCTGTCAACAGTGGGCTTTCACAAGGAGTAGTAGTGAATATCATGCAAGATAAAAAAGGATTTCTTTGGTTCGCCACCTGGAATGGACTAAACAAATTTGACGGATACACATTTAAAAACTACAAAGCATTTCCCGGAGACGGATGTACCTTAACCACCAATCGTTTCTCTTATATTACAGAAAGCAAAGACGGAGATATATGGTGCAAATCTTATGATAACCGTGCCTATCTATTCGATATTAAAACAGAAAAATTCATAGACATACTTCTTCCTATCGAATCTTCCTTGCAACAAACCAATACAGTCAGCAACATATATACCTTAAATAAAGGCATTACATGGATTACCTGCGAACAAGGCTATGCTTTCAGAATCGATGAACAATCCTGCAAAGATGGAAAAGGAATCACATTATACAGTAGCTTCAACCAAAATTTAAAAGGAAACAAAATACTAGACATTTACGAAGATTCCGATGGGGACGAATGGATTATGACAGATAAGGGAGTAACCATCATCGGAACGAAACAGATCAATAGCGATTACCCGTTTAAAGTGGTAAAAGAATACAATAAGAAAATATATCTTATCTCAACCTCCGGAAAGATCGCATTATATGATCCTAAAAACGGAAATATAAAATTTCAGGAACTACCCTGTCCTGTCACTGATATCTATTCCATATCCTCCATCTCCCCATCTAATAGCATAATCGGTCTAGGTACCGACAACGGATTCATAACATATGACACAGAAAAAAAAGAATTTCAGCATTTTAATATCCAGACAGCCACCCAGCCATCGAATGAAGCCCACTTTTTCTATCAGGATAAGATGGGAGATATATGGATATTTGCCAACACATCCGGTGTTATAAAACTAAATCTTAAAACAGGTGACAAACAACACTTCACAGCCCCGATACAAAACCTTATCCAATATGAACGAGACAACCGGTACATGATCTTTGAGGACCATGAAGGCACACTATGGGTGAGTCCACAAAAAGGACATTTATGCTATTATGACCGTAGCAGCAACCAACTGAAATTATACTTTGCAGATGAAAACAATCCGGCTTCTTTATTTGCTCCCTCCATCCGCTACTATTATGCAGACCGGCAACAGAATATCTGGATTACCAACGACCGGGGGGTAGACAAAATATCTTTCTACCCTAACAATTATCAATTACATCCTATAGATAATGGACTGGAAATACGCGCCTTTCTTTCCGATAAACAGAAAAGGCTTTGGGTTGCTTCTAAAAAAGGAAACATAAGAATTTACCGTCCGGACGGCACATTAGAAGGATATCTCTCTCCACAGGGTACAATTACCTCCCAAGAGGTTACTTTCGGAAAAAGTGTATACTGTTTCATGGAAGATAAAGAAGAAAACATCTGGATGGGAACCAAAAAAGACGGTCTTATCCTTCTAAAGAAAAAAGATAATCATTCTTACCAATTACAACAGTTCATCCATCAACCGGAAAACACATACAGTTTGAGCAATAACAGCGTTTACAGCATTATTCAGGATAACCGGGGCAATATTTGGATAGCATGTTATGGAGGCGGCCTCAATCTGCTGTCAAAAACGCATAATGGTTCTATCAATTTTATACATAGTGGCAATCGGTTAAAAAACTATCCGGTTTCCACTGCACTCAAAATAAGACACATAGCAGAAGCACCTGACGGAGTATTACTAATCGGAACCACTAATGGCTTACTTACATTTTCCAACAAATTCGACCAGCCTGAAGAAATCAAGTTTTATCATAGCAATCGTATCCCTAATGTAGATTCCAGTCTAAGCAGCAATGATGTCATGCAGATATTTACCGATAGCCGGAAAAATACTTATGTGATCACATTTACCGGAGGAATCAGTCAGGTTATTTCTAAAAACTTACTCACAGAAGATATTAAATTTAAAAGCTATACCATCAAAGACGGCTTAGCCTCCGATCTGGTACTTTCAATGCTTGAAGATACACAAAAGCAACTATGGGTAATCTCCGAAAACAGTATTTCCAAATTCAATCCGGAACAAGGAACATTTGAAAATTATGGAAATAATTACTTTCAGAGAGAACTGAATCTCACCGAAGCTGTACCTGCGCTTACCGGCCAGAATAGAATTGTGCTCGGCACAAATCAAGGAATACTTGAGATCAATACGGAACAAATGAAAAAAAGTTCCTATGTACCTCCTATCGTATTTACCGGACTCAAAATACAAGGAAGTCAACTCCACGTAGCACTTGATGACATCCAAGAACTGGAATTAGAACCATCGGAACGTAATGTCACTTTCCAATTTGCAGCCATCGACTACGTAAATCCGGATGCCATTGAATACGCTTACCGTTTGCAAGGACTGGAAGAAGAATGGAATGAAGCCGGCAAAAACCGATCTGCAACATACATCAATCTACCCGCAGGAGAGTATCAATTACAAATCCGCTCCAGCAACAGCGATGGAGTATGGACTGATAACATACGCACTCTCCCCATCCATGTTCTACCCACTTTCTGGGAAACATACTGGGCTTGGATATTCTATATCGTCATGTTTATTCTATTCACCACTATCATCGTATACATTCTGTTCTATATCTACCGGTTAAGACACCAAGTCGATCTGGAGCAACATTTATCTAATATAAAATTGCGCTTCTTCACTGATATATCACATGAATTGCGTACACCACTAACGTTAATATCCAGTCCCGTATCAGAAATTCTGGAACACGAAGTGATCTCTTCCAGAGTGCGTGAGCATCTAAATCTGGTGCATAAAAACACAGAGCGAATGCTTCGCCTGGTCAATCAGCTACTGGATTTCCGAAAAATTCAAAATAAGAAAATGAAAGTACTGATAGAAAAAACTGAACTTGTTTCCCTGTTGCAGAAGATTATGGAAAATTTTCACCTCATTGCACAAGAAAAGAAAATAGACTTCCAGCTTCATACGGATACTGACCCAATATATGCATGGGTGGATCGCGACAAATTTGAGAAGATATTCTTCAATCTACTTTCAAATGCCTTTAAATATACGCCTAACGGCAAGAAAGTGACAATAAACCTCATTACAGATTCAACGCAAGTTACCATCTCCGTATCTGATGAAGGCATCGGCATTGCTCCCGAAAAGCAACAATCTTTATTTTATCGATTTGAAACACTGGCACAATACAATATCTTACAGCCCTCATCCGGCATTGGTCTTTCATTAGTACGTGAACTAATAGAATTACATCACGGAAATATTCAAGTGAAAAGCGAACCGGGAAGTGGAAGTGAATTCATTGTCACATTTCCTAAAGAAGAAAAAGTATTTAAAGACGACGAACAAGCTGAATTTATTTTATCCGACAGTGATCATATTTCATCGACAATGCAGGTTGCAGCAGTAGCAGCAGCAAAAGAAGAAGAAGAAGAAGATCCGGGTACTACTATCTCTTCTGAAACAACATATATGGAGAATGAAAATAAAACCGATGAAAATGACGACAGAACATCCATTCTCATTGTCGAAGACAACAATGAATTACGTCATTTTTTATGGAATATTCTGTCAGAGACTTACACCGTTTTCGAAGCAACAAATGGCGAAGAGGGATTAAAATATGCACAGCAACACATTCCGGATCTGATAATCAGCGATGTCATGATGCCGGTCATGGACGGTTTGGATATGGTGAAAACAATCAAAGCAGATCATGACACCTGTCATATTCCCATTATAATACTATCTGCAAAATCCTCTTTAGATGACCGGATAGCAGGACTGGAACAAGGTATCGATGACTATATTACCAAACCATTCAGTTCCACTTATTTAAAGACTAGAATTTTGTCGCTACTCCGTCAACGGAAACAGTTACAAGATTTATATTTATCAAAATTGGCAGAACATACTCAAGAAGAGAATAATAACATAAACGAATGGGAACCCTCGCAGCCCCAAGTCACTCCATACGATGAACAATTCATGCAGCAAGTAATGTCATTCATGGAAGAACAAATGGACAACACGGATATTACCATTGATGATTTCGCTAACAAACTAATGTTGAGCCGCACTGTGTTCTATCGCAAATTAAAATCTATTGTTGGGCTGACTCCGGTAGATTTCGTTTGTGAAATGCGTATCAAGCGAGCCGCACAACTAATTGAAAGAAGTGAATACAGTTTCTCCCAAATCGCTTATATGACAGGGTTCAGCGATCCCAAATACTTTAGCAGACGATTCAAAAAAATCATGGGAGTCACTCCTACAGAATATAAGGAAAAAGAGGGTGATGGATTAAAAGCCTTATAAATTAAAATCACCTCTGTTACAACAATGAAATGCACCCAAAGTTTAATGTCTAACTTTTCCTGCGGCACTTCATTGTTGTAGCATGAGTGATCATATTATATTCAATTACAATACACCTTTTTTACCCTGCGATCCATATTTATTCACCGCAGAGACTTTCAAACCATAGTTCACTTCCGACACAGGGAAAGAGGTATCGGTAGTCGTTCCAAGAATTTGCTCACCATCATATACAATATAACCAATGGCGTTCTTCACCGGCTGCCAAGTGAAAGTGCCCTGTCGATAGACCAGATTGTGCGGATATCCCAATTCTTCCATTATTGCCCGCGGATTCCAGCCGTCATTACCCGGAATCATATTCTCATATGTATACTTGTCCGCCTCTTCTTTTGTTATAGTTGCCCGGCAAGTACCCGATTTTTCGATTCCGGTTTCCCGGTCTTTATATGTATATTCTGTCTTCCGCTTGCTTAAGTCAATCGCTTTCCCCTGCGAGTCATGGCTGTTGTATTCTGCAAAAAGCCCCGGAGCCGTTCCCATATTCGTCCATCCCTCTTCGGCTACCGGAATAAGCATAATCGTATTAATATACACAGCTTTCGGGCTATTATGCCAAGGTCTTCCCAATTTCAGGCGACCTTCAGCAGCCAGGTTATTTCCATCTATCGTACAATTACGAAACGCATAACCATACTTTGCGTCTTTATGAGAAGGAGCCACAATCACCGCCCCACTCCGCACATTATAGAGTGTACAGTTTTCCAGCAACACATCCCCGCCTCCATAAAAGTAATCAACTGCACCCTCTATCCAGCAATCTTTCACATAATGACGATTCGTACTATTGTTAGTAGTCATCCAAGTATCCTGAAATGAACGGAATTTACAGTTATAAAACGATGCACAATCTGCCTGACTATTCATCGCCAACGCCTGCGGACCATTCCCGGATATGACTCCCCAATCATTCACATATGAAATATTCTCCGTATAAAAATGATCTCCTTTCACTACCACGACGGAACCCTCATATTTATAAACCGGAGATGAAGGATTGTGTACCGAACGTTGCCAATAAGCCGTTTTGCCTTCAGGTTCCTTACCTGTCAGTTTGCTGCCGACATTCAGATTCAGATGAATGACGGTTTTATCTTTGTCCTGACCAATCAGATGTATATACGGTTTATTCTTAGGAATGATAACCTGTTCTTCATACGAACCATTCTTTACAAGAATCAGCCAAGGTTCCGTCTGCCCGTCGGGTGCAGCATTGACTGCTTCCTGAATAGTTTTATAATTACCACTGCCATCGGCAGCTACAACAGCCTGATAAGGGGATGCTGCCACCTGTGCATGCCCCATAGCACACATCCCCATTAATAAAAATGATAATACTAAATTCTTCATGATATTCTTGATACTTACAATAATAAGAGTCTAAAACTAAATTCTACTAATACCAACGAGGATCGCCCGCATTACCTGCCCCGGCAAATCCGGCTCCCGGTTTGATATGGAAATCTCCATGAAGAGGATCAACGAACAAATCATCAGAACTCTGTTTCAATCTGGTAATCTCCTCAAATCTGTTATTACCCTCTTGCAAATCAGAAGTGATGTAACAATTATCCGAGAAATCCAGAATGTCATAGGCAGCATTACCACAATTCATTTTCTTTCCCTTGTTCGGACCGGAGAATATCAAATTCCGCATGGTAGCAGATTTTGGAGAGGGTGGCGTACTTGCTGCATTATCGAAACGGAATACTTTGGGCAGTTCTTTCTTAGCATCCATAGAATTGTAGAAAGTACAGTTTTCCAATGTCACATCTCCAATACCCCCTTTCAAATCCATCAACTGATCGCCCATATTAATCAATGTACTATTTGTGATGGATATCTTCTCCAACTGATCAATATTCTTTCCAAAATTAATCATTCCATATCCATCCGTACCGACTTCAGATATAATGCAATTATCAATCGTTATATCCGTCATAAATACACCACTTCCGTCACCAATACGTACCAAAGTTCGTTTTATATTCTGCACAGCACATCCTATAAATGAGATAGATTGGGCATAAGAACTATTTTTCCAGTCTGTCATATAACTAGCCTCCCCATTTCCATCCAGACAAACAAATTCGAATGACAAAGACTGTATCGGAGAAGCCAATGATATTTTCTTAGGTACAATCAACTGGGGACGATTATTTTCATTCGCTTCCGTACTGGTAAACAATATATTATCCAATCCCGGAATTTTCAGTTCACCCACATTATATACTGCTCCGGGAGTAAGTTGGACAGTGACATTACTACATTCTTTCTCTTTCACAAAGTTGGCTAATAACGTACTCAAATCTACAACTCCGGTTTCTGTAGCCTCCACAAAAAGAATTTCGCTGCCTCCCAATCCAAGAGTTTTGAATACATACGAACCGCGTAACGCATCATTATTGTAAATCCGAACGCGATAAGTCGTTCCATTCTCCAATTCAGAGAGCGTCTTCGAACAAGCGGCTATATCTTCTGAAGTCAATTCAATCAGTTGCTCCTCTCCATACTTCGTATCTACCATTTGAGCCAAGGTCAGATGAGTTACCCTGTTCGTTTCCTCCCAAGTTAAAGTTGCGGAATTCGCAGCAACTTCCACTCCGGTAAACAATTGCTCATCCGGAGTTTTAAATGCCACACTTACATATTCACTTGCTTTCCCTTGTGCATCTTCTCCTTTCATACGGACAGAATACTGCGTGGAACCGTTCAACTCCTGAAACAAGGTACGATATTCCACCCTCATAGGCGTGTTATTCTCCGAAAATACAGTCAATGTATCTTTCAGAATCGTATCTGTCCTTACATAATTTTCCGCACTGAACTCCAGACTATCCGCATAAAACTCAAAAATATACACTTTCGCATTCACAATCTGCGAATATCTCAATGTAACTGAAGTTGCATCAGTAGCGGATTTATCAAAAGTCAATGGACGAAACAAGGCATCAAAGTTCTTATCAACTGCCCAGTCATTGGCTGGATCTTCACAGGAAGACATACCTGCTATCAAAGCTAACAGCAAATACAGGCATGCTCCGGATAATCTATTAACTAGTCTTTTCATCTTTTCCTACCATTAATTATTTATAACCATACGAATTAGAAACATACCCTTGAGTCTTATTGACATCCTCATAATAAATAGCAAATACATGGCGATAATTGCACACTCCATTACCAACAGAATATTTACGGAACTCCGCTTCGGCTTCACCGCCCCAGTTCAGCCTGCCAAACAAATTCGAATAGTCGTAAGACGCATTCAGACCTGTACCGCAAACCAATATTCTAGCCATTGTTTTCACATAATTAGTATTCAGAGTTGCATTTATATCACCATCCTTATTCAATGTCACCTGCATACTGATCCAGTTGCACTCATACTGTCCTTTTGATGCAGAAGCAGTACCGGTTCCCATATCCTCATTGAAGTTAACGGACGACATGTCAATGTATTCCGGATTATCCGAGTCTTCATATTTATAATAGATTTTTCTTGGTATCTCATCCACTTGATAAGTCTTCCCGAAAATAGTCACCGGCTTGTAGTCATACAACATACAAAGACCTATTTTCATCTCTTCTATTTTCTCCGCCAACAATCCCCAACGTGTCAAATCCTGACGACGAATAGATTCACATCCAAACTCCCATGCCCGTTCATTGACAATAGCCCTGAAGAAATCCGCGTCATATTGCGTGATTTCGGGAGCACCAGTACCAAATGCCCTTTCACGGACCTTTTCCAAAGCTTGTCGGGGAGACATACCGGCAATCGGACTAACTGCATCCGGTCCTGTCAATACATTTTGAGCCTCTGCAAACATCAGGTAAATATCTGAATACCGCATCAAAATCCAGTTGATACCAGTAGCAATACGTGAATTAGCTTTCGGGAAACGAACTTTCATATAATTATCAGTCATCCAATACCAACGCCATTTACCACAAGCCACTCCTAATGGGTTACAGCGAATAACTTCCTTATTTTTTCCATTCTCATTGATATATTCCTGGAAAACACAAGTAACATCCCGACGGGTGTCTGCCGGATCAAATGAATAAAAATAGTAAGCAGTAGTAGCCGCATATCCTGCCCCTCCCATACCTTGGGTGGTATTAAAAACCCCTCTGTTCAGGTTGTATCCCATCGTGGCACCCACATCTCCATTCTGTCCTTCACCAAAAGCAACTTCAAACAGGTTTTCATTATACTTGTTGTATTCCAGATGATTGACAGTAGACCAAATATTCTCATAACTGGGATCAAGCTCATGAGGATTATCAGTCGCTCCCAAAATCTCCGCACACTGTTTGGCAGCCAGCTCATAATAATCTTTCCAATTCTTAGGGCGACCGACGAAATATCCGTTCATTTCCAGAATGGTCGGATGATGTTCCACATTCAAGTCCGGAAACAGATTTCCATCCCGTACAGACCATCCTCCGGCAAATAGCGCTACCTTTGCCAACAGACCTTTGGCAAAACCTTTATTCATGCGTTCTACCGTATATGATTCTTCTCCCATCCAAGGCAGATATTCAATTGCCTCTTTCAAATCCTCTATGATATAATTATAAACAATATCACGATCCACTTTTCCTATATAGACATTTCCCAATCCGCTTTCAGACGCATGCTCTTTATATGGCACATCTCCCCAATAACGGATCAATTCAAAATAGCCTAACGCTTTCAGTGCTAATGCCTCCCCTAAATATCTACGCATGGCAGCCTTGTCCGAAGTAGATTGCATCAACGGAGACCGGCGTATACCATCTACGATAGTAGTGGCGGATTCTGCCAGATAATAAAGTTTGTCCCATCTGGTATTCCGGTTATAATTATCGTCATAAAAATTGCCCGCACCTTCATCACGAAGCGTAGAATTATAGTTTTCCGTAGAAAACGCACCCGAGCCAACCTCCACGTCAGAAGCTCCCTGCCAGTTGACGCACAGTTTCTGACCATATATATAGGTGTCCGTCATCGTCGCATACACCCCCATCAGGGCCGCTTCCGTCAGAGCTGTCGATTTAAACAGATTCTCATCACTTGGAATAGAAGGACTTTCGGTATCCAAAAAATTATCCATACACGAAGTGCATAACACAGAGGAGGATAAAACCGCTAAAAATAGTTTCTGTATTTTCATTTTTCAAGTATTAAAAAGTAACATTAAGACCGAATACATAAGAATGTGCTTTCGGATATGCAGAATAATCCACACCCGGAGTCAAAGGGGTAGAACGTTGTGTGCTCACTTCAGGATCCTGTCCGGAATAAGCTGTCCAGCAAAACAGGTTATTGGCCGTAGCATACACGCGTAGATTCTTGACTCCTAGCTTACGAGTCACAGTAACCGGAAGCGTATACCCTAACGTCAGGTTACTACAACGCAAAAAAGAACCATCTTCAATCGCCCAGTCCGTCACAAGCGTACGTCCCATCATAGGCATCCAGATAGAGGCTTTGGAATTGATTTCAACAAAGCGCTCCGGATTGGCATCATTACCATACATTACATTGGTACCCGTTTCCGGATCAATAATCGACCAACGGTTTGCCAGACTCATAAAATCTCTGATATTATTATATTTACGATTCGTATGAGTGGATGCCATAATCTTATTGGCATTATATACTTTATTGCCATATGACCAGTTGAACATTGCCGCCAAGTCAAACCCTCTCCATGCAGCATTCAGCCCGAATCCGCCAATATGCTTTGGCTGTACACTACCGATCACTTTACGGTCATTATCCGCGTCGATCACACCGTCATTATTCTGATCCTTCAGTTTGATAAAGCCCGGACCAAAATTAGGCAAGTCGTTAGAGAACAAAGCCCTGTCGTCTACTACCCCTTCATTCAGTATCCATTTTTTCGTATTCTCATCAAACGTAAAGTCGTCTACAGAATAAAAGCCCTCTACTTCGAATCCATAAATCTGTCCTACCGCCTGGCCTACAATAGCACGAAAATCATCAGAGCCGATATCCGGTCGCCAGTTGGATTGCGCACTCAATACGGTTGCCGTTCCATCCAGCTTATTCACTATATTTTTATTGAATGATATATTGAAGTTAGCGCCTAGATAGAAATCTTTACTATTGATAATCGTTCCGCTAAGCGTAAGTTCAACTCCCCTGTTCGTGCTGCGACCTACATTCTGATACTGATATTCATATCCTGAGTTTGCAGGAAGATCCATGCGTAAGATTAAATCTTTCGTTATATCATTATAGAAGTCAACCGTCACATTCAAACGGCTATTAAAGAGGCTGGCATCTATTCCCACATTAGAGGATAACTTCGTTTCCCAAGTCAGATTCTCGTTCCGCAAGGTGTTCTGTAACTTCAGGGCACTCTGTACTGTTTCATTCAGATAATATTGCCTATTGGCAGAAGATTCCATCTTATAATCCTGTCTCCAGTATGAATTGACACGCGCATTACCAACCGCTCCGTAACTCACACGAAGTTTCAAATTATCCAGCCAGTCTTCCGTCTGCTTCATAAATTTTTCCTGGGAAACGCGCCATGCCAATGCCATACCCGGGAAAAAGCCCCAACGGTTTTCAGGAGCAAACACATTCGTTCCGTCAGCACGGGCTGTAAAAGTGAACATGTACCGGTCTTTGAAAGCATAGTTTAAACGACCGAAATAAGATGCCGTACGGGAAGGTTCACCAATAGTGGTATACGTCGGTTGGGATTCTCCATAGTTCCACATAGCCAACACTTCGCTCGCTGTAAAATCCATAGGATAATATTTAGATGAGGCAATCATCTGATTTCTGTAACTACTCACCATTTCATGTCCGGCCATCAAATCAAGGCGGTGATTCTTTTTCAGAGAGAACCGGTAACTCAATATGTTCTGCAAGTTCCATCGCGCACCTTTCTCATCCGTACGTTTGGCTACGGGCTGACCGGCGTTGGAACTCGACTCTCCGGTTTTCTTTAGCCAGACATTATCGGTATAATTATAAGTGTATGCGTAACTACCTTTCAGTTGATAAGTCAATCCTTTAACAATTTCCCAGTTAAATCCAGCATTATAAGTCATAGAAAACTGGTTTTGTTTCTTATACTCATTCACCGTATTATATACAGGATCATTCAATGATGATAACAATGCATCATCCGAGTAATCAATTTCCCCCCCCAAAGCATCTCCCGCATCTATACTTGCAAGGCTGTTGATTGGCGAGAAAAGAACGGCATCTCTCAATTTGCCTCCATTGGTACCCGCACCGTCAATCACCATTCTAGTCAGACGACTGGACAACTCAAACTTCAATTTGTTACTCAACTTTTTATCCATCTTCACACTCAAGTTATCCCTCACATAATTGGAGTTGAGCATAATGTACTTCTCATCATCCCGCGTATAACTCAAATTATAGCGCAATGTAGCATCCGTTCCTCCTGTTATACCAACGTTATAGCTTTGTTTGAAGCCGGTGTTTCCATATACTTTATCCTGCCAATTCGTGCCTTCTACCGAACGATAAATATTGCGGTCGTCCCAACGTCCGTACATCGAATTAATGCTACTGGTCAGAGAGGTGCCCGGATCAAGTTCTTTCTGATAACAGTAGTATTCGTAAGGTGAAAGTACCCCCGTCAGATTATACACATTACTGATACCCCAGTGAGCATTGAATGAGACTTCTGTTTTTCCCGCCTTACCGCTTTTTGTAGTAACAAGAATAACGCCGTTCGCACCTTTAGCTCCATAGATGGCGGTAGAAGAAGCATCTTTCAAAACATCAATACTCTGAATATCACCGGGAGGAATATCATTGATATTACTCACCTGAAAACCGTCAACAATATATAACGGTGAATTATCCTGGGTAATAGAACCACCGCCACGCACTGTAATCTGAATTGTTGCATCGGGCGATCCATCGGTAGCCACTACATTCACACCTGCCAGTTTTCCTGTAATAGCCGCAGCCGCAGAAGTTATCGGAATATCCTTCAAAACCTTCTCACTCACTGAAGAAATCGCACCGGTCAAATCTCCGCGACGTGAGGTTCCGTATCCTACCACTACCACTTCATCCAAGGTCTGATTGTCTTCTTCCAACACAACTTTCAGATGTTTGCCCGGTTTCACAGTCGCAACAACTGATTTCATTCCTACAAAACTAATTTCCAACTTTGTTGCATCTTCGGGAACAGACAAAGTGAAGTTTCCATCCAAGTCGGTAATTGTACCGACGGAGGACTTTTTCAACACCTTCACACTAGCACCAATAATAGCATCGCCGTTAGTATCCACCACTGTTCCTTTCACAGATACCTTCTGTGCATATACTGTTGTCGCCGTTATAAAGCACAAGAGCAAGCAACATATATACGCGAAGCATCTTCGCAAAAATAAATGTCTTTGTACATCCATAGTATTATCTTGATTAATTTGTTTCATTTTTGATGTTACAAAAGTCACACTTTTACATCTGTTTTCCACTCATTATTTATGCAAAAGCGTGGACTTTTTATATAGAATGTTTTATTTTACTGTAACAATAATCACTTCTCCTTCGCGTGTATCCACATCATACAAATAAGTATCACGTAATGCTACTCCTTTTAAAGGCGCTTTCTCACTAATCATCGGGCGTGAGATTTGCTGTACTTTAAATAATGCGTTCGGATTCATTTCCTCTTCCTTCTTCTGTTTCAACGATGCTCCTTCAGCAGCCAATTTCCAGTAAGAGCGCAGGCGCAGATTGCCTCCGATTTCCGAACGTAACACAGCTTTTACCAGCTTACCGTCCTTCCAGGTCAATTCATCAATCAAAAAACCGCCCCGGGCACGCAATCCTTTCACTGTCCCGTTCTTCCATTCCGAAGGCAACGAAGGCAACAGCTGAATCGCGCCGTCATGACTTTGCACCAACATTTCGGCAATACCAGCCGTGCAACCGAAGTTACCATCTATCTGGAAAGGTGGATGCGCGTCGAATAAATTAGGATACGTTCCACCTCCCTGTCCTTTTTGTATTTCAGGGCTGACATAAGTCAGCTGATTCTTTATCAACTGATAAGCATGATCCCCGTCAAGCATACGGGCCCAGAAACAAACTTTCCATCCCATTGACCAACCGGTAGAAGGATCTCCTCGTTGTATCAATGTGTTTTTTGCCGCTTCAAAGAGTACCGGAGAACGATAAGGAGAAATCTGATAACCGGGATATAGTCCCCAAAGATGAGAGATGTGCCGGTGACGATCATTAGGATGATCCCAGTCTTCAAACCATTCCTGCAATTGTCCGTACTGCCCTACCTGCATCGGGGGCAACTGCCGGCGCATATTCTTCAATGTATCACAAAAATCGGTATCTGCGTTCAGCACTTTGGCAGCTTCGCATGTATTTGAAAATAAATCAAAAACTAACTGATTATCCATCGTGATTCCTGCAAAAAGGTTACTTTTCTTCTTTATCCAGCGCGGAGAATTCTCGGGTGAGTTGGAAGGAGTAACAACCAGATAACCTGTGTTCGGGTCGCGTACCAGAAAGTCAACAAAGAATTCCGAAGCACTTTTCATCATCGGGTATACTTCCTCCAAATACTTCTTATCACCGGAAAACAAATAACGGTCCCATAAATGCTGGCAAAGCCATGCATTGGCCACAGGCCATGTCCCACAATAAGGACGGTCCACTGCACCCGTCATACGCCACAAATCCGTATTATGATGCAACACCCAGCCACGACAACCATACATTCGGCTGGCAGCTTCACGCCCGTTCTCGCTCAATTCACGTACCATCTGGATAAATGGTTTATGAAGTTCGGCCAAGTTGGTGATTTCCGCCGGCCAGTAATTCATTTCAGCATTAATATTCGTTGTATAATTACAGCTCCAGGGAGGTCCCGGGTTATGATTCCATTTGCCCTGCAAGTTGGCGGGCTGGCATCCGGGCTGTGAAGATGAAATCAATAAGTAACGTCCATACTGGAAATACAATGCTATCAATGCCGGATCATAGGATGAAGAAAATTCCTTGATACGTACATCCATCGGCTTATTGGTTTGGGAAGTTTCACCCAAATCCAAAGTTACACGATTGAATTGTTTCTGATAAGCAGCAATATGAGCGGCTTTCGCTTTACTATAATCTATCGCTGCATTTTTCAAATAAGCTTTATTTCGTTGATACGGATCGCCCGATATATCCTTATAGTTGACAAAGTTAGTCGCCATCGAGATATACAATGTAAGTTCACTGGCTCCTTGAACGCTAAGCAACGTGTCATTGGCTGTTATCACTTTCCCACCTTTATGTTTCACATCCAAATCGGCACAATAATGCACTTTACCCGGAAAATAACGACTGCCATGTGTAATACCTTCCAAACGCAAACCTTTCTTTCCATAAATACTACGTTTTGGTTCTCTCATCGGGGTATTAAAAAACAGTTCACAATTGATTGCTCCCGGTTTGGACGCTTTGATATGCCTGATAACCAGTTGATCGGTAAATGATGCAAATGTTTCTTCGGTAAATTCCACTCCGTCTACTTTGTAGCGGGTCACAGCTACTGCATTGCTTATATCCAGATCACGATAGTAATTGCTCACCTTTTTGTGATCTTGATAACGGATATTCAGACGCCCCACCGTCTGGTAAGGCATTTCATTCCCCACTTGTGAAAGAATCTTCGTTGCCGCCATGTTCTGCGCTTCTTCGTACTTTCCTTCAAAAATCAACCGGCGCATTTCCGGCAAAGCCGCTTTTGCTTCTTCATTATAGTTCTGGTAAGGAGAGCCTGCCGACACTGTTTCTTCGTTCAACTGTATTTGTTCCAGTTGAGGATCACCGAACACCATTGCCGCAATCCGTCCATTACCAACCGGGAGTGCCTCTTCCCAATAAGAAGCGGGTTTGTCATACCATATTCTATAGATGTTTTGTCCTTCCACATTCCCCAACAGAGAAGAAAAAGCCAACATACAACTGAATACTTTACTTATCATTTTCATATTTTAAAGTTTTAATTGTCATCACTCTTTTGAAGGTTCACTCAAAGCCCCATACTCACTAACGGCCTTCACCTGATATGTCTTTCCTTCCTCAACATTACAAGACGTTTCTTTGGTTATTTGTACAGTTTCATCGTTCGCAATTACCAAATAACAAATCGCATATTTCGAAGCATCCCAACTTAAGACTCCGTTTTCTCTTTTCAGATTTTCCGGTGCGGATATTTGTTCCATATATTTCTTCGGATCCCAATTATCGCCCTCACGAACAACGTTTTCGTACGTATACCGAGCTGCCTCACCTGCCGTAAGGACAGCCTGACAAATACCTGTCACTGGATTCTCTTGTTCATCCTGATAGGTATATTGCGTTTTACGCTGGCTTAAATCTACAGTATTCCCCTCCTTATCCTTACTGTTATATTCAGCAAACATTTGAGGAATAGCTCCCATATCCGTCCATCCTTCCGGAGCTATCTTTATATTAAAAATCGTATTGAGATATACAGCTATCGGAGAATTATGCCAGGGACGTCCCAACTTGACACTTTCTGTATCAGCCAATTCATTTCCATCCACAATGCAATTATTCAACACATATCCCCAACGTGTTCCTACTTTATGAGAAGGAGCAACAATAATTGCGCCATCCCTCATATTATAAAAGGTGCAATGTTCGAGAAAGCAATTCCCATTTCCATAAAAATAATCAACGGCTCCTTCAATCCAGCAATTCCGTGCATACAGCCTACCGTTATCCGATTTAGGCCCGGTCTGCCAAGTGTCTTGGTACGAGAAAAACTTACAATTATTGAATGAGTTACGGTCGTTCTGGTTATACATTGCCAATGCCATAGGACCTTTTTGTAATTCTTTGCCATATCCGTTTACAAAAGATATATTCTCTGCGTAAAAATCCGTAGCTTTCACCGATACCATAGCGGCTTCCGTTTTTCCTAAGTTCTTATAAGAGTACTTCCACACATCCGGATCAGTCGCACTGGCTTCGGTTGAGCTGTTAATTCGTAACTTGACAATTGTCTTATCCACATCCTGTCCGATGAGATGAATGTACGGTTTGTCTTCAGGAATGATTATTTGTTCTTCATACGTTCCGTTCGCCACGAAAATGAGCCAGGGTTCTGTTCTTTTCGAGGGGACATTATCTATTGCTTTCTGTATACTGGTATAGTTTCCTTTTCCATCAGGACTGACCACCGCATCAAATATGCGTGCTTCCGGTTGAGGACGTTCTCTGATTGTAAACTGAATACTGACACCTTCGAATACATTTCCCTGAAAGTCTATGACTGCACCTTTGGGGAGGCTGAACTGACAGGCCTGATTATAGTCCAAAGCAGCATAAGCGTAAGACGCTGTTTTACCTTTGAAAGTCAACTCTACTTCCTCGCCATTGAAATTCGCTTTCCCTTCTCCTGCTTTCACATACTCGTTAAAAGTAAGCAGAATCGTATTGTTTTCTTCTGCCGTTTCACCATTTGCAGGAGTAACAGACACCAAAGAAGGGGCTTCATGGTCGGGAACAAAAAAGTTATTGCTACTTTCCTTGCAACTTGTTGCCAGCAAAGCTGATAACAACAATAGTCCTTGGGACATCTTTGAGAATAAATGTGCTTTCATAAATTATTTGTTATATTCTTAATGATAGATTCTTATTCTATTATTATTTGGTCGTCCTGCCTTGAGCAGTTGCTATTTCACGTTACAAAAGTATACGGAACAACATGAATACTTTCTCACTATTTGTTTGTTTGCGTGGACTTTTTTATTATCATTCAAAAGTTGCGGACTTTTTGTGCAATCTGGTGCACTATCTATGCAACCAGTTGTCTATCAAATTCTATCCGCTTACATTTGTATCAGTATCATTATCATCAGACTTTATAAAAAATCAGGTAAGACATGAAAAACAACAAGGTAAAATTCATTTTCGTGGCACTACTGTTTGCCACACAAGTAGAAACGTTCTCCTCCTGTTCCACATCTTCAGTCAATGAAGATAATAAAGAACAGGAGACCCCACCGGATTCTCCTTCCGTATCTCCACCAGTGGAAGAAACAGCATATGCCTTTCCCGGAGCTGAAGGAGGAGGAATGAACGCTACAGGAGGAAGAGGTGGAAAGGTATATATTGTCAGATCCCTGGAAGATTCCAAAGCACCGGGTACCCTCCGGTATGCCATCGAACAAAAGGAGCCTCGTATAATTGTCTTCTGTATATCCGGTACCATTTATCTAAAATCGACACTGGACATTCGGAACGGTGATGTCACGATAGCCGGACAGACAGCTCCCGGAGACGGTATCTGCCTGGCTCACTTTCCAGTAAATGTATCGGCTGATAATGTAATTCTACGATACCTGCGTTTCCGGATGGGAGATACGGATTTGCTGGGCTCTTCGGCCTCCGACGGTGCAGATGCTCTGGGAGGACGCCAGAAAAACAATATCATGATTGACCATTGTTCCATCAGTTGGAGCACAGACGAATGTGCTTCATTCTATGATAATACTAACTTTACTATGCAATGGTGTATTATTTCGGAAAGTCTCCGCTTGTCGGGGCATACCAAAGGCCCTCATGGATATGGCGGTATTTGGGGAGGAGTCAACGCTTCTTATCATCATAATCTGATGGCACACCATGACAGTCGTACACCACGTTTCGGTTCCGGAGTAAAATATCAAGGTCAGGAACGTACCGATATGCGCAATAATGTTATTTATAACTGGAGTGGTAACGGATGTTATGGTGGTGCGGCAATGGGGATTAACATTGTAGACAATTATTATAAACCCGGACCTGCCACAGACGCCAAAGTGGCCAACCGTGTGATGGCTATCGACATCAGCTCTTCTGATGGGGATTTTACACCAATCAAAGGAAAATTGGGGCAGTATCATATTAGCCGGAATTACTTCGAGGCAGGAAACCAACTGACAGAAGCCGCCGCTGCAAAAGTGAACAAAGACAACTGGACTGGTATCCGTAACAACACCGGTCACTCTCTCGATGAACTGAAACGGGATACTCCGGTAGAAGTAGATGCGGTAACTACCCACACGGCACAAAAAGCTTACGAACTGGTGTTGAAATATGCGGGTTGCAGTCTCAAACGAGATGATATAGATACTCGTATCGTTGAAGAGACACGTACAGGAACGGCACAATTCATCGGAAAGAACGAACACAACGGATTAGGAGATGAACCCTGTCCGAACGGTCCTTGTGAACATTGCGACAAGGGTATCATCCATTGGAAAAGTCAGAATTATCCTAAAGGTGGACTTATCGATAGTCAGAAAGATCTAAAGCCTTCTGGAGCTGGTAGCGACTGGAATGCATGGCCTACATTAAAATCATTGCCTCAAGTGACCGATTCTGACAATGACGGCATGCCTGACGAATGGGAAACCGCCAATGGATTGAATCCTGAAAAATATGACGCGAACGGAAGAAACCTAAATACGGCTTATGATAATATAGAGGTTTATATCAATAGCCTTGTAGAAACAATAACGAATACGCAAAATAAGAGATGAATGATGTGAGGGAAAACAACTCTTATTAACGCAAAAAACTGGTCAATTAATGCAAATCCTGATTCAATGAATCATTTGTATACTATATATGAAACAAAATTGCACTTCTATTTTATTTTTCTGTTTTATCTTTGTCGCAGTAAAAACAAAAACACACTATAAAGATTATGATTACAAGTAGAAAGATTTCTCAAGTTAAAGTTTTTGCTGGTAGTCCTTGGGAAGTGGCCAGCGTAAAGAGTTTATTGAATGCAGCTTATATTCAGGTATCAACGAAAGATAATGGTTTAAACGGTATTCTGATATCTGTTCCTTGCGAATACTATACTGCGGCCATGCGTGTGATTAACAATAGAAAGATTTCATAGGTTTTAGGTTTACATATAAATTGTACGATTCTTATTGTCAGCCAACATTTTTCCTGAATAATACGATGAATTTCAACCGTTTACATGCTGACAATAAGCCATGACAATAGGCTGACAATAAAAACTTTCAACTTTTATTGTCAGCCTATTATTTGATAGATCAGGTTCGCAGCAGGATATTATAGGATTCGTTTCAACTTTCTACATATTTTTCTGATCCAGCAATTGCTGCAAATTGCATTGTCGGATATAGCCTCTTTCTCAAAATTTCGCAGTCTTTCGTATTGTTCCTCCACCATTTTCCATAAGCCATCCAATCGTGATCCCTGTCCTCTCATGGCCATTAATTCTTGATCGCGCATATCCAATAGCGAGACATACAGTCTGCAAGACTTGTTTTTCTCCATGCAAAGCTGCTCTAATGCGTCGATATATTCTGACGTAATTCCCAGTTTGGTCCGTTTTATAAATTCTTGAAGACTATCATCGTCTACAGTAACGACATCATCCGCATAAGACACCGCAACTTTTTTCATTTCCACCCAGAGCCATATATACTCTTTTTCAAGCCGGTATTTTTCGGCTGCTGCTTCTATGCTAATCCATTCTGACATAGTGTTTGTTCTTTATTTGTTAGACAATGAGGAATAAATAGCGCTCTATCGATGTTGATGCAACACACATTCGCGCTTCTTGCATTCCGGACGGACGGGGAATTGGTTGGGGATTTTTAAGGGTTATGAAACCAACCGGATACAAGAAAAGCGTGAATGCTGTTGAATCAATATCTCCTTCTGAGGCCTAGCAACCCGTCCAAAAGATAATGATAACAACAGACACCCACGCTAATCGTTTATATATAACACATCTTACATCGATATGTTGACATACGACCGTTCGCGTGGAATATCTGTTGAATCATCTCTCTTTGGACAGAAATTTGCTAGGTTTCAGAAGAGAGAGACAATACGTTAATATTCCTACTAAAAATAAAAACGCTTTCCACCTATTTCATCACGCTGATGAGTAGAAAGCGCATGACAAAGATATGTATTTTTTTTGAAACACAGTGGAAATACGGAAATAAATACAGGAAGTTTTGTATTGAAAGGGAGGAAGTTCAATGTCAGTAAACAGGATATAGGAAATACATACCCTTTATCAAATGAATGTAACCCCATTAAATGAATGTTATGTAGCTGATATCTTTCACTTAACAAGTAGGTATTGTTCGGCTAGGGTAACGGTATCTTTACCTTCCCACGGCCGTGGTGACTTCTTCCCACAGCCGTGACAAGTTCCTACCACGGCCGTGGGAAGATCTCGTCACGGCCGTGACGAACTACAGATACCAACACTTTAGCGGAACTATACCGGCAGGTGAATGGAAGTATACCTGCTTCTTATCATAACAATACGCGGTAGACAGCACGTCCGTATCTGTTTCCCAATGTATCAGCTCCCGTTTCATTAGCCCTAAACTTCATTAGTCGCGGATTAAGTTACAAATTCAGGTTTCGCTAGTTCTTCACACGGCTTCTGCCACTTTTAACACTCAAGATGTTTTCCTTTCGCTAAAATTAGCTATTTTTGTATTCATAACAAGTCTGGGGTGGAAAACTTTCGTTATTTATTAACGAAGTATTGTAATATCACATACCAAATAAAAACAAGAGATATAAGTATGATAAACAAAATCTCAAAATTAGCCCTCATTCTCATTATTGGATTAACAATTTTGTCATGTAGCAAGGAAGAAAAAGCGTCGATAGAAATAAATGAAAAAGAAATCAGTCTAACAAATGACGGAAGTGAAATTCAACTAATAATCACCTCCAATGTTAGTTGGACGGGTTCTTTAATTGGTGACAAAGAGGGAATCCAATGCTTACCCTCGCATGGAGAGCCCGGCACTACACAAGTATCAATCAAAGCATCTCCTAATGCAACAGTACAAAATAGAAATGCCAGTTTAACTATAACGGGAGGAGGGGCAACTGCAACAGTACAAATAAAACAATCTCCTCTGACATTTGTAATCGCCCCCCAGTCACTGCTATTCAATCCTGATGATACTAGTCACGAGCTGACTATTACTTCTGATGTAAACTGGGAAATCGCAGATAAGAATTGGCCTGAATGGATGAGCATTTCGCCTCTATCGGGGAAAGGAAACGGAAGCATTCAATTTAAAGTGAACGACAATAACAAACGTAATGATTCATCCTTTACACTATCCATTAAGTATTCGGGACAACAAGTATCAATTCCTGTTACTATTAAGACCGGGAACTATGGAGATGGAGGTTATACCATATATCAGATTAGTAAAAAAGCCCATCCAATTAAATTGATAATCACCGGAGACGGTTATCTTTCCAACCACTTTAATAATGGAGGACTATTCGATCAAAATGCTGACGAAGCCATTGAAGCTTTATTCGCAATTGAGCCCTATAAAACATACAGAGAGTATTTTTCAGTTTATAAAATAGCAGCTTTTTCAGAAGAGACCGGAATAAGCAGCCAGGTTGATAATATCCGGAAGAATACAGTATTTTCCAGCACACTCGTTGGAGGAACCGGCATAGAATGCGATTATGATAGGGTTCTCTCCTATGCCCTTCTTCCTCCTGATATGACAGAGGAGGATTTAACAAACACATCAATCTGTGTAATTATCAACGAAAACACTTATGCAGGCACTTGCTGGACGGTAAGCAACGGAATAAGTATTGCAATGATACCAGTCTCCCATCCGCAAGAGTCTTATTACACAATCGAATTTCCCAATATAGTTCGCCATGAATTCGGCGGTCATGGCTTTGGAAGACTTGCTGATGAATACATAGTTTATGATACTACTATTCCGAATGAAGAGAAGGAGAATTTACTACTTTGGCAAGAGTATAATTACAATTTAAATATCTCTCCTTATTACACGAAAGAGCAAGTACCTTGGAGTAGGTTCATCGGGAAGCCGGAGTATCCACATGTTGATGTTTTCGAAGGGGGGTATTACTACCCCCAAGGTATTACGCGTTCGGAAGACATCAGTTGTATGGATGATAACAGACCGTACTTCAACACACAAAGCCGGTATCTAATAGTAGAAAGAATACTTCAAGCAACTGGAGAGGGGAAACTGACCTATCAAAAGTTCTTTGATAAAGATGTACAAAAAACACCACCGCCATTAACACGGAGTTTAATCACACCGAAGGATTTCAAGCCATTAGCACCTCCTATTCGTATAATGGATAAATCTCATAAATAGCTGAATCAAAACTCAAATAAAAAAGCCGTGCTCCTTTGTCATGATAAAGCCCAAATAGCTTGTTTTACGAGTACCTTATCCGTACCTTTGAAACCAATAACAAACACTTACAAGTCTATAAAATTCAAGATAAAAAGAAATGAAGATTACACAAATCAGGGAAAACGGAGATACGGAAGCACTAAGCGTGATGGACATTGACCTGCTGATAGAGAAAATGAAGAAAGAAACCAAGCTCCGCCCGGTATCCGGACTACGTCAGGCCCTGCATTTTGTTCTACCCGATGAACCTTGTTCTCTCGCTAGCAAACTACCACGAGTGATTCCTGCCGCAACTTTCGGGCGAGTGAACGGAGTGAAACGAATGAAGACCTACAATGGTATTGTAGAACTGACCATTGGTCCGTTAGCCGGAAAAGCAGAAGTGGATATTGTGAAGCAAAAGGCTGCCGAACTTCCCCAGACAATGCTGGCTTTTATGGGAGCAAGCGGAAAAAGTGTCAAGATATGGACTTGCTTCACACGGCCGGACGGCACTTTGCCGCAAACAGTGGAAGAGGCCGAAGTGTTTCAAGCGCATGCCTATCGCCTAGCCATCAAATGTTATCAGCCTCAACTCCCTTTCAATATTTTGCTAAAAGAGCCAAAACTGGAACAATTCTCACGTCTTAGCTATGATCCGGACTTGATTTATCGTTCCACTCCTGTCCCCTTCTATCTTTCACAACCTATCGGTATGCCCGGTGAAATGACGTATCATGAGAAATCGAGCACTGAAACATCTCCATTGAATCGGGCCTTGCCGGGATATGATACGGAAGATACTGTAGCATTACTCTATGAAGCGGCATTGCGGAAAACATTTGAAGAAATGAACCAAGCGTGGCATCGGAATGATAGTGATTTGCAAACTTTAGTAGTCCCGCTTGCCGAAAACTGCTACTACTCCGGCATTCCGGAAGAGGAGGTAACCCGACGAACCATCATGCGTTATTACAAAAGAAAAAATCCGATGCTGGTACGCGAAATGATAAGAAACGTATATAAGGAATGCAAAGGAGTGGCCAAAGGCAATTGTCTGACTAAAGAACAACGCCTTAGCCTGCAAATGGACGAATTTATGAATCGTCGCTATGAGTTTCGCTACAATACGCAGATTGGAGAAGTGGAATACCGGGAGCGTTTCTCGTTTCAGTTCTATTTCCATCCCATCGACAAACGGGCGCAAAACAGTATTATGCTGGACGCCCAATCTGAAGGAATCGGGGTATGGGACAGGGACATAGACCGTTACTTACATTCCAACCGTGTGCCTATCTATAACCCACTGGAAGAATTTCTGTTTCATTTGCCGCATTGGGACGGTAAAGACCGCATTCATGCTTTGGCAAACAGGGTTCCTTGCAACAATCCACATTGGGAATTACTTTTCCATCGTTGGTTCCTGAATATGGTTTCGCATTGGAGAGGGGTGGATAAAATGCACGCGAATAGTACATCACCCATATTAGTAGGGGCACAGGGAACTCATAAATCAACTTTCTGCCGTGAAATGATTCCGCCTGCACTTCGAGCTTACTATACGGACAGCATTGATTTCAGCCAGAAACGGGATGCGGAACTGTATCTGAATCGGTTTGCGCTCATCAACATTGATGAGTTCGACCAGATTACTCTGACGCAACAGGGATTTCTGAAACATATTCTCCAAAAGCCTGTGGTCAATCTTCGGAAACCGCATGGTCGCTCGGTACTTGAATTGCAACGATATGCCTCATTTATCGGTACAAGCAATCAGAAAGATTTGCTGACTGATCCTTCGGGAAGCCGTCGTTTCATCTGCATTGAAGTGACAGGAAACATCGACACTACACAGCCGATAGACTATGAACAGCTTTACGCACAAGCCATGCACGAGATTTATCATGGTGAGCGATACTGGTTTAATAGTGAAGATGAGCAGATTATGACTGAAAACAACCGTGAGTTTGAGCAAACACCGGCTATGCTGCAATTGTTTTATCAGTATTTTAAAGCTGCGCAAACAAAAGAGGAAGGAGAATTTCTTACTCCGGTCGAGATACTGAATTATCTGAAGAAGAAAAGCGGTATTTCATTGTCCGACAACAAAGTATATCACTTCGGAAGATTATTACAAAAGTGCGGAATTACCTCGAAGCACACTTATAAAGGTACTGTTTATCAGGTAATAAAGGTATCATAAGAGATAAAAGTAAGGCTGACAATAAAAGTAGAAATATTTTATTGTCAGCCTATTATCAGTGGTTATTGTCAGGTGGTAGAATATTGATATTCATCAACTTAAGCAACATTTTGACAATATGACAATAAAAGCAGGCACAAACTAATGGTATGATCTAAGTTTGAAATTTTGTTTCATAGATAAATAGAAGTAGAAAAGCGTTGACCAATCGTCCCATTGATTCTAGTTCGTTCTCTTTCAAATAATTCTTTGCTATCGACACATCTATTTTCACAACCTTCCCATTAGAAGTTTTCTTTCATCTAGTTAGTCTCATGAAAAAAATACCCGTTCAATTTTACTTTTGTTCTTTTGCCAGGTCTTTTATGTATAATGAACTCACGAAGAGGGACGTCCAACGTGAATGTATAACGAAATAATATAAAAGACTATGCGTACAACTGGAAAATGGAAAACTGGAATACTGGTAATTACGATGACGTTGATTTGCGGAACTACAAACGCACAACACAGGAATCGGCATTACTATCCACATCGGGTAGTTACCGTTGTGACTCGGCCTGACGTAACATCTCATGTCAGCAACCGTTTCAACCAAAAGGAACGATTGGCGATGGCTGTGGCTTACTTAAGAACGAATAAGTACCTCACCATCAAGCAGTATGCAAAAATGACGCAACTTAGCAAGGCTGCGGCAGAAGCCGAGCTCGACGCTTTTGCGATGGATAAGAAAAAGCCCATACAGCTTGTAATCAGAGGGAAAAAGAAAGTGTATATAAAAAAGGATAACGCATGAAACCGATTTGGAAATTAATAGTTTTAGGAGCGACCGTTCTATTTTTGATGCAATCGTGTGTGACTGTACGTCGGCCACGCCACCGTCACCACCACAAGCATTGTCTTGTCGTTGCACAGTTGCTAACCGGGACAACCTTGTTAAACTTTCTTTCCGGCGAATGTCCGGAAGCATCAGAACCTGTTGTTTATGGAAATAAGGGATGATCGGGAACTGATGGCAATCATAGCCAAAGAGCCGGAAAAAGGGTTCCGAAGTCTGATGGCGAAGTACAAGGAAGCACTGTATTGGCACATCCGACGACTGGTGGTAGCTCACGAGGATGCTCAAGATGCGACACAGGAAACTTTCGTGCGGATATTCCGGTCGTTACCCGATTTCAAGGGCGAATGTTCCTTCCGGTCATGGATTTACCGGATTGCCACCAACGAAGCCTTGCGTCTTCTAAGCCAGCGTCGGAACGACCGGGTGCCGTTGGATGATTCTCCGGTTGAGTTAAACAGTATGATGGCCGACGAGTATGTGGATTACAGCGATTTGGAAACGGTCAGGCTGCAACAGGCTATCCTGGCATTGCCTACCAAGCAGCAGTTGGCTTTCAACTTGCGGTACTATAACGAATTGGGATATGACGAGATTGCCGATATTACAGGTTCAACCTCGGAGAATGTAAAGTCGAACTATCATATCGCCAAAGAAAAGATAATAAAATATATGAACTTAAACAATTAGAGATATGAAAGAAGAATTTAACTTCAACCGCATAGGTAAACGAATGCCCTATACCGCACCCGAAGGCTTTTTAGACGACATCGAAACGAATGTATGGGAGACTATAAAGGATGAGACGACACCATCCAAGTCCAAGCGGAACTATCGCCTTTGGTATTCAATATCCGGCGGACTCGTGGCGGCAAGCGTCGCATTGTTGCTTGTCTTCAACACGCTGCCCGACCATCAAAAGACGGACGACTTAGAGATGTTTGAACAAGCTTTTTCAAACCTAAGCAGCGCCGACCAGAATTATCTACTTACCGTCTATCAGGACGACTTATTTATAAACGAATAAAAGGTATCAATCATGAAAAGTTCTTTTAGAATCCTTCTGCTTGCTATGGCAATGACCACCTTTTGCATAAGTACTTATGCCCAAAAGGACAATAGACAACGTATGACGCGGGAACAATTAGCCGAGACACAAGCTAAATATATCGTGAAAGAAATGACGATGGATGACGTAACCGCAAAAAAGTTTACCGCAACTTTTTGTCAATTCCAGAAAGAAATCTGGGCACTGGGGCCCCGTCCTAGAAAAGAGTCTTCGAGCTGCTCGGACGCAGAAACGAAGCAGATTATTGCAGACCGGTTCGCTCACAGCCAAAAGATACTCGACCTGCGGAAGAAGTATTATGCAGAATACTGCAAATTTCTGACGCAAAAGCAGATTGAACGTGTCTATAAACTGGAAAGGAGAATGATGAATCATCTGTATCATCGCTCTCAAAAGGAAAAACCTCAATAATAATGATTTGATTATGAAGAATATTTTGAAGATTCTCTGTTTATGTTGTCTTTCGTTACTCTTTCTGTCCGCAATGAACTCGTGTCAAGATGACAATGAAGAAATAGAAGAAGCCGTATTGCCCGATGGGCAAGAACAGGACTCGACCTCGGGAAACCTTACCGCATCCATCGTTGACGGGCTTTATGTGAACTGGAGCAAAGGCGATATGATAATGCTGGTCTACGATGGGCAGGCGGTTAGAGCGGAAACACAAGAATCCGGCAGCACGTCGATCCTTTCAGGCACCGTCGGGAGTTCTTTCACCGAGGATAATCCTTTGTATGGCGTGTATCCCGCGGATAACGTGGTGTCCTCGGACCGTGAAAGCGTAACCATAACCGTTCCCGCCACTCAAACAGGTGGTGGCAGCGGATATGATGAGAAGTCTGTTGTGGTAGTGGCTCGTACGATCTCCGAATCTCTGGCTTTCCGGACCATTGGCGGTGGCATAAAACTTAACTTCCAGATGTCGGGTGTGACAAAGGTCGAGTTGGAAAGTGTCGATGGTTATGCTCTATCCGGAACAGCCGGAATAAAATGGGATGAGCAAAGTATGCCTACAGTCGATGAAATAAGCAATGCACACTCCATCCTTACTTTCAATGCTCCCGAAACGTCAGGCTTCATCCCCGGTAAGGACTATTATATTTCCACCTTGCCTTGTGATGTCTATGGAGGATACAGGCTTTCCATCTATAGAGAAGACGGATGGGTCGCTGATTATTTCGGCGTACATCAAACGATAGAACGAGCCTCGTATATAACTCCGAATGACTTGGTGGAAAATGAATTGAAGTTTGAAGCCCCGGATGCCCCGCTTGTGGAAGAAGAACGTCCTGAACTGGATGCCACTACGACCGCTCTTCTTCGCCAATATCAACAAAACCCGATGGAAGAAAACAAACAGGCATTGTTAGATCAAATGGGACTTCGCTATGATAAAGTCGTAGCAAGAAAGAAAGCCAAGCTCCGCGAACTGGAGAGGGACGCAAAAACTCCCGGCCTCGTAGAAGAAATGCAGGGCATTGTGGATGAGATGGTCGAGAATCGGGATATTCGGCTCGAACAACAATTCCTGCGACTCATCGATCCTCGAAACGACGACGACCCGAATGATGCCTGGATGGTGTTGCGCGGTGCGTCAGCTCCGAATGCTTACATAGGTTATGCACCTGTGACAAACGCTGAATACGCAGACTTCAAAAAGGACTTCATCTATGATGCAGGAAAGGGAAACTATCCGGTGGTAAACATTACGATTGCTGAAGCCACAGCTTATTGCAACTGGCTTACAGCCCAAGATAACGCTCACGTATATCGTCTTCCAACCGATGAGGAGTGGATTCTCGGTGCCGGTCACATGCCTAAAGATGTTTCTATGAACTCCGGCCGCGTAGAATCGGGATTGACAGCGGTGGATGCTTACAGTCAGACGACCGGTGCTTGCGGAGGCATCGATTTCTGGGGCAATTGTTGGGAATGGACTTCTTCAACGGACTCGAGCGGTTCGTACATCGTTAAAGGGGGCAGTTGGGACTCTGAACGAGATGATTGCCGCAGCGAGAAATCGGACGTTGTGAGGACTGGCACACAGGGCTACGCCAATGTAGGTTTCCGGGTGGTAAGGACTGACAGATAGGAGAAGAGATTATAAACAGAATGCCTGAACCTACGGATGAAACGCGACGATGAAAAAGAATGAAAGCGGCGAGGTAGGTAATCCCAATCATGCGGATGGAAAATTCGAGACTATAAATAAAAACTTCACGAGAAATATTCCGATTACCTTCTTTTTGAACTATCCGGCTTTTCCGGATAGTTGTATCCTTATCTACTTCTCCTTGCGAATATATATTTCTCAAATGTTCATTAATTGTACGTATATCAACATCGACATCGCCTTCTGTGTCAGCCACAGAGTTTCATCTTGATAAAGCACTTCAATGCCTTCTTCTTTATTCTCTATCTGAAAAATAAGAAATTCAGCCGTACTGTTGCGTATTTGCAGTTTCTTGCCCCCGTTATTGTTTTCTTCCATATTCATCTTGAACATTCATTTCCTTTAGAAAAAACAAATGTACTTAGCTGCCAAAGATAGTATCTCCTATTTTATTGGCCAATAGAGCAACCAACGGAATAACCGGACAGCCTATTTATTCTTTCTTCTTGGGAGTAATGAAGCCGATAGGGTTACGCGGCTTATCTGCTAAAGCCTTTTGCGCCTGTAACTCGGCTAGGGTTTGATTAATTAACTCTAACTGCGTCCGGGTGTCGTCGTTGATGTCGTTATAGTCTGCAAAGACTTCCTCTATGTACTCTTTTAGTTCTTTGACTTCGTTTTGAAGTTCATGTACTGGATCAGTCGGCGGGTTTAACAGCAACTGACGAACCGCAACGAAAGCACGCATTATCCCTCTGTTTATTTCAATAGCTGTATCAGAGTTTAGAACACTACTAAGCATTGCTACGCCTAGTTCCGTAAAAGCAAAAGGCATGTATTTAAAATTGCTGCCTCTTCCTTTGTTCAAGATCACAATTTGTGATCTTGAAAGTTCGTCCTTCGTGAGTTCAAACATAAAGTCCTCACCTTCGAACCTTTTTAAATTACGTCTAACAGCTTGTTTTAGCACCCTGTTTTCTATTCCGTACATTTCCGCCAAATCAAAGTCTAACATCACTTTTTGCCCGCGTATGTCGTAAATCTTACTTTGTATTACTTCGAGAAGAAACAAATGTACTTAGAACATATCGAACTGCCAAAGATAGTATCTCCTATTTTATCTCCACTTTCGTCTGTAATCTGATGTCATCAGAAGCAGCACCGATCATTACTCGGAAAGTTCCCGGTTCTACCACCCTTTTCAAATTCCGATCGACAAGTGCAAAATCCTCTTCGGACAAAATAAACTTCACTTCCTGTTCTTCTCCACACTTCAAATAGAAGCGTGCAAAATGTTTCAATTGCTTCAACGGTTGCACTACTGAAGCATATTCATCTCTCAAATAAAGTTGAACAACTTCTTCACCATCGTACTTTCCGGTGTTCCGGATTTTGCATGAAACTTCGAAAGAGTATGGTGTCAGAGCTGACAGATGTAAATCTGAATATTCAAATGTGGTATAGCTCAAGCCATATCCGAAAGAATAAAGCGGAGAAGCTGACATTTCTACATAGTCATGGCTTTGGGGAGCTTTCTTATTATAGTATACCGGAACCTGTCCGACGGAACGGGGCACAGAGAATGGTAATCGTCCTGCCGGATTAAATTCACCGAATAAAACATCAGCAATGGCATTCCCCCCTTCTTGTCCCGGGTAATAGGCGGTCAGCAGTGCATCTGCATTTTCTGATGCCCAGTTTTTATCCAAAGGACGCCCTTCAATGTAAACTACTATTAATGGTTTTCCGGTAGCTTTCAAGGCTTTGAGTAATTCCTGTTGTTTTCCTAATAAAGAAAGCGTTGCACGGTCGAAGCCTTCACCACATTCCATATCGCTGATTGTCTTTTTATCAGCAATGGCCGCACCTGTTTCTTTATAACTGGTTTTGAAATCACGGGCACTGGAGCCTCCTACCACAGCAATAACGACTTCGGAACGCTGGGCGGCTGCAACGGCTTGTTCAATATCAGACGTCACGGTATCACGAATGGAACAGCCTTTCACATATTCCACCTGTGAGGAAGAAAGTTTTGCTCTGATTCCATCCAATACGGTCTTTACATTTTCTTCTTCCTGCGGAGCGGTGTAATCTCCTAACATATTATAGCGGTTATCAGCATTAGGTCCGATCAGTGCAACTTTCATACTCCTGTCTAATGGAAGCAGCGAGTGTTCATTTTTCAATAAGGTGATCGAAGCTTGTGCCACTTGGCGTGCCAGAGTAACGTATTCTTTGCTACGAACTTCTTTCTTCGCTTTTCCGGGATCCACATAAGGATTTTCAAACAATCCCATTTCGAATTTTAATCGAAGTACACGACTCACGGCTGCATCAAGGATTTCTTTACTTATTTCCTTCCGGTTCACCGCATCCATAAGATTCATATAGGCATCGCCTCCCAGATCAATATCGACTCCGGCAGATAAGGCCATTACAGCCGCCTCTTTCATTGTAGAAGCAACAAAATGGCTTTGATGAATGCCTTCGATACTGTATAGATCGGAAACAACAAACCCTTTAAACTTCCATTCATCCCGTAGAAGTTCGGTCAGGAGATAATGATTGGCTGTACAAGGAATACCGTCCATCGAATTATACGAAGTCATTACGGATAATGCTCCGGCATTGATAGCTTGTCTAAATGGTGGCAGAAAGTTTTCATGCAGTTCACGTATACCTGCAAAAGAGGGATTCCCGTTCTGTCCGCTTTCCGAGATACCGTAAGCGAGGAAGTGTTTGAGGGTAGCCAGCGTGCTGTATGGACGTGACAAATCACCGCCACCTAATCCTGCCACCATCGCTTTTCCTATTTCACCCGTCAATACAGGGTCTTCACCAAAAGTTTCTTCCACGCGAGACCAACGGGGATCACGGGCCAAATCAAGCACAGGTCCATAGCTGATATGTCCGCCTTGAAGACGTATCTCTTTGCCGATTGCTTCACCTACCTCATTTATCAGTTGGGGTGACCAAGTTGCAGCCATCCCAATTCCGGTAGGAAAAACGGTTGCACCAATCGCCATGTGGCCGTGCGGCGCTTCTTCTGCCAGGAATAAGGGGATCCCCAAACGGGTATTCTCCATCACATACTTCTGTAAGGCATTTCCTGCCTTTGCAGCCAATACGGGATTCAGCCCGGTTGCTAATGTTTTCTTTGTCCACGGATCGGCACGATAGGTTGCCCATAGCATTCCGGCATTTCTGTCTTTTATAAGTTGCTTGAATTTATCAGAAGGGAGCACATCGTTACCTTTGATTTCATACATCTCCCAACCCAAAGGACAAAGGAGTTGACCGACTTTCTCTTCTAATGTCATACGGGATAGTAAATCCGCAACTCTTGTTTCTACGGGTAAAGTCGGATTTTTATAGGCTACTGCCGGAAGCTGCTGTGCAAAGGAATAAGAAACTCCTGTCATCATAGCCGTAAGCAATAATGATTTACTGATTCTATTTAGCATAACTATTTTTTATAAACTTAGCTATTTAAAAGAGAAGTCTGCCATCCCCTCGTAATACCTTGCAGCAAAACCGATTCGACAGCAGACTTCATCGTACTAAAGAACAACCTCTATTTTACCTCTTTTAGAACGGACATTTCTGGTTGTCTACATAGGTGATAGTTCCACCGGGCACTGCATTGTGACCATGACCTGTCATATCAAGCACCGTACCATCATCCTGCGTTTCGCCATCAAAACGCCAGTAAGCAACAAGTCCTTCGCTAGTGGGGTCCACATAACAAACACCATCTTCAATCTGTGCCGATGTACGTGCCACATTCCATACGCGACATTCGCTTATGTAACCATCAAAGAAACGGGCATTACCTGCTGAACGGCCAATGGAGAATGCATCATTCCATGTATGACCATCATAAGCCATACTCAAATTAATAGTTCCACCATTCTTGGTCTCTACGAAATGGATTTGCTCACCGTCCAAATAAAGACGGAGATACTGACCGTCGTATACAGCAGCAAAGTGCAACCAATGTCCGGTAGGAAATTCCTTTTCTACCCACGATTCATAGTGATCTTTCTTATCGGGATGAGATGCTGTACCGATGGAACCTTTCACGAACTGCAACTTATTCACAGGATTACCGGCGCCGTCACCAAAACGGAAGAGGAAGTTTTCTTCGCATCCGCATAATGAACTAATGCCACTGGCACTCTTTTCCTGCCCAACCGGGAAAGACTTAGGAAGCACTTTCATTTCCAATGTCATCTGCCCGAGTGCTTTCACCGGACTATTTTCCTGATCACCAAACGAAGGAATATTGAAATATCCCCGGCGTGCCAAATAGGCGGCTTTAATTTCAATCACTTTGGTGAGCATGACATAAGCAGTGCGGGAACTCTCCATAACTTTCAGATCACTGTTTGAAACGGAAGTTATAGTTACGGGAAGACAGTAAGATACACCTTCCTGTAATTTCTCGGAATCAGCAGTCACTTTGATTTGTGTAGACTGGTTTTGTCCGGCTGGAATTATCACTTCACCACCTTCAAAACTATAGCTGCCTTCAGGAGGCATTTGACAGTTACGACCGGTAGAAGAGTTGAAAGATTCCAGTAATTGAGGAGCCACCTGTACGCCTACCGTCACGTCTGTTTCCGCTTTATCGGTGGAGGTCACGGTCAATCCTAAAGTAGACTGTCCCTCAACCAGGAATTTTACGTTCGATGAAGTCAGCGTACCGGTCATGTAAACGGCATCACTGTAATCCGGTTCGGTCTTGCAGCCTGATACACAGAGCAACAAAGCCAATAAAGATAAAAGTGTATATTTCTTCATGGTTTTAATTATTATTTAGCATAAACATTAAATACGCCACATTCTAAAGTCGCACCATACCAACCTCCGGTATTGGGTACAGAAATCCGAATATAACGGGCAGTCAAGGGAGCATAAAAAACACAAGCCGCAGTACTACGATCTATTTCACCTTGCAACTTCCAATCCGTGCCGTTATCACTGGTACTAACAGTCATACCGGAAGTAAATGCTCCTACCTCTGCATAATCCCAAGTAGAACTATCATATCCATTATATGTCATTTTGATACCCTCAAAGGAGTATGCTTTACCCATGTCTACATCCAATTGAAGTTCTCCGGAACTTTGCGTAATATAACAACCGGTCTGATAATCCCCATCAAAGATTGATTCAATAGGATCATACCATGTTTCCACCGTTCCATTAGTTGTAGCAATCCATCCAGACTGGTCAGCAACCAATGTTCCGGTTCCGGTATATTCGGTAGCCTCATGATTCATATTATCCTCTGTAACAGTGATAGTCAAAAAGGTTGGTTCTATCATATTAGTGCTCAACTGTGAATTAGCTCCTTCTGCCGATACCAGACGTAAAGGAATAATATATCCTTTTTCACTCTTTAGAGTGGAAAGTACATTAGAGTCATCCGTCAGTCTTACACGCACAGTATCAGCAACCACTCTTTCCCCGGCAGGGATAGTCATCTCGGCATTTTCCAGTACGATGGCTCCGGCGGGCATAGCTTCAAACACGGTACCATGTTCTTCATTATAGGCAGAAATCAGAGAGTTATCCACTTCTACTACCACTTTAATGGTACCGTCTGCTTTCTTCGAGCATTTTGCCGGCCATTTAAAATCCAAATTGCTGACTGTACTAATAGGAGTCTGCACGATCTTATATGTATTGGAACCACCTTGTATATATACCCGGTTAAATGGATCGCCATAAACATCATAAGCCTCATCGTCACCACAAGCGGCAAGACCGATGCCACAGAGGGCGAACATACCTATATAAAATAGATTTTTTCTACTTTTCATTGTCATCTTTCATTAAAAGGTTAATTAATGGATAGCCGGATTCTGTATTTGAATACACTGACGGAACCGATAGTAAGGTTCAGGGTTGCATTCATGTACATTATAGTCACGATGGATAAAGAATGCGCCAAAGCCACCTTTACGTTTACCATTCGCGGGCTTGTAGCGTGCCTGGTTGTACATAGACTGCATATCTCCCTGCCAGTTATCACCCATATTGCAACAGTACACCACTTTTTCATCAGGCCATCCGCCTGCTCCCGTACCACCGCCATAAGCTTGAAGGAAGCAATAGTTACTATACGGGATAAGGCTAGTCATGCTGGTACTGGTCTGGTCGATATTAAGCATTTTATCACAGATACCTTCCTGTGAAGCGATTTCTTTGCCATAGCGTTCTTCGATGAGCTGTAAACGTTCTTCCTTAGTGATGTCCGGATTCGGTCCCATGTACTTTGCCATGTGTTTGTAAAAATATTCAAAGTTAGAGCCACTCAAGAAGTCACCTTCCGGCTCATAGTCCGCATCAAAACCGTCGAGATCGTTCAGAAATACCTGATCGAGGAAATATTCGGCATACATCTCAAAAGAACGATTAAGTGCGGCAGTCCGTTCTTCGCCACTCGGCATTGCCTTCGCTTCATTGTAAGCCTGCTTGAAAGCATGGTCATCTGTTTCCGCATCGATACGGGTGATTGCCACACAAAGCATCTTGGTTCCTTTCACTTTCTGCACGAAGCGGATTTCTTCCCAAATCTCCGTATTTTCTGTTGCCGGAATGCCACCCCACATAGAGCAAATATCAAGGCTGTCAGGTAATCCCATAAAACGAACAGCGGCAGAGTTCTGCGCTCCATACTGCGCAAACCATCCGAAAGCAATTTCGTGCTCGCTCGCTTTGTAGTCGCGTAAGTTCTGGTAGTATTGGTCGTCGTAAGTCAGCGGTCGCTGAATGGTCAACGACTCAATGTCTGTATTACATGAGGCCATCATACCGCCCACAGTCAGTGCGGCCAATATGTATTTCATTGTTTTCATATTCTGATTACTTAGTTAGATTGTTCTACATTATATATCTGATTACCTTTTCACATCCCACCAAAGACGTGTGCCGGCAATATCCGTGCCTTTCAACAGGGAAACAGCAGCTTGTGTGTTCTCGCCATTGTCAGAATATTCCTTCGTAGGGAACTTCAAACGGCTGATGAGCTCTCCAGTAGCAACTTCTCCACCGGAAGCATTTGTGTTGATAGTCACAATGCCGGGATAACCAGTACGCCGCATCTCGCTCCACGCTTCTTGTCCGTCCGGGAAAAAAGCAATCCATTTCTGCACCATAATGCGCTCGAGTTTCTTATCAGGAGAAGCCGATTCATCCCACTTCACTGTCAAAGTCGAAACCATACGACTTACATCGGTATTACGTCCGTTTGTCGGATCAATGAATGAAGTTGATGGTACATTTACATCATTATCAAGATAACTCTCCGCACCGGAAGCACCTTTGGAAGAAAAAGAGGTCTTCACACCTTCTTCGTAATATTCCTTCACAGTCTTATCTCCCAAGTTTAAACGCAGTTTAGCTTCAGCCAAAAGGAAATATGTTTCAGCGGCATCCATCCAGAGGATAGAGCTAGCCTGTCCTACGTTCATGCTAGACGCTGCTTCAGACAAAGTTCCCTGACTACGGCTGGTTTGTCCATTACGGACTCCATGATATGCTCCATCTTTCTTCGCAACCTTGAAGTAAGATGCCAAACGCGGATCCTGTAAGCCTTTCAAATAACAATCCATAGTGGCACTCATTCGAAAATCATTGAAACTTTCAAATGCTTCCCACCACTCATTAATGAAAGAGAAGGATACAGACTGTTTCAAAACGGCATTGTCACTAACGGAAGTCATTAACCCGATAGTATGATCTATTGCTGCTTTAGCTTCATCCAGGGCCTTTGTCTGATCCACATAAGAAATACGCATTGCCAGACGGAGACGGAGAGTATTAGCAAACTTTATCCAATTCGCCACATTACCATTGTAAATATAGTCATAGTCTTCCAAGTAAGGCTCGGAAGTACGACTATTGTAGCTGGTGAGCACCTCAATGGCATTTGACAATTCTTCAAAGAAACGATAATATACATCCTTTTGGCTATCGTAGGCTACTTGAATGCCGGTACCAAACTTTGAATAAGGGATGGGGCCATACTTATCCGTAATACGACTCATACCGAACACCTTGACAATAGTAGCCATAGCGCGTGCGGGGGACGTTCCACTAGTACAATCCACGACTTTCCGCCATGGCTGCATCACCTCTGTATAAGCGGTGCTAAACGGAGAGTTGTACCACTGCGGATAGAGTTTGTAACAATCGTTGTCCTGCTCTCCGGCATAGTTCCATGTTTTAATAGGAGCACAGTAGCTGGCAAAAATATCACCGGTCAGCATTTGAGTCTCCTCAAACAAGCCACCTTTGTCTTTACCTACTACGAAAATACCTCTTTCCATCTGCGTGAAATAGGCTCCCGTCAGGAGATTATCGCGTTCCATCTGCTCGGGAGTCACTTCATTCGGATTGATATTCCAACTTTCATAATGGTCGGTACAAGCGGTAAACAACAAGCCTCCGGCAAGCAACACACCATTGAACACTTTCATGCATTTTAATATATGTTTCATCTTATCGATTCTTTAGAAATTGAGTTTAACAGAGAAACCTAAATTGCGTAAGCTCGGCAACATAAAGTAGTCCATTCCGCTGAAATGCGTGCCTGTACTTGCCGTCAGTTCAGGGTCAAAAGGAGCTTTGCAATAGAACATTAGCAGGTTACGTCCCGTGAAGGCTACATTCATGCCCTGTATCCAAGGAACCCACTTCTGAACAGGGATATTATAACCGAGAGACAACTCTGCAAGGCGAACGTTTGTCGCACTATAAACATACATAGAGCCGACACCACTTCCTACAGTACTATAATACTTCTGTACAGCGGGTACTTTATAACCGTCAATCAGCACATAGCCCAAGTCGCGTGCCTCAGCAGTAGCTGTAGAAACGCCGTAAGCATCCATCATCGCCTGTGTCTGTGAGACAACAATACCACCAATACGTGCATTTACCAGACAGCTCAATGTCAAACCCTTCCATGAGAATGAGTTGCGCCATCCCATCATATACTTAGCTTGCGAGTTACCGGCATAAATCCATCCGTCCTGGCGTTCGCCCGCCTTGTTGTCTATAGCTACTGTATTGTTGACATAGTCTACGTCAATATACCCATGGGAGTCGGTGCGAAGTGCAGTCACGTACAAGTCACCAATAGAGCCACCTTCAAAGAGACGCGAATTCACAATTTCCAATCCGCCCAAATCCATCATATCCTGTTTGACAACTTCTCCACTCGATAAAGTAGTCGGTTTCAACAGTTTTTTAATCTTATTGCGATTGATGGTATAAGTAAAGGTAGAGTTCCATTTTACCGGTCCGAGCGGCTGGTTTAATGTCAGGCTTGCTTCGATACCCTTGTTATCCACTTGTCCGCCATTGATATAAATAGAAGAATAACCGGAAGAAGCGGAAATTGATGGGTTGAATAATTGGTTGTAAGTAGATGTCTTATAGAGAGAAACGTTCAGTTCCAATCTATCATTCCAAAGATGAGACTGCAAACCGACTTCCCAAGCCTTGGTACGCTCCGGCTTGATATCCGTATTGGGATATGTGGTAGCCGTGACGGGAGAAGCCGATTCGTATGGGTAAGTCTGATAAGCAATGTAACGTGTAGGGGCATTACCTACCTCACTGTATGAGCCGCGTACCTTCAAGAAGGTAAGCACATTGTTCTTGATGGGTAGTAACTCTGTCAAGATAGCAGAAACACCCACTGACGGATAAGCAACCGACTTCGTATCGGTCCATGCCAAAGCAGACGACCAGTCAACACGTCCTGTTACGTCCAAGTAGAGTTTGCTCTTCCAACCCAGCTGTGCTGTAGCAAAGATGGATTGCGTCTGGTCATGATAACCATCCTGCTGGAATTTCACGGCAGACTGCATCAGGTTGAGCATTGTAAATCCGTCTGCCACAGAATTCAAGCTACCTCCCACATCATAATACTGGTAGTTGACATCCTGAATACTGGTACCTAGTGTAGCGGTCAGTGAGAAGTCGCCGAAATATTTGTCGATATTCAGCATCACATCGCCATAAAGTTGACGAGTGGATGCATCACCTTTATAATATCCTCCAAATTTCTGGCAGAAAATATTATCGGTAGATGCAGCGTATTTCTTTTCGTACAGAGCCGACGTATAATCCATTTTGGCACGTGCACCTAATGTAATGCCTTTCATAATTTCGAAACTCAAACCTCCACTCATGAGGAAACGGTTCTTGTGATTGATAAAATTGTCGCGATTGACAATCCAATAGGGGTTCTGCATGGCAATACCCTGATTACCCCAAGGCCAGTATTGTGTTTTGAAGTTACGGGCTTCGTTGTACATTTCAAACTGCTGAAGCATTTCCAAACTATAGCTCGGCGACATCAGATAGATAGGAACAATCGGATTGAAATACTGTCCCTGTGACACCATGTTCTGTTCACGCACATTCATATAGCTTGCGCTTAGGTCGAGACGCAGACGATCATTGAGCATGCTAGTCGTATTACGGATAGTGAAATTGTAGCGATCCAACGTATTGTTCGGAACAATACCTGCCGCATTGGTAGCAGCCATAGAAAGGAATATCTGGTTCTTCTCATTACCATTACTGATGGTCAAAGAGTTGGTTTCGTTCCATCCAGTCTGATAGAAGTCCAACGGGTCGTAACTGCTGGCTTGTCCCAATTTCTGTCCCCAGCTTCTTATTTCTCCCGTAGTCGCACCATAAGTGTTTTGAAATTCCGGAGTTACAAACGGATTGAAGAATGAGGTATTATTGGCATAGTTGACACGAAGCTTATCTTTCGATCCTTTCTTTGTGGTAATCATGATAACACCATTGGCGGCATCACTACCATAGAGTGCGGAAGCGGCAGCACCACTCAACACAGACATAGTTTCAATATCTTCGGGGTTAATCATGGAAGCACCATCACCGGATTGGCCCATACCGGTCATAAAGTCGTCCGGTTGTGTTGTTTCCAACGAAGGCATCGGAATACCATCGATTACATACAGGGCGTTATTATTTCCGGAAAGAGATTTCGCACCACGCATCACCACCTTAGCTCCACCACCGATACCGGATGAGCTGGAATTTATGACAACACCTGCTATCTTACCGGACAAGCTATTTACGAAATTGGCATCCTTGACACCGACAATTTCACTGGCAGAAACTTCTTGGACATTATAAGACAGTGCTTTCGCCTCTTTACGAATACCGAGAGCGGTAACCACCACTTCGTTCAACACTTGCGAATCATCTTCCAAGGTGACATTCAATACCGGACCGGAGACGGGTAATTCCTTTTTTTGATAACCCACATACGAGAATAATAATACCGGGCTGGCAGTCTGTGGGGTCAATGTATAGTTTCCGTCAAGATCGGTCACTGTTCCGTTAGTGGTTCCTTTCTCCATAATAGAGACCCCAATCAGCGGTTCGCCATTCTTGTCTTTTACCGTACCTGCAACGGGTTTTGTTTTTTGTTGAGTTAGTTTCGTTTCTTTAGCCGTCAGTACAATCTTATTATCCAATATTTTATATTCGACATTTGTACCTGCAAAGACCTGTTCCAACACCTGAAAAATATTCTTCTCGGAAGCTGAAACCGATACCCGGCGATTAAGGTTAAGATTCTTGCTATTTATAAAAAAGCTGAATCCAGATTCACGTTCAATCTTGTGCAGCACCTCTTCTATAGTACAATCGTTAACTCGTAAAGTAATAGAAGTTTTTTGCGCATAGCCATCTGATGCATACGCTAATCCGGCTGAACAGATAAGGAGTATAAATAGTAATTTCATAGCCAATGATATTTCCTTTAAGGTTCGTCTAATAGACTTTAATCCTCCAAGAAATTGGACGATACAATAATTTTGCATAAATTTGTAACGAGTTTAATTAGAAAATTGGTAGTTATACTTGTCGGGAAACAAGTAGGTTCACAATTACTGAAGCTCATACGGGAGGATACGGCCAATATCATCCCGTATTTTTTTTGGTTGCTAGGGATCTTTGTTTTTCATGGCAATAAGTTTTTGGGAATTAAGGTTTTTATCTTTTAGTACTAAATAAATATCTCTATCTTTATTTTCTCTTTACCGGCATCTGCGTTATTATTCAGATAACGCCAATGAACTTTCGAGGAGGCACTGATAAAGTTAAGTACCTGTTCCAGATTCCGGTTGGTAAATGTTCCGGAGAATGAGTCGTCATGAGGCACACTCTCCTGTATGACAAATTCGGCATTGTATCTATCTGCCAAGATATCCAGTGCATCCCGTAATGACGTTTGACGGAAAATGATTTTGCCATCTTTCCATGAAAGTTCTCTCTCGCCGGAAGTCGTATAGAGCTCCGTCTTTCCATTCTGGGAATAATAAACCAGCTTCTGTCCCGGAGCCATCACAATATACTGAGGTTGTTGACTGGCGTTGTTGAATTCAAAATTAACTTTCCCTTCAACTAAAGTAGTAATTACCTCATCTGCTTCTTTGTATGCCTTTACATTGAATTTTGTACCCAGAACTTTTATGGCAGACTGGTGAGCGGTAGAGACTATAAACTGTTTTTCCGGATTTTTCCGGACATCAAAATAGGCTTCTCCATCAAGTTCCACAGTACGTGTACGGGAAGAAAAATGGCTCGGGAAAGTCAATGTACTTTTTCCATTTACCCATACTGTAGTTCCGTCAGCAAGTGTCACCAATGTACGTTGTCCGGCTGGCACGTAAACAGTCTGCATTTCTATATCCTCTTTTTGGAGAACCTGTATCATTGCATAACTTAATCCGAAAGCTACAACAAACACTGCCGCAATCCGCAAGACTCGTTGTGTAACAGGATGCAATGAAATTGTCTTTTTTGTCTTCTTTGAGAATGCGCCTGTGTCTTGCCAGATGAATGCATCATAACTCTTACGAAGAGAAATGAATTCTTTAAGATTGGCTGCATCTGCATCAATCCATGTAGCAACGTCTTCCTTTTCTTTTTGGGATGCCTTGCCTGCAATATATTTTAATAGTAATTCCTTATCCATATAATAAATAATTTATGAGTAATGAGAATAGGGGTATTATTCCCCTTTCATTAAGAATACCACTCACTAAAGAGATTCCCTAGTAAGAAATGTGATTTTTTTTGTTATTGCTTAAAAAAATAGCAAGCAAGGCGGTATTTTCCTTCTTTTCAGATGAAAAAGAAAAGGAATGGAGCATAATCTTTTAGATTATCACGCAGTATTTTAACTGCTCTGCTGATATGATATTCTACTCCTTTTACACTAATGCCCAGTTCTTCGGCTATTTCTTTATGGGATTTTCCATCCAGGCGATCGCGGATGAAAGCTGTACGAGTTTTTTCCGGCATACTCTCCAGTAATGCGTGCACTTTTGCCCGTAATTCTTCTGATAATATTTCCTTCGGGTCACAGGCTTCCAATGTTGATATACGAATTTCCAATTCACGCTGTCCCTTATCAAGCAAAGTTTGAAAAACATTCTCCTGTGCTTGTATATGTTTCAGGTAATTGAGTGATTTGCTGCGAATATAAGTAATTAAGATCGCTTCAACACTTGGGATTTCCCGTTCTTTACTTAGTTCCCATAAATGGATAATGGCTTCTGATACAATATCTTCTGCTACTAAGTCATTATGGACATAGGACAAGGTAAATAGGAAGGCTTTCCTATAATAAGCAGTATATATCGAGTTGAAGTTGATTTGAGCCATTCGCCAGTATATCCATAAGTATTAAATGTTGCAAAGGAATGCATTTTACTTATAATAAGAAAACTTTTTAGAGAAAATTTAAATTTGGCTAAAATACCTTTTTCTTATAAAGAAGAAAAGAAATGCCCTGATTATAATTTGCACGTCAGCATTAATCTTCCTTCTGAGGTACTGGAAAAAACATTCTCATAATGTTTATACCGCGTATGACGGGTATAATTCATATAATCTCCAGTGAGATACAATCCTTTTCGCAGTTTGATATCCAACCGCAGCCCTGTTGCATGAAGAATTGCCATTGAACGATCTCCCTGTGCATTCAGCGTTTTTGAGTTATAATGTTCCCAATCCATATCTTGTGGATAGCCTTTCCAAGTGAACATGTGGTAGACATCATAAGTAGTAGATATCGAGAACTTATCTTTCTTATAGATTAAATTAAAGCCTACTTTTGTACTATAGCCGCTTGCCAGATTATAATTACGCTCCTCCACCCTATAATAGTCACTAAGTGCACCGCCCAGAAGGATGGCATTGAGATGAGCATATCCATCTATGTCCCAACGCTTTCCACTTTTTCTTTTATAAATCAGTCCACCTCCAAAAGAGGCTGGTGTACAAAATTTATAAGGAGTCTTAGCCGACACACTGGATATTGTATCCGAATCATAATAATCAAAATGCTGATAAAGCCCCAGACTCAAATAATGTTTCCGGTTATCAACCAACTCCTTACCCGCAAGACGGCCAACGATATTGAATTGTCCCAACACTGGTTGTGAAGCTTGTATGTTCAACTTTGCTCTTACGGAGAAATAATCATAAGGTCTTCTATTATCCGCATCAAAACGATCTCCATACTCTACATCAATCTCGGATGCAAACCCAACTCCTTTATCGAAGATTTCATCTTGCAGCTCAAGTGCTCTCACTCCTGCGGAAATATCAACACTGACATCGGGCACTCCGAATTGCTTACCGGAAGCGGAACGCTTTCTCCATGCATCTCCATTTATAATACGAGTGAGTCCACGCATAGGAGAAACGACAAACGAAGCAAACTCTAACCCGAAACGGGATGCTCCTGTTTTCCTGTCATCAAGGATTAAGTCGGACGCACGGTAGAACACTTCTCCCAGCGCCATCCCTCCAATTGGTGTTGCTATAATATCATTGGTAGATGGATATTCGTTTTCCATGAACATCTCCCACATAAAACTTCCTCCAAAAGCATATAACCCGGATTGCCAATAATTATATCCATTTGACCGGGCTGAATTAAAATACAAACTGCCATGATAAGGATGCATAAACATGTTTGTTCCCATTGCATCATTATCCCAAACGAAGCCGTGCTTAATATTGTCCTTAATTGTATGAAAGTCAATATAGGCAAAATCTGCTTTCCGAATATAGCGATCGAATGCCCATACTCCCATGTTAATGCCGAATGTCATCGTTGCTGCCCGCAATCCTTTCTTTTGAGAATAAAAAGAAATATCCAGTGAGTCTGCCGCTCTTGGAGTAGCAACCTGCTGCCGGATAGCAAACTGCGAATGAGCTAATCCGATAGACACAAAAGATATAAACAGGATAAATAGTAACTTCTTCATGAAACAAACATAAATAAAAATATTGAGTTTGTCTCCTTCACTCCTTTTATCGGACAATTTTGTTCTTTTTTAGACCAATTCGGAAAGTCAAACGGAATCTCCTTGACATTATGATATAAGCAAGGCGGTTGAATTAAAAATGAAAAACCTGCGAATAAGTATTACTTGATTCGCAGGTTCCCTTCTCTTTTTTACCTAAAAAACTAATCCTAGTTTATTCAAGTTCAGCTATTATTTTATGCTGATTGATTCAAATCGGTTATTATTTCATAAACTGATGTTTGTCGTTAATTAATAGCTATCGGAGTTGGCAATGTTTCAATTGTTACCCCACTAGTTGTACCGTTTAAACGACCGGTAGCGTCTTTAATGACTCCACCTTCTTGAGTTTCTGATCCGTCCAGTTTATAATAGAGTACCAGACCATCCGATGCCGGATCAACGCCCAGCATATTCTGCTTAAGCTGATTTTCAGTACGAGCTACACTCCAAACACGGACTTCACTCATCTTACCATTCAACGGACGTTCTCCCCATGGGAATTTCGGAATCCTACCGATATTGAAACCGACATCCGAATTCGGATCGAAACCAGGAAGGCCCCAATCTGATCCAGCCCATTTCGAACCATTGACATAAATAACCGTTTTTCCCGAAGGTTGATCGTAAGTCAAAGCTACATGATACCAACGGCCTGTCTTCAACGCTTCCGTAGTATGATAGTTCTGTGTTCCTGCAGCTTCCAAAACATCTTTAGGAACACCAGGTGCATCACCAATACGGAAAATCATCACACCTTCAGTTCCCATAATTGTATTGTTACTAGCAAAGCTATTGACATAAATCAGCGCTTCGTAAGTGAACGATGAGAAATAAGTTCCGACCGGGTATTTGATTGAAATGTACGTATTACTAAATTTTCCAACCTTGGTAATCTTTATCGGTTTAGAGAGAAAGAAATATGCAATGCTTGTCCCGGAAAGAGTCGGAACAGAAGCCGACTGTACACGCACTGGCAAAACATACGATTTTCCCTCTTTCAATGTTTTCAGACTGGAAAGCTCCATTTTTACGTTATCCGCATACAACTTTCCACTTGGGATTGCTGAAGTTGTACTACTCATTTTTACGTTTGATGCATCAAACATCTCGTAAACTGTTCCATACTTCGCATTGTATTCGTCCACTACGCTTGGATCAGCTATGGTATACGATACATCAACCTGCGAAGAGGTCATGGTAGAAAGTCTTGAGGTCAAGTCAAAAGTCAGTACATCATCATCTTCCACAGAGAGATTATATTCCTTACTTTCGAAATAAACCTTAGGTTCCAGCAGCTTACTTTCACTGTCGTTGCAAGCACCCAGCAGCAGTGCTATACCTCCTAATATCAAATAATTGAATATATGTTTATTCATAATTCTTCAGTTTTACTAATTTACAAATTGGCCTATTCTTGCGGCTTATTTTCTGCCTCATTTTGTTTAGCTTTCCATTCATTGAAAACCTGCTGGTTTATCTGAATAGCCTGACGCATAAACTTGTAATCAGGTGTATTGTCATAGTCTTTTTCGAAGCGATAAGCCCCCACTCCGCCTTTATAGCCTTTTGATGGCATAGTAGCAGCCTGACTCAACAGTCCTCCACCGGTAGGAGCGTAGGCTTCGAAATTTTCTGTGCAAATTATTTTCTTAGGATCAACTCCATAACCTTCAAGACCAGGTCTGGAAGAACCATAACTCTGTATAATCCAATAATCGACATACTCATCCAATTCTCTGGTAAGACCACCGATACTACCATCAATACAAATCATCTTATGTCCTTTGCCTTCTGGGTCGCTCTTCGGACCAATGTAATTATTCATCTCCTTGACCAAATAAATCAAATGTTTATTAGCACTCAATGTTCCGTCCATATCGAATACACCGCTTCCAATTTCCCAGTCAACATCGTAACCGTCCCATTCGTTTGCGTATAGAGAGTCACAGAGGGCCTTGGCAAACTTAGCCAGACATTGATAGTGATTTTCACTTTCGAATTGACCTTCAAATCCCCAGTATTTCCAGCGAGCTTGCTTTTTAGCTTCTTCTAATTGTTTATCAGTCCAACCTTCTGCCTCTGCCTGCTTTTCCGCATCAGCATATACCGATCCCGGAGTTGCTCCTTTACCGATATACGAAAGTAGACTCACTTGCAACAACTTCGTACCTTTCACTTTTTGCACAAATTCTTTATCTGCTTTCTGTTCGGGAGTAATCTCGTAGCGTCCGGGAGCACCACTCCACATAGAAACAATGTCCATACTATCTGGCATGGAGGTCAGATATCCTCTTCGATAAGCTCCGGCAGGAGACCAGTTGGAGTACCATCCAAAAGCTACGGGACGTCCGTAGTTCCAAGCGGTTGCCTTATAGGCACGCAAGTTGGCATAATATTCACCATCACCCAGCGTGTTATAGCCTCCGATATGCTCCACTTCCATATTCTCCACATCAGTACAGGAGGTTGTTGTCATCAACCCTGCTAGAGAAAGGAAATATAATAGTTTTCTTAATGCTTTCATATTTATTTATGTATCAAGATTTTGTTTTAGTTTAAAGTTTTTCATATGGAAAAAGTCCGTACGATTATTAGTTTTTCTTAGCCCACCACAAATCGGTTGCAGCATTGTCTACTCCACCAAGTTTTTGCACTGCATCTAGATAAATCTCATGAGATTGACCCGTTCCATTAAAGCTGTTCGGATAAGTCATACGACGCATACCTCTGGCTGCAGTGATCTGAGTTGAATTGTGATTTCCTCCTGATATAATAGGATTCAATTTGGGATAACCGGTACGTCTGAATTCCGTCCATGCCTCCTGACCGTTAGGGTACAGAGCAATGTACTTCTGAATGATAATCTTCTCCAGTTTCTGTTCCTGGGTTCCTTCAAACTTGGCGGTAGCTTGGCTGGGAGCTTGATAGTCGAAACCAAACTTGCTACTGGTGACTTTATTTGCAGCAGGCTTGTTGCCGGAAGCCATATAGGTATCTACGGAACCTGTCGCACCGTTTTCCTGGAATGAAGTTTCTATACCTTGTTTGTAAAGTGTTTCGGGATCACCTTTTCCGTATTCCGTACCCCAAAACAAGGCAGCTTCAGCACGCAAGAAGTACACTTCGGATGCACGCATCCAGTACAGTGGAGTATTTCCCTGAATTTTCGGTTTGGAATAAAAGTAGTAGCTATCCGTTGGATCTGTATCCTTCGAACGAGTATTAGTATGACCAAGAGGAACACCTTGATACTTATTATTATCAAAAGCTGTTACTGCAACCGTACATTGGCTATTGGCAGGCTCGCAATATGCGCTCAGACGAGGATCTTTATATCCCATCAAGTAAGCGAGTATGGATGTACCTACACGTGCATCATTGTAATTATCAGCTATCCAGTACAGCGGGTTACGAAGAGCGATTACCGGGCCCGGGCCAGCACCAGCTGCATCACCTGCTTCGGTCATCACACCGATGGAATGTTCTACAGCTTGTTTGGCATACTGTTTTGCCAATTCCGGTTTAACGCTACGAAGACGTATTGCCAGACGAAGCATCAGCGAGTTGGCATATTTCACCCATTTGGTTACATCACCGTTGAATACCAAGTCATAATCTGACATCACCTTTACGTTGTTTACCGCTTTCGGAGTCAACACCTCTACTGCTCCTGCCAAATCCTTGAGCATTTCCGTATAAACCGTTTCTTCCGAGTCGAAAGGAACGTCTATAGCCCCCTTTCCGGCAGCCGTATAGGGAATCGGGCCGAAGCTTTCCAGCACTTTATGCCATCCTGAAATCTTCAGGATCTGCGCCAAAGCAGCTATTTCAGGAGTATCATTCTCTTTGGCTGAAGCTGTCAGCTTCTTCCAAGGGTCAAGCAAATTAGTATAGGAGTTAGAAAAAGTTGTTGAAACCCAGCTATTGACTATCACGTAATTCAGGTGACAATTCCCTCCCTCAAAGGTGTTGTTTATTCCAATATAGCCGCTCCATGCATCAGCAGACAGATTGTATGCGGTTTGATATGCATTAACCGGACCTGTATCATCAGCCTGCGTTCCAGTAGGAAACACAGATTTCTGCATAGCCGTGATGTATCCTCCCACAACGATACCATCCATAACACCTTCTCCGTCAGTCATCTCGAAGGGATTGGTGTTAATCTCTTCATAATTACACGATGCTAGTGCCAAAATGGCGAAAGCAACGGCAAAAAATTTATATTGTTTTATTCTTTTCATAATGTAATGAATCTGTTAAAGTTTAAATTTCAATCCAAAACCGAAGCTGCGTACGCTTGGTTGCATAAAGTAGTCATTTCCTTGTCCATAAGTTGCTGTAGAAGGAGTCAGTTCCGGATCGAACGGAGCTTTGCAGTACAGCATCCATGGATTGTTGGCAATGAAAGAAACCGATACATCTTTCAGTACATTACCAAACCATTTGTTAGGCATAGTATAACTGAATGTAAGTTCCTGTAGCCGTATGTTGGTTGCGCTGTATACATAGTAGCCTGAGGTCTGATAGTTACCTGTACCAATCATTTGGTAATATGTCTTAGCATCTACCCGTCCTTGTCCCGGGAATAATGCACCTTCCGACTCTCGTGCATCGGCTGTGCGCTGAGACACTCCGTAGCGGTCGAGAATTGCTTCTGTTGAAGATGTTACCACACCTCCAAAACGTCCATTAATCAGGAAGCTGAGTCCGAACCCTTTATAAGAAATAGCATTATTCCATCCCATGTTGAAGTCGGGAGCAGTCTTGCCTAGATACACCGGATCACCATCCTCCATTTCATATTTTCCGTCACTACTTACCAACACATATCCCTGGCTATCTTTCTTGAAAAAGCGGGTTGCATAAATGTCATGAATGCTTCCACCTTCTTTCAGGATAGTGCGTCCTTTGTCTTTCAGTACTTCCGGAATATTAATGGAGACGGGAACTCCCATCACTTCTGTATTATAGTCTTTCACCATTTCCTTGATTTCGTTAATATTCTTCGAGAAAGTCAACGTAGAAGAAATCGAGAGTCCATTCTTGAAACGGTCGCTATAGCCAAATGATGCTTCCCAACCCCGATTCTCGACATTACCTGCCTGCAGATAAATGGAATTATAACCGGTAGATTCAGGTAGGTTTCCTAAGAAAGTCTGGTTGTAAGTGTTCGACTTATAATAAGTCACTTCTGCATTGAACTTGCTAAACAAACGCAAACTCAGACCAAATTCATATGACTTGGTGCGCTCCGCTTTGAAGTCGGTGAACGGATAAATGTAGGTAGGTTTAAAGTTACCACCCACAATCGGAGTAGTGACTGTTCCCGGAGTCAACCCCGAACGTGACACCGGAGCACCAACTTCGGTATATGAACCACGCACCTTCAGATAAGAAAGAAATTCAGGAAGTTTCACCATTTCAGAAACAATTGCAGATAATCCGACAGAAGGATAGAAGAATGACTCTTCACTTGTGTTGACTAGTCGTGAGTTCCAGTCGTTTCTTCCGGTCAAAGTGAGGTAGAGCATACTTCTCCATCCCAGTTCCACGTTGCCGAAGATAGCATGATTACGTACACGACTATCACCTCCTTTTTCTGAAATACGACCATTTGACGGGTCAATGTTTGAAGTTGCAAACTTGTTGGGAACTCCCAACAATGTTCCTTTATAGCCTCTTTGTAGTGCCCAATAGTTAGAGTAGTTCCATCCGAAGTTGGCAGAAACGCTGAAGTCTTGAATACGCTTATTGATATTCAACATAGCATCAGCATATTCCTGACGGTCGTTGTAGTTAATATATTCATAATGTCCTTTCTTACCTTCAGCAAAAACCTGATCGGAAGAAGCAGAAATTTTGCGTTCAAACAACACATAGGTATCGTCCATACGGTAACGGGCTGTAATGTTCAACCAATCTGTAATCTTATAGGTCAAACCTACATTGAACATATAACGGCTCTTCTCATTGGTTGATACATTGCGATAAGCAGTCCAGTACGGGTTTTGTGAAGCATAAGTTGCATCCGAAACCGGCCAATACTGTACTGGTAGCTTACGACTGTCATCAAAACGTTCAAAAGTTTTAATATCTTCAAAGTCCTCACCTCTCGGAAAGAGATAAGCAGCCACAATCGGATTCCAGTAGAGTCCCTGTGAAACCATATTCGTATCGTCCTGCTTGACGTACGATGCCCCCAAGTCGAGCTGCAGCTTATCATCGAAGAAAGTTGCAGTGTTCCGGATAGTAAAGTTCAGACGATTATAACTGTTGTTCGGAACAATACCTTTGGAGTTTGTAGAAGAGAACGAAGCAAAAGTCTGATTTTTTTGCGTACCTGTAGTCAACGTCACCGAGTTGATGAAATTTGTACCGGTATTGAAGAAGTCATTTTTCGGATCATAACTAGATGGAGTGGGTAATTTTTCACCCCAGCTTTCGTAAGTATCTTTTTTATTTCCATAAGTATTCTGAAAGTCAGGAGTCATATAAGCTTTGCTGAATTCAGAAGAAGAAGAGAACTGCACGGAGAGTTTTCCTTCCTTACCTTTCTTGGTTGTAATCAGGATAACACCGCTGGCTGCACTACTACCATAAAGTGCAGCAGCCGAAGGGCCGCTCAACACAGAGATGCTTTCGATATCTTCTGGATTAAAGTCGGCGATACCTTCCGTACCAGCCTTTCCCTCACCCATAATACCACTATCTGTATTTCCCATGTCCGTATTAAACAGAGGAATACCGTCTACAACATACAGTGCATTGTTGTTACCTTCAATAGATTTGGCACCACGCATTACCACACGTGTAGCTCCCCCCACACCAGTAGCACTTCGGTTAATGCTCACACCAGCAACCTTACCATTCAATGAATTCACAAAGTTCGCGTCTTTCACAGTAGTCAAATCATCACCCTTAATCTGTTGTACATTATAAGACAATGCTTTTTCTGCACGCTTGATACCCAATGCCGTTACAACAACTTCCTCCAAGACCTCTGTATCTTGTTTCATTACAATCTGATAGAAATCTTTTTTTGAAACAGGGATGACTTGGGTGGCATATCCTATATAAGACACTTTAAACTGGGAATTATCCGGCGCTTTTATAGAGAAATTTCCATCAAGATCGGTTATTGTACCTGTAGAACTGCCATCCACAGTTATATTTACTCCAATCAATGGTTCACCCTTTTCATCAGTTACTTTTCCTTTGATATCTTTTACTGTCTGTGCAACAACAGTAGGCTTCTTTCCTGTAATTATAATGTAATTACCCTGAATTTGATAAGCGAAACCTGTTCCTTTCAAGATTGTATCAAGGGCTGCCAGTACCGATGCATTTTGCAAATTAAGATCAACAATTTGCTTCCCTTTCAATTCGGAATCACTATAGTTTATCGACATTTTAGACTGTTTTTCCACAGTTTTTAATGCATCAATAACAGTGATATTTTTTTGCTGGATAGTAATTTTACTATCGTTTTGAGCAAAAGCTTGGGTCTGTATAAGTAATAATAGACTTAAAAAAGTGAGAAAGACCCGCTTATGAGCTATTTGTTCTGCTATTTTTTCGTAAATTTGTAGCATCTTTTTAGTATTAGTTAATTGGTTATTATTCTGGGATCATTTAGAATAGCGTCAATATGCGCTAATATTGAAGAGAATTGATTTCACATCCGGAGGGAACGGGCATTCCTTCCGGATACTTTTTGGCATAGCATTTTATTTTTAATAGGTTCTACAACAGGTTTTATTTCTTATTCGTTACATAGCATTTATTTCCTTTAATTACATAATTTACATCTCCTACCACCTGTGATATAATTTCCATCACTTCTTCCAACGTTGCTTGATTTCGGAAACGGAAACTATATGTGTTCTTCTTCATACTATGAAGACTATATACAAAAGCATAAGGGAACTTACGCTCAAGATTAGTGAAAATATCCTCTAAATGCATATTACTAAAGACTAGCTCTCCACGTTGCCATGCTGTCACATCACTAATCTCCGGCAATCGTAAATTATGTTCTTTAGTTTGTTTATTATATATTAATTGCTCGTTCGGCTTCAATATAACATTTGACATCAAATTATTGAATTCCACTTTCACACAGCCTTCCAGCAATGTAGCAATCAATTCATTACTTTCAGGATAAGCATTTACATTAAACTCTGTTCCCAAAGCTGTAACTTGATAATCATTTGCTTTCACAATGAAAGGATGCTTCTTATCCGGCTTTACTTTGAAATTTGCCTCACCAATCAAATATACGCTTCTGGTTTCTCCCGTAAATTGTTCCGGATATAGTAGTGTACTTTTTGAATTCAGCATAACATGTGTACCATCCGGTAATGTAAGTTCATGAATTTCTGCTGTCGGTATGTAACATTCAACCAAATCTTTTTCCGGTCGGTCCTTTTCCAACATCAAATAGATAGAAATGGATGAGACAGCTAACAAGAAAATAGCTGCAGCTCTCCATATAAGCAACTGGTAATTTCTCCGCGAAGTGACAGACTGCATTCCCAGATTCTGCCGCATTCGTTGTATTGATTGTTGCATACCATCAGGTACTCTCTGTCCTTCTGCTTGTTTCCAAAGCTCACGAAGAGCCTCATTCTTTTCATCAACATGCTCCTCATCAGCCAACCACTGTTGCACTTTCTTCTGTGTATCGGCTGAATAGTTGTTATGGCCGAACAATTCTATGAGTTGTTGAATATAATTTTTCATGAATCTTTTTCTTTCTTTTTTTGGCTTTATACACTAAATACAACTACTACGAACACACTACTTAAAAATATTGGAGAAAAAAATAAAAAAGAGGAGTACCTTCTTTAATTCGATCAATGCCAGATAAACCTGATGCTCTATAGTACGAATAGAAACATCGAGTTTATCAGCTATTTCTTTATGGCTTAATCCTCGAAAACGGCTAAGTTCGAATATCAACCGACGACGCTTCGGCATCTTTTCCAAGGTCAACTGAATAATCAACAGCATCTCCTTATAATATACATTATTCAAGATCTCTTCCTTCTCTGTCAATTCATAAAGAAAGGTCTTTTCTATAACCTCCGCCTGATATTCTTGCTCTACCTGTTGATGCTTAAAGATGTTCAGAACTATATTTCTAGTCATTATAAAGATATAGTTGTCTAGTTCTTTATCATTATTCAGCCATAACTCTGGCTGCAGCCAAAGCTTACAAAAAACATCTTGAGCCACATCTTCTGCATCACTTTCAGATTTAAGCAGCATTTGAGCAAAGTTCTTTACTTTCGGAAAATTCACAGTAAAAAACCTCTGAAACTTTAATTCAATCTGCTTGTCGTTATTTTCCATCTCTCTCTAGTATTTTTCAGCGTTTACGGTTAAATCAAATATTACACATGTTAGGTTAAAGGAATAATCAATATAATATTAATCCTCGATTCGTAATCTGAAAGCAAAATAAAAGATTAATAACACAATAAAAAAATATTATCACTATTTTTTTGGTTTATTTTTTTCCAAGCACCTATTAAACAGAGCCTTCCAGAACAAAACAAATGTATATTACACACCCATAAAAATAAAAAAGGCTTTATGAATCAATGATTCATAAAGCCTATAAAGAATACTCGTACTCGAAGCGGGACTTGAACCCGCACAGCCGCAATGGCCAAAGGATTTTAAGTCCTTCGTGTCTACCATTCCACCATTCGAGCATCCTTTCAAAGAAAGAGCGGAAAACGAGACTCGAACTCGCGACCCTAACCTTGGCAAGGTTATGCTCTACCAACTGAGCTATTTCCGCGTTTTTTCAACGGGTGCAAAGATAAGTAGTTTACTTGTTTCTGCCAAATCTTTTCGAAGGAAAGTTTAAAAAACTATCCTTCGAAAGTCTATTTTATCTCCCAAGCAGTGCTTTCTCTGCCCTCTCCATTCCGCAAAAATTGAATCCATCGATCACTTGCTGCATCAATGCAGAGATTTCCGCATTGCAAAGGTTGCCAATACTACCTTCATGAGTATGGTGTACTTCTTTTGTATGAGAGAATTTTCCAGCTTCAATATCTAAGCCAACCTTCTTATAGGCATCACGGAAAGGCATACCTTCACGTGCCAGACGATTCACTTCTTCCACGCTAAAAATAAGGAGGTATTTATCATCGTCAAGGATATGCTCGTTGACCTTTATTTCATTCATGATGTAAGTTGTCATCTGCAAACAGTCTTTCAATTCCTGAAAAGCAGGCAGGAAAACTTCTTTTATAATCTGCAAATCACGGAAATAGCCAGAAGGCAGATTATTCGCAATCATCATGATCTGTTGAGGAAGCGATTGCAGTTTATTACACTTAGCACGTGTCAGTTCAAAGACATCGGGATTCTTCTTATGAGGCATAATACTGGACCCCGTGGTACAGTCATCAGGCAATTTCACGAAACCAAAGTTCTGACTATTAAACATGCAAGCATCAAAAGCTAACTTAGAAATGGTTCCGGCAATCGTAGCCAATGCAAAAGCAACATTACGTTCCATTTTCCCACGCCCCATTTGAGCATACACAACATTGTAATTCATCGAATCAAAGCCAAGCAAGTCGGTTGTCATTGTCCGGTTCAAAGGAAAGGACGAGCCATACCCCGCTGCAGAACCTAATGGATTACGATTGCACATTTTAAATGCAGCCTGCAAAAACAGCATATCGTCCATGAGACTCTCGGCATAGGCACCAAACCACAAACCAAAAGAAGAAGGCATTGCAATCTGTAAATGGGTATACCCTGGCATCAAAACGTTTTTATATCGTTCGCTCTGACGAATCAGTACATGGAAAAGTTGCTCTACAGCTTCGGCAACTTCTTTTATTTGTGTACGGGTAAAAAGTTTCAAATCCAATAAGACCTGATCATTTCTGGAACGACCACTATGTATTTTCTTTCCGATATCACCCAAACGACGGGTCAACATCAATTCCACCTGTGAATGTACATCTTCTACCCCGTCTTCTATGATAAATTCACCTCTTTCAGCCGAGGCATAAATACTCTTCAACTCTGCCAGCAACTGTTCCAGTTCTTCTTTCGTCAACAAACCGATACTTTCCAGCATCGTAATGTGAGCCATAGAGCCGAGCACATCATGCTTGGCCAAATAAAGATCCATCTCACGATCACGACCTACCGTGAAACGTTCGATATCCTTATTCACCTGTACGGACTTCTCCCAAAGTTTCTGTGTCATAAAAAATAAGTTTAAGTATTAAGTATTAAGCACAACAGCATGAGCCAAAGTGACTACGGTTAATACTTAATACTTGTTTTTTTAATATTCAATAACTGCCAGCATATCAACCATCTTCTCCAAGCCTTCCTGAAGAGGTTTCTGTACCATTGCTTTCATAAATGGATTAAGCTCCATTCCGATAGTCACCTTCACCTTGCACTCTTCTTCTGCAGTTTCAACCAGTTGAATCCACATATTAAAGGGAAGTGGAGAGTTAGTTGTTGCCAACTTTATACATTTACATGGATCACGCTCTACAATTTGCAAAGTCAGTTGCCCAACAGGAGAGACACTAAAGCTTAACGTGTCCGAATCAAAACTCAAATCCTGTACCTTATCTTTTGGTAAACGATCTTTGACAGCTTCCAGATTACTCAAATCCGAAAGTTTATTATACACGCGTTCCTGACTGTAAGGTATTACCTTGACACTACTCTCAAAATTACTCATAAATTTCTATTAGTATAAAACAAAAAAAGAACAATCCGGCCAAGTATTGTCCGAACAGTTCTTTTTACCAAATATGTTTGATCAAAAAATGAATCTTATTTTCCAGCATCCCAATGAGCAGGGTCTTTACGCCATTCGTTCAATGTCTGTATGTCTTCTTCTTCAATATAACCTGTACGAAGAGCAACATCAAGTACTGCTTCATAATTGGTCAACGTTACCAAAGTCACCTTCGCATTTTTGAACGCCTCTTCAGCTACCGGGAATCCGTATGTATACGCTGCAACCATACCGATCACTTCGCAACCATCGCGACGAATTGCTTCAACAGCCTTCAAACTACTACCACCAGTAGAAATCAAGTCCTCTACGACTACGACTTTCATACCCGGACGAAGTTCACCTTCAATCAGGTTTTCTAATCCATGATCTTTGGGGGTAGAACGAACATACACGAACGGCAAATTCAATGCATCAGCCACCAAAGCTCCCTGCGGAATAGCGCCTGTAGCCACACCAGCAATCGCATCCACCTGTCCGAATCGTTCTAATATCAGACGTGTAATTTCAATCTTCACAAAATTACGAAGAGAAGGATAGGACAGAGTTTTACGGTTGTCACAGTAAAAGGGGGATTTCCATCCAGAAGCCCATGTAAAAGGGTTAGCGGGTTGAAGTTTAATAGCTTTAATCTTCAACAGTTTCTCCGCAAATAGTCTCTCTAAGTTTTTCATAACTAAACTAACTATTAATTATTTGCCGCAAAAGTACAGAAATTGAACGAGAATAAAAAGAAGAATCCGTTTATTTTTTCAGTCAATTTGTTCCTCTTCATCGGGAATGTCGATACAACGCTTAATATCTTTCAGTTCAAATCCACGACTCATGGCAAATCGCATCAGCTTTCCATTCAATTCATAATCGTCTGCCGCATGGATACTTTTCCGCTTGGAAGCCAGCAGGTCACGCAGAATAGAAAGGTATTCTTCTTCATCAATTTCATTCAGATAACGCCATGCCACATCAGAAGGGATCTTCTTCATGTAAAGCCCCTGGGCTATTTTCATTTTCCCCCACTTGGCAAAGCGGAACTTGTCATTCACAAAAGCCCTGCAGAAACGTTCATCATCAATGAACTTCTCTGATTCCAGTCGGTCAAGAATACGCGCAATGGTATCATAGGCAATCCCCCAACGTTGTAACTTCTCATTTATTTCTGCCCGGCAATGCTCGGCAGTGGAGCAGTAAGAGGCTACGCGATTTAAAGCCTCTTCATCAGTTAATTGTGCACTCATCGGTTAGCTGTAACTATTCTATCTTTTCCAAATATGTCTTTTATAACACGAACATCACGATATTGGTTCATTTCAAGTATGTGTGCTGTTTCCCGGCCATAAGCCTGGTTGATTTCAAAATAAAGTTTTCCGCCCGGCAATAGCAAATCACTTCCCAGGCAGGCTATACGATTATAAAACCGTAAAGGATCCTCGTCAGGAACGAACAAGGCCAACCCCGGTTCCCAATCAAGGACATTAGCATCCATTTCGTTCTTTTCTGTTTCAGTCACATAAGGCGGATTACTGACGATCACATCAAAAGACGACACCTTTTCCCAGTCATCGGCCAATACATCTCTTTGCAGAAATCTCACCCCGGCTTCCAAATCTTCATTGTTTTTACGGGCAATAGCCAACGCTTCTTCCGAAATATCCCAAGCCTCTACGTCCACATCCGGAAGTTTTTTATCCAGAGAGATCGCAATGCATCCACTTCCCGTACCTATATCTAACAGATGACGGGCATTCGGGTTCTCCTTTACTATTAGCTCTACGAGTTCTGCGGTCTCTGGTCGAGGGATTAACACGCCGGAAGCAACCTTAAAATTCCTTCCACAAAACTCTGCAAAACCGCGAATGTACTGTATCGGTTCATTTTTCTGTAAACGGAATATAATGTTTTCTAATTCACGCTGTTTGCATTCGGATAAAATTATATCTTTGCCCATGTAAATATCGAGCGCATCTAAGCCTAACATGTCGCAACAAATCAGCATTGAAAGAGCTTTTATCTCTTCCTGCGGATAGCTTTCCTGCAAAGACTGGCGAATGTAAGCGGTGATACGATTCATATTTTCACAATTTCGGAGTGCAAAAGTAAGAATAATATGGCGAAGAGCACCAAAATGGAAGAAGAAAAATACATGAGGCGTTGCATTGAGCTTGCAAAGAACGGGTTATGCAATGTGCCTCCAAACCCGATGGTAGGAGCTGTTATCGTATGTAACGGACGTATTATCGGTGAAGGTTATCACATTCGTTGCGGAGAGGCACATGCGGAAGTCAACGCAATCCGTTCTGTCAAAGACGAGTCTTTATTGAAACATTCTACGATTTACGTCAGTTTGGAACCTTGCTCCCACTACGGGAAAACACCTCCTTGCGCGGATCTGATTATAGAGAAACAGATTCCGCGCATTGTTATCGGATGCCAGGACCCCTTTTCTGAAGTAGCCGGACGGGGGATTCAAAAACTACGGGATGCCGGACGAGAAGTTACAGTCGGCATATTAGAGAAAGAATGTCAATCACTGATTCGTCGTTTTATTACTTTCAATACACTTCATCGGCCTTTTATCACGTTAAAATGGGCAGAGTCAGCCGATCGTTTTATTGATATGGAACGTACAAGTGGAATGCCTGTGATCCTCTCCTCTCCTCTCACTTCAATGCTAGTACATAAAAAAAGAGCGGAGGCCGATGCTATTATGGTAGGCAGGCGAACAGCTTTATTGGATAATCCGTCGCTAACGGTACGCAACTGGTATGGGCATAATCCAATACGTGTCGTATTAGACCGCACATTATCTCTTCCGAATGATTTACAAATATTCGATGAAAATGTGCCAACATTAGTCTTTACTGAAAAGAAACAGCCAGCAAGAACCAACATCACATATATCTCCATCGACTTCAATCATAACCCACTGGAGCAGATTATGGAAGTACTGTATCAACAGAAAATACAATCCTTACTGGTAGAAGGAGGCAGTCAATTGCTGCAATCATTCATTAATGATGAGCTATGGGACGAGGCGTATATCGAGAAGTGTCCCAGCAGGCTACATTCCGGTGTTAAAGCACCCCAAATGAACGATAATTTTAGTTATTCGATAGAAGAACACTTCGAAAGACAATTTTGGCATTATGTTCATCGGATATAGCTAAGATAGTTCTATTCAGGGGGTTTTACGTCGATAAAAACAGTGTTATTATCTATAATTTTATATAAAACTTACCTATAATGTTCATTATCGGAAAAAATGTTTCTATTTTTGCAACTTGTAAATAAACACAATCTTTCAAATGAAAATAAAGTTTTTATCATTCATTGCGAGTTTTTTCATGGTGTCATTTGTTATAACGTCATGTCTTGATGACGATAATAACATCGAATATAGCCCGGATGCAACTATCCATGCGTTTGCACTTGACACAGCAGGCCTTGGGAGTTATAAATTCACTATTGATCAATTATCACGTGAAATTTATAACGAGGACTCTCTTCCTGTTCATGCCGATACCATCATTGACAAGATTTTAATCAAAACATTAACTACGGCATCAGGCGTCGTAACAATGAAAGACAAAAGCGGTAACGATTCTGTCATAAACATCAATGATTCTATCGATCTTCGGGAAGATCTCACTATTAAAGTGTGGTCAACAGAAGCGTTAGCGGGAATATCTCCTAATCAAACTAAGGAATATACTATTAAGGTAAATGTGCATCAGCATGATCCGGATTCGTTGAGATGGAAGTATATGGATAAAATTAATAACCAAATCCAAATTACAGGAGAACAAAAATCCATTATTTTTGGAAGCGAAGTATTCACATACTCTGTAGTTAATAGCAGGTTATATGTGTATAAGAATTCTTTAACTAATTTCGGCAGTGGGACCCCACAAGAAACTGTAGGATTACCGGAAAGTAAACTTCCGACTTCTATCATAACTTTCAAATTTGACGGAAGCAACGCCATGTTATATGCGACCTCCGATGATTATAAAGTGTATGAATCTGAAGATGGAATAAATTGGGAAGTATCTAAAAAGTTTGGAGACAAAGTGGAGTTACTATTAGCGACACTGACAAATAACCAAATCAGCAGAATTTGTTATATAAAGAAAGAAGCAGACAACCAACGCTATTTCTATTATCAGACAAATGATAAACAAATAGAAACTCTTGAAACTTACGACGAAGGAAAAGTACCTGCTAATTTCCCAACTAAAAACATATCCTACACAGTATATGAGTCTGCGACAAATATTAAATCTGTCCTTTTAGTGGGAGATACAGAGACGGCGACTTTGGCAGATGACAACGAATTAGAAACGACCATTGTATGGGCGTATGACGGAAGTAAATGGGTTGAGTTCTCAACAACTTCCTCCGTTGCATACTGTCCCAAATATACTCAACCATCTATTATATATTATAATGACTTAGTATATATATTTGGCCAAAATTTCAGTTCTATTTATGTTTCCAATCAAGGGTTATTCTGGAGAAAAGCTAACTCCAAGTTTGCATTTCCTCATAGAGATTGGAGCAAAGGAGGAACTCCAAACCCTAGCGTAGATCCTGAATTCAGAGGTAAAACGAATTACTCAATGGTACTAGACCCTGCGACTCAAAATCTATGGATTATATTTAGTAAAGGAAGCGCCAGTTTCGAAGAAGAGGTAGAAAAAGCAGAAAGTACTAAGTCTACCACAACTGAAACACGTACTTATAATCATGACTCAGAGGTATGGCGTGGTCGTCTTAATCAACTATGGTTTGATTTGGCAAAAGCTGGCAAATAAAAAAACGTATACGTTTAAAATAAAAAGATGTCCTATATAGAACAAATAGACAAAACTCGGATACCACAACACGTGGCCATCATTATGGATGGGAACGGACGATGGGCAAAACAACGAGGAGAAGAACGTACTTACGGTCACCGTGCTGGCGCAGAAACGGTACAGAATATTACCGAAGATGCCGCCCGTTTGGGAATCAAGTACCTGACACTGTACACCTTCTCAACCGAGAACTGGAATCGGCCGCAAGACGAGATTGCGGCTCTGATGAATCTATTGCTAGAATCTATTGAAGAAGAGACATTGATGAAAAACAATATTCGCTTCAATGTAATCGGTGATTTCAAAAAGTTACCTGTTGAAGTCCAGAAAAGTTTGGCATCATGCATAGAACGTACATCCAAAAATAGTGGTATGTATATGGTATTAGCTCTTAGTTACTCATCCCGTTGGGAGATAACCGAAGCTGTACGGCAAATAGCAACACTGATAAAAGCAGGAGAAATGTCTCCCGAACAGATAACGGATGAATGTATCTCATCTCATCTGGATACTAAATTTATGCCCGATCCGGATCTACTGATCCGCACGGGAGGAGAAATCCGGCTAAGCAATTACCTCCTATGGCAATGCGCTTATTCGGAGCTTTATTTTTGTGACACCTTTTGGCCCGACTTCGATAAAGAAGAACTCTACAAGGCCATTTGGGAATATCAACAAAGGGAACGCCGATTCGGCAAAACCAGTGAACAGATCAGCTAATATAACTCGAAACATCAAATTATAACATAAATGCATTATCGTATTTCCTTTATATTCATAACGTTTGTCTGCCTGTGCTGCTTTGCGACAACAGGCATTGCGCAAAATGCTAACACTGATGAAGACTCGAAACCTGTCATCTTATACTCTGGAACACCCAAAAAGTATGAGATAGCAGATATTAAAGTCGAAGGCGTAAAGAATTATGAAGACTATGTATTGATTGGACTATCCGGACTATCGGTAGGACAAACAATTACTGTGCCGGGTGACGAAATTACTGGAGCAATCAAACGTTATTGGCGTCATGGTTTGTTCTCAAATGTACAAATCACAGCCGAGAAAATTGAAGGTGACAAAATCTGGTTAAAAATCAGTCTGACACAACGTCCGCGTATCGCAGATGTGCGCTATCATGGTGTGAAGAAGTCGGAACGTACCGACCTTGAAGCCAAGCTGGGAATGGTAAAAGGTATGCAGATCACTCCGAATACCGTAGACCGTGCCAAGACATTAATCAAACGTTATTTCGACGATAAGGGATTCAAAAATGCAGAAGTAATCATCTCGCAGAAAGACGATCCATCCAGCGAAAATCAGGTAATCGTCGACATTGATATCGACAAAAAAGAAAAAATCAAAGTACACGAAATACAAATCGTTGGTAATCATGCAATCAAGGCTTCTAAGCTGAAGAAAGTAATGAAGAAAACCAATGAGAAAGGTAAACTTCGTAACTTGTTCCGCACCAAGAAATTCGTGCCGGAGAACTTCGAGGCAGATAAGCAACTGATTATCGACAAATATAATGAGTTGGGATACCGTGATGCAATGATTGTAAAAGACAGCGTTTCACAGTATGACGAAAAGACTGTAAACGTTTATTTGAATATAGACGAGGGACAGAAATATTATCTGCGTAACGTTACATGGGTAGGTAACACTCTCTATCCGTCAGAACAGTTGAACTTCCTGCTCCGCATGAAGAAAGGTGACGTATACAACCAGAAGTTATTGAACGAACGTGTTTCTACAGATGATGATGCTATCGGTAACTTATATTACAACAACGGTTACCTGTTCTATAACCTCGACCCGGTAGAAGTAAATATCGTTGGCGACTCTATCGACCTCGAAATGAGAATCTATGAAGGCCGTCAGGCTACTATCAATAAGATCAAAATCAGTGGTAATGACCGTTTGTATGAAAACGTTGTTCGCCGTGAACTTCGTATTCGTCCGGGACAATTGTTCAGCAAAGAAGACTTGATGCGTTCTTTGCGTGAAATTCAGCAGATGGGACACTTTGACCCGGAAAAACTGCAACCGGATATTCAACCGGATCCGATGAACGGAACTGTTGACATAGGTTTGCCTTTGACTTCCAAAGCTAACGACCAGGTGGAATTCTCTGCAGGTTGGGGACAGACGGGTATTATCGGTAAGTTGAGCTTGAAGTTTACCAACTTCTCTGTAGCCAACTTGTTGCACCCGGGTGAAAACTATCGTGGTATCCTTCCGCAAGGTGATGGTCAGACATTGACTATCAGCGGACAGACGAACGCTAAATACTACCAATCATACAGTATTTCATTCTTCGATCCATGGTTTGGCGGTAAACGTCCGAATTCATTCTCTGTATCGGCATTCTTCTCTGTACAGACAGATATCAGTAGCCGTTACTACAACTCCAGCTACTTCAACAACTACTACAACAGTATGTATAGTGGCTACGGTGGTTATGGTATGTACAATTATGGTAACTATAACAACTACGAAAACTATTATGACCCTGATAAATCTATCAAGATGTGGGGACTTTCCGTAGGTTGGGGTAAACGTCTGAAATGGCCGGATGACTATTTCACTCTTTCCGCAGAATTAGCTTACCAACGTTATAACTTGAGCGACTGGCAATACTTCCCGGTCACCAACGGTAAATGTAATGACCTTAGCATTTCATTGACTTTGGCTCGTAACTCTATTGACAACCCAATCTTCCCTCGTTCGGGTTCAGATTTCTCACTGTCAGTTCAGTTCACACCGCCTTACTCGTTGATGGACGGTAAAGACTATAAGGGATATTACAGCAACCCTGAAACAGGTAGCATTACCCAGGACAACATGAATAAGCTTCATAAATGGATAGAATACCACAAATGGAAATTCAAAGGCAAAACATATACTCCGCTGATGGATCCGGTTGCTCATCCTAAATGTCTGGTATTAATGACACGTACGGAATTCGGTCTGTTAGGTCACTATAACCAATACAAGAAATCTCCGTTCGGTACATTCGACGTAGGTGGTGACGGTATGACCGGTTATTCAACTTATGCAACTGAAAGTATCGCTTTGCGTGGTTACGAAAACAGCTCATTAACACCATACGGTTCTGAAGGTTATGCCTATGCACGTCTCGGTATCGAATTGAGATATCCGTTGATGCTGGAAACAAGTACTAACATTTATGTGTTAGGTTTCCTTGAAGCAGGTAACGCATGGCATGATATCAAGAAATTCAATCCATTCGAGTTGAAACGTTCTGCCGGTGTCGGTGTTCGTATCTTCCTTCCGATGATTGGTATGATGGGTATTGACTGGGGTTACGGTTTCGACAAAGTATTTGGTTCTAAACAATATGGAGGAAGCCAGTTCCACTTTATCTTAGGACAAGAATTCTAATGTATCATCAAAAACTAAACGTTATGAGAAAGTCTGTTCTATTAATCATGATGCTATTTGCTGTCAGCATGGCAGCAAATGCACAGAAATTTGCACTGATCGATACGGAATATATTATGAAGAATATTCCGGCAGCTCAAAGCGCTAATGAGCAAATGCAAGAAGCTACGAAGAAATACCAGAGTGAAGTAGAAGCTCTGGCTAAAGAAGCCCAGAAGATGTTCCAAGATTACCAGGCAAAATCTTCCACTCTTTCTGCCGCACAAAAAACAAAGACAGAAGATGCAATCGTAGCGAAGGAAAAAGAAGCAGCCGAGCTGAAGCGTAACTACTTCGGTCCGGAAGGCGAATTAGCCAAGATGAGAGACAAGTTGATTACTCCGATTCAGGATGATATTTATGAAGCAGTGAAAGCTATATCACAGCAACATGGATATGATATGGTAATTGACAGAGCCTCTGCTACAGGTATAATATTTGCAAATCCACGCATAGATATTAGTGATGAAATCCTAAGAAAATTAGGATATTCAAATTAATTTCATACATTTGCAGCTGGAAATAACTAAAAATCATTCAAATAAATTATAGAACTATGCTAAAAAAAATTGCACTTGTAATGTTGCTTGCACTCCCAATGGGTGTATTTGCACAGAACCTGAAATTCGGCCACATTAATGCACAGGAAATCATCACTGTGATGCCGGAATTCACCAAAGCTCAAAATGATATTCAGACTTTAGAAAAACAACTTACTGCCGAACTACAGAGAACGCAGGAAGAATTCAACAAGAAATATCAGGAATTCCAACAAGCTATCGCTAAGGATTCTCTTCCTCCTAACATCGCTGAAAGAAGACAAAAAGAATTGCAAGATATGATGCAAAGACAAGAGCAATTCCAACAAGATGCTCAACAGCAAATGGCGAAAGCACAAAATGATGCCATGGCTCCTATCTACCAGAAGTTGGACAATGCTATCAAAGCAGTAGGTGCTGCTGAAGGTGTGATCTATATCTTCGATCTGGCAAGAACTTCGATTCCTTATGTAAACGAATCACAGAGCATCAACTTGACTAGCAAGGTAAAAGCAAATCTTGGTATCAAATAAGAGCTGACCAAGAATAAAGAAATACCAAAAGGGAAAGAGAAAGAAGGATCATCTTCTTTCTCTTTCCCTTTTTTTGGTGTACATTTGCGTATATAAATCAAGTGTGTCATGAAGCAACATCTATCCCATACGCCCGGACCTATCGGAGTATTCGACTCCGGATACGGAGGTCTGACCATCTTAGACAAGATTAGAGAAGTATTACCGGAATATGATTATATCTATTTGGGAGATAATGCACGTGCCCCCTATGGGACACGTTCTTTCGAAGTCGTATACGAATTTACCCGGCAAGCCGTCAACAAACTGTTTGATATGGGATGCCATCTGGTTATATTAGCTTGCAATACTGCTTCCGCCAAAGCCTTGCGCAGCATTCAGATGAATGATTTACCCCAAATCGATCCTGCCCGCCGTGTGCTCGGAGTCATCCGCCCCACTGTAGAATGTGTTGGAGAGATTAGCAAGAATCAGCATATCGGCGTACTGGCAACAGCAGGCACCATCAAATCCGAATCGTATCCATTAGAAATACATAAACTATTTCCTGAAATTCAGGTTAGCGGGACAGCATGTCCGATGTGGGTATCCTTAGTTGAGAATAACGAATCACAAGACGAAGGAGCAGACTATTTTATCCGGAAGTACATCGACCAATTACTGTCAAAGGATCCTCAAATAGATACTGTCATCCTCGGATGTACCCATTTCCCTATACTCCTACCTAAAATCCGGCAATACATCCCGGATCATATCAGTGTAATTGCACAAGGAGAGTATGTTGCAGAAAGCCTGAAAGACTATCTGAAAAGACATCCCGAAATGGATGCCAAATGTACCAAGAATGGCAACTGCCAGTTTTACACGACCGAAGCGGAAGAAAAGTTTTCAGAATCGGCCTCTACTTTCCTGAAACAGCAGATTAGCGTAAAACATATCACACTCGAATAATTTTTAAGAAAATAAATAACCATTTCTCTCTCTTTTTTGTTATATTTGTAGATAACAACCCCTAATAAGTAAGATCATGAAAGAAGAAGATTATAGCAAGGCAATAGAAGTATTCTCCGGATCCCCCTGGGAAGCCGAGATCATTAAAGGGTTATTAGAAAGCAATAATATCCGTTGTGTAATCAAAGATGGAATTATGGGGACATTAGCACCCTATATCGCTCCTTCCGTATCCGTCCTCGTGACAGAGGAAGAATACGAAGCAGCCACCGAGCTAATCAGAAGCCGAGACGAGAAAGGTAGCGATTGATACGGTCCAGTCCTTCTTTGATATTCTCCAATGAGTTTGCATAGGAGAAGCGTACATATCCTTCACCTCCCGTACCAAAGTCCACCCCGGGAGTAATGCCGACATGCGCATGTTCGAGTACATCGAATGCAAAGCGATAAGAGTCGGTAGTAAATTTGCGTGCGTTGGCAAAAATGTAAAATGCTCCTTGAGGTTCTACTTTAATCTCAAACCCCATTTCCCGAAGACGAGTAATCATGTACCGGCGACGCTCATCATAAATCTGTTTCATCCGTTCCACATCCGAATCAGCCTGCCGCAATGCAGCAATCCCAGCCTGTTGGGCAATGCTGGACGCACAAATAAATAGATTTTGCTGCAACTTCTGCAAAGAATGCATACAAGATTTAGGTGCGATCAAATAACCCAACCGAAGACCTGTCATCGCAAAACGTTTAGAAAATCCGTTCAAGACAAAAGCCTGATCGGTATATTCAAGAATGCTGTGCGCACGTCCTTCATAGACAAGTCCGTGATAAATCTCATCCGAAATAACAGGAACTCCCAGTGCCGCCACTTCCCTCAAGAATTTTTCATCCAGCAACATTCCGGTCGGATTCATCGGAGAATTGATAAAGATAGCCGCTGTATGTGGATTCACACATTTACGAATAGCTTCTATGTCGTATTGCAAATACTCCTTAGACAAAGGAACCAAAACGGGTTTAGCCTGGGTAGCCAATACAAAATTACGGTAACAAGCATATCCCGGATTGGAAAGAATCACTTCGCTATCCGTGTTGCAAAGCAACATCAACGCAAGAAGAATGGATGGAGAAGAGCCGGAAGTCACCACAATGCAATCCGGATCTACCGTCACTCCATATTCCCGTAGATAAAAAGCAGCAATTTCCCGCCGGAGTTCCGGGTCCCCCAAAGAATGTGTATAGTGAGTAAGATGACGATCATAAGCCGCTTTTGCTGCTTCCGACACACAAGACGGTACATCAAAATCGGGTTCACCAACTTCCAAATGAATAATATCAACACCTTGTTTCTGTAATTCGTTTGCCTTCTCCAACACATCCATTACGATGAAGGAGGTCATCTGTTCTACTTGTGGATTTGTATGTTTCATTGTTTATCTTTTCTCTATCTGGCTGCAAAGATAATTCTTTTTAGCCTGTTTGGGTAGCATATCGGCAAAAAGCTCTATATTTGTGCTTTCAAATCGTTAGTAAGGATGAAACAGGAATTTACACGAATCGCAGTAAAAGTAGGAAGCAATGTATTGACACGCCGCGACGGAACGCTGGACGTTACCCGTATGTCGGCACTTGTTGACCAGATAGCGGAATTACATAAGTCCGGGGTAGAAATCATTTTGATTTCTTCGGGAGCTGTTGCTTCCGGACGCAGTGAAGTGCATCCGCAGAAAAAACTCGATAGTGTAGATCAGCGCCAATTATTTTCTGCTGTGGGTCAGGCCAAACTAATCAACCGTTACTACGAACTTTTCCGTGAGCACAATATACCTGTCGGCCAGGTACTGACAACGAAGGAAAGTTTTGGAACTCGCCGCCATTATCTGAATCAGAAAAATTGCATGACGGTAATGTTTGAAAACAATGTCATTCCTATTGTCAACGAAAACGATACGATTTCCGTCAGTGAGCTGATGTTCACCGATAATGATGAATTGTCCGGACTCATCGCTTCGATGATGGATACGCAGGCACTCATTATCCTAAGTAATATTGATGGGATTTACAATGGTTCTCCTTCCGATCCAAACTCTTCTGTTATCCGGGAGATCGGTCACGGCAAAGACTTATCCAACTATATTCAGACAACTAAGTCCAGTTTCGGACGGGGGGGGATGTTGACGAAAACCAATATTGCCCGCAAAGTTGCTGATGAAGGAATTACAGTGATTATTGCCAACGGGAAGCGGGATAATATTCTGGTAGATTTATTACAGCATCCTGAAGAAACTCTTTGTACACGTTTTATACCATCAGACGAACCGGTATCCAGCGTCAAAAAGTGGATTGCCCATAGCGAAGGTTTTGCCAAAGGGGAAATTCACATAAATGAATGCGCTACAGAAGTTCTAAACTCTGAAAAAGCTGTCAGCATCCTCCCGATTGGAATCACTCATATTGAAGGTGAATTTGAGAAAGATGACATTGTACGTATCATGGACTTTCAAGGAAACCAGGTTGGCGTTGGAAAAGTGAACTGTGACTCCAAACAGGCACAAGAAGCGATTGGCAAGCATGGAAAGAAACCAGTAGTACATTATGACTATCTATACATTGAATAATTAATAATAAGAATTTCTGTTTTATCCGATTTTAGACTAAAATTAGCTTGTTTCTGTACGGTTTTCACCACAGAGTACACAGAGGTGAATCTTGTTCATGACTGCACGGTAATAAACTGTTTCATCCTATTCTAGCAAGGGGATATTCTCACTGCAATGAGAAAAAGTTCTCATTGTAATGAGTATTTCTTCTCATCCCTATGAGTATTTTTTCTCATAGGGATAAGTATAGTTGAGAATGTTTACGGAAGTTTTTTTGAATTATAATTGTATGAGTTTACCTCATTTCTGCACCCAAATGAAGCTCTTATTCAGGTAGAATATAAGCTTCTTTAGTGAAGATAAGCGCTTTTATTTTCAGTTATATAATGTATTATAGATAGACATCTGCAACATAAATACAGGGACTTTATTTGCAAAAAACTATTAATAGCAGTATATTTGCCCTCTAAACAAACAATATAATCCCCATGCTACTAAAACATTGGAACCTTATACTCATATTTTTAACATTCTCAATTATATCTTGTGAGAGCAGTAAGAATGAACCTGAAGTAAACAGTACACCGTCATTTCCTGTCGGCAGAGAGTTTAATGTCAGTTTAAATATAGCTCCTTTTCTTGAAATAGCCGAACAACCTTTAAGCCGTTCCACCTCCACGGTGGCTGACGGAATATATGCAGTTAATGTTTTTTGGAAAGGAAAAGGCCTGACTTCTTTTCAGCCCTATGCTTCAGGCCTTTTCGATAATCCATATCGAGTAGAAATCGGGTTAATCGAAGGATATGTGTATCGCTTTGACTGCAGCTTCCTGGGATATAAAGACCGCCCATATTATACAATACAAAGTGACAGCATACTTTATGGACTTCCTTTTTCATCTACTCTGCAGAAAGAGGTGAACGGGTTAGTCAACAACGATTTAAAGATTTCAATCAATCCCCTGAATATCAATGGGGCATTTCACCAACATATTTACAAAGGAGAAATGCATATAAAATGCGATAGTACTAGTACTCACCCTACCGTCAAACGCTTTTTCGGCAGTGAGCAATTGGACTTTTCAAATCCCAATATGAATACCTCCGTTTCAATGACATTGAAACGTGCTTATTATTCTATACAATTCGTTACAGACGAACTTGCACCGGGTGACTCCATCAAAATTAAAGCAGCGGACGTTGCTCCATTTTATCTACTATATTCCAAAGATGGAACATCCCGGACGGAGGAACGAATTATCTCTATGTACGATATATCCGACTATTATACGGCCAAACTTAAGGAAGAAGAAACAATCGCTTTCACTATTTCCTACCGCCCGGCCAATGAAGAGAAATGGTATTCTCTATATACCAATCAGAGTATTAAAATGAAAAGAAACAAAAAGAACATAATCAAAATAGTCAAGATAGATGAGCATATAGGGGATGCTACTATCTCTTTTGGTGAAGAAGCAGAAATGGAAGAATCAGAACAAGAAATAGGGAAATAATTATCATACTCAACAACTACTAAAAAAGATTCATATGAAAATCAAACATCTTATGATCGCAGGCTGTCTATTCACAGCTTTTACTCTACAATCATGTATTAAGGAGAAAGATCTGTATCAGGCACCTCCTACTACGTATTCCGAACTTAACTTACAACTGGACGGAGACTACCTCTCAACCGAACTGCCCATGGCACGCGCTACAACTCCAACCAAAATTAATGAAAGTGAAACATTAGTGGGAATCGCCATTACCATGACACCCAAAGAGGGACAGAATCCATCTTCAAAACCATACGCTTATGGTATTTTCCAGTTAGACAAGGCGAAAGATCCCAATAACCTAAAAATAAAAGTTATTGATGGATACACTTACCGCATCTCTTGCTCTATGATTGCAAATGCAAAGGACTCAATCATAAAAGACGAAAAAGGCTTCTTCGGAGCCCCTTTCGATTTGGAACGTAGCGGAAAAATCAAAGGGGAATGCCTGAACAAATTCCTGACTGCCGAACAAGCAGATGGAATCAAATTCTTATACAATATTGAAAACCCGAGAATACAAACGAGAAACGGATCACAAGACGCCTGCAACCGCCCGTTCATCGAACGTTATCATGGATTAAACGATAAAGTGGAAGTGACAGATGGCATGCAAAATCACATCATGCTCTATCGCCGTTTTTTCGGAGTAAAATTCAAACAAACAGGTTTAGAGAAAGGACGTCTTAGAATAAAACTTGAAGACGCACCAAGCATCTATTTGAATGCTAATGCAGATATTCATAAGACTGTTGAATCTGAATTAAAAATGGTCAGCATGAGAAATCTCACTGCCAATATACCTACTGGTGATAATCAACATTTAACAGAGAATGTAAAAGTGGCAGTATTTTGGGAAGAGACTCCAGGAGCAGAAGAAAAGACAATCATCAGTAGCAGTATCACATTCAAGAGAAACTATACCCATTCTATCGCACTAACCAATATTGAACACATAGGAACACCTAGTGACATAGGAATTGAAGTCGAATCAGGAGAAATGGGAGAAGATATTGAACAAGACATTCCATGGCAATGAGATAATGCCAAATAGGAGTTCGAATAACAAGCACTATACCAATATAGTGCATAAATGAAAAATACGAGATTCAGAATTGAGTCTCATATTTTTTTAGTATTAATCTTGTAAAAAAAACAGTGAATAAGTAAAGAGCAACATTTATTTCTATTTTCAACAAGTTTTATTCACATCATTCACTATATTTGCATAGTTTATCTTTCCATTTAATGCAAAAAAGGAGCAAATGACTACAAATTTAAACGAGACCTTTGCCGCTGTACAAGTAGCAAGTCGGGAATTAGCCCTGCTGAATGATAATGTCATCAATCAGATTTTAAATGCAGTAGCTGACGCAGCAATTGCAGAAACACCTTTCATTCTTTCAGAGAACGAAAAAGACCTCGCACGGATGGACAAAAATGATCCGAAGTACGATCGGTTGAAACTGACGGAAGAACGTTTGAAAGGTATTGCCGCAGATACACGCAATGTAGCAACACTCCCCTCTCCTTTGGGTAAAGTGTTGAAAGAGAGTGTTCGTCCCAATGGAATGAAGTTGACGAAAGTCAGCGTTCCTTTCGGAGTCATAGGAATCATTTATGAAGCGCGCCCTAATGTTAGCTTTGATGTTTTCTCCCTTTGTCTGAAGAGCGGAAATGCCTGCATATTGAAAGGAGGAAGTGACGCCGATTGTTCCAACCGGGCCATCATCAGTGTGATTCACAAAGTATTGAAGAAGTTCAAAATCAATCCGCACATTGTAGAATTACTTCCGGCTGATAGAGAGGCTACGGCAGCGTTACTGAACGCTGTGGGCTACGTAGACTTGATTATCCCCAGAGGCAGCAGCAGTCTTATTCATTTCGTACGCGAGAATGCAAGGATTCCTGTCATTGAAACAGGAGCAGGTATCTGTCACACTTACTTCGATGAATTTGGGGATACAAACAAGGGAGCAGACATTATTCATAATGCAAAGACACGTAGAGTTAGCGTATGTAATGCATTGGACTGCACCATTATACATGAGAAGAGACTGGCCGACCTCCCTCTGATTTGCGAGAAACTAAAAGACAGCCATGTCATTATTTATGCTGATCCGCAAGCTTACCAGGCATTGGAAGGCCGCTATCCTGCCGAGCTCCTGGAACATGCAAAAGCAGAAAGCTTCGGCACGGAGTTTCTGGATTATAAAATGGCTGTCAAGACTGTAAAGAGCTTCGAAGATGCCTTAGGACATATTCGGGAAAACAGTTCTAAACATAGCGAGTGTATTGTTACCGAGAACGGGGAACGTGCAGCTTTATTCACCAGAATCGTGGACGCAGCTTGCGTATACACCAATGTGTCTACCGCTTTCACTGACGGGGCACAATTCGGATTAGGAGCCGAAATCGGAATCAGCACGCAAAAGCTACACGCACGCGGTCCGATGGGACTGGAGGAAATCACTTCTTACAAATGGGTCATTGAAGGAGATGGACAAACGAGAAGAAATTGAAAATTGAGAATTAAGAATTAAAAAATAAATGATATGAAGAAATTTACTTGTGTACAGGACATTGGCGATTTAAAATCAGCCCTTGCAGAAGCATTCGAAATCAAAAAAGAGCGCTTCAAATATGTAGAACTGGGACGAAACAAGACTTTAATGATGATCTTCTTCAACTCTAGTTTACGTACCCGCCTCAGCACACAGAAAGCTGCCATCAATTTAGGAATGAATGTAATGGTACTGGATATCAATCAAGGTGCATGGAAATTGGAAACTGAACGTGGCGTAATTATGGATGGTGATAAACCGGAACATATATTAGAAGCCATTCCGGTTATGGGATGCTATTGTGATATCATTGGAGTACGCTCTTTTGCCCGTTTTGAAGACCGTGATTTTGACTATCAGGAAACTATTATCAATCAATTCATCCAATACTCCGGACGTCCTGTCTTTTCGATGGAAGCGGCAACACGCCACCCATTGCAGAGCTTTGCCGACCTGATTACCATCGAGGAATACAAGAAAACAGTACGTCCCAAAGTAGTTATGACCTGGGCTCCTCATCCACGTCCATTGCCACAGGCTGTTCCTAATTCCTTTGCTGAATGGATGAATGCAACGGATTACGAATTTGTCATCACTCATCCCGAAGGTTATGAGCTTGATCCGCAATTTGTAGGTAATGCAAAAGTAGAATATGACCAGATGAAGGCCTTCGAAGGAGCCGACTTCATATATGCCAAGAACTGGGCTGCTTATTCTGGCGACAACTATGGACAGATATTAAGCAAAGATCGTGATTGGACTGTCAGCGACCGCCAAATGGCAGTTACCAACAATGCTTATTTCATGCATTGTCTTCCGGTTCGTAGAAATATGATTGTGACAGACGATGTCATTGAAAGTCCGCAATCTATTGTGATTCCGGAAGCTGCCAACCGTGAAATCTCGGCAACTGTCGTTCTGAAAAGGTTATTGGAAGGACTGAAATAACCCCAAAAAATAAAGTGCTGATAAATCAGCACTTTATTTCTCTATTTCTTTACCTGCTTCCTGCCAGGAATTAAATCCCTTATCAAGCTCAAAAACTTTATATCCCTTCTCGCTCAAAATTGCCGCAGCCTTCTTGCTTCGTTTTCCACTGCGACAATATACAGCCACCGGTTTGTCTTTTTGCAACAAAGAATCAGCCATTGAAGCAAAAGAGTCATCCATCACATTGATGTTGATCGTCTTCGTGATATGCCCCTCCGAATATTCCGCAAGTGTACGAACATCCAGACGTTGTATATCCTCATTCTGAATAAGAGAATCAAACTCCTCTACATTCATTGATTGAAAATCCCCTTTCTGCTGACAAGAGAAAAGGGAAGAGAGAAATAAAAATATTCCCACGATTAATTGATTCAATTTAAACATATACACTCCATTATTCAATTCTGTCCCGGAGTATAGTCAAACCCAGGATCACAGTACTTATCAGATTCTATCGGAGAGCCATCCTTATCGTACGTATAATATTTAAATTTAATCTTTATCGTCCGACCCGGATTCTCTTCATCTATATATTGCGCCAAAGGAACAGAAATGTAAGCACGCCGATTATAGTATTCTCCATCACTGTTCGCATCATGATATAATAACATATTCACAATGCCATTTGTTTTAAGTTCGGACACATCTTCCACTATGCCGAAAGTATGTCCCTTGCCCGTACTGACCTTGAGATTCAAAATCATATTCAGATAATCCCTTCCGAGCCAGATACTGACCATCTCTACCGGATCCAGCTTTATACCGTCCTTGTAAACCGGATCATCTTCCGGTTTAGGTACCGGCGTTATGAGCGATTGCAAAGAATATATAGTAGCAGTGTTCTCACCGGAAAGCACCTCATAGTTACTCATCACACGTCTGGAAGTGTTTGGAGAGATAGTAGAACCCGTACGGTCTTCCGAAACAGTCAAGACTTCTCCCTTATCAGGAATAAGCGTTTGTATGCGACCGTCTTCTCCGGCCTCTACAGTCACAAATTCCAGTTTCACCGAAGGATAATAATAGTCATCATCTCCACAGGCAGTCATCAGGAAAAGCAATCCCCACAACCAAACAACATGTAATTTTCTTCTTTTCATCGGCAAGCTGCTAAATAATTAACTAACGGATTGGAATACATTAATAACAACTTCTCACGCAAAAAGTCTTCATCCTTATTCGGAATCTTGATCTTTGCTAATTGTTGTTCAATATAGTTCATAAACTGCAGTTTCTCTTCTTCCGTGTAATTGGACGCGAATTCCGTTGTGCCATTCAGCCAATCATACGCCACATAATTTCCCGGATATATCCGGTAATTACGATGGATGCGGCGATCAAGACAGGCAGAAATACGGGCAAACAAATCCGGTTTCGGCAACGAACGGTCCAAGCCTTGCAAGTCATCATTCAAACAAGGAGCAACCTGAAAATGTACCCTGCCTTTATATCCGAAAAGACCTGTCTGCATATTAATCAAATCGTCCTGTGTCGTCTTTTTATATCCTTCGATGTCTCTCTTCAGCTGAAACTCTTGCGCTTTCAGAAAATCACACGGATCATATTCGTATGAAATAGCAAGTGGAGCAATATTCATTTCCATCAGGCGGTCTATCAAATCGCCTTCACCTCCCATTGCCAACATTTTTAATACACTGTCTTGTGTACGGTCATTCGAATCTTTTGCACGTCCTTCACGCTGCGCAATCCAAATAGACTGATTCTTCTCTGAAATGGTGTAATGCATATAACGGGACATACGCGCTGAAGATTCCAACATTTGCCGCATGGTCAACGCCCGCTGCACAATAAATGATTTATTGACACGCACCAGTTTCTTAATCCAGGGATAAATAAGCAAATTGTCGCCAATCGCAATTTCTACCGTATCCATTCCCTGGTCAATCAACAAAATAGAGAGAAAGCCCGAATCAAGAATAATGTCTCTATGATTCGATATATACGTATAAGCTTTGCTTTTATCCGGTATGGCGGTATGATCCAGTGTCAGTCCGGCAGTATGATCTGCCGCTATCTTCCACAAAATGCCATAGCAAAATGCCTCCTGAAAATCAAGCTTAGTCTTACAGGCACGCATTTTTTGCGCCAGAAGTTCAAATGGAACGTTCGGTATAGCACCGGTAGCAGCTTTCTGAAAAGCCGGATCGGCAATCAGTTCCTCAAAGATTTGAGGAAGTTCCTCATCATTGTAAGGACGAATTTCATTAAACTCTGTCAGATCCATAAGTCTCAAGTATTATGTGCTCAAGTATTAAGTAATAAGTATAAAGTATTAGACTGCGTACAAACCGCATGGTTAATACTTTATACTTGATACTTAATACTTAAAACTTGTTTTCAATAATATCAGTCATCACATCCTTTATATCCAGTCCGGCTGCACGCACTTGCTGGGGAATAAAACTGGTAGTAGTCATTCCCGGAGTAGTATTTACTTCGAGAAGATTCAGTTTTTCACCGGCAGTTATAATGTAATCTACACGGATAATGCCGGAACAACCTAATATATCATAGATAGCTGAAGTCAGCATCTGTACGCGTTTGGTCAATTCATCCGAGATACGCGCAGGAGTGATTTCATCTACCTGTCCATTATATTTAGCATCATAATCAAAGAACTCATTGTGCGTCACTACTTCCGTAGGTGGAAAGATGACCGACTTCTCTTTTGTCTTATAACAGCCGCAAGTCAGTTCCGTTCCGTCCATAAACGCTTCAACAATCACCTCTTCCGCTTCTCCGAAAGCTTTAACAATGGCCGGTTGTATTTGTTCTTTTGTCTTCACTTTCGTAACTCCGAAACTCGAACCTCCCAGACTAGGCTTGATAAAACAAGGCAGGCCAATCTTTTCCACTACTTCCTCGTCAGAAACCGATTGTCCTTGGCGCAACAACAATGATTCGGCAATGCGCACTCCAAAAGCCTTCAGATATTGATTGCAGGTAAACTTGTCATAAGTAATGGCAGCCGCCAACACTCCACAACAGGAATACGGAATACGCAACATATCAAAATAGCCTTGCAGCCTGCCATCCTCACCCGGCGTACCGTGGATGGTGATATAAGCAAAGTCGAACACAACCTTCTCCGTTCCGTTCGTAAAACTAAAGTCGTTTCTATCCACCGGCACTTTGTTTCCGTCCGGTAATTGTACTTCCCAGCGACGGCCTTCCATCTCCACGATATACAAATTATACTTTTCCTTATCAATAAAGGAATAAATACCCTGTGCGCTACGCAGGGAAACTACGATTTCAGAGGTATCTCCTCCTGCTACGATAGCGATGTTGCGTTTCATTCTAATTCTCTATTACTTATATAGCCTCTCCACTTCTCGATAAGCCGGGTCATGTCATCCGGAAGTTCGGAAGTAAAATACATCTCTTCACCTGTGACGGGATGCACAAACCCCAATGTCATAGCATGCAAAGCCTGTCGGGGACAAGTGTCAAAGCAATTATTTACAAACTGTTTGTATTTACTAAAATGGGTTCCTTTCAATATCTCATGACCGCCATAGCGTTCGTCATTGAACAGCACATGACCGATATGTTTCATGTGGACACGAATCTGATGAGTACGTCCTGTTTCAAGTATACATTCCACAAGGGTTACGTATCCCAGTCTTTCCAGTACGCGGTAGTGTGTAACGGCATGTTTGCCCACTGTCGGATCGGACATCACCGCCATTTGCATCCGGTCTCTCGGATTACGGGCAATATTACCGACAATCGTTCCTTCATCCTGTTCCATAACACCCCACACCAAAGCACGATATTTGCGTTTGGTAGTCTTATTAAAAAATTGAATTCCCAGATTTGTTTTGGCATCCGGTGTCTTGGCAATCACCAGTAAGCCTGAAGTATCTTTATCGATGCGATGAACAAGTCCCACGTGCGGGTCATTGGCATCATAATCCGGTATATCCTTCATGTGCCAGGCCAGTGCATTGACCAGCGTGCCGTGATAGTTTCCGTGTCCCGGATGCACGACCAATCCCGCCGGTTTATTCACAACCATCAGATAAGGGTCTTCATAAACGATAGTAAGGGGAATATTTTCAGGAATAATTTCATTTTCATAACGGGGACGGTCCATCATTACCGTAATGACATCCAGCGGTTTCACTTTGTAGCTACTCTTCACCGGTTTGCCATTGGCCATAACGAATCCGTCTTCGGCAGCCTTCTGAATACGGTTGCGCGAAGCATTGACAATACGTTCGAACAGATATTTGTCGACTCTGACCATCGCCTGTCCCTTGTCTACAACCACGCGGAAGTGTTCGTAAAGCTGGGATTCGTCACCGACAGGTTCTATATCATCCAAATCATTCTCCAGTTCATCCGGAAGTTCTTCCTCTATCATGCGAGTCCGTTTCTGTTATTTATCTATTAAAACCAACTATCATCTTGAGCAGGTGATGATTCCGACGTAACCGGTTTCTCCGTATCCACGGAAACATCAACCGAGTCCTCTTCTTCCGACATATCACCGGAGCCGTCTCCCACCATCAATGTCAAAGAAGCTCCCAAAGGAATCTTTTCTCCGGCAGCCAACTGACGTCCCTGATACTTCACGCCGTACACCCAGTCTTTCTCACCATTTACCAATTGAATCTGATTCAGTTTAAAACCGGCATTCAGTAACTTGGCCTGTGCCTGGCGGAGCGAGCTGTTGTCCGCCACATCGGGAATGGCACGTAAAGGGACATCCAGGGTATTGACTGTCAGGTATACTGTACGTCCTTCCTTCACTTTTTCACCGGCTCCCGGTTTCAGTTCAAGAATGATACCCGCTGCTTTATCTTTGACATATTTGGTATCAGAAATCACATATACCAAACCGTGATTCCGGAACATCTTCGTAGCTTCTTCCACTGTCATTCCCTTCACATCGGGAACTACCACGCTTTCACCATGATGTGTATGTATATCAAGCCATTTCAACACACCAAATATCATCACTACCATCACCACAATCATGGCGATAATATTCACCCAGAAATATTTATTGGTTTTAAAAGAAAAGAATTCTTTAATAGTCATACGCATTGCTGTTAATATGCGCCAAAGATACGACAAAATAGTTGAACTTTTAAAAAGTAGGCGATGAAAAATGTCCCTACCTATTATGCAAAGACGCTTATCATCGCCAGAATTGCTGCAACTATAATCCCCACTCCTATAGATTTCAACAACCTTATTATAATGATACGGGGTTTCATGTCCCGGATATACTCTACCATCGCGTATGTTCGTTTATGAGTTTTATTTAATCTCACAAAGAAAAGCAAAAAGTCATAAATAAGAGCAAACAATACCGCTTTTTAACATACTATCCCCTTGAAAAACAGAGAAACAAAAAAGGCGAAGATTAAATTCTCCGCCTTTTTTGTTTCCTGATGACAAGTGATTATCACTTTTGTCCGTTGTACTCATCAGAAACAGTCAGTTTCTTTCTGCCTTTCGCACGACGAGCAGCTAATACTCTACGACCATTAGCCGATGCCATTCTCTCACGGAAACCGTGTTTGTTCTTTCTCTTTCTGTTAGAGGGTTGAAATGTTCTTTTCATTACTGTATCTTGTTTTTATGTTATTATTCTACGTAATCGGGCTGCAAAAATAGGCACTTTTTTTAAATTAACCAAGAGATAACTCATTTTTGCTCAAAAGTTTTTGTGTTTTTTACCGATTTAGATTACTTTTGCAGTCGAATTCCTGCGAAAACAATTAAATAACAATAATATAATAAGAAAAATAGCAGTATGATTAATGCTCAAGACATCAAAAACGGAACTTGTATCCGTATGGACGGAAAGCTCTATTTCTGTGTAGAATTCCTGCATGTAAAACCAGGTAAAGGTAACACTTTTATGCGTACTAAACTGAAAGATGTAGTTAGCGGATACGTTCTCGAACGCCGTTTCAACATCGGTGAAAAGTTGGAAGATGTACGTGTAGAACGTCGTCCATACCAATTTTTATATAAAGAAGGAGAAGATTATATCTTTATGAACCAGGAAACATTCGACCAACATCCTATCGCTCACGATCTGATTAATGGTGTTGACTTCCTGCTCGAAGGTTCAGTATTGGAAGTTGTTTCTGATGCTTCTACTGAAACTGTACTTTATGCAGACATGCCGATCAAGGTTCAGATGAAGGTGACTTATACAGAACCGGGCATGAAAGGTGATACAGCTACTAACACACTGAAACCTGCAACTGTGGAATCAGGTGCAACAGTACGTGTTCCTTTGTTCATCAGCGAGGGTGAAACAATCGAAATCGATACTCGTGACGGTTCTTACGTAGGACGTGTGAAAGCATAATTTGCAAAAACATATAAAAATAGCCGGGAGTCCAAGGACTTCCGGCTATTTTTATATTCATACAGTTCTATTATTTATATCCTGCAGCTTTCGCAATTCTTTTAGGAATTTCTGTATTGTCAATCTTCTCACCAAACAGTTGAGAACCTGCACCAATAGCAAATACAGGAACATAACCGGCAGAGTGCCCGCCACTTACCCAACCTATCATAGCGATTTCATCCATCACTTCCTTTGCACGTGCAGCCATCGGTTCGCTCTTAGAGTACATACTTTCAGCAAATACGACTTTATTCTTCACGAATGATTTCTCAAATTCATCACGCAACGTCTTTTCCTGTTCCCAAGAAAGAGGGAATTGTTTCCAGAAGCCCATTTCTTCGCCGAGGAATGTTTTCATGTCCTCCCAAGTGACTTTATTGCCTTTTGATTTTCTCAATTCACTGATACGTTGTGAAAGTCCGTCAGCAGAATGTTTCTGATATTGCAATGCTTTCAGGTTCAACGCATATTTTCCCGTACCGAGCACGATACCACCTGTTTCATGGTCTGCGGTAATCACAATCAGCGTTTCTTTCGGATGTTTCTTATAGAATTCATAAGCTACTTTGATGGCATTATCCATGTCTTTCACTTCGTTGAACACAGTAGCGGCGTCATTAGCGTGGCATGCCCAGTCTATTTTACCTCCTTCTACCATCAGGAAAAAGCCTTTATTATTGCCTTTAGTAAGAAAGTCAATAGCACTTTCCGTAATTTGTGCTAATGTCAAATCATTCTCTTTGCGGTCAATAGCATAAGGCAGACAAGAAGGATTGGCTCCCTCTTCCTGAATCAAGATCATCTTTTCTGCTTTTGCAGCTTTTGCCTTATAGTCATTGTAACCACGTGCTACTGTATATCCTGCCTCTTCAAAAATAGGGAAAATGCTCGGAGCTTCTTTCTTGTCATAAGTGGTGGTAGGTTTCAAGAAACCACCGCCTGCATAAAAATCGAAATTGGCTTTCGGCAAATCAAGAGCAATTTCATAATTCATATTACGATCGGGTTGATGTGCATAAAATGCGGCAGGAGTAGCATGATCCACACTGACAGAAGTCGTTACGCCCACCTTTTTTCCTGCTTTCTTTGCTTTTTCTGCGACAGTCTGAATAGCATTTTTATCTTCTCCTACAGAAATAGCGCCATTATAAGTTTTCTTTCCTGTTGCCAATGCAGTACCTGCAGCTGCAGAGTCTGTTACTGAATTTTTAGCAGAGAAAGTGGTTGCTACGGTAGCAACCGGAAATTGAGTAAATAACAAAGGCTCGACTCCAATACGACCATTTTGAATTTCCGCCTGATACATCTCCGTACCATTTACTTGATTGACTCCCATTCCATCTCCGATGAAATAGAATACGTACTTTGCCTGCCCGTTGGCTACAACGGAGATAAGGACAAAGAACAGTGTGTAGACTAACTTTTTCATTTTCTAGTATATTTATTTTAGATTAGTTGTCTACAAAGGTAGAAAAAAAAGAGAGATGCACAGTGGATTATTGAACACTAAAAGTAGATATTTGCTTTATACACAAGCATTATTGGCTCGTATATTACGAAGTAATAACATATTGCTATCTGTGAATAACATTATAGGTTCATTACATTCTGCTCGAACATATCTTTATCTCCGGCAGCTTTATTACGCATCCGGCTACGATAATTATAGATAGTTGCCAAAGAATAACCGAGAAAATGAGCAATCTTGTTACTGTCTACTACTCCCAGACGGATAAGGGCAAAGATACGAAGTTCTGTTGTCAGAAGTTCATCGGATTTAGGATACACTCTTCCTTCTTCTACCAGCAAATTATTGAAAGCTGAAATAAAGTTCGGGAAAAGTTTCAGAAAAGACCTGTCGAACTCATTATAGAATTCATCCCGCTCATCCCGGATAAACTGTTCGGACTTGATAGCTTTAAACAAATCTTCGATACGCGATGCCATTGCCAATTTTGCCAATGAACGACGATAAGTTTCCAGTTTGTCGAGATAGTTGACACATCTGTCCAGATAGCGGGCGATATAGACTTCTTTTATTTTTCCGGTTTGCTCCAGTTCCGCGTTGACCGCAGACATTTGTTTGTTAGCCAGACTAAGATTCCGCCGCATAACAGACAACTTCTTCATCCAACGATATAGATAGAAAATAGCAATCAGAAGAAACAAAGACAACAAACTGACACTAATCAACATAGCGCGGGAAACGGCACGTTCTTTTTCTTCTTTTAATTTATACGCCTTGTCGATAATCGGAAAAAACTCCGTCACCTCAATAAACCGCAAACGGGCATTACACGCCACAGCATCTTCCATCGAGCAACTCAAGTATTTGTAGGCACGGTCAATATCTCCTGATTCATACATCAGATGCGCGAGTTTCTGCAATGAAGCATACTCCCTCACCGGAGTTTCCAGATCCGCAATGGCAGTCAGAATCAGATAGTAAACTTCTTTTTCGATATCTTTCTTCATACTATAAGCTTCGGAAAGAGTATAATAAATATATACTTTCTGACGTTCATCCTGAATTTCTTTCAAAGCATTGTTCAGCATATCCACAGCGACATCGGCTTTCCCGTTCATTATGCATTTTTCGGCTAAAACAATCGTTTTGTTTGCCTCTGGAGGCATCGCAGCAATAATGGAATCTCTATATAAATCGGTTTTCTTCAAATACTTTTCTTTTTCATTCTTATTGGTCGTATAATCTGCTAACCACCCGTAGCAGGCACGATACGTCTGATAATAAGATAACCGAGTCCACTCATTCAATTTTTTAGGATCAATCCTCTCCAACTGTTCAATGGCTTCTATATACATTCCCATTACTCCCATTACCGTAGCACGATTAATGATGATCTCATACTCCAATTCCGGGCGGTTCAACAATGGAAGGATTTCCATCTCACGGTTAATATAATATAAGGACGAGTCTGCCTGATAATGCAAATAAGCACCAAAAAGAGAGGCATATAATTCATATTTTCGAACAGGATCAGTAGAATGGGCAAGTTCTAATTTCAAGTTATTAATCTCTTTCTCTTTCCGAATCTGGAAAGTCTCTTTCTTGCTTATAACTTCATCCAGCTTTTTAAGAGCAGCCGCATTATCCGTATGCATTGCACACAACGAAAAAGGAAAGAGCAAAAGAAGAAATAGCATATAAAGGGTTAGATTTTTCATAAGGTTCCTTTTTAAAGATGTTACAAATATAAGAAATATAGTAATGAAAACGAAAAATATGGGTATAACTATTTTCATTTTCACTTGTATTTTTCGGCATAAGGTATTAGAATATCCAACTAATTATCAGCAACATAGTCAGATAACAGGTTTATATTTCCATTCTAATCTCACAAAGGTGCACAGCATCCCCCTACATTTGCATCATCGGTTCTCCGAGCAAACAGTTAAAAATCTAGCTACCATGAAACGAAATTTGTTATTTGCTATTTTACTATTACTTCTATCGGGTTATCATCAAGCATTCGCCGCAACCAATATAAAGAAAGTGGCTCCTACCTTTTGGTGGGCAGGAATGAAGAATCCCGAACTACAAATACTTCTATACGGCGATGGCATATCATCCGCAGAGGTAAGTATTTCTTCTAATGACATCACCCTGCAGGACGTGGTGAAACAGGAAAATCCTAATTATCTGATCTTATATTTAGATCTTTCAAAAGCTATCCCTCAGCACTTCGACATTCTCCTGAAACAAGGTAAAAAACAGACTAAAATACCATACGAACTTAAACAGCGCAAAGAGAATGCTTCAGCAGTAGAAGGCTTCAACTCCAGTGATGTACTTTATCTCATTATGCCGGACCGCTTTGCCAACGGCAACCCCTCCAATGATATAATTCCCGGAATGTTGGAAGCAAACATAGACCGCAACGAACCTTTCGCCCGTCATGGCGGTGATTTAAAAGGAATAGAGAAACATTTGGATTATATTGCAGACCTCGGAGTTACGAGTATATGGCTTAACCCGATTCAGGAAAATGACATGAAGGAAGGCTCTTATCATGGATATGCCATCACCGATTACTATCAAGTAGACCGTCGCCTCGGAAGCAATGAAGAGTTTCGCAATCTCGTAAAAGAAGCCAATGCTAAAGGGCTAAAGGTAGTCATGGACATGATCTTCAACCATTGCGGTTCGAACAATTATCTATTCAAAGACATGCCTGCCAAAGATTGGTTCAACTTTGAGGGAAACTACATGCAGACCAGTTTCAAAACTGCCACCCAAATGGACCCTTATACTTCCGATTATGATAAAAAGCTGGCCATTGACGGTTGGTTCACACTGACTATGCCGGACTTCAACCAACGAAACCGTCACGTAGCCACTTACCTGATACAGAGTAGTATCTGGTGGATAGAATATGCGGGTATCAACGGAATCCGCCAGGATACACATCCTTACGCCGACTTTGAAATGATGGCGCATTGGTGCAAAGCGGTCAATGATGAATATCCTTCATTCAACATTGTCGGTGAGACATGGCTGGGCAGCAATGTACTGATCTCCTACTGGCAGAAAGACAGTAAACTTGCTTATCCGAAAAACAGTTATCTTCCTACTGTCATGGATTTCCCACTGATGGAAGAAATAAATAAAGCTTTCGACGAAGAAACCACCGAATGGAACGGAGGACTTTTCAGACTCTACGAATACCTCTCACAGGATATTGTCTACGCCGATCCAATGAGTCTGCTGACCTTCCTCGATAATCACGATACTTCCCGTTTCTACCGTTCGGAGGAAGATACCAAGAACCTGAACCGATATAAACAAGCCTTGACATTCTTACTGACTACCCGTGGAATTCCACAAATATATTATGGAACTGAAATCCTGATGGCAGCCGACAAAGCAAATGGAGACGGATTACTCCGATGTGACTTTCCGGGAGGTTGGCAGAATGACGCCAAAAACTGTTTTGAAGCAACCAACCGTACTCCGCAACAAAATGAAGCCTTCTCTTTTATGCAAAAACTGCTCCAATGGAGAAAAGGAAATGAAGTCATCGCCAAAGGCAAACTAAAACATTTCGCACCCAATAAAGGCATTTATGTTTATGAACGCAAATACGGTAACCAATCAGTCGTTGTCTTTCTGAATGGAAACGACCGGGAACAGACTATTGACTTACATCCTTATCAGGAAATACTCTCCACCTCGTCTGCTCATGATTTGCTCACAGACAAAAAGATTGAATTAAGAAATGAATTAACACTTCCAAGCCGTGGGATATACCTTTTAGCCTTCTAAGCAAGTTCACTACGACTTATATTTATCCAATGAAATCAGATAGATAAACAATTATAAAACAAGATACTAGCATTTATACAAACTTGTATTTTTATTCTAATCAAGCAAAAAAGTGAAGGTGGTTGCTACATTTGCAATATCCGAAACAAACAGGAATAGAAATATCGGTTAGCTTACAATTTAATACCATAAATAGAATGAAAAAGAAAAAGTTTTTTTCGATCATCGCATTCCTTTGCATCTCATTCATTGCGAATGCACAACAGAAACTGACCTCACCGGATGGCAATCTGGTTCTGACCTTTCAGGTTAACAAAGAAGGCGCACCAACCTACGACTTGACTTACAAAGGCAAGGTGGTAATTAAGCCGAGCACTCTCGGACTGGAATTGAAAAAAGAAGATAATACCAGAACCGACTTTGACTGGGTAGACCGCAGAGACCTCACCAAGCTCGATTCTAAATCCAATCTTTATAATGGCTTCAAGCTGAAAGATGCGCAAACGACTACCTTTGACGAAACCTGGCAACCAGTCTGGGGAGAAGAAAAGGAAATCCGCAATCAGTATAACGAACTGGCAGTCATTCTGTTTCAGCCAATGAACGACCGTTCCATCGTTGTTCGCTTCCGCCTGTTCAATGATGGTTTGGGATTCCGTTATGAATTTCCGCAACAGAAATCACTGAACTACTTCGTTATCAAGGAAGAACATTCCCAATTTGCCATGGCAGGCAACCATATCGCATACTGGATACCGGGCGATTACGACACTCAAGAGTACGACTACACCATCTCCCGTCTATCGGAAATCAGAGGTTTGATGCAACAGGCGATCACTCCAAATTCTTCTCAAACCCCATTTTCACCGACAGGTGTACAGACGGCACTGATGATGAAAACAGATGATGGTTTATACATCAATCTGCACGAAGCCGCTTTGATTGATTATTCTTGTATGCACCTCAATCTGGACGACAAAAACATGATATTCGAATCCTGGCTGACACCGGATGCAAAAGGGGATAAAGGTTACATGCAGACTCCGTGCAACTCTCCGTGGCGTACGATCATCGTCAGTGATGATGCACGTAACATTCTCGCCTCCCGCATCACCCTCAACCTGAACGAACCTTGTAAGATTGCAGACGCCGCCTCCTGGATTAAACCGGTGAAATATATAGGCGTATGGTGGGACATGATTACCGGAAAAGGTTCCTGGGCTTATACAGATGAACTGACCAGCGTGAAACTTGGCGTTACAGACTACTCCAAAACCAAACCGAACGGCAAACATTCTGCCAATACAGCTAACGTGAAACGTTACATCGACTTTGCCGCAGCCAACGGATTTGATGCAGTGCTGGTAGAAGGTTGGAATGAAGGATGGGAAGACTGGTTCGGCAACAGCAAAGACTATGTATTTGACTTCCTGACTGCATATCCTGATTTCGACGTACAGGAAATCCATCGTTATGCTGCAAGCAAAGGAATTAAAATGATGATGCACCATGAGACTTCTGCATCTGTTCGCAACTACGAACGTCACCTGGATAAAGCTTACCAATTCATGGTAGACAATGGATATAACTCGGTTAAAAGCGGTTATGTGGGTAATATCATTCCACGCGGAGAACATCATTACGGTCAATGGATGAATAATCATTACTTGTATGCCGTGAAAAAAGCCGCCGATTATAAAATCATGGTCAATGCACACGAAGCAACCCGTCCAACCGGTATCTGCCGTACATATCCCAATCTGATCGGTAATGAATCCGCACGTGGAACAGAATATGAATCATTTGGAGGAAATAAAGTATACCACACGACGATTCTGCCTTTCACACGCCTGGTCGGTGGTCCGATGGATTACACTCCCGGCATCTTCGAGACTCACTGTAACCAGATGAATCCGGCAAACAACTCCCAGGTACGTTCAACCATTGCACGCCAACTGGCATTGTATGTCACCATGTATAGCCCTTTGCAGATGGCTGCCGATATTCCGGAAAACTACGAACGCTTTATGGATGCTTTCCAGTTTATCAAAGACGTCGCTCTCGACTGGGACAAAACAATCTATCTGGAAGCAGAACCGGGAGAATACATCACAATTGCCCGCAAAGCAAAAGGAACGGACGACTGGTACATAGGCTGCACAGCCGGTGAAAACGGCCACGACTCCCAATTAACGTTCGATTTCCTGGAACCGGGAAAACAATACGTCGCTACCGTATACGCAGATGCCAAAGATGCCGACTGGAAAGATAACCCGCAGGCATACACCATCAAAAAAGGTATCTTGAATAATAAAAGCAAACTGAATCTGCACGCTGCCAATGGCGGTGGATACGCAATCAGTATCAAAGAGGTGAAAAACAAATCAGAGGTTAAGGGATTGAAAAGACTATAAATAAAGGATAGTCTTAAAAAAAGTGTTTTCAATGGTATTTTTAAAGAAACTTTTAAGAGAGAGAAATAATATTACTATATTGTTAACTTTAATTTTTTAAATGCATGAAGCAAGTTAAATTTAGAATCGTTCAAACGATTCTCCCCTTGTTAATAGGGATGTTTTTATCATTGGGCGCTTATGCACAGCAAATCACAGTCAAAGGACATGTGAAAGATGCTATGGGCGAACCCGTGATTGGCGCCAATGTCATTGCCAAGGGTACCACAACGGGTACCATCACTGACTTTGACGGTAACTTCACATTGAATGTTCCTCAAAATTCTATTCTGTCCATTACATTCGTCGGTTACAAAGCAGCAGAAATTAAAGCAGCTCCTTCGGTAATGGTCACACTGGAAGATGACTCTCAAGTATTGGACGCCGTAGTCGTTGTAGGTTACGGAACAGTAAAGAAAAACGACTTGACGGGATCAGTTACTGCCATCAAGCCGGATAAAATCAGCAAAGGAGTAACCACCAGCGCACAGGATATGATAACAGGTAAAATAGCCGGTGTGAATGTAATTTCCAGCGGTACTCCGGGTGGAGGAGCTACGATTCGTATTCGCGGTGGTTCATCATTGAACGCCAAAAACGATCCGTTGATCGTTATCGACGGACTGGCAATGGATAATAGCGGTGTGCAAGGTTTGACTAATCCTTTGGCAATGGTAAACCCGAATGACATCGAAACTTTCACTGTTTTGAAAGATGCTTCGGCCACCGCCATCTATGGTTCACGTGCTTCTAATGGTGTGATTATCATCACTACAAAGAAAGGGAAAGCAGGCAGCAAACCACAGGTGAACTATGAAGGTAACGTTTCCGCCGGTATACTGCAAAAGACAATAGACGTAATGGATGCCAATGAATTCAAAGGATACGTATCCAAACTTTATGGTGAAGGAAATGCTCCAAGCCCCTTCGGTGAAGCAAACACTGACTGGCAGAAAGAAATTTTCCAGACAGCCGTTAGTACAGACCATAACGTGACTGTAAGCGGTGGTTTGAAAAATATGCCTTATCGTGTTTCTTTCGGTTACACCAATCAGAATGGGATCCTGATGACATCTAATTTCGAGCGTTATACCGCCTCCGTCAATCTGACACCCTCTTTCTTTAAAGATCACCTGAAGTTCAATATCAATGCTAAAATGATGTGGGCCAACCAACGTTATGCTGACGACGGGGCTATCGGCGCAGCTTTGACCATGGACCCGACCCAACCTGTATATGACTCTTCGGACATGTACAAAAACTTCGGTGGATTCTACCAACCGACCAGTGACGGTAGTTCATATAACGATCCGGAATGGCCGCTTACACTGGAAAGTAATTCAACCGCCAACCCTGTTTCCCTACTGAAACTAAAGAAACATACTTCCAGAAACACCAGTTTTATCAGCAATGTAGAAGTAGACTATAAATTCCACTTCCTCCCTGACCTGCATATCCATGCTAACGTAGGCGGTGACTACTCGGAAGGTAAGGAAAAGAATGTAAATTCACCTTATGCCCCGGGCTCTTATTACTATGGTTGGAACGGGACTGACTACGGCTACAAATATAACCTGTCGGTGAATGCCTATGCACAATATTCCAAAGAAATCGGGGATCATTATGTCGACGTAATACTGGGTGGTGAAGAGCAACATTTCCACTATACCGGATATAAAGTCGGACAAGGAACAAATCCGTTAACAGGCGAAGCCTACAATCCGAATCTGCGCTCACAAACAGCCTGGGGACATCACAGTACATTAGTTTCTTATTTTGCCCGCGTAAATTATACATTACTTAGCCGTTATTTGCTGACAGCCACTTTCCGCCAGGACGGTTCTTCCCGTTTCTCTAAAGACAACCGTTGGAGTAGCTTCCCTTCTGTTGCTTTGGGATGGAAACTGAAAGAAGAAAATTTCCTGAAAAACGTAGAAGTATTGTCAGATCTGAAACTCCGCCTCGGATGGGGTATCACGGGTCAGCAGAACTTAGGCGACGATTATGATTTCCCTTATATGGCACTGTACCGCGTCAACGCAGCCGGAGGTTATTATCCTTTCGGGGATACCTATTATGGCACTATGCGTCCTAAAGCTTATAACGAAGACCTGAAATGGGAAGAGACAACGACTTATAACGCAGGTTTCGACTTTGCTTTCCTGAACGGACGTATCTCCGGCTCGATGGATTACTATTACCGGAAAACCGACGATTTAATCAATACCGTAAAGATTGCGGCGGGGACTAACTTTAATACCCAACTGATCAGCAACATCGGTTCATTAAAAAATACGGGGCTTGAATTCACCATCAATGCCAAACCTATTGTAACCAAAGATTTTGTCTGGGACTTGGGATATAACATCACTTGGAACAAAAATGAAATCACTAAACTGACCGGAGGAGATGATTCTAATTACTATGTAGAAACCGGAGGTGTATCTACTGGTATTAGCGGTGCAACCTGCCAGGTACAGAAAGTAGGTTATCCGATGAACTCATTCTTCGTTTACCAACAAGTGTATGATAAGGATGGAAAACCGATTGAAAACATGTTCGTAGACCGTAACGGAGATGGTGTCATCAACGCTTCGGACAAATATATCTATAAAAAACCTGCCGCTGACGTATTGATGGGACTGACTTCCAAATTCACTTATAAAAATTGGGATTTAAGCTTTGCCCTCCGTGCCAGCCTGAATAACTATGTGTACAATGACGTACTGGCCAGTAAATCCAGTGTCGGCAAGGGAGGAATCTTTAATCATGGATACTATTCCAACCGCCCGACAGCTGCCGTGAATCTGGGATTTGAAGGAAAGGGAGACTATTATCTGTCCGATCGTTTCGTTGAGAATGCTTCATTCTTGCGTTGTGATAACATAACAGTAGGTTATAGCTTCAAAAATTTACTGAAGTCCCAGGCTTATAAAGGTATCAACGGCCGTATTTACGGTACTGTACAGAATCCCTTCGTTATCACCAAGTATACAGGACTCGATCCTGAATCGGTTATCAGTTCAGGAAATGATGCCGGAGTAGCAGGTATTGACAGGAACATTTATCCTCATCCGATCACTATCCTGTTCGGGCTAAGTCTTCAGTTCTAAGATTGTAATTTATTAAAAAGTAGACTATTATGAAGTTCAAATATATAAAATCAATAGTTTCAGCAGCGTTGTTCCTTAGCCTGACCACCGGAATGACCTCCTGTATCAATGACCTGGATATATCTCCAATCGATCCTCAGATGACTGCCACCTTCGACCAAGATATGTACTTTACCAAACTATACGCTTCACTGGGACTTACCGGACAAAAATTGAGCGAAGATCCGGATATCGCAGTAAAGGACGAAGGTCAATCCTGTTTCTATCGCGCTCTTTTCACTAACAATGAATATGGCACTGATGAGATGATATGGACCTGGCAAGAAAATGCCGGTATCCCCGAACTAACTTATATGCGTTGGAACTCCTCTCATCAGCAGACAGAAATATTATATAATCGTTTAGCATATAATATCACACTCTGCAATTTCTTCCTGGATCAGATCGCCGGAAAAGAGGATGCTACCTCCGTTCAGCAACGTGCCGAAGCCCGTTTTCTCCGTTCCTTATTTTACTATTATCTGATGGACACCTTCGGAAAAGCTCCTTTCACCGAACACTTCTCCAAAGAGAATCCTCCTCAAAAGACGGCCTCCGAACTGTTCGCTTATATTGAAAGCGAACTGGAAAGCATCGAAAATGATATGAGCGAACCGCGTCAAGCTCCTTTCGGACGTGCCGACAAAGCTGCTTGCTGGTTGCTGCGTGCCCGTTTGTATCTCAATGCCGAAGTATACACCGGACAACCGCGTTGGAATGATGCTATCACCTATGCCGGCAAAGTGCTCGATCCCTCCAATGGATACGGATTGTGTGGAAATTACGAACAACTTTTTATGGCAGACAATGATGAAAATCCCGATGCTAAAAAAGAAATCATCCTTTCTATCCGTCAGGATGGTGTACAAGCAAAGAGTTACGGAGGAAGTTACTTCCTGATTGCTGCAACGCAAAAGAGCGACATGCCGAATCGCGGAACAAATGACCCTTGGGAATGTATCCGTACACGCAAAGCACTGGTTGACAAGTTCTTCGCAAACAGTGAGGATATTCCTTTCACCGAATATACCGATAATAAATGGCAGAATGTGAGAGATGTGCAGGCTGCTGCAAAAGATGAACGCGCCTTGTTCTATACAACCGGTCGCAAAGCCGAACTGGAAAGTGTAGGTAAATTCACCGACGGACTTTCATTTATGAAATGGAGTAATCTGCGCTCGGACGGACAACCCGCTCACGATGCTAAAATTCCTGATACGGACATTCCGTTCTTCCGTTTGGCGGAAGCTTATCTGATTCGCGCGGAAGCCTATTTGAGAGCAGGCGGCGCAAATGCACAACAAAATGCTTGGTTGGATATCAAAGCCCTCAGAGACCGTGCCAAAGCAACAGAAATACCCTCTGCCAATAACCTGACATTAGATTATATTCTGGATGAACGTGCCCGCGAATTGTATCTGGAAGGATTCAGACGCACAGATTTGATCCGTTATGGCTATTTCACCTCAAGCACCTACCTCTGGGATTGGAAAGGCGGTTCCTTTGAAGGAAACGGTGTGAGTTCGATCTATAATCTCTATCCGATACCGAAAACAGAAACGCTGACGAATACAAATATGACTCAGAATCCGGGATATTGATAGAACCTTTATTCACGTTTTAAAGACTGAAAACAATGAAAAACCTATATAAACTATTTACATTGACAATGGGGCTACTAGCTCTGTCCGCCTGTGAAGCAGACCGTGACAGCAACCCTGTGTTGAACGAACCGGATACGTTCGTACTGAATGTGCCAGCTTTTGCTTCCAACAACGTGTACGACCTTAAAAACTCCGAATCATTGGAATTAACCTGTACACAACCGGATTACGGGATTCCGATGGCAACCACTTATTCAGTACAAATTTCACTGGAAGAAAATTTCGTTGACGCTCATGCAGAGACAAATACGGAAGCTAATTATACAACTTTGGGTACTACCCATTCTTCTGCCAAAATGGAAGTGAAAGCTTTAGAATTTGCATTGGCACTGGGAGACTTGTGGAGTGCATCCTCCGATGAAGAATTTCCGACCACTCCCATACCCGTTTATGTACGCCTGAAAGCGGAACTGACCGATAGTGGTCGTGGCATCGCTTTTTCGAATGTAATTGAACTTCCCAAAGTATTGGGATATAAAGCTGTACCGCCTCTCGAATTACCTTCCAGTATATTTATCAATGGCTCGATGGCAGGTAGTAATTGGAGCAACTGGGTGCCTTTGGCAGCAGTAAACGGAATGTCCAAGTTCTTCGGTTTATTCTATTTCGGAGGCACTGATATGTTCAAGTTCGGTACTAAAGAAGGAGAATACATCGGATTCAACGATCCACGTCTGACAATAGCCTCGGATGCATTCACCGGATCGGATGATGGATTTGGCGGACAAAATATCAGCGTTAATGTCACAGGCTGGTATACAGTGATCATGTCTGTAAGCATCAAAGGGACTGATTATGCCTTTACGCTGGATATTGCTCCGGGCGAAGTTTGTCTGATAGGCAATGCTATAGGAGATTGGACATTCGGCGATAAAGGCAAATTCCAAGCACCAACAACGGCAGATGCAGACTTTGTTTCACCGGTATGCACCGGAGGCGGAGAATTGCGTATGTCCGTCAAAGTTCCGGGAGAAGACTGGTGGCGTACGGAGTTCGCTATACCTAATGGAAAAATCGTGTTCCGTGAAAACAAAAGTGTGATTGACAGTTGGTCGGAAATAGGTCCTGAATATGCGATAAACGTTAAGGCAGGGCAGAAAATAAATCTGAACTTTGTTCAGAAAACAGGTTCCGTTACTCAATAATCGTTAACTTTAATAACTGAATATCATGAAAAGATTATCATATATGGCGTGTCTGTTGCTTGCTTCGGCAGCTTTCACCGCTTGCGATGAAGATTTTAAGGACTGGGCTGATCCCCAGTCCAATCCCCAGGAAGAAGCTATAACTGCAATGGTAGATATAACTCCGGTTGCCAGTATGAAACTTGAAGAACAGCCGGGCGATTCTGTGGTAATCGCCTCTGTTTCTTCGATTGCAGAAAACTTCTCACTCACAGCTTGTAATATAGAATTAGTTGCCGAAGGGCAGATATTAAATCTACCGTCAAAAGTAAAAGATGGGAATATAAAAGTCAGGTTGACAGAACTTGACCAAAAAGTGGCAAGTTTGTATAAGTCACAAAAATCTTTAGAGCGCGAAGTCACTTTAAAGCTGACACCGGTAGTCATGACAACCAACGGTGAAGCAACTTCACTGACTGAATACCCGGAAATGCAATCTGCCATCACTCCGGTCGCAACTCCGGCTGTGGATACGGAATACTATATAGTAGGTGATCTAAACAGCTGGCAGATGGACAAATCGACAGCCACAAAGCTCGAAGTAGACAAAGACAATCAGTATCTCTTTTCAGTAGTCGTCGAGTCGGAAGAGAAGTTTGATTTCAAGATTGTCCCGGGAAGTGCGATAGAAGCTCCGGATGCCTGGCAAAGAGCCTTGGGTGCTTCCAAAGTAATAGAAGATCCGGATCCGGGATTATTGGCTTTCAGGGATAAAGAAGGAGCCGACCCGGATAATCTCACCTGCGCCGGCGGAAAGAAAATGAAAATTACGATTAATGTAGAAGATTATACATACACAATCAAGGAGGATCTACCCGAGCACATGTACATCAATGGATCTCCGTACAGTCTTGGGTGGGATTGGGCAGTAGCTCCTGAAATGGTTCCTGTCACACAGACTCCCGGAATGTTCTGGAGTATACAATATTATACGGCGGGAGACCAAATCAAGTTTGCTCCGGTTAGAAAATGGGAAGGAGACTTTGGTTATGACGAAGAAATCTTATCTCCGGAAGCAATTGATTTCGCCGAATTAACATCCTCAGGAGGCAATATTGGCATTGGTAAATCCGGATGGTATCTGGTAATTGTCGCAGTGACTACAGAAGGAAAAACAATTTCATTCCGTTTGCCGGAAGTTTACCTGTTGGGAGGTGTGATTAACAATTCGTGGAATTGCGATGAAACGACCTTGTTCAGGATTCCGACCGATAAAACAAGCGACTTCATATCACCGGCAGCAACCGTTACAGGCATGGCACGTATTTCTACTACGGCTGTAGATGCCGGAGGCTGGTGGAAGAGCGAATTTACACTTGATCTGGCTAATGAAGGCGATGGTACTATCGTTTACCGTGAGAATAAGAACGTATCGGATAATCTAAGCGAACTTGGCTACGAATGTAATGTAAAAGCCGGTCAGAAAGTCCATATTAACTTTACGACAGGCAAAGGTAAAGTCGAATAACTATCAGACACTCTTAAACAGCACAACGAGTAGAATCAATTACGATCATATCTCAAGTCTCCCTCTTCGGGAAAGAGGAGATTTGAGATATGATCGAAATCTGACACACTCAAAGCTAAATATAGTACCACTACATTGGAAGAAGAATTCTAAAATAAGGCTTATGAAAGACTTTAAATATATTTGGCTCCTTTTATTGCTGATACTCAACAGCTTTGGAGCTTGTTCAGATGATGATCCGTTGATGCCGGGCGAGCGTCCTTCGTCCGGAACTGATCCTGCCCCGGAAGAACAAGTTCTCCACGACGGATTTAATTTTGATCCGGCTATTCCTAAAGCGGATGAACCACTGACTATCACCTTCAAAGCACCCGAAGGAAGTAACTTCTATGGTTACGCTGACGACTTGTACTTACACTCCGGAACAGGAGCAAACTGGACAGGTGCACCTACATGGGGAGATAATCAGAATAAATACAGACTGAAAAAGACAAAGGACAATGTGTGGAGTATCACCCTTTCCTCATCTATCCGCCATTTCTATTCTGTTGCTCCATCTACTCCCTTACAGACCATTAACCTGATTGTACGTGATGCGGAAGGTAGCCAACAAACCTACGATTACGCAACTTTAGTAGAAGATAGTCAAAACGGATTTATCTGGGAAGAACCGCAAAAAGCCCCTCTCCCCATATCCGGAGAAGAAAAAGAGGGTATTCATATCCATTCGGCCACTTCGATAACGCTTGTATTATATGATAAGGACAGTCAGGGCGGTCATAAAGATTGTGTATTTGTAACAGGTAATTTCAACAACTGGAAACTGGATAGTCGCTACATGATGAAATATGACGAAACAAACCATTGCTGGTGGATCACTCTGGAGGAATTGACTGCCGGTGAAACACAGTTCCAGTACTTTGTGTACAGTGCTTCGGATGGCGGTACTTACTTGTGCGATCCTTATTGTGAGCAAGCATTGGAAAAGGGAGTGGATACCAACTTTCCCACTGGCGCACAAGCACCTTACGTATCAGTCGTAAGCACAAACCCACAACCCTATCAATGGAGTGCCGGAGAATTTGAGATGAAGAATAAAGAAAATCCGGTTATCTATGAGCTCTTGTTGCGGGATTTTACTTCCAGTGGAAATCTGGCAGGAGCAATGGAAAAGCTGCCTTACTTAAAAGAACTGGGAATAGATGCTATCGAACTGATGCCTGTACAAGAATTTGCAGGTAATGACAGTTGGGGATACAACACCGGACTATACTTTGCACTGGATGCCTCGTATGGAACTCAAAATGAATATAAAGCTTTTATTGACGCCTGCCATCAGAATGGAATCGCCGTTATTTTCGATGTAGTCTACAACCATACGAACAATGATAATCCGTTTGCCCGTATGTACTGGGATACGTTTAATAACCGCCCTTCCACTAAGAATCCATGGCTGAACGCTGTAACACCGCATCAGAAGTATGTTTTTTCACCGGATGATTTCAATCACACTTCAGAACAAACAAAAGCTTTTGTCAAACGCAACCTGAAATATCTGTTAGATACTTACCACATCGACGGTTTCCGTTTCGATTTCACCAAAGGTTTCACACAGAAACAGACAACAGGTGATGATGATTTGGCGGCAACCGACCCTGCTCGTGTATCAGTACTGAAAGAATACTACGAAGCCGTAAAAGCTGTCAAAGAAGATGCAATGGTTACCATGGAACATTTCTGTGCAAATGAAGAAACAACTTTAGCCACAGAAGGAATTCATTTTTGGAGGAATATGAACCATTCTTATTGTCAGTCGGCTATGGGCTGGAAAGATAATAGTGATTTCTCCGGATTATATGACACCACCCGTCCGAATCAATTTGTGGGCTATATGGAAAGTCATGACGAAGAGCGGTGTGCCTATAAACAGATTGAATACGGAAATGGAGCCTTAAAAACCAACCTGTCCGAACGGCTCAAACAGTTATCATCCAACGCCGCATTCTTCTTTACGGTTCCAGGTCCGAAAATGCTTTGGCAATTCGGCGAAATGGGGTATGATATTTCAATAGACGAAAATGGACGTACCGGAAAGAAACCAGTCCTTTGGGAATATCAGACAGAGCGTAAAAGCTTGGTAGATATTTATACAAAACTAATCACTCTACGGACAACACACTCCGATTTATTCAACGCTTCTTCTCAATTTACCTGGAAAGTCAGTTATAATGATTGGGATAATGGACGTACACTGACATTGAAAGCTGTGAATGGGAAACAACTTCATGTGTATGCGAATTTCACCAATGCATCTATCGATTATACTATTCCTGAAGGTACATGGTATCTATATCTGGAAAATGGGAATCCCGTGGAGGGAGAAAAAAAGATCAGTGTTCCTGCACACGAGTTCCGCTTATACACCAACTTTGCCGAATAACGAGCGGGTGTTTTGAGCAGAAAGGAAGATTTAACTAATAAGCATTGAAGATTCTCTAACGACAAAGGCACAAAGATGGCAGGTTATTTTTCTGCTACTTCTTTGTGCCCTTGTTTTATATTTTGTTCCGTATTATGCCTGACCTTTTATTTTGTTGAAACATAATTAGACCTGTGTCTCTCCCTCGATATACTCTTCCAAAAAGAGATTCTCTCCGTCAAACACGGCATAAGAGAAGAAGTTAATCCAGTCTCCCAAAATCAACACACGGGAGGTGGCGCTCAACATCAAATCCAGTTCAATGTGACGATGTCCGTAAATAAAGAAGTTGATATTGGGATGGCTTTTCAAGTAGTCTTTGGTATATAGTACCAAGTGTTCCTTGTTTTCTCCCATATAATCCGGTTCCTTTCCGTCCGCCCGTTTTTGTCGGCTGTGCTTAGCCCATGTTAAACCCAATTCAACACTCCAGCGGGGATGAATAGCAGAAAACATCGTTTGCAAAGTTTTGCTGTGGAACATCGAACGAAGTAGCTTGAACTTCTTATCCGGATCACCCAAGCCGTCACCATGAGCAAGATAAAACTCCTTTCCGTAGATTTCAGTAGTCAATGGTTCGCGATGCATGATGACACCACACTCTTTGGTGAGATAGTCTCCACACCAGATGTCATGATTACCTATAAAAAAATGCACCTCTACACCCATATCTGTTAGTTCGGAGAGCTTCCCCAAGAAACGGGTGTACCCCTTAGGAACTACCAGCCGGAATTCATACCAGAAGTCGAACATATCTCCCAGTAGATAAATGGCGGAAGCCTTATGCTTTATACTATCGAGGAAGTTCACCAAACGCCGTTCTTGAGTACGCCCGTGCTCAATAGCACGAGAACCAAGATGTGCATCGGAAAGAAAATAAATGTTCTTCATTTAATTACCAGTTACGAGATCTAATAACGAATTACAACTTATAAAATCAGAGCACTGCCTGACATAGAACGATTAAAGAAAACCTAATTCCAATTTGGCTTCTTCACTCATCATGTCTTTATCCCATTCAGGTTCGAAGACCAGATTGATGGTGGCGGAATTCACTCCTTCTACTGACTCCACTTTTTGGCGAATATCCTCCATAATAAAATCAGCAGCCGGACAATTGGGAGCTGTCAGCGTCATATCGAGTGCCGCTTCTCCACTATCGGAGACGTCAATCTTATAAATCAGTCCAAGATCGTATACATTGACCGGAATCTCCGGATCGTACACTGTCTTTAGCATAGCTACAATCTTCTCTTCTATTTCAATTTTTTCCATACGTCCTTATTTATTATGTATCGCAAAGATAGAGATAAAAAATGAAACATAAAAAATTAGGCACGGAATGCGTATCCCGTGCCTAAAGAATATATCATTTACTCTCTATCTCCGGTTACTAAAAAACACACCGGAACGGTAAATTGTTGTAATGAGTAGTCTTAATCTACTTTCTCACCGAAATCTGTCTGTTGTTGCTCCACTTCTTTCAGTTTTAATTCATTCAGTTCACGACGGCGGCGTTCCAACTCCAGTTCAGCATCACTCTTCTTGTCCATGGAGAACGATTCGGATGGCTTAGGCAACGCTTCTTCTTTCTTATCAAATATCAATGGATACATTGGAGCGGAAGATGTTAGTTCCAGTTCACCGCTTACGGGCATCTGTGATCCCTCAAACAAAACACTGGCTCTTACCTTAATCTTTCCGGGAGTCGTGGTCGACTGGATCAATACGGGAGCACTGCCCCATTTCACCGGAGCAGGATTTGCCAATACATTAGCTCCGCCCAAAATACGTCCCTCTCCTTCTACAAAGAACTTGATATAATAATTATTCAAACGCTTTACATTTCCATTCTTATCTGTGATTTCTGCCACAACAGTAACAAAATCAGATCCATCAGCACGCAGTCCGATTCCTTCGTTGTCTACTCTCAAACGAATCTGTTCTGCACGGCGGGCGGGCATTACTTTATGTGTAGCCACCACCTTGCCATCCATCAGTCCCTCTGCCAGGAAATAGACGTCCGCATCATGCTTTTCACGAGTCATCTTCTTATCAACCATAAAGTCAAATATCCCGGGGAAAGTTATTACCGGAGAAGGCATTCCTTTTCGTGTCTTGTCTTTTTTATAGGTATAAGTTTGCCCATCTTTATTCACAGTCAAACGAACTTCATCGCAGTTGGAATACACCGTTACATCTCTGCTTGAGAACGGTGTCATCTCGTGAGCAATATAAACCATCGGTCCGCTTTCTGCCAAACTCTCGGAAACGACAGCCGGACGTTGCGCCTTAAACATATAATAGGAATACTTAGGCTGACGGAATACATCCATCAGTCCACCATAGAACGGGTCCGGGTGGTATCCCCGCTGATGATCGAACGAATGCCACAAGCATCCGCCCACATGCCAGGGAGACTCTTTATACAAACCATCATAGCAAATGTAACTATAATAAGGAGAAGCGTAATGAGCAGCCTGTATAAGCATGGGCTGTTCTCCCCAGTTACGGGCTGTGCGACTTGGAGAATTGTGCGAACTCCAATCATCGACATTATCTCCCCACTCGCGTGTAAAGTAAGTTATTTTAGGATCACGTTTTGAAAGATCCATCGGATGGGCAAACTGCACCGGAAAATATTGCGAGCCTTTGGCTTGCACATCACAACCGGAATAGCAGGATGGATAAGGATATTCCTCATCAACAATCCCTTTCACACGCCCGGCAAAATCTTCCGGATACCATGTCTCATTCAAGATCGGTTCCCACAGCCATACACAAGGATGGTTACGGTCACGGCGAACCATATTACGTATATCATTATAAACCCGTTTGGCAAAAATGGGTTCGTCATTCCAGAATTGCCATCCCGGAGTATTCACGATAACAAACAGGCCAAGTTCATCACAGGCATCCATAAAAGCCGGATCTTGCGGACAATGTGCATTACGGATTACTTCCAGCCCCAAATCTTTCAGTTTCTTGGCATCACGCCAGTGAATACTATTGGCAACCGCATTTCCTACAACTGCAAAATCCTGATGCCGATTAGCTCCCATCAAAGGTTTACCATAAGGTTTTCCATTCAGCCAGAAGCCATCTTTTCCCTTAAATTCGATACTACGGATACCGACGCGACGACGATAACCGTCTACTACATTTCCATTCTTATCATAAATACGCACACACAGATTATATAGATAAGGTGATTCAGGAGTCCATAAATGCGGCTGCTCCACTTTCATCTTTCCATTATGACTTGTCGCAGTCCCTTTACGGATATTCAGTTTCACATCTGATGATGCCACTTCTTTTCCTTCACGGTCTACTAAAGAATAGGAAATTTTTCCTGCAAAGCCCTGTTTGTCTTCATTACGTATATGCGCTTTCAAGAGAATATCTGCCGATTGCTCCGATACACGATCTGTGGCAATAAACAGTCCGCCTCCTGCTATTTCGTTCTCGTAATTCGGATCCGTGATAAACACATAATTATGTGCAATCAGCCAGCAATCCCGATAAATGCCTCCCAAGTAGGCATAATCTAACACATCTTGTGGTTTTCCAGGCGCATAGGTCGGATCGTCGCTATTATCAGCCCACACCGCAATCACATTGTCCTCTCCCCACTTTAATGCTTCAGTCATATCTACCGATACGGGAAGATAGCCTCCAAAGTGCTCTGCCAATAATTTACCGTTTACATAAATCTTACTTTTACCCATAATAGCTTCAAAGTGCAGAAACAGTTTCTTTCCTTTCAATGCTTCGGATGGAGTAAAGTGTTTACGATACCATACTTCCCCCTGATAATTGATGCAACCACTAGCCTCAGTAGGAAGATACTCGATACCATTAGGTAAAGACACCACCTGCCAGGCTTTGTCGTTAAATTCTTTTGCTTCGGCACCCACCGCACTTCCTTTATAAAAGCGCCAGGCAGGATTCATCGAGTACACATCACGCCCGGTATCCGGTAACCGGAAGAAACCGGCTGTTGAAAATTCCGGCTCATGGGCATAGCCCATAAAAAACAGAGATAAAAGCAGTAAGCTAACAAAGATTCGTCTCATATAAAGTTTTATTTTATAATGAATGTCATGTTGTCTGTCGCAATCAACCCAAAGATGTCTTCGACATACAAAGATAGTATATTCCAGATACGAATCCCCCTATTTGTCCTCTTCATATACAAAACAAGGATAAATAAGGGGATTCAAACTAATACCTGTCAGTTATTATTCATCCGGTTGAATGAGTAAAGGTACTCTGGCACTATCGGTTCCTGTATTTTCAACATACTTGTAACCAGAGCCAGCTACCGCTTGATTCATGGATGCTATTTTATCAATAAGGGCAGCAGCATCGCTTACCTTAGTTGAAGCTGGTAAGTTTCCACCCGGATTCGAAACTCCGTCGGACATAAAATAACATTCGTTTGCTGTCACTGATCCCGTTGATATTCCACAAATGGTAACAGAAGCAGTGCCAGAAAGCACAGAAGTTGAATAACATCCTGTCAAAGTTCCACCATTTTTCACCAAACCACCAATGTTTCCGGACGCTTTGGCCACTATTTCACCAGCAGCAAACGAAGCGGTTACAGGTCCTTCGTTTCCTCCCACCAGACCACCGGCATTCACAGCTGTAAATGCAGTGATAGTCATCAAAGAATAACAGCCAGTTATGGTTCCCTGAACATTCCAACCCACAAGTCCTCCGATGGCACCTTCACCATTACCTCTATATACAAAGGATACCTCCTTGTCAATCGAAGAACCTTGTATTTGTGCCTTAGACCACCATCCGTTCACACCTGCCAATCCACCGGCATTTACTTTACCACCGGCAACAGTCAGTACCACATTACCTTTTACCTTACAATCCTTTATCATTGACGCACCAGTCTGATTATGTCCGGTAATAGCCCCTAACTTAGCATCTGCTCCATTGACAGTCAACGCTCCTCCATCAATGACGCAATTCTGAATCGTTCCGGTATTTATTGCTGCAAATGCTCCAGCTGCGCCTGGCACTTGTTTCACCGTTACATCTTTAAGGGTTAATTTTTTAATGATACCATTATTAGTTATAAACAAACCGGCATCGTTTCCTGTTGCTTCAATTGTAAGACCGGAGATAGTCTTGCCATTGCCGTCCAATGTACCTTTAAACTCCGTAACCGGTACCCATGCCTCTTTAGCCGACATATCAAGATCAGTATCTAATGTAATTACCGTAGCAGCATTCGTCATAACAGTCGGTTCACTTGCCAAATTTATCAACCCGTCTTCTTTCTTGACTAAATACTTACCCGCTTCAGTCTCCTCATATCCCAAGTCTGCCACCAGCATAAATGATATACCATATCGCTTTCCAGCCACATATTTATATTCATCTCCTGCTACCACCGATTCGGCATTATAAAGTTCACTGATCTTTCCTTTTTTCTCTATTGTTTCCGTAGAGGAAGAATCTCCCACTTTTTCTATCGTAGCAGTAAAGGTTAATTCTGTATCCTTTGTCATGTCTGCCATCGGGAAGAAACTCAAATAACCGTATGCAACTTCATTCTTTGCCATTTCCAAACTTGTCATAGACAAAGTCAGACTATTACTTTTATCACCATACGTTTTCTCTTCTCCCGAAACTGTCAACGTTTTTGGGAAAATAGCAGCATCAGCCGAAACAACCACCTTTGTCACTTTATAGGCATCCGGTCTTCGATTGGTGAATTTAAACTGATAAAGAGCTGTCAAATGTTCAAACTTAAGATTGGTGACGGTAGTCCCATTCACCGTGCCTTTAGCAAGCATGTGCATCGTATTCTGCAACTCAGCTTTTTGGGCACTTTGCGTAGCATCTCCCAACGTAAAAGTGAAAACATTCCCTGAAGTCGGAGCATCTTTTTTCGGATAGATTCCCCAAACAGTAGCTCCCTCTTCAAAGTTACCATTCCCTGTGAATTCCACATTTCCCGACGGTTCACTCTCATCATAATTTATGGTTGTGAAATCATAGCCATTTGTTCCATTCCAAAGTGTAACCTTATCATCGGCATTCCACATAAAGGAACTACCGTCATCTTGTACGTTGGCGCGTGTAGATGATTCTTTGTCCGTATTTTCATACCCCCGGATAGAAGCAACAGCCACATAAGTCTGTGATTCACCCCGTTGCAATTCATCCCCACCTTCAATGAAAACATCTTCTTTACAAGAGCTTAGGGTGGCTGCACTTAGCAGCCCGATCCCTAATAAAGAATAGATTTTATTCATGATTTATTTTTTTCCGTTATCAGTTATTTAAATATCACCACCATCTCCAAAATCTGATCCACCAAAGCCAGGTTCTTTCACAGCCCCCTGTAGAATCAACGGACAGTATAAATTGGTTCCTGCATCCTCATTCACTTTAAAGCTAAAGCCAAATTCTGGATCCTTGGCTTCTATTGCCAGATTCATCTGACGCTTCTTATCCTTAAGCTGAGTGGCTGTTACCTTACTAATTCCATTTGCAGATCCGCTTCCTACAGGATTAGTCACCGTCTCGCCTACGAAATAACACTGGTTGATTCCTGTTGAATTCGAAGCGACGAAAGCTCCCAATTTATTACTTCCGGCATTATTAGTCACATTTATCTGCGTGGTCGAGTAGCAAGCCGTCACAGTAGCATCAGCATTATTAATGGTATTCTGTGCAATGAAACCGCCAGTATTATTATGGATAGTTCCACTAATTGAACCCGCTACATAACAGGCCAGAACCGTACCGTTACTATTAGCTCCTATAAGTCCTCCTACTTGTCCGGAACAAGAAACCTCAAGTTTGGCTAATGAGTAACAACCTTTGACTTTACCGGAGTTGTTCCAGCCGACAAGTCCTCCGACACAGGATGCGCCACTAGAGTTACTAGGATGCTTGATTGTTACATCCGCACCGACATACGAATTTATAATAAGAGCCGTTCCATTAAAATGCTCACCAACCAAGCCACCATAATTGGAATTACCAGCACCACCCAAATTAAGGTTAATAGTTCCACTGATAACTTGACAATCTTCTATTCTTCCTTCGGAGTTTCGACCGATCAAACCACCAAAAACTACCGGTTTTGTAACGGTTGCAGTCACTCCCTTGACAGTACAATTCTGAATAACACTCGTTGAACTTTCGGCAGCCAATGCTCCTGCTCCCTCTGTGATATTACCAGAGAAACTTACATTTTCCAGTGTCAAATCCCGGATAGTTCCCGTATTGGTAGCTATAAACCCTTTATTAGCTATCTGCAAATTGCGGATGGTAACACCATTACCTTCAAATACACCTCCAAATGCGCCAACAGGTTCCCAAAGTTCATTACCCATATCGATCACTTTTATTCCATCTCCGGCCGGTTCATCGATATATTCTTTTTCTAAAATAACGGTTGCCTTACGGTATTCATCCGCAATTTTATTCCATCCGAATAATCCGGTCTTATTATAGATATGAATATTTCCATCATCATCGATCATATACCCCTCATCAGGAATTCTGAAACGATAATCTACCTCAAAATCCATTTTATAATACTTGCCGGCTGCAAACTGATTGGCAGTAGCATCCATATCAAGTCCGATGTTATCCTCCAAATCTTTGACTTTTACTTTTTTCAGCAGGATAATATCCTGTTCCACTTCATTATTCAAGACGCTTACTGTAATGTTCAGTTCGGTCGTACTTTTCATCAACCGGTTATCACCATAGGTTGTAGGTAATATGTTCAAATACCCGTTTAATGTTTCATTCTGCGCCAATGCTTGTCCACTCATGTCAAGTGTCAGTTTGTTACGCATACCTGAAAGACTCTGTACTACTCCGTTTTCATCAATCTTCAACTCTGCGGGAAATACATCATCATCACTCTCCAGCGTAATATAGCGTATCTTCAGTTCCCGGTCCGACGTATTTTTCAAACCAAACTGTATCAATGCAGTCAATGGTGAAAACGTTAATGCAGGAATCTTATTATCAGTCACATCCCCGATGGCAACCATATAGGTAGTGGCTGCCAGTTCCGCTGCATTTCCCGTCTGGGTAGATGTCTCCGGCATAGAAAAGGTAGCCAGGTCATTAAATGTTTTTGCTTCTTTCCGTGGAAATACCGCAATCAGCTTATGACCGTTTTCTACAGCAGCTTTTCCTGTGAATTCAGCAGATTTGTCAGGCTGGTTGTCATTATACCCCGGGGTGATAGAGAAATCATAGCCGGCTCCGAAGTTGCGATTCCATAATGTAACAGCATCTCCTTTATTCCATGTATACACTCCATTCTGCAAATTGCTGCGACCCAAAGGGGCGGACTGTTTAATAGAAGCTATAAATGAATAATCAGTCAGATTCTTGTCGGTTTCGTTCCCTCCACCGCTATTCTCATTCACTATCTTGTCCTCTTCGCAAGAGGTTAGTGCCATTGCGCCCAGCAGCGCAACGCTCAATAAGTGATAAACCTTTTTCATAACTATATAAAAGTTTGTTCGATTAAATATCTTTATTTCAACAACCATTAATACATTGGTTTGTTACGCGTTGGAGTACCACTTCCAAAATAGTCGTAGGTTGGCTTCTTATAGAAACGTATCCAGTCGATTTCCATACGTGGCGTATCATTGCTAGACTTACTTTCCTGATAAGAAATATGCTTAAAGTCGTTTGCCCAACTGCCATCTTTACCAGCCTGCTCTGCCGCAGCCTCACCAAGTGACCATTCATTACATCCGGCAAACGTCAACAGTAAGTGTAAACCTTCCGTATTATACTTGTCCGTAAACGGCCAATGCGTAGACGAGTTCCATGAAGCCGTTCCATTAGCAACTCCGGTATAGCTGCCATCAGTCCTCATGCGTACATTCTCCTTACCATTAATACCTAAAGCAATTTCGTTATTATCTCTCCATTCCATCCAATAAATATCAAATTCATCCATATCCGATATTATCATCTGTCCTGAAGACGGTTTATACTTATCACCGGGTGAAGTAGATATATCATTCCAGTGGAAAGTCTGCCAAGCACCATTCGGATTCGCATTGGTAGCCGGATTTTCCAGCAAGTCAACCTCACCATAGGTAGACCATTGCACACCTCTGATATTTCCCTGGAACCAGACTGCCGAGTTGAAAGAGTGTTTCTTTCCACGTACACGGATTCTAACTTCCACACGAGTGCCCGGCAAAATACGTACATTACTGGATTCCCAGGAATCGGCACCCGTAGGCACACCATCAAACTTACTTGCATAGAGAGAGGAAACTCCGAAATCTCTTGTTCCTGTGATTTCTCCCGTCACGCTGATTCCCGGATCATACGCACACCACATTTTCAAATATCCATCCTGAGTCATCGTTGCATATTTTTCATTTACAACAGCTTGTACTTTCTGTGTGTTAGCCACATTCTGTGCCGCCATAAAACGTGGAGGACGATTACCGTATTGATTGGGGAGTCCGGTACCTTCTGTTAAAGCATCAATCGGGTGGAACTCATAAGAATTCAGGAATGTCCATCCTTCGGCAGCCAACGCTTCATTCGGATGCGGATCGCCTTCCTTTATCAATAGTGCTGACGCAGCTCTTACCTCATCCCATTTTTCTACCGCCTTTTTATTGTTGGCTGATACAAATATCTGATCCGGATCTGTATACACCCATTGCTCATTGGTTAACTCGGTGCCCGGAGTCAAACCTGCATCCGTATCAGTAACCTTAATTTCCAACTTATCTCCATATACCGGATGAATTTCAGAATCGGTAGCAAAAGACATAGACACAGAAGTGAAAGTATTCGGTCCTTTCTCTCCTTTCACCCATATAAGTTCAGATTCAGCTGTTTTATACCCGGCTTTCACCACCAATTCGCTCGGCAGATTCTCATATTTATCCGCATCTTCACCCGCATCAATATGAACGACTACATCTTCCTTAGCCGACGCTCCTACCGTAGCAACCAGAATAAATGAGCCATACTCTTTCACCGTATTGTCCGAATTGTTCTTCAATGACAAGATGGTGTAGTGCTTATCAGATACCACAATCGGACGTTCAGCCGCATTGATCTTATATCCTCTGACATAAGCGGTGATAGTGCCTGATATAGGATATTTAGCCAGATCGTTCTTTACCTTAAATTCGGTAAATCCCTGTTTCTCACCTTTCTTCATAAAAAGATGACCGGCAAAGCCTTCAAAGACATCAGATGCAGGGACATCCCTTCCTTCTACATTCTTACCTGCAAAAGTCAGAACAACGTCTATATCTTCTTCGAGTGCCAACTGATTGTCTTGCTGATCTACCTTCACTGTAAAGGTCACATTATCTCCGATAGCAGCACTCTGAGTACTGATTTCGGCCACCAGATTCCGGGCTTCTCCGATAGAGATAACCGTCTCGGTGTCATTACAGCCTGTCATTGCAAGGATAAACAGGCAAATTGGTAATAATCTATAGAAATATTTCTTCATAATCTATCCTATTATATCATTATTAATGATTACCATTTCGGGTTTTGTTTCAACTTTTTGTTCAATTCCAATTCTGAAGGAGGGATCGGTAACAGATAATCCCTATCTGCATGGAATTGATATCCGCTTGGCAGTGTTCCGGCCATCGGGTCCGCCCACTTGTTATCATCAAGCGTCAGACGCTCTCTGATTCTTTTCTGATTATCCGGACTGTAAGATTTGAATAAAATTGATTCATCACCTACATAAGCACCTTTACCACGCTTTCCAACAATCAGTTTATCAGCTTTCCAACGCATGAGATCATCCAGCCGGAAACCTTGCAAAGCAAGTTCAGAACGGCGTTCACGACGGATTTCCTGTAAAACAGGAGTCAATGCATAACCGAAATCGGTGAAATTAGCATCCTTTGCCGGTGCCAGATATTTCACTCCTGCACGTTCACGAAGCGCTTTTAAAGTCTTATTTGCTATATCATCGCTCCACATATCCAGTTCAGCGGCAGCTTCTGCATAAGCCAAAAGACCTTCAGCATAACGAATAATAGGTAAAGCAGTCTCACCATTGCCACTTACAAAGGTGGTATCTATTCCCAAACGGATATGATAACCCGTCAAAGAACGTGTGTTTCCATCTCCCGCCAATTTAGGAGGACTAATAGTATTCTTCTTTTCATCCGTATATTCTTCTAGATGCATTGGGGTGGCAGTAGTGGCAGAAGCAAATTTAGCACCTTCATTCATCACCGTTTGAATCAATCTAGGGTCACGGCCTTCAAATGTTTCCTTGAAATCCTTAAATTTCTCATTTGTCGGATCAATAAATGTTCCATCGGCATTCAGATAATTATCCACCAGGCTTTGAGTAATTCCGGCAGCTCCTTCCGAGTCGACAACACCTGCCTTCAGATTACCGTTGACATCATGAAAGACGCCTTCATCACTCGAATATTTCCTCCACAATAGCACTTCGCCCATTCCTGACAAATCTTTGCTATTGAACAATGCCGCAAAAGCATCTCCCGGATTTTGCCCGGTTTTATACAGATCAATGCCACAACCGAACAGTTCATTTCCCCAGTTAATAACTTCACCCAAGAAATAATTTGATTCGTTAGTGGAAGATGCAAAATCATCGCTGCTGTGATACTTTTCCCAGGTTCCTTCATACAACGCCACATTCATTGCCAAAACCATGGCAGCTTCTTTATTGATACGAATTCCGGAATATTTGCCGCGCGAATGCAACAGATTCTTCGCCTCAACCAAATCACTCAAAATAAATCGGGCTACCTCATTACGTGTCTTTGCGGGAATCTGTAATCCTGCGATTGTTGCATTCTCATCCCAAAAAGCATCCATTACCGGAATAGAACCGAATTTCTTCAATAAATCGAAATGCCAATAGGCACGTAAAAAGTAAGCCTCCCCTTTCAACGACAGTACATCTTCGTTTTCCTGTGCTTCGGGTACTTTATAATTATGGAAAAAATAGTTCACTTTACGCAGGTTCTGATAACCAGTCTGCCAATCGGAAGCTCCGCTAAACTGGTTATTCTGTCCATGCAAACGGGCATCATACTTTTCTGCAATAATATTGTCACTATTCTTTTCTTCACTGCGAACTCCCAAACCGAACTTACTAAAAGACGGCAACGTCATATATAGTCCGTTAATATAGTTTTCAACCTGTATGGCACCTGTCAGAAAATTACCGGCTTCCGGCTTGGTTATCGGTTCCCTATCCAGAAAATCTGAACAGGATGAAAATGGTAATATTGAAGCGGCTACAAAAGCCATTATATATATTCTTTTCATATCTTATGGTTTAAAAGGTAAATTCAATACCAAATACGTAGTTTTTATTCAACGGATATACCTTTCCGTTACCATTTTGTTTCATTGGGGAAGTCAATCCCGGAGCAGTTTCGTTACTACCCCCAGCCCATGTATTTACCTGATTCAAGGTTTCAGGGTCGAATACGTCCGGCAAATTGTCAATCGTGAAGAGATTATCACAAGTGAAATACACTTTCAAGTTCTCCAATCCCATCTTCTTAACCAGTTTAGGCTGGAAGTTATAAGAAACCATCAAGTTTTTGAGTCGCATATAAGCTGCGTTCAATAAATAACGTGAAGTGTTGTAACCTACGTTCGCATTATATTCAGGACTGTCGGGTTTTGTCAGACGCGGCAGGTAAGCTCCCGGGTTGTACACATTATAATAATCCAAATGTTCTTTAAAGAAGTTGGAATCACCGCTAAACAGATAAGTACTTGCAGCCATCGGGAAATCACGTTTCATGACTCCCTGGAACAATGCGGAAACTTCAAAACCTTTATAACCGGCATGTAAGTTCAGACCGAAGGAGTAACGAGGAGTCGTATTACCGATAATTTTCAAATCACCGTGATCTTTCAATGTACCCGAACCCGGATCAATTTTACCATCACCGTTCGAATCGATATATTTCAAATCACCACGCTGCCAATCCTTATTCGGTTTGAAGAAGGACATGTCTACTCCTTTCAGATATTCATCTACTTCCTGGTTGGTGAGAAACAGATCATTTGCTTCATATCCCCAGATTTCACCTAAATCCATTCCCTGGTAATAACCTTTGTTACGAACCAGACCGGTGTGGTTGTTATAAATCAATCCTTCCGGATTATTGTATTTGGTTACCACTGCTTTGTAATCGAAGATATTGAAACCGATTCCATAACTGAAACCATTCTTCAGCTGGTCAGACCAGTTAACCGACAATTCCCATCCACGGTTACGTAACGTTGCATTATTTACTTTAGCACGTTGGTCAACAGCAATACCGCCAATATCAGGAATTGCTTCAGCCGGGCCAATCATGTCTTTGGTTGTACGTTGGTAAATATCCGCTGTAATCGTCAAACGATTGTTAAGTAGAGTCAGGTCGAAACCTAAGTTGGCATTATCCACTTTTTCCCATGTAATGTACGGGCTTACCATAGAAGGCGTTAAAGCGACTGTACCACGTACCGGAGTAGCCGAAGTGACACCGGAAAGCAACCATGCATTTGAATAGTCCGGTCTCAATGTCATGAAGTTCAGATAATCATATAGTCCGGCTCCATTCTGATTGCCTAAACGTCCGTAAGACAAACGCACTTTCAACTGTGAAACAGGCAAGCTCCATTGCTTGAAGTAGTCGGTACGGGCAATGTCATAACCGGCAGAGAAAGAAGGGAAAAATCCCCAACGATTGCCGGAAGCGAAACGTGACGAACCATCATAACGTCCGCTAAATTCCAGAAAATAGACATTCTGGTAGTTCCAGTTCAAACGGGTATAGAATCCCATGGTTGCCCAATGGTCACGCGCTTCACTATTATAGGCTTTTCCGTTTGCATTGTCAAAAGAGAATGTATCATCGCTCATCACTCCGTCTTTATACGCATACATGCTTGAGTTTTGCTGCACTTCCATCTGGAAACCGGCCATTGCCTTAAAGAAATGGTCACCCCATTGATTCGTATATGAAGAAGACACACTGGGAGACAAATAATAGTTGAATTGATTTCCACGAGTCATTGATCCCCACAAAGAATTCGAATATTCGATACCGGGATAAGAATATCCCTGCCGGGGAGCGGTTACATTCTCTATGGTTCCGTCGGGCCGTGTGGTACGGGGCTGCTTCTGCAAGAATTCATCATTCTGCACATCAAAACGAACTTTCATCTCTCCGATAATGTCCCAGCCTTTCAGAGGCGTAACAGTAGCCGCAAAAGTCATGGCATCAGAAATGCGGTTCTGCGAATAGCCCACATTGTCCAGATACAAAGCTTCATTCCATGAAGGAAGATTATAAAGCCCGGAAATAGGAACTTCAGTCACCATATTAGGCTGCGAACGAGCTATCTGATGATAAAGAATAGACATATCGGGGAGCGGGCGGGAAATCAGATTCAGCGTGATATTGTTATTGAAGTTAAACTTCAACCAGTCATTCGGCTTGATCTGAAATTTGGTATTCACGTTGTATTTATCCAGAGAGTCTTCTACACGATCCAGCAAACCACCCTGGTAAGTATAACCCAGACCGACATAATAAGTCACTTTGTCCGATCCACCGGAGATACTTAGATTGTGTGAATGACGCAAAGATTTGTTTTTATAGAAATAATCAAACCAGTCGGTATTGGCATACTGCGATTCACCGCCACGCCAACCGGTATTCTCCTGATTGGCGGTAATACCGGGCAGACCTTCACCATAGGGGTTCTGCAAAAACTGATTCATCAGGTCAATAGTCTCCTGTGAGAAGTATGGAGACTCACCAATTGCCGAACGGTACGCATTTTTATAATTGGCAAACTCTACAGAGTTCATCATCTCGGGCATATTGATAGGTGCACTCATACCCACAGAACCGCGATAAGTCACCCGGGCTTTATCCTGTTTACCGCTCTTGGTCGTTACTAACACCACGCCATACGCAGCACGAGCACCATACACGGCTGCTGCAGAAGCATCTTTCAATACACTGATACTTTCTATATCGGCAGGATTTACATTCTGCAAACTCTGTTCCACACCATCCACCAATACATAAGGCTCTCCACCATTAATAGAACCGATACCGCGAATATTAAATTTGATTTCTCCGCCAACTTCACCACCGGTACCACTTTCTGAAGCATCCGAGGCAAAGTTCAAACCAGCCACATTACCTTGTAAGGCGCTGGTTACATCCGTCACAGGACGGGTAGCGATTGCATCCGCATTAACTGTAGCTACAGCCGCTGTAATAGTATTACGTTTCTGTGTTCCCATACCGACTACCACCACTTCATCCAAAGTTTTGGAGTCTTCCTTCATCACGAACCGATTTCCTGTTAGCTTAGTGATTTTCACTTCCAAAGGAGCATAGCCCACATAGCTGACAGTTATCGTTGTACCTACTTTACCGTTAATTTTAAAGTTTCCATCCAAATCGGTAATAGTACCATCAGTAGAACCTTTCACCATAACGGTTGCTCCGATTACGGACTCGCCACGTTCGTCTACCACCTTACCAGTGATAGTGCCCTGTTGGGCAAAGAGCTCCACAGGGAAGAACAGTAAAAGCATTGAAAAGAGACACACCAGTTGCATCCTAATCTGCATTTTCTTCATAACATTATATTAAAGTTAATACTAAAAGTTTTTTTGAGTTTCATTTGCCAATAGCCCACACTACCCGGCATTGAAATACGCCACAAAAGTAGATTGATTGGCAGAATGGCGAGTTCATAAAATCGCCAAAATGTTTCCAAAAACATCCATATTCCGTTTTTAAACGTGTTTATGGCGGTTTTTGGAAATATTTCTTTTGTTTTATAGCAGAATTAATCATACTTTTGCTTCGCTAATCTCCCCTTAATAATCTTAACTGATGAAAAAAAGTATTTGGATAAAACACTTTTTCTGCTTACTGACTTTTCTTATCGTAGGCACATTTCCAGCAATAAGTATAGGTAACCATTACGACTTTAAACTGATTGGTTCCCAAAACGGAATGCCGTCTATCATCAGCTGTATCTATACCGAACAAAAGGGATTCATCTGGATCGGTACTCCGACAGGACTAATCAGATTTGATGGAACGGAACTCAAAAAGTACACCGCACAACCCGATAATGAAAATTCCCTGCCTAACGACAGTATCCTGCAAATTATTGAAGATAATCAGCAGACAACCTGGATACTGACCACCACAGGAATCGCCCGTTATTCTCTTATTCACGACAACTTCTTTATCCCCAAACTAAATAATCAGCCTATCATTGCCAAATCGATCTGCAAAATAGCAGACGGGCTTCTGTTCGGAGGGATCAACAAGATATATAAATATTCTTATGCCACCAACACGATTTCTCTCATACGGGAATTCAAGACCGACGAGCCGTTCATTATACGATCCATACAAATGTGGAAAACCGATACCATATTGTGTCTAAGCTGGCAACAGGGCATACTGCAAATGAACCTCAAGAATTTCGAGATAACCCCATTTCCTTTCCAATACGGGAACGACAACGTAGGAATCATCATAGACTCCCAACAAAGAATATGGCTGTCAACCTACAATAATGGCGTCAAGTGTTTCTCCGCCCAGGGAAAATTGATAGCCAGCTATACCACTCAAAACTCCCGTTTGAGCAGCGACATCATATTGTGCATGACCGAATTCAAACAAAAAATATGGATGGGAACAGACGGGGGAGGCATCAATATCCTCGATCCCACAACCGGCAATATTACCGTACTCGAACATATCTCCGGAGATAATCATTCCCTTCCTACAAATACAATACTCTGCCTGCATAGCGACTCTGCCGGAAATATATGGGCGGGAAGTAAACGTGAAGGGGTTATCAACATTCGTGAAGTATCCATGAGAACTTACACTAATGTTGTGTTAGGGCACAACAAAGGATTAAGTCAAAGTACGGTATTACAACTATATCAGGAACCGGCTTCCGAAGAACTTTGGATCGCTACGGACGGAGGAGGTATCAATAAATTCATTCCTTCTACAGAAACATTTGTGCACTATCCCGACACTTGGGGAGACAAGATGGTCTCCATCACCGGCTTCACACCCAACGAATTGTTAGTATCCGCCTTTTCCAAAGGTATCTTCATATTCGATAAAAAGACAGGAAAGAAGCGTCCTTTCGCTATTATGAGCCCTTCATTAGAGCATCACATCCGCTATAGTGGACAGCCAATCAACTTATACCGGGATACCCCCAATTCGATCTTAATATTGAGTTCTCCCCCTTACCGCTACCATACTTCCACCCGGAAACTTACTCCTGTCCCTTGTGCCAAAGAAGTAAAAATAAAAGGCTTGTTGAGTTCCATTGGATATGACTCCACTGCCATTTACCTGAACGATCCTTATAATATATATAGACTGGATCGTAAAAAAGACACAGTGGAAATTTTTGCAAGTGCTCCACAGGGATTCTTCAATGCTGTATCCAGGGATAACCAGGGCGTGTTCTGGATTGCGAGTACCCGTGGCCTGTATACCTATCACCCTGATACCCGCAAATTCGAAAGAATTCCTACCACCTTATTTAATGAAGTAAATACCGTGTTATGCGACAATAAAGGAAAAGTGTGGATAGGAGCTGAACAGAAACTCTTTATATGGCTCACCGATGCCAAACGTTTTGTATGGTTCGGAGAAGCGGATGGAATTTCCCCCAATGAATACTTGGCCGAGCCCCGTCTCATTTCCCCCAAAGGCAACATCTATATGGGAGGTGTAAAAGGCTTACTATGTATCAATGCGGACACTCAAATAGAAAAGAGTAGTGACTCTCCGGAAATACGCCTTGCCGAACTGACCATAAACGGAGAGAACAGGATGTATCAGCTCAATCAAGACAAGATATCCATCCCCTGGAACAGTAAAAACATTAAGATCCGTGTCATGACTTATGGTGCGGACATTCTCCGGCTCAAAGTCTATCATTTCCAAATGGGAGACCTTAAAACCGAAGGCTACAACCCTGAATTGATGATCCCATCTCTTGCTCCGGGAAGTTATCCCATCATGGTGAGTTGTAACACACAGGAAGGAAATGAAACAACTCCCCAGTTTCTTTTCACATTAAACGTACTGCCACCCTGGTACAGAAGCTGGTGGTTCGTTTCTCTCTGCATCATTGCTTGCATAGGCATTGTGGTACAAATTGTTTTCGTTCTGCTTCGACGCAAAGAAAACAAGATGAAATGGATGATGAAAGAACACGAGCAGAATGTGTATGAAGAAAAAGTTCGTTTTCTGATTAATATCAGCCATGAACTGCGAACTCCGCTCACACTCATATATGCCCCACTAAGCCGCATATTAAAGACACTTCCTTCTACAGATGCCATTTATCCACCGTTGAAGAATATACATAAACAGGCTCAACGGATGAAAGATCTTATCAACATGGTGCTGGACGTACGTAAGATGGAAGTAGGAGAAACCAAGTTGAAACTCCAAGCCTATCCATTCAACTCATGGATAAAGGAGATTGGTGCTGATTTTACGGACGAGGGAGCTGCCCAGGAAGTGCAAATAGATTATCAGCTCGATGACAGCATAAAAGAGGTGGTATTTGACAAGGGTATGTGTACAATCGTAGTCACAAACTTATTGACGAATGCACTGAAACACAGTCCTAAAAACACAACCGTCACTATCCGTACCAGCAAAAATGACTCATACGTCCGTGTTTCCGTTTTGGATCAGGGAGAAGGCATGCAAGAGGAAGACATGGAGAAAGTATTCATCCGTTTCTATCAAGGCAAGCAGGAAATTGGCGGTAGCGGAGTCGGACTTTCATACGCCAAGATGCTGGTAGAATTGCATAAAGGTAAAATCGGAGCCATGAACAACGAAGCGGGAGGAGCCACTTTCTTCTTCGACTTGCCTTTGGGATTGGAGTCGGGCGAAGTCATCTGCCAGCCGAAACCTTACATCAATGAATTGATTACACCGGACGTAGATCATGAGATCAACGCTCCCGAGACACTCGACTTCTCTACGCAGAATTACACAGTGCTATTGGTAGACGACAATCATAACCTGACAGATTTCCTCTCCAAAGAATTGAAATCCTTATTCAAAGCAATTTATATAGCACATGATGGCCGGGAAGCTTTCGAAATAGCGCAAAAGCAAGTTCCGGATATTATTGTGAGCGATGTGATGATGCCGGTTATGAATGGATACGAACTGTGTAAAGCGGTAAAAGAGAATATCAGCATCAGTCATATTCCTGTGATTCTGCTCACAGCGCGCAATGATGAACAGAGCCGACTGTATGAGTATAAAATCGGGGCGGACGCTTATCTGGGAAAACCTTTTGAGATAGACACTCTTGTTAAGATTATACAGAACCGGCTATACAACCGGGAGCAAACGAAAGAGCACTATCAACATATAGGCAACTTCCCTCAACCGCTGGAGAGTACTTTCAGCCAGGCGGATGAAACGTTCTTGTTAAAGTTTAACAAGCTCATTTCCGAGAATATCAGCAATCCGTCTTTAGATATTCCTTTTATCTGCAGAGAGATCGGAATGAGTAAAACATCTCTTTACAACAAGTTGAAGGCTATCACCGATATGGGGGCAAATGACTATATCAACAAATTCAGGTTGGAGCAAGCCATTACTCTGATAAAAACCACCAATCTGACATTTACTGAAATATCAGATCAGATAGGTTTCACTACTTTACGTTATTTCAGTACTGCATTCAAACAGTACACAGGCTTGACGCCCACGCAGTATAAAAATGAATGCAGGAGTGAGAATAAATAAAATATTCTCACTTAAATAAGGTAGTATTACTAATTAGAGTAGGCCCTCATCTGCAAAGCTGAAAAATCCGTCTTCACAAACGATGACGTGATCTATCAGACGGATATTCATCGTTTCCGCCGCTTTATGGATATGCTCTGTCAAGCTCCTGTCCGGTTGGCTGGGATGAATATTTCCCGAAGGATGGTTATGCACCACCGCGATTTGTGTAGCTCTTTGCAGCAATGCTTCCCGGAGAATGGTGCGCACATCAGTATAAGTTCCGTCTATGCCACCAGTACTTATACGTACCTTATCAATTAGTTTGGTTGCCTGGTTCAATAGGAGCACCCAGAATTCTTCCTGTTCCAAGTCACACATGATCGGTTGGAAAATATCATAGATATCTTTTGAGCAAGTGATTCGAAGTCTTTCTTTGGTTTCTTGCAGCTTTCTTCGTTTGCCTAATTCCAAGGCTGCCATCACTGTAATGCTCTTTGCGGGTCCCATACCTTTGAAAGAGGAATAGTCACACACTTCCCATTTTGCCAATGAATTCAGATTGTTATCACAAGACAGGAGCAGGCGTCTCATCAATTCGACAGCACTTTCTTCCGTATTTCCGGAGCCGATCAATATAGCGAGTAGTTCGGCATCACTCAATGCGGCTGCTCCCTTCTCCATCATTTTTTCCCGTGGGCGGTCTTCCAGTGCCCACTGGTTGATGGATAGTTTGTGTTTACTTTCCATTATTAATCAAATTAAGTCACAAAGATACTCCTATATAACTGAAAAAATGAATTTTGGAAGCTATAAGTCTATTTTTAGAATCCCCTTACTTCCAAATATCGTAGTTTTGCGCTATCAAGATTAATATATAAACATCTAATAAATATGAAAAAGAGAATAAGCATCTTATCCATCTTACTACTATTAGGAATGACAGTATACGCGCAAGCGGATATCCCGCAGGTGATTCCCTCCTTACAACATTGGAATGGGGCAAAAGGCAAACTGACACTACCGGAAACAGGAAAGATTATAATCGCTCCGGAAGCAGAAAACCTGTTGAAAGAAACTGCGGAAATAATGGCAAAAGACTTAAAAGATATGTTCGGCTGGAATTATCAGGTAACCTCCGGAAAACCGAAAAATCATTCTATCTATCTGTCAGTGAAAAAATCCCCTTCATCATTGGGAGAAGAAAGCTATGAACTGGATATACGCAACCATGTAACCATCGAAGCCTCCACCGTAAAAGGAGTATTCTGGGGAACTCGCACGCTGTTGCAAATGATCCATAACCAGCCTCTCGGACTCATGAAAGGAAAAGCATTGGATTATCCGCAGTATGCTCACCGCGGACTGATGATTGACGTAGCCAGAAAATTTTTCACAATGGACTATTTGCAGGATTACGTAAAAATTCTCTCGTTCTATAAAATGAATGAACTGCAAATACATCTGAATGATAATGGTTTCGTTGAGTTTTTCGATAATGACTGGAACAAAACATACGCCGCCTTCAGATTGGAAAGCGAGCGTTTTCCGGGACTCACATCCAAAGATGGTTCCTACACCAAAGAAGAATTCCGCAACTTCCAGCAAATGGCCGCACGATATGGAATCAATATCATCCCAGAAATTGATGTTCCGGCACACTCACTCGCTTTTACTCATTACAATCCGATACTGGCAGCCGACAAAAAAGAATATGGTATGGATCATCTCGACCTCTATAAAAAAGAGGTATATGACTTCCTTGATACTTTGTTTGACGAATATCTCTCGGGAGATCACCCGGTATTTGTCGGACCGGACGTACATATCGGCACTGATGAGTACAACCTCAAAGAAGCGGAACAATTCCGTTATTTCACTGAATACTATCTGAAGTATATCACCAAATATGGAAAAAATCCGCGACTATGGGGAAGCCTGAAGCACATGAAAGGAAATACCCCCGTAAATCTGAAAGGAAAAACGGTCAATGCGTGGAATTATAGCTGGCTAGACTTAGAAACCGCACTGCAGGAAGGAGCCAAAGCGATTAATACATGCGATGCATTTCTATATATCGTACCAGCCGTGAATTACTACCATAACTTTCTGGATCATCAATGGATATATGAGAGTTGGTCACCACGAATGATGCAAGAGGGAGAAATGATAGAGCAGTCTACTAATTTATTAGGAGCCATGTTTGCTGTATGGAACGACCGTGTCGGAAATGGAATCAGTCAACAGGATGTACATATACGCACCTTTCCTGCCATGCAGGTTATGAGCGAGAAACTTTGGAAAGGAAAAAACACAAGAAACATACCGTTTGAAACCTTCGAAACGTGGTGCAGAACAACACCGGAAGCACCGGGCGTAAATCTACAGGCCAGCATAGATGGCAGAAAAGACCTAACGCTTTCCGGCCAGGAAATTATTCTGCAAGGTAACGACTCGGTTCTTACCTCTATACCCGAAATCGGTTATCCATATAGTGTGGAATTTGAAATCTACGCAGATCCAAAGCCCAATATCGATGCGGTCTTATTCAAAGGTCCCCATTCTGTTTTCACCGCGAACTGGCAAAATACGGGTAAATTCGCATTCTCGCGCGACGGCTATGAATTCATCTTCCATTCCTATCGTTTACCTGTGGAAAAATGGACAAAGGTTCGTGTAGAGGGAGATGCCAAAGGGACCTCACTTTACATAAACGGAGAGCTACAAGAACGTTTGGAAGGACGAATCGGTGTAGTTTACAATCAGAAAAGCCAGCGAAAAGACAGCATTTGGTATCAGGAAACACTTATCTTCCCATTAAAACAGATAGGCGACAAATTGCTGGGATTTAAGGGAAGAATAAGAAATGTGATTTGCACTCCACTAACTGAAAAAAGATATAGCCTATAAAAATTTCTTCGATTGCATCCATTACTTTTTTTCCATGAAAGTATAACTTGTCTGACACCCGGGTCTCAGCATACGTGCCTGTTGCACAACTTTATTTTTTAGTTATACTCTAATGGGTGTATATGTCTAAATTATGATTTTTATGAACTACTGAAACAATATATTGAAAAGACATACATAATTTCTCTCTCGCCAAACAAATACTATGGTTCTGTAAGTGGTTGTGGGTTGCTATTGCAACCTCTCCCACAGATTTATAGTACTTATGTTTCATCAGTTTCTTCAGGTTATATGCCATTGCTGCCAGCACCACATGCTTGTTGGCTAATTTAATTCCTCTTGTTCGCACTCTTCTCATAGCTCTGTAATCAAGCAACGTTCCCAATACGGGTTCTACTGTGCTGGAACGCATTTTCTTTTTTATTCGTCCAATACTACTATGTAC